>MTLE01001399.1_pt1 | contig 209041 bp, 177 predicted proteins | sample 1982461 | NCBI WGS metagenome assembly MTLE01 (sample SAMN05712605, study PRJNA340218) | biofilm metagenome | isolation source: sample SPL anode biofilm adapted to -200 mV | place: USA | collected 2012-02-03 | reverse complement strand
GTTCGATTCTCCTAGGGACTACAGAGCGTTAGGCAGTGCTGCTTAGCGCTTTCTCACATGAGTATGGATGCGTGATAGAATGACACTTAACGTGGATTCTATTGCGCAACATTTGTTTTAGAACTGAATCTAAAATAAAGATACACAACTTGTGAGGGCAAAATTTTAGACGATAATAATTTCTTTTATTAGATAAAAATTCGTATTTTTGCTATCTATAATAGCAGATTAAGCGAGCGTTTTTGCTAGAAAAGGATTGGCGCTCGTAAGTTGATTGTGTAAACCTATCAGAACTGCTTAAATTCTTGAAACTCAAAGTATGTCAGAAGAATTAGAAGAAAAAAAATATTCCGCAAATAACATTCAAGTTCTTGAAGGACTTGAGGCAGTTAGAAAGCGTCCGTCAATGTATATTGGTGATACCAGTAGCAAGGGTTTGCACCATTTGGTGTATGAAGTTGTGGACAACTCTATTGACGAGGCTTTAGCCGGTTTTGCATCACACATCGAAGTGACTATCACCGAGGATAATTCAATCAAGGTAGTTGATAACGGTCGTGGTATCCCAGTGGATATGCATGAGAAGTTACACAAATCTGCATTGGAGGTGGTATTAACAGTGCTACACGCAGGAGGTAAGTTCGATAAGGGCTCTTATAAAGTGTCAGGAGGACTTCATGGTGTGGGTGTGTCTTGTGTAAATGCATTATCGACATATCTTCGCGCAGAAATACGTCGTGGAGGAAAGGTGTATATGCAGGAATATAGCTGTGGCCATCCAAAAGCACCAGTTAGTGTGATTGGCGATACTGAAGACCATGGAACAACTATTATATTCCACCCAGATGATTCTATATTCACTGAGATGGTTTATGACTATGAGGTATTAGCAACCCGTCTTCGTGATTTGGCATTCTTAAATGCGGGAATTACATTGACTTTAACAGATATGCGCCGTATAGGTGCAGATGGCACTCCAAAGAAGGAGGTTTTCTTCTCTGAAACTGGATTGAATGAATTTGTGAAATACATAGATTCAAATAAAGAGCATCTAATTGACGATATTATACACATTAGCATTGAAAAGCAGGGTATTCCTGTGGAAGTGGCAATGACTTATAACACTACTTTCAATGAAAATGTATATTCATTTGTAAACAATATCAATACTATTGAGGGCGGTACCCACTTAACCGGATTCCGTAGGGGATTGACAAGTACTCTAAAGAAATACGCTGAAGATTCCAAGATTCTTGAAAGAGAAAAAGTGGAAGTGTCAAGCGATGACTTCCGCGAGGGTTTGACAGCAGTAGTATCGGTGAAAGTGATGGAACCTCAATTTGAGGGACAGACTAAGACTAAACTTGGAAATACAGAGGTGATAGGAGCTGTACAGACTGCAGTAGCCGAAGCTTTAGGGAACTACCTAGAAGAGCATCCAAACCAAGCTAAAACGATCGTAGAGAAGGTGGCATTAGCTGCTAAGGCTCGTCTGGCTGCATACAATGCAAGACAAAAGGTGCAAAGAAAGTCTCCACTGACGGGAGGCGGACTACCTGGCAAACTTGCAGACTGTTCTTCAAAGATAGCTGAGGATTGTGAAATCTTCCTAGTGGAGGGAGATTCTGCAGGTGGTTCTGCAAAGCAAGGACGTGACCGTGTGTTCCAAGCAATTCTTCCGCTCCGTGGTAAGATTCTTAACGTGGAGAAGGCAATGGACCATAAGATCTTTGATAGCGAGGAAATAGTGAATATGTTCCGTGCATTAGGAGTTACGATAGGAACGGAAGAGGACCCTAAAGAAGCTAATTTGTCAAAGCTACGTTATCACAAGATTATCATCATGACCGATGCCGATGTGGACGGTGCCCACATTGCAACTCTGCTTATGACATTCTTCTTCCGTCGTATGCGTCCGATAATTGAAAATGGATATCTATATATAGCTACACCACCATTATATAAGTGCTCTAGGGGCTCTAAAGAGGAGTATTGTTGGACTGACCAACAAGTGAGAACATTTATCGACAAATATGCTAATGGAGATGAGAAGCAAATCAAGCTTCAACGCTATAAAGGTCTTGGAGAGATGAATCCTGAGCAACTTTGGGAAACTACAATGGATCCAGAGAACCGTATGCTGAAACAAGTTCATATCTCAGATTTGGCTGAGAGCGATAGAATCTTCTCAATGCTAATGGGCGAAGATGTGGCTCCACGTAGAGAATTTATCGAAGACAACGCTACATATGCTAATATTGATGCTTAATTAAGCAATTAAGATAATAAAAAACAATAGGGATTTCTGATTTTAGAGATCCCTATTATTTGTTTATAGAGGGTTTAGTCCTTATCTAATTTTGTTAAGGGCTCCTTTAATATCAACTGATTCCCATTCAGATATTGGGATGTTTACGCCATTTTCAGCGGCAGATTGACGAGCAAAAGTCATTTGCTTTTGTAGGTTTGGAATAATGCCATTTTTAGTGGTACTATAAGTAGAAGATACGTATATACTTGTCTCGTCACCATATTTAAGATCTAGCCCTTTATTAAGAGCAGACCTGAAATTACGCTCAACCATTTTTTCCAAGCGGTAATATTCATTCTTCCAATAAATTCCACTTCCTGTATTTATTTTCTTAAAAGAAGAAGGTGATGAGGATGCGTAATTGGCATTTGTTTGAGCAGTTTTATTGTTAGATATATTGGCAAATATATTGGCTACCCCAGCTACCATATTTCCTATAGCTTCCCAACGAGCAACTCTTTCTGCCCTTTTAGCCTCTTCTTCCTGCTTTGCTACATATGAATATAATTCCTTCATACGGGTTTTTGCCATACCTAATCCTTGATCACAAGCAAGTTGATACCACTCTTGCGCATAATAATAATCCACAGGTTTTTTAGCAAGGCCATATTGATAAAAGAATCCAACAGCCATTTGCGATAAAGGAAGTCCTTGTAAAGCAGCTTTTTCATACCATACATATGCATCATCACGTTTGCCCCTAATGTCATATAGGTATCCAACATTGTTTTGAGATGGTGCGAATCCTTGATTTGCGGCTTTAAGAGACCACTCCATAGCGTTATTGTAATCAGCCTTGACACCTTGTCCGAATATATAGCATATGCCGTATTCACATTGATAGGGTACGAAACCTTCTTGTGCAGAAAGAGATAAATATTGAATTCCTTTATCATAATTACCGTTTAAGGCGACCTCCTTCATATAATTTATGTAATTCGCATATCCACTTTCATTTAATGTCCCTTTCTCAATTTGGTCAATAGTATATAATACATAATAGATTTTAGACCACACATTGTCATTTCCGTCTTGAGTAGCTCTTTAATAGAATTCTAGGGCTTTATTCAAATCACGATCGCCAAGAAGCCCTAGCTCAGCAATTTCGCCAAGCATAACACATTGCTTATTACTATAAATCACTCCTTCACCACATTTCTCAGCAGCTTTTAAAAAGTCCTGAGGAACGCCGAAGCCTCGATAATATATAAGAGCAATATTATATTTTGCCATTCCTATATCGGCAGAATCAGTGGCTACTTGTTCTGCTTTGGTATAATAATCCATTGCTTTTGATGGATTTTGAAGAGCTGCGGGCACGTGAACAGAGAATAGCTCCCCTAAGTGTATATAAGCCTGAGCCTGATAGTTTGGGTTTTTAGCAATAAACTCAAGGTATTGATTTTCAATCTTTGCTTGATCATTTAAGTCACATTTTTTACGGACTTTGACATTAGCATTGTCAATTTTTTGTAACTCATCTTTCGGCGAACTGGCATAGATGCTATTTATTCCGATAAGAGCAAATAGAATTAATACAATTAGTTTTTTCATGATGGAAGTCTTTGTGTTTAACAGGATAAATATAAGTATATTAAGGAAATAGAAAAAATCCATAATTTCATAAAGGGATAAGTTGTAGCACAAGGATGATCGTTTGGCAGAAAATAAAGATCATCCGTATTAAAAAAATGAATTTACATAAATAATTCAAATATTTAAATGGTAGTTTTTAACTTTGGGCAAATTGATGCATCAATAGAATGAAAGAAAAAGAGACCAAAACGATAATTAACGGAAAAAGAATGGCAAAATCCGCTAACTACAATCAAACGACAACCGCGAGCGAAGACGAGATGCAAGCGTTGCTGAAACCTAAGGCTTCGGCAGTAGAACGTGAGCGAGGCTTTAGGTTGTTACTAAACACATACGGAGAAATGCTTTACTGGCATATCCGACGGATTGTAGTGAGTCATGATGACGCGGAGGATGCTATGCAGGAGACCGCGATAAAGATATTCAGTAGGCTTGATTCTTTCGAAGGCAAGAGCTCTTTAAAAACGTGGGCTTATAGTATTGCAACAAATGAGGCGCTTCAGTTGCTAAGGAAGAAATGTGCATTTCTTCAGTCGATAGATAGTGAAGAATTTGGAATAAAACTCATAGACGAATTAGAATCGACAGAAGGAGTTGATGCGCAGGCTGCTGAGACAGTGTTTCAAGAAGCTTTATTAAAATTACCGTCATTGCAACGTTTGGTTTTTAATATGAGGTATTATGATGATATGCCATATGAAGAAATCTCAACGGTAACAGGTAAAAACGTGAATACGCTGAAAACGAGCTATCATTTTGCAGCGCAGAAAATTAAAGATTATTTAAAAGAAAATGCGATATGAAAGAGTTTTGCGAAATCGGTAAGAAATTGCCTTATAATGAGAGCAATGATTATGTGATGGGATTGGTGGGTAAATGTGCTGATATGGCAGTGGTTTCAGCTCCAGCCATTAAAAAGCACGGCCTTGTAAAGCGCATATATTTTATCGCTACGGGTGTGGCAGCCGCTGCTTTATTAGCATTTATGTCTATCAATTATGTGAACAAAGTGAATGCTTACGAACAAATAAATAAGAGCCAAACACTACCTCAAGTGTTGTCGACAATGTCGGACGAGGAGGTGATGGACGTTTCATATTATACAGTAGATGATATTCCGGAATATTGAATAAATATACAAACCAACATGCTAACTAATTTTTAAAATTTAAATTTCAAATGAAAAAAATTATATTCATTTTAATTCTTGTATTGAGTGCAGGAGTTTCGGTTTCAGCCCAGAATAAGGGGATGAATCCTGAGAGAGCGGAAAAGGTATTTAATGCTAAGGCTAAGATGATGCAGAATAGGCTACAACTTACGTCTGAACAAATAGTGAAATTTGCACCTCTTTATAAGAATTACCAGGATGCAGTTCATGCCGTTAAACATCCGGCTCGTGTACCTAATGATGCTAATCTAACGATAGCTCAGGCTAAAGAGAGCGTAAACGCAATGATTGATTATAAGGTAAACATTCTTGAGGTGCAGAAAAGCTTTATTCCAAAATTTGCAGAAGTCCTAACACCGCAACAATTAAGAAGATTCCTTCATGTGGAGAATGAAATTCAGATGAGTATTATGAAGGAACATATGAAACGCTGGAAAAATAAGGGACAAAGGGGAGCAATGCAAGGATGTAATAGAGGAGATCAAACTCCATCGCCAGCGGCATAAATAGGCAGATTAAGTAATATAATAATTGTGAATATTGTATCAGCGAGCGATACAAACATTTAGTTCAATGCGGTGAGGCTAACGGCCTTTACCGCATTGTAAGTTTAATATAAATGATAAGGGTTGTCAATAACTTTTGTGATAACCCAAAGTTATTAACAAAAAGTGCCACTTATCAACAGTTTTGGTATTTTGTGGCTGAAAGTTAAGGTTATATGCTTAAAAAGTAATTCCTTTGCAATGAAATTTTAGAGATAAATTTACTATATGGGAAAGACAATAGCGATAGCAAATCAAAAGGGAGGCGTGGGAAAAACGACCACCTCGATAAACCTTGCAGCTTCACTAGCAGTGCAAGGAAAGAAAGTGCTAATTATTGACGCCGACCCCCAGGCTAATGCCACATCAGGATTAGGCGTGGATCCAAAGCAAATGTCATCATCAATTTATGAATGTCTTGTAGATGATTACCCACTTAATGGAACGCAAGTCCACACTTGTGTTAAAGGCCTAGATTTAGTAGGGTCGCGTATTGACCTCGTGGGAGCAGAACTTGAATTAATAAATAAGCCCAATCGTGAAAAGGTACTCCGCAACTTGTTGGCTCAGGTTAAGGATGATTATGATTTTATACTTATTGACTGCAGCCCATCGCTGGGATTGATAACGGTGAATGCATTGACTGCATCTGATTCTGTGATTATTCCAGTGCAGGCTGAATATTTTGCACTCGAAGGTATTAGCAAGCTGCTTAATACTATTCGCATAATCAAATCGAAGTTAAACCCATCGCTTGAAATAGAGGGATTTCTTCTAACTATGTATGATGCGCGTTTGCGTCTCGCAAATCAAATCTATGAGGAATTGAAGAGTCACTTCGGGGATATGGTGTTTGATACAGTGATTCCACGTAACATAAGATTGAGTGAAGCTCCAAGTCATGGATTGCCAGCCATCCTATATGATGCAGAAAGTCGTGGAGCAACAAGTCATGTACAACTGGCTAAGGAACTTATTTCAAAAAATCGCCGTCGCGGGAATTGATTCCTTATAAAGAAGAATTTAAAGTAAGAAAAAAGATAAATATATGTCGTCAAAAAGAAATGCATTAGGTCGCGGTCTTGATTCGCTCATCTCGATGGACGATGTCCAAACTAGCGGCTCATCAGCTATAAATGAAATATCAGTAGAACAAATTTCGGCAAATCCAGACCAGCCGAGAAATTATTTTGATCCTACGGCGCTTGAGGAACTTGCAACTTCAATTAGAGAATTGGGCATAATCCAACCTCTGACGCTCCGTAATCTTGGTGGTGATAAATACCAGATTATATCAGGAGAACGCCGTTTTAGAGCCGCTAAAATGGCTGGGCTCACTACTGTGCCGGCATATATACGTGATGCTAATGATAGTGAACTCACAGAAATGGCTCTTATTGAGAATATTCAACGTGAAGATTTGAATGCAATAGAGATAGCTCTTACTTTCAAGAAACTTCTTGAACAATATAAATTGACTCAAGAACGACTGAGTGAGCGCATAGGAAAGAAACGTGCCACAATAGCCAACTTCTTGCGACTTCTTAAACTTCCGGCTGAGGTTCAGCTTGGACTTCGTGACCGCACAGTGGATATGGGACATGCAAGAGCTCTTTTGATGATAGAAAAACCTTCATTGCAGTTAAAACTTTATAATGAAACTCTTAAAAAAGGTTTATCTGTGAGACAGGTAGAAGAGCAAGCGAAGCGCTATCAAGCTATGGAAGAAGAAGGTGGCAATGATGGTGAAACCCCGCGCAAGCGCCTGACCAATAAGGATTATGATATACTAAAGAAGCATCTTTCATCTTCATTCAAGACAGATGTGAAATTTACTTGCGATCAAAGCGGTAAAGGAAAAATAACATTTCCATTTAAGAACGAGGATGAACTAGAGCGATTAATTGCTATCTTTGATAAATTAAAAAGAGACGATTCGTCCAAAGATTGAAAAAATAGACTTTGAGCGAAGCGTATAATTGTGGTTTTTAGTGAAAGAAACGAAAGGGACAAAAGAACGATTCAATCAGAGCATAGCACTTCTGTTATGTGCTACATTGCTATTCCCCTTTCAAGTGCTTGCCGTTGAGGAAGAGCCAGTTAAAACAAAATCTGTAAGTACGGAAAAGGTTGTTCCACTTCATCGTCGTCAGCGCACCAAAGTGACAGAAGCTGATGTGTCAAAAGACAAAAAAAGCAAGACTGAGAATAGCACACCTTCAAATGAGGTGAAAGTGGTAGACATGTCGGGAGACACAATATCGTTAAATGCTCCTGATTCAATCGTCAAGATATTAGATGCAGAAGTTTTGGCACGACAAGACTCTATTCGTCGTGATTCAACGGAACTTGCAGACTATGGAAAAGTAAAGATATTTAATCCAAATCCAACACGAGCAATGTGGCTATCGGCCTTATGCCCAGGATTGGGACAAATATACAATCGTCGATATTGGAAGCTTCCTATTATTATAGGCGGCTTTGTGGGCTTGGGATATGCTACTTCGTGGAATAGCCGTATGCTCACAGATTATACTAAGGCTTACCGAGATGCGATGGATAATGATCCAAATACTAAAAGTTATATGGATTTCTATCCTCCTACAGTGAAGGAAGAGGATATCGATATGGCTTGGCTAAAAAGGTCGTTAAAATCTAAGAAAGATTATTTCCGTCGAAATCGTGACTTGTGTATAATCAGTATGGTGGGATTGTATCTACTGTGTGCAGTGGATGCTTATGTGGATGCATCGTTAGCGCAATTTGATATTACGCCAGATCTTTCGATGCAGCTTAAACCTGCCGTAATAGAACCAGCATCGACAAATAAATTACCGTCGGTAGGTGTGCAATGCGCACTTAAATTTTAAAATTGTTACAAATGAATAAAGGGAGAATTCTTACAGTTATTTTTTCTGGGCTTATCGCCATATCGTCTTGGGCAAAACCAAGTCCAACTTTATTATCAATTAAAGAAACCATCACCGATAATTCTATCGTCTATCCTGAAAGTTTTGAGACAAACACAAAGGAAATGATGCAAAATTGGTATATCCAAAATTATACGGTCTTGGATGAGGACGTAGAGAAGAAATCTAGCAATGACGCAACTGATGAAGAATATATAAAGAGGCTGAAATCAATGCCAACAGTGATTGAGATGCCCTATAATCAGATTGTGAGAAAGTATATAGAAATGTATGTACAAAAGCGTCGTACGCTTGTAGAGACAATGCTCGGAATGAGTCTGTATTACATGCCAATCTTTGAACAAGCTCTTGAAAAGGAAAGAATGCCACTCGAATTAAAATATCTCCCTGTAATTGAGTCAGCACTTAATCCGGAAGCAGTATCGAGAGTGGGTGCTACTGGGTTGTGGCAATTTATGTTAGGTACGGCAAAAGGGCTAGGGCTGGATGTTAACTCGCTAGTGGATGAAAGAAGAGATCCATATCGTTCATCTGAGGCGGCAGCAAAATATATTAAGCAATTATATAACATCTATAATGATTGGTCGCTTGCGATTGCAGCATATAACTGTGGGCCAAACAATGTGAACAAGGCGCTGCGACGTGCAGGTGGCGATACTAAGGATTTTTGGGAAATCTACCCTTACCTACCAAAAGAAACTAGAGGATATGTTCCAGCGTTTATCGCAGCTAATTATGTGATGACGTATTTCAAATATCACAATATAAGTCCTAGTTTGGCTAAAAAGCCTATAGTAACAGATACTGTGAGCGTAAATAAGCGAATAAACCTTAATCAAATTGCAGGTGTCCTTAATATGTCGATGGATGAATTGAGGGTGCTTAATCCACAATTCCGCCATGATGTTATTCCAGGAGATTCTCACCCATATTCATTGGCTCTCCCATCACATCAGATATATTGCTTCATTATGAGTGAAGATAGTATAGCTAATTATAGATTGGATATTTATGGACGTCGTGAAGTAGTGGAACCGGCTACAGCTCGTTATGAAACTAATAATAGCGGAGAATATACTTACGAAACAAGATTAGTTACAAAATCCCATAAGGTGGGACGAGGAGAAACATTAAGTTCAATCGCGCGCAGATATGGAACTACAACTTCAACATTAAAGAAGGCTAATGGATTAAGACGTAGCCACGTGCAGCGAGGACAAGTTTTGAGAATCAAGACGTATGAAAGAGTGCGTGTTCGCAAATATGATAATCAGGAGAATGTTGAACCAGAGGAGAACCAACAAGAATTAGCAAATAATGGGTCAACTCAGAATTCAGAGGAAGTAGTGGTTGATAATAATGAGAACGGAGGAGAAGAAGTAGTAGAAGAAACTGAAACTGTGACAAACTCTCCATACGCAGGTTCTCATAGAATTAAAACAGAAAAGGCCTCAAAAAGCTATAAATCAAAGAGCTCAACGAAGGAAGATAATAGCACTCAAAAAGAGGAGAAAGCTACCACATCAAAGAAAAATAAGAATTCGAAGGCAGTTGAAGAAGAATCGGCAAGCACAAAATCTTCTAAGAGAGATAAGTCTTCAAAGGCGACCGAAGAGGAAACAAGAAGCAAATCTTCTAAAAACAGCAAGAATTCCAAGGCAACTGAAGAAGAATCTACTTCATCTAAGAAAAGTAAAAACTCTAAGAATTCTGTAAAAGAGGAAGAAACTACTTCAAAGAAGAGTAAATCTTCTAAGTCTCAATCAGACGAAGAGGACGTGAAGAGCTCAAAGAAGAGCAACTCGTCTAAGTCGGAATCTAGAGAAGAAAGAAGTTCTAGAAAGTCAAAGACTAAATCAAGTCGCACATCTACTCATAGTGTGAAAGAAGGAGAATCGCTTTATAAGATTGCCGAAAAGCACGGTGTGACAGTAGATGAGCTCCGCAAAGCAAATAATATAAAAAGCTCGACACTTCAGCCAGGACAAAAGATTAAGGTGCCTAAGAAGTCAAGACGCTAAAATATAAATTGAAAATTAAAATGGCGAATTCTGAAAAGAGTTCGCCATTTTAATGTAATAAAAAAGAGAGATTCTATACAAAATCTCTCTTTGAGTTATTATAACAACAATGATTAATCATTGCTCTTGCGTCCTAGAAAATCAAAAGTGTCAACATATATTTCAGTAGTATATCTTTTGATCTGGTTCTTATCTTCCCAAACGCGAGTGCGTAATTTACCTTCAATATAAAGTTGAGCTCCTTTGCGAATATATTTCTCCGCAATTTGAGCATTACGTCCCCACATAACGATGTTATGCCATTCAGTCTTTTCCGGCACCTGAGTTCCGCTGGCTGTAGTGTAAGCTCTATCGGTTGTAGCAAGAGAGAAAGATGCTACAGCTTGGTCTGGTCCGGTATATTTTACTTCAGGATCTTTGCCAACATTACCTACGAGAATAACTTTGTTTACTGACATATACAAAAATATTTTTTATTAGAAATCTATTTTTTTACAGATGCTTTTAGCCCTTCAATTACTGCAGTAGTGAAACCATTAGCTTCCATTGCGTTCAATCCACGAATTGTGATGCCCCCTGGAGTAGTAACCTTGTCAATTTCAGCTTCAGGATGATTCCCAGTGGATTCAAGGAGCTTAACGGCTCCAAGCATAGTCTGCATTACTATTTTTTTTGCATCAGACGCATACATTCCTAATTCGACACCGCCTTCGGATGCTGCACGTATATAACGCATGACATAGGCAATTCCGCATGATGCTAGAGCCATTCCAGCACCCATTAAACGTTCTTCAACGACCATTGTCTCTCCAAGTTCGTCGAAAATATCTTTAACCAATTGAATTTGCTCGCAAGAAGCATTCTTCGCACACATAAACGTCATACTCTCATGTACGCTTATGGCTGTATTAGGAATAAGGCTGAAAACGGCAGGAGAGGCTTTTGGTGCGAGCGAAGCAAGATGGTCGAGGGATGCGCCAGCTACAATGGAAACAATCATTTGACGAGAGAAATCCATCAATGGAATTAGTGGCTCCATAACGGAATCAAGCAACCAAGGCTTAACCGCAACGATAACGATATCAGTATTAGTAACCGCAACTTTATTATCAGTGCTAACATTAAGAGCAAGATTAAATTCCTTCAGACAGTCTAGTTCATGATGATTATTAGGAGAGCAAACTGAGATATCGCTTGCACTAACTTTCTTTCCTGCAGCTAAACCGCGAGCTATAGCTCCTCCCATGTTACCTGCGCCAATAATTCCTATTTTCATAATAATTTAAATTAAAAAAGGTGATGCAGATATCTACCGCATCACCTACAAATATACGAAATGTACAATTCTTATAAAAGCTATTAAACTAAATTTTACTTAGCATTTTCAAGCAGCTTTTCATCTATCATTTTCTTAAACTGGTCTTTAGGCATTGCTCCCTGAGTCATAATCGGATTTCCTTTAGCAGGAATAAGAAGGAACGATGGAATAGACCTGATACCGAATACTGAAGCTAGTTCTTCTTCTGTGCCAGTATCAACCTTGTAGAAATCAACCTTGCCGTCGTATTCTTCAGCAAGCTCATCCATGATAGGCGCCATCATCTTGCAAGGACCGCACCATGTAGCATAGAAATCAATAACTACAGGTTTGTCACCTTTGAATACCCAAGTCTGAGGGTTCTTCTCGTAGTCCATTACTTTGTCGATGAAAGTAGCTTTTGTCATTTGTGTTGTCTTCATAACTTTCTTTGTTTTAGTTTCCTGTTTTGTTGAGCCGCCATCATTGCTCTTGGACTGAGCGCAAGATGTCAATGATAAAACAGCGGCAACAACGAATGTTAATAATCTAATCATAACTCAATTATGGTAAATACTTATTTGCCTAATTTGCTTTCGACTTCTTCTTTAGAAATATTTCGAGTGCAGAAGAACCAATCATAACAATGAAGGTTAGAGTCTGCCCCTTCCATTCTGTCTTTTGCCACTCCACAAGATCCAGCTGGAGGGACAATTACTTCATCACCAGGACGCCAATCAGCAGGAAGGGCTACTCCGAAATTGTCAACAGTCTGGAGTCCTATAAGAACACGTTTAATTTCATCAAAGTTGCGACCAAGGGAAAGAGGATAGTACATTATAGTACGGATAACATTGTTAGGATCTATGAAGAATACTGCACGAACTGCTGCTGTGGTGCTTTCTCCAGGTTGAATCATTCCATAAAGTTTAGCAACATTCATGGTTATATCAACTATTAGTGGGAACTTCACTTCAACGTTATCCCAACCTTTCCAGTTGATTTTTTCCTTAATGGTACGAAGCCATGCTATGTGGCTGTGTAGACCATCGACAGAGAGACCAACTAATTGGCAATTCAGTGCTTTGAACTCATCATCCATCTTTCCAAAAGTCATAAACTCAGAGGTACAAACTGGTGTGAAATCTGCCGGGTGGCTGAAAAGGATTTTCCATTTACCTGTAAAATCACTTGGGAAGTTTATATTTCCCTGAGTTGTTACTGCCTGAAATTCAGGAGCTGCATCGCCTATGCGAGGCATTACATTTAAAACTTCATTTGTTTCCATATCTTAACGTTTTATTTATTGTTATTGTTTCTTGTTTGTGATGCAAAGATATTATGGCAAAATATATTTATCAAACAGAATTTATCTATCTTTGTATTGAAAAAATCAATATATAAAAACCAGATGACGTTACAACAATTGGAATATATAGTGGCAGTAGATAAATACCGTCACTTTGTGAAAGCCGCAGAAGCATGCGGTGTGACTCAATCTACACTAAGTTCTTTGGTCCAGAAACTTGAAGCGGAACTTGATATGACTATTTTTGATAGGACATCTCATCCAGTGTGTCCCACTCAAGGAGGCCAGCATGTAATAAGTCAAGCAAAAGTTATTTTATATAATGCATCACAATTAAAGGAATTGGTCCTTACTGACCGTACTGCCGAGTGCGGAGAAGTGAGGATGGGGGTTATCCCCACAGTGGCTCCATATATACTGCCGTCTTTTTTTAAAACCATGCACGAAAATCATTCCTGTGTGAATCTTCAGGTAGTAGAAGCTAGAACGTCGGCAATTATCTCGCAGCTAGAGCGTGCGGAACTAGATATGGCTATTCTTACTACTCCACTAGAAAATAATGATTTATTGGAAATCCCGGTTTATTATGAAAAGTTCTACGCTTATGTATCGCCCACGGAGAAGCTTTATAGTAAAGACGAAATAGAAATGTCGGAAATGCCGTCAAAGCATTTATGGTTGTTGCAAGAGGGGCATTGTTTGCGGAATCAAGTGATGACTATCTGCAAGCATAAATCAGAGTATTCCACAGTTTATGAGGCTGGGAGTATTGATACGTTAGTTAAAATAGTTGATATTAATGGAGGATATACCATTATCCCAGAACTCCATATTCCTCAATTAGATGCAGAGCGACAGAAGCGAGTGCGCAAATTTGTTGATCCTGAGCCTGTGCGCGAAATATCGCTCGTGGTAAGAAAAGATTTTGTGCGAGAGCGTTTGCTAAACGTTATTGCAAATGCGATAAAAGAAAATATACCGGAACATATGATCGATAAAAGGCTTAAGAAATTTACTATTAAGCTATAAGATATAAATATTGATATAATAGATTGAAATATCTGAAAAATCTGTTTGCAAAATAGGAATCAGGTCAATATATTTGTAGTATAATTATAGAGATATTAAACTTTTAATAAATAATTAAAAATAACGATTATGAAGAAGTATTTATGCGAACCATGCGGCTACGTTTATGATCCAGAAGTTGGTGATCCTGATGGAGGAATTGCTCCAGGAACAGCATTTGAAGATATTCCAGAAGATTGGGTATGCCCAATATGTGGAGTTGGTAAAGACCAATTTGTGGTAGAAGAATAGTTTTGGTTTATTTTGTTATAAAATAAGAGGCAGCTCATAAATTGGCTGCCTCTCTTATTATCTAGAATAATCTTTTAAGACTTTCAACAAATTCATCTGCTTCATTTTTGGTTAAAACCAATGGAGGAAGAAGACGAAGAACGTTTGTGCCAGAAGCACCTGTGAATATATGCTCGTCAAATAATAGACGTTTGCGTAATTCCTTAATAGGATATTCAAATTCGAGCCCAATCATAAGGCCTCGGCCGCGTACTTCCTTTATCTGTGGAATTTCTTTTAACTTATTAAGTAAGTATTCGCCCACTTCACGCGCATTCTCCACAAGATTCTCCTTTTCAAAAATCTCAAGAACTGCTATAGCCGCTGCACAAGCAAGGTGGTTGCCGCCAAAAGTAGTTCCTAGCATTCCATACGTTGGTTTGAATTTAGGGCTGATAAGTAGAGCTCCCATAGGGAACCCATTTGCAATGCCTTTGGCCATTGTGATGATATCAGGACGGATGCCTGAATATTGATGAGCAAAGAATTTACCAGAGCGGCCATATCCCGATTGAATTTCATCAAGAATTAAGACTACATCGTGTTTAGTGCAAAGTTCTCGTAAATCCTGCATAAACTTATCTTCAGGAATTTGCACTCCACCAACACCTTGTATTCCTTCAATTATTACGGAACTTACATCTCCTTTTTCAAGCTCTTTGCTTACAGCTTCTATGTCATTAAGCGGAACGAAGGTAACATTGCCGTTAGCGTTGACAGGAGATACAATCTTTGGATTATCCGTGGCTTCAACAGCTAGCGACGTACGGCCGTGAAATGCTTTCCCAAAAGCAATTATACGTTTCTTTCCAGTGTGAAAAGATGCAAGCTTTAAGGCATTTTCATTAGCCTCTGCTCCAGAATTAATAAGGAACAACTGATAGTCATCGTAACCGGAAATTTTGCCAAGATGGTCGGCAAGACGTTGCTGAAGCGAGTTAATTACAGAGTTTGAATAAAATACAAGTTTTTCTGCTTGGTCTTTTAACGCTTGTACGTAATGAGGATGCGAATGTCCCACAGAAATAACGGCATGACCTCCATAAAGATCAAGATATTCAGTGCCACGATTATCATAAGTATGACAACCAATCCCTTTGACTATTTCAATGTCGAAAAGAGGATATACGTCAAATAGTTTCATTTTTTGGAAAATTTTAAATTTAATCTCATACTTAGAACGCAGATGGTTTGAGATTCAAACCCGTTTTTTCCTGTAAGCCAAAAAGCAGGTTCATATTATGAACTGCTTGTCCTGAAGCACCCTTCAACAAATTGTCAATCACAGAAATAATGAGTAGCTTGCCGTCCTCCTTTATTAGATGAATCAAACATTTATTGGTGTTGACTACATCTTTAAGATCAGGCATTTTGTCAACTACGAAAGTAAAGCTGTGATCCTCATAGAATTCGTCATAAATCTTACGAATTTCTTCGAGCTCAACAGGACAGTCGAGATAAGCAGTAGCAAAAATACCACGAGAGAAACATCCGCGCGCAGGAATGAAATCTATACTTGATTTAAAGCTGTTCTGTAGTTGAGAAAGTGACTGACATATCTCATCAAGGTGTTGGTGCTTGAATGGCTTATAGATACTTACGTTATCGTTACGCCAAGAATAGTGAGACGTTGGTCCCGGCTTTACACCAGCACCCGTGCTCCCTGTTATAGCATTAACATGGACATCGCTATTCAACAATAAATTTTTGGCAAGAGGCAGTAAGGCAAGTTGGATACAAGTAGCAAAGCAACCAGGATTGGCAATATGTTTGGCTCCTTCCTTAACAATCTTACGGCGGTTGAGCTCAGGCAGTCCATATACGAAATCGTGAGTGCCATCTTGATGACGATAGTCAGTAGATAGGTCGATTATTCTTAAATCTTCCGGTATCTCGTGTGATTCCATAAATTTTTTAGTGTCGCCATGAGGAGTGCAGCAGAAAAGCACATCAATGTCATCTAACGGAGTGTTAGCGATAAATTCAAGATCGATATCGCCAATAAGTCCTTGATGAACGTTAGCCACTTTGTTGCCAGCATTGCTGCTGCTGTTTATCCATTTTAGCTCTACGTCGGGATGGTTTACAAGTAGTCTAATTAATTCGCCAGCTGTGTAACCAGCACCACCAATTATTCCAGCTTTAATCATTATTTATTTGTTGAGAGTGTGAGATTAAAATTGAGTGAAAAGAATATTTTAATAGAGATGCGCATGAAGCACATCTCTATTGATAGAATTTATTTTTAGAGAGTTTCTTTACCGTTTTTGATTTGATTATTGCGGTAAATTTTCATTGGGTTAGCCATAATTTTAATGAAACCCTTTACGTCGTCGGCAGTCCAAGCTTTGTTGATTTCTCCATATTCACCAAAGTCAGTTTTGGTCAAATCAAAATCACTTTCGATACCAACAAGGAAGTAGCGATAAGGCATTAGGTCAACGATCACACGTCCGGTAACGGTGTCTTGAGAAGTTTCAAGGAAAGCTTCGATATCGCGCATCACTGGCTCTAGATATTGAGCTTCGTGAAGGAACATTCCATACCAAGTGCCTAATTGGTCTTTCCAATATTGCTGCCACTTTGTGAGAGTGTGTTTCTCAAGAAGTTTGTGAGCTGCGATAAGGAGAAGTGGAGCTGCAGCCTCAAATCCAACACGTCCCTTAATACCGATGATGGTATCACCTGTATTGATGTCACGTCCAATAGCATAAGGGTTGACTATCTCTTCAAGTTTTTGGATAGCAGCAACTTTGTTTTCAAATTTTACTCCATTGATGGCAGCAACTTCACCTTTTTCGAAATCGATAGTAATTTGCTTGTTTTCCGTAGCTGTCATTTGGGTAGGATAGGCTTCTTCAGGAAGGGCTTCGTTGCTGTGAAGAGTTTCTTTTCCGCAGATGCTTGTTCCCCAAAGTCCTTTATTGATTGAATAGGCCATCTTTTTGAAGTCAGCCTCGTAGCCATGCTTCTTAAGGTAGTCAATTTCGTAGTCGCGTGTAAGAACCATATCGCGGGTAGGAGTGATAATATCAATCTCTGGTGCAAGAATTTGGAATGTAAGGTCGAAACGAATTTGATCGTTACCAGCACCAGTACTTCCGTGTGCAACATGCTTTGCCCCTATTTCCTTAGCGTAGTTGATTATCGCGATAGCTTGGAAAATACGTTCGGAGCTCACTGAAATAGGATATGAGCCATTGCGAAGTATATTTCCATATATCATATATTTGATACTCTTTTCGTAGTATTCTTGTGTGATGTCTAATGCAACGTGACCTTTAGCTCCTAAAGCCAATGCACGTTCTTCGATTTTCTTAAGCTCCTCAGGTCCGAACCCACCCGTGTTTGCAAGGGCAGTGTACACATCGTAACCACACTCCTCTGATAGATATTTTACACAGTAAGAGGTGTCAAGGCCCCCACTGAATGCTAAAACTACTTTTTCTTTCTCCATGATTCTATATATAATTTCTTAATTTTTTAATTGATAATAATGATATTTAATCGTTTTCGCCCTTATCCTTCTTGTCGTCATTATGCTCCGCAGGGTCATACATAAGACCGGTGCAAAGGCACATGCGACGACCATTTCTTTGAAGAATGTCGAAGTTTACACAACTTTCGCACCCACGCCAAAAAGCTTCATCATCGGTGAGTGAAGGGAAAGTAACAGGACGGAAACCAAGTTCGTTGTTCATTTTCATTACCGCTTCCCCAGTTGTTAGGCTAAATATCTTAGCTTCAGGGAACATTTCACGCGATAAATCAAAAATTCGTCGTTTTATTCGTCGGGCAACTCCGTGACCACGGAATTCGGGGCTAACTATAAGGCCAGAGTTTGCAACAAAAAGCTTATTACTCCAGCTTTCGATATAACTAAACCCAGCAAATTTACCATGATAGAGGGCAAGAACAGCTTTGCCTTCAATCATTTTTTGCTTTACATACTCTGGCGATCGCTTAGCGATACCAGTACCACGAACCTTAGCCGCTTTTGTGATAGTGTCAAGCACTTCATCTACATACTTAACATGTTCCGAGCTGGCTACAACAATCTCGATTTCTTTTGATTCGATCATTTTAATTAGAAAATTACCTCTCTGTTGGTTTGATTTAACAACAAATTATATATGTTTTTTAGTCACAATTTCAGCCGTGATCACTCACGTTAATTTCTATTGGGAGGAATCGGGCAAAGATACGCACAGCTTGGTCGTGTGATATATCTTCGCGTAGCATTGCAAACACCGTGTCAGCGCCAGCAATGGTACCTAATATTTCTGGTGTTTTGCTCATGTCAATGTCATAAGCAAGACCGCTAGCGTAGCCATTTCGAGTTTTAATGACTGCGCAGTGTCCTGAAAAATTTAATGAAACGAAACTAGCTTGTTGCGCTGCATTAATGGTAGACTGACCTTGAGACAAAAGAGTGTCCTGAAGATCGTTACTGTCGGGAATTATATACATATAATTTCCCATGTCGGTAGCAACCTTAGTAGCTTTCAGCATCTTCAAGTCACGTGACAATGTGGCTTGAGTGACGACGTGTCCATTAGAAGCCAGAAGTCTGGCTAATTCATCTTGACTGCCAATGCAGTGATTCTTAATTAATTCGAGAATAAGTTGTAGTCTCGTTTTTTTATTTTTCATATACTCTAAAAAGAATATTTAGTACGCTACAAAAGTACTAACAAAAATACAAAATACATCACATTTGGATATTAATTTTGTATTTTTATGCGGTTTTTGCCTACGATTTTGTGCGAAAATCTTTCTTTTTTGCTAAAAAAAGTATTCAAAGCGATATAAAACAGCAAAATCTTAAGATTCACCAAGTTGTGAATTGAAAAAAATATTAGCCTAATATTTTGTTAAAAGAATAAGAAATAGTAATTTTGATACTATAACTCTCAATGTAAGAGTGATTTAAAATCTTAATATATAGATGTAAATCATAATAAATGTTAATAGAAGATACTCGTTTGAAATTTAATAGTAAGTTTGTATCGTATTATAAACAATATGAAAACTAACCTCAGTTCTCAAATCAAATTAGATCGTATTCCGAAACGTTATTATTCGCCTGAAAGTGAGATAGAAAAAGCCTCACTAACCAGAAATGAGAAGGTTAATACAAAGATTCTGGAATCGTCAGTTGAAGCAGCCGCATATGTTGCTCAAGAAGTCGTGGATGTAATTAAAAAAGCAGAAGCGCAAAAGGGCAATTGTGTGTTGGCAATTGAGCCATCTACTTGTGTATTACAAGTCCTAGCTCAGTTGGTGCGGATGTATAATGAGGATAAAATTAGTTTTGAGAATGTAATACTATTCAATATTGGAGATTTCTTCCCAATTTCAGAGGAAGTAGGACCCAGCACAATCAAGGTGCTAAATGAGACTTTCATAAATAAAGTCGATATTTGTCCTGAAAATATCCATACATTCACAGATAAGACTACAAAAGAAGATATTAATCAATATTGCCGCGATTATGAGCTTGAAATCGAAGAATGCGGCGGAGTTGATTTGGCATTATGCGAACTAGGAAAGGTTGGAACGCTAGGTTTTAACGAACCAGGTTCGTCGTTAAATTCTCCATGTAGGTTGATGTTATTGAGTAGCGAGAGCCGCCATAACATAGCTGGCTCTTATCAGTGTGAAGAAGTTCCTACAACAGCTATTACGCTTGGTATTGCAAACTTGTTTGCAGCTAGGAAAATAATAAGTGTTGCATGGGGCGAAAATTCGGCAGAAGTAGTGCTTGAAACAGTGGAGGGGAAAGTAAACGATTCTGTTCCTACGTCATTCCTTCAGATGCATCGCAATGCAAAAGTGGTAGTTGATTTGACGGCAGCAGAGAGGCTTACAAGAATCAGTCATCCATGGAAAGTTACTTCATGTGAATGGACAGATAAGATGATACGCCGTGCAATTGTGTGGCTATGCACACTAATCAACAAGCCAATATTAAAACTCACCAATAAGGATTATAACGATAATGGGTTGAGTGAATTGCTAGCGCTCTTCGGTTCGGCCTATAATGTGAATATACAGATATTTAACGACCTTCAGCACACTATCACTGGCTGGCCTGGAGGAAAGCCTAATGCTGACGATACATATCGTCCAGAAAGAGCAACTCCATATCCAAAGCGTGTGATTGTGTTTAGTCCACATCCAGATGACGATGTTATATCAATGGGCGGAACTTTGAAACGTTTAGTTGATCAGAAACATGATGTTCATGTGGCTTATCAGACGTCTGGAAATATTGCTGTTGGGGATGAAGATATGATGCGCTATGTGATGTTGATGGACCGAATTGGCAATAAATTTGGAATTGATACACCAGATTATCGCAAGACAAGCAAAGATATACATGAGTTCATCAAGCAGAAGAGTGCTTCAGATATGGATTCTTCAGAAATAAGATTATTGAAGGGGATTATCCGTCAGTGCGAAGCTATCACTGCTTGTAACTATATAGGTGTTAAGCCAGAGAATGTACATTTCTGTAATATGCCATTCTATGAGACAGGAACTATTAAAAAGAGCGATTTGAGCAGAGAAGATGTTGATATCGTTAAAGAATTGATAGAGCTGGTGCAACCACATCAAATTTTTGTCGCAGGAGACCTTGCAGATCCTCATGGAACGCATAAAGTATGTACAGATGCTGTGCTTGCGGCTCTTGATGAGCTTAAAGATGAGGCATTTATGAAGGATTGCCGTATCTGGATGTATAGAGGGGCTTGGGCAGAATGGGAAATCGACCATATTGAAATGGCTGTTCCAATTAGTCCAGAAGAATTAAGATTTAAAAGAGTATCGATATTAAAGCATCAATCCCAAATGGAGAATGCTCCGTTCCTAGGCGATGATGACAGACTCTTCTGGCAACGAGCGGAAGAGCGTAACAGGGCTACTGCACAACTTTATAGCAATTTAGGATTGGCATCCTATGAAGCTATAGAAGCTTTTGTAGAGTATCATCCCATTCGTTAAATACAATATATTATCACCTCTAACGTTATAACCAAAAAGAACAAACAACAACAAACAAAAATAAAAAGCAACAACAAATAAGTGAATCATAGGTTAGGAATCCAGTGGCGCGTGATGTGTAGCTGGATTTATTTTTTATAATAGGTTTGATTGGTGCGGCAAAAAAAATATGCTACTCAGTTTGAGCAGCATATTAAAGTTTAATATAGTGTGGTGACTAATATCAATTTGGTTCAGGGTGTACGATAACCTCACAACGAGGTATTTTAGTACAGATGTCTTTTTCTATTTTGTCGCATAACTCATGGGTGGTGATTAAGTCTAAATCGGGGCTGAAATGTACGTTGACCCTGACAAAGGTGTCTGCACCAGCTACTCTAATCTTCAAATCGTGGAAATTTTGTATGTCGGGATTGTTTTTCAGCTCTTTTTCTACGGTTTCAGTAAGTCCGTCGGGGACCTTATCTAACAATACGTCAATAGCTTTTTTACCTAGTGTATAAGAAATATAAAGGACAATCAATGCTACACCAATTGCTGCAATAGGGTCGGCAATGTAAAAACCGAATTGAGTGCAAATCAAACCGATAAGTACTACAAATGAGCTGAGAATATCGGTAGAGAAGTGTACAGCATCAGCCTCAAGCGCTTGGCTATTGTTCTGCTTTGCGGCTTTGAATAACATTCTTGAGCGACTAGCATCAATTATAATTGATACAATAACAACTGCATAGCTCCAAAATGATACCGTTACTTCAGTATTTCCTGATGTTAATCTGCTGATTGCTTCATAGATAATCCATCCGCATGTTACTACAAGAAGAATTGATTCCAGGAATGCTGATAGGTTTTCGATTTTGCCGTGACCGTATTGGTGCTCTCTGTCGGCAGGTTTGTCGGATTTGCTGACTGAAATGTAAGTAATCAATGCAGCTAGTAGGTCCAACAATGAGTGCAATGCTTCAGATAGGATACCTAAACTGAATGTGAGGATGCCGACGACGAATTTCATAGTGGTGAGAAACAGTGCGGCAATTACAGAGGAAATAGCGGCTTTCTTTTTATTTATCATACAATTACTACAAAAATTCAACAAATATATAGATTACATTTAAAGTTGATGTTACAAAAGTGTAAAAATATAAATATTCTGACGATAAAGAATAAAAATAAAATGCCGCACAAATGAATATTGTACGGCACTCATTAAGTATTAATTTGAGATTATATTATCTAATAAAGTTGGTGTAGATATTTTCTTCAGGCTCAGGGAGCTGTAACCCATTGTTTAATGCAATCTCCTTACATTTTAAGAAAAACGCCATGTTGCGTCCAAGTATTCTCATTGTCTGTAATCCCTCGATGTCCTGTTTCACATCTTCAGGAGTGAATCCGTGAGTCATATTCCAATATCTCGATGATATGATTGGCATCTGCATTAGTCCGAAATATTTGTTGAGCTGGTCCCAAGTAGCAGTTGTGCCTGCTCTTCTTGCATTTATTACTGCAGCTGCTGGTTTTAGTCTGAAATTATTTAGCGCTCCATTTAAATCGGCATAAAATACTCTGTCGAGAAAAGAAGTTATAGCACCACTTGCAGCTGCCCAATGGACTGGAGATCCAAAGATAAAACCATCAAAGTTATTGGCTATATCCAGGAATTCATTCACTTTGTCGTTAAATGCACAATGCTTTAGCTTTGCGCAAGCTTTACAGCCGATGCATCCCCCAATAGGTTTATTTCCTATCCAAAATATTTCCGTCTCAATTTTATTCTCATTAAGGCTCTTAGCTACTTCGCTTAGAGCCGTGAAGGTGCTTCCGCTTTTATGCGGACTTCCATTAACCAATAATACTTTCATATAATTCAATTAATTTTTTTGCAAAGTAATGGCAGTATTCTTACTTTTGCAAGTACTTACTAAAATGTTCTATAGTAACTAAAAAGGGTAAATTATGAATAATCAGATAGATAGGCAGAGATATTATTTTCATGGAAATGAATATTATTGCACATTGGAGATAGCAATGGAAATAATAGGAGGTAAATGGAAGACAATGATGATATATCATTTGATGGATGGAAAGAAGCGTTCTTCGCAGTTGCAGAGGATTTTAACCGGGATATCGAATAAGATGTTTACTCAAGTGGCGCGCGAACTAGAACGAGATGGTATTATTGAAAGAATTGTTTATCCAGTAGTTCCTCCAAAAGTAGAATATAAATTGACGGAAAAGGGGGAGAGCGTGATACCGTTAGTTGTAGCTATGGCTGAATGGGGCGAAACGCAGAGTGAATCCAAAGCTCGAGAATAAGAAAATTAATTTTAGTAATTAAGCTAACATATAATGCTCTTTTGATATGGGTAATAGCGAAATAGACCAATTTTAAGGTAGTTTCGCAATAAAAATCAGCTCTTATTTTATACTTAATGTGATGATAATTGTTGATAATATTGATATATTTGTGAAAAGATACAAACTATATATTGTACATTAAGGTTTTACTTGGTGATACAATTATTTATTAAAAACTATTTTATGGCAAAGTATTCGGAAAAATCCGGCGCAACGTCAGCAAAGAAAAGCACCTTGCAAGAAAAGGTTGTAGATTTCTTCAGTCGGGAGAATGATGCACCTTATAATTATAAACAAGTAGGTGCAGCCGTGGGCGCAAGCAGTCCAAAACAGTTGGCCCAAATAGTAGAAATTCTTGAGGACCTTACAACAGAAGGGATGCTCAACGAGACTACCCCTGGACGCTTCAAAACAAAGGCTCTGACAAATGTGGCAACAGGAACATTTGTGAGAAAGAGCAATGGGAAGAACAGCGTAATGATAGATGGAGGAAGTGCGGAAGGTATATTTGTGGCGGAACGCAACTCAATGCATGCACTTAACGGAGACAAAGTAGAGGTGCATTTAAGCGCGAAGTGTAGAGGATTCGAACCTGAAGCCATTGTAGTGAAGATACTTGAAAAGAAAGACCAAGTATTTGTGGGCACTTTAAAAGTTGAGAAATACTTTGCCCACCTAATCACAGATAGTAAGAATCTAGCAACAGATATATTCATACCAAAAGACCAACTAAAAGGCGGCTTGAATGGAGATAAGGCTATCGTTAAAATAATAGAGTGGCCAGAAGATTCAAACAGCCCAGTAGGTGAGATAGTAGATATACTAGGTGTGGCAGGAAGCAACAATGCAGAGATACATGCTATCCTTGCAGAATTTGGATTGCCGTATAAGTATCCAGAGGCAGTGGAACAGGAAGCAGATAAGATAGATGCTATTATCACTGATGAAATCCGCGCATCAAGGAAAGATTGCCGTGACATCGTAACTTTCACTATCGACCCAAAGGATGCCAAGGACTTTGATGATGCTTTATCAATAAGGAAATTACCTAACGGAAATTGGGAAGTAGGGATTCATATTGCTGATGTAACTCATTATGTGCAACCGGGAACTCTTATAGAGAAAGAAGCCGAAAGCAGAGCAACTTCAGTGTATCTAGTAGATAGGACAGTACCAATGCTTCCAGAAAGACTTTGTAATGACATTTGCTCTCTTCGCCCAAATGAAGAGAAGCTGACATATTCATGCATCGTTGAGCTTGATGAAGAAGCAAACGTGAAAAAATGTGAGATTTGCCATGCTATAATTGAGAGTAACCGTAGATTCACTTATGAGGAGGCTCAACAAGTGATTGAAACAGGTGAAGGCGACTACAAAGAAGAAATTCTACAATTAGACAAATTGGCAAAATGCTTGCGAAAGGCTCGTTTTGATCATGGATCAGTAGATTTCGCACGCATGGAAGTGCGCTTTGATATTGATGAGGAAGGCCACCCTGTGGACGTATATTTCAAAGAGTCAAAGGATGCAAACAAGCTTGTAGAAGAGTTTATGCTTTTGGCAAATAAAAAGGTTGCCGAAAGAATAGGTAAAGTTGGCGATAAGAAGAAAGCCAAACCATTCGTATACCGCGTGCATGACCAACCTGACCGCGACAAGATGAGCAACTTTGCAGATATCGTGCGTAGATTTGGTCATAAACTAAAGATTTCGGGTAGCGGAAGTGAGAATAACAAATCACTGAACCATCTTATGACGACAATAAAAGGCAAAGCAGAGGAGAACTTTCTTTCTACTCTTGCAATACGCTCAATGGCAAAGGCTGTTTATACGACTGTCAATATAGGACACTATGGATTGGCATTTGACTATTATACACACTTTACTTCTCCTATCCGTCGTTATCCCGATATGATGGTACACCGTCTTCTTGATAGATATCTGAGCGGTGGCCGCGCTGTGAACGCCGAAAAACTAGAAGAAGAATGCCAGCATTCAAGCGATATGGAGCAACTTGCAGCAAATGCAGAACGTGCATCTATCAAATATAAGCAAGTAGAATATCTTGGAGAAAGACTTGGCGAAGTGTATGCAGGAGTAATCTCAGGGGTGACGGAATGGGGCTTATATGTAGAGCTTGACGAAAATAAGTGCGAGGGTCTGGTTCCTATCCGTGATTTGGAAGATGATTATTATGAATTTGATGAAAAGAATTATTGCTTGATTGGACGTCGCAAGAAAGGGCGCTATCAACTTGGGGATAAGGTGACAATTCAAATAGCTCGTGCGGATTTGGTTAAGAAACAACTAGATTTTGTCCTTGTGGATGACAAGCATCCAGCTGGAACTCATAAGATCGACAAAGAGCCGATACGCGAATCCAGATCAAAACTTGAGGATATGCAGGAAAAGAGCAGTGCAGCAAGAACAAAGAGTAAGTCGCGTCACGAAATGCGTAGCTCAAGGGCAGATTCAAAGAAACGTCGCTCAGGGGCATCAAAAGATAAAAAGAAGGGTGGCAAAAAGCAGAAGAAACATTAAGATTCTTTTTGAAAATAATAGAAGAAGAGAGTGCATAAATTGATATGCACTCTCTTACTGTTTTAATTTGAAAAGGAAATGATAAGACATATAAAATGGGCGCTTGAAATAATGATTTTTTTCGCTAATTGTTGTGTATGCCACTAATAAAAGGTATTTTTGTGGAACTTTAGAAATATATCATAATAATTCATATTAATAATTTAATTCAGAACTACTATGTGGTTATCAAACTCATCTGTAGGTAGAAAAGTGGTGATGTCAATCACCGGTCTTTTTCTTGTCCTATTTGTAACCTTTCATGTGCTGATGAATGCCGTTGCGCTTATTTCTCATGAGGGATATGACGCAATTTGTGAATTCCTTGGTGCTAATTGGTATGCTTTGCTTGGAACAGCTGTACTTGCGGCTGGTTTCATCATTCACATTATCTATGCGTTTTGGCTTTCTTTACAGAATCAAAAAGCGCGTGGAAAAGATGCTTATGCAATCAACAAACGTCCAAAAACAGTGGAATGGGCATCACAAAACATGCTTGTCCTAGGACTAATCGTTGTATGCTTCTTGATCGTGCACCTTATCCAATTTTGGGCTAAGATGCAAGTGCCTGAAATCATGAACTATTTCGGCGAAGAAAATTATGTAGACAATGGAATGACTTACATTCAAACAGCTTTTGCTTGTCCTTGGACACTTCCAGTCTATCTAGTAGGTTTTGCAGCATTATGGTTCCACATTACTCACGGATTCTGGAGCGCATTCCAATCACTTGGTACTAACAACAGTATCTGGTTGCCACGTTTCAAAACTCTTTCAATGTGGTGGGCTACCATCGTATGCGTACTTTTTGCTATTGAAGGAGTGTATTTCACATTCTGTTTAGGTTAATGCTGAGTGTAATAATTTATTAAATTTCAAAGAAAATGGAAGAAATTAAGAAAGAAACTGCTAATGCTACTCAGCCTGTAATTGACTCAAAGATACCTGAAGGTCCTATAGCTGAGAAGTGGACTAATTATAAAGCTCATCAGAAATTGGTGAACCCAGCTAACAAGCGTCGTCTAGACATCATTGTAGTTGGAACAGGACTAGCTGGTGCATCAGCTGCATCATCACTTGCAGAAATGGGATTCAATGTATTGAATTTCTGTATTCAAGATTCACCACGTCGCGCACACTCTATCGCAGCTCAAGGCGGTATTAACGCTGCTAAGAACTATCAGAATGACGGCGACTCAGTATATCGTTTATTCTATGACACAGTGAAAGGTGGTGACTACCGTGCTCGTGAAGCAAATGTTTACCGTCTTGCCGAGGTGTCAAACAATATTATTGACCAATGCGTGGCTCAAGGTGTACCATTCGCACGCGAATATGGAGGCTTGCTAGCTAACCGCTCATTCGGTGGAGCTCAAGTGTCACGTACATTCTACGCAAAAGGACAAACAGGCCAACAATTACTTCTTGGCGCATACTCTTCACTTAACCGCCAAATCCAACTTGGCAAGGTACAGAGCTACAACCGTTATGAAATGCACGAAGTAGTAATGATTGATGGTCGTGCTCGTGGTATTATCGCTAAGAACTTGGTAACAGGTAAGTTTGAGCGTTTCGCAGCGCATGCAGTAGTAATTGCTACTGGCGGCTATGGAAATGCTTATTTCTTGTCAACCAATGCAATGGCATGTAACTGTAGCGCAGCAATGGCTTGCTACCGTAAGGGAGCAATGTTTGCTAACCCATCATACGTACAAATTCACCCAACATGTATTCCAGTACACGGAGACAAACAATCAAAACTTACATTGATGTCGGAGTCACTTCGTAATGATGGACGTATCTGGGTGCCAAAGAAACTTGAAGACGCAAAGAAGCTTCAAGCAGGTACTCTTAAGGGAAGCCAAATTCCAGAAGAAGACCGTGACTACTACTTGGAACGTCGTTATCCAGCATTTGGTAACCTTGTACCACGTGACGTTGCATCTCGTGCAGCTAAGGAACGTTGCGATAAGGGCTTTGGTGTGAACAACACTGGTCTTGCAGTATTCTTAGACTTCAGCGATGCCATCAACCGTCTAGGTGCTGATGTAGTGGCACAACGTTATGGTAACTTGTTTGATATGTATGAGGAAATCACAGACGTTTCTCCATATGACGAACCAATGATGATTTATCCTGCTATTCACTATACAATGGGTGGAATCTGGGTTGACTACGAACTACAAACCAACTTGAAGGGTCTATTCGCAATAGGTGAATGTAACTTCTCAGACCACGGAGCAAACCGTCTAGGAGCATCTGCATTGATGCAGGGTCTTGCTGATGGTTATTTCGTACTACCTTACACTATCCAAAACTATCTTGCTGATCAAATTACTGTTCCTCATTTCAAAACTGATACTCCTGAATTTGATGCTGCAGAAAAAGCTGCTATCGATGAGGAAGATAAGTTGATGAGCATCCACGGAAAGAAATCTGTAGATTCTCTTCACAAGGAACTTGGTCACATTATGTGGGATTATGTAGGAATGGGCCGTACAAAAGAAGGTCTAGAAGAAGCTCTTGCCAAATTAAAGGCTCTTCGTAAGGAATTCGAGACAAACTTATTCATTCCTGGAACAAAAGAGGGTATGAACGTAGAGCTTGACAAAGCATTCCGTTTGAGAGACTTTATCATAATGGGCGAACTTATCGCTTATGACGCACTAACTCGTAACGAAAGCTGCGGTGGACACTTCCGTGAGGAATATCAAACTCCAGAAGGTGAAGCTAAGCGCGACGACGAAAATTATTTCTATGTAGGTTGCTGGAAATATAATGGTAGCGACGAAGATGCTCCTACCCTTATCAAAGAACCTCTACACTACGAAGCTATTAAGGTTCAAACACGTAACTACAAGTCTTAATTAACTGATTAAAACGAAAGAAAAATGGATACAAATATAAGTTTCAAACTTAAAATATGGCGTCAAGCTGGACCTAAGGAAAAGGGCCATTTCGAAATGTACGAGATGCATGATATCCCAACTGATACATCATTCCTAGAAATGCTTGATATCCTTAATGAGCAACTTGTAGAGAAGGGTGAAGAGCCTGTAGTATTTGACCACGACTGTCGCGAAGGTATCTGCGGTATGTGTTCTCTATACATCAACGGACATCCACACGGACCTGCAACAGGTGCGACAACATGCCAACTTTATATGCGTCGCTTCCATGAAGGCGAAGTTATCACAGTTGAGCCATGGCGTTCTGCAGCATTCCCTGTAATCAAGGACTTGATGGTGGATCGTAATGCATTTGATAAAATCCAACAAGCTGGTGGATATATTTCATTCAATTGCGGTGGCGCACAAGACGCAAACAATATTCCAATCTCAAAGGTAGATGCTGATGAGGCTATGGATTCAGCTTCTTGTATCGGATGTGGTGCTTGCGTAGCAGCATGTAAGAATGGCTCCGCTATGCTTTTCGTATCTGCTAAGGTGAGCCAATTCGCACTTCTTCCTCAAGGAAAGGTTGAGGCTAAGAGACGTGTAGAAGCAATGGTGCGCAAGATGGACGAACTTGGATTCGGTAACTGTACAAACACAGGTGCTTGTGCTGCTGAATGTCCAAAGAACATCAAGCTTAGCAACATCGCTCGCATGAACCGCGAATTCCTTTGCGCAAAATGCACTGACTAATAACGATTCTCTGAATCGAAATCCAATATAAAAGACTGGATGAGTTTTTGCTCATCCGGTCTTTTTTTTGTTGAAATGATAAATAAGATGTTTTCTGACTTATAAGGTTTGTTCTTTTGTGGAGTGAATGAAGAGCTCCATTTTAGACAAATTTTTGATTATGGCGATAGGTGATGTTACAGAATATCTGATTGCGTCAATTTACATTTCTTTCGGAATACGAATTACCTCTCGCTGTGTGGATACAATGCTCTATAGGTGTGACGTTGTGGTGATTGTATAGGTTGGATTTCTGTTTATAATGGACAAATGTCCAAACAATTTGTGGAAATGGGGGCTACTTTATGTCATTTATCAAAAGCATTTTGTAACTTTGCGGACGATTTTAAATCATTTAGCTAGATTATGACTAAGAAAGTAAGAGTACGTTTTGCTCCGTCGCCAACAGGTCCTCTACATATTGGAGGAGTGCGCACGGCTTTATATAACTATCTTTTTGCCCGCCAACATGGAGGCGATATGATTCTTCGTATAGAAGACACTGATTCTACACGTTTTGTGCCAGGAGCTGAGGCTTATATTAATGAAGCTCTAGCGTGGCTAGGTATAGGAATAGATGAAGGCGTGAAAGAAGGTGGGGCTTACGGTCCTTACAAGCAAAGCGAACGTCGTGATATTTATCGGGAGCATGTGGATATGCTATTGAAAGCAGGAAAGGCTTATATTGCTTTTGATTCTCCTGAGGAGATTGAGGCAAAGCATAATGAAATAAAGAATTTTCAATATGATGCTTCAGTGCGTGATACATTGCGTAACTCGCTAACTCTTAGTGTTGGGGATGTAAAATCACTTATTGATAGCGGTGCTAAATATGTAGTTAGGTTTAAAGTAGAACCTAACCGTGATGTAGTAGTAAATGACCTTATTAGAGGAAAAGTTGTGATTAACTCATCTATTTTAGATGATAAGGTGTTATATAAGTCGGCAGACGATCTTCCAACGTATCACTTGGCAAACATTGTGGATGACCATTTGATGGAGGTGTCACATGTAATTAGAGGCGAAGAGTGGTTGCCATCAGCACCGCTTCACGTACTTCTTTATGAAGCATTTGGATGGACTGAAACAATGCCACAATTTGTGCATCTGCCATTGCTTTTGAAACCAGACGGCAAAGGAAAATTGAGCAAGCGTGATGGAGATCGTTTAGGTTTTCCAGTATTTCCTCTTGAATGGAAAGATCCCAAGAGCGGTGATATTTCATCGGGATATCGTGAATCAGGATATTTGCCAGAGGCAGTAATTAATTTTCTTGCACTGCTAGGATGGAATCCAGGCGATGATAGGGAAATAATGACCATGGATGAGCTGATTCGTGATTTTTCATTTGAACATTGTTCAAAAAGTGGAGCGAAATTTGATTATGAAAAAGGAAAGTGGTTCAATCATGAATACTTGATAAATATGGCTGATGATGAATTAGCTAAATTGTTTGTTCCAGTCTTGAATGAGCGTGTAGATGCTAGTCAATTTTCAGAAGAATACATAACAAAGGTAGTTGGCTTGGTGAAGAGCCGTATATCATTTGTGAAAGATCTTTGGGAACAATCAAAATTCTTCTTCCAGGCACCAAGCGAATTCTCAGAAAAAGATGTTAAGAAGCGCTGGAAAGAAGATACTCCAGTAATATTGAATGAATTAATAGGAGTTCTGGAGGGAATAAACGATTTCTCCTCTAAGGCATCAGAAGATATCGTGCTTGGATGGATAACAGAAAAAGGCTATCACATGGGTAATGTGATGAATGCGTTCCGTTTGACAGTAGTAGGCGAGTGCAAGGGTCCTCATATGTTTGATATAACAGAACTTATAGGTAAGGATGAGACAATTTGTCGAATCCATAAAGGAATAGAAACTATCAAGCCAATAAATGCGTAGGCTTATTATATTCATATTTTCAGTCTTTGCGATTTCTTCGAGCATAGGAGCACAGGGGCTAACTTGGAGCATCGATTTCAACACAATATTTGATAACCGAGAGGGGGATGATTATCTTTCTCCAGACGAGACTTTGTTTCTAACGAGATTGTCTCCGGAAGTAGGGGTTTCTTTTCTCAACGGCGTTCATAATATATCGGGGGGGGTATCATGGATACAACCTGTGGGAAACGGGTGGAAGGATTATAAGATTTGTCCGACACTTTATTACCACTATGACACTCCACAATGGAAAATGAGTTTTGGCATGTTTCCTCGTACCCAACTAATAGAACCATTGCCAACGTTCTTACTTAGTGATTCGATGGCATATCATCAGCCAAATATTAGAGGCGTATTAGTGCAATATATGCGACCACGAGGATATGCAGAATTGTCGCTTGACTGGAGGAGCCTGCAAAGCGAAACCCAGCGAGAGGCTTTCAATGTGAATTTTAATGGAAGATGGAATCCAAAAGGTGTATTTATATTAGGAGGCCATTTACAATTAAATCATTTGGCAAAGCAAAAAAATGCTCCGGATGGTCAAGGAGTGAACGACGATATAATGGTGAATCCTTATATAGGATTAGACTTATCACATAAAACTGCATTAGATAGCTTTGTGGTAAAAGCAGGATCAGTAGTGGCACTGGAGCGATCCAGAGCATCAGGACAAGGCTGGGATATTAGAGCTGGAGCCTTGATAGATATTCTGGCTCAATGGAAGTGGCTTGGGCTAAAAGAAACATTTTATGCTGGGGCAAATCTCTATCCTCTATATAATGAATTTGGGAATCTGCTAAATATGGGTGATCCATATTTTCAAGCTCCAGTATATAGTCGCACAGATTTAAACGCATTTATTATTCGGAACCAGTTTGTAAATCTTGAAGCTTCATTGATATTTCAGGTGTCAAAACCAGCTTTTGGTTTTTGGCAACAGCTAAAGCTAAGAGTTTATTTGGATAATAAGCTGTGGAGCAAGCGAAACGATAAAACGAAAACAGGAGAATATCTCCGTAATATTTATTAATATCATCCTTATTTTTTGTTATGAATCCATTATACAATCTTTCCATATCTGCATACAAGTTGGCTGTAAGGCTGGCTTCAACCAGAAATGTAAAAGCGGCAAAGATGCTAAATGGGCAAAAAGAGACCTTTACAATACTGAAAAACAAATTAGAACCAGGTGAAAAATATATCTGGATTCATGCTTCGTCACTTGGAGAATTTGAGCAAGGACGTCCTTTGATTGAAATGATAAAAGAGAATAATCCCAATCAAAAGATTCTACTAACATTCTTTTCTCCTTCGGGTTATGAAATCAGAAAAGATTATAAAGGAGCCGATATAATTTGCTATCTTCCATTTGATTTGCCAGGAAATGTGAATAAATTTATTGATTTGGTGAAGCCTACAATGGCAATATTCATCAAATATGAATTCTGGGGCAATTTTCTTCATGGACTAAAAAAGCGTAACATACCCACTTATATAATATCTGCGATATTCCGCCCAACCCAATCATTCTTTAAATGGTGGGGAGGAATGTTTAGGAGAATGTTAAGGTGCTATACAACTATCTATGTTCAAGATGATGATTCTCGTGATTTGTTAGCTACAATTGGAGTGAAAAACGTAAAAGTGTTTGGAGATACTCGTTTCGATAGAGTTACGGATATCCTCAAAGGATGTATAACACTTCCGGTAATTGAGAAATTTAGCGAGAATAATTTTACTCTTATCATAGGGAGCTCATGGGGTCCAGATGAAGATATTATTATACCCTATTTCAATTCACATCCAGAAATGAAGCTTATAATAGCTCCTCATGAATTTAATGATGCTAGGTTGAAGGCTTTGCGGAATAGTGTAAATGGGAAGTCGGTGCTCTATACTGAGACGAATGCAGCCGATGCGGCCGACGCTCGATGTCTTATTATTAATTGTTTTGGAGTATTGGCTTCAGCCTATAGATATGCCGATGCGGCATTTGTGGGAGGCGGATATGGTGTGGGAATCCACAATATAAACGAAGCTGCAGTGTATGGTATTCCAGTGATGTTTGGTCCTAACTTTCATAAATTCAAGGAAGCTCATGACCTTATACATAGCGAAGGGGCATTTGTGGTGAATGACGCAGATGATTTCAAGACGTTAATGGATAAATTTACCAGTGATGGAGAATATCTTCGAGAACATGGAGATAAGGCAAAAGAATATATATTATCACAATTAGGAGCCACAAAGCGTATATATGACGAAATAATCAAATAAAGATATTGAACTCCGATAAATTAATCTAACATGAAAAAGAACCTATCAATTATCTTAGTGTGCATGTGTATGGCATTATCTGTAGTAGCACAAACAACGCCAATCACAATGAACATTTGGGAAGGGAAAGCTCCAACGAGCAACGGAAAAGGTGCAGATGACGAGATCCCTACAATTCAAGTGTTCTTGCCTCAAGCAGATAAGGCAAATGGAGAAGCGATAGTGATTTGTCCTGGAGGAGGCTACGTGAGCCGTGCCATGGATCATGAAGGCTTGGGGTGGGCTCCATTCTTCAATGAAAGAGGAATAGCGTGCATAATAGTAGCTTATAGATTGCCATATGGGCATGATGATGTGCCTTTGAGTGATGTGGTTCAAGCTATGCGTATTGTTAGAAAAAATGCTACTGCCTGGAATATTAATCCCGATATGATCGGGGTAATGGGGTCATCGGCAGGAGGCCATTTAGCATCAACGCTGTCGGGTCATGCTCCTGTGGACGCAAGGCCAAATTTCCAGATATTATTCTATCCAGTGATAACGATGGACAAGTCATATACACACGGAGGCTCGCGCACCAACCTGATAGGCGAGAATTCCTCAAAAGAACTGGAAAATCTATATTCTAACGAATTCCAGGTGAGAGTATGGACTCCAAAGACTATACTTATTCTAGCTGATAATGATAATGTGGTACCAGTGCAGAATTCAGTGAATTATTATTTGGCGCTTAAGAAAGCTAATATCCCAGCCTCGATGTATATTTATCCCTCTGGAGGACATGGGTTTGGCTCTAGTAAAAATTACAAATATTATAATGCAATGACAAACGATTTGAGTGACTGGTTACTCACATTGTTCCCGAAAGAAAAGTAAATATTGAATTATTATAAATTAATAACGGCAGATCCGCATCACTGCGCTTCTGCCGTTTTCGTATTTATTTGTGCTCTTTGTGATAAATCTATCCTATGATTCTATCGACAAAGTTATATGATTAATAATTAGTTAAGTGATACTTTCTTACCAACTTTTTATACTATTAGAACATCAATAAAAAAAGCACCCAGAAATTTTCTGAGTGCTTAAGTCGTTATCTAATTGCAAGTCTTATTTCAAGATGCTCTTAGGGTCAAGATTGTCTTTTTCGATATCTTTGAAATAGCGGTAAGTACCAACTTTAAGTTCCGCAGTAGCATCATCATCAGCCACGATAATAGCTTTAGGATGCATTTGAAGGGCTGTTATAGTCCACATTTGAGAAACTCCACCTTCAACTCCTTGTTGCAAAGCACGAGCTTTGTTGTGCCCATTAACGAGAAGGATAACGCTCTTAGCATTTGTTATAGTCTTGACTCCAACAGTTAGAGCAGTCTTAGGAACTTTGTTAACGTCGTTATCGAAGAAGCGAGAGTTAGCGATTATAGTGTCTTGAGTCAAAGTCTTTTGACGAGTAAGAGAGCTAAGTGAGGAACCTGGCTCATTGAAAGCGATATGTCCATCAGGACCTACACCACCCATGAAAAGGTCAATCCCGCCTCTAGCTGCAATTTTAGCCTCATATTCAGCACATTCTTTTTCAAGATCGGCAGCATTACCATTAAGAATGTTAACATTTTCCTTTTTGATATCAATATGGCTAAAGAAGTTGTTCCACATGAAAGAATGGTAGCTTTCAGGATGTTCCTCGGGAAGGTTGCAGTATTCATCCATATTGAAAGTAACCACATTGGCAAAAGACACTTTACCTGCTTTGTTAAGCTCTATAAGTTTATGGTACATTCCAAGAGGAGAGCTACCGGTAGGACATCCTAGAACAAATGGCTTTTCTGGAGTAGGATTAGCCTTATTGATTTCATTTGCCACATAATTAGCAGCCCATTCAGAAACGTGAGCGTAGTCTGGTTGAATAATTAGTCTCATAGTTATTATTGTTGAAAAATTATAGCAAAGCTTATAAATTGTCAGCTAAATAAAGAATTAGCTTTAATATTGGTGCAAAGATAGTGCAAGCTAAGATTAAAATGAAATAAAAAGGAACATTTAATCACTCATAGAGTAGTATGCTGAATCTTTGAGTGAATATAAAGGTATAATTCCTTGTGAAACGGAAATAAAAGATAATGAGGAATTTAACTTTTGTGAGAGTGCCTATTTTAACATTTGGTAAACATTGGATTAATTTGTACCTTTGCACTTTCTTGAAAAATGCGACTTCTTAGGCTCGCGACCTGGTTGGCCCCTGCCATAGCCGCTAAGATTGTTTAACAGGTTTATTCACACTCTTAGAAAGAGCTCAAAAGTAAATATTTTATGAATTTCAGTGGAAAGGTAGAGTTTAAGCCAAAATTCTTTACAGCGCTTAGACATTATAGCTGGACAAAATTTAGAGCAGATGCCGTATCTGGTTTGGTAGTAGGTATTGTAGCTCTTCCATTAGCTATAGCATTTGGTATAGCTAGTGGCGTGACCCCATCTGTGGGCTTAATAACAGCCATTATAGGCGGTTTTATTGTTTCAGCCTTAGGAGGTAACAGTGTCCAGATTGGAGGCCCGACAGGAGCCTTTATCGTGATTGTATACAATATTATACAACAATATGGATTAGAAGGATTGGCAATCGCCACATTTATGGCTGGTGTGATTCTGGTTCTTCTGGGCGTGTTTCATCTAGGAACAATAATAAAGTTTATACCTTATCCAATCGTAGTGGGATTTACCAGTGGTATAGCCTTAACGATCTTCTCAACACAGATAGTAGATTTATTTGGACTTCAGATTGATAAAGTACCTGGGGATTTCTTAGGCAAATGGGCTGTTTATTTCCAAAATTTCGGTTCGATTAATATAAGTACATTGATAGTGAGTGCAGTGACAATACTTATAATAGCAGGGACTCCCTATATTTCAAAGAAGTTACCGGGCGCATTGATTGCTATTATCTTGATGACAGTGGGAGTGTACTTAGCTAAGGAATTTGGAGGAATAAGTGGTATTGAGACGATAGGAGACAGATTCGGACACCTTCGTTCAGAAGTGCCATCACCTAAGAGCATAGGAATAAATATGCAAACGATAAATCTTCTTTTGCCGTCGGCATTCACTATTGCCATTCTTGGAGCCATTGAATCTCTATTATCAGCGACAGTAGCAGATGGAGCTACTGGCAATAATACGCGCAGCAATACTGAATTGATTGGTCAAGGAATTGCAAATATTACAGTTCCATTCTTTGGAGGCATACCTGTGACAGGTGCAATTGCAAGAACTATGACCAATATAACCAATGGAGGAAGAACTCCAGTGGCTGGAATAATACACGCATTGGTGCTATTGGTGATATTCCTATTCCTGATGCCATTGATAAATTTTGTGCCGATGGCTTGTTTGGCAGGTGTACTTGTGATGGTTGCCTACAATATGAGTGGATGGCGCACTGTGATATCTATATTCAAGAATCCTAAATCAGATATTGCGGTTCTTATCGTTACGTTTATTCTAACTGTGATATTTGATTTGACTATAGCGATAGAAATCGGCCTGTTATTGGCTTTGCTTTTGTTCCTGCGCCGTGTAATGGAAAATACCCAGATAAAAGTGTTCAGCGATCAGATAGATGTGGCAGAAGGTACAGAATCAACGACACATGAAATCCTCAAGGTTGGAAACGGAATAGAGATCTATGAGATAGACGGTCCATTCTTCTTTGGAGTGGCAACAAAATTTGATGAAGTGATGCGTACTGTGGGCGATAAACCCTTAGTGAGAATCATTAGAATGAGAAAGGTGCCTTTTATTGACTCTACAGGTATTCACAATCTGGAGGTGCTAATAAAATCCTCGAAGAAGGAGGGTATTCACGTAGTGCTTTCGGGGGTTAATTCCAATGTTAAAGAGGTGCTTCTCCATGCAAATGTGCAGGACCTTATAGGTGAAGACCATATTTGCGACCACATAACAAAGGCTGTTGCGCTGGCAAATTCGCTAGTTGCAAATAGTAAAACGTATAAAGAAATCAGTTGGTAGAATTATCCAGACGCAACAAAACTCAAATTTAAATGTTATAGTTAATGTAGCGCTGGATTCCTAACCTGAATTATAGATTTTCTTCTCGTGAGAGGAGATATGAAAATAATAAAGCCAAGTTCAAAAAATGGACTTGGCTTTATGCTTATTTGGAACTTGCTATTTTGTGAAATGGGAGATAGTGTCGAGTGCATCAAATGCTGTTTGGTCTGCATGGCATGGCGTTATAGACGCATAACCTCTGTCGAGCCAGTAAACATCGTTCATTGCATTGTGCGGCTCAGAGGGCATATATTTTCCTGTAATCCAAAAATATGGACGTCCAAATGGATCTTTTCGCTCTTCATATTCCTCGGTCCATCTGCCTTTAGCTCCTATTGTGGTCTTTATACCCTTTATTTCATCGCAGAAAGGGATGTTGACGTTTAGGCATATGTCGCTAGGAAGTCCATTTTTAAGTACTCCCTCGATTACGTGGCGTATGATAGGTTCACATTGGCTGAAGTCGGCGTCTGCGCTATAATTACCATACGAGAAACCGATACTTGGAATATTTAAGAAACTTCCTTCAAACACTACACCCATTGTTCCAGAGTAGATAGCGCTATTGCCAGCGTTGAAGCCATGATTTATTCCAGAAAGGATTAATGAAGGGGTGCGTGGAAGGAGTTTATTGAGAGCAAGCTTAGCACAGTCAACTGGAGTTCCATTCACGCTATAAATTGTGATGTCGTCATCGTCCTGGATTATTTGAGGTCGAAGCGGTGTCTCAATTGTTATGGCCGATGATTTTCCCGATTGTGCTTGTTGAGGTGCAACTACAAATACTTCGCCGTAGCTTCGGGCGATTTGTGTGAGGAACTTAATACCGCCGGAGTTGACTCCGTCATCATTACTGATGAAAATAAGTGGACGTTTAGGTGTCATAAATTATATATATGTTCTAATCTAGATTATTAAAAAGTTTTTCTTCCCTTGACGAAATAGTCTATAATTATATTTCTATTAGCTCCAGGGAAAAGCTTTAGAAGATTCTTTTGAGGAAATTCATTATAATCTTGCTTCATTCTGCGGAAATCATGATGCGCTTTTAATACAGCATTGGCATTGCCAATATCCATTTTTGCTAAAAATTGGAAAAATGCCAAAGAGTCGTATATACGTCGTATAACAAGTTTTCTTTTGCCTTCTTTTTGAGGTAGATTCTTGTATAGAAGGAGTAGGTTATTTCGGAAATTAAGATAAGTCTTGTGAGGATTGGAAGCAGGCAGGCTTCCTCCTCCTAGGTGATATACCGTGCTTTGAGGGATAATCTTTATATAGTATCCTAATTGATGTATTCTCCAACAAAGGTCAATTTCCTCCATGTGTGCAAAGAATTTGGCATCAAGCCCACCAGCTTTGAGATATACTTCGGAACGCACGAAAAGTGCAGCACCAGTGGCCCAAACAATATCTTTAGGTTCACCATCATATTGGCCGTTGTCTGTCTCAATAGTTGAGAAAATGCGTCCACGACAATACGGGTATCCCAGTTTGTCGATAAATCCTCCTGCAGCACCTGCATATTCAAATTTGTCAGGTTCGTTGTAAGAAAGGAGTTTTGGCTGGCATGCGGCGGTACCAGGATGAGCTTCACAATACTCATAGAGAGGCTCTATCCATCCTGAGGCGGTTTTTACATCGGAATTAAGGAGGACGGTGTATTTATAGTTAGTAGCCTCAATGGCTTTGTTATATCCTTCGGCAAACCCATAGTTTTTGTCAAATTTGATGACCTTTACTGAAGGGAACTCCTTCTCAAGGACTTCGATAGAATTATCTGTGCTGCCATTATCTGCAATAATAATGTCGGCAATATTAGCATTTGTATTTTCGCATACAGATGGAAGGAATTCGCGTAGTAATTTTGCGCCGTTCCAGTTAAGTATAATAACTGCTACTGGTTTACCCATGATTTTGTTGTTTTATAAGCGTAACCTTATTTTTCCAACGATTATGTGTCCAAAGCCATTCGGAAGGGTTTTCCTTTATAGCCTTTTCGAGTGCGTTGGCATAAGTGTTGGTAATTTCGTATTGTTTTGTGGATTTTGGATCTCTAGATATAACATGAATAGTGCACACATAATGTCCTCGTTTGACTTTTTTGACGTCGAAATACATGGCGTCCATGTCAAGTTTCTTGGCAATAGCTTCGCTGCCGGTAATCATAGCTGTGTCATGATTGAGAAATCTTATTATGTCATTTTCGTCATTGCGGTTAGGATGTTGATCGGAAATGAATCCGGTGACAGTGATTTTACCTTCTTTTTTAGCTCGAAGGAGATCTCTAAAAGAACTGTTTTTTGGATAAGAATATGAATTGAACCGGCTGCGAATTCGCAGGAAAAAATTATTGAACCATTTGTTTTTAAGAGGACGATATATCTGTCCGTATTGGATGTAATCGGGACCTTCTTTGCTCCACATAGTTATTGTGGTGAGCCATTCCCAATTACAATAGTGTGCGGCATACATAACGATTGACCTACCATTTGAGACACTCTCATCAACGGCTTCAATGTTTTTGAAAATCATGCGTCGTCGCATCTCCTTGTCGCTAACATGAAGAAGTTTTATTGTCTCTACAAAACTATCGGTGAAATGACGGTAGAATTTACGCAAGATAAGATACCTTTCTAGTGGAGTCTTTTCGGGAAAAGACTCTTCGATGTTTCTTGACGCTATGCGACGGCGATATCTAAAAATGTAGAAAACAAAAATAAAGCAGATGTCAGAAATCCCATAAAGAACCCAAAAAGGCAAAAATGCAATACCGTGTAGGATGGCATTGAGTGGTGCGTATAATATGTCTTGTAGTGTACTTTCTTTCATGTTAAAACTTATTCTGCGGGTAAGACTTCACATTTTACTGAGAAGTCGTCCTTCATCTCGAGCAAGCGCACATTGACGATTTGATTTATGTATCTTTCATCGAGAGGTGCTTCCACTTTTATATAATTATCTGTGAATCCATGCATAGGCATTCCTGGATGCGGCTGTTCGAAAAGGGCAGGTCGTGTTTCGCCAATGAATTTGAGTGTATAATTTCTGAGAGATTCCTCGGAAAATTTAATCATTTGTGCTCCACGAAGATTTTTAGTGTGCTGGTCAACTACATAATCGATGTTGAGAGCTAGAGTGCCTGGTCGTTCGGAATATGGAAATACATGAAGGCGGGTAATTGGAAGAGCTTTAACGAAATTGAAAGATTCATTGAATTTTTCGTCAGTCTCACCACGCGCACCAACAATTAAGTCTATCCCGATGAATGCATCAGGAATTTTCTCAACAATAAGATTGACTTTATGAGCGAACAACGCAGAATCATAGTGACGTCGCATAAGGCTCAAGATGTCATCACTCCCAGATTGCAAAGGAATGTGGAAATGAGGCATAAAATGCTTTGATGATGCTACGAAATCGATAATCTCATCTGTGAGTAAGTCGGGCTCAAGTGAAGATATTCGATAGCGCTCGATTCCATCAACATTGTCAAGAGCCTTGAAAAGGTCGATGAGGTTTTCTCCTGTATTTTTGCCGAAGTCGCCAATATTCACTCCAGTGATAACAATTTCCTTACCACCGTCGGCGGCAACTTGCTGTGCTTGGACAATGAGACTTTCGATGGTTCCGCTTCTGCTTCTTCCGCGCGCTTTAGGTATAGTACAATAACTACAATAATAGTCGCAGCCATCCTGAACTTTTAGAAAATAGCGAGTGCGGTCGCCACGAGAGCAAGACGGGCTGAAATTGCGGATATCTTTAGTAGGTGTGATTTCGAGAGTGGGTTTTTGCGAAGCAGTCCATTTGTCGATATAATTAGCTATTTCGAGCTTTTGCTCGCTGCCAAGGACTATATCCACACCCTCCATTTTAACTATATTATCGCCTTTAAGTTGGGCATAGCACCCGGTAACAATCATGAGAACGCCAGGATACTTCTTCACCAAACGGCGGATGAGTTGGCGACATTTCTTGTCGGCTTCTTCAGTCACGCTGCAAGTATTCACGACGCAGATGTCAGGAGTTTCGCCTACCTGAGCACGTCTAATTCCGCGGTCGGAAAGGATCTTCCCAATAGTGGATGTCTCGGCAAAATTAAGTTTGCAGCCGAGCGTGTGAAATTCGACAGTGCGATTATCAAAAGTTGACTTATCAATCATTTTAAAAAGCTAGTTGTATAAAGTAACTTGCAAAGGTACTCAAAATCTTTCTACCAACACCCAATATATATTTAAAGGATGTGAAGCTAGCAAACGGTACGTAATAATTGCGGTTAATTTTTATGGTTGTTACACTAATACAAAAATCGCTAAAATAATTGATATTAACAAAGTTAAAAGCAAAGAAAAGGATGTTTTGAAGAATGCAGTGGATTGCACACAAATTATGAAACTGTGTAAAAATATTTGTAACTCAAAGGATAGTGATTATCTTTGTTGTCTAATAAGCCAGAAATATCGAGCAACTATGATAAAAGAAAATGTAATTAAGATATTCGAAAATAGTTTTCGTGATAATTGGGAAATGCCAGCGCTAACCGATTATATGTCGGATAAGACCATGACTTATGGCGATTTGGCCAAGAAAATAGCCCGTCTGCATGTATTATTCAAACAGTGCAATATTAAGAAAGGAGATAAGATAGCATTAATTGGGAAAAATACTAGTGAATGGATAACTGTGTTTATGGGAACTATTACCTATGGCGCAGTGGTGGTTCCAATTCTACAGGAATTTAATCCACATGATGTGCAACATATCGTAAATCATTCTGAGTCAGTACTATTGTTTTCAAGCGATTCAATATGGGATACTATTGAAATGGATAATTTGAAGAATATACGTGCTGCTATATCAGTGGATGATATGCATTTATTGGCAGAACGCGATGGCGAAAATGTGGGTAAGAACCTACGCGGCCTTTCTCGCAGATTCCGCACTGAATATGCCCATGGATTCGGAAAAGAACAAGTTAAATTCCCAGATGTAGATAATAAGGAAGTGATGATTCTTAATTATACTTCTGGAACGACGGGATTTAGCAAAGGTGTTATGATAACCGGGAATAATGTGGCAGGCAATATGATTTTTGGAATAGATTCTAAATTACATTTTAAAGGGTCACGCTGCCTATCGTTCCTTCCGTTGGCTCATGCTTATGGATGCGCATTTGACTTATTGGTGCCACTAGCCGTGGGTACTCATATCACATTGCTTGGCAAGATACCGTCGCCGAAGATTATTATAAAGGCAATGGGAGAGGTGAAACCAGACCTTATTATCTGTGTGCCATTGGTACTTGAGAAGATATATCGCAAGCAGATTGTGCCTATGATAACAAAAGGCGTGATGCGCTGGGCTCTAGCAGTCCCATTTTTAGATAACCGCATTTACGGACAAATACGCAAAAAACTTGTGGATGCTTTTGGCGGATGCTTCGAACAGGTGATTGTGGGAGGAGCGCCTTTAAATAGAGAAGTGGAAGATTTTCTATACAAAATTAAATTCCCGTTCACAGTGGGCTATGGAATGACAGAGTGTGCTCCACTGGTGAGCTATACTCACTGGAAAGAATTCGTGCCACATTCAGCAGGCCGATTGCTGCCAGGAATTATGGAATGCAAGATACTTTCAGACGATCCTCAAAATAAACCTGGAGAAATATGTGTGCGCGGTGAAAATGTGATGAAAGGTTATTTCAAGAACACTGAGGCAACAGATAGGGTGCTTTATGATGACGGTTGGCTTAATACCGGTGATATGGGAACGATTGATCCAGACGGAACTTTGTATATAAAGGGACGTTCAAAGACAATGATTCTTACTGCAAGCGGACAGAATGTGTATCCAGAGGAAATCGAGGCAAAATTGAATAATATGCCATTTGTGATGGAAAGTCTTATAGTGGAACGCGAAGGAAAGCTTGTGGGACTTGTTTATCCAGATTATGAATCAATGGATAGCGTGGGAGTGACTCGTGACCAGTTGCCAGAAACGATGGAACATATAAGGCAGGATTTAAATAAGCTTGTGGCACCTTATGAACAAGTGTCGAGAATACAACTTTTTGCTAATGAGTTTGAAAAGACACCTAAGCGCAGCATAAAGCGATTTTTATATACAAATTAAGTATATTTTCTGTATGACAATATTTCAGCACAATGACAAAATGTATCTATTTTAAGAAAATTGGTGGAAAAATGCGAAATATTTGTTATATGCTAATAATCAACGATATAGGGTGATTGGCTATATGTGAACCTAATGGTAAAAGAAGAAAAAAATCGTTTTTTGCAAAAAAAAGTCAAAAAAAAGTTTGGATATCACATTTTTGTTATAAATTTGCATCGTTTTTGAAGCATAAAAATATTGTTTTATTATTAAATTTAAAAAAGAAATGAAAAAGTTAGTTTTATTACTTGCTGTTGTATTTAGCGTATCTTTATTCTCTTGTGGTGGTGCAAAAACTGCTCAACCAGCTGCTTCTGATAGCGATTCTGTTGCTGCAGATACAGTTCAAACTGTTGATACTGCTGCTGCTGATACAGTTGCTGCTGACTCAGTTGCTAAATAATTTAGTAAGTAAGAAAGAGTTTGAAGCTGTTTTCCTCCTTGAGGGAAACAGCTTTTTTTATGTCTATACGTGAAAAACGATGATTAAATGGAATAAATAGAGGGTATTTTTTGGAAAAATAGTAAACCAAAATTGAAGGTGATTGTATATGTTATGACAATGATTCAGACATACATTACAACACAAATATTATGAAAAGAACTTTACTCCTGACTTTATTTACAATGATAATATGCACGGTAAATGGCACTGCTGCAGATTATTTTATTGAGGACGGAATATGTTATTTCCCGATTACTGGACAGAATAACTCAGTGGAAGTGGGTAATCAATCTCTCGTGGCAGGATCGATAACTTCGACTCCGTATGCTGGTAAAGTGGTTGTACCTGCAACTGTTACACATGAGATGGTGACATATAATGTGGTGGGCGTTACCTATAATGCATTCTTTGAGAATAAGAATGTGACAAGTGTGGAGCTACCAAACGGAATTTTGAGTATAGGGCAATCAGCGTTTTATGGATGTAGGAATTTGACTAGTGTGAATCTCCCATCAACATTGGAATACATAGCCCCATTTGCATTTGCCTACTCAGGAATAAAAAGTGCTATAATACCTGAAGGTGTTATGACAATATATCCTCATGTGTTTGATAGCTGTGATGCATTAGAGGCAATTTCATTTCCAACAACATTGAAAACGATAGGAGAATATGGAGTTTTCAAATGCACGAAATTGTCAAATCTAATTATTCCTTCAACTGTTACATCAATAGGAGAATATGCATTTTCGGGATGTACATCATTAAAGTCGCTTGACTACTATGCGGCTAATTGTGGAGATTTTACAAATTATACGGGTTCGGCACATCCATTCTTTAATTGTCCCCTTGAGAAGGTTGTTTTTGAGAGTACTGTGACCCATTTGCCTGCCGGGTTGTTATATCCATCTGAGGGCCTTAAAGAGATATACAGCTATATATCCTCACCTTTAACGATAGGAGAAGATGTGTTCCATAGCGTGGATAAGCCTAGCTGCAAACTTTATGTTCCAGAAAATTCTGTTGATTTATATAAAACTGCGGAAGTGTGGAAAGAATTTTCGAATATTCTCGCTGTTAGCTCATCGGGAATAGCGGAAGATTCAGAAGATATGATATCAGTAGCAGGAAGCTGTGGAAAAATTGTTATAATGGGAGCACCGGAAGGAACTGAAATAAGGATATATAGTATTAATGGAATTATCGTTTACACAGGGACGGCGTGTGAAGTACCAATAGATAAAACTGGTCTATATGTCGTTAAGGTGGGAAACGTGGTGAAGAAGATTATATTAAGATAAAGATATCATTCCGGAAGCGGTGATATTGAAGGGCTTATCTCTCTAAAATAAGTAACATGATTTGAGAGATGAGCCCTTAATATTTTTATTCATTATAAATAGTAATTTAGTAATGTATAATCTTGGTATTTTTAGCATTAATTGCTACTTTTGGCAAGATTTAGACGATATGGATGATTTTAAAGAAATACTTGTCCCAATTATCATTATGATAGGAGTGTTGGCTAGTTCCTTCTTAAAAAAGAAGAAAGAACCAGAAAAAAACACGTCAAGGCGCCAAAATGATGAGCAAGATGAATGGTTAGCAGAATTGGGATATATTAAAAAATCACCACCAGATACGAAAAAGACTCCAATTTCAGTACCCGTCGTTCCATATACCAAAATACCCCCGCGACCATTTATCAATGAAGAACCTTCGCAAGAGGGAAGGCGGACAATAAATATAGAAAATACAGAAAAGGACGTGTATCAAGAAAACACACAGAATAATTTGTATGAAATAGAAGATTGGCGTCGCGCAATAATTGCGCATGAGATATTAAAAAGAAAATTCTAAAATCAAAATAACAACCTAAAATAATACATTATGGCATTTCCAATTATTTCAGCTCAAGAGGCAGCTGAATATGTCAAGAATGGTTTCAATGTCGGAATATCCGGATTTACCGAGTCAGGTACACCAAAATTAGTCCCACCTGCAATTGCAGCAAAAGCAAGAAAAGAACATGAAGCGGGCCGCGAGTTCAAAATCAGCGTTTTTTCTGGAGCATCAACAAACGATTTTGTAGATGGCGAATTGAGTAGAGCAGAGGCTATAGATTGTAGAACCCCTTATCAATCAAATGCTGATAGTCGTAAGGCCCTAAATATGCATCATATTCACTATTCTGACATGCACTTGTCGGATTGCGGACAAGAACTAAGGTTTGGCTTCTTTGGTAAATTGAATGTTGCTATTATAGAGGCAGCCGATGTTACGGATGACGGAGAGATTATTCTTGGACCTGGAGTGGGAAACACAAACTCAATGGCAGCAATAGCTGATAAGATTATCATCGAGTTAAATGATGGAATTTCACCATTAATCTATGGTATTCATGATATCTATACGCCTCTCGATCCACCTAATCGTCGTGAAGTTCCTATCTATAAGCCAAGCGACCGCATTGGTTCCCCAGTATTGAAAGTAGATCCTAGTAAAATTGTCGGTATTGTAAAGACAAGCTTCAGAATAGGATGTCATCCATTTGCGCCAGTTGATGCGACAACAATGAAGATTGGCGAAAACGTGTGCCGATTCTTAGCAGCTGAAATTAAATCAGGACGTCTTCCAAAGCCATTCCTACCATTGCAATCAGGAGTGGGAAATATTGCTAACGCAGTGCTAGCTTGTATAGACACAAATGATGAGATTCCTCCATTTGAAATGTACACAGAGGTGATTCAAGATTCAGTATTGAAGCTTATTCAATCAGGCAAATGTACATTTGCAAGTACTTGCGCTGCAACTTTCTCAGAGGCAGCGATGGAAGAATTTTTCGCAAATATCAAAGAATTGCATGACAAGGTGCTTTTGCGCCCAGCAGAAATTTCAAATAACCCAGAGGTAGTTCGTCGTTTAGGTATCATTACGATGAATACAGCAATCGAAGCTGATATCTTTGGTAATGTAAACTCAACCCATATTTCTGGAACTAAAATGATGAATGGTATAGGCGGTTCTGGTGACTTCACTCGCAATGCTTATATTTCAATCTTCAGTTGTCCTTCAATTACCAAGGAAGGCAAGATCAGTAACATCGTACCAATGGTATCTCACCTTGACCACTCAGAGCACTCGGTAGATGTTATTATCACTGACCAAGGAATCGCAGACTTGCGTGGATTGGATCCAGTGCAAAGAGCTCATGAGATTATTGAGAATTGCGCTCATCCAACATATCGCCCATTATTGCGTGATTATTTAGCAATGGGAAAGGGTGGCCAAACACCTCATACTCTAGCCGCTGCATTTGCATTCCATATGTCGCTTGCTGAGAATGGAGATATGTCGAAAGTTGATTTTGCCAAGTACGTGAAATAAGACGTTTGTAATAATTGAATTATAATTTAAAGATGGATGGCTGAGGCTGTCCATCTTTTTTATGTACAACAGAAGGTTAATTGACTTTTAAAAGGGATTTTGTTAGATAAAAGTGCTAACTTTGCAGGCTAATTAATTATAAACCGACGGTGAATGAATAATAGCCGTTATGTATTGGAATAAAGGTTTTTATGGGTAAAGAAATCAATAAGACTAATTTGAAATATTCTGCAGCAGAGAATTCTAAGAAATTATTTCTAGAGACTTATGGCTGCCAGATGAATGTGGCCGATAGCGAAGTAGTGGCTTCAGTGATGAAGATGGCGGGATATGAAGTGACAGAAGATTTGGAAAAATCGGATGCTATATTTATTAATACCTGTTCAATTCGTGATAATGCCGAGCAAAAGATATTTTCTCGCTTGAAACAACTTGCAGCGTTGAAGAAAAAGAAGAATGGCCGCTTGATAGTAGGAATTATCGGTTGCATGGCAGAGCGTATGAAGGAAACACTTATCAAAGATTATGAAGTAGATTTAGTAGTGGGGCCAGATGCCTATCTCGATCTGCCGAATATGATAGGAGCAGCTGAGAACGGAGAGCGTGCTATTGATATTGATCTGTCGACGACAGAAACCTATAGAGATATTATCCCATCAAGAATCGGAGGAAACAAGATTGGTGGATTTATAAGTATAATGCGCGGATGTAATAACTTCTGCTCATATTGTATTGTGCCTTATACCCGTGGCCGTGAACGCAGCCGTGAGCCAGAAAGCATTCTCAATGAACTTAATGATTTAAGAGAACGTGGATTTAAGGAAGTTACATTATTAGGTCAGAACGTAAATTCATATAATTATGAAGGGACGGATGGAAAGAATGTGAATTTCGCAGGTCTTCTTGAACTTGTGGCTGATGCAGTGCCGGAAATGCGTGTGCGCTTCACAACTTCTCATCCTAAGGATATGAGTGACGATATTATAGCAATAATTGCTAAGAAGCCTAACATATGCAAGCATATTCATCTGCCAGTGCAATCCGGAAGCAACTCAGTGCTAAAGGCAATGAACAGAAAATATACGCGTGAGTGGTATCTGGATCGTATTCATGCTATTCGCACTATGATTCCAGATTGTGGAATATCGACAGATATGTTTACCGGCTTCCATGACGAATCTGAAGACGACTTCCAAATGACATTGAGCTTAATGCGAGAGGTTGGATTTGATGCTTCGTTTATGTTTAAATATTCAGAACGCCCCGGGACTTATGCTTCAAAGAATCTGCCGGATAATGTATCGGAGGAAGTAAAGATAGACCGGTTAAACCGAATGATTGCATTGCAGAACGAATTGTCCCTTGAAAGTAATAAACGTGATCTAGGGAAGGAATTTGAAGTGCTAGTAGAGGGTTATTCAAAGCGTTCAAGAGATGACATGTTTGGACGTACGCAGCAGAATAAAGTTGTAGTTTTTCCAGCAGCGGACAGCCGTATAGGAGACTATGTGCGGGTGAAAGTGAATAGCGCATCCTCCGCCACATTGCTTGGCGAGAGAATTTAAAGATATTTGAAAGAGGGGTACAATTATGTACCCCTGATTTTTACGAGAGATTTTTTAGGCGATTTTAGTAAAAAAGGAAAGGCAGTGGTATGGAAGAAACAGAAAAGAAAGAACGATTATGGAATAGGAATTTTGTGAAGATGTGCATAGGGAACTTTATGCTATTTTTCGCATTCTATCTAATAGTGCCGCTTTTGCCGCTATATCTGAAAGATACATTCAATGCGGATAAGCAAATGATAGGTTTTGTACTTTCGGGATATATATTAACAGCGATGATAGTGCGCCCGTTTGGAGGATTTATGGTGGATAGCTTTCCTAGAAAGCAAGTGCTACTGATTTGCTATTTCTTATTCTTCATATTTTTTGCGGGTTATGTGATAGCTGGGACATTATTGCTTTTTGCAATAATAAGAACACTGCATGGATTCTCATTTGGTTCATTAACTGTGGCAAACAGTACAGTGGCAATAGATGTGCTTTATCCATCAAGAAGAGCCGAAGGTATAGGATATTATGGTTTGAGTAATAACCTTGCTATGGCTACAGGCCCTACGGTGGCACTATATATTTATGCCGTAAATCCTAATTTCGATATATTGTTCTGGCTTTCCCTTATAACATCGGGTATTGGTCTGGTGGTAGTTTCCACAATCAAGACCAGACCCCGAGATGCCGTGAGGGAAAAACAACCACTCTCATTAGACAGGTTCTTTTTATTAAAAGGCATGAGGGCAGGAACATCATTAGCGTGTTTTTCTTTTGCATATGGCGTTTTATCAACATATTTGGCTATTTATGGGAAAGAAGAAATAGGGATAACGAGTGGAACTGGGACATTCTTCATGCTTATGGCAATCGGACTTATGATGTCCAGACTTGTGGGAAGCCGAACTTTACGGCTGGGAAAAATAACTCAGAATGCTGCAGTGGGAGCATGCCTCTCATTACTAGGATATTTACTCTTTGCTGCAATACATGAGCCGTGGGCGTATTATTCTGCAGCTGTAATAATAGGTCTTGGGAACGGCCATATGTGTCCGGCATATCAGACAATGTTTATCAATCTAGCTCCAAATTCACAGAGGGGAACGGCAAACTCTACATTCTTGACATCGTGGGATGTGGGAATAGGCCTAGGAATATTTGTGGGAGGTATAGTTGCTGAAAAGGGAGGCTATCACGATGCGTTCTGGGCAGCTTTTGCAATCAATATGATAGGAGTGATTGTATTCTATGCATTAGTGAGTGCGCATTACAATAAATTTAAAATGCGCTAAAATAGTGATGCTTGAAGTGTGAATATGTATAATTTCTTTAATTCTATGCAATAATGGGAAAATTTATTGCAAATAATATTGACAAAAGCTAATTCAGATTGTATTTTTGCATTAAAATGGGAGGGGTGTGCTTATATGTTGTCTAAGGGAAATAAATTCTTTAGATTATAGCATATGCCTGTCCCCGTAAAAAACAAGAATGGAAGGGAAAATAAAGAAGACAAAAATATCATATTTTGACGCAAATATAACGTCGATAATAAGCGTGTCGTTAGTCCTACTTCTACTAGGAATAGTGGGATTACTGGCCGTAGCTGGACATGGCTTAACTAATTATATAAAGGAAAATATAGGATTTGATGTGGTAGTGGCTGATACTGCCACTCCTCAGCAAATTTTGACGTTGAAACAGAAATGGGCGAAATCGCCGTATGTGTCGAGTGTGAAATATATATCCAAGGAAGATGCTCTACGCACATGGCAAGAAGACACAGGAGAAGATTTGATTCAAGTGCTAGGAGTAAATCCATTAAGTGCAGAATTTGAGGTTAGAGTAAAGGCGGAATATTCAAGTGTTGAAAGCCTTAATAGAATAGAATCGGAATTAAAACGAGATAAAACAATAGAAAGCATCCAGATGCATAAGGATGTAGTGGAGCAGGTGAATAAGAATATTCAGAATATGGTTATGATTCTAACCGTTATTGCTACAATGCTCTTGATAATATCTTATGCATTAATCAATAATACGGTTAGACTTACAGTATATTCGAGAAGATTCTTAATTCATACTATGAAGTTGGTAGGAGCCAAACCAGGCTTTATAAGACGTCCGATAGTTGTTACCAATATTCTGAATGGAATAATCGCAGCACTTGTGGCAATGGTGATATTAAGCGGCGCAATATACTATATGCTAGAGATAGATAGGGATTATGCTGCACTTGTGAATGTTACAGCAGTGTGGATTGTTTATGCAGGGATGCTTGTATTTGGAGTGGTGATTTGTGGATTAGCAGCCTTGATGGCAGCCAATAAATTTATACGCCTAGACTATGATGATTTATTCACGAAATAAAAAACATATATATGCAAAATATAAAAAGAACTCCAATAACGGAGGACAAGGATAAAAAAGGAATACACTATAATGTTTTTCCACTAACAAAAACCAATTTTATTTTAATGGGTATAAGTGGAGCTTTAATAATAATAGGATTCTTATTGATGCTAGGAAGTGCTAACGATACTACAACATTCAATAACGAGATATTCAGTGATCGTAGGATAGTTGTAGGACCTACTATGGCTTTTATCGGATTCGTTTCGATGGCTGTAGCTATAATCTATCAGAAAAAGAAAAAAGACTGAGACAGGGATTCAATATTTGCAAATAAAGAGAGATTAATACATAATTGTGGATATAATACAAGCAATTGCTATTGCTATTGTAGAAGGACTAACAGAGTTTCTGCCAGTGTCTTCTACGGGGCACATGATAATAGCAGAAAAAGTGTTGGGCGTAGCTCCTGACGCATTTGTAAAGGCATTTACAGTGATAATACAATTTGGAGCAATCCTATCTGTAGTGTGCCTATATTGGAAACGTTTTTTCCATTTGAATGAAGTGCCAAATGGAGTGAAGGGGATAAAGGCGTTTTTGATAAAATATGATTTTTACTGGAAGCTATTGATAGCATTTATTCCAGCAGCAATATTAGGGTTTGCGTTTAGTGACCTTATAGATGACCTTTTGGAAAGTGTCATAACTGTGGCTATAATGCTAGTGCTGGGTGGAGTGTTGATGCTTTTTGTAGATAAGTGGTTTAATAAAGAGGATAATGCCACTAAGGTAAGTGAACCGAAAGCATTTAAAATAGGACTTTACCAGTGTATTGCAATGATACCTGGAGTGTCCCGTTCAATGGCTACTATTGTGGGAGGTATGCAACAAGGCTTAACCCGCAAGGCAGCGGCAGAATTTTCTTTCTTCCTAGCTGTTCCAACAATGTTTGCTGCAACAGCATATAAATTGTTGAAATTGGTTATGGATCCGACTTCTAGGGCATTGCTGGCATCTAATTGGGATGTTTTGATTATTGGGAATATCGTAGCTTTTGTAGTAGCAATATTGGCAATTAAATTTTTTATTAGTTTCCTGACCAAATACGGTTTTAAAGCGTTTGGATACTACCGAATAATAGTGGGCGGAGCGATAATTATAATGACACTCTGCGGGGTAAGTATGGAAATTATGTAATAATTGTGATATAGAAAAATGCAGAAAGATTTTAAAACAGGCGAAGTATTCTATATCGACAAGCCACTTGGATGCACATCATTTGCCGTGGTGAATAAATTACGTTACCACATAAGCAAACGCTTAGGTGTGAAAAAAATAAAAGTGGGGCATGCCGGTACTCTTGACCCATTGGCAACAGGAGTATTAGTGCTATGCACAGGAAAGGCTACCAAGCGAATTGACGAGATGCAAGCTCAGGTTAAAGAGTATGTGGCTGAGATAGAATTAGGAGCTACAACACCTTCTTTTGATCTAGAAACACAGATAGATGCAACATATCCATGGGAGCATATAACAAAAGCACAAGTGGAGGACGTGTTGCAAAATAAATTTGTGGGAGCGATAGAACAAGTGCCACCAGCATTTTCGGCTTGTAAGGTGAATGGCAAAAGAGCCTATAAAAGTGCACGCAAAGGAAAAGAGGTAGAACTCAAGGCCAAGACTCTTGTTATTAATGAGATAGAGTTGCTTGAATTCAACCCACCTAAGTTGGTTATCCGTGTAGTATGCAGCAAAGGAACCTATATAAGAGCTTTAGCAAGAGATATAGGACTGGCTCTAGGAAGCGGAGGACATCTCACTGGATTGCGTAGGACGCAAGTAGGTGACATACGAGTAGAAAAATGCATGACAGTAGAGGATGCTGTAGAAGAAATCAATACAGCAGAACTTGTGTTTGCAGATGAAGAAAAAGATGAAATTACTAAAGATTGATGATATATGAAGTTGTCGGAATTTAAATTTAAGCTACCAGAGGAATTGATAGCTACGCAACCAGAAAGTGTAAGAGATGAGGCAAGACTATTGGTGCTTCATAAAGATACTGGTGCAATAGAACATAAGGTATTTAAGGATGTCCTTGATTATTATGATGAGAAGGATTTGTTCGTCTTTAATGACACTCGCGTTTTCCCAGCAAAGTTATATGGGAATAAGGAAAAAACTGGAGCAAAGATTGAAGTATTTATGCTTCGTGAGCTAAATGAAGAACATAAATTATGGGATGTACTAGTAGAACCAGCTCGAAAAATAAGAATTGGAAACAAACTATATTTCGGACTTGATGATTCAATGGTAGCTGAAGTGATAGATAATACCACTTCAAGAGGCCGTACACTTAGATTTCTCTATGATGGCCCGCATGATGAATTCAAGGCAAATCTTTTCGCCCTTGGAAACACTCCGTTGCCATACTATATAAAGCGAGAGGCAGAGCCAGCAGACGCAGAAGCATACCAATGTATTTTCGCAAAAAACGAAGGGGCAGTAGTGGCGCCAGCAGCAGGAATGCACTTTAGCAGAGAGCTAATGAAGAAGATGGAAATAAAGGGAGTGAACTCAGGTTTTCTAACTTTACATTCAGGACTCGGTAATTATAGAGAGATTGATGTGGAGGACTTGACAAAGCATCGTATGGACTCAGAGCAAATGGAAGTAGGTGATGCTCTTACAGAACAGGTTAATTCTACGAAAGATGCAGGAAACAGGATTTGTGCTATAGGGACATCAACATTACGAGCTATTGAGAGTACGGTGGCAATGAATGGACATATCAAACCTTATGTGGGTTGGACAAATAAGTTTATCTTCCCTCCATATGATTTTACCGTGTGCGATTCATTAGTTAGCAACTTCCATATGCCATATTCAGTAATGTTAATGATGGTAGCTGCATTTGGCGACTATGAGAAAGTGATGAATGCATACAATGAGGCTATTAAAGAGAGATACCGCTTTGGCGCGTATGGAGATGCAATGTTAATCATCTAAGCAAATTTAATTTGCGAAACATTATAGACTGTCGGGATGCTTCATTCCGACAGTTTTTTTATACTCTTTCTATCGTTGCCAAGTGAAATTAAGTGTGCGTGCTCTACGGCCTTTGATTTTATACCATAGATTGATGAATGGGTAGAGAAGCGAGAATAGCGGAACGCTAAAGAATAGGCGTATCGACTGCATTATTTTAGCTGTCTTGCGATAAATAATTATCTGTGGCAGAGTGAGCATTAGAAGAAGACCTACTGCTATGGCGTAATTAAGAGGGTTAATATAGTCAATAGCGATTATGCCAGCTATAGCCAGAAAGTCTAGGATGTAAATAAAAGATATGAAAGACGATTGTGCAAAAGCTGTGGTGTGGAGATATCTTGAAGTGAAGTCGTAACGAAGTTTGAGATTGACAAAAGCCTCAGCTACGTCGTAATAATGAGCTATTAGAATGCTGTCGCTTGAAAGCTCTACTCTGGTATTGTCTTCATTGGCAATTTCGCTGACAAATACATCATCATCACCATAATGAAGATTCATGGAATGAGAGAAACCTTTGTTGTTGAAGAAGGTCTGCTTACGGTAAGCAAGGTTGTCGTTGGTCCCACGGTAAGGCTTGCCATTAATTGCATAAACAAGGTATTGGATACAATTTTGAAGAAAATGGAAAGATCTGAACCATCGCCCAATGCCTCGGTCTTCTTTGTATATGGGATGGGCATGCCCAATTACAACATCAACTCCTTTAGTGAAATTGCGCATAATTGCCGCAATCCATTGGTCGGTTTGAGGTTGGCAATTTGCATTAGTGTTTATGATATAGTCGTATTTTGCCGCTTTAATGCCAAGCATTACTGAAAGTTTCTTTCGCGATACACTTCTGGTGTCCTCAGGGGCAAAAGTTTGATATAGATTGGAATATCTCATTTCGAAATCAGAAAGGAGATCCTTTGTGGCATCAGTGGAGCCGTCGTTTACAACAATAACTTCAAAATTAGGGTAATCTTGATTAAGAATTATTGGGAGAAACTGAGCAAGATAATCCGCGTCATTTTTTGCATAAACAATTATTGAAGCGCCAGGCTTTTCCTCAGTGAAATTATAATCTCGGTTTATTCCTTTTTTTATTGTAAGGAAACGCATAAGAAACCATAAGAATAGCACCACTGTTAATACCAATGACGCACCTATTAGATAGTATGTGAGGGAGTTAATCTCGATTGGAAAATAAAGTGACATTTCAAAATCTGTTTAATAGCCGTATAGACTAATTTATAATACAAAATTACTCAAGTAAAGTGAATATAAGGACAAATTGGGAAGAAAAATTTAGCGTTCTGGAAATATCACTCTAATATTAAAAGATGTTAAAATATATGCATTTGCTATTCAAAAAATATGCAATATCGTGAATAGTTGCTAATTTTATGTGAGAATCAGAAAAGTAGACCTACATTGAGATGTTTGTGAAACGATATTTACATTTTTACGCCCTATCTGTACTTATAATTGCCCTTCAACTTGCAATTTATGGATTCGGATCAATACTATCCAATAGCTGTGTTAATTTACATAACATTGTTTATTTGGTTAGGTGTGTGACTGATGGACTTTTGTTGTCATTACCAGTATTAATACTATCCCCGAGATATAAAAGATTAGGCTGGATATTAATATGGTTGATGACCTTGTTTGTCATTGTGCAAATGATGTATTTCCAAACTTATGAGGATGTGATGCCATTCACGTCGTTCATAATGTTTGAAAATCTTGATTTGGTTCTGTTTAGAAGTGCTATTGCATCTTTTAACTTGAGCCAAGCCGTGGTATTAGCATTTCCTATAATAGGAATGGTAATCTATTATAAATTTATATCAAAGAAACTGAAGCAAGAACCGAATAATTGGCGACTGAATAGGGTAATCATAAGTTTGGTGATGCTTTTTTCTGTTTTCTTGGTGTTATTCCAATCATGGAATAATTATCGTCAGGAAAAGGGAAGGACTACCAATTCTTATTGGGGTAGATATACCGAAACAAGAGGCAGTGTATGCTATTTTAATTTAAATGGTTTTGTGCCTTATTTGATATATAATATTTGTGCTACGCTTAATGAAGACAGCCAAATTTCCGAGAATGATAAAAGAGAAATAAAACGGTTTTTAAAGAAAAATAATTGTGCGGGTGATAATGAATCACAACTATTCTCAAATAACAATAAGAATTTAATACTAATAATAGTAGAATCTCTTAATTCATGGGTTATAGGCCAGAAAATTGATGGTCGAGAGGTGTGCCCGAATCTAAACTCGTATTGCAAACTTGATGGCAGTCTGGTGGCACTTCGTATGCAACCACAGGTTAAGGATGGAAGATCGAGTGATGGACATTTTATGTATAATGTCGGATTGTTACCACTGCGTGACGGCGTAACCACAGTGCTGAGAGGTGATGTAAAATACCCTTCATTAGCAAAAGCCCTTAAGGGATATAAAGCGGTAGATATAAATTGTGATTCTCAAAACATGTGGAACCAAATGGAATTTGGGAAAAATATTGGCTTTAAAAAGATATATCATTGTACTAAGATTCAGGAAATGCTAAAACAAGAGGATTCTTGGATAAAAGATGCAGAGATGTTTAAGGCATCTGAAAAAATATTGTCGAAATTGGAACAGCCTTTCTATGCTCAATTAGTGACCATTGCAATGCACCAACCTTATACCACTTTGATAGTGCCTCCCACATGGATATCAAAAAGCAATGAATATACGCAGGAAGTTAGGAATTATTTGGAGACCGTTCATTATTTTGATAATTCACTAGGTAAATTTATAGAAAGCATCAAGAAAATGGGGATATATGATAATTCAGTAATTGCAATATTATCCGATCATAATGAACTTGATTTAAATAAAGTAGAAGGAAGAGCTGAAAAGCAAGCAGGAGACAGTGATTGTGCTTTTGTAGTATTGAATGCCGGTACTACTATTGAATATAAGGATATTATAGGTCAAATAGACGTTTATCCTACATTAATAGATGTGATGGGAGCAAATGATTATTCCTGGAAAGGAGTGGGCAATAGTATATTAAGAACTCCTAAGGTAGCCTCCGCTGCAATTAATTCAGAGAAAATTGTAGGTAATGTGAACTTGTCTTTGGTAAAGAAGCAAAGGAAAGCATGGAAAATATGTGATAAAATTATCAGATACCGATATTTTAATATTAATTAGATTAAAATATCGCAAAAGAATATTTTTTATTATAACAAGCAATAGTATAGAGGACTAAAGCCGTATCTTTGCTGCGGAATTATAATTAGACGTATTGTGTTCTATAAACAGATAAGGTATTTATGGCATTAAAAGGCTTTTATTAAACAATAAAAGCCCAGTTACAATCGTTATAATTTAATAGACTATTAATGTTAATAAAAAGATATTTTTTATAAATGGAACTAAGACAAGTAATATTGAAATCGCTATTAGGTATGTGTTTGCTAGCGATGGTTTCATGTGGCTCAAATAAGCAGCAACTTGCTTATTTTATGAATATAGATAGCCTTAAATACACAGTCAATGCAGATCCGAAGGCGTATGGAATAAAGATAATCCCAGATGACGAATTGATAATAAATGTGTCGTCGCTGATACCGGAAGCTACCTCTGCCTACAATGCTCCATTAGCAAATGTAGGAGGAAGAACAGTAAGTACTTCAGAAGTTACGGCCGCAACAAGTAAAGCTTCATTAGCAGCAACCGGAACGGCTGTAATGCAAACATATATAGTCGATAAAAAAGGAGATATTATAATGCCCGTATTAGGGCGCATACATGTGGAGGGATTAACAGCTGAAGAGATAGCTTCTAAAATAAGAAGTGAAGTGTCGAAAACTGTTGAAGATCCGTTTGTGCGTGTGCAACTCCTAAATTATAGAATAAACGTATTAGGTGAGGTCCAAAAGCCAGGTGCAATAAGTGTAACGCGTGAGAGATACTCAATTCTTGACGCTTTGGCAGATGCGCAGGACTTGACTGAATTTGGCCGTAGAGACCAGGTACTGCTCGTGAGAGAAGAGAATGGCAAAAGAGTGGCACATCCACTAAACTTGAATGATGCTAGAATTCTAGAATCGCCTTATTTCTATTTACAGCAGAATGATGTAGTGTATGTAGAGCCAAACCAGGTAAAGGAATCTAATTCGAGATACAATCAACATAATGCTTATAAGTTAACTGTGGTGTCAACAATCGTAAGTGCTGCTAGTGTGATAGCGTCCTTAGTGATAGCATTAACAGTAAAATAAAAGAAATATTATGAGTGCAGGAAAAACTTCGGGAAAATTATCAAAAGAATCCTATATAGATTTTAGTGCTATTTTTAATAAATATAAAAGACATTGGTGGCTTTTTGCTATTTCAATAGTAGCTTGTCTAGCTTTATCAGTCCTTTATCTATATGTTAAAAAACCGACATATTGGGTATATAGCTCTGTCATAATATCAGATGATAATGATAGCGGAGGGAAAGGTGCATCTTTACTAAAGAATTTCTCCCTTGGAGGCGGAGGTGCAAGCGTGGATGATGAATTGATAGTGATGAATTCTCATGAGCTCAGGATGAAAATAGCAAAAGAGCTTAAGACTAATTGTACGTATTTGGAAAAAACTGGATTTCTAAAGAAGAAAGAATATTATCATAATTCACCTATCGAAGTAAGTGCACCAGACCAATTATTTGATACATTATTGAATACCTTGAAATTCAAAATCAATATTGATGACAAGGGAAAAGATATACATATAGTTGTAAAAGAAGGACTTTTTAAGACCTTGGCTGACGTAACTGCTGATAAGTTCCCTGTAATAGTGAAAACTAGCTATGGAATTTATAGCGTTAATGCGACTAAATTCTATCATCCTGGGAAGGATTTAAATATGACAGCCATAGTGACTGGATATGTGCCAGTGGCTGAGTATTATGATGTGAAATTACAAGCTTCGCTTCAATCAAAGAAGAGTAATGGAATATCATTGAGCATTCTTGAAACAAATATTGAACGAGGAAAGGATGTTCTAAATAAGCTAAATGAATTGTACAACAAGCGTTGCCAGGCTGAAAAAGATGAGACAGCGATAAATACAGGTAAGTTTATTGATGATAGATTAATGCTTATTTATAATGAGCTTTCGACGAGTGAGGCCGAAATAGAAAAATATAAGCAAGCAAATGGGATGGCTGATATGAGCACTGACGTTCAGACAATATATCAGCGTAGAGGAAGTGCTGAAAATGCACAAGTGCAGCTTGAAACTCAATATTCAATTTTGAATATGATTCGCGATTTTGTGAAAGATCCTTCGAACAATGGTTCATTAATACCTTTCAATGCAGATTTTTCATCAGCAGGTGATGCTATAAAGGCCTATAATGAATTAATACTTCAAAAAATGAGCCTTGAAAAATCGGCAAAATCCAATAATGTTATTTTGCTAGGGTTGAATGAACAAATTGATGCTATAAGAAAGAATATGATTAGCAGCATCAATAAGAATCTTGACGGAATGCGGATAAGGCTTAATGAAGCTAAGAGCCAAAATTCTCTAGCTCAAAATCAATTGGGTGGAATTCCAAAGAAGGAGCGTGAATTCCGTGAATTATATAGACAACAATCGATAAAAAACGAACTTTATACATTCCTTCTACAAAAAAGAGAGGAGAATGCACTTGTTCTTGCTGCAACTACTCCAAAGGGTAAAATTGTAGATAATGCATATTCCATGTCGGAACCTGAATCTCCAAATAAAGTAGCGGTTCTACTATTCGGATTAATTGCCGGCATATTCTTACCTGTGATTATTTTTTATTTCAAGAATTTATTCACCACTAAATTCGCTACACAGGAGGAATTGGAAGGCTTAGTAAATGTACCAGTACTTGGAGAGATCTGTCATAACAGACATCGTTCGACTTTGGTAGTAAAAGAAGGTAAGACGTCATCAATTGTGGAATTGTTTAGATTGCTAAGGAACAATATACAATTTATGCTACCATCAGCAGAAGACAATGTAATATTAGTAACATCTTCTGTGAGCGGAGAAGGAAAGTCATTTGTAAGTTTGAACTTAGCCGCTTCATTTGCACTTCTAGGTAAAAAGGTTGCATTGGTGGGAATGGATATAAGAAGTCCAAAATTGGCAGATTATCTGTCGATGAAATCCACACCTGGTGTAACATCCTATTTGGCTAAGAATGATGTGACTATTGGTGAGATAGTTCAACATTCGACAGAAGTGGAAGGCTTAGATGTGTATGTGGGAGGCCCAATACCACCTAATCCATCGGAATTACTTCTAACAAAGCGCGTAGAAGAACTTGTGAAAGAGCTTAAAGCTGGATATGACTATGTGATAATAGATTCTGCACCTATTGCCATGGTGAGTGATACGTTCTCATTAGGGCGCTACACAAATGCAATAGTGTATGTGACTCGTTCAAATTATACAAAGCGCAATTATGTGAAGTATATGAGTAATACTGTGGAAAGAGGCCAATTAAAGAATGTGGCTCTTGTGCTTAATGATAGTAATCCTCAAATTTCACAAGGCTATGGCTACGGCTATGGAGAGGAAAAGAAATAATTATCCATACTAGAATAATAAAGACATGGCATAAAAGGGTAGATATGGCATGTCTTTTAAAAGGATGCTTTAGATGCGTGTTGAAAAAAGACTTTTTATTCAAAGAATTCTTATATTAGCATTTTGGGTGCGTACAACTTTTGGCTTTGTGTCTGAAGAGTTGCTCACTTTCATTGCTCCACTACAACCATATATATATTTGCTTTTTGATGCTGTAATTGTGTTGTTGGGTATAATGTCTATTACCAAAAAACGCGATAAGATATTTGCAGCAATTTTTGTAGCTATTACATTTTTTGAAACGTATGCTGAGAATAATTTGTCTATTCTGTTTTATCTAAATGGGATTAGAGATTTCCTAGCGTATATATTCCTTATACCAATATTTGTATATCTTCTTGGTGACGATGAAAGTAGAGATGATATTATTGAAAAATTCGATAAGCAACTATTTTACTTTGTAGTTATCCAATTCCCTTGTTTAGTATTTCAATTTATATTGTATGGAGCTGGCGATCATGGAGGCGGCTCACTGGGAAATTATAGTTCTGGTATTATAACTACATTAATATATGTAATATCATTTTATCTAATACAAAAGCGACTTGATAATCGCCACTATCTCTCAAGTCTTTGGCAAAATAAAATATATATAATTTTATTGATTCCAACCTTTCTAAATGAGACTAAAATAAGCTTTGTATTTCTTCCTCTTTATTTTATTCTATTATTGCCAATAGATAAGAAACTGTTTCTTCGGTTACTGATGACAATCCCAATTTTAATTGCTTCTTTATGGGGGGCCGTTACTGCTTATGTGATGTCAACAGGCGGAAGTATGGGAGATGTCTTTTCTATTGAATATTATACAGATATGTATTTATACAATAGTGAAAGTGAGGATTACGCGAAATGGCTTATGGATGAAGATATGGGAGAAATGGAGGATGTGCCCCGTATGTCAAAATTAATGCTGCTAGCAGAAATAAATCAGGAGCACCCAGGTCATCTTCTTTTTGGATATGGTGTAGGGCATTTCAAGGGTGGAACGGTAGTAAAGGATTCAGCTTTCTTCAAAGAATATAAATGGTTATTTACGGGTTCAATACCCTATGCTTTTCATGTGTTTGTACAGATAGGAATTATTGGCATAATAATGATGTTTCTATACTTTGTATTTATATTTATTGTTTCTCCAGAAAAAGGAATGAAAAGGAATTTCAATGTTCAGATATATATTATCCTAACATTGTTATTGCTACTATTTTATAATGACAGTATAAGGAATGCTTACATGATGTTGCCTATAGTCTATGTGGTGATGGCATCATGGAAATTGAAAGAAGAATATCGCGGGGGAAGTGAAGATAATGGCGAATTAGAGATGAAATCTTAATGCGCATTTTAGTTATTATTATGAAGATCCAAATCCAGTTTAATATTGGAAATTGACATTATACTACTCATAGATTTTTAATATAACAGCACCTCCAATAAAGTTGGAATAATCGTTGAGGTTGATACTATTTCTATTAATGTATCGTTATATTATAAGGATTATTAAGCAGGTTCAGGATTATTCATCAGAGCAAGAGTGATTGTTAAATATATAATGATTCTATACTAAAAATGGGGAGGATTCTTTAGAACGGATTATTAATAATGAATTTCTAATGATTTGATCTCGAACCAATAGAGTTCTGTATTTGTGATAATATCAATTAGAATACAGTTACTAAAAAGGCTATTTTGATGAATCAGTAACAGAAAAAGTTTATAGATAATGGCTTATTTGGAAAATACAAACCGAATAGCAAAAAATACAATATTTCTATATGTTAGGATGTTGCTACTCATGGTAGTGACGCTCTATACTTCAAGAATTATACTTAATGTTTTGGGCGTAGAAGACTACGGCCTATATAACCTTATAGCAGGAGTCATAGTTCTATTTACATTCTTAGATACAGCAATGAGTGAGACCGGGGTGCGGTTTTTTACCTATGCATTGGGTAAAAAAGATGATGCCCTTCTTAATAAGTATTTTATTACCTCATTAAATATCCACATAATACTAGGATTAGTAATAATAGTTGTTGCCGAGGTCGTGGGATTATATTTAATATACAATTATTTGGTAATTCCTGAAACAAGAATGTATGCTGCATTAGTTACGTTTCATCTGACAATACTTACCACCTTTATAAGAATAGTTAAGACGCCATATAATGCTATAATAATTTCAAATGAAAAGATGTCGTTTTATGCATATGGCAGCATTCTTGAATCATTGTTGAAATTAGGTGTTGTATTTATTCTATACTACATAAGTTGCGATAAATTAATACTTTATGCCGTATTGCTGATGATTATATCAATATTGATATTGATAATATTCGTAGTGTATTGTCGACATAAATTTAAGGAAACAAAATATAGATTCTTTATATCCAAGAATATATTAAAAGAGATATTTACTTTTTCTGTATGGACATCATTGAGCAGCTTCTCTAATATTGGTACCAAACAGGGCTTAAATGTTCTGCTAAATATGTTTTATGGCGTAACTCTTAATGCTGCAGTAGGGATAATGAATCAAGTTTCAACTGCTATTTTTGGGTTTGTGCAGAATTTCCAGTCAGCGATAAACCCTCAAATAATAAAAAATTATGCAGCCAATAATTGGGCTTATTTAAAGCAATTATTTTTTACATCGTCCAAGATATCATATTATCTATTATTTATTGTTTCATTGCCAATCATGCTTTGTATGGACGATGTGCTAGTATTGTGGCTGAAGATAGTTCCTGAATACACGTCGACCTTTTGTGTGCTGTCGATAATAGCATTACTGGTAAATACTGTAGGAGGCAGTATATGGACAGCTATTCAAGCTTCAGGTAAAATAAAAGAATATCAAATTGCAATTGCTATCCTCACTTTGCTGAATCTTCCGATATATTTTATATTACTCTACATGAAATTCAGCCCAGAGTATACTATGATTATTCCAATAATTACAAATGCAATAATTATTGCATTTGGATTATATATAATACATAAGAAAATTCATGTGACTATGCGCGAGTATAATTCTAATATTATCTTGCCAATATTAAAAACAACTTTAATAGGTGCAATAATACCGATACTATTATCTGTTTTTATCCATACTTATGTAAGTCCGTTAGCTTATGTTGTGGTGGTATCATTAGTGTCATTTGCATCGATTGGAAGTGTAATATATTTCTTTGGCTTGACTCGCGAAGAAAAGTCATTTGTGGATGATAAAATCAAATCATTTTTTAATAAAAATAAGATAAGATAATTATGAATTACTTGATATGTAAAGACTGGAGTAATACTACTAACAATCATGCAGGCATCAAATATCTTTGTAGTTATCTCCAAAATCAATATAAAGGAGAATTTAAGGTTGTAGTTGAACCGGCAAAATTAAAAAAGCCTTCCAAAGGGTTTTTTAAAAGAAAGCTAGACTTTTTATTGGAATGGTATAAATCGTGTAAACATTATAAGAACACTTCCAGAGAATTATTAGACGTGCTTAAAGACGGGGATTCAGTGTTTTTAATGGAATACCTGGATAAATATATAGGACAATATTACATTGCGGAAAAGATTAATAAGAACGTTACGGGTGTTAAGGTTTTTGGAATGGCACACCTTTCGCCTTTAAAGCTAAAATTGATGTTCTCTGATGCTGAAATAGTAAAATGGGTAGATCCTTTAACCAAAGTAATTACTCTAGGGAGTTCTCTTTCTTCATTTTTAGAAGAATCGGGAGTTGATAAAAATAAGATTTCCACAACATTCCATTACCTAGATAAATATTATGACGTGGAAACTATAGAATCCCATGAAGAATTCAGAGTCATTGCGATGGGAAACCAAATGCGTGATATTGATACATTAGCCGAGGTTACAAAGAGGTGTAGGGATATGAAATTCTATGTTTGTCAAGGAATGCTTGAGCTGCAAGAAGTCTTTACTACACCCAATGTTGAACTAATACCTTTTGTAGAGGAGTCGGAGTTAAGAAATCTAATGAAAATATCTGATGTTTCATTAAACACAATGATAGATACTGTGGGCAGTAATGTAATAGTTACTTCGATGGGTATGGGAAATGCTATGGTGTGCAGTGACGTAGGATCGATAAGGAACTATTGCGATGAATCAAATACATTTTTTTGTTCTAATGTAGATGAGTTTTGCTATTCTTTAAATAAATTAAAAGAAGATAACGCCTTATGCCATAAAATGCGAAGCGCATCGTATGAGATGTCTAAAAAATATAGCATTGATAAATTTTACCAATATTTAAAAACAGAGCTACTAACAAATTAAAAGATGGAGAAATAATTACCTATTTCTTCCCTGAAGGGTTAGTTTAACAAATCTATATCCTCTAATTAAACATTTATGCAGTAAGGGATGCTTTATTGTGAGTAGAACAATTCTATATTTTAGAGGGAAATCATTATAGCGATACGATATAACCTTTTGATACCAATTATCTTTCTTATTAATATTGTCGAGGTAGAAAGCAAATCTATCAATCTCCTGAATCTTTATTGATTTTTCATATTTGTCAAGTTTACCCATTTGGGCAAGCCTATCTCTAATCACTTTAAAATATTGCTCCCAAAGAGCTTGCTTATTGCTTAAGACTTTGGTAGTGGTTAAAGAATTGGGATTATACAAATAGTTATAAACAGGAAGGTTATTAGCAATTTTAATGCGAGAAATATTTTGAGATAATCTAATATTTGATAAGAAATCCTCGCTAGGAAGCCGCAAATTAGATGGTGGAAATACATCATCTGTCCAAATGGATCGTTTGCTAAGTGCTGCTGTCATAGGGACATTATCCTTCCATCCGAGAACATAGTTTAGAAATCCATCCTTGTCAAGAATGCATTCCTCGTGGTGTTTTGAAATTATGATTTTTGTGGGAGATAAAGATACAATGAAGTTCCCTGAAACTAAATCAACATTGTTTCTCACGAGTTCATTATATAAAAGCTCAAGCGCATTTGAAGGAAGTGTGTCATCAGAATCTAAAAAATTGACAAACTCTCCGTTTGCCGCATGCACTCCGCTTCGGCGTGCTTCAGCCAATCCTCTGTTTTCCTGATTGACAGCAATGATATTAGAATGAGATTTACAGAAGTCGTCGATAATTATCTGACTTCCATCTTTGCTCCCATCATTTACCAATACTATCTCGATATTGGAATAAGTTTGAGCTATAGCACTGTTGATGCAATTCTTAAGGGACTTCTCGGAATTGTATATAGGTATAATTATAGAAATTAATGGTTCATTCATAAACATATAACAAATATTGGAGCTAAAACAGAGTTGGATTCTGTTAATAGTGTGACCCAAATAAGTTAATTTTAAGTAGTAATAATGCCTCCTCTAGCGCTTATGATGAATCGCTGGAGTGATTTAATTATAACGGAATTATATATATATTATTGTCCCTGTCAAAAGTGATGCGGTAGGTTCCTGATTTGGTAATTGAAGATATTTTTTTTGAGCCATTTATAAAATCTATATAGGAATTGCCTGAGAGAGATATTTTTAACGTCATATCTGGGCGCATCTTATATATTGAATTAGCAAAATCTATAACTAAATTAATATTATCGAACATAGTAATCTGACAAATATTAGACAATACCATTTTTCCATCATAGGTTTGAACAAATAAATCATTAAAATTATAAGTTCTTTTTGGGGTGATATTCTTATCAAAATATAGACTTTGGAGTATGTTGCAGGAATTTAGATCTCTAGAGACAGTGAAATTCTCGTTCTGATTTTGAGAATAGTCAGTAGTATAAATCTTATTAAAGCCAGAATTGTAGCCAAGGCCATTGTCGGTAAAACAACGAGATAGGTCTATTTGGACGCAATCATCCATTTTAATTTTAGAGTATGGGACAATTGATTTTATATCAAGATTTATATATCTACACTCTTTTAAATCAATCCAAATATCGTTATATATGCTTTCGCTCATTCTTAAATCGTGAAAAGAATTGTAGGCTGCATGATTCATTGAAATAGGAAAGTCTATTCCTTCAAAACCTATTGAATAAAATACATTTCCATTAATCCAATCATATTTAGGGGAATAATTGCTCGTAGTAGGTCGTTCAACATATATACCATATTTCCCGGATAATCGTCCCCCGAAAAATTGATTCTCATTTACCCATAATTTATTCTCGTATTTTTTGTCTTTGAGAAGATTGAAATATATACAATAGTAGGCGTCAATTAACTGCCATGAAATTTTATTATATTGCGAACCTGCATATTTGAATTTATTATTGCTTGCAATTGGCGAAAAGTCAAGCCCTTTTTTGAGCTTGATAATGTTGTGGACTTTTATATTGCTGTTATAAACATTGCCAGAGAAAAGGATACCTGTGCCTTTATAATTGATCGGTTTAATGTTTTCAGAGTTAGTGCTAGGTTCGTATTTTATTTCATGAATGTCAATATCAACATCGCAGGCATTTAATTCAAGGACTGGAATGTCAATAGATGTTTTCATACAGCCGTTGGATTTTAATCTTGTGTATGAGCGATTGATTTGAATGCTTTTGTTTATAAGATACGTAGCATTGTTCAATAATACGCAAGATTTACCTGCATTATTAATAGCTTGTTGAATGGCTTGAGAGTCGTCGGTGATACCATCGCTAAGAGCTCCAAACCAACTTGCAGAGATGTCACTATTAGAAAATGTGCCACTTAGAGTTACGTTATCGAATATTTTATATTCCGGTGCGAAAATTTGAGTATTGTTACCTATTAAATTTCCTCCATGAATAGTTCCCCCAGTGAAAGAAAGAATGCTGTTTTGAGGCAGATTGATATCTCCTGTGATATAGACGTCCTTAGAAATCTCATAAATAGTATTAGCTTGTGAAAAATTAGCCTGAGTAACTGATTTTCCATCGAGCGGTAAAGATGTTTTATTAATCATAGAAAATGCACTGTTCCATGAGAATATAACAGCTAAAACGATTATTGAGGTCTGGATATTTTTAATCATTTGAGTAAAATTATATTGCATAATAGTATGAGCTATCGGAATTTTTATTATTCAACTACAAATTTAACATAAAAATCCAAGGCATGATTCTTGGATATGAAAATGTTATAAAATCTATATAAAAAATGGTACCATTATAATATCAATTAAGCTGGTTGTTGGAGCGGAAAAGAATTCATATCTTTACAAAATATTATTTTACGAGTAATGAATGTACTGATACTAAATTGTATACTTACTACTGCTGAGAAGGGGGTAATTACTAGAAGAAAATCCATAAAAGACTGTATGATTAGCAATTTTGCTATGGGTATGATTGCTAATGGACATAGTGTCACAATAATAGCTTCAGAGGAGTTTAAACCCACAGAAAAAGAGGACTATCAATACGATATAATATTCATGAAATCCCGGTTGCCTCAGATTTTCAAACCACATTTGATTCCGTGGCCAATCGGATTAAGAAAATATTTAAAAGAGAATATCGATAAATTTGACATAGTAGTAGTGAGCGAAGCGTTTTCAATGCTTGCGCTCCTTGCTGCGGATATTTGCAAGGATAAACTTGTGATATGGCAGGAAATGTCGTTCCACCAACATTTGTTTTTCCGTTTGCCCGCTAAGATATGGTATAATGTGGTTCCCCGCTATTTTATGCGAAAGGCATTGGTGATAGGACGGTCGTTGCCAGCAAGGGATTTCATAAAGAAATATGCTAGGAATGTATCGGAAGAAATAGTAGATCATGGCGCTAATGCGAATATTTTTACAATAGACGAAAAGAGTGATAATTCATTTATCATAGTTGCTCGGCTTGTGCCTGGAAAGAATATTGATAACATGATTCGCAAATTTGCAAATTTCATTACTAAAAGTAGCTATAAGGATTTTAAACTCAATATTATTGGAGATGGAGAGGAAAGGGAGAGTCTTAAAATGCTGATTGAAGAGCTTAATATGCAGAATAATATATTCCTTAAGGGATTTATGCGACACTCTGAATTTCGGGATTATCTTAGAATGGCAAAAGGTCTGTTAGTGGATACGATAAAAGATTTGAACATGGTTAGTATCCCAGAAGCTCTTATAAGCGGGACGCCTATATTGACAAATACTCTTCCTACAACAGTGCCATTTATTAGAAAATATGGACTAGGAATAGCAAAAGATAATTGGGATTGGGAGGAATTGCAGAAGATGGTGGAAAGATATGACGAGTTTCATGAAAATTGCAGAGAGATAAGAGATGAGTTGACTAATATAGGTACTTCAAAGAAAATGATTGAAATATACAAGAAGTGGCGTATATGTTAAGTTAAAAGAACCCATTTATGAAATAAATATATTATAAAGACGTTATAAACCTAGATGTTTATTACGCCTTTAAATTTTACGTCTATGACAAAACGAATACTCATTGTAAATAAATTTTATTATGTGCGCGGCGGGGCAGAAGTAGTAGCCATTAATCTTGAATCGGAGCTGAAGGCGAGAGGATACGAGGTTGGTGTTTTTACTATGGATTTCAAGGAAAATTTAACAACAACAAATTTATATAAATCAGAGGAAGTCTCCTTTAAACATGGAGCTCTAGGAAAAGTCAAATTTGCGTTGCGAACACTAGGTGATTACGGCGTTCCTTCTTCTTTTGAACGTGCCCTGAATGAATTTAAACCTGATATAGTACATTTGCACAATGTACATTCATATCTTTCCCCCATTGTAGGCGAAATAGCTAAGAAACATGGATGCAAAGTAGTATGGACTCTTCATGACTATAAGCTTCTTTGTCCAGCATACTCGTGCCTATGTAGAGGCGAAATCTGTGAAAGATGTTACTCGGCAAAGAGGAATGTAGTTCTAAAAAAATGTATGAAAAATTCATTTTCAGCAAGTATTTTAGCTTATTTGGAGGCTAAAAGATGGAATCGAAAAAGATTAGAGCGAAATACAGATACTTTTGTGTGCCCAAGCAGCTTTATCGCGAGTAAAATGGAAAGTGGCGGATTTGATTCCCGAAAGTTGAAAGTGATATGTAATTTTATAGATCCTGATAAATTATCAATCCTTAATGCAAATAAAGGGTCACATTCTGGAGAGTTTTATTTATATGTGGGGCGGCTTTCTACGGAAAAAGGAGTGGAGACTTTGTTAGAAGTAGCGTCTAAACTGCCATATAAACTAAAAATAGCAGGAGCTGGACCATTAAGAACCGAATTAGAAAGTAAATATGCATCGGAGAATATTGAATTCTTAGGACAACAGAATGCAATTCAAGTGAGTGAATTGTTAAGTGACGCAATATTTTCTGTTGTTCCATCGGAATGGTATGAGAATAATCCACTAAGTGTGATTGAGGCTTTATGCGCAGGAACTCCAGTGTTGGGAGCTAGAATGGGAGGAATCCCAGAATTGATAAATGATAAGAGTGGTATATTATTTGACTCAGGGAACAAGAACCAATTAAAGGATGGAATAGAATATATCATGAATCATAGAAATTCATATGATAATGATCTTATTGCCACAACATCCAAAGATCGATTCTCGGCAGAGAACCATTTGAGAAAATTAATTGATATTTATGAGTCATAATAGCTAATAAATGAACAAATGCGATTAGCGGTAATAGGAATAAGAGGCTATCCTGGCGTTCAAGGTGGTGTGGAAATCCATTGCGAGAATCTATATCCTCATTTTGAAAATAAGATACAGGTAAGGGTATATAGAAGAAAGCCATATCTGACCCAACTATCACATATGGAAGACGAAGGGGTGGAATTCATAGATCTACCGTCTTCACGAATAAAAGGATTAGAGGCTGTCCTACATACATTTCTATGCTGCCTGCATCTAATATTCCATAGAGTAGATGTGGTGCATGTTCACAATATAGGTCCTGGGATGTTTATTCCATTGTTAAAGCTAGCTGGTTTTCGCGTGTGTATGACATATCATAGTGCTAATTACGAGCACAAAAAATGGGGTGCGATAAGCAAGTGTATTCTTAGAATGAGCGAATATATATCGTTGAATTTTGCTGATAGGATTATCTTCGTAAATAAGTTCCAGCTGGAGAAGTTTAGAAAGCGGATTCAAGAGAAATCATACTATTTGCCGAATGGAATAAATATAAAGGAAAGGACTGAAAGTAAAGAATTCCTGAATAAGATAGGAGCCCAAGAAGGTGAGTATTTACTATCGGTAGGTAGATTAACTCAGGAAAAGGGCTTTGATATTTTAATAAAATCAATCCAAGATCTACCAGAAGTTAAACAAGTAGTGATAGCCGGTTCCTGCGACCATGGATCTGCTTATTTTGATAAGTTAAAAGCATTGGACGTTAATAAGAAAGTAATCTTCTCAGGATTCACAACAGGAGAAGACTTACGAGAGCTTTATAGTAATGCTAAGTTATACGTTCTCCCATCGATAAATGAAGGATTCCCACTTGTGATGCTTGAGGCAATGAGTTATAATCTACCTCTTGTGGTAAGCGATATTCCTGCTACACACCTAGTGAAAATTAATGCTGATGATTATGCGCAACCAGGAAATGTTGAAGATTTTGCTCAGAAAATTAGATTAATGTTAGCAAGGCAACTTGGCCCAGTGGAATATGATTTGAGAGAGTATGATTGGGACCGGATTGCGCAGCAGACTTTGGATGTTTATAGAAAGGCTTTGAGATAATAATGCTTTATTAAATAAAATAATAAGCGTTGCATTCTTTATTGAGTGCAACGCTAAATTTTTATGTGTAAGGTGCGGAATTTATACGTTGAAAAGGAAATTCATCATATCTCCGTCTTGAACGACGTAGTCCTTACCTTCGATACGCATTTTACCAGCTTCCTTGACTGCAGCTTCACTTCCAAGTTCGACGAAGTCTTGATATTTGATAACTTCAGCACGGATAAATCCTTTCTCAAAGTCGGTGTGGATTACACCTGCGCACTGTGGAGCTTTGCTGCCTTTGTGGTATGTCCATGCGCGAACTTCTTTAGGCCCTGCAGTGAGGAATGTTTCAAGGTTAAGCAGCTTATAGGCCGCTTTAATTAGGCGATTTACGCCAGATTCTTGAAGTCCTATTTCGTTGAGGAACATTTGGCGTTCCTCGTATGTGTCAAATTCAGTAATTTCTGATTCTGTTTTTGCAGCTAGAATAAGTATTTCTGCACCTTCATCTTTAACAGCCTCGCGTACTTGGTCAACATACTTATTGCCCTCAACAGCGCTTGCATCGTCAACATTGCAAACATAAAGTACAGGTTTTGATGTGAGGAGAAATAGCTCGCGAGCAAACTTGATATCATCCTTAGTCTCGAATTCTACTGTGCGAGCTGGCTTTCCTGCTTCAAGGGCTGCCTTAATGGTGCAAAGTACTTCATATTGTTGCTTGGCAGATTTGTCTCCACCAGTTTGAGCTTGTTTCTGGACACGGCTAATGCGGTTGTCTATAGTCTCGAGGTCTTTTATTTGGAGTTCATAATCGATGATTTCCTTGTCTCTAACTGGGTTGATAGTGCCATCAACGTGAGTGATATTATCATCGTCGAAACAGCGTAGGACGTGGATAATAGCATCAGTTTCGCGTATGTTGGCTAAGAATTTGTTCCCCAGCCCTTCTCCTTTTGAGGCTCCCTTCACAAGCCCGGCAATATCAACGATTTCAACTGTGGTAGGAACTATTTTCTGAGGATTAACGAGTTCAGCAAGTTTGGTGAGACGTTCATCAGGAACGGTGATAACACCGACGTTAGGCTCAATCGTGCAGAACGGAAAGTTAGCCGATTGCGCTTTAGCGTTAGATAGACAGTTGAAAAGAGTGGATTTTCCTACGTTAGGTAATCCAACAATACCACATTGAAGTGCCATAGTTATATTTATTTTTCTTATTTACAATAATTGCATTTAAAGACTTATAGCTCTGAGAAGTTCTTAAAATAGATGTGCAAAGTTACTATAAAAACGGCTAATAGAAAAATAAATATTTAGCAACCTAAAGTTGCGATGAGTTTTTGAGTAGCAGCATTAATGCTAGGACAGTCTCGCAGGCATTTAATGAATAGAGAACCGATAATGCCTCCACAAGAATAATGGCAAGAGGCCTGCATGGTTTCAGGGTTTGAAATTCCGAAACCAATAAGGCGTGGATTCTTTAATCCAAGTGAGTCTATGTGTTTGAAATATTTCACTTGTTCTTCTCCGAAATGCTCTTTGGTGCCAGTCGTGGAAGCGGACGAAACCATATAGATGAAGCCTGAACAATTGGCGTCAATTAGTCTAATCCTTTCATCTTCGGTAGCAGGAGTAATGAGCATAATCATGTGAATGCCGTATTTGTCGCAAAGTGGTTTGAAGTCACGCAAATAATCAGCAAAAGGTAAATCAGGAATGATGAAGCCGTCAATTCCAATAGATTTACATTCGGAGAAGAATTTCTCAATGCCGAATTGCATTATTGGATTGAGATAGCCCATAAGTATTAAAGGCGTGTTTGGAATATCCTTCCTGATATCAGCGAGTTGATGTAAAAGGAGAGGTAAAGTCATGCCATTCTTGAGTGCTTTCGAACTACTTTGTTGGATAACCACGCCATCGGCCATAGGATCGGAGAAGGGTATTCCTACTTCAATCATATCGGCGCCGTTTTCTACAAGAGACTTTATGGCAGGGATGGTGTCGTTAAGATTTGGATAACCAGCAGTGAAATATACAGATAGTATATTATTGCCTTTTTTATTGAAAAGAGAATCTATATGGTTCATAATGAGCGAATTTTAGAAATAAATTGATTTAATAAAGATATATTTTTTAAACCAGGTGCAATCTCAAATCTACTGTTGAGGTCTATACCGGCTAAAAGTGGAAACGAATATTGAGAAATTAATTCAGCATCGTCTGGCGCAATACCTCCACTTAGAATAAATGGAGAACTAAGCGAATAATGAGAAAGAAGATTATGGTCGAACCCTTTTCCACTGCCTCCATGCTCTGCAGTCTTATAATCGAATAGGAAGGTATCTACCGAATTGGAATAGGAATGGAGCTTTCTCAAATCATTTTCGCTTGCTATTCCGAAAGCTTTCCAAATAGTAAATCCTTTACTGCGTAGTGATTGACAATATCCGGGAGATTCTTCTCCGTGGAGCTGTATTGTAGAAATTTTATATTTAGATGCCGTGTCAATTACATTTTGCATCTCCTCGTTGACAAATACGCCTACTTTTATAATTGAGGAGTCGATAGCAGTTAATGTTTCTGAGGATAGAGAGCCAGCATATCGTTTACTCTGAGGCCAGAAGATAAATCCCATAAAATCTGGGTATAGATTGGCGACAAGCTTTATGTTGTCAGGTCTATTAAGACCACAAACTTTAATTTTCAACTTCTCCATTATTTTAAGAATTTAGAAAGTCAGCCAGAGCGTCTCCAGGGTTTTGGCTTCGCATAAATCTTTCTCCGATAAGGAATCCAGAGTACCCGCTATTTCTGAGAGTGATTGTAGTTTCAAAAGATTTTATTCCGCTTTCTGCAATTTTTAGGAATCCAGACGGGAGAGCTTTGGCAATTTCTATAGAATGCTCAATATCTGTGTGGAATGTTGACAGATTACGATTATTTACGCCAATTAAATCTGCATCATGTGGGATTTTACCTATTTCGCGAACATCATGTATTTCGACAAGTGCTTCCAATCCATATTGATGTGCAATCTCTGTATATTCCTGGAGTTGCGAATCGGAAAGAATGGAAGCAATCAGGAGAATAGCATCCGCACCCATAATTAACGATTGTGGGATTTGATATTTATCTACAATAAAATCCTTACGAAGTAATGGAATACGTGCATAATTTCGAGCAATAGCCAAATCAGCAAAAGAGCCTCCGAAGAATCTTATATCAGTGAGTACAGAACAAGCTGCAGCTCCGTTTTTCTCATATTGAGGGATAACCTCACTTGCTGTAGCAGAAACATTAATAGCATCGCGTGATGGCGAACGCCTTTTGAATTCAGCAATGATGCCAGTTTTGCTATTTCGGAGAGCGTTGCTAATAGAAAGAGGATGGCAATTGTTCTTTGACGCAAAAGCTATAAGATCATCTTCGGAGAGTAGGTTCTTTTGAGCTTCAACTTCTTGTATCTTGTTTTCGACTATTTTTTTAAGGATATTGTCCATAAGAGAATCAGCTATTAACTGCAATAAATTTTTTGAAAGCTTCGAGTGCACGGCCAGATTCGATAGATTCCTTTGCCTGAGCAATAGCTTCAGGTATAGAAATTGAAGAGTCAAGGGTATTGATAGCAAATGCTGCATTTGCAAGTACACAATCCCGTTGAGGGTTTGTAGCTTTGTTGTTGAGGACGTTGCTGAAGATTTTAGCTGCGTCTTCCACTGAGGCACCTCCAGATAGACTTTCCTGTTCAGAAGTAGAAAATCCGATATCTTGTGGCAGATAAAGGTGCTCGCCTTCAGTAGATGCTATTTTAAATGGAGAAGTGAGGGAAATCTCATCATAACCATCAAGAGAATGCACTACTGTGCAGTTTATTTTCTCGTGCTGAGAGATGTAGTGATAAAGTCTCATCAATTTAAGATTATATACGCCTAGCAGCTGATAATGTGGCTGTACTGGATTAACCAAAGGCCCAAGTATATTAAAGAAAGTACGAACAGCCAAAGCTTTTCTTATAGGAGCTACGCTTTTTAAAGCAGGACTGAAGAATGGAGCATGGAGATAGCACATTCCACAAGTGTCAAGAGAACGTTTTAGTTTGTCAATGTCAGTAGTGAATACAGAACCCATTTGCTGTAAGACATTTGACGCTCCAGAAATTGAGCTAGCACCAAAATTACCATGCTTTATAACCTTGCGACCTGTTCCAGCAACAACAAAACATGTGGCAGTGGAAATGTTGAAAGTGTTTTTGCCGTCGCCACCAGTACCTACAATATCGATGGCGTGTTCGCTAGGAAGATCCATTTTGATCTGGCGGTCGAGAATAGCATCGCGAAAGCCTATTAGCTCATCCGTGGTGATACTTCTCATCATAAATACAGTCATAAAGGCAGCGAGTTGCTCGTTGTTATATTTGCCGTCGGCAATGTTTAGAAGAACGTTGTGCGCCTCTTCACGAGACAAATTCTTCTGTTCGAACATTTTATATAGTAATTCTTTCATGATTATGCGTTTAGAAAGTTTTTAATAATAGTGGCTCCTTCTGGTGATAAGATTGATTCTGGATGGAATTGAACACCGTGTACGTCAAAAAACCGGTGCTTAAGTCCCATAATTGTCCCAGCGTCATCACATGCAGTAATCATAAGCTCAGAAGGAAATTCTGTTCTGTCAACAACCCATGAATGATATCTTCCCCCTTGGAATGGAGAGGAAAGCGAATCAAAAATATAATCATCATCTACTACATAAATAGGAGAAGCAATTCCGTGCATTACAGCGGTAAGATTTTTCAGCTTTGCACCAAAACATTCTCCAATAGCTTGATGCCCTAGGCATATTCCAAGAATGCTTTTTGAAGGAGCGTATTCTTTGATAAGAGCAGGAAGAATCCCTGATTCACAAGGAAGACCTGGTCCTGGAGAAAGAATAATCTTATCGTATTTTGCTATTTCTGGAAGAGTAATCTCATCATTACGAAATACGTCGACCTCTAATCCAAGCTGTTGGGTGATAATTTGTACAATATTGTAGGTGAAAGAGTCGTAATTATCTAAAATAAGGATTTTCATATCATTGAAGATTAAGAGATTGTTTGTTTGGTGAATGATTCAGCATAGTCAATAGCCTTGTCGAGCGCTCCAAGTTTGTTCTTGATTTCTTGAAGTTCATTTTCTGGATTGCTTAGGGCTACGATTCCAGCACCGGCTTGAGAATAAAGCTTATTGTGATAGCTCATAAAACTGCGGATAGTGATAGCTTGATTAAGCTCATTGTTGAAACCAATAAAACCGATGCAACCCCCATATGCCATTCGGCTGTGAGGCTCTAATTGATCGATAATCTGCATTGCTCTTACTTTAGGAGCACCGCTAAGAGTACCAGCCGGGAACGTTTGAGAAAATAATTTGATAGCATCTGTGCCAGCCTTTAATGCGCAACTTACACGGGAAACCATGTGAATAACATGAGAATAGTATTGAATTTGTTTAAGAAAATCTATTTGAACCTTACCACCACTCCGGCTTAAATCATTGCGAGCCAAGTCGACGAGCATTATGTGTTCAGAGTTTTCCTTTGGATCGGAAAGAAGAGCTTCAGCAAGCTCGTGGTCTTTCGCATCATCGCCAGTGCGTCTGAAAGTCCCTGCGATAGGGTCGATATATGCTCTACCATTTTGGACTTTCAGGTGAGTTTCAGGAGAGGAACCGAATATCTTGAATGTGCCGAAATCAAAGTAGAAAAGATATGGAGAGGGGTTTATGCTTCGCAAGGCACGATAAACATTGAACTCGTCGCCTTCAAACTCTCGGCAGAATCTGCGAGATGGAACAATTTGGAAAACATCACCGCGCATAGCGTGACCTACGCACTTGCTTACAATCTCCTTGTATTCATTATCGGTGAGAGTAGATGAGCTTTCCCCTTTTGCGATGAAAGGATATTGCGCGAAGTTGTTATTGCGGATAATGTCAAGAATCTGTTGTGTTTCGCTTATAGCTCCATCTGGAATGTTTTCAATAATGGTCATTTGATTGCGGTAGTGATTTACTGTGATTATGAATCGGTAAAGCATATACTGCATGTCAGGGATGTCATTGAAATCGGTTTCCTTCTTGGTGATATTTATTTTTTCAAAATATCTTACGGCGTCATAGGATGTGAAACCGAAAAATCCATTGCCTTCGTGAGTTTTATCGAGAGAGAAACTCTTTATAAAACTAGAAAAAGCCTTTACAACATCGGCGCCTTCTGATATTTTATTCTCCTCGAGTATTCCGTTAGGATAATAGCAATGGATGGTTTCATCTTTAACTGTGAATCGTGCGATAGGATTAACGCCAATATAGGAAACACTATTGTGAGCTGTGTGATAGTCGGAGCTCTCCAACAGGGCAGACTGGGGATAAATATCACGAATCTTCAGATAAATGCCGACTGGAGTTTCGAGATCGGCAGAAAGAGTGAGAGCTTTAGTAGAAAGATTGTATTTCATAATAATTTGAATTTATAGAGAATAGGAGTTTTTGTATTTGATATAAGTAGCCATGTCTTTGTCACCACGACCAGAGATGTTTATTACCACGATGTCGGTAGGCTCAAATTTCTTTTTGTCTAGAACTGCAAGTGCGTGTGCAGACTCAAGCGCTGGTATTATACCTTCTATAGCGGTAAGTTGGTAGGCAGCTTTTAGCGCTTCATCATCGTTTACGGCAAGGACTTCGCTGCGCTTACTTTCAGAAAGGAAGGCATGTAGAGGTCCGATACCGGGATAGTCAAGACCTGCGGATATTGAATAAGGCTCAATTATTTGACCGTCGGGGGTCTGCATAACGAAAGTGCGAGCTCCATGGATTATGCCTTCGGTGCCAAGATGAATTGTGGCTGCGCTCATATCAGTGTCGATACCTTTGCCTCCAGCTTCAGCAGCAATTAGTTTTACTTTCTCGTTGTCGAGAAAGTGGTAGAAAGCCCCAGCAGCGTTGCTCCCACCGCCAATACATGCAATAACATAGTCAGGATAATCACGGCCAATTTTTTCTTCGAGTTGCGCTTTAATTTCCTTACTGATGATTGATTGGAAGTGTGTGACGATTTGAGGATAAGGATGAGGCCCCATAGCACTACCAATAACATAATAGGTTGTAGTGGGATTGCAGCACCAATCGCGGATAGCTTCGTTTGTGGCATCTTTAAGAGTCATGTTGCCGCTTGTTACCGATACAACTTTTGCTCCGAGCATTTCCATTTTTTCAACATTAGGGCGCTGGCGTTCAATATCAGTCTTGCCCATATAAACAATACATTCCATGCCTAGCAACGCGCAGGCGGTGGCAGTGGCAACACCATGTTGTCCGGCTCCTGTTTCGGCGATTATGCGATGCTTGCCCATTCTTTGTGCCAAAAGACATTGACCAAGAGCATTGTTGATTTTGTGAGCTCCAGTGTGGTTAAGGTCTTCACGCTTGAGGTAAACATTAGTGTTGTATAGTTCACTAAGTTTTTTTGAAAAATAAAGAGGCGAAGGGCGCCCGACGTAATCTCGGAAAAGGATGTGTAATTCTTTCTCAAAATCTTCATCCAGAATAGCATCGTTAAAAGCCCTCTTGAGCTTTTTCACATTCTCATGTAAAATCTCAGGAATATATGCTCCACCAAAGCGCCCATAAAAGCCATCTTCATTCACTTCAAATTGTCCCATTGTATTTTTTTGTTTTTTTGATTGATACAAATAAAAAAAAGCTATCGCGCAAAATCGATAGCTTTTGAATTTAAATATTTCGTATACCTATTAAAGCAAACCAGTTAAGGTAAAGAATATGTAGAGATAGCTACCGAAGGATAATCCCAAGGAAGCCACCACCAACAATTAGATGTTGAATTATTGAACATATTTAAGTATATATATTCCATAAATCTAAATTATAATACAAAAGAATGAATAATATTTTATAAAACCAAAATAAAATTGATAAAAATTCATTTTTGAGGTATTTTTTATCGATTTATGCAGATTTGATGCTAATATTATAATAATTGTTATATGTTGACATTTAGTAATATTTTTGGCATTCTTAATGCTTATCTTTACGGGAAATTCAAATACATAATTTAATAGAAAATGAAAAAGATATTCATCGCAGTGCTTTTTGTGTTTATTAGCTCAATGTGTGCTTGGAGTAAACCCGGAACATTAAAATTCAACGAAGAAGGTAAATTCAAAATTTTACAACTAACAGACCTACATATGGCTCTTGGAAATCCTAAATCGGATATAGCCTATGAGAATATAAAAAATGTAGTAGCCGCAGAAAATCCCGATTTGATATTAGTTACAGGTGATTTGATTTATTCATCGCCAGCAAAAGATATCTTTAATTATGTGATGGATTTCTTGTCAAGTTTCAATATCCCATATGCAATAACATTTGGAAATCACGACCATCAATTTGGATTAGATAATGATGCACTTTTCTCGTTAGCAAAAAAATATCCGCTATGTTTAAGTACAGATGTGAGAGGTTTAACTGGAACGGGGAATTGTGAAATCGGAGTTAAAGGCTCAAATGGGAAAGATGCACTTATGCTCTATTGCTTTGATTCAGGAGATTTGTCGCCATTAAAAGATAGTGGAGTTAAAGGATATTCATATATTCATGCAGACCAAATAGCTTGGTATGTGAGAAAGAGCAAAGAGCATGCTAAAAACAATGGAGGGCAACCTCTGCCATCGCTAGCATTTTTCCATATTCCATTCCCAGAATATAGCTATGCAATAAATGATGACCAATGGAAGTGCTTGGGGCATAAAGGAGAAAAGCCATGTGCACCACTGCTTAACACTGGATTGTTTGCCGCAATGAAAGAGCGTGGGGATGTAATGGGTACTTTCTGCGGTCATGATCATGATAACGATTATGCAGTCAATTACTACGGTATTCTTTTGTCTTATGGACGGTTTACGGGAGGAGATACCGAATATAATAATTTGAAACCAAACGGAGCACGTGTGATAGAATTAAAAGAAGGTGCAAAGAGTTTTGATACATGGATTAGACTTCGCACAGGAGAAATAGAGCAGAAGGCAACTTTCCCTACAGATTTTAAGAAGTAGTATTAAAATTTTGCAAAGAAATGCGTAAAAAAGAAATAAAACACAAAATGATAGGGCGCAAGCGTCAAATCGTTAATAGATTCCTCAAAAAAATGTTAACTTAATATAGGAATCGATAATTTAGGTATATCTTTGCAATAGGGAGATTATATAATTAGATAGAGTATGATGCAAGATATTGAATTCTTATCCGTTATAATTTCAGAGAGTACAAGACAAATAATTACCAATATAATATAAAAAACAAATCATTAATTTATCATGAACAGTAAATTATTCATTACCCTTACGTTAGGTGGTGCATTGTTACTTACAGGATGTAGCAAGAAACTTAATCCGATGAGTAGCGATAACTTCAATGTAAATCCAACACCGCTTGAAGTAGTGGGAGAATCAGTTCCTGCAACAGTAACAGGTCAAATTCCTGCAAAGTATTTCGTGAAAAATGCAGAAGTAACCATTACTCCATATTTGGTTTATGGTAACGACGAAAAAGCTGCAACTCCAATTACAATTCAAGGTGAAAAGGTGAGAGGAAACAATCAAGTTATTTCTTACAACAACGGAGGCTCTTTCGTACTACCAGTAAACTATCTTTATACACCAGAGATGCTTCACAGCAATTTGTGGCTTGCATTTGACGTGAAACAAGGAAAGAAAAGCTATGTACTTCCACGTGTGAAAGTGGCAGAAGGCGTAGTTGCAACAGCTACATTGGCAGATGCAGCAGGTGTGGAACCAGCCGCTTCTTCAGATAATTTCCAACGTATTATCAATGAAAAGATTAATGCAGACATTAAATTCTTGATTAATCAAACAAATGTGCGTGCAAACCAAATCAATACAGCTGCTATGAACGAATTCCACGGAGCTGTGAAAGATGCGCAAAAAGATGCACGTCGTGAAATTCAAGAAATCAATATCGCTTCATATGCATCACCAGAAGGCGGTGTTAAACTAAACACACGTATTGCTGAAGGTCGTGAAAAGAATACACAAAAATATCTTGACCAACAATTGAAGAAGGATAAAATATCAGAAACTGGAAGCTTGACGGCAGATTTTACTCCACAAGATTGGGAAGGTTTCCAGAAACTAGTATCAGAAAGCAATATTCAAGATAAAGACCTTATCTTGAGCGTTCTTTCAATGTATAAAGACCCAGCAGAGCGTGAGCGTGAAATCAGAAATCTATCTTCAGTATTCGATCAATTGGCTAAGCAGGTACTTCCACAACTTCGTTACTCTCGTCTATCAGCATCAATTAATGTGATAGGAAAGAGCGATGAGGAAATTAAGGAAGCATTTGCCAAAGATCCTAAATCATTATCAGTGGAAGAATTGCTTTATTGCGCAACTCTAACAGACGATAATAATGAAAAAATGAAGATTTACAGCACTACAATAGATCAATATCCTAATGATTACCGCGCATTCAATAACTTGGGTATGTGCCAATTCATTGATAAGGACTATGATGCTGCACAAAAGAACTTCGAACAGGCTGCACGCATGGAACCAAATTGCAAAGAGGCCGCTATGAATGAAGGCCTTACTGCTATGGTAAACAAGCAATATCGCGAAGCAAATGAGAAGTTTGGTAGCGCAGCAGGGGTTAAAGAGCTTAATGATGCTCTTGGTGTATATTACCTAAAACAAGGTGATGTGAATGCCGCAAATCGTGCTTTTGCTGATTCAAAGACTAACAATGCAGCTCTTGCACAAATCCTTGCCAAGGATTATAACTCAGCTAAGAATACATTAGTGTCAATAGCAAATCCAGATGCCACTACTTACTATTTGATGGCTGTTCTTGGAGCTCGCACAAACAATGAGCAAATGGTTCTTTCAAACCTACGCCAGGCTGTTAAGATGGATAGCACACTAGCTAAACGTGCAGCTGATGATATGGAATTCTCAAAATTCAATCTATCAAGCGTATTATAATATAATCCATTTAGGATAATAGTAATAGATAATAGTCTAAGCATCCTCGATTAAAGCGAGGATGCTTTTTTATTTTGCAGAAAAAGCAAAATACTATGTAGTTATATTGATATATTTGCGTCTAAGAAAGTAGAATATTAAAAAACAACATTAAAGAAGATGGATTCTTTAGAGACTGACTTCACGAAGATGATAAAAGAGCATAAAAGCACTATTTATACGGTGTGCTATATGTTCTCAAAGGATTCTCAAGAAGTAAATGACCTATTTCAGGAAGTGCTTATAAATCTATGGAAGGGCTTTTCAAAGTTTGAGGGCAAGAGCAGCATGAAGACTTGGATATGGAGAGTGGCATTCAATACATGTATCTCGCTAGGTCGAAAAAAGAAGAACGCATTTGATACTGTACCATTGAATATGGATATAGACTTATTCGATGAGAAAGATGCGGAAAATAAGCAGATAAAGCTGCTCCATGACAGGATAAGATTGCTGAAACCATTCGACCGAGCAATAGTCCTTCTTTGGCTTGAAAATATGAGTTACGAAGATATAGGGCTTGTTGTGGGAATATCGACAAAAAACGTGTCGGTGAGAATGTTCAGGATAAGAGAAGAACTGAAGAAAATGTCTAATGTGCTAAATTCTAAGAGAAATGGATAATTTAGAGGAATTAGAAGGAATGAAATTGCAGATAGCCGAGTTAAAATCCCGACTTGATGACCAAGAAATCATAAATGAAAAGGTAATGCGCAAAGCAATGCGTGATAAAGTGTCATGGATGAAACGCCAATATTATATAATGATGATAGTGGCTGTGGTAGGGATTCCTTACACATTCTGGGCCTTCTCCTGGATAGGTATGTCAATTGAATTCTCGGTAATTACGGTATTATTCTTTTGTGTAGCGGCTATCTATACTTATTATTCACAGAATGCAGCTATAAACAGCAATTTGATGGAAGAAAGCCTTATAGAAGTGAGCCATAAAATGATAAGGATGAAAAAGCTAAACGCACGTTGGCTTTGGTTTGGAGTGCCATTTATAATTTGTTGGCTAGGATGGTTTGTTTATGAGATAGGCGGTATGGCTAATGCCAAGCCGATGCTTATAGGAGGTCTTGTAGGAGGTGTTATAGGTGCAATAATAGGAATACATAATTATTGTAATTATAGGAAGAAAATCAATGAAGTGCTTAGTCAGATAAAAGAACTCACTGAGAGTAAATAAATATTTATAGTGACATGATTTTAAGGGTGACAATATGGATTTGTCACCCTTAATTATATATTCTTAAATTGGGCTAAAAATAGAATATAGTATGAAGTACAATATAAGGAGAGTATATAGAACTAGAATGGTTATTAGAACAGCTTTGTTCCATTTATGGGCACTAGCAGCTTTTTTATATGCACCCAAAAATTCTTTGAGTCCCAGCATGAATTTACCTGGAGCGATTTGATGATTGCAATTATAGAAAATGGGAATAATATTGGCATGCAAAAGAAACCAAGAAGTGTAACTAATATAGATTCACTAAGATGGTCATTGGGAGGAAATAACTGACCATTATTTTGATATTGATTTGTGCCATTAGGATATTCGGGAGGAAGAGATGGGGGCGTGTCTTTGAAAAGGTATAGAATAGAAGGGACACAACCAGCATTCTCCCAATTTGGCATATTGGAAGTCCATACGAGCGTTTCCCGTGTGACACCGTTGTTTAATAATTCACTTTCAGGAAAGGGTCCTAATTGTTGTGAGTTAACCAAGATATAATAATCCATGACCGACAATGAATTGTTTTATATTCGCAATAAATTATTGTGATAGGCCAATTCATTCTATCACAATAATTATATTATATGGCAATATTAAAAATTACCAGAGAAAGCTGATCCGACGCCCGCAATTAGGATAAATATGACATAAAGCACGGAAACAATTATTCCGCAGAAGAATCCTATTTTAGTCCATTTGCCGGCATCTTTAGATGCTTCCTCGGCTCCTTGATAATTTCCAGCATTAAATAGTGAATTTACGCTGGACGCCTTGATTATACCCACGATACCGAAAGGCAAACAACAGAAAAGTGTTACAAGAATTGATTCAACAAGCCAATTCTTTGGAGGCTTCGGAGGAAAAGGTTGTTGTGTGTTCATCCCTGGCGCATAACTTGGTGCAGGGGGAGTAACTCCATAGGAAGGGTTGAAAAGATAAGCTAAGCTTGGAAGTGTTCCTGCATTTTGCCAATCAGGCATACCTTCCGCCCAAACAGGAGTTTGAGGCGTTAATCCACGGCTCAGAAGTTCATTCTCAGGATATGGACCATTTTGTTGTCCATTGATTAAAATGTAATAATTCATATTCTAATTTTAAGTGTTCTTTATACTATCTTATATTAAAGGTGTGCAGATTTCCAAAGTTATTAATAATTATTAATTACTCCAATTTTAGATAAAAATAATTATTTCTTTCTTAAAAGTAATTATTTATTACGATTTTGCTTGCGTTTTTTCTCAATTAAGAATCGAGGAATAAATGAAATATGGAGGATTATAGTACTTATAATTCCATAATTCTTAGCCATGATATTAAATCGTTCGTTAAGTGATGCTTTATGATACTTGTCGGTGAGACCGTCAGTAAGAAAGTTTATGATAGGTTCGTCACCCACATAGGCATTAGCCTTAGACGCTTTAAGACATTTAATGCACCAATCGTAGTCGGCAGAAAATCGATAAGAAAGATCGTATTTAGGCATGATTTCACGTTTGGCGACGAAGGCCTGGTGGCATACCAGCATACCATGTTTGAAACTTGATGCAGTGAGATGGGCAGGGGCAGTGAGATGTCGTTTGCCCACTATCTCCCGAACAGAATTAACTAGCTGAGTTTGGCCGTATATGATATCTGGATTAGATTTTGCACAATCAGCAATTCTTTGTAGATCGGCAGGCGATGTGAAAGAATCACCAGCATTAAGGAAAATGAGGTATTTGCCATTAGCGGCATCAATGCTTTTATTCATAGCATCATATAATCCCTTATCAGGTTCAGAAATGATTCTGATTCTGTCATTTCCAATATTTCTAGCTTTCGCAACAGTGTCGTCGGAAGATGCTCCGTCAATAATAAGATGCTCATAGTCAGAGAAAGACTGGGAGTATACACTTTTAAGAGTAGGCTCTATTACAGAGGAAGCATTAAAGGTGACAGTGATTATGCTAAAAAGAGGGTTCATTTTAAATGATGGATGATTGAAAGATAAAGCTCTTGCGGGAAATAGCTTCTGATGCAGGATGCTTATATTCGTTATTTTAGTGCAAATATAGAAAAATTATCATAGCTCAGGAGTGATATGTGAATGAAAAATACTACATTTGCAGAACTATGTTTAATTTTTAAATACTTACTACAATGGCATACGTAATAGATGATAATTGTGTAGCATGTGGAACTTGTCAACCAAACTGCCCAGTTGAAGCTATTTCTGAAGGCGATATTTACTCTATCGATCCAGATACTTGCATCAGCTGCGGTACTTGCGCAGAAGTTTGCCCAAGCGACGCTATTCACGAAGCTTAATTTTGTGCTTCGGCACTAAATGAAAGTATAAGTGTGCTCTACTTTTTAGTAGGGCACATTTTTTTTATCAAATATTTAAAAAACAATCATTATTAGATACAACTATTTATAAAATTCATATTTTTGTAGTATCAATGTTTGAGGGAATTTTTAGTTACTTAGGTATTATTCAAAAAATGAAAAACTGAAAACTGAAAAAATATAATCTATTATCATTAAGTTTTTCTAGCAATAACATATATGATTATATGTCACTCCCTTGGTGTTGAGTGAATTAATTGATATAAAGAGAATGCTTTGAGGCTCATAACGTGATTATTGTAAGAGATATGATCATAAATGGTGCTTATCAATATGAAAAAATAAAACAATTGTTGAGAAATGAGTTATTGTAGTAGATGTGGACATGAGGTGAAGGATGGAGAAGCATTTTGTGGCGCGTGTGGTAATAGAATATTGCCACCTGCACATCCTGGGAATCCTATACATGAGAATTCATCGTCAGGTTCTTTTTCATTTATCGAAACTATAAATGAATATATCGGGAATACTGGTAATGTGAATCTTAATTGGAAAGATCTTTTTGTAGATGTGTTTAAGAAACATACCGACAAAGAAGCTGAGAATATATTTATTTGCGGCACGGAGGACACTACACCACCTCTTTTCGAGGTGTCAGCAACTTGGCCTAAGCCATGGCTGTATAGCCGAGTTTTCCTAATGTTTCTAACTGCTTTTATATTGCTGTATTTTTGTGCCTCATTTTTCCAAAACAGCAATGTTATACCAGGCCTAATTGTGGTGGGAGCATTCACTGTGCCGCTTACTACAATGGTGTTGTTTCTAGAAGTCAATGCGTATAGGAATATTAGTTTTTACAGGATAATAAAGATATTTCTTGTAGGAGGCTGCGCATCATTGGTGGTTACCTTATTCTTATTCGGCATTTTTGGCGGAGGTGAATTAGATTTTGTTGGAGCTTGCGCAGTGGGCGTGATTGAAGAAACTGGCAAGATGATTATTGTTTATGTATTTTTGAAGCATTTAAAATGCAAATACATTCTTAACGGTCTTTTAGTGGGGGCTGCAGTGGGTGCTGGTTTCGCTGCATTTGAATCTTCTGGATATGCGTTTAATAATTTACTTCAGGTAGGCTGGGGTGGCATGATGGATAATATATTCCTGCGAGCTTTACTCGCTCCTGGAGGCCATGTTACATGGGCTGCTATATCTGGAGGAGCTTTGATATTTGCTAAAGGTGCTGGAGATTTAGATTTCTCAGTAATTATGTCGGGTAAATTTCTAAGAATATTTAGTTTGCCAATAATCCTTCACTCCGTATGGGATATGCCCATTGATATCGGTTCGGAATATAATCTAATACAGATTTTGCTAACGCTAGCAGTATGGATTATCGTACTTATATTTATAAATATGGGATTAGATGAGGTAAGAAAAATTAAAAGCGTATAAAGATGAAAAAGTGTCCTAAATGTATGGCGACTTATTCAGATGAGTTGCAGTTTTGTACGAAATGTGGAACGAAGTTGGAAGCAGCTCCACCAATTCCCCATATAGTTAATACACCTCCAGAGAGGCCAACCAGTGGAGAAAGTGGCCAACAAAAAACAAATAAATGGAGTATTTGGAAGAAAATCCTCATAGGAGTGGTTGTAGTTATCGCAGGTATTTTACTTTATTATAATCATTTGATAAATTCTACAACATATTTGAGGTTGAATCCTGAGGCAGTTGTATTCCCAAAAGTGGGAGGCGAAATGAAAGTTAGTGTGGATTATGATGGATATGTATGGGACGTTAAATATGCTCCTGATTGGGTATCAGTTAGTGAAAGTAACGATAGCTTTGTAGTAACTTGCGAAAAGAATACTACAGGAAGGAATCGTGAGGACATGATTACCATTTCGTCTGGGAAAATAATACAGCATTTAAGGATAGGACAGTATGCTTACGCAACAGTGCTCAAGCTATCCACATATGACGTTAAGGCTGAAACAGCTGGCGGAGATATGAATATTAATATGGAGACTGATGGTTGTGATTTTGATATATCATGTCCTGAATTTTGCTCTGTGACCTGTGATGATAATAAAAATATTAAATTGGAGGTAAACTCTAATTCGGGAACATCGAGGAGTGGAACTCTTGTGATAAAAGATGCAAATTTATGCGCAACCGTTTCCGTCTATCAAAAAGGAAAGTGTAGTTTTTGCGATGGTACAGGAGAGATACAATGTAGCGCATGTGGTGGCACAGGCTCATTTAGTTCTTATGGATTTTATGGAACCACTACTATTCAATGTATGAGTTGTGGCGGCACAGGAAAGGTTCAATGCCCGGTCTGCCAAGGGAACGGTGAGATTTAAAATTATGTATTGACAATAAAAAACACTCCTTTGAGTTTTGGCTCAAAGGAGTGTTGCTTTTATATGAAGGGATAGTTTTATCTGCGACGGCGTACTGAGCGAGAAGCTCCAGAATTGTCGCTCTTAGTGGCTTTCACCTTAGCTGTCTTAACCTTGGGGGTCTTTGTGTTAGAAGATGCGTTAGCACGCTTGTTTCGGCCTCTAGAACTGCGTACGGATGTTGCCTTAGCCTTGTTGTCGCGTGAAGAAATCACATCAGTAGAATCAACTTTTGCTGCTTGTGCTTCTGCTCGAGCCTGAAGCTCTTCGCGAGAAGGAACCCAAAGGTTCTTGTCGAATGATTTTAGACGGTTCTCGATGCTGTCTTGGGCATGCTTTAGGTCATCAGGGTCAGGGAACATTTGCATCATAGACAAGTTGCGCAAGTTTTTAAACTTATATATGTCGCCTTTGTACATATTGCTTAAAAAATAGTCATCGAGGCTAGTCTTAAGCAAGTTATTGTCATTGTCGGTAAATACATACTGCTGAGTGATGAATGGGCGAAGATCGCTCATTTTAACCCAGAACATTGGATATTTAACAGCTTCACTACCGAAATCGTCCGTGCGGTGAAGGACAGGGCATAGAGCTTCAACACGACGTTGCATCTTATTGCTTCGGCGGTCGAATTCATATCGTTCGATTATATAGTAGCTAAGAACTTCATTTGAAGGGACATCGCTTTCCTCAATCTCAAATTTTGGGTTTTTCTCGTTACTTCCTTTAGCATCTTTGAATATTATGTGGAAGCGATCCAGCATATCACGGACTTTTATGCGATAAGCGTCGGTAAACATTTCACGACCATCAAGATATTCATAGGCAGAGATTTGATTATTGGCAAGGAGCTTCATTATGATGAAAAAGAGGTTGCTACCATCAGCATTTGGCTCTTCTGGGAAATACAAAGGCATATTCGGCTCTTTCTTTAAGTCGAGTGAGCGATATATAATCCTCATCCATTCCAAGTCAGCATCAGATGGAGCTTTGGTCTCGAAGAATGACTGCATGCGGTCAGTAATTCTATCTGAAGCAGATTTCTCGGTACCCTCGTTAGCTTTTTTCTTCCTCACTACTCCTGTTGTTTGCACTTGTGCAAAAGAAGAAGCGGCAAAGAATCCAATAAAGAGAATTGCGATAATATATTTTAGAGTTTTCATATAAGAAGATATTTTTCTATTAGTTTACAATGACCTCCATAGGAGCAATAGTGCGTTCAATTCCATCAGGACCGACAGCGCGGACACGAGAGATATAGAATCTTTTTCCACGAGAAAGACGGCGGAAGCTCTGCATTTGACGATCAGAGAAATTGCTTCCATTGGAAACCTCTGGGATAGCATTACCCATAGAGTCAAAGAATACTGTTTCAAATCCGATTACACGGAAGTTGACATTGATGATATCGTCATCAATAGCAGCAGAAAGACCGTCAGCTTGAAGTAACAAAGTCTTTGAGAATCGTCCGCCCTTAAATCTTGAAGGGATACCCTTAGAGTCAGAGAATGCAATGAATGGCATTGGATCAGGTAATTTACGCACGCGGAAATCGGTGGTAGCCACTGTTTGTGAGTGCCCATCCATTGTAGCAGTTACTGTTATAGTGGCCGTGGCACCAATCCTTGATGGACGAGCAATCCAAGTGTTTCCGCTACGCGTTAGCGAACCATTTGTCATGGAAGCAGAAATAGCTGTGCTTGGAATTCCTGGTACCGCAATTGAAATTGGGTTATTAATACCAGCATATAGCACATTCATCATTGTAGCTGAAACGGTGGCCATAGGGTCAATCACTGTATAAGAAGACTTGAAAGGATGGCGAGTGATAGTGCCATCGCCACGAGGGACCTCTATATATCCGGAGTAGTCATATACACCGGATTTGCCTGTGCCAAATTCATATAGGCCACGGTCGTTACCAAGTTTCCTTCCATTTACGAAAACAGCAGGACGCTGTGTAGTGTCAACAGCTGCGAGTACGATATTAGCTGAATATTTACTACCACGCATAACGATGCGTGAATTAGGTATAACGAATGCATTAACTTGATTTACTCTAATATCGCCGGCATCAACATTATTGATTAAAGCAGCAAGAACTTCACCTTCGGCATAACGGATATCGTTTTGCAGCTTGGTGAGAAGAGTAACTGCAGCTATGACAGGCATATTCTCGAATAATCCTTCCTCCCAATTCTTTTTGCTCATAGAGTTCTTAACCTTGATAGGATTAGTGGAAAGGACATCACTGATATTCTTGCGTTTTGATGGATCATTCAAAAGAGAATTTACGAAGTTGCGATAATCATCAATTCTCAATCGTAATTTCTTTCCTTGTCCGCTTCCTGGGGCAAGCATAACTATGGAAGAAGCATCAAGGTTGTCGAGGTTACGGATATTTTTCACGTTACCTTCTGGCCCATCGGCTTGAAGGACAATTTTATTTTTAAGATCTGAAATATAGTAGAAAAGAGAGTCGGTTTTTTGACGCACTTGTGTAGCCTTATTGTACCAGAAACCACCTTTCTCGGGATTCTTCTCGTTGAAGGCTTGAAGCTTGGCAAAAAGGGCCTTGTTACGGTCAGTAGCAGTCTCATTAGAACGTGTAAGACCGTCTTCAACCTGGCTGAAGCCGTTAAGCACGTCGCTAGACACGTTAAGTGCTAGCATGGCAGTGAGGACGATATACATCAAGTTTATCATCTTCTGTCGAGGGGACATTCTACCTACCGTCTGATTTTTTGCGGTTGCCATTTATTGCAATTTAATTTAATTCAAATTTACGTTAGCTATCCTTTTTGTTGGATAATTAAATGTGATTAAGCTTTATCTTCTGAATTGTTGTCTTCGGTACGTTTTCTGTATTCTTCCATAGCAGAAATATCATCAGGCGTACCCATTGGGCGGAACATATTAACAGTAAGTGCCTTTATCATCTTTTCATACACGCTATTGAGTTGTTTCATGTAGCGTGCCATCTTTTCAGTCTCATCACAGTAAGTTGAACTTTCGGCTGCAGATTTTTCGTACATATCGCGAATGTCTTTTAATCCACGGTTCACTCGGTCGATATTTTCCAACTGAGAAGAAATGCTCTTTAATTGTATTTCATAGATAGTGTTCAAACCACCAATATTATGATTGAGAGCTTGCATTTGACCTACATATCCGTTAGAGCTTTGGCTAATTTCGGTAGAATTGTCGGTAATAGCCTTATAGCTATTAAGGAGTACTGCAGAAACTTGGTTAAGCGCTTCAGTGTTAGTACGAAGAAGTGACATCTGTTCAGCGATACCCGAAATTTGGTCAAGATATCTTTGAGTGGCCTCTGTCATTTCAGCCATGCGAGAAAGCTGGTCGCTAGCCGCAGCCATTTTAGCAATACTTTCGCTAAGGCTATTTGTGTCAGCTTCAGAAAGTTGTATGCCAGCAGGAATACCTACTGCAGAACGAGCTTGGGCAGCCGTTACATCAATATCCGGAGCTCCATGATTACCTTCAGTCTTAGGAGAGCTGTTACCGCCGATGTTGCCAATAACAATACCAGAGCCGCTGTTGAAATCAGGACGGTCTTCAGGGTCGTTGCTGCGAAGAACCGGAAAAACTTCTTCCCATTTATATTCATTTTCAGGACGGTCAAAAGCAGTAAGGACGAACATTAGAACCTCTGTACCCATACCGATACATAGAAGTTGGTTACCGCCTTGAAGGTGAAGAATCTTGAATAGTGCACCCAAGATTACCACAGCCGCACCTATACTATATGCGAAGTTGAAGAATCTTTGACCTTTCTCGCCTGAAAGAAAACGTTCGATGACGTTTTTATATCTTTTAATTTTGCCCATTGTCTTTGTGCAATTTTATTTGTAAATTCTATTTTCTTTTGCTTTTAACTGTCCCGGTTTGCGAGCGTACGCATCTGAATCCGATATAAGAGCGTTGCTCATTTTGATATTCCCACATTCTGATATCACTACGGATATTATGAGCAACATCTTTCCAAGAACCTCCACGAACAATCTTGCGAGTCATTCTGTAAGGGTCTTCTTTAGCAGCATTATAACTATATTCTGGATTTAGGTCATTAGTGAGCTTGCTGACACTTTCAGTGAACGCCGTTGACGTCCATTCGCTCACGTTACCAGCCATATCGAATAATCCGAAATCGTTAGGAGAATAAGTACCAACTTGAGAAGTGATAATGTTTCCATCCTTTACGTAGTTTCCTTCCATTGGCTTGAAGTTGGCATAAAAGCATCCGTCTTTCTCTGTGAGAGGAAGATCTCCTTCCCAAGGATATTTGTTTTTGTCAACGCCGGCGCGAGCGGCAAATTCCCATTCAGCTTCAGTAGGCAAGCGATAAGGCTCGACATATATACCTTGCTTTCCTAAAGAGCGACGAAGGAAATCGGTGCGCCATGCACAGAATGCGTTAGCTTGTTCCCAGCTTACGCCTACAACAGGATTATTATTGTAAGAACCTTGAGAGAAATAATTTCTCACATAGCGTTCATTATAAGAATTCTCAAAGTCGTTGACCCAACAAGTAGTGTCGGGATAAACGTTTACAATATAAGTGTTGAGGAAATCATAATCGCTGCTTAAAGGTCGAGTGATAGTTTGGCGGATGATTTGTCCGTCGTCGTTAACATAAGCAGTATCTTTTGAGATAGTAGGCATAATGTCCACTACTTCATGGTCAGTGTTATAATCGCGAAGAGCAGGGTCCATGCGATGCTTGCGTTTAGCAGCCTCCGTGAGATTGTAACCTTCGTAACGATAATTGAGCTGAGTATTGTCAAGTTCACGCACCCCGGTAATAGGATTAGTGCGATAGAGACTCTCGATAGCACGTGCTTCATCTTCATTAGGGTTTCTCCAAGGAATTGGACGATTCCAGTTAAGATAAGGCTTTATAGGATTACCTTCCTTGTCCTCTTCAATCTTGAAAGCCTCGTTTCCACCGTAAGCAGGGTCGGCAAGACGTTCGCGGATAATAGAGTCGCGTACCCAATATACGAACTGTTTGTATTTAGCATTAGTAATTTCGGTTTCATCCATCCAGAAACCATCAACCGACATTCCACGAGAGTCGGCTTTGAGTCCCCATGTGCTGTCAGCTTCTTGAGGGCCTATCTTCATTGAACCACGGTCAACCAATACCATTCCGTAAGGAGTTGGTTCAGCCCAAGAGGAAGCACCTACACCAGTAACTTCTCCTCCAGAGGTGCCACTGTCTTTTGATGACATGCAAGAAGTCACCGCAAAAGCTGCTATGATATAAATAAATATTCTTTTCATATTCTACATTATTCGAATACTTTTATGTTTATTCTTGTTTTTATCTCCTAAATCGAGTTTCACTTTATACCCAATAAAAACCTCATGACTACCAGTGCTAGCTTTGGAAATATTAGATAAAGGATAATCAAAGCAATATCCTAATGTGAAATTCTTGTAATCAGCTCCAATCATCACCGACACAGCATCTTTCCATCTATAACCGATTCCCCCCGAAAGGAATTTTCGATATGTTGTGCGTATTGTGGCCTCTGCCATAAAGAATTGAGTGTCGGTCTTAACTAACACTGAGGGCTGTAATTCAAATAACGTATTTTTTATTTGAATATTGCTTCCTCCCATAAAATAGAATATTCTACCTGCTTGAAATTCGTAAATCTTATCTTGGTTTGAATCAGCAGACAGATTAACTGTTGGTTGAGTGAGGTGCGTGCCGGAAAGTCCGAGCCAAAAGTATTTATGGCTATAAAATATTCCCGCGCTCACGTCGAGAGCGGAACCTGATAAGTCGCTAGTAGGGATTCCTGGGTCAGTTCCTTGATGATAGTCATCATCACTAGGTAGTACCACCTTAGAACCTTTGAAAGTCTCGTTGAGAAATCCAATTTGAACGCCAATACCTAATTCTCCTTTAAAAAGCTTCTTCTTATAAGCTATCTGTGCACAGGCATTGATGGAGCTATATAAGCCCATACTTTCCTGAGTCAAAACTAAACCAGTGCCAAAACGCTTACCGAAAAATTTAAACGGCATATCGCCCATAGCCGAGAACGTGACTGGAGCTTTAGGTATTCCTACCCATTGAAGTCGGCTCACTGCATGAACATTTATGAAGTCGGTGTTGCCTATTGCTCCAGCATTATAGTATCCAGGCACAGCCCAATATTGTGAGAATTGGGCATCAACTTGAGCATGGACGCTTGATGAAATAAGTGCCGTGAACAAGAATGCTATGATATATTTTAATGCCTTTACAATATTCATGCTTTTATTCGAAATAGAAAGTTAAGACTACCATATTGGAAGTGACTTTAGACACAGATTGTGTGTATTTCATCATTTCTGGGTTGTCTTGTAGGTCAGGACGGTTTTTCTGAAGTAAATTCTTTAGCCCGAAGCAAAATTTAATTTCAGGACAGAATTTGAAGAACGATAAATAAAAATCGCAACCCATTCCAACGGTGAGCATAACATCGGAGTTTGCTAACTGGAGCTGTTCGCTACGCTTTTTAGAAACATCAATAACCCCCATAACTCCGCTCACGAGGTAGGGACGAATATTTTTATAGCGTAAAGAAGAATATTTTAGGTCAAATGGCAAGACAACATAATTGCTTTTAACATTCTGCTTTGTCACATCACCATTTGTGTGATTACGAAAATTAATCATTTTATTTCCAAAATACATACCCGGAGAGAAACGTAAATTGAAATATGTTGAAAGCCTTAAATCAGCTAATACATTTACGCAAAAGCCAGGAGAATAGGCTGGGACATCGGCATACCAAGATTCACTATTGTCAGTTACGTAGCCATTGTTGGATAGGCTTAAATTCTGAAAATGTGTGCCCACAGAAAAGCCGAAATGCAATAATTTCATATCGGCATAAGGGCGGTTAAGCACTTTGTCGCGTAACTGAGCGCTTGCAGCAAACGAAGCAGCCGCAATTATGAGCAATATAATATGGCGCAATAAATTTCTGTTCATCTTTAAAGCATTAACGTAGAAAGAGGCTTGTTATTGCAGATATTGACAATTTTCCATAAATTTGAGGAGAATAAAAAACATTTTTTATGGCAAACTTAGATTGGAGAGAGCAATTGGGTAAGGCATTTGATATTGACCCAAGTAGCGTAGAGGTAGAACCAGAGGTGGAAGCAGTGGAATCGGAGCCTACACCCTGTCAGCAACGCCTTAATATCATGCTCGATAAGCGTAACCGGAACGGAAAGAAAGTGACACTTATAACTGATTTCCAAGGAAGTGATGAAGCACTGAAAGAGCTTGCCAAAGACCTAAAGCAACAATGTGGAGTGGGAGGTTCGGCAAGAGGCGGAGAAATTCTAATTCAAGGCGATTTTAGAGAAAAAATACTCACAATATTAAAAGGCAAAGGTTATAAAGCACGCATAATTTAGAAAGAAGTAAAACACAAGCACAGTGATAAAAATAATAAAGGCCTCGGCCGGAAGTGGAAAGACCTATCAGTTGACTTATGAATATATAAAGTTGCTGCTAGGGCAGAAGAAAGAAGATGGTAGCTATTTTCTCCCGAAAAGGAGAAAAGAATATCATCAGCACATATTAGCCGTGACATTCACCAATATGGCAACAAAAGAAATGAAAAGCCGTATTGTGCGGGAATTGTCTATTTTGGCAGGAAAAGTGGAAGGTGTGGAAAGCCCGTATATAAAATCATTGTGTGAGGAGTTGCACGCCGAGTCAAAACCCATAATGGAGGCTGCTGGCCAAGCTTTGGTGGAACTTCTTTTTGACTATTCAAATTTTAATGTAAGCACAATAGACTCATTCTTCCAAGTGATATTGCGCACTTTTGCAAAAGAAGCTGAGATAACCTATAACTACGATATAGAGTTGAACGATAAATACGCGGTGAGAATGGGTGTGAATCGTTTCTTATCCGATGTGAGCAATGGTGTGTTTAAAGATGGCAAGAAGAAAAATAAATTTGATGCAGAGCGTTGGATTGCGGAATATATATCTAATGAAGTGGCTGAAGGCCATTCATGGAATATATTTAAGGATGTGGAGAAAATCAGCGACACGAAGCAATATAATGGTTCGGGGAGCTTATGTTCTTTTGCTGAAATTGTTAATACCGAGCAGTTTAAGGCTTCTGCAGATGATGTGAAAGAATATTTTTCGGATGAAGGAGTTAAGATTCTTGAGTTCAAAAGGGTAATGGGTACTAAACAAAAGATTGAGCTAGAAGCAGGAATAAATGCCATTCGCCAACTTTTTGCCTTATTTGAATCGGAAGGGATGAATCTTGAATTTTTGTCAAGAAATGGCGGTATACTTTGGGCTAAAAAGATTTTTGACACAAACGAACTTGATAAGGGTGTTGATCCTAACTTATTTAAAGAAAAAGCAGAGAAGAATCCAGACAAGTGGTTTACCTCAAAATCACCAAGAAAACTAAGCGATAGCGCCTTATCGCATGGAATGGATCTTGTGAGGGATTTCTCGCAGCATGCCCAAAGATATCTTATATATCAAGATGTGAATAGAAAACTATATTTATTTGCGTTGCTTGGTGAGATAAGCAAATATATCTTTAAGTTTCGCGAAGAAAACAATCTAATACTACTTTCGGATACCAATGACTTATTACATAAGATAATAAATGATGAGGATACACCTTTTATTTATGAGAGAGTGGGTGTGTGGCTTAATCATTTTCTAATAGACGAGTTTCAAGACACGTCGAGGTCTCAATGGCTAAATATGCGCCCATTGCTTAATAATAGCGTATCGGATGGGAATGATAATCTTATAATAGGGGACGAGAAGCAGTGTATATATAGATTCCGTAATTCAGATCCTTCACTATTGAGAACAGAAGTGGAAACTTCTTTTCCGGCATCTCGCTCAGATAACTCAAAGAGCACGAACTGGAGAAGTAAAGCCAATATTATAAAGTTTAACAATACCTTCTTCACTGTAGCTGCTAGAAACCTGGGAGTGGAAGAAATATATTCAAATGTAATCCAACAAATCCCGGAAAAGAAACTAAAAGCTAATGCTCAGGGTTTTGTGAAGAAAATAGAAGTGCCGAAACCTGAAGATTATGAAGGAACTGGGGCAGGATGGTTCAAAGAAGAATCATTCAAGATGTTGCCAGAAATTATTCAAGGAATGAGGCATAGAGGCTACAAACTCAAGGATATTGCTTTGCTGTTCAATAGAAATGATGAAGCAGCTCAAGCCATTCAAAGTATATTGAGCTATAATCAAACTGTGGGAATACAGGAACAATTACATGTTGTATCTACCGAATCGCTAATGCTAAGCAATTCCCCTTCGGTAAGGTTGATAGTAAGCACTTTGAGATACCTAAACACTCAAGATTTAACGGCTCCCGAAGGTGCCGAAAAGGATGCCACAGTTTATTTGAAGAAAGAAGAATATCTGCATAGGATTCTAAAGCAGTATGAAGCACAGTTGAATGCAGGAGTGGAAGCAGGTGATGCAATATCAAAAAGTTTTGAGATTGTAGATAGGGAATCTTCGGAAGATAGTTTTGTGTCTTCAATAATTCCATCGGAACTTGAGGCATTTAATCTTGTTACGATTGCGGAATGTATTATCAGGTCATTGTTGTCGAAAGATGCCATTGATGCAGAAAATGCCTTTATCCAAGAGTTTATGGATATAGTGAATGACTTTAGTAATAGAGGAGGTGGAACTATATATGCCTTTTTAAAGTGGTGGGATCAAGGAGGCTGCCGGGCATCAATAAAATCGCCGCAAGGTCAAGATGCAATAAATGTGCTTACAATACATAAGTCTAAAGGCTTGGAGTTTAAATGTGTGATACTGCCAGTGTGTGATTGGACTTTGAGTGGAAAGTTAGAAACATATTGGGTGAAACGTAAAGAAGCACAAACCAGCACCCTATTTAATGATGTTGATCCACAGATTATTCCTCCAATGATACCTATAATGCCTAATTCGAAAATGGGGTTAGAAGAAACAGATTTAGGTTATCTTATTTCTGAAAATGAAAAGGCTCAGGTGATAGATAATTTGAATAAGACCTATGTGGCATTTACTCGTGCTGAAGATGAACTTTATATGATGGTACCACAGGACGGTGCTGAAGGGAAGGACGTGAAGATAAATAATCTTTTGGATTATTTTGTGGCAGAAGCGCAGCCTAGCCTTATTGAAGAACTAGAACAATATGGTGATGTGGCAACTATGGCCGTAGGTTGTGAAGATGGATTCTGTATTGGGGATAAATTTGAGAGAGAGGAAGAAAAGGAAGAATATATCAATGGAGAAAGAGTGGAGATGCCTTCCTATAAGGTGAAATTCCGCCCAGGACTTGTGAAGTTTGATGTGCCAGATCTATTTGTGAGCGAGCAACGCGAGAAGGGAATCCTGATGCATAAGATTTTGAGCAAGATACGCTTTAAAGAGGATAGTGAGTTTGCGCTGCATCTTTACAGAAAACGTGCATCGTTATTGCCAGAAGAATTTGAAGATATGCGAAACTCTATTATGGAAGCACTGGAAGATGATAGGGTGAAAGGATGGTTTGCACACGATAATCATGTATATAACGAGCGAAGCATTGTGAGCAAAAAAGAGAAATTGCGCCCAGATAGGTTTTTTACAACACATGACGGACGAACGATAGTAGTGGACTATAAATTTGGAGAAAGACATCTGCATAGCTACAAGAAGCAGGTAAATTTCTATATGCATATTCTAAAAGAATGTGGATATGAAAATATAGAAGGTTATGTGTGGTATCCGATAGAAAAGATTATAGAACCGGTGAGTCTTTAAGTGAGACGTGGACATTTGAATTGGTTTAATAGGTAGGACCTGGAATATTTGTGCAAACGCTTTAGCTGCAAGGTGTTTGGCGTCATTTCTTATATTTTCTTCGTCCTATCCAAATAATTATAGTAACTTTGCACGGCAAAAAACAATAAGAATTATGTCGATAGATAATATTATATCCGAAGCTACAGCACAAGCTGTTAAGAATCTCTATGACTTAGAGATTCCTGCTGATAAGATTGTACCTCAAACAACCAAGAAGGAATTTGAAGGTAATCTCACCATTGTGGTGTTTCCTTTTTTGAAGGCTTCTAAGAAGAAACCAGAGGATACAGCACAAGAAATAGGTGAATATTTAAAAGCAAATTGTGATGCAGTGCGTTCGTTCAATGTAATCAAGGGGTTCTTGAATATAGTTATAGAACCAGCGTTTTGGTCAAGCGTTCTTGAACATATAAGCGAAACGACAGACTATGGTTTTAAATCGACTAAAGAAGATAGTGAGCTAGTGATGATAGAATATTCATCACCGAATACAAATAAGCCTTTACACTTAGGCCATGTGCGCAATAACTTGTTGGGATATAGCTTATCGCGCATAATGCAGGCAAATGGATATAAGGTGGTTAAGACAAATATTGTGAATGACCGCGGTATTCATATCTGTAAATCTATGCTTGCATGGGAAAAGTGGGGTAATGGTATTACACCGGAAAAAGCAGGAAAGAAGGGTGACCACCTTATTGGTGACTTCTATGTGCTTTTTGATGTACACTTTAAGGCCGAGGTGAAAGACCTAATGGAAAAGGGTATGACTAAGGAAGAAGCAGAAAAAGCTTCACCTTTGATGCAAGAAGCCCACCACATGCTTACACTTTGGGAAGCAGGGGACGAAAAGGTGCGCAGTGTGTGGCAGATGATGAATGAATGGGTATATGCAGGATTTGATGAAACATATAAGCGACTAGGCGTAGATTTTGATAAAATCTATTACGAGAGCAACACATATCTTGAAGGAAAAGACAAAGTGCTTGAAGGGCTTGAAAAAGGTGTTATGTACCGTAAAGAAGACAATTCTGTGTGGGCTGACCTTACACCTGACGGCTTAGACCACAAACTTCTACTTCGTGCTGACGGAACATCAGTGTATATGACTCAAGATATAGGAACAGCAAAACTTCGTTATGAGGATTATCCTATTGACAAGATGATATACGTGGTGGGAAACGAACAGAATTATCACTTCCAGGTATTGTCACTTCTTTTAGATAAGCTAGGATTTAAATGGGGTAAAGATCTTGTGCATTTCTCTTATGGAATGGTGGAACTTCCTGAAGGAAAGATGAAGTCGCGCGAGGGAACAGTTGTTGACGCTGATGATTTGATGGATGAGATGATTTCTTCGGCAAAAGAAACTTCAGCAGAATTAGGTAAACTTCAAGATTGTACGCCAGAAGAAGCTGATGATATTTCACGGATTATAGGACTTGGAGCATTGAAATACTTTATATTGAAAGTGGACCCACGTAAAAATATGACTTTCAATCCAAAGGAGTCAATTGATTTCAATGGTAATACGGGACCATTTATCCAATATACTTACGCTAGAATACAATCTTTGCTTCGTAAAGTTGCAGAGACTGGAGTATGCGATAAGTTTGCAAATATAGAGCCTAATGAAAAGGAGATAGCAGTGATTCAACGTCTTGCAGATTTCCCAAGTGTGGTAGCTGAGGCTGGTCGCACATATAGTCCTGCCTTGATAGCAAACTATGTGTATGAACTTGTGAAGGAATATAACCAATTCTATCACGACTACCAGATATTGAAAGAGGCAGACGAGAATGTGAGAGCATTCAGAATAAGCCTTTCTCGCACCGTAGGCGACATTATACGCCGTGGTACTGGCCTTCTTGGAATGGAGGTTCCTAACCGTATGTAATAAAAATATGATAATATATTTGCTGGAGCCTTGCACAATTTGTGCGAGGCTCTGTTTTATATAAAAAGTATATATTTGCAGTGGTTTATAAAATATTAATAGTTAAAATTATAATTCTCAACGAGAAATAGATACTTTCGTGTAGTGATATTATTAAAATATAAAATAAGTATGGACAATTACAATGTAAATTCAACGAACCAGTCACTTGATGTATATGTATCATCAGTAATGCGCCGTGTGTACGCAAAGATGTTTTTGGCAATGATAGTGACGGCCCTTTCCGCTTACGTTTGTGCAAACGTACCTGCCATTTATACAGTGCTTTTTTCTAACAAAATCCTTTTCTACGGGCTTTTGATATTAGAATTGGTAATGGCGTTCTCACTTGTGGGAGCCGTGAACCGTATGAGCTCATCGACAGCAACCTTTATTTTTTATCTTTACTCCATATTAAATGGTGTGGTGCTTAGCTCGATATTCTTTGTATATACGCTTCCATCAATAGTATCAACATTCTTTATTACTGCGGGTGTGTTTGCTGCAATGTCAATCTATGGATATGTTACCAAAAGCGATTTGACTCGCTTTGGCTCATTTATGGTTATGGCATTGATAGGCTTGATAATCTGTATCGTAGTGAATATGTTTTTGCGTAGTGCAATGATGGACTGGATTATCAGTTTTGCTGGAGTAGCAATATTTATTGGTTTGACAGCATGGGATACCCAGAAAATCAAACAAATGGCAATGATGACAGACAATTCAAATGTGGGTAAATTAGCAACAATAGGTGCATTGAGCCTATATCTTGACTTTGTGAACTTGTTCTTGTATTTGCTTCGTTTCTTTGGAAGCAGCCGCAATTAATAAAAGGACTATTCGGTTAAAAATATATGGAGGAGGCAAAGGCTACCTCCATTTTTTGTATGTAAAGCGGCGAAAACTCTTTTGCTTGACGATTGTTTTTCATCTAAACTATAAAAGGCTAGATGGGAAGAATAATAAATACAGGGTTGTTTTTGATAATAACGGCATTGGGGAGTTGCTCAGGCTGGGTAGTAGCGCCTCCCACTGGAAATGTTTCAGTGTCGGTAGGTACACCAGTTTATTCACCAGCATATATCCCAACGTATATTCCTCCGGTGATACCATCATATAATCCTGGCCCGTCGTTGCCTCCCCAACCAATTCATGTGCAGAATATGCCAATGGGAATGCCTTTTGGCGGCAACCACAGGCAGCCGGTACAGCCAGGAGTGCCAGCTTTAGAACCTGGGCCAGTAATTCCTAATAGATAATAAGTTAGAATGAAAACCGATATAGCAGAGGACGAAAGTTTTCTGCTTTTTTGTGCTATAAAAAATATATTTAAGTATATAAAAATTGTTATAATATTGTTACATCTTCATTCTATTTTTGTAACGGAAAAATGAGGGATATTATTTAAACAATAAAATTAGATTATGAACAATTCGTTTTTTAGCCGTTTTACCCCTAAAGAGCCAAAGTTTTTTCATTTGCTATCAGAAATGTCAGAAGCTATGGTAGAAGCTTCCAAGTTGCTTGGAGAGATGTTGCAATTCGTAGATCACGCGCATCGTATGGAATATTATCACAAGATTAAAGATCAAGAGAAGATTGGCGATAATGTTCAAAAGAAGATATTTGATGAATTAAGCACATCTTTCATCACACCATTTGATAGAGAAGACATTCACGCATTGACAATGTATATTGATGATGTGATTGATGGTATTCACAGCGCAGCAAAGAAAATTGCTATTTACAATCCAAACAAGCATGTGAATGGGGCAGAGAAACTAGCTGATATAATAAAACTTGATGCAGCTTGTATCTTACGCGCTATGGATGAAATACATCATTTGCGCACTAATGCTGCTATGATTAAGGGAAGGAGCAAGGAACTTCATGATTACGAGAATCAAGCAGATGATTTATATGATGAGGCAATTATGCAATTGTTTGAATCAGAAAAAGATAGCATAGAGCTAGTTAAGTCGAAAGAAATTCTAAGCGAGCTAGAAAAAACGACTGATTCAGGTGAACGAGTAGGAAAGATATTGAAGACAATAATCGTAAAATACGCTTAATAGAAATAATAGATGACGCTTCTTATAATCATCATAGCGTTGGGCCTGATATTTGATTATATCAACGGCTTCCATGATGCTGCCAACTCTATTGCGACAATAGTGTCTACGCGAGTGCTTACGCCTTTCCAGGCAGTACTTTGGGCAGCAGCATTTAACTTTATAGCATTCTTCATATCGAAGTATATAATTGGAGAATTTGGTATTGCAAATACGGTATCAAAAACAGTATATGAGGAATATATTACACTTCCCATCATTTTAGCAGGAATTATAGCAGCCATAATATGGAACCTTATCACATGGTGGAAAGGTATTCCTTCGTCTTCATCACACACCCTAATAGGAGGCCTAGCAGGCGCTGCTATTATGGCTGGTGGATTTGAAGCTATCCGCAGTAGTGTTATTTTGAAGATCGGAGCATTTATTTTCTTAGCTCCAATCATTGGAATGGTGGTATCATTTGGCTTTACACTGCTTGTGATGTATATCTGCAAGAATGTATCGCATTTGAAGGCGGAAATGTGGTTTAAAAGGCTACAGTTGGTTTCATCGGCATTATTCAGTACCGGCCACGGACTTAACGATTCCCAGAAGGTTATGGGTATCATAGCGGCAGCCATGATAGCAGCTCATCCGCTAGGAATAGATATGGGAATAAAGCATATTGAAGATTTGCCAGACTGGGTAGCATTCGCATGCTTTGCTGCAATTTCAATAGGAACAATGTCGGGCGGTTGGAAGATTGTTAAGACAATGGGTACAAAGATAACAAAGGTTACTTCACTGGAAGGTGTAGTGGCAGAGACAGCAGGAGCAGCGACTCTTTATCTTACAGAATATCTGCATATCCCAGTAAGTACAACTCACACGATTGCTGGAGCGATTATGGGAGTTGGAGCGACCAAACGTTTATCAGCAGTAAGATGGGGTGTAACAAAAAGTCTAATGACGGCATGGGTTTTAACCATCCCAGTGAGTGCAGCCCTAGGAGCTATAATTTATATAGTTACGAGCTGGTTCTTGTAAAATTCAGACCAAGTTCTACGTTTTAATAAAATCGGCCCTTTCTCCAAATTATTTGTGAGGAAGGGCTATATTTGTATTATGGAAGATAAAGGATTTGTTCATGTCTATACCGGCGACGGCAAAGGAAAAACGACTGCCGCTTTTGGACTCGCTTTGCGTGCAGCTAGCGCAGGGGAGCGCGTGTATATAGGCCAATTTGTTAAGGATATGGTTTATAATGAATGCCATTTGGCAGATTTGATGCCAGCCAATGTGGTGATAGAGCAACTGGGACGCGGATGCTTTATACAAAGGAATCCTGAGCGCGTGGATATAGATTTAGCTCACGAAGGATTGAACCGATGCCTAGATATGATGCAAAGCGGAGCTTTTGATATGGTGATACTTGATGAGGTAACCATAGCAATTTATTACAAACTACTTAATGAGGATGAGGTAATAGATGCAATTACAAGACGGAATAAAGGGGTAGAAATCGTAGTGACTGGACGATATGCACCAGAGAAACTTATGGAAATCTCAGACCTGGTGACCGAAATGAAAGAGGTGAAGCATTATTATCAGCAAGGCATTCTTTCGAGAAATGGTATTGACCATTGATACTCAAGTTATTATTTAAATCACAACTTTGTGATAATGTGGAAGATAATAACCTTTAACAGTTGTTGGTTAATCAAAAAAGGCGTATCTTTGTTGCCTTATATAGACGCAGCCATAATTTAGTGGTTGCGAAACACATAAAAGAATTAGATGAAGACATTTGAAGAATTAGGGGTCCGGGAGGATCTATTGAAGGCAATAACCGAAATGGGTTATGAACAGCCGATGCCTGTACAAGAAAAAGTTATCCCACATCTGCTCAATGAAGACAGCGATGTCGTAGCGTTGGCGCAGACTGGAACGGGAAAAACTGCAGCATTCGGATTGCCTGTTTTACAACGTATAGATGTGGATTTGAAGAAACCGCAAGCATTAATACTATCCCCTACACGTGAGTTGTGCCTTCAAATAGGTAGCGACTTAGCTGACTACTCGAAATATATTAATAATCTGAAGGTGCTTCCAGTATATGGAGGCTCAAGTATAGAAAGCCAGATAAGAAGTCTGCGCCAAGGCGTTCAAATTATAGTAGCTACGCCAGGACGTCTGCTCGACTTAATAAAGCGTAATACTGTAAAGCTGGATAATGTACACACTGTAATCCTTGATGAAGCAGATGAAATGCTCAACATGGGGTTTGTTGACGATATCAACGAAATATTGTCGAATGTACCAGAAGAGCGTAAAATGCTTTTGTTCTCGGCAACAATGCCAGCTGAAATAGCAAAGATTGCCAAACAGTATATGCATAACCCTCAGGAATATGTGATTGGAACAAAGAATGAGGGAGCAGAGAATGTGAAGCATATATATTATATGGTTCAGGCTCGTGACAAATACTTGGCTCTAAAGCGTATTGCTGACTATAATCCAAATATATATGGTATTATCTTCTGCCGCACACGTAGAGATACTCAAGAGATAGCTGATCGTTTGATAGAAGACGGATATAGTGCAGATGCATTGCACGGAGATCTTTCTCAGGCTCAGCGTGACGCAGTGATGAAGAAATTCCGTGATAACAACCTTCAACTTCTTGTTGCTACTGATGTGGCTGCTCGTGGTCTTGATGTGAATGACCTTACTCATGTAATCAACTACGGATTACCAGATGATATAGCTACATATACACACAGAAGTGGACGTACTGGCCGTGCTGGTAAAACAGGAGTGTCAGTGGCTATTATTCATTCACGTGAAAAAGGTAGTTTGAAAGACATCGAGCGCAGAATTGGAAAACAATTCGAGCGTAAAGATGTGCCAAATGCACCACAAATTATAGAAAAACAACTATATAATCTAGCTGACCGAATTGAGAAAGTAAAGGTCAACGACGAGGAAATAGAAAAATATATCCCAGGAATCCAAAAGAAACTTGGTTGGCTTACAGAGGAAGATATGTTGAAACGTGTTCTTTCACTTGAGTTTAACAGACTTCTTGACTATTACAAGGATGCTCCGGTATTGGACCTAGTGGAGGAAAAAAAGAAGAAAGGCGAAAGAAATAGTAACTCAGACAGAAGAGGAGGTAATGACCGCAGCAATGAGGATAAGGACCGCCGTGTCGGGGAAAAGGGATATGATAGAGTATATGTGAATCTTGGTAAGGGAGATGGCTTCTTTGCATCGAACCTTATTGAGCTTATTAATCAGAACTCTCACGGACAACGTATTGATGTGGGTCGTATAGACTTATTATCTGGGTATTCATTGTTTGATGTTCGTAAAGGCGAAGCCGCAAAAGTGGTAAGTGCTTTGAAGAACGCAGATTTCTTTGGAAAGCGCGTATATTCTGAAATTGCGGACTTAGAGAAAGACTACAGCGCAGAGAATAGAGGAAAGAAACGTGCCGGAGGAAATCGCGAAGGCAAGCAATTTAGAGGAGGAAGAGGCGATGATAAGCGCCGTTCATTCCGTGATGGTGGCGACAGAGGAGACAGAAGCGAAAGAGGAAGACGAAAGGACAGACCAAACGGAGACAGACGCTCTAAGCCTTCAAAAGAAGATGGCTCAAACGAGAAACATGGCAATTTTGATAAATTTAAGAAAAAGAAATAGCCTAATCAGGGAATGTTCAGTAATTTAGTCGTCGAAGAAAGAATAAGCGGAAATGAAGAAAAAAAATATAATATTGCTTAGTGCGGTGTTGGTGGCATTTATTGCTGCTAACGCTCGCACTATTAGCAACTTTTTCGTGTCTGAACCCGACAATGTCTTTATGTTAGTGGATTCCCGCACCAGAATGGATTTGCTGGATTATTATGCTGCAGGGCGTAAGGTTACTGCAGATAACAATATTAGCGATATTACTTCGCTTATAAAGGTAGATTCCAATTACATGGCAGTGAAGATGAGTGAAAGCAATATAGTGCAAATGGGCCTTCTTAATAAGTCGAAAAAGGACACTGTTATAATAGTAGTGAATACTGTGGAACTTCCGGCAAAAGACAGTAGCATAAAGTTTTATTCAACTTCTTGGGATGAACTTGATGGAGAGCAAAACTTTAAAGAGCCTCAGATTGACGATTTTATAAAGATACCTGCAGGTGCCACTATGAGCAAGAAAGATGTGCTTAACGCAATAACATTTCCTTTGATTTCATATAGTCTTGATGAAGACTTGAATTTGGTAGCTTATCAGAACATGAAGGATTTTATGAGCAAAGATGATTATGCTAAGATAAAACCATATTTGATAGACAGCATAGAATACCAATACGCGAAAGGAAAATATAAGATAGTGAAATAGACTTTTGAATTGGCATTTAGAATATTGAAACTCTCATTTTATAACGAAATGGGAGTTTTTTATTAATTTGTGGTGTTGAATGTAAAAAAATATTTCTAAATTTACAATATCAAACTTTTGCCAGATTATACACTTTTATCTTTTGATGGAAATAACTTATAAATAATACTTTAATGAAAAGAATCTTTACTTTAATTTTTTCAATCACAGCCGGTATATCAGCAATGATGGGAGCTGTGACAGTGGGGACTACTACGTATCAGGTTGATACTATTAGTCAGCGGCAGATTGGACCTGGGCTGGTAAACACGATTCTGCGTTTGCCAGATTTTCCTTTAAATGTATATATCCTTGAAATGGATTTGAATAACCAGTATAACAGGGTAGAGACCACACAGGCTTATGATATTCTAGGTAAGCAGGAAACTCTAGCTAATGCTTATCAACGCCATAAGGCAGAAGGGAAAAAACCATTAGCAGGATGTAATGCCAATTTCTGGTGTGTGCAAGGCCATGGAGAACCATGGATTAGCTTTATGCTTGGGACTCCATTTGGAGGTGTAGTTTACAATGATACGACTTATGTTAATACTAATGAGGCTCTAGATACATGGAATGGTGGTCCTTATAGAACTGCAAGTGCAGCTATTGACCACAATAAGGTACTTTATATGGGCCGCAAGATGTGGCGAGGCTTTGCTAAGAATCCAAAATTTGTTGCCGACCGTCAATTTATGCAGATAAACAAACGCTGCTTGGATGGCGAAATGGCAATATTTACAAAACAATTCGGTACAACGAGAGTTATGCAAGTACCTGACGGCAGTACTTTTGTGTATATGAGCTTGAAGGACGGCGAAAGTTGGGGCGTGAATAAAGACACTAAACTTGTTGTGAAAGAAATAAAGGCTGCAACTTCTGGACTGACTCTAGGAAGTTATGATTTATGCCTTGTAGGTCATGGAGATGCCAATATAGCAGATTTAGCTAAATTAGTAGCAGGAGATGAGGTGACTATTAACCATGGATGGGCAACCATTGATGAAGAAAACAATGTGTCTCCTTTTATAGAGAATTTGGTAGAAGGAAATGCACCAGTGATGCATAAAGGCGAACTGACTGAACGCAATGAAGATGAAGGTTATAATTCAATGGTTTATTCTCGTACAATGTATGGAAGTAGTGCAGACGGTAAGATCCTCTATATGGTTTGTGCTGATAAATCAACGGGTCAATACGGATTATCAGCCGGGTGTACGACAGCACAACTTTGTACAATGCTCAAACAATGGTGTCCTGCTGTATCTGAAATAGTTAATTTTGATGCAGGAGGTTCTGCTCAGATGCTGGTTGGCGGAAATGTTATTAATAAAACGACTGAAGGAACTCCGAGAGCAGTGGCTTGCGGATGGATGCTATATTCAATTGCTCCAGGAACAGATACGAATGTAGCGTCTATTCAATTTGAGAAACCTCATGTAAAAATGCCAATATTCACTACCTACACGCCAAAGATTCTTGGCTATAACCAATATGGGGAGCTAGTTAATGAAGATGTACAAGGTGTAGTGTTCAGTGCAAATAATGATGTAATAACGGCTTCAGGTAGTGTAATAACCGCTGGTTCTAAACCAGGTTTTGGACTTGTGAGTGCAACATATAACGGATATACAATATCAAAGACGGTTGAAGTGGTAGAAAGTAATTTGGCTATCCGTATCAAGCCGACTATCCTTATTGACGCTAAACGTGAATATCCAATGGAAGTTAGTTCAACACTGAATGGCGAAAGCTTTTTATGCAATCCTGCAGCAATGAATTGGGGCGTAGATAATACAGCTGTGGCAAATATTACTAATGGAGTTTTGAAGGGCGCGACTGAAGGAACTACAGCGATAAATTGTTCCTATAAGAGTTTCTCTGATGCTACAAACGTGAAAGTGGAGATAGCACCAACTCCAGTAATGGCACAATCATGGGCAGACTGGACATTAAAGGGCACAGGCTTCTCTAACTTAGCTCTTTCTTCAGCTGGTAAATTATCATTCAACTACGCTTATAGTCGTGGTGCAAATTGCACGATAACAAAAGATATAACATTCTATAGCCTTCCTGATAAGATAGTACTTGATTTCGTCTCAGATATTCCATTGCAATATATACAAGTGGACATGCGCTCTAATACAATGACTTCAGCTAACTATCTGACTTATGGAAAGAATGATGGTGGTTTTGAGGCAGGTAAGAGATATGAGTTGGAACTTAAAATATCAGATTTAGGTTTGCCAACAGATTTGATTTTATATCCAATATCACTTAAGAACATTAAATTTATGCCTCCAACATCGGGAATAACCTCTGGAGCTTACAATATCACTATGAACAGTTTGTATGCACAATATTCAAGCTATTCTGGTACAGAGAGTATTATAGCAGATGGAACATCCTCAATAAAGGTTTATCCAAACCCAGTTACAGATGGCGTATTGAATGTTTGTGCATCGGGAGTGGAAAATGCTAAGGTTGATATATTCAATCAAGCAGGTGTTCTCGTGGTAAGTAAAGAATTGCCGGGTGCAACTTCAACGATAGATATGTCAGATTTGGCAAAAGGTCTTTATTTAGTTAAAGTAGTAACTGCAATTGATAGCAAAGTTTCGAAGATTGTCGTTAAGTAAAACTTAGAACGAGATATATTTTGGGACTAATCCAATATGGTTAGTCCCTTTTATTATGCCTTATTTTATGCTCGGAAGCCAAAAATATCACGATAATTAGGGAATTAATAAAAAAATATATTAATATTGTAGTAGTTTATAAAACTACACCTATTTATACCATTGAGAATGAAAATATATTTTTCAATATTCTTCACTTTGACCGCTATGGTATTGTGCGGATGTTCGAAAGGAGGAAGTAATTCAGAGACTCCAAGTGGAGGAGATGAGGATAAACAAGAGAGTTACGTCTACGGCTATTTTCCTGATGAGGTGAAAGCTCCTTTAGTCGGCCAGATTTTTGCGGGAGCCTATTATCGTAAGGTTGTGTCCAGCAGTGATGTTTGGACTGGAATAGAGGGAACAGTGATACTTCCTCACATGACATTCGATCCTGCAAGAGTGAATCCTAGTAAGCCTGCGCAGTATTTAGATAATCCATCTGTGTATATGGGAGGAAATATGGGAGGACAAGAAACAGATATCGGTATGACCTGGGAAGTTATTAAGGACGATAATGGAAATGTATCTGCGGATCGAAAGGCTTTCCGACCATTCTTAAGAAGAACAGCATATGGGAGCCAGGAAAAGAATTATTCTAATGCTCCAGCTGAAAGCCGCTACTACTGGTACCCAGGAGAAAAAATTACAATGTCGGTTCGTGTTGATGCGGCAGGTGTAATCAGGTTCATAGTTGATGGAGCGGGAAAGCATTATGAAACAACTTATGAATGTGGCGGATATAGTAAAGGCTCTAAAGGTACCTTTAAACGTGTAAATGCTATCGACCAAGTGAATAATGAGCGTAAGCCTGCACAGACTACAAAAACATTGGTTGAGGGGAGCCGCTGGGAATCGACATATTTATACCGATATGTGTCGGGTAAGGATGTGAAAGTGCCGATGCACACCGGGCGTTTTACAGATATGCGTGCACCTGATGTTAAATATTTTCAAATCACACATACAGAAGCTGATGATAAAATAGGAGCAGAAAGCATCAATATAAACGGTGCGGGATACTAAAAAATAGACGAACGCTGGTCAGAATGACTGGCGTTCGTTTTTTATGAGTGGATGCCTTTATGACACGTTTATGTTGGCGCAGATAGACTGACACTCAACACCCCGTTTAGCCAACTTTTAGCTACTGTCGGGACTTAAATTGCGACAGGAGGAAAAGAGTGCTAGTTTTCGAGCTCGGCGAGGATTTTCTTAAGTTCTTCATCAGTTGCAAGAAGTTTTGTCTTGCAGATTTTAAGTAGCTTAAGAGAGCGAGTGGTGTAAGCTGACAAATTGTCAATGCTACAATTTTCACTTTGCATGTCCTTTACAATTTTTTCTAACTCAGCAATAGCTTGAGAATAGGTGAGCTTGTTGGTCTCTTCCATAAGTGTATTGTATTTTATTTTTTATTATTTACGATTGAAGTAACGGAACCGTTGGCGAGGTGAGTAGTGATAGAGTCGCCAGGGTTTATCTGTGAAGCATCGGTAACCGCATGCCCATTGCACATAGTGAGGGAGTATCCACGATTGAGAGTGTTTCGTGGAGAGAGGATGCTTACCTTGTCCTCAAGTGCTTTGAGTGTTATTTTTTCGCGTAGGATTCGTTGCTGGGCAGCTTGGTCGATATTTTGTCCCATAAAGCGAAGAGTGGTTTGAGCAGCAGAAATTCTATTCTGTACGCACAGCGGAATTGACTGCAGAAAATGCTTTATTTGTGTGCGGTTATTTTCTAGAACATTTCGCGCTCCAAGAGGAATAGTGCTAGAAAGATAGGCAAGTTGCTCATTGGCATGGGAAATATAATCATGGACAAGGCGCCCCATTTTCTCTGTTAGTTCATCCATGTGGGCTAGGGCGTTTTCTCCTCGAGCAATCAGCCATTCGGCAGCAGCAGTAGGAGTCTTTACCCTCATTGCTGCCACATAATCGAGGACAGTGACGTCGCGTTCGTGTCCGATACCCACTATCACTGGAATTGGGAATTGTGCAATATATGCTGCTAGATCGTAATTGTCGAAAGAATGAAGTTCGGAAGTGGCTCCGCCTCCACGAATTACGACAACGCAATCGAATAGGTCGATATGCTGGTTGATGCGGTCGAATGCATTGGTGACACTAGAAACAGTCCTTTCACCTTGCATTACAGCAGAGAATAGGCAAGTGTAGAATTGTATACCAAGCGAATTGTTAGAGAGTTGGTTCATGAAGTCGCCATAACCGGCAGCTCCAGGAGCAGATATAATAGCAATGCGCTGTGGAACTTCGGGCCAAGGTAGTTCGCGGTTCATATTGATTATTCCTTCATGTGCGAGCCGGTTAAGAATTTCGCGACGTTGACGTTCCATATCACCGAGAGTGTACTCTGGATTAATGTTTGAAATAATCAAAGACAGACCGAATTGCTCATGATAATTAGTAGAAACCTCAACCATCAGTTTTATACCGCTGCAAAGCGGTTGTCTTGTAACATGCTCGAAGTCAAGACGGATTTTATTGTAGGTATTAGCCCAAATAATGGCGCGATTCTTAGCAAGTATTCTACCCGAAGACTCCTCTTTTTGGATAAGCTCCATATAGCAATGTCCACCCTTGACAGCTACATCACTCAATTCAGCCATAACCCAAGTGCTTTGCACAGAAGGATGAGCCAATAAACGTTTTATTCGTGAATTGAATTCTAAAAGGGTTATAGAGCTTGAAGTGTCCATTAAGATAGATTATTTTGATTAGCGTATCGAAGATACTTCAAATCTGTGGAATCTCGAAAGTATGAGGAGCAAAAAATAATACGGTATTTGATTTTTACAGAATAAAAAGGAGTGCAAAGTATATATCTTTGCAATAAACTTTGAAATTGATGAAGATAATTATGTCAAAATATATGAGGGCGGTTATGGTGCTGACATTGATGCTATTTATTGGCATAAGTGGAGCTGCTCAAAGATATGAGATAAAAAGAGGGGATTTGCTTTTTAAACAAACTGAAAGTGCCGAAGGCTTTGAAAAGGCGGTTGCCGAAGCAACCAGTAGTGTAGAGGATTATAAATTCTCTCATGTGGGAGTGGTGATGAATGAAAAAGGTGAAGATGCGGTTGTGGCAGAGGCCGTATTTTCGGGAGTTAAGCTCACTCCGCTAAAAGAATTTATGGAAAAAGACAGTGGTGTTATAGCGATAATGAGATTGGAGAAACCATACAGAAAGGCGATACCAGATGCTTTGAAAAAGATAAGCAAATTGATAGGAAAAGAATATGATAAGGAATTCTTGCCCGGGAATGATAAATATTATTGCAGTGAATTAGTGGAAAGCTGCTTTTTATTGAATGGCAAACCAATATTTAAAAGACAATCCATGAACTTCAAAAACTTAGAGACAGGTGCAATGCCAGAATATTGGATGAAATACTTTGAAGAATTAGGAAAGCCAATACCCCAAGGAGTGGACGGAACCAATCCGTCGGACATGTCGAAGTCTAAAGCCCTAAAGCTAGTTTCGGTTGTGAGAAGATACGGAACTTCCGCGAAAGAAAGATGAGATTAAGAGTGCCAAGAAAGTGATGGCACCATTGAGCATGAGGAGCTCGTAGCCGAAACGATAATTAGTGAAGTGAGAAACGCTCCAATCTATAAAGAAACAAATAACCGGTGATGCTATCGCGATAATGGGAATAGCCTGATTGATGGGGTTACGGTGTGTGAAGAGCCCGAACGCAAATAATCCGAGTAATGGTCCATATGTGTAAGAGACAAGAGTGTATATCATATCAATAAGGGTTTTGCTGCTTGCCCATTTGAAAGCGCAAATAAGGATAACTAATAGAACGCAGAAGACGATATGCATTATTTTGCGCAAACGAGTATCGGTCTCTTTCTCTGCAATATCAACACAAAATGAAGTGGTGAGAGCTGTAAGTGAAGAATCGGCGCTAGAAAAAGTAGCTGCAACAACCCCAACGACAAAGCATATTGAGACAAATATTCCAAAATAGTGTCTGTTGATAAAGAAAGGAAGATATTCGTCAGTTCGCTCAGGAAGAGTAATCCCAGCTTGAGACGCAAACTGCAACATTAAAACTCCAAGCACCAAGAAAAGGAAGTTTAGGGGGATGAAAGAGGAACCATACCAATACATATTCTTTTGTGACTTAGCTAGAGTGCGAATAGACCTATTCTTTTGAATCATATCTTGGTCCAATCCTGTCATTACAATAGCTATGAAAGCGCCAGAAAGAAATTGTTTAAGAAAATGCTGTGAGCTAGTCCAGTCATTAAGCTCAAAAAATTTCGACCATTGGCTATTGAACGTGAGAGATGTCATTTCTCCAAAGCTAAGGTCCAATTTGCTTTTAAAAGAAAAAATAATTAGAATCAATGCAACTATCATGAAAATAGTTTGAAGCAAATCAGTCCAGACAATCGTCCGTAAACCACCGCGGCGAGTATATAACCAAATCATTGCAATTATTAGTGCGGCACTTATATAGAATGGTATGCCAACAGCATCAAAAGCAATAGCCTGAAGAACCACTACGATTACATATACTTTTGCAGCAGTGCTGAAAAGTTTAGATATGAGGAAATATGAAGCACCAGTTTTGTAGGCATGGCGCCCAAACCTTTGTTGCAGATACTCATAAATGCTAGCGGAAGGAAGTCTATAATATATGGGAAGAAGAACCTGTGCGATTACAATATATCCAAGTAAAAATCCAAAAACTGTCTGCATATACTGGAATCCGATGCCTTTCACCATTCCTGGAACAGATAAGAAACTCACCCCAGAGACAGAAGCCCCAATCATACCTATAGATACTACCCACCATGGGGCATTATGGTGCGCCATAAAGAATCCGTCGTTGTTTTCCTCGCGTTTTGATGTGAATCTGGAAACAATTAAAAGGATTAAAAAATAAGATATAAGTACAGATAAAACTAGTGCGCTCTGAGCTGTCATTTTTGATTTGAGTGATGAATATGTTAAAACGAAAAAGGGTGCGACACTTTGAAGTGACACACCCTTTGTGTTAAATTCTTATATTGCTTATATCCTGCGAGAGGATTTAAGTAAATTAGTTTTCTGGAGCTACTGGAACTACCTTGATATAAGAACGGTTAGCTTTTGTAACAAAAGTAACTGTACCGTCAACCAAAGCGTACAGAGTGTGGTCTTTACCAGTGCCAACATTTTCACCAGCATGGTGAACAGTTCCACGTTGACGCTTAATGATATTGCCAGCTTTAGCAAATTGACCACCAAAAATTTTAACACCAAGTCGTTTGCTTTCGGACTCACGACCGTTCTTCGAACTACCTACACCTTTTTTATGTGCCATTTCTGTAAAACTTTTAGGGGTTAAGCAATAACTTCTTTAATCATAACTTTAGTGAAGAATTGACGGTGACCGTTCAAACGACGATAACCTTTTCTTCTCTTCTTCTTGAAGACGATAACGTGTTCGCCTTTAACAAGTGGAGTAAGAACTTCACAAACAACTTTAGCACCTTCAACGGTAGGTGCACCTACTTTGATAGAACCGTCAGCGTCAATAAGAAGCACTTTGTCGAATTCTTTAACATCGCCTTCTTTAGCGTCTTCGCCGAGATAGTGGACATACAAAAAATTGCCAGCTTCAGCTTTGAATTGTTGTCCTTGAATGTCTACGATTGCGTACATTTAATAAAACTTTAATAAAAGTTAGCCCGTGAGGCGGATTAGGGAAAACCTAATCACTTAATCTTTAGCCTATTCGGAATTAGCGTACAAAATTACTATTATTTTTTCAGAAACAAAAACAAATGAAGAAAAAAATTAGGAACGAGCAAATTGGCATGATAAATGTTTATTTAGAAAGCATTATAAATTTCGGATAAGAATGCTGCCGTATGTCATGTTTTTGGCAGAAGGTCAGTTGGAAAGGGTGTGATTTTTATAATTTTAAGAGGCAAAATACATATCACACAATATTATTTACTAATTTTGCAATTTAATTCTAATAAACTTTTTTAGCGGTGGATACAAAGTATATTTTTGTTACAGGCGGTGTGGTTTCTTCACTAGGTAAAGGAATTATTTCGTCGTCTTTAGCACGATTATTATTGTCACGTGGGTTTAAAGTGACTATTCAGAAGTTTGACCCATATATCAACATAGACCCGGGAACACTTAATCCCTACGAGCATGGCGAATGCTATGTAACAGTGGACGGGCATGAAGCCGACCTAGACCTCGGCCATTATGAAAGATTTACAAATATAGAAACGACGCGTGCTAACAATATTACCACTGGACGAGTATATCAGAGTGTAATAGACAAGGAGCGTCGCGGCGACTATTTAGGCAAGACAGTCCAAATAATACCCCATATCACAGACGAAATCAAACGCAATGTGAAATTGCTTGGCAATACAGGAAAATTTGACTTTGTAATTACCGAGATCGGAGGCACAGTGGGAGACATTGAGTCTCTTCCATTTTTGGAGGCTGTGCGTCAGCTAAGATGGGAACTAGGAAAGAACTGTGTATGTGTGCATTTGACATACGTTCCATTTATCAAGGCCGCAAAAGAATTGAAAACGAAGCCAACCCAGCACTCAGTAAAGCAGTTGCAAGAGGTAGGTATCCAGCCAGACGTGCTAGTGCTTCGTACAGAAAAAGATATTCCATTGGCAATGCGTAAAAAAGTAGCATTGTTCTGTAATGTATCGCCAGATGCAGTAGTACAATCGATAGACGTGCCAACAATCTATGAAGTGCCATTGAAAATGCACGAACAGCATTTGGATGAATTAGTACTTCGCAAGACAGGAACTCCATACGAAGGAGAACCAGATATGGAAAGATGGAACAAGTTCCTGACCAAATTACACAATGCCAAAGAAGAAGTTACAATAGGTCTTGTGGGCAAATATGTAGAGTTACAGGATGCTTATAAGTCGATAAGTGAATCATTGTCGCATGCTGCAACATACCATGATCACAAACTAAACTTGAAATATATCAGCTCGGAAAAGCTAAACGACAGCAATGTAGATGAGCTTTTAAAGGGTATGAACGGAGTGATTATTGCTCCAGGATTCGGGCAACGCGGAATAGAAGGCAAGTTTGTGGCATTGAAATGGTGCCGTGAGCATGACAAGCCAACGTTCGGTATCTGTCTAGGAATGCAGTGCATGGTGATAGAATTTGCTCGCAATGTTCTTGGATTGAAAGATGCAAACAGCACAGAGATGGATACTAAGACCCAAAACAATGTAATCGACCTAATGGAAGAACAAAAGAGTATTTCCAGTATGGGTGGAACGATGCGTCTAGGTGCTTATCAATGTCATTTGACAGAGGGCTCAATCGCAGCAAATGCATATGGCAAATTGGATATCAGCGAACGTCACCGTCATCGCTTTGAGTTTAACAACGATTATCGCGAACAATTTGAGGCAAATGGAATGCGCTGTGTAGGCGAAAATCCAGAAACTCATCTTGTGGAAGTGGTGGAATTGCCATCAAAGAAATGGTTTGTTGGAACTCAATATCATCCAGAATATAACAGTACGGTACTAAGACCAAATCCATTGTTTATGGATTTCATTCGTGCCGCAATCGAGTATAAAAATAAGTAGTTGATTATTAACAGAGAACGAATAAACCCATAGAATGGATAAAAACGCAATTATTGGTATGATTTTGATGGCCGCAGTAATCTTCGGATTCATGTGGCTTCAACAACCATCGGAAGCAGAATTAGCTGCGCGCAAGAAACAAGCAGAAGCCGCTCAAATAGATTCTTTAAAAAATAAGAATTTGAATGGGTCGCAGATCGCAGCAGTTGATTCAATGTCGCAATCTGAATTAGAGGATCTTCGCGGAACAATACAAAAGTTTGGTACTGCAACAACCGCTGAAGGACAAACAAGCTACAAGCTATCAGCGAATGGAGTGGAACTCCAACTTAATGGTACCGCAATAACGGGAACAGTGAAATTGCCAGAAGGTACAGTGGAGGCATCTGATGTTCTAGCATCAACATCCGCTTCCCCAGCGATGCATAATAGAGCTTTGGCAAAGTTGAGAGAAGTTACTAATAACTTTTCAAAGAACGGAGATTTTGCAAAATGCGTGACGGGAAAAGATTCAATTATAGCTCTTGAAAACGACTCTTTAAAGATAGAGATATCAACAAAGGGAGGTGTTATTTCAAGTGCCACTTTGACTAAATATAAAGCATTTAATGCAGCTCATGTAAATCTTTTCAATTCGGATAACAACTCATATAGCTTTGTCCTAAACACAAACTCCCAGAGATTTGTGACTAAAGACTATTATTTTACTCCAACGGAAAAAACAGACTCATCTGTAGTGATGATGCTTGATTTAGGAAATGGCAGTAAATGGGGTTTAAAATATACACTTTCGCCCAAAGACTATATTGTGAAGATGGAAGTGGTTCAGGAACATATGGACCGCATAATTCCAGCAAATATCCCATCTATGGATTTCTTCTGGGAGCAAAAGATTGCTCGCCATGAGGAAGGAAAGATGTTTGAGGAACGTAATAGTGGAATCTATTATAAATTTGCCGGAGGCGATGTGGAATATATGAGTGAGACGAGCAACGCAAAGAAAGAATTGAACGATAAGATGAAGTGGATAAGCTTCAAGAACCAATTCTTCTCTTGTGTGCTAATAGCTGACAAATATTTCACTGGAGCAAACATGGTGAGTGCTCCATACGAAAAAGAAGATATCAACTATCAGAATTTCTTGAAGAATGTGAGAGCTGAAAGTTCGATAGAATACAATTCAAGAGTGACAAATCCAGCATCATTCCATTTCTTTTTCGGACCTAATCTTTATCCATTATTGTCGTCGTACGACCACAAGATTTCGCCTAAAGAGGACTTGAATCTAACCAAGCTTATTCCACTAGGATGGAAGTTCTTCCGCTGGATTAATACATTGGTAATTATTCCTATATTTGACTGGCTGGGCCACTATATATCAAATTATGGTATTATTATCTTGCTTCTTACAATTATTATCAAGATAATATTGTTCCCATTCACATATAAGAGTTATATGTCGCAAGCCAAGATGAAGATTCTTGCACCAGATATCAAGGCGATAAACGATAAATATCCTGGGAAAGAGAATGCGATGACTCGTCAGCAAAAGACTATGGCACTGTATAGCAGTGCGGGAGCGAGTCCGTTTAGCGGATGCTTGCCGATGTTGCTTCAGATGCCGATACTTTTCGCGATGTTTACATTCTTCCCATCATGTATAGAGCTACGCGGAGAATCATTCCTGTGGGTAAAGGATTTGTCGGCACCAGATGCAATAGTGACATGGACAACTCAAATTCCATTTATTACTAATTATTTTGGTAACCATATTAGCTTGTTCTGCTTGCTTATGACCGTGACAAATATTATCTATACTAAGATTAATATGGACTCACAAGCATCGAGCAACCAGATGCCAGGAATGAAATGGATGATGTATATGATGCCATTGATGTTCCTTGTATTCTTCAACAACTATGCAGCAGGTTTGAGCTACTATTACTTTATCTCATTACTTATTACAATCGGGCAAACTTATGGATGCCGCTTGTTCGTGAAAGAGGATAAAGTGAGAGCACAAATGGCCGCAAACGCAAAGAAGCCAAAAAAGAAGAGTGGCTTTATGGCACGCCTTGAGGCTGCACAACGCGAACAACAAGCTGCTGTACGCGAGCAACAAAAGAAGAATAATAACGGTAAGGGTGGACGTAGATAATACGTAGAATCTTACTTGATAATTATAGAATATCCCGATAGATTGTCTGTCGGGATATTTTTTTTGCAGAAAATGCAACCTTTTGAGACTTAGCTGCATCTAATTATAAAATAATGATAAAAAGTTGAATTTTATATTAACTTTGCAATAAAAGAAAAACTCAAAAATATATAACTATGTTACAGTACAGATGTCCACAATGTGGAACAATACAAGTTTCTTCACAACCTTTATCAGAAGTGCATTGCCAACAATGTGGATGTGTTTTTCATCCCACATATCAGGGCGACGGTTCACAACAACAATATCAACAGCAAGGACAGCCTTATCAGCAACCATACCCGCACAATCCAAATGATGTGTTTCAATCGGGACCATCAGGGAAAAGCAGAGGTGTAGCAGCATTGCTAGCTATATTTCTAGGGTCGCTAGGAATTCAGTATTTCTATCTAGGCAAAAGCACCGCCGGAATAGTTTGCCTATGTATTTCTATCTTCAGTTGCGGTATTTTGGCTGGAGTATTAGGCCTGTTGACTTTGATTCAGGGTATTATAATGCTAACAATGAGCGAACAAGACTTTGAAAGAAAATACATTAATAATCCAGCGACATTTGTATTCTAAATGGCGAGAGGAAAATCAACTTTTAAAGTGTGGCAATAAAATGTCACACTTTTTTGTTTATAACATATTCACAAGTTTGCCAAGATATAATTTTTGCTAACTTTGCATATATATGAGGCGTAAACGTAGAAAAACTGCAAAGAATAGAAACAGGAGGATAATGTATATTATACTCGTGGTTTGCGCCGTGCTTCTAGTGACAGGATTGGTATATGTGTCGAAGAGATTGTCGCATCCAGACGTAAAAATCAATAAAAGCACTTATCCGATATGCGGCATAGATGTATCCAATCATAATGGGGCTATAAATTTTAACAGAGTGGCAAAAGATACTATATCATTTGTAATAATTAAAGCAAGTGAAGGCATTAATTATAAAGATCCACGTTTTAACAGCAATTATAGGAACGCAAGAAATGCAGGCCTAAAAGTGGGTGCTTATCATTTCTTTAGAAAGAAGAAAGACGGAAAGCTCCAAGCAGATAATTTTATGCGCGCAGTGCGAGGGAAGGCGATGGATTTGCCATATGTGATTGATGTTGAGGACTGGGGCGATGATTTGTTAGTGCCAGAGCAGGAAGCTATAGCAAATCTCCAGAATATGATAACGAGGCTTCAACAATATGGAGTGAAACTAATGATATATACTAATAAGGATGGTCATAAGAAATATATAAAGGCTAACTTTTCGCACATACATCTTTGGTTGTGTACGTTTACAGAGCCATCAAACATAACCTCTTATAAATGGCATATACAGCAATATAGCCATTGGGGACAGGTGGATGGTATTGACGGCGATGTGGACTTGAATATATTTAATGGAACTCGTGAACAGTGGGAAGCATGGCTGCAGGAATGATAAGGCTAAGTGCTTAGATGAAGCGAACAAACAATAGAAGCTATTTTATATTTAATGAGTCAGTAGGTTTCTGCAGAGCCGTGATAATAAAAAAGTGATTTTTGCGTTAAAGAAATATGGCGCAGAATGTTTAATTTGAAGCATGGTGGCCCATAAAGAAATTGAAATTCAGTCTATGAAAAATTATATACGATTTATATATAAGGATTTGTGTATAGCAATCTGTGCTATGCTGGCATTATTGGTTGGCAGTCAGTCAATCGATGCATTCAGTGTGGACAGCTATACGACTAAATCAAAACTTGCAGAGGGCAAATGGGTGAAAATAAAAGTTTCTGACAGCGGAGTTTTTACAATCAGTAAAAGCGACTTGTCGAAATGGGGGTTTGGAGATATCACCAAAGTTAAGATTTACGGCTATGGAGGAGCTCCAATTTCCGAAACGCTTAATGCGAGCCAATTAGATGATATTAAGCAAGTGCCTGTATATGTGGCTAATGATGAGATTTATTTTTATGCGCAAGGTCCAACGACATGGGTATCTGGCTCTCCAAAAATAACCTATAAGCAATATCAACACCCGTATTCAACAGCTGGATATTATTTTTTGACTGACAGCGAGGGAGATACTCAACAAGCGATATCCAGCGTGAAGGCTCCTGCAAGTGATGCTACAAATGCGATAACTCAATTTACTGAACGTATATTTTACGAGAAGGAATTAGTGTCGCTGGGCGAAACAGGCCATTATCTTCTAGGTGAGGATTTCAAATATAATACATCGAGAAGTTTTAAGTTTGCGCTAACAGATTATGTGCAGGGCTCTAACTTGCAAGTGCTAACAGCGTTTGCAGCGAAATCAATAGGCGGATCAAGCAGTTCATTGAAGTTCCAATATAACGGAACGAACCTAGCATCAAGTTCTTCAGACTTGATATCTGCAACAACTTCAGTGGAATATACTGTGGCAATGACAACCGAAACGGTGAAAACATTTGCAATGAACACAGATGATTTGACCTATACAATTAATTTCTCATATAATGGGACTCTTTATGCAGCCAACCTTGACTATATAACAATTAATTATCCAAGAAAGCTGAAACTATATAATGGGAAACTGTCTTTCAATATTAGCAGTATGGTGAGCCCTGGCGCTGTTTGGAAATTAGATGACGCTACGGATAAGACGCATGTATGGGATATTTCTGCCACGGGAAATCCTATAGAAATGGTTGGAACATTGAGCGGAAATTCGCTTATGTTTACTGAAACAAAACAAAGAAAGACTGGCGACTATATAGCTTTTGATGAAAACGCAAATTTGCCCTCTCCAGAGTATGCTGGAACTGTATCCAACCAAAATATTCATGGGGAAGCGATTCCTGACATGATAATAATAACGCCATCGGAATATCGTGCACAGGCTCAAAGAGTAGCTGATTTACATGCACAGGTGGATTCGATGCGAGTATTGGTGCTAGAACAAGATAGGATTTTTAATGAATTTTCTTCGGGTAATCCAGATATGATGGGTATTCGCAAGATGTGCAAAATGTTCTACGATAGAGGAAAAGATGCAGAAGGTCATAAATTAGGCTATCTCCTATTCTTCGGTAGAGGAACATATGATAACCGTGAACTAACAGCGCCTGTCAAGGCTCTTGATTATCCAAAACTACTTACTTGGCAGAGTCCAACTGGAACAGACCAGATATATTCATATTCTACTGATGATATATTTGTGATGCTTGAGGATGGCTCAGGATCAAGTACTACGATATCGTCGGATATTCTATCTATTGCAGTGGGAAGAATGCCAGTGAAAAGTGTGGAAGAGGCAAAGACTGTAGTAGATAAACTCTGTTCATATGTGAAAAAGTCAGATTTCGGAGCCTGGAAAAATAATGTGCTTATGATTGCGGATGATGGAAATAATGGAATCCACATGAAGCAGGCGCAGGATGTGATAAGCAACAATCAGACTTACGGTGGAAGCAATTTTGTGATGAACCGCTTATATCTAGATGCATTTACGGAACAAAGTCTAGGAAGTGGGCGTACTTTCCCAGAGGCACGCAAAATGTTCTTCCAAAAGTTGGATGAGGGAGTTTTGGTATTGGATTTTATTGGACACTCAAGCGGTGTAACATGGACACACGAGGCGCTTCTTACAAATACGGATATAAACGCATTATATTTGAAGCATTTGCCAATGATGTATACAGCTTCATGCGAATTTACGCGACTGGACGCATTGGTGCAATCAGGAGGTGAAACATTCTTCTTGAATGGTCGTGGTGGTGCTATAGCTTTGATGACTGCAGCACGTCAGGTGACTATAAATGATAATGGTTTGCTTAACTCTTGTGTGGCAAGTTATATGTTCAGAAAAGACAGTGCTGGAAAATATTACCGTCTTGGCGATATATTGAAGAATGGTAAGAATAAACTCACTACTGGCGATAAGGGGTATTCAATGAGCAATAGTAATAAATTGCGCTTCTTCCTGGTTGGCGACCCAGCAATGCGATTGGCATATCCAACATATAATGTGAAATTGGAATCAATAAACGGAATTGCCGTAAGTGCTGACAATATGCCTACATTCAAAGCTCGCCAGACATTAGTGGTGAAAGGCTCAATATATAAATCTACTGGGGAGAAGGCGACTGATTTTAACGGTGCTGTTACTCCAACTTTATATGATGCGGAGGAGTCGGTGGAAACTCACGGATATGGTGACGGAATAAAATATGTGTATCAAGATAGGTCTAACAAGTTGACCGTGGCTAAGGATTCTGTAACTAAAGGCGATTTTTCTGTTAAGATAGTTATTCCATCAGAAATCGCGTCTCATACATCATTTGAAAACTATAGCCCAGCAATGCTTAGTTTCTATGCAAATAGCAATGATGGCAGAGAGGCTAATGGATCGAATGAACAATTCTACATTTATGGATATGATGAAAATGTTGAGACAGATACTGTGGGGCCAAAGATAGAATCATATATGCTTAATTCGGCTACCTTCAAAAGCGGTGATAATGTGAATGAATCACCTATGGTTATAGCAAAGGTGTGTGATGATTCAGGCATTAATTTCTCCCTTAGCGGAGTGGGACATCAAATGTCATTACTTCTGGATGATAAGACATCATATTCTGATGTGTCAACATACTATACTCCTGATTTGACATCAAGCGGATGTGCAGGAACAATTAATTATCCATTGAGTGGTTTGACAACAGGAGAACATTCATTGCGACTCAAGGTGTGGGACACTTTTGGAAATTCATCTGTACAGACAATAAATTTCAATGTTGTAAATGGGTTAAAACCAGAACTCTTCGATGTATATACTACATCTAACCCTGCAACTGTGGAAGCTTTGTTCTATTTGAAACATAATCGTCCAGACGCCCAGATAACTGTAACATTGTGTATTTATGACTTGCTTGGGCGACAATTATGGAGCACTGAGGAAACAGGAAAGAGCGACATGTTTACATCTTTCCCAATCACGTGGAATCTTACAGACGGGGCAGGACGCAGGGTGCCAAGAGGTATTTATATATATAAGGCAGGAATATCAACTGATGGTGTTCATGAATCTACTGAAGCGAAGAAAATAGCTGTAGGTGCAGAGTAAATACTGAGCTAAATCTGACGTTCTGGACTGTTGGAGTATGATAATCCCAGAAAGATGTGTGCGTGCTAATCACAGTATTGTGTTTCCAGTTCTGTGTTTTATAAGCCTTGAGAATACCTTTACACGAGCGGGCTATTTAGAAAGGAAGAACTAGGGCATACTTTTTTATTTCCGACACATATTTTTATGTGCAAATTGTGTGAGATTAGTGAAAATACTTAGTCTTGTAAGTAAAATGTAAAAATTTGTTGTTTAAATTTTTAATTAGTAATTTTGTCGTTTAAAATATATCAAGCGATTATGACAGAAGAAAAGAACGTAAGCAAAGTTATCTTACCGGAGCCAACGCTTCGCAGGCTGCCATGGTACCTGGCTTATGTGAACCTGCTCCATGCCCAAAATGTGGAGTATGTGTCGTCAACACAGATATCAAAGGAAATCAATGTTGATTCATCGCAGATAGCAAAAGATCTTTCATTTCTCAATATAAAAGGCAAGACAAGGATTGGATATGAAGTGTCTACCCTTGTGAGTGAACTTGCAAATTTTTTAGGATTTAAAGAGGTCCATAACGCTTTTATGATAGGCGTAGGAAGTCTTGGAGGTGCATTGATTCAAGACTCAGGATTGTCGCAATATGGACTAAATATTGTGGCAGGATTTGATATTAATAAAGAAATAATAGGGGCAAGTATATGCAATGTTCCTATTTTCAGCATAGATGATTTAGGGGCACGACAGAAAGAAATGAATACTGAAATAGGTATTTTGGCAGTGCCAGTGGAACATGCTCAAGAAGCAGCTGATTTGATGATAGAAAGTGGATTGAAGGCAATATGGAATTTTACACCGTTTAGGATAAAAGCACCTGAACATATTGTGATTCAAAACACTTCGATATATGCACATCTTGCTGTGATGTATAACCGCATGCAAGAAAACGGAAGAAATTAAAGGGCTACGTGAAGGTAATAGGAATAATAAAAAATTATGGAGCACCACAAGGTGAGCGACCGACCATATATCTTATGGCAGACTCATCTCTTTTAAAAGATGGAAAGCCATTCTTCATTCCAGATTTTGCGGAAAGATTTGTAGCACATCCATCATTGGTGGTTCGCATAAACCGTTTAGGTAAAAATATTTCTAGAAAGTTTGCAAAACGCTATTATGACGCAGTAACGGTGGGCTTATGCGTTAAGGCTGAAGGCGTAAAAGAAAAATTCCATGATGAAAATCCTGGAGCTCTAGCTGTGGCATTTGATGGTGCCGCTATTTTGGGCGATTTTCAAGAAATAGGCGATTCTATTGATGTGAATGCAATAGGTTATAAGCTGTTTGTTGATGGAAATGAAGTAGCAGCTGCAAGAACTCAGGATATGACTCTTGACATAGATGGATTGATAGAATATATAAGCAAATATTTTACATTGAAAATAGGAGATATCCTATTTACTGGCTATAATGAAGCACAAATAGAATTGAAGATAAATAGCCATATAGAAGGATTGTTAGATGGGGAAAGACGTCTCGACTTCAAGGTAAAATAGGAATAATTAAAAAATAAGAAGATAAAATTACAATACCCTTCTGAAGAATATGAAATATAACCACTTTTTTAAAATTGTGGTAGTATTGTTGGCTTTTGCAGCAATGCCACAAATATGCCAGGCATTAACTCATGATTATTTCGCCAGTAAGTCAAAATTATCTAGCGGTAAATGGGTTAAAGTATGGATATCGGAAGATGGAGTTTATGAGCTTACAGATTCTGAATTAAAAGGTATGGGATTTACTGATCCTGAGAAAGTGAAGGTATTCGGTCACGGAGGTGTGATGCAACCAGAAACATTCGGACGAGCTTTTATAGACGATTTAAGCCAAGTGCCTACAATGATAGTGGCTGGAAAGACGATATTTTATGGCCGCGGTGTAGTGGAAATGAGCGCTAAATCATCGGGTTCGACTTTGCCATATTACACTGGGAAAGTAAATATCTATGCTACTCAAGGTTGTTATTTTCTGACAGACAATGATCAATATACTAACTTGGCTCTTAGTCAGGTGAGCACAACTGAATTAGGCACTAATAATATCAAGTTAAGTTATGATTATTATTATCATAACAAGGAACTTAAATCTTGGGCAAGAAGCGGAAAAACATTTCTAGGTGAAAGTATGCGGGATACTGGCAAATTGAATTTTACATTCGATGTGCCAAATATTGTACAAGATACGACATTAATGCTAAGCGTGGCAGTAGCTGCGGATGTTGATGCGAGTAGCACAGTTTCTGCAAGAATAAATGGGACAGAAACTTCATTTAATTCTGGGACGAATCAAATAGATCCCGTAGATGGACAAATAATATATAACTATTGTTCGCCAACAGGGACGATTAGAACATCGTTCCCAGATGAAAAGGCAAATTTGGAAATACAATTGCAAGATAATGGAATATCTGATGCATCGCTTGATTATTTTGTATTGACATATCTGCATAAAAATTTGATTCCAGCTGATAGCGCACAAGTGAGAATGGGTATATATAAGCCTCAATCTACAGATGCCGTCATAGTGCCTAATGACAATGGTGATTTACATGTGTGGAATGTATCAACTCCTCAAATTCCGGTGGAGTATAATCTGGCCGTGAAAGGTGAAATCCGTGGATTCAATCCAGGAACCGGAACAACATGGGGGCAATATGTGATGTTTGATGCTTCAAGGCAACTAAAAAAAGTGATTTCAAGTGAGCCAGTAGCCAATCAAAACCTTCATGCTTTGCCAGCGACCAATATGATAATAATAACAGACAAAGCATTAGCTGAACAGGCGGAAAGAATTGCACAAGTCCATAGAGATGTGGATGGTATGTCTGTAGTAGTGGTTGATCAAGAGGATATTTTTAATGAATTTTCATCTGGAAAACCTGATTGTATGGCATATAGGTCGTTTGCTAAGATGATCTATGATAGAAATTCAGCTATTACTAAATACCTACTTTTATTTGGAACGGGATCTTATGATAATAGAGGAATAGGTGGAAAGAAAAGCGACTACCAACTTCTTACTTATCAGAGCGATAATAGCAATAGTGAGGTTGCATCTTTTGTGACAGACGACTATTTTGGATTTATGGATGATGCCTCAGGAAGCATTATTCCATCAGATTATCTGAGATTAAACATAGGAAGAATACCAGTGGGAACACAGGAGGAAGCGAAAGTGGTAGCTGATAAAATAATAAACTATGTTAAGAACGATGATTCGGGTGAATGGCATGGGAAAACTCTTGTGATAGCTGACGAGGGCGATGAAAATATGCATATGTATCAGGCAGAAGGAGCCTGCATGACTATCGATGCGGAAACAGATAGCGCAATGTATATAGACAAGGTATATGTGCCATGGTTTGCCTTGAATGTAAATAATGAAGCAGTAACAGCGCGTCAAAGAATAGCCGATTCCCAAAAGGAAGGAGTGTTATTGGCTTCATATATAGGCCATGCAAACTATACATTCTTTACTAATTATAGAAAATTGTGGAGAAGTACTGATGCAGCAAACTTAATGCTACCTCATGTACCATTCTTTTCTATAGCGGCATGTAATACAGCACGCTTTGATAGCGACGAGCGTGGTATTGTAGAAGAAATGATTCTAAATCCTAAAGGAGGTTCTATAGGAGTTATGGCATCTGCTAGAACTGTATATTCTACACAAAATGACAAGCTCAATGTGGCTTTTATAAAGAGCATGATTACTCCAACAAATAATGGCTACACAACATTAGGCGAGGCATTTAAATCTGCTAAGATGATTTTTTCCTCGGAATACAATGTGAATAAGATGAGCTTTATATTATTTGGTGATCCAGCTGTTAAAGTAAGATGCCCTAAAGAGCTCTGTAAGATAACAGAGATTGACGGTAAATTGGTTGGAAAAGATGTTATATCGGTTAAGCCAATGACTTCATTTAAGGTTAAGGGTGTAGTGAATAATTCAGATGGGACCTTGAATAGAGGTTTTAATGGTGAGGTGACTGTGACTCTATATGACAAAAGAGAATTATATGCATCCTTGAAAGACCGGTATTCAACGTCTGCGCCACTGCGTGATTCTTACTATCCACGAGAAAGACTTTGTGAAAACAAAGCAACGGTGGTAAATGGAGTATATGAAGTAGATTTGATAGCCCCCAAAGATTGTAAAGCACAAGGGGATAGCTGCCTTATAAGAGTATTCGCAAAGAATGCTTCCGGTGAAATGGTAATGGGAAGGACTGATTCATTCAAATTGGTGCCATTTGATTCATCATTGACCTTAGAAGACACAGAAAAGCCAAAGATTGTTAAACTCCAGATTGGCGAAGGAACAGATGGATATGTGAATTCAAATACAAACGCATATATTGAGGCAATTGATAATGTGGGTATTGACATAAGGTCATTCAGTATGACCAATGGAATGAAAGTGATAATAGACGGAGGAAAGAAGACAATAACTTCAGTGCCTGATTATTTTAATCTTTCGAATGGAGGGAAGAAAGCAGTAGGGGTTATCGGTCTAGAAAATCTTACTCCAGGCCGTCATACGATTGAATATACTGTGAATGATTTAGCGGGAAATCAGAGCAGTAGGTTGGAGGAGTTTTTTGTAGGAGGAGGAATTTTAGATGGAGAGCTAGAGCTTGAAAAAGATGCAATACGAAACTCAGCAATGTTTAATCTATCAGTTCCAGATCAAATTCTGACCTCGGTGAGATATTATATTTTAGATGCCACTGGAAACACAATATTAGTTAAAGACACCACAGATATTAAGTGGACATGGGATTTGAAAGATGCGCAAGGCGCACGGGTAAATCCTGGAAAATATGCTTGCTATGCTACTTTCGGAAATTCTGAAGAATCAGGAATAACAAAAGAAGTGAAGTTTGTGGTATTAGGTGAATAGGCTCGAGCTCCAACTTTTCTGTTGTAGCATACAATAAAAAGGCAAAATAATAGTTTCATATATAAGAAAACAAACTATTTTTTGATGAATAAAACTCTTATAAAAACTATATTGGCAGGAGTGTTATATACATTAGGTTGCATTGGTGCTAATGCTGCAGATAACGCAAAGAACGAGTTCAATCCTATCACAACAGGTGTTACATCTCTTGGGATAGCTCCAGATGCCCGTGGCGCTTCTATGGGAGATATTGGTGCAGCGACTGATCCAGATGCCAATTCACAATATTGGAATCCATCAAAGTATGCATTTGCTTACAGTAAAGCAGGAGTATCGCTTTCATATACACCATGGTTGAGGAAATTGGTAAATGATATTTATTTGGCAAACTTAGCAGGTTATTGGAAGCTAGGAAGTGATGATAATCAGGCTGTAAGTGCTTCATTACGTTATTTCTCACTCGGCGAAGTGAATATGACAGATGGAGAAGGTAACACGACAAGTAGTGTAAATCCATTTGAAATGGCAGTTGACTTAGGCTATTCAAGAAAGTTATCAGAGAGTTATTCAATGGGTGTAGTGTTGCGTTATATTTATTCAGACTTGGCTTTTGATGAATCATCATCGAGCGACCAAATGAAAGGAGCTTCAGCATTCTCAGCAGATATCTCGGGATATTATACTACTTATCCTATGGTGGGGAGAAATGAGTGCCAATGGTCATTAGGATGGAATATCTCAAATGTAGGTAGTAAAGTCTCATATAACGGAGGAAATGATCCAGCTTTCTTGCCTACAAATTTAAAAATTGGAACAATGTTTATGTTTCCACTTGCAGATTATCACAATCTAGCTCTTTCAGTAGATTTTAATAAACTTTTAGTGCCTACGCGTCCACGTCTTGCCGATTATCAAGACCAACTAGCTTATGATGACGCACTTCAAAAGTGGAAAGATATGTCTCCAATAACAGGTATATTCAAATCATTTACAGATGCCCCTGGGGGATTCAAAGAGGAGGTGAAGGAAATCAACTATTCTCTAGGTGCAGAATATAACTATAACCAACAATTCTTTTTGCGTGCCGGTTACTATCACGAAAGTAAGTTTAAGGGAAATCGCCAATATTTTGGACTTGGTGCTGGATTTGCACTTAATGTAGTGCGTCTAGATGCAGCTTATATGATAGCTACAGCACAGAGTAGCCCTTTGGACCAAACATTGCGTTTTACGCTAACGTTTGATATGGATGGCTTGCGTGATTTATTAGGCCATAGAAAATAAACTACAATCATTAAAAAAGATGAAAATTAGAGTTGGCTTTGGCTTTGATGTGCATCGTCTAGTAAAAGACCGTGATTTATGGCTTGGAGGAGTGAAAATAGACCATGAATTAGGACTTCTTGGGCATAGTGATGCGGATGTAGTGATTCATGCACTGTGCGATGCTATATTAGGAGCAGCTAACTTGCGAGATATAGGTTATCATTTTCCTGACACAGACCAAAAATATAAAGGAATAGACAGCAGAAAACTTCTCCATGAGGTGAAACTTCTTCTTGATGAAAAAGGTTATAACTTTGGAAATGCAGATATTACAATTTGTGCTGAGCGACCTAAGATTAATCCTTTTATTCCTAAAATGCAAAATGAATTAGCTGGCTGTCTAGACTGTGATATAGAAGATATATCGATAAAAGCTACAACAACTGAGAAGCTAGGCTTTACGGGTCGGGAGGAAGGAATATCGGCTTATGCGACCGTTTTAATAGAAAGAAAATAGTATAGAATATACTTCAAATAGCATATTGTAATCTAAATCAGCATTTTACTTACGAAGTGTGAAATTTTTAGAACTTTTAAATTAAAATTAACACTATTGGGGGTACAATTATTTGATTAACATATTATCTTTGTCCCAGTACCACATGAGGTGATACGTAACAATTATTATTTTCAAAACATTAATTAAAGAGTAATTATGAAAAGAGTTTTAATGCTTTCATTAGTTGCTGTTGCCTTGGTTTTAGGCACTTCAGCTGTTTCTGCCCAAACTGCACCTCAAACAAAGGCAGCTCCATGCAAAGTACAGTGTGACAAAGCTAAGAAAGAATGTAAAAAGGAATGTAAGAATGATGGTAAGGCATGCTGCAAAGATGCAAAGGCTGCAAAAAAAGCTTGCTGCAAAGATGCAAAGAAGACATGCAAAGCTGAACCTAAAAAAGCAGAAAAGAAATAAAAATCTTTCTACAAATAAAGGAATTGAGACACTATATACTTCGATGTATGTAGTGTCTCTTCTCTTTTTGACAACTAATTATCCTAAGTACACTATATTAGGAATATGTGCACTTTTGTTTTTAATCCCTAAAGGTAGTATCTTTGTATTATTATGGACAGAAATAAACAAGTGTTATGAGAAGACTTTTTTTCGCATTATTTATAGGCATTATTACATTTAATGTAGGAAATGCTTCAGACTCGTTAAAAAACTATCTTCAAGCCAAAGAACAAGTGACGACCCCTATTTTGGAATGGGTCGTGCCTTACAATGATTCTATTGGAGTAAAGCCTAGCTACTTGTTTATGCCCTTGATATTTGAAAAAGCTGAATTGATTAATGATAGTGTGGGATATAAGCCCTACAACCCAACAAAAGCAAAAGAGCTAAAGCTTGATTTGCAAGACAAGTGGTTAAAAGAATCGATGCGCAAGCAACACGATATTCGCTATATTCGCTATATGACTATGATAAAGAATCCTCAAATCGTAAAATATAATTTGAAGGATTTGCCCGAGCCTCCCAAAGAATATTTTATAGCTTCAGATCCTTCAAAAACTACTCTTTCTCTTGAAGAAAGGAGATATGAGAGGATTATCGATTCGCCAATAGGAGACGGTCTCAGAATGAAGAAATGGATTAACACCATTAATGGTTCGATACAGTTCTCTCAAGCTTATATGTCGGATAACTGGTATCAGGGAGGTAATAACAATTTAAATGTATTGGGAAATTTCAATTGGAACTTAAAACTAAACCAGAATTTGTACCCAAAGATATTGTTTGAGAATAATATACAATATAAAGTTAGTCTTAACTCGGCCCCCAATGATACGTTACGTAACTATAGCATTAGTGAGGACTTGTTCCAGATGAATACTAAATTTGGTTATAAGGCTTATCATAATTGGTATTATTCTACCACATTACAGTTTAAGACGCAGTTCTTCAATAACTATACTGTAAATACAAACAATCTTAAGACATCATTCTTGACGCCGGCAGAAATAAACCTAGGTATCGGTATGAGTTATTCGGCAAAGTCAAAAGGGAATAGCGTACAATTTAATATGTCACTGTCACCATTGTCACTCAATATGAAATATTGCAGACAGAATGATAGGGTGGATCCTACGAGTTTTGGTATAGATGCGGGAAAGCAAATACACACTGAAGTGGGTTCTAATCTTGAGATGAAGTTTACATGGAAGATATCTTATAATATTACTTGGACAACAAGATTATTCGCATTTACAGATTATGACTATGTACAAGGTGACTGGCAGAATACATTTAATTTCTCAATTAATAAATATTTGTCTACACAGCTCTTCGCGCATTTGAGATATGATGACTCGAGGGCAATAACAAATGAATCATGGAGATATTGGCAGTTTAAGGAAATCCTAAGTTTTGGATTGAACTATCAATTCTCATTATAATATTTAGAATCAACTTAATTACCATGAGCGTCAGTAGATTAGTGGGTGTGATGCTCGCCTTATGCCTTTTTGGATATATTAAAGGCAATGAATTGAGCATTGGAAATAAAGATTTGCCAGAAGTAGGAGAGGTTCTTCGAAGCTACAACGAAGATGAGGTGAGAGAGAGACTCGACAACATGGATTTGCAGCATGTTGAGGGTTTATGGTCGTATCCGCATGAGCAAATGATCGTAGTAGTAGAGCGATACGAATCTTCAAAATTATCAAAGAAAATAGATTATAGGATGGTGATGGTGAGTTCAGAAGACTTGTCATTATTGCCAGGTACTGTTATAGGGTATATGGAGAGCTCTGCTGTGCATAACAAGTATAGATTGTGGATTTATAGTGAGAAAAATGGGGCTACTCTTAGGAATCCTCAGAAATGTGTTGCAACTATAGATGAGGGAGAGAGGAAATGACTTTCACTCGAACAGAATGGAATACTAAAGTCCGCGTAAATTTTGCTAGATTTTTACCGAGTTTATTTAAAGGAATATCAATAATACCAGAGAAAAATGAAGAGAGATTGCCAGAAGGATTCAAAAGAGTTTATCCGATGTCGGGCAATATAAAGGGTGATAATAAAGCAATAAGATACTTATAATGATTAGATATTTAGGGAATAAAGCAATTATTGTGATGATTACTACAATAATAGGAACGCTATCATTAGCTGCCAATGTAAACACAAAAAGGCCTAAAAATAAAATATATGAATCTCAGGAATCGCAAATAGTAGAGTTGATAAAAGATACAGTATGCTTATCAAATCCAATTAAGTTTGATAAAGGCTCAATAACGATAAAGGGTTATGCGAAGCGAGCTAGTGACTCAAGAGAATCTTTCTTTTTGACTAATCATACGAATTTATCTATAGGATTAGTGCAATTGAAAATTCGATATTTGGATCTGAATGAGAATATTATCCATGAGAGAACAATTAAGGTTCCATGTGATTTGCCCGCTTATTCCACTCGGCAGGTGTCAGTAAAGGCTTTTGATACGGCTAATACATTCTATTTTTATAGGGAGAAGAAATCGAGAAAGTCGGGAATGCCATTTAAGGTATCAATGAAGGTGTTGAGATATGATGTAATTGTTGCATCAGACGAAAAAGAATAACACGGGATTACATGAAAAAAGGTGTGAACTGAATCACACCTTAAGCCGCAAGTGTCATATTTTTACGAAATTAAGCCTTGATTTTGAATTCTGAACCATTAATTACTGATTGTAGCAGGCCTCGCATTTCCTCTTTATAAATGCCTCCTTCATGAATTTTCTTTCCTTCTACGTAGAAAGTAGGGACATAGTAATAATCATATTTGTCAGCAAGATCAGGCTCTTTGAGTTCATCAATTTTTTCAATTTCGATTTCAGCAAACTCTTTATTTTCTGCCTTTAATTCTTCAATGAATTGGAATGCACGTTTGCAGAATGGGCACATAGGTTGATAGAACATTAGCATTTTTTTCTTTTCCATATTATGAAATCAATTTATTAAGTTATCAATATCTTTGATAGTGTAAATATAACTATCTTATTAATTAAAACAATATTTTAAGCAATAATCCCTACGGTATTTCATGAATAGTTAAAAAAAATATTGTCATAATGATATTAGGCAAGAAAAAGCCCTGTAAACATTTATGTTTACAGGGCTAGTATATAAATTCTTAATAATTATTTTAGAGTAAAAGAGCGTGAACTTAGACGGTAGTTGTCAGCAAAAACCTCTACTGTGTATTGCCCAGGAGTGAGTGCTGTATTTACGTTCCAGTAAACTGCTACCCCAGGTATTTCTTGCCCCGTATATTCAACAGTTTTTCTTTCGGTGAAAGGCATGCTGCCACCTTCAAATGGGAACGAACCATGAGCATCAAGTAGGGTGCCTTCTGGATTAGTTATACGAACAAAGAATGTCTTTTCGCCAACAGGAGTTGAATTGTTGGGTGAAACAGTGAATGAAACCATTAATTGCTTAGCTTTCTTAATGTTTTTCTCATTTTTCCCATTGCCTTTTAGCGAAGATAGAGATAAACTTGTGATATTAATCTTTTCGGCTAAAGTCATTCGCTTAGATAGATTGGCATTCTTCTCAGAGAATTCATTAACGCGGGTATTAAGCTCTTGATTCTGAGTTTTTATTTGGATATTCTCAGCTTTAAGCCCCTGATTCTCACGATTGAGCGAGTCGATTATCTGTACGTAGTGACGCATGATACCTTTCAAAGACTTTATTTCATTCTGTAATTCTTTAATACGCTTAGTGCTAGTAATCTTTTGAGTTTTCAACTCGTTAAGAAGTTTTTCAACCTTGTCTTTTGCTTGGCCGTATTTATTAAGAATAGAGTCGTTGTTGATAAACTGAGTCTGGCTTTCAAAGTTGTGATATTCATTATTGAGTTGCTCGTATTCGCCAGCAAGTTGAAGCTGCTGATTCTGCAAAGCTAATTGTTGATTAGCAACTTTTGCTGCATCAGCTTCTTTTTTAGATTGTAAAGTAAAATAAATTAGGATGCCAATTGCGATAGCGCCAATAACGCTTGCAGCAATAATCGTAATTTTTTTTGCGTTAGGAGTCATAAATTATATCTCTTATTTAATTTAATAGAGAAGGTTCAACCTTCTTGAGAAATGAATATAAGGAGCTACAAAGTTAATAAAAACCTTTTATTGGGCCTATTTATACGTCAAATAGTTGTCCTGGAGGGGTCGTATCTTTTATAGGCTTTGGAGCCGCATCTTTTTTCTGAATTTTTTGCTTTAGAGGTTTCTCTTTCTTAATTTTCTGTTTTTTGCCTTCTTCAAAACTTTTCAGTATTGATCTTACAACCTTTTCATTTCCACGAAGGTAATTAATCTCGATGTGTAAGAAAAGTTTGCTTTTAGAAGAAATAAGATTGCTGAAATTAGCCATGGAACCGTCAGGAAGTTGACCCACAAGAGAGAACCCTTTGAAATTATTGGCTGAAAATTTAGTTATATTACCATCATAAACATTATACCCGGCAGCAGTTTTATTGAGGTTTTGTTTGATTAATTTGTCGTTAGTCCCTTCTTTGTCGTATAATTGAATAATTAATGACATGTCTTCCCACATTATCTCAAAACGAGATGAAGAATTGTATGAAACAAAACCTCCCTCAGGAACGTCGAAAGATAGGTCGTAACTAGACCAAGTGTAATGTTCGGCGTTAAGTGATATAAAAGAGGAAGCAATAAATGCTAGTATTATGATAGCTATATTCTTTATTTTCATTTCAATAAAAAGATTTAACTCTTCAAAGATAGTGATTTTAGTAATAAGACTTTTTTATGAAATGTGAAAAAAGTTAAGATTGGCATTATTTATGCGAAATGAGGATATCCCGGGATGAAAAGAGCCCTATCTTTGCAAAAAAAAGAATACATGATGAAAATTGTAACAAGAATAATAGACGCATTTATAAAGGATAGGTGGGCAACGCTATCTATGACTATATTTACTTTGTTCGGGGTAGTTATATTATTGATCCCGGCAAATAATTGGATCTGGAGTTTGCTCATAATGTTTTTGCCAATACCAGTATTGCTATGGATTTACCATGGCGTAGTAGTTGTAGTTAGTCCTGATAAGTATATGAAGGCTTCAAAGAAGTCTTCGATTATAATGGCCATATCGTGGATTTTAGTATTGTGTGTTTATGGCTTTATGAAGTGGGCCTAATCAATTGGGTAAGGGTAGGTGATATTCCAGAGGAACAGGGCATTCCCGGGCATAGATGTCCCAGCTGAGCACCTATCTTTTTTCTCAATTATTTTGCAGAATTCATCAACTGTTATTTTATGACGGCCAATATCTACGAGGGTCCCGACTATGGCTCTAACCATATTGCGGAGGAATCTGTCGGCTGTGATAGTGAATACCCATTGGTCATTCTCTTTTTCCCATTTAGCATAAGTGATTTTGCAATTATTTGTCATTACATCTGTGTGCAGTTTGCTAAAACTAGTAAAATCCGTATAATTCAGAAGTTTTGAAGCTGCTTCGTTCATAAGCTCAAAATCTAATGGAGTGTGGCAGAACCAACTTAGTGAGTATAAGAATGGGGATTTTTTTGTGTGGGCAAAGTATTTATAGGTGCGACTTGTGGCATCAAATCGTGCATGCGCCTCATCCTGAACAGGAAATATTGAGTATATGGCAATTTCTTTTCCTACAAGGCTATTTAATTGGCGTACTAAAATTGAAGGATTAGGAATTTTTCTTTCAGAGTCGAAATGAGCCATCATCATGGCAGCGTTAACTCCAGTATCCGTTCTGCCTGCACCAACTATCTTAGTTTCGGCACGAAGGACGGTAGAAAGAGCCTTCTCGATAGTTTCTTGGACCGAGGTGGCGTTTGGTTGTGATTGCCAACCATGAAAATTAATACCGCGATAGGCTAGACGAATAAAATAACGCATTTTGATGGATTAATTTATTGATTCTTGAGAGTTAAGATTCCCTGTTAGTATAATTGTAACTTTTATTTTGGAAAGAATTAAAGCATACACTTATAATAAAAGAATGCGAAATTGCGGGTTTACTACGCCCAGCAGTTCCGCATTCAACTATGGTATAATTAAAAGTACTAATTATCAGTCTTTTTCAAGATATGTGTATCCATAAAGTCCAGAACGATAGTTGCTCAAGAATTCACGGCCTTCTTCAGGAGTGATTTTACCAGATTTCATAGAAGATGTAACCCAAGTCTCGACATTGCGTACTAGCTTTTTAGGGCTGTATTGAACGTAATCGAGTACCTCAGCTACAGTTTCTCCGTCGATAACTTGATCAATCTCGTATCTATCCTTGTAAACGCTAATATGAACAGCATTAGTGTCGCCGAATAGATTGTGCATATCACCGAGAATCTCCTGGTAAGCGCCAACTAAGAACACTCCGATATAATAAGGTTCATTAGGCTTTAAGGCATGCACTGGGAGTGAAGAAGATGCGCCATGGGAAGATATGAAGTTATTAATCTTTCCATCGCTATCGCAAGTGATATCCTGAATAGTAGCTGTGCGAGCAGGACGTTCGTCCAGACGACAGATAGGCATTATCGGGAATACTTGGTCGATAGACCATGAATCAGGCAAAGATTGGAATAAAGAGAAATTACAGAAGTACTTTTCAGGAAGCGTTTTAGCAACTTTCTTTAATTCGTCGGGAGCATGCTTCATATCAGCAACAATTGAAGTGACATCACGAGCAATCGACCAGAATAATTTTTCTATAATTGCGCGTGTGCGTAAGTCTAGAAGTCCTAAGCTGAATAAATCTAGTGCTTCTTCACGAATTTGGAGCGCATCGTGCCAACTCTCGAAAAGACGTGGTTGGTTAATCTTGTCCCATATATCATAAAGCTCACGAGCTAGCTCGTGGTCTTCTTCAGTAATCGTGTCTGTGTCATCGTTCCAAATAGGAAGACCTGCCGTTTCCAAAACTTCAAATACTAATACAGAATGGTGTGCCGTGAGAGAACGTCCAGATTCAGTGATAATATTAGGTTGTTTTAGCCCATTCTTTTCGCAGGCATCAACTAGAGATGAAACCGAGTCGTTTACATATTCCTGAATAGAATAATTCATGCTGCTTTCGCTCGCACTGCTACGTGTGCCGTCATAATCGACACCAAGTCCTCCTCCGATATCTATAAATTCGATATTAAACCCAAGTTTGGATAGTTGGACGAAGAATTGTGATGCTTCGCGAAGGGCATTCTTGATTCTGCGAATCTTAGTGATTTGGCTTCCAATATGGAAATGGATTAATTTAAGACAATCCATCATCTTGTTTTTCTCAAGGAAAGAAAGAGCCTCAAGAAGTTCGCTAGAGTTTAGACCAAATTTGCTTTGATCACCACCAGATTCTTCCCATTTTCCGCTTCCAGAGCTAGATAATTTGATTCTTATTCCAATATTCGGGCGTATTTTAAGACGTTCTGCAACATCAGCAATAAGTTTTAGCTCGTTAAGTTTTTCGACTACAAGGTAAATTCTTCTACCCATTTTCTGGGCAAGAAGAGCTAGTTCTATATAATTCTCATCTTTATATCCATTGCAGATAATAAGAGAATTCTCGGTGATATTTATAGCAAGAACAGCATGAAGCTCAGGTTTTGAACCAGCTTCAAGACCGATATTGAATTTTTTACCGTGACTTACTATTTCCTCAACCACCTGTCTCATTTGATTAACCTTGATAGGATAGATAATGAAATTCTGTCCCTCGTAGTTGTATTCCTCTGCCGCTTGGTTGAAGCAGCGGGTAATCTTCTCGATACGGTTGTCAAGAATGTCGGGAAAACGTAATAATACGGGAGAAGTTATATCACGAACTTGGAGTTCGTCCATGACTTCTTTTAAATCCACCGGTGCACAGCCCTCTCGCGGAGTGACTTCAACGTGGCCCTTGTCATTGATTGAGAAATATTTAAGACCCCAACCATTGGTGTTGTAGAGTTCCTCGCTGTCTTCGATGCGCCATTTTCTCATGTTTGTCGTAGTCGTAAAATTATTTAGTTCAACAAAATATAATTGTCCATATTAAAAACATAACAAAATTAATTATTATTGTCTATTACTTGAAATAAATCACTGATAAATTGAGTTTGATGTGTTTAGAAATAGCAAAATGATGCTAAAAAGAATAAATAATGGTTTTTATGGGGCACGGAATCTTGTAATTTATGTGAATATCGTAATTCGTAATAAAAACTGAGAGGCGGTTATTTCTTATTTTTATCTAAAAATTTACAACTATAATAATAACAAATATTTATTATTATGTATTAAATTTGCGTATACGATTTTTCTGTCTCCAAATAAGCTAAAATTATAAAAATAGATAAGTGCAGTATCATTAAGGTTTAAATCGGAATGATAAACAATTGCTATTTATTGGAGATGTTTTTTAAGAAAGAATAGTGCAGTGATATTTTTAATGATAGAACCTAAATATAATAAGAAAATGATGAAGAAACAATTAGTGCTGATATCAACAATGTTGTTGATTATACCTTTTTTAAATGCCCAATATTCCCCGGTAGGTAATAGAATAAAAACTAGATGGGCCGAGACTATAGATGTTAATAACGTGCATGGGGAATATCCACGCCCATTAATGGAGAGAAATCAATGGCAGAATCTGAATGGATTGTGGCAATATGCAATTACAAATAAGAATAGTGTCAAACCAGATAAATATGATGGTAAGATACTTGTACCATTTGCGATAGAATCAAGTTTATCTGGAGTTGGAAAAACTCTTGGCGCAGATGAGGCTTTATGGTACTGCCGCGATATTGTAATACCAAATAATTGGAAAGGAAAAGATATCCTTCTAAATTTTGGCGCAGTCGATTGGCAAGCGGATGTTTGGGTTAATGACATTAAAGTGGGTAGTCATAGTGGAGGTTATACACCGTTTTCGATTAATATCACAGATGCTATACAAAAGGGCCAAAATAAGTTGGTGGTTAAAGTGCTGGATCCCACCGATAAAAGCTATATTCCTCGAGGAAAACAAGTTAGTGTTCCTAAGGGTATTTGGTATTCTTCAGTGAGTGGAATATGGCAAACGGTATGGATGGAACCAGTTGAAAAAACGCATATTGAATCGATTAAAATTCTTCCAGATATAGATGCGAATATATTAACTGTGAATTTGGCATTGTCAAATAACGAATCTGTAATTTCTGAAGTCAAGGTATATGACAATGGTGCGCTTGTAGCATCAGCTAAAAGTGCAAATTCCCAACCACTAATATTGAATATGCCTAAAGATGCCAAATTATGGTCTCCAGATAGTCCATTCCTATACGATATGAAGGTGACTGTAACAGAAAAAGGAAAGATAGCGGATATAATTGATAGTTATGCAGCTATGCGAAAATATTCAATGGCAAAGGACTCGAAAGGAATGATGCGTTTGCAGTTGAACAATAAAAATGTTTTTGAGTTTGGCCCTTTAGACCAAGGATGGTGGCCTGATGGATTATATACCGCTCCAAGTTATGAGGCTTTAAAATATGATATTGATAAAACTAAAGATTTTGGTTTCAATATGATAAGGAAGCACGTAAAAGTAGAGCCAGCTGTGTGGTACACGTATTGCGACAAGAAAGGAATTATTGTATGGCAGGATATGCCAAGTGGGGATTTTAACAGGTCGCGAGAATGGCAAAATAAAAAATATTTTGATGGTATAGAGTATGTGCGCACTCCGGAATCTGAAAAGAATTTCCGTAAAGAATGGAAAGAAATAATGGATTTCCTATATTCAAATCCTTGCGTGTCAACTTGGGTGCCATTTAATGAGGCTTGGGGCCAATTTAAAACTCAAGAAATTGCAGAATGGACCAAGCCATACGACCCTTCAAGAATCGTTAATCCAGCAAGTGGGGGAAATTTCTATCATTGTGGTGATATGCTTGATTTACACAATTATCCTGCACCCGATATGTACTTATTTGACCCGGAAAGGATTAATGTGGTGGGCGAATATGGCGGAATAGGTTATGTGGTGAAAGACCATTTATGGACTCCTGATAAGAATTGGGGATATATACAATTAAAGTCATCGAAAGAATTGACGGATGAATATGAGAAATATGCAAATATATTACTTGATTTAGTTGATAAAGGTGTTTCAGGAGGAGTCTATACACAAACAACGGACGTTGAAATTGAAGTTAACGGGATAATGACTTATGACCGTAAAATAGTGAAAATGGATGAGGATAGAATTAGAAAGATAAATCAGAAAATATGTAATTCTCTAAACAAATAGATATGATTGTTGATTAGCAATGCATTGTTTTAACTGGAATAATTAAATAAATACCATATAAATCAGAAATGAAAATAAATTGGATAATTATAGCTGCCAGTGCTTTAATAGGTCTTTATTCATGTAGTCAGAGCGTGAGTAATACGACTAAATCGGGGCTGGAAAAAGCCAATTTTGAGAAAACAGTAGATGGCGTAAAAACACACCTATATGTTTTAAAAAACAATAATGGAGTTGAAGCCTGCATTACCAATTTTGGAGGGAGAATTGTGTCGCTAATGGTGCCAGATAAAACTGGCGCATTCAAAGATGTAGTTCTTGGCCATGATTCAATTGCAGACTATGTAAATATTGATGGGAATTTTGGCGCTTTAATAGGTCGTTATGGGAATAGAATACATAATAGCCAATTTATGCTTGACGGAAAAACATATAATTTACCAAAGAATAATTACGGACATTGCCTACATGGTGGACCAAAGGGCTTTCATAACGCTATGTGGAATGCAAATCAATTAAATGATAGCATATTGGAACTAACAATTGATAGCCCAGATGGATATGCGGGATTTCCTGGAAATGTAAAGGCAAAGGTGATTTATACTGTGAGAAATGATAATTCATTGTGTATTGATTATAGTGCTACAACAGATAAACCAACAATATTGAATTTGACTAACCATTCATATTTTAATCTGAGTGGTAATCCTTTAAATAATATTCTCGATGAGGAATTGATGATAAATGCAGACGGATTTACTCCGATTGATAGTACGTTTATGACTAATGGAACAATAGAATCAGTACAGGGAACGCCGTTTGATTTTAGATCGCCTAAAACCATAGGGAAAGATATAAAGGCAAACAATGTCCAACTTAAAAACGGACTAGGATATGATCATAATTTCGTGCTTAACACTAAGGGCGATATAAGCAAAGCTGCAGCAAGAGTTAAGGACAATCAAAGCGGAATAATAATGGATGTATTCACCACTGAGCCTGGTTTGCAGGTGTATGTAGGCAACTTCCTAGATGGCAAGGTGAAAGGGAAAAAAGGTATAGCATATCCATATAGAGGTGCTATATGTTTGGAATCACAACATTATCCAGACTCTCCCAATCAGCCTAATTATCCATCACCTGTGGTTAGACCTGGGCAACAATATAAGAGTAAATGTATCTATAAATTCATGATTGATAAATAGTTAGTGTATTGAGGGGCAAAATAATGCTAAATGATTCTAATATTGAATTATGGAAAATTTTGAGTGGCATAATGAAATTAGAATGGAGTGATGAATGTTTAAAGTTTACTAAATTCGCTGAATGTCAATTCTTTTTTTTCTATTTTTCTTCATATCGATTATTTTAGCTACATTTGCAGCCTAAAAAGATTGGAAAAAAGAATTATTCATTAAATAATATTTAAGTCATATGGTTAATTATAAGGACTTAGGCCTAGTGAACACTCGCGAGATGTTTGCAAAGGCAATCAAAGGGGGATATGCAATCCCAGCATTCAACTTTAACAACATGGAGCAGCTACAAGCAATCATCAAGGCTGCAAGTGACACAAAATCTCCAGTGATCCTTCAAGTATCAAAGGGCGCACGTAACTATGCAAACGCTACACTTCTTCGCTACATGGCAGAAGGAGCAGTAGAATATGCAAAAGAACTTGGATGGGCTCACCCACAGATAGTACTTCACCTAGACCATGGTGATAGCTTCGAACTATGCAAATCTTGTGTAGATTCAGGTTTCTCATCAGTAATGATCGATGGTTCTCACCTTCCATACGAAGAAAACGTAGCATTAACAAAGAAAGTTGTTGAATATGCTCACGCACACGACGTAACAGTAGAAGGCGAACTTGGCGTATTGGCAGGTGTTGAGGATGAAGTATCAGCAGATCACCACACATACACTGACCCAGAAGAAGTAATCGACTTTGCAACACGCACAGGATGCGATAGCTTGGCTATCTCAATCGGTACTTCTCACGGAGCATATAAATTCACTCCAGAGCAATGTACTCGTAATGCAGAAGGTAAGTTAGTACCACCTCCATTGGCATTTGATGTACTTGATGCAGTTATGGAGAAACTTCCTGGATTCCCAATCGTACTTCACGGATCATCTTCAGTTCCACAAGAAGAAGTTGACACAATCAACAAATTTGGTGGTAAACTTCCAGATGCAATCGGTATTCCAGAAGAAGAACTTCGCAAAGCAGCTAAGAGCGCAGTATGCAAAATTAATATTGACTCAGATAGCCGTCTAGCAATGACAGCAGCAATCCGTCAAGTATTTGCAGAAAAGCCAGCTGAGTTTGACCCACGTAAATATCTCGGCCCAGCTCGTGATAACATGGAGAAACTTTACAAGCACAAAATCGAGAACGTTCTTGGTAGTGCTGGAAAAGCAGAATAATTTTTAGAAAAGAATATTCTAAGAGCACCATTCTAATTTGAATGGTGCTCTTTTGTTTTTATAGTTATAATAGGGCTTAGGAGTGGGTACGATTATTTGGAGCATTGCGATATAATGCGTATATTTGCACCGCTTTTTAGCCGAAAAATATAATATATTCGGGATGTAGCTCAGTCCGGTTTAGAGTACTCGTCTGGGGGGCGAGTGGTCGCAAGTTCGAATCTTGTCATCCCGACTAGAATAAAAGATGCTTTGACAGAAATGTTGGGGCATTTTTAATTTAATAGATTATGATGTGAAGGCTTTCTATAGTGTTATGCATAATAGACTTAATATATAAAATGCGGCAATAAAATTGTGCCAAAAAAGAAAGATTTCTATGTGAATTAATTAAGATGTGTGATAGTTAGAGAGAAGATAGAATTTTATAGCCAAAATTCAGTGTAAATTGGTCTTATTTACTTAATTTGAAATAAAGTATCCCAGATTGATTTTATAATATGTCCCGAATTTAGGACTTTTTAAGCGGCGATTCCATATTGAAGCACTGTTATAAATTTGCCATATTTTCTTATTCGAAATTGCTGCGTATGCCCGAAATATGTGCTATATACAGGTATGATTGGTCAGAACTTCTTTTTTATTCGATAGATTCTTCACTAAAAAGCGCAATAAACTAAAAATCAGAGTATATTTGTAGCGTTAATTAAAAAATAGGTAAAATGAAACATCATTAAGATGTTCTTTGTTGTTAATTAAATATTTAAGATAAAAAAGATATGCGTAATTATATTGTATTACCCCTACTGCTTTTTTCTGTTGCGTTTACGGCGCGTAGTGCAGTTTCTTTGGATTCCTGCCGCAATATGGCAATCAACAACAATAAGGAGATTAGAATCGCTAATGAGCGAATAAAAGGGGCTGGCTTCCAGAAGAAAGAGGCAAAAGCTGCTTATCTTCCAAATTTTGATTTAAATGCGTCATATCTTTATAATCAAAAGAATATAGCACTTTTCTCGGAAGACCAAATGCTTCCAACTAAGACGTTTGATCCCGCAACTGGAAAATATAATTTCAATCTTGTTACAGACGTACAAGGTGTGCCCATTAAGGTGAATGGTCAATATGTGCCAAGCACAGTTGCTTACTTGCCAAAGAGTGCTCTTACATATGATATACACAATGTGTTTGCTGGAGCATTAACAGTGACGCAACCAGTATATATGGGAGGCAAGATTTGCGCAATGAATGAGATTACGAAATATGCTGAGGAATTGGCTACAAGTCTTCGCAACAACCAGGTGCAAGATGTTATTTATAATGTTGATGAGGCATATTGGCAGGTAGTATCGCTTAAAGCAAAAGAAAAGCTGGCTACTAGCTATGTGCAACTTCTTGATACGCTCAACTATAATGTGAATGCAATGGTGAAAGAAGGAATAGCAACAAAATCGGATGCATTGAGCGTATCGGTGAAATTAAATGAAGCAAATGTGGACTTAACTAAAGTGCAAAATGGATTGACGCTTTCAAGAATGTTACTTTCACAGTTGTGCGGTCTCCCTGTGAATACTGTATTACATTTGGAGGATGAAGACAAAGAGAATGTATCGACTGCGATGCCAGCGTCATCGTATAATATGGATGAGGTGTATGCTCGCCGCCAAGATGTTAACGCATTAAAACTTGCTGTTAAAATCTTTGAACAGAAGGAAAAAGTAGCAAGATCAACTATGCTCCCCAACTTAGCAGTTATAGGAATGTATTCCGTTACGAATCCTAATTCATATAACGGATATGAAACCAAATTTGGTGGCGCGTTTAGTGTCGGGGCTATGCTCACTGTCCCAATATGGCACTGGGGTGGTAATCTCAACAAATATAAAGCAGCCCAAAGTGAGACTGTGATTAGAAAATATGAATTGGCGAATGCTTACGATAAGATAGAACTTCAAGTTAATCAAGCATCTTTCAAGATGCAAGAAGCAGTGAAGACTTATAATGCTACAAAGAAGAATCTTGAAAAAGCAAATGAGAATTTGCGTATGGCACAATTAGGCTTTAAAGAAGGAATGATTCCAAGTGATAATGTGATGGAAGCTCAAACAGCATGGCTGAAAGCTAATTCAGAATATATAGATTCACAAATAGATGTACAACTCTGCAACGTTTATTTGTCGAAGGTGCTAGGAACAATGAGCTATTGATTTAGAAAATTATAAAAAAGAATTATATGGATTCCGCTGAAAACAAATTTGAAATTAAGAAAAAGGATAAATCTCTGCTAGCAGCACTTGCTGTGGTAGTAGTGGTTATGCTATGCTTATGTATTGTCGGTTTACTCCTTATCCGGCCGGCCGACTTAGTAGTACAAGGTCAAGCTGATGCAACATCAGTGAGAGTGTCAGGAAAGTTACCTGGAAGGGTAGTGGAATTCTATGTGGAAGAGGGCCAAAAAGTACATAAAGGTGATACTTTAGTACATATCCATTCTTCACTAGTGGATGCAAAACTTTATCAAAGCCAAGCTATAGAGAATGCGGCCGCTGCCCAGACCCAGAAGGTGGATGCAGGTACACGTTCACAAATTGTGAGCTCGGCCTATGATTTGTGGCAACAGGCAGTAGCAGCTCAAACGATAGCAAAGAAAACGTACACTCGCTTGGAAAATCTTTATAAACAAGGTGTCGTCTCTGAACAAAAGCGTGATGAGGCCTTAGCTGCATACAATGCTTCAACTTCGCAGGTGCAAGCTGCTCAATCTCAATATGAGATGGTAAAAGAAGGCGCGCAAAGAGAAGATAAGATTTCAGCGCAAGCTATGCAAAATGCTGCCAAGGGTGGCGTTATGGAAGTGAAATCTTTATTAGAAGACCAATATCTAACAGCTCCATGTGACGGAGAAATCTCAGACATATATCCGCACGTGGGAGAGCTTGTGATGATGGGTGCACCAATAATGTCAGTTTTAAAGCTTGAGGATACTTGGGTAACTTTCAACGTGCGTGAGGACATGCTTAATGAACTAACCATGGGAAAGGAAATAAATGTTATGATTCCTGGTCTCAATAAGAAAAAAGAAAAACTGAAGGTTTATTATATTCATGATATGGGTAATTATGCAGTGTGGAGTGCAACAAAAGCAACCGGCCAATATGATAGCCGTACTTTTGAGATAAAGGCAAAACCTGCAAAACCAATAGAGAACTTACGTCCAGGAATGTCAGTTATTCTTGAGAAATAGGTCTATTTATATCCATAAAAGATTAATATGAATTTATTAGAAAGCATAAGGAATTCTATAATTAGAGGCTGCGTGCAACTAGTGAGCCGTCCATTATATTGGATTTGCTTATTTGGTATTCCAGTATTCTCTGCTGTCTTTTTCGTGTCGTTAATGGAAAAAGGCGTTGCGGATAGAGTGCCTTCTGCTATCGTTGATTTGGATCATACAGAATTATCAAAATCGTTAACTCGTAATCTAAACTCGCTTCAAACGGTTGATATACAATATAAGTTAAGCAGCTATACAGAGGCAATGGATTATATGAAAGAGGGAAAGATAATGGGATTCTTTATGATACCAGAAGGCTTTTCAAGCAAATTGGGTGCATCAAGACATCCAGAGCTAACATACTATATCAATTTTGCATATTTTGTCCCTGGGTCACTTTTAGTGAAGGGATTCAATAAGACCGCAATTTTGGCAAATGGCGCAACATTAAAAACCACTCTCACTTCAGTGGGAGCCCCATCAAGTTTTATTGGGCCCACATTGCAGCCGTTTGTAACCGATGTGCATCCATTGAACAATCCTTGGCTGAATTATAGTTACTATCTATCTAATTCATTTGTGCCAGGGATGTTTGCGTTGATGGTAATGCTTATGACAGCATACACAATAACAGTGGAGATAAAGCGTAAGACCTCTGTACAATGGATAAAACAAGCAGGAGGGTCAATATTGGTGGCTCTATTTGGAAAGCTACTGCCTCAGACTATAGTGTTTACAGTGGTGGGTTGCTTTATCCAAGTGTTGTTTTATGGTTTTTGCCATTTCCCAATGAATGGGAATATCTGGCATATGTTTCTTGCGATGTTCCTACTAGTGCTAGCAACCCAATCGTTTGCTATATTAGTATGCTCGATAGTGCCAAATATGCGATTTTCCCTTTCGATATGTTCGTTGGTAAGTATATTGGCGTTCTCCCTGGGCGGATATTCCTTCCCTGTGGAGAGTATGTATAGCGGAATAGCAATTTATAGCTACATATTGCCGATAAGATATTATTTCTTGATATATATAGATCAAGCATTGAATGGATTGGATTTTGCATTCTCACGCTATTATTATGCAGCATTGCTAATTTTTGTGCTTCTACCATTCACACTAGTGTGGAGATTGAAGAAAGCTTGTATGAATCCAACTTATATTCCATAATGATATAAATATGAGTAAGAATATAATAAACATATTTTTCAAATCATTATTCGAAATATTCCAAGTGTGGAAACGTGAATTCCGCTTGGTATTCAGAGATGAGGGAGTCGTAATATTCTTCTTCGCTCTACCGATTATGTACCCAATAGCGTATTCACTTATCTACAATCCTGAGTTGGCACGTGAGATACCAGTGGTGATTGTGGATGACTGCCGTTCGGAAATTTCTCGTGAATACACTAGGGAATTGAATGCCACTGAAGGCTTACGAGTAGCAAATTATGCTCCGAACCTTCAAGAAGCCAAGCGAATGATGGATGAGAAAGAATGCTATGGTATTATACATTTCCCTTATGATTTTTCACAAAAAGTGGGAAGAGGAGAGACTGCTACATTGGAACTCTATTGCGAGATGAGTTTGCTACTGAGGTATAAGAGCCTTTTGATATCAGCAACCAATGTGTCGCAACACATGGGAGCAAAAGTGCAACTTGAAAAGATGAAAGACTTGCCAATAGCCTCAATTATAGCTCCAGGGGGTGAAACGACTGCTCCAATTCCCTCTAAACTTACGCCAGTGGGTAATACTTCGATGGGCTTGGCATCTGCTATACTTCCAGGAATTTTGATTCTAATATTGCAACAAAGTATTGTGTTGGCAGTGTGTCTATTATGTTCAACTTCAAGGGAAAGGGCCAGAAGAAATAATGGATATGATCCGCAACAAATACGGACCGGAGTGTTTAACTCAATGATAGGTAAATCATTATGCTATTTTATTATAATGATAGTGCCTACGATATATATCCTTCACTATGTCCCGATATTTTTCTCGTTCCCGCAGGATGGAATATCCTTGGAATTGTTCGTGTTTGTAATACCATTCCTTTTTGCAAGCATATTCTTCGGAATGACGCTTCAGGTGTTTGTGCACGACAGAGAGGCTACATTTCTAGTGGTAGTGTTCTCATCAGTGATTTTCTTATTCCTTTCCGGGTTGTCTTGGCCGCGCTACGCAATGAGTACGATGTGGCATCTTAGTGGAGATGTTATTCCTGCAACATGGGCTGTGAACGGATATGTTTCAATGAAGACAGATGGAGCCACTTTGGCACAGCAGAGAGAGCCTTATCTTATGCTATGGCTTTTAACAGCAGCCTATTTTATAATATCATTTGTGATAATAAAATATATCCAACGTCCCCAGTTGAGGAAGCTCAGGGACATGAACTCTTAATAGGACACTCTTTAATTTATATACACTCTATAGTAACATATAGATTGAATATTTTTGGAAATCGCTAGTCAGTTTAATAGATGAGCGATTTTCCTTTTCTCAGAATAATTATATATCTTTGCAAAAAGCTGATATTATTCAGTTTATTCGCCTGACCGCATATTTTGGTTGGGATAATGTTTAACTAATAAAAAGAATTTTGGACCCAGACCCTTTATCGTGCATTTTGACGTTTATACCTGCAGAAATATCGTCGGCACACTCCATTATAACCGTAAATCAACCCACCACAGCCTCGATAATAGCATCGATTGTGGCGCTAGCATGTCTCATGGTTTCAGCATTTGTATCAGGCTCAGAACTTGCATATTTTTCTTTGAAAGCCACGGATTATGATAAAATTCCAGCTGCAAAAAGGGGAAAAGTGAAGAAGTTACTGGCATTTCCAGAGAAGTTGCTGGCGACAATATTGATATCAAACAATTTGGTGAATGTCACAATCGTAATACTATGTAGTTTTGTGATGAACCAAATGCTCAATATAGATAGTAAGATTCTTGATTTTTTGTTCCAAACTGTAATATTGACATTCTTGATACTCCTTTTCGGTGAGATAATACCAAAGTTGTATTCATCTAACAATAATGTTAAGTTTGCCACCTTTGCCGCTACAGGATTATCGTTTTTGAACGATCTCTTTAATCCACTATCACGCCTGATGGTGAAAAGTACTTTTATTGTTAATAAGATGGTGACAAAGAGGCCAGATGATATTTCTATGGATGATTTATCTCAGGCATTGGAGATGTCGGATGTACAGTCTGGTGATGAAAAGGATATATTGGAAGGAATCTTGACCTTTGGAGAGAAGACTGTTTCGGAGATAATGCGTCCGCGTATTGATGTAGTGGATATAGATGTCAAGTCTACATTTGAAGAGGTGATGGATATAGCGGTTACTAACGGATATTCTCGAATGCCAGTGTTTGAAACTACTCCAGACAATATAAAGGGAATACTTTACGCAAAGGATTTACTGCCTTATATAGGAAAGAGTAATGCTCTAGAATTTGATTGGACAAAACTAGTGCGTCCAGCTTATTTTGTGCCAGAGACAAGAATGATTGACGACCTTCTAGAAGATTTTAGAAAAAAGAAGATTCATATGGCAATCATTGTGGACGAATTTGGTTGTACGCAAGGTATAGCAACTCTTGAGGATGTACTTGAAGAAATTGTAGGTGATATAGATGATGAATATGATACTGAAGAGAAATCATATACACGGCTCACGGATGACACTTATATTTTTGACGGTAAAACACTTCTGAACGATTTCTATAAAATTACAGGAATAGATGAGAGTGATCTAGAATCGGTGTCGGAAGATGCAGAAACGATTGCAGGATTACTTCTTAACTTAAAGGGAGATTTTCCAAGAGAAAAAGAGACAATAGAATACGGACGATTTAGATTTCTAGTGCTTAACGTGGTGAAACATCGGATAGCCAATGTTAGGATAAAGATTTTGCCTTTAAATCAAGAGGTTTCTGGAACTAAATAATAAATTTATAAATGCCTTTCTTTAATCAAATAAAATATTCAGAGGACATTAGTGTGTATGTGTGGTCACTCACAGAAACATTTAATGACTTGAAGTATTTATGTCAACGTAGAGGGATTGATACTACAGACGTGAATGACATCAGGGCTAAGAATAGGGCATGCGAAAGATTGGCGGAGAAACTTCTGATAAAGATTATTTGTGGTGAGCCATTTACTCTGGCGCACCATGATAACGGAGCTCCATATATACTGGAAAGTGAATTAAATATAAGTATTTCCCATACAGCAGGAACTGTATGCATTGCTACGAGTACTAAAAGCGAAATCGGAATAGATGTGGAGCGCAAGGGTACTAGAGTGATAAAGGTGCGAAACAAATTCCTTAACGAACTAGAGAAAAGATGGATTTCGGAAGAGGATGTGGATGCAAACCTAATAGCATGGACAGCAAAAGAAGCTCTTTTCAAGATAGTAGGAGAACAAGAAATTGACTTCAGAGAACATTTACAGCTCGAACCATTTAAAAGCGAAGAAGAAGGCTTTATAGATTTCAGAGGGAGTTTTACCAAGCATATGCCTATAACGCAATATGAATTTCTTTCAACACTTGGTATTGATTTCATTATGACTTTAGTTGTAAAGGATGGGACAAAAATAACTAAGCCAGATAATAACTTTATATCAATATAAGATTTATGAATAAATATTTTAGAACATTTTTATCAATTGCTCTTTTAGCGATAATATTACCCTTTTCTTTTAATTCATCAGCTTGTACAAGCTTGCTTGTAGGAAAGAAGGCGTCGGCAGATGGCTCAACAATTGTTACCTATGCTGCAGATTCACATGTGCTTTATGGCTCGTTGAACCATCTTCCTGCTGCGTCCCATCCTGCTGGAGCATTGAGAGAGGTGCGCGACTGGGATTCAAACAAACTACTTTGCAGTATTCCAGAGGTGTCGCATACATATTCTGTAGTTGGAAATATGAATGAACATCAGCTTACTATAACGGAATCTACATGGGGAGGGCGTCCAGAATTGGCCGACTCCCTTGGATTGATTGACTATGGCAGCTTGATTTATATCACATTACAGAGAGCCAAGACTGCTCGTGAGGCAATAAAAGTGATGACCGAACTCGTGAGAGATTTTGGGTATTATAGTGAGGGAGAATCATTCTCAATAGGAGATCCTAATGAGATATGGATTATGGATATGATAGGAAAAGGAGGCAAGGAAAAAGGTGCTGTGTGGGTAGCACGCCGTATCCCAGATGATTGTATTGCGGGTCATGCTAATGCTCCTCGTATTCATAAATTTCCAATGAATGATAAAGAGAATTGTATCTATTCAAAGGATGTGATATCGTTTGCTCGTAAAATGGGTTATTTCACTGGCAAAGATTCAGAATTCAGCTTTGCAGAAGCATACGGACCAGCTGATTTCGGAGCTCTTAGAGGATGTGATGCTCGCGTTTGGGCTTATTTCAATAAATTTAAGAAAGGCATGGAGCAATATCTTCCATTTATCAATGGAAAGAAAGGTGCTGAAGTGATGCCATTATTCGTGAAACCAGACCAAAAGGTATCTGTAAGAGATATGCAAAATATGATGCGTGACCATTTTGAAGGAACCCCATTTGATATGACTAAAGACCCTGGTGCAAAACAATGGTGGGATGTGCCATATCGTTATCGTCCGATGACTTTCAAGGTGGATGGAGTAGAATATACTAACGAACGTGCTATCGCGACACAACAAACGGGATTTGTGCTCGTGAGCCAAATGCGTAACTGGTTACCAGATGCAATAGGTGGAATCCACTGGTTTGGTGTAGATGATGCAAATATAGCAGTGTTTATTCCGATGTATTGCTCAATGAAGAGAATTCCAAAGAGCTACGATCACAAGACAGCAGACCTGTATAATTTATCATGGGAATCTGCTTTCTGGGTTAATAACTGGGTGGCTAATCAAGCATACAACCGTTATTCACTAATGATACCAGATATTCGCAAAGTGCAAGGCGAGATAGAGGATGCATTTGAGAAAAACCAACCAGCATTTGAGGAAAAAGTAAAGGGCATTTATGCACAATCACCATCATGGGCATGTGAGGTGTTAACAGACTATTCAGTGAGTGCAGCAGAAGATGCAACGGCGAAATATAAGATGCTCGGCGAATATCTCTTAGTTAAATTCTTAGATGGAAATATGAAGAAAGAGAAAGATGGACAGTTTCAAAGGAATGCTGACGGATATCCAGTGAGTCCAAATTTCCCGGGATATACTGAAGACTATTATAGAAGTATTGTAAAAGATGCTGGAGAAAGATTAAAGGTGGTAGCGCCTGAAAAGTAAAAACATATAAGCCCTTGTAAGAATTTTCTTGCAAGGGCTTTTTGTATACTAATGAGAGGCTACAAATTGGCAGAAATGTTGTCAAATTTTCATATTGAAAGTTCATTTTATGCCAAAATTTATCCAAAAAAGGGATGAAATGAGCTGGCATAAGGTTTGCAACCTCTATAAGTGAATTTGATGTTGAAAGACTTAAGTTCAAGATATTTAATTAGTTATTAATAATAATTTAAAGATAGGAGATTTTTATTATGCTACCATTAAGAAGAAATCAAGAGTGGTTACCGAATATCTTTAATGATCTATTCGATAACGATTGGATTGAAAAGGTGAATACTACATCACCAGCTATCAACGTAATAGAGAAACCAACCGAATATAAAGTTGAAATTGCGGCTCCAGGTATGACTAAAGATGACTTCAAAGTTAGTGTTGACGAAGAAGGCAACTTGGTAGTGGCAATGGAGAAGAAGACCGAAAAAGAAGAGAAGAGTGGAGAAAAAGCTGAATCACGCTATTTGCGTAGGGAGTTCTCATATTCACAATTCCATCAGGCAATGGTATTACCAGATGATGTAGATAAAGAAAAGATTTCTGCAAAAGTGGAAAATGGAGTTTTGAATGTTGATTTGCCAAAACTTACCAAAGATGAGGTTAAGAAGCAGACAAAGATGATCGAAATTAAATAGCGTTAATCAGGAACTTATAACTGCAATGTTCTGAATTAATACAATATCGCGCAAGCTCAGTGATGAGATGCGCGATATTTTTTTCTATAAAGCATCTATTAACAACCAAATGTTGAGAGCGGAAACAATCACGGCAAGCGAATAAAGGAATATCGCGCTTGGAAGGCTATTTGCATATTTGCCCATAACTTTTTTAGATGATGTGAGCCACACCTGCGTGAACACAGTGAAGGGAAGCTGGATGCTCAAAATCATTTGAGATATAATCAAGCCTTTAAATGGATTGCTAATGAAAATTATAATAATTAAAGCTGCGCAAAGAGAAAGAACGATACCAGTGATAGAGTGAGAGTCTTTGACATTATAAGACTCGCTGAATATTCCTGCAAATATAGTACCTGCAGCCATTCCACTAGTGATAGTAGAAGAAATACCCGCCAATAGCAATGCTACGGCAAAGATGGTAGCCGCATTGTTGCCAAGAAGAGGAGTGAGGAGAGATTGTGCCTGCCCTAAATCTTCTACCGGCTTACCAGCATGATAAAACGTGGTGGCAGCAAGAAGAATCATCGCACTATTAATAGCCCATCCTACAAGCATTGAGAAAATTGTATCGGCAAACTCATATTTCAAAGCCTTTCGGATTGATTTCTCGTCGCCCTTATGAAATTCGCGACTTTGTACAATTTCGGAGTGTAGGAAAAGATTATGAGGCATTACTACCGCTCCAATCACGCTCATTATGATGAGGAGACTTCCTTGCGGAACTGACGGGACTATCCACCCGTGAGTGGCAGTAGGCCAATCTATATCGACCAAGAAGAGCTCATAGATGAATGAGAGTCCTATAATAGACACAAAACCTATTATAGAGCGTTCTATTCTTCGATATGAATTGGTGAGGAGCATTATTATCACAAAGATTGTGGTGAGTAAAGCGCCCCAAACAATTGGAATTCCGAATAACATTTGCAGTGCGATGGCACTACCAAGGATTTCGGCTAAAGAGGTGGAAATACTTGCACCAATAGCAGAAATTAGAAGAGGCCGGCTTATCCACCCTGGTGTGTATTGCGTAGCAGCCTCACTAAGACACAGACCAGTGGCAATGCCAAGGTGAGCTACGTTGTGTTGAAGAGCAATGAGCATAATTGTGGATAAAGTGACAACCCACAGAAGGTTGTACCCAAATTCAGAACCAGCAGCAAAATTGCTAGCCCAGTTACCAGGATCAATAAACCCTACGGTAACGAGAAGGCCAGGGCCAATATATTTGAAAATATCAAGACCGCCAAGAAGATGTGGGTGGTCTTTCCGTTGTAATTCTTTTATAAAATTGAACATATAAAATGTAGATTAAGATGAATTTGTACAAATGTAGAGTTTCCATTTATAAAATCAAACAAACAAAAAAGAAAAAGGCTCCCAGCCGATGGGCTGCGAGCCTTCAAGATGATATTTGATAGCGTTTATTTTACTGGGGTAACCTTGTAACCAAGTTTCTTGAGCAAATTCAATACTCCTTCATCTCCAGGAAGATGTCCCGCACCAACAGCCACAAAAGTAGGAGCTGACTTCATGATTTCAGGAAGTTGCTTTGCCCAATTATGATTACGGCTGTAAAGCAATTTTTTTGCCTTAGCTTCAGTGAGTCCTAGCCCAGGCTCTTGCATGAGTTTAAACATTCCGTTAATATCTTGCGCCATATATAACTTGGCAAGTTTACGAGAGAAATCCATAGTTTTACTTTCATCTTTTACAAGCTCGAGCAGATCTTGTGCTTGGTCTTTTAGATTATCATTGAACAGAAGATTGAATTGAAATTCAGCGGTCTCAAGTCCTTTAGGATTAATATTCCTTTCTCTGAATTTGGTTTGGATAGTAGCATCAAGCTGTTTATTGGGATCAAAACCCTCGAAAGTTTGTGCAGCCTGAAATATTGATATGCTAGCAGTGAGCGCAGCTGGTTTCAACATAATCATTTGATTAACATCTGCGTTCATATATTTCTTTACGACATCTCCAATAAGTTTGAATTCTTCAGGAGTGAATAGAACATTCAACATACTGTCCTGAGGTGCCATAACATATTTAGCAGATTGAGCTTGCAGTCCGGCCATATCGGCCATATCTACTTCTCCATACATTTGAGAGCAAGAGTTTAATGCATCGTTTAAACCCTTTATACTATCAAGAAGTGAAAGTGGGGCAACGTGGTGTGTCCCAAAAATATAAGATGGTTGTTTCAAGCCATTGCCAGATATTTTCCATAGGAGTTGGGCATTTAATCCCAACGCAAAAATTGCGCAAAAAATCGCAAGAAATAATTTTTTAATCATATTCTTAAAATTAAATTTCATAATGTTAGACGTAAAGATATATCAAAAAACTACACGCGAAAGGGAAAAATAATGATTTAAGCTAAGTATTAGATAATTAGCAAATTGACTTTAAGATGTAAAATATCCTTTTTTATGTAGTAACTTTGCATCGAGTGATATTAATAACTTAAAGAAATGCAAAAGAGAAACAGCGCAATATCAATCTGTAAAGGGATTGCAATTATACTTATGGTTATAGGGCATGCTGAATGCCCAGGATTCTTGATGAGCTTCATCTATCTATTCCATATGCCAATATTCTTTATCACGGCAGGATATTTTTTTACGAAGAAATGTCTGGATGAACCTTGGACTTTTGTAGTAAAGCGATTTAAGGGCCTTTATGTACCAATGGTGAAATGGAGTATTTTCTTTCTACTGCTTCATAATGTGTTCTTCTATTTTGGGATTATGAATGAACAGTATGGGAACTGGGAGGGCGGAGTAACTCATCCTTATAGTGTCCAGACAATGATTCAGCGCCTTGTAAATATAGTTTTCTCAATGGGCGGATATGATGAATTTATGGCTGGCGCATTTTGGTTCTTTAGAGCGTTGCTTCTATCAAGTATAGTATTTTTAGTGCTCCATAAATTAATTGAGGGAAAGGTGAAATGGATTAAAGGAAGTGGTGTGACGGTGGCAATAATAGTCCTTGCAATAGGTTTCGGATTATTGAAAACCGGCTTTGGCTTGAAGATACAAACAGTAGTGCAAGGAGGAATACGAGAAGTGATGGGTGTTATTTTCTTTGGAGTAGGAGTATTGATAAGCAGTTATCAAGATAAAATAAAAAATCACTGGGGATTGGCACTGATCTATTTGGGTATATTGATTTTTGGCACAATATGCAAATTCAGGGGAATGGCTCTAGCTATAGAAATGCGTGACGTACTAACATTGACTGTGACCGGAACAGTGGGGTATTTACTAACTTACCATATTTCAACTATAATAGACAAACGAGACAATATATTGAAGAAATTCCTTATTTACTGCGGAGAGATGACTGTATATATCTATGTGTTCCATATAATTTCATTCAAGGTCGTTAGCTTGATAAAGATTTGGTGGTATAATCTTGATTTCGGGCAAATAGGTTGCCATATGGTAATCCACGAACATCCTGGAGATGGCTTCTGGATTCTTTATACCATAGCAGGAGTGGGTTTACCACTTGGATGGATGTGGGTGTATAACAAGATAAAAGAACGTAGGTTAAGGGTCGTAAGTCAGGTAGATACTCAATCTTGATAAAAAAATTCCATTTTTGTGCAACGAATTTAGGTGTTGGTTCGTCTAATATACAGAAAGGACAAAAATTAATATAATATTATGAAGAAATTAAGTAAAGTATTACTGCTTGGATTAGCAGTGATGAGTATGAGCCTAAATTCGTGCATATTTGCTAAAGGTGGAGTAGTACCAAGTGGAAATATCATTACAAAGAATATTCCAATAAATGATTTTGAGAAGGTGACTGCTGAAGGGAGTATGTCGGTGTATTTCGAACAATCTTCACAAGTAGGAGCGGTATTGGAATGTTCGGATAACATAGCTCCTTATGTAGAAGTATTCAATCAGGGGAATGAATTAGTAGTAAGATATAAAAAAGGCATTGTAATCAACCTTTTTGGGAAAGATTCAAAGAAAAACAAAGTAAAGGTGAGCATTAAATCGCCAAAAATTAATTCAATTAATTTGAATGGCTCAGGTGATTTTATCGCTACAGGAGATTTGGCGGCTGAAAATTTATCAGTAAATCTAAATGGTTCAGGCGATATCGATTTAAAAGGAGTTAGATGCAACGCCGGAGCACAGCCAGGAGCCTTTGCCGCTCAGTTGAATGGCTCAGGGGATATCGTCGTAGCAGGAGAAATCTTAGCTAACAGCACAGCAATACAATTAAATGGTTCTGGTGATATAAAAACAAAAAATATTGTAGCACATACATTGGCATCACAATTAAATGGTTCAGGAGATGTGGTGATATTATCAGCAATAGCCGACAAAAGCAATGTTGAACTTTCGGGCTCAGGAGATCTTGTGATAAAGGATTTGCGTTCAAGCAACATAGATAGTAAACTTAATGGAAGTGGAGATTTGAGCGTTTGTAGAATACTAGCCGATGAGGTTCATGGTTCAGTGGTTGGTTCTGGTGATATGCGTTTGACAGGTCGTTGCCAAAAGGCAGTGTTAGTATCTTCGGGTTCATCAGAATTAAGTGCAGCTGAATTGGAAGCAGGCGATGTAGAAGCACAGGCAAGCGGATCTAGCGAAATTAGCTGTAATGCACAAAGAGATTTAAGTGCTTCGATAGAAAACTCTGCGGAAATTACATTTACAGGAAATGCCACAGTGCGTTGTGCTACCAAGCGACAACCACAGAGACGATAGCAGAAATCTATAAGAACTTTATTATATAGCCAATGAGGCGCGGAATATATTAATTGCCGCGCCTCATTTTATATTGTTATGTAGTGTGTTTTACTGGGTTAAGAAAGTCGTGAAGGGCTTGCCCTGGAGACTCCTTCTTCATAAATGTTTCTCCAATTATAAAACCAGTATAGCCGATGGTGCGTAGCTTATGAATGTCGTAGTGGGAACAAATTCCGCTAGCCGCAACCTTAACTTTATCTTTTGGCAAGCGGCCTATAAGGTTGTAAGAGGAATCAACATCTGTGATAAGCGTGTCGCGATTTCGATTGCTGACGCTTACCATATCAGAATCATTTGGAACTTTTTTTATGTCTTCAATAGTGTGAACCTCCACAATAGTCTCCATATTGAATAGGTGCGATAGCTCTACCATTGCAGCAATATCGTTTCTAGACAAAATAGATGCAATTAGAATAATGGCGTCAGCTCCAGAAATATATGATTGCGCTATTTGGTATTTGTCGATAATGAAATCATTTCTTAGTAGAGGGACTTGGACGCATTTGCTCGCAATAAAAAGATCGGTGAGCGATCCTCCAAAGAAACGAGTGTCAGTCATTATTGAGCAAGCACACGCACCATGAGCCACATAGCTCTTTATTACCTCTTGGGCATCTGCATTAGGATGTATATTCCCTCGAGAGGGAGAGCAGCGTTTAAATTCAGCAATTATGCCGCTATAATTTCCAGATATGGCATTCTTTAAAGAAAGAGTAGGGCGCTTAGAAGAGCGGGCCATATCAAAAATCTGGTCCTCCGATATAATAAGTTTTTGGGCTTCAACCTCGTGTCTTTTATTGGCTACGATTTCTTCCAATATGCCTGCCATAATTAATAAATTATAATGGTGTGAATAAAAATGCTGGTTATGGAATGCGAAGTTACGTAAAATAGATATCCTAATCAATAGCAAAATGATAGATAATTGTCAAAAAATGAATTAAAACAAATAAATTGCTCTGGTAATTAGGGTATTTCTTGGCTGAATCGCTATAATAATAACACATCTAAGGATAAAAGGGATGATTATGAATCTAAAGAAACTGAATTTGCTGGGAATTTAGTAAATTTGCGAATTATGAAATATTTCCTAATAGCAGGCGAGGCGTCTGGAGACATTCATGCAGCGCAAATGATAAATGCGCTAAAAGAACTTGACGCACAAGCAGATTTTCAATTTCTTGGAGGAGACTTGATGGCAGCGGCCTCAGGTAAGGCACCTCTTATCCATTACCGCGACATGGCCTTTATGGGTTTTATAGAAGTGATAAAACACTTACGCCAGATTTTGGGATTTATGGACAAGGCTAAGGCTGCAATAAAAGATATGCGTCCGGATGCTTTGATATTGATTGATTATCCGTCGTTTAATCTTAAAGTGGCAAAATATGCTCATTCGACAGGCGTGCCAGCATTTTACTATATTTCGCCAAAAGTGTGGGCATGGAAAGAATATAGAGTTAAGCAGATAAAGAAACTCATCACGGAGATGTATTCAATTCTGCCTTTTGAGACAGCTTTCTATGCAAAGCATGATTATCGTGTAGAGTATGTGGGTAATCCTACTGTGAATGAGATAGCGGAGGCAAAGAAGAATTTCGCTAGCGTAGAAGATTTTAAAAAAATAAATGGACTTGATCCTGAAAAAAAGATAATAGCTCTTATACCTGGCTCCAGAAAGAAAGAGATTAGAGACAATTTACCTGAAATGGTGAAAGCTGCAAGGCATTTCCCAAGCTATCAAATAGTGATAGGCGGAGCTCCCGGAATTGATGCTTCGTATTACGGAAAGGTGCTAGGAGGAGATGAGCTTAAAGTGATTTTCGGCAAGTCGTTTGAACTTGTAAATCATTCTAGAGCCGCATTGGTAACATCTGGTACGGCAACCCTAGAGACAGCTATTATAGGTACGCCTCAAATAGTCTGTTATAGAATGAATGGGAGCAAACTGACTTATTCATTCTATTCAAGATTGCTGAAAGTGAAATATGTGTCGCTTCCCAACCTTATTGCTGATGCACTTGTGGTGCAAGAATTACTTTTGCATTACTGTAATGAAGAAAGAATGGTGAAGGAACTTGGACCACTTTTGGAAGATTCGAAAGAACGTCAAGATATGCTTGACGGCTATGCCGAGATATGGCGTCGATTGACAAATGCCGATAGCGCAAAGACAGCCGCGCGCCGACTTATTAACCGACTTAATGACAAAAAATGAATTTAAAAGAACGAAAACCGTATAAGATTTTATTTGTGTGTCTTGGTAATATCTGTCGTTCACCAGCGGCAGAGGGGGTAATGGCAAGAATTATAGAGGAAAGATGTTTGTCGAATCAATTTTATCTTGATTCTGCCGGAACTTATGGTGGACATGCTGGAGATATGCCTGATAGAAGAATGAGAGTGCATGCTCGAGAGAGAGGATATGAGCTGACTCACCGGAGTAGAAGAGTTGTAGGTTCTGATTTTGATGTTTTTGACATAATAGTGGCTATGGATAGCTCCAATGTATATACACTCAAGAATATGGCTAGCACACTTGAAGAAGAGCGTAAAATTGTGCAAATGGGCCAGTATATACGTCGCTTTCCACAATATGATTATGTGCCAGATCCATATTATGAAGGCTCCGAGGGGTTTGAATTAGTGCTAGACCTCCTAGAAGATGCTTGCGAGGCATTGCTAGACGATATTTTGGAAAAGGACAAATAGCATGCTTTATTGCTATTTTTTGACTATATTTGAAGACAACGCAATTATCAAGAGGAATTTTTGATAGAATACTATTTATAATTTAATATCTAATATGACATTACCAGGAAGAAAAGGATTGATGGCTATGGCAGCCACAATGGTTACAACCGCGTCGGTATTTGCTGCAGGCGTTTCCCCAGTTTCATTGAAGTGGGTTATGGGGGAGAATACAAATGCAGGAAATTACACGTGCAAATTTGTAGTAAAAAATACAAGTGGAAAGGTGCTAGGAAAGGATTGGAAAATATATTTCAACCAGTTTCCGCGAGGAATGAATATTCCAGAGAATTCGCAGTTAGACATATCTATGGTGCTCCGAAACTATTATTACATAGCTCCAAATGCTAATTATAAGGATTTAGCTCCTGGAGATTCCATAGTGATAGATTATACGCAAAAAGGGAACTTTCAATGCATAAGCTATAGCCCTGATGGAGCTCATTTTGCATATAACGGACATGAAGATAATCCGATGAGTATTAAAATGGAGCTTGCACCATTGACAAATCCAAAACAATGGACTGTGCCTGGAAACCAGTATAAAAACTATCCTGACGGCAAATATATGTATGAGCTTAACGAAATGATAAATCCTTCATCAAAGGTGTCGAAGTCCAAGCCATACAAATATGAGATGTTGCCAGCATTGAAATCTGTTGAAACAGGGAAAGGTTATGTGATTATTCCTTCAAGAATATCAATCTCAGCGCAACCGCAACTCGGCATTGCTAAGAATTATTTAGTAGAAAAGCTAGCAAAAAATAATATAACGGCTGTAGCAAAATCGCAAATGCCGATAACGCTGGCTTTGATAAAAGGTAAACGAACAAATACGAATGATGAATTCTACACAATTTCTGTATCAAAGGAAGGAATTGTAATCAACGGGAATACGGAAGCCGGGGTGCTGAATGGAGTAAAAACTCTAATTGCAGCTATTGAGAATAGCGGAAGCAAGACACTGCCAGTGGCTAGGATTTCTGACTATCCAGACTGTAGTTATAGAGGTATGATGCTTGATGTTGCTAGAAATTATACTCCATATGAAGGGGTAAGGAATCTGATAGATGTGCTTGCGTCATATAAAATCAATAAGTTCCAATTCCATTTCAATGATGATGAGGGTTGGAGATTAGAAATACCTGGATTGCCAGAATTAACAAAGGTAGGTTCGCGTAAAGGACTTACTAGGGATGAACATAACTGCATAATCCAAACTTTTGCCGGTAATGGAAATCCAGACGATATGACTACCACAGCAAATGGATATATCACTGCCAAACAATTTATTGAATTGCTTAAATTTGCTAAAGCACGGGGCGTAGAGATTATACCTGAAATAGAGACTCCGGGACATGCAAGAGCAGCTATCGTGTCGATGAAGGCAAGATATAACAAATATAAAGATGTCGATCCAGTAGAGGCAAATAAATACCGCTTGTGGGATTTGCAAGATACTTCAAAGTATCTTTCAGTGCAAGGATATCCGGATAATGTGATGAATCTAGCAGAAGAAGGAACGTATAGATTTATTCAAAAAGTGATTGATGAGATTGCAGATATGTATAAACAAGCTGGAGTAACTCTTCCATTGATCCACCTTGGAGGTGATGAGGTGGCTAAGTCGGCTTGGGATTATTCCCCTGCAGTTCAGAAGTTGATGAAAGACAATGGACTAAAGGGTAATCACGGGATAAGCGAATATTATTTTGACCGTATAACAGAATATACGTCGGCAAAAGGGATAAAAGCTGGCGGATGGCAAGAAGTTGCACTTGATCATAGTGCTGAGTACAATGCAAAGGTGTCACCAAGATTTGGTAGCGTGACAGTATGGAGCACGGTAGGCCGCTTGGATTCCATTCCATATCATATCGCTAACTTAAATTATCCGATGGTGATGTGTAATGTGAATAACTTCTATTTGGATATGATGTATAACCGCCATCAAGATGAGCGTGGATTGAATTGGGGAGGTACTGTGGATGAATTCGATTCATGGAATGCCCAACCATTTAATGCATATCGTTCTGCACGCCAGGATATAAACGGTAATGCTAACAATTTGAATACCATTGCGGATAACAAGCCTGGCTTGAATAATAGAAATATGCTACTAGGCGTTCAAGCTGAATTGTGGTCGGAGACTATACGTGGATATGACTGGGTTCAATATTATGTATTCCCGAAGATATTTGGTATGGTGGAACGCGGATGGAATTCTTTACCAGCTTGGGGTGAACAATATAACGACAATACGCTCTATAATAAAGAGCGCGCCGCTTATAATTTGCAGATAGGAGAAATGGAGCTTCCTAAATTGGCAAAAGATGGTGTAAACTTCCGTATAGGACAACCTGGAATTATTGTGAAAGACGGTATGCTATATGCAAATTCACAATATCCTGGGGAGGAGGTTCGCTATACGCTTGATGGAAGTGAGCCAAATGCTTCATCTGCATTGTGGACTGGAGCTGTACCGGCTGGAGAATCAAAAGTGATAAGAGCTAAATCTTTTTATCTAGGTAAGAGTAGTGTATCTACATACCTTTTTAGATAGGAATCTTTGAAATTATAATATTGGCGTCAGATAGAGCAAGTTTGTTCTGTCTGACGTTTTTATTTTGGACTAATTAAGAAGAAAAATTGATTAATATTCATGCAAAAAACTGTGCAATATTACGCATTCTTATTGTATCTTTGTTAAATAAAGCGGGTATAAGTTACATCGAGCTGTAATATCAAATAAGTCAGCCTGATAGTTCTAAACCCGATTTATGCTATCTTTGTAGGTGATATAGAAATTAATTGCAGCACAATGAAAAAAATATTTTTAAGTATCATATTGGCACTGCTGATGTGCATGCCTATGGTAGCGCAGGACCGCACTCTACCAGCTCCAAGAACAAATGGTGGAATGCCACTTATGGATGCGATAGCAAAGCGGCATTCTTCGCGTGAATTTAAGAATACTCTTTCTCTCTCAAATCAGCAGCTTAGCGATTTGCTATGGGCTACTTGTGGTTATAACCGTCCAGGGAAGCGAACGGTAGCGTCTGCGATGAATAAGCAAGAGATGAGCGCATATGTTATTACTCCTCAAGCCGTTTATAAGTATGATCCTACAGCAAACAAATTGGTACTCGTTAATAGTGGAGATTTCAGACATGCCTGTTCATTGCAGGATTTTGCTAGAAACGCTGATTTAAATATAGCTTTGGTAGCTGACCTCGATTTGCAACCAAACGAAGTGTATGCAGGGATGACTATGGGCGCAATGAGCGAAAATATTTACCTATGGTGTGCGTCGCAAAATATGAATACGGTGGGAAGGGCAAGTTTTGACAAAGATGCACTTACAAAAGCATTGAACCTCAAGAGTAGTGAAAAAGTAATGCTGGTGCAAACCGTGGGGAAATAACTGTGTACATAAACTACAATCTAGAAATTTTTGAGAGCAAAATAGCCTTATGCGAGCTTTTATTATAACATTTATATTATTACTTACTATTTCATTCTTTTTCTTTTCTGGAACATCAGAATTTGATGAGGTTGAAGCTCCTCAACGTGTGGTTACTATTAATGGTAACGGGGTAGAGCAACCAGCTAAAATAGATGGGAAGGTGCATAGTTTGAGAGTGAAAATGCTAGGTGGAAGACTTAGTGATATCTTTTCCGACAGCAATGCTATACAACTAGAAGCCGCAGAAAAAATAGGCATAACTCCGATAACCGACCTTCGGACGGCATATAACCTACGAACTCCGATAAGGAAGGTGAATACATGCGATGCATATGTGGTGGATTCTCTTCGCCATTCGATGCCATATCTTATTCCAAAGGCGGCTGATTTGCTTGCAGAGATAGGTCAAGCTTTCACAGATACCGTTAGTGCAAGAGGGGGTAAGAAATACAAAATAAAAGTGACAAGCGTGATGCGCACGGACAATACCGTGTCGAGCTTGCGCAAGCGTAACAGAAATGCTACGACATCCTCATGCCACAGATTCGGAACGACGTTTGATATAAGTTATACGAGATTTATTTGTTGTGATTCCTCTTATATAGTGTCGCAAGCAGATTTGAAAAATATATTAGCCGAGGTGCTTTATGATTTACGCAAAGAGGGTCGCTGTTATGTTAAATATGAGGTAAAACAGTCGTGTTTTCACATAACAACACGTTAAATATCTATATAATTGTCCTTTATTGGGTGATGAATTGTTATTTGTTGGGAAAGGACAAATTTATTTGGTTAATTTGTAGAACATAACAAATTATAAGAAACGATATGACCGATGAAAAGAAGCGTATACTGAAAAAGTGCATAAAAATAGGTGCGTGGACTTTAGGATGTTTCTCCGGCCTAATTGCACTATTGCTAACTGCATTAGTGCTTATATTTACCCCTCAAAGACTTACTCCACTTGTAGAAAAAGCTGCAAACGACTATTTGAATGCTGACGTAAAGATAGGTCGCATAGAACTCACAGCATGGTCAACTTTTCCAGATTTGACTATTGATGTGCAGAATTTGAGTATTGAGTCAAAGGCTTTTGACAAGCTTACTGCAATCCAGCGAGCCGAATTGCCACAAAATTCAGATTCTTTAGTGTCCCTAAAATCGCTCCATGCCGGAGTGAATGTGCTAAAGCTTCTATATGGTACTTTTTCATTGAAAGACTTGTCAGTTGACGGACTTCGTCTTAACCTAGTGACATACTCACCACAACTTAGTAATTATGATATTACGCCTCCTTCAAAAGAAAAGAAGGATGATAGCCCAACAACTCTACCTACGCTTTATTGGGATAAGCTGAATATCACAAATTGCAAGGGTATAACATATTATGACTATCCGTCGCAATTAGACGTTAAGCTTAATATGCCTAATTTATCATTGGATAATGAGGAAGATGATAACTATAGGTTGATTACCAAAGGAAACCTTGATTATGCTATGGGCGGCTTCCAATTTGTGAAAGACTTACCATATGAATTTAATGGAAAGATTGAATGGAATTCTGATAAATTGATGAATGTGGCCTTGAATGATATGAAGGCCAAAATAATTGATATCCCTATCGGAGTTAATGTAGGTGTGACAATAGAGGATAAATCTATGTTGCAAAAACTTGATTTAGATCTTGGCCCTGTGAAATTGGCATCGGTAGTGCCTCATTTACCAAAAGAATACCAATCTTTATTTGCAAGAATTCAGAGCAACATAAGCGCAAAGGTGAAATTGCATTTAAAGGAGCCCTACGATATGAATAGTGGGGGATATCCTTCACTTGATGCATCGCTGGTGGTTCCTGATTCCTATATTAAGAGACTTAATTATAGGCTCGATAAACTAGGAATGGATGCGAAAATATCCATTGATGGCAAGAAGCCGAATAATAGTACTTTGATATTGAATAAGTTTATACTTGATGGACATTCAATGCACTTGGACCTTAAGGCAAGAATAGATAATATATTTGCCGATGCTCATGTGAAAGGAGCTATGAAAGGGAATGCTAATCTAGGTACTATAATGGAGGTGCTTAATCTGCCATTGGATTTTTCTGTGAAAGGAGAACTGGAGGCGAATGCCAATGTGGATATGCATTTGAGTGATTTGTCAAGGAATAATTTCCAAAGGATGAAGATTAATGGTTCGGCTAAGTTGGCTAACCTATGCTTCCGCAATCCTGTCGATTCAATTGATATTGATGTCAATAAAGCAGAATTTGCTTTTGGAAGCAATAAAAATATTAGTGTTGATGGGAAATCATTTAATGATTTGCTTCATTTTACATTGAATATGCATGGTATAGTTTCGGAGATCGGTGGCACTAAGATGATGCTCTCAAACGGGGAAGTAAAAGCGGGATGTACGGGGAATATAGCTAAGGCTGATACTTCTAACATTGTGCCATTTGGAGGCGTGATTAAAATAGATAATTTTGTTATGACTCAGCCAGACAGCTCGTCTTTAAAAATTAAAAATCTTAATTCTTCAGCCAGTCTTCAGAGATATAATGATTCAGCAAAAATGCCGAAATTGCATTTGGGAATGACTTTGAGCAAAATAAGCTATAAGGATGCGTTGGCAAAGATGAATCTTCATGATGGACGATTTGAGATTAATGCGAACTTAAGACAACATCATAATAATGGAGAAAAGGCAAAAAGAATTGAAGAATTGCGAAAGCTTCATCCGGGCATGAGCAATGACTCCATTCTTGCACTAGCTTCAGCCGGGAGAAGTATTGAGGGTAATGTGATGGATATGAGCGTGCAGAATAGCGGTTTCAGAGATTTACTTACCAAATGGCAAATTGACGCAAACATTATTGCTAAGCGAGGTAGATTATTCACTCCATATTTCCCATTGAAAAACAGGCTTCAGAATCTGGAGATGCAGTTCAGTACAGATAGCGTGATAGTGAAGAACGTTGATTACAAAGTGGGTCACAGCACTCTGAATATAAAGGGAAGCGTTCATAATATAAGGACCAACCTCCTTGGGCGTAACCGCCGACCGCTGGATGTAAGATTCATTGTAAAGGCAGATACTATAGACGTGAATCAAATAGTGAAGGCTGCAGTGGCCGGAGCTAATTTCGGGGCATTGAAAACAGCACCGACTACAAAGAGGCAAAGTGATGCTGATTTGGATAGATTGAGTGAAAAGATGACTAGTAGCGCTGATACGACATTGGGCGCAATACTAATACCAGGAAATCTGAATGCTACAATAAGTCTTCGAAGTAAAAATATCCTTTATGGGGATATGTATATGAAGAAGTTTAATGGAGATTTACTTATCCATGACAGGGTTATGAACTTGCATGAACTAAACGCTAAGACAGACATGGGTTCAGCGAGGCTTAATGCTCTATATGTGGCTCCAGATGTGAATAATTTGAAGTTTAGTTTTGATATGGGCCTAACCGATATACAGGTAGGAAAGTTTATAAAGATGATTCCTCAGATAGATTCAATAATGCCTTTGCTAAATTCAGTGGATGGCTTAATCAATGCGGATTTGGCGGCAACAGCGAATCTAGACTCAACGATGAATATCTTGATGCCGTCATTAAAAGCAGCTGTTAAACTAGAAGGTCAGGACTTGATATTTATGGATGCTCAGACGTTTAAGAAAGTGGCAAGAATGCTATTGTTCAAAAACAAGGATAGAAATGTTATAGATAAAATGACAGTGGAGCTTCTGGTGGATAATTCTCAAATGGAGCTTTTCCCATTTATGTTTGACGTGGACAGATATCGTTTGGGCGTTTTGGGCTACACTAATATGGATTTGAACTTTAGATATCATATATCAGTGTTGAAGTCGCCTGTGCCTTTTAAGTTTGGTATAAACATATATGGCAATCCAGACAAAATGCATTTTAGATTTGGCGGAGCCAAATACAAGAAAGGCGTGGAAATGGAAAGTGTTAAGATTGTAGATACAACTCGAGTGAATCTTCGCAAGCAAATTTCGAGCGCATTCAAACGAGGAGCAAAAGCAGCATTGAAGTCAAATCTTAAGTTTGGAAAGAAAATGAATTATAGCGAAGATTTAAAATTGTCGGATACAATAACTCATGAAGATAGTTTGCAAATGATTAAGGCTGGCTTGATAGAGGCTCCAACGCCTGTATCACAACCTATTGTAACTCCTTCTCAGGAGATTGAAAAGACAAATAAGTCTTCCAAAAAAGAAAATAAGAAAGGCAACAAATCGAAGGCTGCGAATAAAAAAGAAGAAAGTGCCTGGATATCATCGGATGATGAGGATAATAATAAAAGAAACATACTTTCATAATGCAGTTGGATTTACGGATTATATGTGATGAAAGAAGAAAATGCAGTTAAGAAATTTCTAGAGGAGAACAATCTTCACGAATTAAATATAAAGGCGGCGCTAATTGATATGGATGGTGTACTTTATGATACTATGAAATATCATACGCTAGCATGGCATAAGATGGCAACAGAACTTGAAATAAAGTGTGAACGGGATGAGTTCTATCTTTATGAAGGGATGACTGGAGCTGCTACTATCAATCTCCTTTTCAAGCGGGCATTTGGGCGAGAGGTGAGCAAGGAGGAAGCTAAAGAACTTTATGCTGTGAAGGTGAAATATTTCACGGAAAACGGAAAAGTTGAAATGATGCGTGGCGCGGACAGAATGTTGAATTGCCTTCGTGATAACAATGTGATGAGAGTACTTGTTACGGGCTCGGGACAGCATACAATCCTTGATCGGATAACACATGATTATCCAAACATATTTGATGAGGATAAGCGAGTAACTGCTCACGATGTTAAACACGGAAAGCCGCATCCAGAGCCATATTTGATGGGAATGGCTAAGGCAGGCTGCAAACCTGAAGAATGTATAGTTGTGGAAAATGCTCCATTAGGGATAGAATCGGGGAAAGCTGCAGGGTGCTTTGTGGTAGGAATTACCACGGGACCAATCCCGAAAAAAGCGATGGTGGAAGCTGGCGCAGATATAATTTATAATTCTATGGATGAATTTGCTGATGCTTTGCCATTATTGTTGAAGAGTATAAAAAAAGAAAAAATATAAACTTAGACGTTATATTATTAAAAACAACTATTTTTATTTTGAAAATGAAAAACGATTAATAAATGAAACATCAAAAGCTAATATTTACAAATGACGTAGTGTCGGCACTTGAAAGCGTGCTAGCCGAAATGGAATATAATAAGGCATTCTTTCTAACTGATGTCAATACAAATAGATTTGTATATGAAAACATAAAGGATCCTCGTATAATTGGGATAGGAAAATGTATCACAATAAAATCGGGAGATATAAATAAGAATTTGGAGGGAGCATCCGCAGTGTGGAAAGCACTTGATGAGCAGGGTGCAACCCGAAACAGCATACTTATAAACTTGGGAGGCGGTATGGTGACAGATTTGGGTGGATTTGCTGCATCTACTTTCAAGAGAGGTATAAGGTTTATAAATGTGCCAACTACTCTTCTTGGGGCAGTTGATGCTGCAGTGGGCGGAAAAACTGGAATAAACTTTAATGGGCTAAAGAATGAGATAGGGGTGTTTAATGAGGCGCAGGCTGTAATTATCTCATCAATATTCTTTAATACGCTTCCACTAGAGGAGGTTAAATCAGGCTATGCAGAAATGCTAAAGCATGGTTTGTTAAGCAATAAGAAAGCTTTTAACCGTCTGTTAGATTATAATTTTGAAAATTCTCATCACGCGGAATTACTTGATCTTTTAGAGGAATCTGTGAATGTGAAAAGACGTATTGTGATTGAGGATCCTCTTGAACAAGGACTTCGTAGAGCATTGAATCTTGGACACACTGTGGGGCATGCATTTGAAAGCTATGCAATGAAGAGAAAGAATCCAATCCCACATGGATATGCTGTGGCATGGGGTATTATAGCAGAATTAGTGCTTTCTCACATGATATTTAATTTCGATAGTGAGACGTTGGAACGCTATGCAAGATTCGTATATGATAATTATGGAGCATTCAATATAACATGTGAAGATTATCCTGCATTACTGGATTTGATGCGTCATGACAAGAAGAGCAAAGCTGGCGAGATTAATTTTTCATTGTTGAAGTCAATAGGTGATGTGGAAATTGATTGCGTGGTAGCAAGCGATCAAGTGAGTGCGGCATTAGATATATATAGAGATTTGGTGCATATATAGATGTAAAACAATAAATGAATAAGGGGCTTTTAAGGCCCCTTATTTTATTTCTATATATTGATTTCGGTAGGTTTAGTTTCAACAGGAGTAACACCCTCTTCAGGTAATATTGGATCTTGGGCTTTTCTCTGCATCTTATATGTGATGTCGGTCATCTTGCCATTCTTTTCAACATGATAAATGCATTGATTAGTGTCAGGATTGTCAAGTCCTCCAAGATATGCTCGATACGGGCCGAGTTTGATATAGTCATAAGTAGTGGCATCTACACCATCTGGAATCTCCTCGCGCCCAGAATACCAAGCTCTACGCAGAGAAGGATAGTTACGGCTAAGAAACTTAGCCAAATCCTCTACCTCTTTAGGCGCTTGGTCACCACCCATAAAGCATACGCATGTAATGACATCTCCATAGCATTTGAGCATATCGCGAAGTTCAGCTACGTTAAGAATAGTCCCAACATCTTTCCATAGCCATTTGCTATGACATCCTTCACAGCGAATAGGACAGCATGTTATATTAATAGCAAGAGTGAGTTCGTCAGGAATTTCCTGACATACAATGTCGAAGTTGTGATATTTAAGCATCAATCAATTCTCCTTTATTTTTAGCATAATAGCGACGAGCGGCTTCGCGTTGACGAGTGGCAGAAAAATTGCTCACGCGCTTCATGTAGCCGATAATACGCGTTAAATAGTCAATATTCTTGCTATGACACTTAGGACATTCGTGTAGATATCTCTTGTCGATGTGTCCACAGTCATTGCAGATAGTATTCGGTATGTTGAAGGTGAAATAATTGGCACCCTCAATAGCAGCAACGCGAAGAAGCTGACGATATTGTGTTTTAGAGAGATGTTCTTCAAGATTTAGATGAAGCGCAGACCCTCCAGTAAGATGATCGATATAACGACGACCATGCAAACGGAATTTATCAATTATGTTCAATGAATTGTCCTCGACTATGTAGAAATAGCTGTTATAACATTCGCGTGGCACGAAATAGCCATCTTCTTTATCCCATTTAGCGTGCTTAACCCCAACATTTTCAGCCGGAATCATTTCACAATTAAATAATGTCTTTTTAGAATGATATTTCTTGTTATATTTTTCAATTAAAGAAAGAATATCTTCAACAAATTTCTCGTATTCAGGGTTGTCATTTATTTTAATGCCTAAGAATTCTGCAGCTTCCACGAGTCCGTTAATACCGATGGTTAAATACTGACGCCCAATGTTGATATAACCAGCATCAAATAGCGGAAGCATTCCTTTAGATTCAAGCTCCTTTAGATTTTCGTCATAGCCTAGTTGTACCTTGTGAACAAGATCAATTATCTCAGATAGATAGGTTAGGTAATCTTCTCCGTTCTTCTTAGAATATTGAATACATCTATTTAGGTTGATGGTAAGTACGCTCTTAGAACCCGTAGAAACACCTCCTGCACCAAGCGTATAGCTAAATCCATTATCTTGAATCTCGTTGCGAAGACGACAGCAGCTAGATAGAGAATCAGCATTATCGCTCATATATGTGAAGAATGAGTGACCTTCAGAATACATTTCGGCTGTGAAATCGCCCCATTCTTTATCGCGTACATCTCCATTTTCAGTAAGAAGTGCCATAGTTTCAACAGGGAATGTAAGCACTGTTTTTGTGCGTTCCTTGTTGAACCACTTCATGAAACGTTTTTGAAGCCAGCTAAGAGACTCCCAATTTGGCTTAGTCCCATCAGGGAATCTAAACTCACCGAAGAGACTCTCAAAATAGTATTTATCATAATATGCAATATTCCAGAAAACGGCTTGAAAATTACGTGCGCCAGTAGGTTGGTTTATTGAATATACTATTTGCTCAAAGCAATCAGTAATTATCTTGTCGATTGTACGCTGCTTTTTTGATAAATCAACAATCTTATCGGCATTCTTAAAGTAGTCTTTACCAAATTCCAATTCAACGAAGTAGTTCATATACATTAAGAATTCGGGAGTGGCGCAAGCACCACTAAGCATACTTGAGACAATGAAAACGAGGTTTACAAATCCACCGCAGAAAGATTTTAAGTTAGTTGGCTTTGTGGAGTTTCCGCCAACGCTTAATGTGCCGTTAAGCAACCATGGGTACATAGTAATGCTAGCACAATAGTTAGCAAGGCTGGTTTCATCGTTTTTGTATATAAAGTGGCCGTTAAGGAGCTTTAAATAGCGATCAGAAAACTCTTTCCCATACATTTCCTTAAGGCGGTCCGTAAGAAGACGGCGGTTTAGTCTAATAAATCCTTGTTTTGGGAGCTCTCCGATAAGTGTAGCTATATTCTTACGCTCGATATTAGCGTTAGCGTCATATTTACTACTTGTGGCAGCATTGTCAGAATTGCAGTAGTTGATAAGAAATTCGAGGCGCTCACGCACTTCTCGATCTTCTAAATGGCTTTGCCTATAAAGCATATAAGCTTTAGCGACGCTAAAATATCGCTCAGCCATGAGAGCGACCTCGACTTGATTTTGAATTTCCTCAACACTCATGCCGTCGGCAATTCTCACACGAGAAAGAATTGCTGTGATGTCGTCGTCAGTAGCGAAACTGTTAACTGAAAGGAATGCTTTGCGGATAGCATTTTTAATTTTTTCGATGGAAAAAATCTCATGTTTTCCATCACGCTTAATAATTCTGATTTCAGAACTGCCCATATTATATGTTTTTTATTAAGTAACTTATCTAAGTAAATAAAAGGACAAAACTATCTCTCGCACCGCTTCGTGAAGTGCTACAATATACCTAGTTCCCTTTAATAAAGGAAGCCCTGATTGAATTCCGACAAGAATTCCAGAAAGTAGTTTCAGAGTGTTAGTTTTTCTTCCTATGGGAGTTTCTCTTTGTCTCCCTAATTATAAGCTCAGACAAAGATAAAAATAGTTTTTATTAACTGCAACAATATTGAGAAAATTATTTTTTGGGAAACTTTTTTGGCTATTGAAAAATGTAAAATTAAGATAATTAGGTGATTATAATTTTTTTTGGAAAACTTTGAATGAAAATTATGTGAAATAAAATTTTATTTTCGACACAATTCAAGCTATAATTGAGCTAATGATTCCATATCGATTTGATATATTGAATGTTGTAGAAAGCTTATAAAAAATAGGTGTCAAATGATGGATAATATGTATAAAATAGGTTTAATTAACTTGAAAGGCAGTATGAAGTTATAATAATTGAAAGCCAAAAGCGTTAAGTATATTAGATGAAAAAATTACAGTTAATATTGTTTGCGATAGTAGGAATACTATCAATGATTACCACTGGATGTATTGAGGACGGCTTTACTTATAATTCCAGTGATGTATTGGCATTCTCTTGCGATACATTAAAATTTGATACTGTTTTCACTGAAGTTGGGACATCAACGCGTAAATTTGTGGTATATAACCATAATAAGAAGATGTTGAATATTTCATCAATCAAGATGAGAGGAGGAGCCGCAAAAGCCAAATTCTATCTTAATGTCGACGGGATTAAAGGAACGGAGTTTAAAGATGTAGAGGTTCGCGGTGATGATAGCATATTTGTATTTGTAGAGGCGTATGTTGACCCTACAAATGCTAATACTCCTGTGGCGATTGAAGACCAAGTACAATTTATTACAAACGGAGTCCAACAAAATATACTTGTGACAGCTGCCGGTCAGGATGTAACTATATATTATGCGAAAGAAATAACTGCAGACACGCATCTAACAGCAGATAAGCCATATTTAATATTTGATTCATTGACTGTGGCGCCTGGTGCAGTCCTAACGGTTGATCCTGGTGCAACAATATATTTCCACGACAAGGCGAAAATTAATGTGAAAGGGCAGCTGATAGCTAAAGGAACTAAGGAAATGCCGATAAATTTTCGAGGAGACAGATTGGATAATGTCGTGGGAGATATTGGCTATGATATAATGTCGGGTCAATGGGGCGGTATAAGGCTTTTCAATGAAAGTTTCGGCAATGAGATGCAATATGTGTCGATGCGAGGTTCGTCATGGGGCGTGGATATAGACTCTACATCAGTAGATAAGATGAAGCTTCATCTATTTAACAGCGTTCTGCATAATTCGAGCGGAAGCGTGCTTACATCAAGATATGCATGGGTAGAAGCTGAAGGTACGGAATTTTCTGATGCAAAAGGCTCCGTAGTTAGTTTGATTGGTGGAAAGGCCAAAATGATACAATGTACTTTCGCAAACTATTATTTGTTTGGCGCTATAAGTGGCTCAATAGTCAACTTAAGCTATTTGTTGCCAGCTGACAAGAAAGCACTTCCATTAATGGAAGCGAATTTTGACAACTGTATTATTTATGGAAATATCGGAGAGTTAAATATTAGCGATTTGACAGGAGCTTCAGTGTATCTAAGAAATTGCTTATTGAAGTCTAAAGGTAGTGATGACTCTAATTTTTTCACTTGCAAATGGAGTGCTGACCCCAAATATTATACCGTTAGAGAGAAATATATATTTGATTATAGACTCAAGAATAAGAGCGATGCAATTGCCGCAGGGAATAGAGCCTTGTGCCCAGAATCGGCGCGATATGACAGATATGGGGTGGATCGCTTTATGCGAGATGGAATTGATATAGGTGCGTATACTTGGGTTGAAAATACAAAAGAAGATTCTAAATGAAGACAACTATAACTCTAGATAAGATGCGCTTTCATGCATTTCATGGAGTACTGGAACAAGAGCGTAAGGTAGGGAATGAATTTGAGGTATCGCTCACAGTGAAATATGATTTCAAGAAAGCGTTATATACAGATAATCTTGATGATACTCTTAATTATGCTGAATTATATGCAGTAGTAGAGCGCGAAATGAATGAGCCTTCAAAATTGCTAGAATGTGTGGCAGGCCGTATAATTGGAGCCGTGAAGAAAGAGTTCCCTAATATAGACGGTGGCGAAATAGAGGTTAAGAAACTTACACCACCATTCAAGTGCCAGCTTGATTCAGTAACTGTAAAAGTGAAATTTTAATAAGAATAATATATAAGAAAAAGGCGCTTTCCATAAGGAGAGCGCCTTTTAGCTTATGAAGTATGACCTTCTTACTTAACAGGAATCTTTTCTATGCGGCGTTCATGGCGACCACCTTCAAATTCTGTATTGAGGAAAGTTTTTACGATTTCTATTGCCTCATCATTTGTGATAAAACGTCCGGGCATTGTGAGAACATTGGCGTTATTATGCATACGTGCTAAGCGTGCGATTTCAGGCATCCAGCTGAGTGCTGCACGGATACCCTGATGCTTATTTAGTGTGATGCTTATACCTTCGCCACTACCACAAATTCCTATACCTGGATAACATTCTCCTTTTTCAACAGCTAAAGCGCAGGGATGAGCGTAGTCAGGATAGTCACAGCTTTCCGTGCTGTTGGTTCCGAAGTCCTTGAAAGGGATTCCTTCTTTATTGAGATATTCAATTACGGCTTGTTTAGTGTCAAAGCCAGCATGGTCGCAGCATAAAGCTACAGGAACGTTTGGTTTTAAAATTGACATAACAGTAAGTGTTTATATGTATTACAAAAGTACAAACTTAATTGAGGAAAACAGCTATAAATATGCTCTAATAATTTAAAGCGTACTCAAATGGGGGAATTTCTCAATGAGTACGCTTTTTCTTTTTAGCAATTACGAAGATATGATGCTTTAGACTCAATAGTCATCTTTTTCGGGTCCATAGCCATTATCATCATAGTCGTAATCATAACCAGACCCATCGGGCTCGTAGGTGCCATCATAAACATCTGGGTCGTAACGCTTGTCATATTCCTCTGCTTCGCTATCTCCATCCTCGCAATTAGGATCTTCAGTGTAATAATCTTCCATATCGTGGTAGTAAAAAGGAGGCTGTTGAGCAGAAGCGGGTTTCTTCCCCTTACAAACGAATGGACTGTAAGCACCAGATGGATATACTCGGTGTCTTTTTGATATGTCTCTAGCAGAAACTTTTCTGCCGGAAACAGGACTGTTAGAAGAATAGAACATGTTCATGGCATAAAATTTTGATTCCTATAAATATAACAAATAAACAAGTGTATATTCTTTACTTCAAAGTTATTTGCTACCCAAAATTAATAATATTAAACCAATAAAAAGAATAGAAAGGTCAATAAGTTTTAATTTGAAATTCTTCTCATGTAGAATCGTTATGCCGTATAGAAATGAAACGATTACGCTACCCCGTCTAATCATAGATACTACAGCTATCATAGAGCCATCTATAGACAATGAATAGAAATAGACAAGGTCTGCAGTCGTAAGAAATAAGGCAATACATGGAATGCTCCATTTCCAATGGAAATGTGTTGATTTATCATGCGAAACTCTCTTCATTATAAGAATAACTGTGCCCATAATGATAAATTGATAAAATGCATACCAGGCTTGAACGTTTAAGGGTTGAAGATGGCGTATAAGATATTTATCGTAGAGCGCACTAATGGCTCTCATAACAGTAGCTCCGAGGCAAAGCCATATCCATTTGCTGTGTTTTAATGAGAATCCTTCCTTTCCGCCGAGACGGCTAATAAAGAATAGAGAGCAGAATCCTAACGTAATACCGCACCATTGCATCCAATTTAATGATTCGCCAAATATTACGAGTGCTCCTACTAAAACGAGGATAGGACGCGTGGCGTTAATTGGCCCATTAATGGTGAGTGGTAAATGCTTGATGCTGAAATAGCCCAAAATCCATGATGATAGAACTATGAATGATTTTAGAATTATAAGCAAATGTGTGTGGATATTTCCACCAAAACCACCATTATCGTTTATGACATCACCAATAACGATTGGACTTAAAAGGATGAAGCAAAAGAAGGTGTTAAGGAATAAGACAGTGAGTACATTATTCCCAGATACAGACTTCTTTTTGAAAATATCGTATATGCCTAGACAGAGAGAGGATAGAATAGCCAGACTAATCCACATGATTGTTTAAAGCTGTGTTTCTGAATTTTGTTAATCGGAAAGTATGATTCACCACAGAAGGAATCTCATGCTCGTAGTGAGTGACGTAGATAAGCGCTACGTTTTCATTATCGGTAGATTTTTCTATGATTTTAGCTATAAGTTTTTTCTTTGACATGTCAAGACCATGGAGGGGCTCATCGAGTATTAAAAGCGGGGCTCCCTTGATGAACGTGCGTGCAAGAAGAGCGAGCCTTTGTTCGCCTGCGGATAGGGTATTAAATCTTCTATCGGCTAGGTTGGCTATGCCGAGAGCCTCAAGCCATTGAATGGCAATTTCTTTATTCTCGGGAGTAATTTTGCGGAAACAACCAACATTGTCATGAAAACCTGACGCGACAATTGTCATCACATCTTCCCCATTATTGAAATATAGGTGCATTTCGGGTGATATATAGCTGATATTTCTTTTGATTTCCCAAATGCTTTCTCCAGTGCCGCGCTGGTGGTCAAAAAGTATTATGTCATTGCGATAGCCTTGAGGGTTGTCAGCATAAACCAAGCTAAGCAAAGTGCTTTTACCAGCCCCATTCTCGCCGAGTAAAGCCCATTTTTCGTCCGCTTGTACTTTCCAAGATACTTCGTTTAGAATTGTTGTTGCACCATAGTTAACGTTACATTTACGTAGCTCGAAAGCCGTTGAAAATTCGTTTTTTGGAATATTATTGTTGAATGGGATTTTTGATGTGTCAAAATCATTTGGAAAGAGGTCTGTGCACCATTTGCGTTCAGCATCAACATCTTTCACTTCACGCATCTTACCAATTTCTCTATTCTTCATCGGAATGATGTGAGTGCAGAAGTCAGGAATTTCGATAGGGTTACAGAGCAATAATATTACGGCAGTGTCTTGAGAAACTATCGATTTGATAAGATTGTTGAAAAGCTCACGAGAAGTAGCATCGAGTCCAATATAAGGATTATCGATAATCAAAATGTCTGGGACAGAAGAGAATAGATTGATTATTAAGAATTTCCTTAACTCCCCACTGGAAAGGAAGTTGATGCGTTTGTGAAGTATTTCTGTGAGAGAAAGTTTGTCGCATAGTTTATTCCATAGGTCGGGCTCAATGCGTCCTTTAATAAGTTCTTCAACAGTGGGAATAGCATCATTTTGAGTAGCCTCAAAACGTTGTTGATAGTATGAATCCTTACAACCTGTTAATGAATGAATGTCGGAAAATTCAATGTTTCTGATTTGCAAAGACTTTTTGTCGCCATGAATTACATTCGTGCCAATGTTCCAGCCTTTTTCAATTATTTTTCCAAGGGTGGTCTTGCCACAGCCATTTTCGCCAATTATGGCATAACATTTGCTTTTCTCTATTGAAAATGGATGAGGATTTTGCAGGCTTATTCCTGTGTATTGCAGTGAGGAACTTGCAGCCTCAAGTAATGTGGAATTCTGATGCATCTTTTTTACCTTTAATTGAAAACCTTCACAAAGGTAGGTAAAAACTTTGTGAAAGGGTTGTATAAACTTGAATAAATGGTTTTTAGAAGGTATAAAGATGTGGAGATGTTAAATAATTATTATAAAGCAACGAGAGAGTGATTAATTACGTTGAAATAATATAACTTTACGGCGAATTAAAATACGTCGATTAAAAAAAAGAAGACGCAAATTTTATATGAAAAAAGATTGTGAAAGAAGCTCGAAAACCGAAGAAGCAGGTTGTGGAGTCGCGGAATGCCAGTCACCACTGGTGTTCAAGAGGTTGACATTAGAATCATTAGAAGAAATTTATCCATATTTGCTCTCATCAGGGAGCTCATCCTGTGATTATAGTGCAGGCGGCATCTACATGTGGATTGACTATTTCAAATATAAATACTGTATTTACGAGGATACCCTTTTTATAAAAGGCGTAGCAGAGGATAACGTGGAGCGTAAAGCGTTTTCAATGCCAATAGGTAAATTGCCTTTGAGAGAATCGGTGAGACTGCTTTGTGACTATTGTGACGAACATGGATACCAGCTAGTGTTCTCTGCCATTACAGAAGAGGTAATAGATAGGTTTAAGGCATTAGAGCCTGAATGTGTTACCAGCCTTGACCAATGGGCGGACTATATTTATTCAATAGATGCATTGGCTTCACTAAGCGGTAAGAAATTAAGCAAGAAAAGAAATCACTGTAACAGATTTGCCCTTGATTACCCGGAAGCTACATTTGAATCGATAGATGATGATAATATTGATGCAGTGCGCAAGTGTTTTACTGAGATATGCGAGACGGCCAAAGACACGCCGATGGCAGAATTTGAGCGTGGACAAGTGTGGCATGTGCTTGATCATCTAAAAGATTATCCATTCGAATCAATGTGTTTAAAGGTTGGCGATGATGTGATCGGATTCACTGTGGGAGAAGTGGTGAATAAAGTGGTGCATGTGCATATAGAGAAAGCGCTTCATTCATATAATGGTGCAACAGAAACGCTGAATCGGAGGTTCGCTGATTTTATCCATATGAAATATCCAAGAGTAGAAGAAGTTAATCGTGAGGATGATGCGGGAGACGAAGGACTTAGGCAAGCCAAGATGTCATATTATCCTACAAGACTATTGAATAAATTTAATGTTTCGTTTTAATTATTAAAAATAACGAATAATTATCTTTGTAATATATCAGTACAGAAGTGGAAAATTTTATTATTTTTGTTAGAATTTAATAAAGCAAAACAACAGAGGTATGGCAGATACAAAAAACTCTGACAGTGTAGTTATAATACCCACCTATAACGAAAAGGAGAATATCGAAAAGATACTTCATGCCGTACTAGGTCTTGAGCATCAGTTTGATATCCTGGTTATAGATGATAACTCCCCTGACGGAACCGCCACAATAGTGGAATCATTGATTGATGAAAACCCGGGGAGAATTCATATATTGAAGCGTGCAGGTAAGCTAGGCTTGGGCACAGCTTATATTGCTGGATTTAAGTGGGCACTCCAGCACGGCTATGAATATATTATAGAAATGGATGCGGACTTTTCGCACAATCCTAATGATTTGATTCCTTTGCGCGCAGCTTGTGCTGAAGAAGGCGCAGATATGTCAGTAGGCTCTCGCTACATAACAGGTGTTAATGTGGTAAATTGGCCTATGGGACGTGTTCTTATGTCTTATTATGCTTCAGCATATGTGAGAATAGTTACTGGAATGAAAGTGCGTGATACTACTGCTGGTTTTGTATGCTACACTAAAAAAGTTTTAGAAACTATACAGCTTGATAAAATACGATTTAAAGGGTATGCCTTCCAGATAGAGATGAAATTTACGGCTCATAAATATGGATTTAATATAAAGGAAGTACCTATTATTTTTGTGAATAGAGTTTTGGGAACAAGTAAAATGAATTCAGGAATATTTGGCGAAGCCGTATTTGGAGTAATAAAACTGAAGGTAGATAGCTGGTTTAAAAAATATAATCGCCCTTAATAGGACAAGTGATGAACAAGCATATCATCTATAACGCAGAATTAGTAAATGAAGGAGTAGCTGAAAAAGGCTACATAGTAATAGAAGGTCAATATATAGTTGAAGTTGGGAAAGGTGCGCCGAGTGATGTAGTTCTTGGAGAATGTAGAGAGCGAACTGATGCTAATGGAATGCTACTACTGCCAGGTGTGATAGATGATCAAGTGCATTTTAGAGATCCAGGTCTAACTCATAAAGGAGATATAGCTAGTGAATCGCGAGCCGCAGTGGCTGGTGGTGTGACATCTTTTATGGATATGCCAAATACAAAGCCTCAGACTGTGACTATAGATGCACTAGAAGCAAAGAATCAAAGGGCAGCTGAAGTGTCGCTTGCAAATTACAGCTTTTTTATGGGCGCCACTAATGATAATATTGGAGAATTAAGAAAGGTGGATTTCTCTAAGACTTGCGGAGTGAAAGTATTTATGGGCGCTTCTACAGGAAATATGCTCGTGGATAAAGCTGAGTCTCTACGCGCAATCTTTTCGGAGATACAATCAATTATTGCAATACATTCAGAAGACGAAAATATAATATCACGTAACAAGCAATATTATACTGAGCGATTTGGAAATAATCTTCCTATATTTTTCCACCCGCTAATAAGAAGTGTTGAAGCTTGCTACGAATGTACCGCACGAGCAATAGAATTGGCTCATGAGTGCAATACCCGTCTTCATGTGCTTCATCTTTCAACTGAAAGGGAGTTGTCGCTTTTTGACGTGAAGCCATTAGAGGATAAAATGGTGACAGCGGAGGTGTGTGTGCATCATTTGTGGTTTAGCGATAATGACTATTCTAAATATGGCAATAGGATAAAGTGTAATCCAGCAATTAAGACATATGGAGACCGGGAGGCTCTTCGGAATGGGTTGAAGGCTGGGTTGATAGATATTGTGGCTACAGACCATGCACCTCATTTAATGAGTGAAAAAGAAGGCGGATGCCTTCAAGCTGCTTCAGGAGCTCCGCTGATACAGTTTTCGCTTTTGGCTATGTTAGAAATGGCAAATAACGGTGTCTTCACAGTAGAAGAAGTGGTAGACAAAATGTGCCATGCTCCTGCAGTCTTATACAAGATAAATAAACGTGGATTCCTACGTAAAGGATATTATGCCGATTTGGTGTTGGTGGGAAAAAATTCTGAAAATGAGATTACACAAGATGCTATTTTATCAAAATGTGGTTGGTCTCCATTTGAAGGTGCAAAATTTCACAATAGAGTGATCTCAACCTTTGTAAATGGAGAAATTGTTTATAATAAAGGTATGTTTAATGAAAATGTTCGTGGCCAAAGATTAATGTTCAAAGGAGCGTAACATTTAAAGGTTAATTAAAAAGAATTATTGAAAAATTACTATGGAATGTCATCATTTTAAAGGATTGACGCCTGATCAAGTACAAGACAGCCGTATCAGAAATGGAGTTAATATATTGACTCCACCTCCAAAGACTCCTCTTTACAAGCAATTTATTGAAAAATTTAATGACCCTCTTATAAAGATTTTATTAGTGGCATTGATGCTTTCGGTGGGCATTGCGTTCTATGAAGTATTTGTGCTGAGATATGAAATAAGCGTATTTCTTGAGCCCCTCGGAATTTTGATTGCAGTGCTTTTGGCAACTGGAGTGGGCTTTGCAGTGGAAGTTAATGCAAATAAGAAATTTGAGCTATTGAACCAAGTGAATGACGATGTGAAGGTGAAGGTGATACGTGGATGTAAAATCACTGAAGTGCCAAGAAAAGACATTGTTGTGGGTGATGTAGTGCTCATTGAAACTGGTGATGAGGTACCTGCGGATGGTGAGTTGCTGGATAGTGTAACTCTGAGTATTAATGAGAGTACACTGACAGGTGAACCAGTGATAAAAAAATCACATAAAGAATCAGAAAAGAAAGAAGAATCGACATATCCTTCAAACCATGTGATGCGAGGGACTACTGTAACAGAAGGTCATGGAATAGTGAGAATCTTTGCAGTGGGAGATGCTACAGAATATGGCAAAGTTTATGTTGAAGCTCAGATAGAGCAAGGGAAGAAGACCCCATTACTAGAACAATTTGACCGATTAGGGAAATTGATCTCAATAATGAGCTATGTGATAGCAGCAGTTATAGTTATAGGGAGATTCATAATTTATGATTACGACCCAATGATTTTTACAGCTCATTTTGTTAGCTACTTGATGACCACGATTATGCTAGCTGTAACACTTATTGTTGTTTCTGTGCCTGAAGGCCTTCCAATGAGCGTGACTTTGAGTCTGGCTTTAAGTATGCGAAGAATGCTTGCTACTAATAATCTAGTGAGGAAAATGCATGCTTGCGAAACGATGGGAGCTACAGATATAATTTGTACTGATAAAACAGGCACGCTTACTCAAAATCAAATGAATGTGCATGAAGCACAATTCTATGGGTTGAAGGGAAATGATACTCTTGACTTAAATGATAAGGAAAGTCAAATTGTAGCTGAAGGTATTTCAGTAAATTCAACTGCCTACCTAGATACATCTGACTCGGATCAATTAAAGGCATTGGGAAATCCTACAGAAGGTGCACTCTTATTGTGGCTAAACTCACAAAATATAGATTATCTAGAGCTAAGAGAGAATGCTGAGGTAGATGCACAATTACCGTTCTCAACAGAACGGAAATACATGGCAACTGTGGTAAACAGCCCATACTTGGGGTGTAAAGTTCTTTATATGAAAGGCGCACCAGAGATTGTAATGGGAATGAGCAAGACTGTGAGTGGCAATAAAGACCGTGATGAAATAAAGAAAACACTTGAGGGGTATCAGTCAAAGGCAATGCGCACATTGGGATTTGCTTATCAGATTCTGAAAGAAGGCGAGGTTGGTATTCAGGACTGTAAGGTTAATGCAGACAATCTAGAGTTCTTGGGTATAGCTGCTATTGCTGATCCCGTGAGAGAGGATGTGCCAGAGGCAATCAGTGATTGCAGGGATGCAGGAATCAAGGTTAAGATTATTACTGGCGATACTGTGGGGACTGCTTGTGAAATAGGACGTCAAGTAGGTCTGTGGAAAGAAGATGATTCAGTAGAGGAAAATCATATTTCAGGACCGGATTTCGCAGCATTAAGTGATGATGAGGCTAAGAAGCGAGGAGAAAAGATAAAAATTATGTCGCGAGCTCGTCCAAGCGATAAGTCACGATTGGTGAATTTGCTACAAGAGAACGGCCATGTGATAGCAGTAACTGGAGATGGCACGAACGATGCTCCAGCACTTAATGCCGCACAAGTGGGATTGTCGATGGGCGATGGAACAGCAGTGGCTAAAGAAGCTAGTGATATCACTATTATGGACAATTCCTTTACAAGTATTGCGAAAGCAGTAATGTGGGGGCGCTCTCTTTATCAGAATATTCAGAAATTCATTCTGTTTCAGTTGACTGTGAACATAGTGGCATGTGCTATTGTGGGAATTGGCGCATTTATAGGCTATCAATCACCATTAACGGTGACTCAGATGTTATGGGTGAATTTAATTATGGATACTTTCGCGGCTTTAGCATTTGCCTCTCTTCCTCCAACACAAGACGTGATGGAACAAAAGCCGAGGAAGAACAGTGATTTTATAATATCAGGCCCAATGGCAAAATATATACTTTGGGTGGGAATAGGTTTTGTGCTTGTATTATTTGGTTTCTTGCAATATTTCAAGCAAGTACAAATAGATACGTTGTCAGATTTCAGAATATTGGATTATTTCAAACATTATTTTGATTTTCACTATACGGTTCATGATATAATGACACCTGAGGATGGTACGATGTTTTTTACTATATTTGTATTCATGCAATTCTGGAGTTTGTTTAATGTAAAGAGTTTCCGTACAGGACATTCAATCTTCTACAGAATGCAGGAAAGCAAAGTGTTCTTTACCACAGTATTAATAATTTTCTTAGGACAAATTATTATCGTAGAATGTGGCGGGAAAATGTTTAATGTTGTACCTTTGAATATCATAGATTGGATGTGGATAATCGTTGGTACTTCTGTAATATTCTGGGCTGGCGAACTTGTTCACTTTGTACGTAGATTATTAAGAAAAAAAAGATATAGAAAATGAGAGGTAATAGATGTTTAATAGCGCTAATTGCCATTATCATTACTGCAAGTTTTACTGCTGAGGCACAAGGGTATTCCAGGCCTCAGCAGCAACGCTATCGTCAGCAAAACAATTATAATAACTACCAAAGAGAGCAGAATAATTATAATTATGATAATGCCGGATATTCTTCGATATTCCATTATAAGGGATTTGTAGAAACAGGTTATAGCATAGGAGTGGGTAAAAATAGGGCTAATCAATTTGAAGCCCTTACAACGCATGGCCTAACACTCGGAGATATGCTATTCTTGGGAATTGGTAGCGGTGTTAATATCTATTTTCCTGAACGACAAACAGCATTTGAGCATAATAAGCCAGGTCTAAATGGTAGCGATGATACGGCACTTATGATTCCTATCTTTTTCGATGGGAGGATTAGTGGGAATGGAAAGATATCACCATATTTTGATGCGAAGGTCGGTATTTCGATATTAGCAACATCAAATATGTATGTAAACGAGGACTTCTTTGATGATGGAAATGTATGCTATTATTTAAGTACTTCGTTCGGTGCAAGATTTGCAATAGGAAATCGAAGTGCGTTTAGTGTAGGACTGGTGTACAACCTAGTTGGGCAAGGAAATTACGATTATGACTATTATGGGCAACCATACTATGTAAATGGGCCTTCTCTAAGCAATATCGGCTTGAGAGCTACGTTAGAATGGTAGAGGTATTCAAAGCCTGAGTATATTATTTAATAGGGGCTATAAATAAAAACAAGGAGGCTCACTCTCACGAGCGAAACTCCCTTTTTAATTTATGAATAGAATCTATAAAATAATAGAAAAGTGCGTTACAAAGTTGATGCTTTTAGAGAAATTGGAAAAGGGTAAAATGTCTGTATAATTGGTAAAAATGTCTGTGAAACTTTAAGCGTGAATTTTATTTAGGAATTAAGTTATTTAAAATTTAAAAAATGAAACAAGAATTAAGCAGTGCTATCGTTAAACTTGCAGATCTAGATAATCTAATAAAGAAAGACAGCTTTGATAACGATGTGTATATATTTGATGATATCACTAATGTTTCGGTGGATGATACTCCAATAAAGGTAGAAATGCCAGTTTTTGCTATTTGTATTCAAGGTAGTGCAAAAGTGGAGTTGAACCTTAAAGAATATCAAGTAAATTCCAATAGCCTTTTTACGCTAATGCCTGACCATATTCTCCATGGTTACAGCCATTCAGAAGATTTCAAAGGTATTTTTATAGCTGTGGGTAATAAGTGTGTGGATGAACTATTGCCAGATATACATACGGCACTTCCTGTGATAATGAGTTTTAGAACATCTCCAGTGGTCAAACTAACAGAGGAGGAAACATCAATATTCAAGCAGATGCATGCATTCTTATGGATGATGATTCGCTCGAATGTGGGAATCTATAAGAAGAAGGTGGTTAATTCACTGCTTCAGTCACTTCTGTATGTAGCATTGTCGGTATATAAGACACGCTATAAATTCACTGAAATGAAGCGTTCCAGAAACGAAGATATATTCTTTAACTTCGTGACATTGCTAGAACACGAATTTAAAGAAGAAAGAACTGTGCAGCATTATGCTGACAAATTATGTATAACGCCAAAGCATCTTTCAACAGTTGTGAAAATAGTGAGTGGAAAGACGGCAGGCGAATGGATAGACGGCTATGTTATATTAGCAGCTAAGGTGATGCTTAGATCCTCGTCTAGAACAATACAAGAAATAAGTGTGGAATTGAATTTCCCAAATCAGTCATTTTTCGGGAAATTCTTCAAGAAACATGTCGGCATTCCTCCTCGTGAATATCGTAATATGGGTATTATGTAGAATGTTGGCATAATAATTGCAGTTTATAAAGGCATATTTTTAAAAATAAAATGACAGATAGGATAAAGATACTTCTTTTGGTGTTGATGGGCAGCATTTCTATGATGGGACAGACTAGTGATTCCATCAAAGTAAGCCTTATTACATGCTATCCAGGAAGTGATGTTTATGAGCTCTACGGGCATACCGAGTTGAGAGTTCAGGATGGCATGGATGATAATCTGTTCAATTATGGGATGTTTAACTTCAACGCTCCCAATTTCATTTATAGATTTGTGAAGGGAGAGACAGACTATATGCTTGTGGCAGTGGATCCTATTTACCTTTATCGAGGATATGAGAGTAGGAAAATGGTGGAGCAGGTGCTAAATCTCACTCAAGCCGAGGCAAAGAAAGTACGTGATTTCCTATATGAGAATGCTCTTCCCCAAAACGCTACTTACAGATATAATTATGTCTATAATAACTGCTCAACTAAGCCACGTGATATAATAGAGAAATCGGTAGGTTCACTATATTATCCTACCATGCCCGATACATTGACATTCCGCCAAGAAATGGCCAAGTATAACAAGAATTACCCATGGCAACAATTTGGAATTGATTTGGCTCTAGGAAGTGGACTAGATAAGACTCTGACATATAGAGAGCAAATGTTTGTGCCAATGGTTCTAATGAATGCTTTCGCAGGAGCTACTATAGAACGAGATGGAAAGCGCGTGCCATTAGTGAAGGAAACTGTTGTAATAAATCCGGGCAGTGATGAAGGAGACATCATGCCTCCAACCCCATGGTGGAGAGCACCACTGGCAGTTTCAATATTAGTTTTCCTAATAATAAGTGCACTTACTTATAGAGATATACGCCGCAAGAAAGTTACCCGTTGGATTGATAGCATGTTTTATGCCATTTATGGAATAGGTGGTTGTGTAATATTCTTCTTACTGCTGTTTTCAACGCATGAGGCAACCTCGCCTAATGTAAACGGATGGTGGCTTAATCCATTCTGCTTTATCCCGGCGGTGCTAATATGGATAAAAAATGCAAAAAAAGTTCTATTTTGCTACCATAATGTTAACTTTGCAATCGCAATTGTATTGCTGATGCCATTTAGCGGGATAGCTAATGTGGCATTCTATCCTTTGATAGCTAGTTCGGCATTACGTTCTTTCAATTACATATATATTTATCTGAATGCGAAAAAGAAGGCAAACTAACCGGTTGGTAACATCGATAATAGCATCGATGGTGGCTATTTCTGCCTTGTCGCAAACCAAGGGAGAACGCCCGCAGCTAGTAGTCGGAATAATAATTGACCAACTTCGCAGTGACTATATCGAATTGCTTCAAAATCATTTCGGACAGAACGGCTTTAACCGTTTATTGCGCGATGGAGTATATTTTGAAGACGTAAACTTTGATGTAGCAGATTTAGATAAAGTATCAGGAACTTCTATCGTGATGACAGGAGCATATCCTTCAATATCAGGAGTGGGAGGAGCTACCATCTATGATCCCCAAAAGAAGCGTTCGCAATATACACTAAACGACCCCTCTAAATTAGGAAACTTCACTTCCGAGACATATTCTCCGGCAGCCCTTAAGGTTTCTACTATAGGTGATGAACTCAGGGTAAGCAATGACGGGTTAGGCTATGTGTATTCAATAGCTCCAGACCCTCAGCAAGCTATTATTCTTGCAGGACATGCTGGTAATTGTGCGTTTTGGATAAATGACTTGAATGGCAAGTGGGCGACCTCTACTTTCTATAAAGAAGTACCACAAGTTATTTCGCTTCGCAACTACAATAATCCACTATCAAGTAGGATAGATACGATGGCATGGAATCCAGTGCTTCCTCTCAAGGATTACCCTGATGTGCCTACATATAGAAAATACTATCCATTCAAATATACGTTCCCAAATAGTCTTACTCGCTATTCCGACTATAAGAAGTCAGCCTTAGTGAATAATGAAGTTACCTCAGTGGCTATATCATATATCCAGGGGTTGAAGTTGGGAAAACGAGAGCAAACCGATATGCTAAACATAGCCTATACGGCTGCTCCTTATAAGGTTAAAGATGGAGATTATAGCTTTGAACTTCAAGATACTTACATAAGATTAGATAGAGAGATAGAAAAGCTGCTCGATGCGATAGATAAGAATGTGGGTCTTCGCAATGCGGTGGTAATGATTTCCTCTACAGGATATTTTGATGGCGGAAACAAGGTAGATGACAAGTTTAATGTGCCTTCAGGAGAATTCCGCCCTTCACGTGCAAATTCGCTACTCAACCTATATTTGATGGCAATTTATGGAAATGGCCAATGGGTTGATGGATATAATAACCAGAATTTCTATTTAAACCGCAAACTCATCAAAGAAAAGAACGTAAATCTTCGTGAGGTAAGAGAAAAATCGAGCGATTTCTTGCGTAGGATGAGTGGTGTGGCTACGGCATATACATTAGACGAGATAATCAGTAACCCGGTAGACGAGGAAGTGAAGCGTCTTCATCGAGGCCTTGTCTTAGAAACAGCCGGAGATGTGAGAATAGAAGTGCGTCCAGGATGGAGAGTAGTTGAAAATGAGAATACTACGACTGAACAGGTGCGATATGTGCGCTCAAATCTGGTTAACACACCAGCATTTATTCTAGCCCCAGACATTAAAGCACAAAAGATAATTATACCGGTAGATGCCACAATATTAGCTCCTACCGTGAGCCGAATCCTTCGTATTCGATCACCGAATGCGGCGGCTCAACGTCCCTATATTCTATAAAATAGCGGCGTTTCAATCTGTTAATCAATACTTTTTAATTATCTTTGCGGCTCAGAAATGAGTGGCAATAAAATCTTGTAAAAATAAAACATTATATATACGATGGGATTTAACACTATATTAAAATCGCTATTCGGAAACAAGTCGCAACGCGACTTGAGAGAGATACAGCCAATTGTTGAGAAAATCAAGGCAGTATATCCTGAGGTAGAGGTGCTTTCAAATGATGAACTTCGTGCTAAAATAGACGAAGTGAAAGCGCAATTAACTGAATGCGTGCGTCCTCAACGTGAGGAAATTGCATCGCTAAAGGCAGAAATCGAAACTTTGGAGTATGAGAATCGTGAGCCACTATGGCAGCGCATTGACAAGATCGAGAAAGACATACTAGATCGTCTTGAAGATGAGCTTAACGAAGTCCTTCCTATAGTATTTGCTGTTATGAAGGATACAGCTCGTCGTTTCAAGGAAAATGAAGAGATTGTAGTAACAGCAACCGAATTTGACCGTAATTTAGCGGCAGAAGGTAAAGACTTCATTTCTATTGAAGGCGATAAGGCAATATATAGAAACCACTGGATGGCAGGAGGAAATGAGATAACCTGGGATATGGTACACTACGACGTGCAGTTGATAGGTGGTATCGTGTTGCATCGTGGTAAGATCTCAGAAATGGCAACCGGTGAAGGTAAAACTCTTGTGGCAACATTACCAGTGTTCTTGAATGCACTTACTGGAAACGGTGTCCACATGGTGACTGTGAATGACTACTTGGCAAAACGTGACTCTGAGTGGATGGGACCGCTTTATATGTTCCACGGACTTTCAGTGGCGTGTATTGATAAGACTCAACCAAACTCACCACAACGTAGAGCAGCATATAATGCGGATATCACATTCGGTACTAATAACGAATTTGGTTTCGACTACTTACGTGACAATATGGCAAGTGTGCCAGAGGAACTAGTGCAACGCGAGCATAATTACGCAATCGTCGATGAGGTCGATTCAGTCCTTATTGATGATGCTCGTACTCCATTGATTATCGCAGGTCCAGTACCAAAGGGCGATGACCAAATGTTTATGGAGTATAGAGCAAATGTAGAGACTGTATATAATGCACAACGTCGTCTTGTAACAGACTTGCTTGCCCAAGCTAAGACTTTGATGTCGTCGAGCGATGATAACAAGGTTAAAGAGGGATCACTTCTATTATACCGTGCTTATAAAGGTTTACCAAAATATGGCCCACTTATTAAGTATTTGAGCCAAGAAGGTGTTAAACCTTTAATGCTAAAGACTGAGGCGTTCTATATGCAGGATAACAGTCGCCAAATGTCGATTGTAACTGACCCTCTATATTTCATCATTGATGAGAAGAATAATAGTGTAGAACTCACGGATAAAGGTATTGACGTGCTAACAGGTCATACGTCAGATCCAAAATTCTTCGTATTACCTGATATTGCAAGCCAATTGTCAGCTGTTGAAAATGAAAATGTAGACGAAGATGCCAAATTAGCAAAGAAAGACGAATTGATGTCGGCTTATGCAGTGAAGGCTGAACGTGTACACACAGTAAACCAACTTTTAAAAGCTTATACATTGTTCAACAAGGATGTTGAATATGTGGTAACAGAAGATGGTAAGGTTAAGATTGTTGACGAGCAAACTGGTCGTATCATGGAAGGTCGCCGCTATAGCGATGGACTGCACCAAGCAATCGAGGCAAAGGAAGATGTGAAGGTGGAAGCAGCAACACAGACGTTTGCAACTATCACATTGCAGAACTACTTTAGAATGTATCACAAACTTGCAGGTATGACCGGTACTGCAGAAACAGAAGCAGGTGAGTTCTGGGATATCTACAAACTAGATGTAGTGACTATTCCAACTAATAAGCCAGTTGCTAGAATGGATATGAATGACCGCGTTTATAAGACTAAGAAAGAGAAATACAATGCGGTAATTGATGAAATACAACGTATGGTCGATTGCGGTCGCCCAGTATTGGTAGGTACTACTTCTGTAGAAATATCAGAGTTGTTAAGCCGTATGCTTACATTGCGCCATATCCCTCATAATGTACTTAATGCTAAGTTGCACCAACGTGAAGCAGAAATTGTGGCTCAAGCAGGACGTAAGGGAATTGTAACAATTGCTACCAACATGGCAGGTCGTGGTACCGATATCAAGCTAACCCCAGAAGTAAAAGAGGCTGGAGGTCTTGCAATTATTGGTACAGAACGTCATGAGTCACGTCGTGTAGACCGTCAGCTTCGAGGACGTTCCGGACGTCAAGGAGATCCAGGATCATCAGTATTCTACGTGTCATTTGAAGATACCGTAATGCGTTTGTTTGCATCGGATAGAGTGGTCAAGATGCTTGACCGTCTAGGCTTGAAAGAAGGCGAGATGATTGAAGCAAACATGGTAACAAAGTCAATTGAAAATGCACAGAAGCGTGTAGAAGAGAATAACTTTGGTATACGTAAGCACTTACTGGAATATGATGATGTGATGAACACACAAAGAAATGTGATTTACACGCGTCGTCACCACGCATTGATGGGAGAACGTATCGGAATCGATATTCTTAACATGATATATGATTATATCGAGAATATTGTAAGTGAAAACGGCGATTCTGATTCATACGAGGAAATGGCACTTCAGGTATCAACTACATTTGCTATAGAAATGCCATTTGACCAAGTTGAATACAAGAAAATGAGCCCAGCTCAAATGATTGACGAACTTTATCAAGCAGCTGTACATGCATTCAATCGTAAGAACGAGAGAATGGCAGAAGTGGCTTATCCATTCTTTAAGATGTTTGTAGAAGAAGGTGGAGAAAAAGGCTACAAAGGAGTACCAGTGACTGATGGTAAGAGAGTCTATGGATTAAATGTTGATATAGAAGAAGCATATAAGTCAAAGGGTAAATCAATAAGCAAAGCATGGCAAAAGGCCGTTCTTCTGCGTTCAATTGATGAATCATGGAAAGAGCACTTACGTGAACTTGACCAATTACGTCAATCGGTACAGAACGCTAGCTATGAGCAAAAGGACCCTCTATTGATTTACAAACTCGAGTCATATAATTTGTTTAGCACAATGCTAAATACGATGAATGGCAAAGCAATATCAATATTAATGCGTTCACAGATTCCTGTGCGAGAAAATCCAGAGGACCAAATACAACAAGCTGTGGCAGAACGTCGTCAAGACCAATCACAGTATCGCACGAGTCGCGAGGAATATCCAGGACAGGATGCTCAAAGAGCTGCCGCTAATAATCAAGGTCCAAAACATATTGACCCGATAAAAGCAGCCCCAAAAGTAGGGCGAAATGATCTATGTCCTTGCGGAAGTGGGAAGAAGTATAAACAATGCCATGGTAAAGGATTGTAATAGACAATAATCAAAGATTATTATAATTAAAGATTATTAACTGGCTTCATTTGTGAAGGAAGTAAGTATTAATATATTTGAGAAACGATATTAACTAAATCAATTCATATGAAAAAAATATTATTTCTAGTATTATGTGTGATGATTTCGATGATGGGGAAAGCTGAAACGGTAAAGTATGAAGATGGATTTCTCGGTACTTCAGCAGAGTTTAAATTTACTATTGAAATGCGATCTGATTCAGTGTTCTTAATTGTAAATGTTATTTCTCCAGATGTGAAAATCATGGAAGATGCAAAGATGCTGATTAAATTTTATGATAATTCTATTATAAAATTAACTGGAGAAAGAAAAGATGTTGGGTTACTGACATCGGTAAGCGGTTCAGTTTTTGGAGTGAATGGTCAAACATATGGTGGAACAACATCAACAAACAGCTATTTCTCACAAGCGGAGTTCCCGATAAGCAAAGCAGATATTGAGAAGTTTAAAAACGGAATAAAGAAGATACGTATTAACACATCTCCAGATATATATACCAAGCAGTGGAATAAGGATAAGATAGGAGAAAAATTATTTAATCAATTTTCGACATTAATGTCAAATTCATTTGAGGATAATTTCTAAAAGATGATTCTGATATAACAAAAAGAGCCCACTTTGCATCACGCAAAGTGGGCTCTAACCATAAACTAATGTTCTATATAAGAACAAGGTTTGTTTATATTGTAATTTCTATTAATATACCATCGGGCCCTTCGATACAACTTTCGTAATAGCCATCTCCTGTGATGCGTGGAGCAGTTATTATTTTGTATGTATCATTGGCTAATCTAGAAGTGAGTTTATCCACATTTTCTTGACATCCCACGGAAAATGCCAAATGCGCAAGACCATAGGGAGTGTTCTCGGTATAAATAAAATACTTATTAGAATTTGACATTATTTCAAGCTTACAACCTTCGCCAATTCCAAGGAAATAGCTTCTGAAGCCAGTCCTGGTGTTGTGATATTGGTTGCACTCCAATGTGGCGTTAAAATATGAAGTAAAGAAATCTTTAGTTTTTTCTATATCAGACGCCCAAATAGCAATGTGATTTATTTTCATTTCTTTATTTTTTTGTGAAGCCATTTCTCTTTTAGCCATTCTCTTAGAGGTTCATCATATAGCTTGAGACAAGCATATGCAATAGCAATACTCAAGATAAAGATTGATACGGCCACTGCTATATGCATAGATGTCGGGGCATTAGGGTGGTTTGTGGCCCAAGAGACCTGCATATATATAAGAGGGTAGTGTGTTATGTAAAGAGGATAGGATATTGTTCCTAAGAAAGAACATATAGCAATAGATTTTTCGCCAGTTACCTTGCTTCCAGCTTCCATTGAAACTAGAATTGGGAAGAATATAAGGATACATATCGCTTCATATATTCCATTTAGCCACATAGCATTCTCTTCTCCTAATCTAGGAATTGAAAATATTATTACTATTATCAAAGAGCACCACCAGAATCCTGCTTTGACAGAAATTAGTTTGTTATAACGCGAGATTAATAAGCCAGCAAAAAACGGGAAAAGAAGTCTTGTAGCACCGATATATAGTTGGCTGCTTGTTATGCTCCATCCACCAATTGAAGAATACATATAAGGTAGCTTATTTGGCAGTAATCCAAATACATTTAGGTTGAGGGTGCGGTCTATTACCAAGAAAGCAAATAATATAACAAGAATTGCAAGTATCGTGCGCGGGAGCTTTCGGATAAATAATGCGTACATAATATTTGCTATGTACTCAAACATTAATGACCATGACGGTCCATTGATAGAATTTAATTCACCCCAGCCACGTATGTCCATTGATGGTGTGGATGGTATCATGAAACAGCAAAGGATGAATATACCAACAAGAATATACCATGGCGTCTGGTTGATTAATGGAAATGCAGCGCTGTCAGAAAGATAAAATAGGAGTAGTCCTATAACGCTCCCCATTATAACCATTGGATGCAATCGCACTAATCGTCTTTTAAAGAAATCTTTAAGTGTCATTTTCCCCCAACGGTCGTCATAGGCATATCCTATAACAAATCCGGATAGGACAAAAAAGAAGTCCACAGCGAGATATCCATGGTTGATAATTTGTGTGAGTGGCCCACCTGAATAAGTTTCAAAGAGATGAAAAGCAACCACTAATAGTGCAGCCACACCACGAAGTCCGTCGAGAATTTCGTATCTGGGTTTTGATTCTAGATATGCTGAATTTGTCATGAGAATAATAATATGATGAAATTTATTGCAAAGTTATATTCCAATAAGGTTATAGGAATGAACAATATTGACATATTATTGTCGGATATTTGTAGGTACGCTAACTAAAATGGGCAAATGATGGCCATAAATGGCTTATATTATAGATTCTGGAGCTCTTTTACCTTAGATCTATATTGTCTGGGCGAACACCCTTTATATCTTTTGAATGTGCGGTGGAAATAAGAAATGTCGTTGAATCCTACAGAATAGCCTATGTCGGCTATATCCCTTTGAGGAATCTCGCATAAAAGCACGCAAGCCACATGAATGCGGTGTTCATTAAGAACATAGAAGAAACTTTGAGTATAGTGCTTCTTAAAGAGTGAACAAAAGGCTGATTTGTTCATTGCTACAAAATCAGCGACATCTTCCAATGCGATATGGTGTTGGTAATTGTTGAGGATATATTGATATGCTTTTTGAATTATAGTGAGAGCCTTAGGTGATTTATTATTAGGTGACGCGGTATTAATAATTCTTTTATGAGAACCTTTTGAAATCGTGAGCAATATATTTAAAAATATCGGAAGTTGGAAAGACGCGTCTTGCTGTGCCATAAGCATAATAAGCGATTTTACTTCTTTCGCGCTTTCTCCACATATTTCCATTGGTTGTGAATTATCAGAAAAAAAGGATACACAGTCATTTAATTCAGGGAAAGCCTTTAATCTTTGAGAAATAGTTGATGGGTTGAATGTAATTGTATAAGATTCTATTCTTCCTTGTCCATCAACTGATTTTGGGTCTATGATCCAATTGTGAATAGTTTTAGGTGGAATAAGAATGATTTCGCCTTCCACGCATGGCTCTGTAATATCATTGAAAATATGAACTCCGTAACCACGTTTTATGAAGTCAATCTCCCAACTCTCTTGCACATGTGCGCCAATTAATTCTTTATAGGGAATTGAGTCGGAACTTAATTTGAATGTGTACTCTTTGCTTGGAGCTGAGAGCGGAATGTTTCCTTTTGACATATAGGAGATTTTGATTTGGATATGTAAATATAAGACAATTACATAGAAAAGTTATGGTTTAAAATGCAGATATTTGTAAATATAGTGTAAATAAATATATACAGCATAAAAAAATCGGTCAGCTCTCAGAATAAAGGAACTGACCGATAATAATATTATGTTATAAACGCTAAATTAGCGTAAAGCTACTTTTGTGACTTTGCCATTTACTTTTAATAAATAAATGCCAGGAGCCGATACTGAAATACTACTATCATATCCAGAATATATTGTATTGCCAGATAAATTGTAAACATTGATACCATTGCTATCAGCCCCAGATACTAAAATGTTGAGTCCATCTGTAGTAACAATAATATTGCTATTAGATACTGAATTTATGCCAGTAGCATCATTAATAACGAAATCGGTTATAGATTTAACACCTGGAACAGTGAAATAAGAAGAAAGTGTCCCATATACTTTTACAGACTTCCCAATAATTGAAGGATTGTCAACCACATTCAATGATGTTCTAGCGTTGCTACCATAAGGAAGTTGAACTGGAATAACTTTAGTCATATCTGTCTCCCCTTGTACAGAAGCAAGAGCTATATTGGAATTAACATTGGTGACAATTGAAGATATTCCTCCAGTATTACCTCCAGAAGCCGCACCTAGAACGTATCCTTCTACCCAAGCGGTAGTTCCTGGGCTTCCAAGGGAAATAACATCACTAGTAGTATATGGAGTTTCTTTTGCGCCATTTCCACTCGTGGAGCGTTCGCCGAGCCCTCCAGTTAAATTAACTACAATATCATTTATCTCGTCAGATTTGAGAGTTAATGTTGCAGAATGATTCGTACCCTTTTGAGTAGGAGTGTATGTGATATTAATTTGACCGTTAATTTCATTATTGGTTGGAGAGAACGAAGTTTTATCAATAGCAAAATAAGCTGCATTGTCACCAGCGAGAGAAACGTTGACTTCTTTTGTTAGATTTGAGCCAAAAACTGAAAGTGTCTTTGTCGCAGAAGTGGATTCTCCCATTATTAGCGTGCCAAAATCGATATTGGAAGCAGTAGCACAAATAATAGGTGTCGTTACTTTATCAGAAATTGTGAAAGTGCAGCTTTCAATACCAATTTTTTTAGAAGAGTCAGACATATCAAAACAAGCTGCGACACTATTAGGAGGAAGATTTGTTTTTGGATAAGTTAGAAGACTAGATGATGTGCGGAATGAAATACCCATACTTGTAAAGTCTGTGCCGTTCGGGCTAAATGATAAATTTACATTTTTATTATCGGTAGACCATTGCTTAAACTTCAAAGAAATGTCTGTTATGCACTTCTTTGTGTCTTTTAGTTTAATTGTAACTTTGCCGTTTTTAATTACAGGAACATCTGTGATTGTCTGCCCTTGACGATTGGAAACATCAATAACAACAGTTGCATCGTCATAATCAAAAGTGTTCGTGCAGTAATTTCCATTAACAGGCATTGCTTCAAATGTGGCGTGTGTGCCAAAAGTGTAGGTTACGGAGGTTTGTGAATAACCATAGATTGCCATAACGGCAAAAATAAAAGTAAAGATTTTTTTCATAAAAATAATAAGTAATATCGTTACAGATTCTTGGAAGTTATATACGTATACAAAAAATTCTACTACAAAGTTAGTATATTTATGCTTAGATTGTTAATAATAAGATAAGTTTTATGCAAATAAGGATAGTGGAGAGGTTTTAGACAAAGAATTTTGTAATTTTGTCGTGGATTTGAAAGATTTTAGGTTTATGTTATTATCGCTATCGCAAATAAAAGAGCTATTTAAGCGAAATAGAACAGAGCAAGTAAGTGTGAGCGTAAAGAGCAATCTTGTGCGTTTGGCTGTACCTATTTTTATCGAAGTTCTGCTGATAATGATGCTCGGAGCAGTAGATACATTCATGCTATCCAGACATAGCGATGAAAGTGTGGCTGCTGTTGGAGTTGTGAATCAGATAGTTATGTTCTGCTTCCTGATTTTTGAGGTAATTAATCTGGGTACATCAGTATTGTGTTCCCAGTATCTTGGGGCTAAATTAAAAGATAGAGTAACGAGAGTGGTTGGTGTATCGCTGATAGTGAACCTAATAGTCGGTATTACGGTAAGTGCTTTCTTGTTCTTTGGGAATAGGATTATTCTAGGATGGATGGGTTTAGGCCCAGAATTGATGGAAGATGGCGCTACATATATGAAAATTGTAGGAGCCTTTGCTTTCTTCCAGGCACTATCTATGACACTGGCAGCAGCCCTTAGAAGTGCTGACATGGCAGTATATCCTATGCTTGTGACATTGATAATAAACATATTAAATATATTTGGAAATTATTCTTTGATATTCGGCAAATTCGGATGCCCGGAACTTGGTGTAGCAGGTGCTGCAATCTCCACTTCAGTGTGTAGGGGAGTTGCAATGGTTATATTATTTGTGGTGCTGATGTGTAAATTGATACATAGTTTCCCGATAAAAGAATTTGTGCCGTTTCCATGGATTGAATTAAAGAAATTAATGCAGGTAGGACTACCTTCTGCAGGAGAACAGGCCTCATATAGTTCGTCACAGATAGTATTGACTTTTTTTATAAATATGCTTGGAGTTGAAGCGCTGGCAACTCGTACCTATTGTGTCAATATAATAATGTTTGTATATCTTTTTAGTATCTCGATAGCGCAGGGTGGAGCAATATGTATAGGACATTATGTGGGTAGAGGAAAAGATAGGGCAGCTTATTTACTTGGCGAATATGTGATGAAGAAAGCAGTGTTGTTTACAGTGCTCTTGTCGATTGTTATAGCTGCATTAGGCCCAGTGATATTTAGTCACCTCACATCAGACCCAACTATAATAAGGCTTGGCTGCACAATATTGTGTATTGATGTTATCCTAGAGATAGGGCGGCCTATAAATATTGTTGCAACGAATGCGCTGAGGGCCACAGGAGATGTGAATTATCCTTTTTATGTAGGGTTGATATTTATGTGGAGTCTTGCTGTCCTTGGCGGATATATAGCAGGATTCGTGCTTGGATTTGGAATAGTGGGTATGTGGTGCGCTTTTGCTCTTGATGAGAATGTGCGCGGACTCGTATTTGTGCGTAGATGGAAGAGCCTAAAATGGAAAGGAAAGGCCTTTGTGGCAAAATAAAAGGATTGCCAAGAAAAACTCGACAATCCTTGAGGATTCATATAAATAATTAAATCTGAAATTATCAATTCTTTAAGGAATATGTTACAGTGGTGACCACACGTATTTTCTTTATATAAGGAGTATTGGAATCGCGATCTTCAACTGAAAATTGACCTTGATCTGCACTCATAATCTTATTTATCTTGCTATTGCTGTTTTTTGCGAATTGATCAGCTGTGGATTGTGCATTAGCAATCGCTTCTTCCATCATCTTAGGCTTTGTTGAATTAAAGCCAGTGTAGTCATATTTTATAGGATTATCATAGCCTCCGTCAACAATCGCTATGCCGTTTTGGAGAAGCTCTCCTTGTTTTGCAATTATTGCACGCACTTTGTCAACTTTAGTGGATGTTACTGTGATAACAGAAGTAACATTATAACGATATGTATTACGTGTGCTAGAATATTGGTCAGCATTTAAATCTATAACCTTAGGTGGATTAACAATAATCTCATTTTCAGCTATGTCATTCCTTTTCAAGAAATTCTTGATGGCATTTGTAGTAGAATTGATTTTAGTGTAAAGAGCAGGCAAATCATTACCTAATTCCTTGGATACGATAGGCCAAGTAACTTTATTTGCAGGTACTTCTTTTTCGGCAAGTCCTTTAACCGTAACTTTTCTGTCCTTGTTGGCAAAAGATTCAAACCCTCCTTGGATGCATAGACCAAGAACTACGACACCAATTGCAATAATAACAGCTTCAATAATCCAGTTTTTCTTCATAATATAAAAATAATTAAGTCCTTTAATACTATGACTGATTAAAGGACCTTAAAGTTTAATGATATGTAAAAATATTAATCTGCTGTGTAGAAACCTTGCTGATATAGACGTGCAAGAAAATCCCAATTATCATGAAGAAATGAGCCCGATGTGTCAAACGGCAATCTAATGTCGGGTACGAGGTTGTTTTCAAATACGTATTTTACTAAGTCGATTGGTGCAGTTCCGTAGTCTGTGATAAGCCTATGTCCGTTCCTTGCAGCTTCATCAGGATCAAATGCTACATTGTTAGGATGATTAATATATTGAGCAACATCATGGGCTATTAATATTCCCTTTGCAGGATTGCCAAGAATAACGAAATTATTGAATTTATTTAGCCCAGGAAGATGTCCGTTATGCTTCTCTCCCCAGCCCATTTCGTTACCAAGGAAATGCTCTAGCTCGTCGTAAGTGCGGAAGAAAGCTATGGGAGCTCCTCCAGTAGCTTTTACTAATGCCGAATAATATTTATGCGGTTCGTCGGGAATTACTATTGTATCATCGAAGTCAGGTATGCGTTGATTAACGATCATTTCAAGCCATTCGCCGATTGAAAGAGATAAAGGTCCAGTAGGGTTTTCCATCATTACTCGTTGGTTAAGTTCTGCGAGCAAAGGCTTGGCTTCTTCGGTGTCTGGATGCTGCTTGATTATTTCTTGAGCCTCCGACATAGCTTGCTGCAATGTGGGAGTAGCTGCAGGTCTCATGAAATATGAATTCCAGAACAACCAATATGAAAGATCATAAAGGCTGCGCATATTATCCTCCTCTTCATCATGAAGATCCACATCCATTGCGATATTATACTCTACAGGAGTGGGGGCATCTTCATATATTGCATCAAGAACGTTGAAGAACGCATTACTAAGTTGTGTGAGAGATTTATCATAGGGAGAAAGAATGCCATGCTTGGCACTTGAAGTCTCCACAACATACCAAATTATGAATTGGATGTCGATGAGGTTGAGTTCACTGTCAATATAGTCGTCGGGCCTGTCAAAGAAAGGGACAGGTCGGTGATATAGCTTTTCGCATAGAATGGAAAAAGAGCGCCATATTCCGGCATCGGCGATGATATCTTGATAATAGCCTACCACGGCTAATATAACACGCTTTTTAAGCTCGTCAGAGACGTTGGACATTAAATGTAAGTTGTCCCATACCTTGGCGAGTCTTGATGCTACCACGGCAAAATATTTATCTGAATCAGCCACTTCGGGGTAGTTGGGCTGTATTTCCATGAATTCTTTTAATGAAATATCCATAAAACAAAAATTTGTGAGATAATGAAGTTGCTAGGCGTTAATTATGCCATCTGCGTATCTTATAATGCAAATTTAATGCCTAAAGTTGTGTCGTAGTTATATGAAATGTTAAAATAACGATAGATTACTGAGCCTTTTTCAGTGAAGTAACTAGTTCTGCAATAGAATTGACTTGACAGCAACCATTTGCCGATTCTAAAGATATGTCAGAAGAAGATTGCACGGATATCTTTAGCGATGCATTCTTGTTTATGTTGAAGCCGTTTCGGTTAAGTGCATTAGTAATCCAATGGCATAGTATATTGTTAGGACATATGAGATTTACATCCATTTTAGCAGGAAGGTTTACTTTGAAATCGCCTATCTTTAAGTCAAACTCAATTCTTGACGTGTCAAACATTTCATCCATTGCTCCCGATAAAATGATGTCTTCGGTGTTGCCGCAAAGCAATGTGCGACTGCTTGAAACAACCCAAAGTTCATCGGCAAGCAAAATCGATTGAGAGAGGTCGTGCGATGATAGCAGAATGGCTTTATTGAATTTGTGTGCCAAGTCATGTAAAAGTATCATAGCTTCAGCCCGGCTGGCAACATCGAGAAAAGCGGTTGGCTCATCAAGAATAATAAGTGGAGTTTCTTGTGCTAGTGCTTTCGCAATCATCACCTTCTGGCGTTCACCATCTGATAGTTCAGCCAAGAATGAATTGGCTTTATGTATTATCCCCGCACTTTTCATGGCAGATTCGATAACTTCACGGTCGTGAGAAGACATACGTCCTAAAAAGCCTGTATGGGGTTGTCTCCCAAGCCCTACAATCTCGCGTGCAGTAAGTCCTCCTGCTTGAGTGCGGTCGGTATATACCATGCTTAATAGATTGGCTAGCTTGTGACGAGGAATTCTGGATATATCATTTCCATCAATTAGGACTTTTCCTTTGAGGGGCTTTTGTGAACCTGCTAAGGTGCGTAAAAGTGTGGATTTGCCAATGCCGTTTGCTCCAATAAGTGATACCAACGAACCTGCTTTTAGGTTAACATTAAGGTTCTCAATAACAGGATATATATCTTCATTTTTTCTATATCCAACGGAAAGATTTTGTGTAGATAGAATATCCATATCAGTTGAAATATTGAAGTTTGCGACGATTCACAATCAGATAGATTATTATTGGCACTCCGATTATTGGGGTGATAGCATTTATTGGAATGATTCCGATTGAAGTAGGCAGTACGCTCACCAATGTGCATAGCAGAGCGATCACAGCTCCAACAAGTATCGTTGTGGGTAAAAGTGTGTTATGGTTGGAAGTGTTGAGAAGCATTCGGGCAATGTGCGGAACGATTAGCCCCAAGAAACTTATAGGGCCGCAAAAAGCAGTTACTATTGCTGTAAGTACCCCTGTGATAAATAGAAGCCAGTTGCGAGTGCGGCGAATGTTCACTCCAAGATTCTCGGCATATCTTACGCCAAGCAGCAATGCGTTAAGCGGTTTAACCATTAATAAAGAAAGTGCAAGACTGCATATAATTAGAGTGGTAAAAACAGGCATTCTGTCAGAAGTGACTCCAGAAAAATTGCCCAATCCCCAAATCACGAATGAATGAACCCCTTCTTGTGTTGCAAAAAAATTAAGTAGTGATATAGCACTTGAAGCTAAATAGCTTATCATTATACCAATGATAAGCAGCATTGGTGCGCTCTTTACGAATGAAGAGAATATGAGTAGTATTATAAGTACGATGAGTGCGCCTCCGAGTGCTCCTATAAGAGTGGAAATGTATCCTCCGATAACGGAAGTTGCCATTACTCCTCCGAAAATGGTGCTGGATGCCAACATTACCAATGCCACACCCAAACTAGCCCCTGTGGAAATTCCGAGGATAGATGGATCGGCAAGAGGATTGTTGAAAATAGTCTGAAGTAGAAGTCCGCATACTGATAGAGCTGCTCCGGCAAGTATGGCAGTAACAATCATTGGAATTCTTGAATCAAAAATTATTATATGCCAGATTTGGTTTTCTGAGGTGTCTCCAGATAGCATATTCATAATGGCACTTGCAGGAATATCTACAGAGCCTATCATCAGGTTGAGAATCGCCAATGCCAACAGCAATGCAACGAGGAATATTGTAACAACAGAAAAACGATGTCGCAAGATGTGGAAGAAGATACTATTCATCAATAATAGGTTTGAAATATTTGGTCTTGCCATCCTTTATAAGCCCTGGATGAAATAGAATAATGTATTCCTTTAATAGTCTCTCGGGGTGGAATGGAAAATCTTGGAATAGAGAAGTTTTCTCAGTGTCACATGAATAGATATGCTTTTCCTTGAATGCCTTAAATTTTGCATTTAATTCATTTTGAGCTTTGAAACTTGTGTAAGATAAATTGCTGTCTAACTTTTTTAACAGCCAGATATCTGCGTCGTGGGCCTTGTTCAATACTTGAGGCATATCTAGTGATAGTGATCCAGCGGATTTGACATCGCTCCAAGGATAATTTGCTCCCGCATCGGCAAAGAAGTGCGCCATATAGCTATCTCCACCTGGCACATACCAAGTGCCATTGATAACATTCTCTGAAATAACTTTTGGCCGTTGCTTTAAATTTGCCGTTAATTCTTTCAAACTATTATATTGTGCCACTACATCATTGTATATGCTGGCAGCCCGAGCGTTTTCATTATATAACAGCCCAAATAGCTTTATCCATTCGGCACGGCCTAAAGGCGTGGTCTCCATATAATCTGCACATTCAATAATTGGTATTCCTAGTGATGCCAGGGTGCCATAACCGGCATTTTGGAAAGGGGACAGGATAATTACCTCAGGAGCGAGAGCAATCACTTTTTCCATAGTTGGCGACATTGACGAACCTGCATCAACGATTTCTCCATTCTTAACTCCGACCTTTATTTCCGGCATGTTGAAGTATTGGGCGTCAGTGATTCCTTTTACAGAGTTGAGATGTCCTAACTCTTTGATTACGCCTGCGTGTACGCTAGAATATACCAAAGCCTTTCTAACGGGAGTGCGAATAAGAGCCCCTTTAGGTAAGCGGTCAGGCAAAGCACTGTCGCGAGGCACTAATATATATGTTTGCAAGATTGCATCAGCTTTCCATGGGTCATCTATTGTCACCTCGGTATAGCCTTTATGCTTCGTTATTTTGATGCCTGTTGCTTTGGTGATGATAGTTTTGTCGTTTTGTTGCGAATCCTTGTTGCTATGCGAGCAAGAAACCAACATCAGCAGACACATGAATATGTATATCAGTCGTTTCATCGGTAGCTAAGTTTGCTTTTATATAATATTACAAAAGTAATAAATATATTCAGAAATAGTCCATTTGTAAATGAAAAGGGGGGATATGAAAAAAGCCACTCGAGTGAGTGGCTTATGGTTTAGTGGGCGTTGACGGATTCGAACCGCCGACCCTCTGCTTGTAAGGCAGATGCTCTGAACCAGCTGAGCTAAACGCCC
>MTLE01000095.1_pt1 | contig 209285 bp, 181 predicted proteins | sample 1982461 | NCBI WGS metagenome assembly MTLE01 (sample SAMN05712605, study PRJNA340218) | biofilm metagenome | isolation source: sample SPL anode biofilm adapted to -200 mV | place: USA | collected 2012-02-03 | reverse complement strand
CTGACAGACATGATGTCTTATTCTTATCAATAGTCCTGAAATATGCGGCAACACTAGGAATATTTTTAGCGTCTTCGAAAAGATAAGCAATGCCTTGGAAGTACGACGATAGTTCATCAATATTAACTATGATTCTGCCTGTTGAAGCACCGGTATATTTACCTATCCACTGCCCTTTCATATGGTTCACTCTCCTCAGTTCTTAAACTAACTCATTATCAATCAGACCCGGCCACATCCCCTCTAATCTGCCAGCTTCGATAATTCCTTTAAATACCACTGACATATCCTGATGTATTTCTTGTTAAATCAATGTTGGCCAACAGCCCAAGTCTGTTTGCTTGGTGCCATACCAACTGCAACAGCGCCATCCAATTAGCGCGCATTATTTGCCTGAAACTAATAAAAGTCAAAAGGTTTGCCGCGTTTCCAGTGCCGGATAAAGTCTCATCCGGTGCTTTGCTCAGCTCAATAAGCGTGGTATCATCTCCGCTCATCAATATGGCCATCTATGCGGGGTTCACGGCCAGGGGGTGTCTATGGAATTCCAAACCATCCAAGTACAGGAAAGAGCTGACGGCATCGGTGTCGTTACCCTCAACCGGCCGGAAAAGCGCAACGCCATCTCCATCATGATGCGGCAGGAGATCTCCGCCTGCCTTGAAAACTGGAAGGAGGTTGCCGCCATTGGCGCGGTGATCTTCACCGGCGCCGGCGAAACTTTCAGCGCGGGCTTTGACCTGGATGAATTCCGGCAGCCGGAACGGTTTGCGGAGCTTGTTGAATCGTCATCCCGCTACCACCGCGACCTCTGGCATTTCCCCAAACCTGTCATCGCGGCCATTGACGGACCGGCCGTGGGTGGCGGGTTCGACCTGGCCGCTTTCTGCGACATCCGGCTCTGTTCCGAAACCGCATCCTTCGGCCATCCGGAGGTCAAGTTCGGGGCGCCGCCGCTCTTTACCCCGCTGCGCTGGATAATCGGAGAGGGGCTGGCGCGGGACCTCTGCCTGACCGGCAGGCGGATCAACGCCCAGGAGGCGCACCGCATCGGCCTGGTTAGCGAGGTTGTCGAAGCGGAGAAGCTTATGGAGCGGGCGTTGCAGCTTGCAGCAGTCATCCTGGAAGCGCCCTTGGCCACCCTGCAATACACAAAGAAATTCTTCACTGAAAGCGGAGGCAGGGGGTTCGAGGAGTCGTTCCGGGTCGAGCATGACCGGGCGTTTCAGGAGATTATCCTGCCGTCTTTGGCTGGAAAACGGAAATGAACATGGACACTGGCCAAAGCAGCTTCAACGGTTTCACGCCCCATACCCTGGGCTTTCTGGCCGACCTGGCCGCCAACAACCGCAAGGAGTGGTTCGAGGCGCACAAGGACGAGTACCGCCGGTTCCTCCAGGAGCCGCTGCAACAGCTGGCCGCTGCCCTTGCCGGGCCGCTCATGGCCATCGACCCCGACCTAGTCGTCGAGCCGCGCCGGGTGGTCTCCCGCATCTACCGCGATACCCGCTTTTCGCGGAATAAATCCCCCTACAAGACCACCATGTGGCTCACCTACAAACGCCCTATCACCAACTGGCAGGACGCGCCGGCCTGTTTCTTCGAGATCGGGGCCGACTCCTACCGCTTCGGCATGGGATTTTACAGCGCCTCCAAAGGGACCATGGACCGCTTGCGGGAGGAGATCGAACAGAGGGAGGAGCGCTTTCGCCAGGCAGTGGCCTTCCTGGGGGAGCAGGACAACTTCGTGGTGGAGGGGGATCTGTACAAGCGGGTTCTCAGGCCCGACCTGCCGGAAGACCTGCAAGAATGGCATCGGCGCAAGAGCCTCTACCTGGTCTGCAACCGCCAGCCGGACCAAGCCTTTTTCACACGGCGGCTCGCGGGCGACCTGCGCCAGGGATTCTTCCTCCTGGCGCCGCTTTATCATTACCTTGCGGCGCTGTCCGGCTAGTTTTGCATCATGCTCCCATATCTCTCGATGGGAGTGGATTGACGGCACCTCTTCGATATCAGAAAAGCGGCACCGGGAAAGGCAACCAATGTCATGAAAATACTTATCATCTACTCGTCCACGGACGGGCACACCGCAAAAATCAGCAGCGCGCTGGGCAATCAGATCGAAAAACAGGGGCACCAGGTCTCGCTCCGAACGATTGACGATTGCCCGGACAATGATCTTCGGCATTTCGACAAAATAGTGATCGGCGCCAGCATCCGCTATGGCACACACAGTCCCCGGGTGATGGACTTCATCAACAGAAATAAAGAGCTTCTCGACACTAAACCCAATGCGTTCTTTTCAGTGAACGTGGTGGCGCGCAAACCCGAGAAGAACCGGCCCGAAACCAATCCATACCTGCAGAAGTTCCTCAAGCGGATCGCCTGGTGCCCCAGGGAACTGGCGGTCTTTGCCGGCAGGATCGATTATCCCAGTTACCGTTTCCTGGATCGTCTGATGATCAGGCTGATCATGTGGATGACAAAGGGGCCGACGGACCCGAATGCCGTGGTCGAGTTTACCGACTGGCAGCAGGTTGAGGAGTTCGGCCGGCTGATATGCAGAATGTAGCAACTATGCATATGGTATGGAAATCGATGTACTCCATGGTTCACGGCAAAGCCCGGCAGAAAGGCCGAGCTTCATTAGCCGGGTTGGCGGCGCATTATCAGGGCGTTTGCGGATTGCCCGCGGGTTTGGCGGGATTATAGCCACAGGTTATGCAAGAGGAAAGGATGGGGCGGAAAGTCATGACTATCGAGCCGGCCACACGCAACGACGCCGCAGAAATTCTGGCTCTGCAAAGGCTTGCCTATGTGAGCGAGGCAGAGATCTACAACGATTTCGGCATCCAACCCCTGACCCAGACCCTGGAGGACCTTGAGCGGGAATTCGGGACCCATTCGGTTTTCAAGGCTGTGCGTGACGGTAGAATTATCGGCTCAGTGCGAACCGTGCTCGATGGCGGGACGTGCCACGTGGGTAAGCTGATCGTCCATCCCGAGGCCCAGGGCCTTGGGATCGGCTCGGCCCTGATGGGGCACCTGGAGGCGTTTTACCGGGAAGTTGCCCGCTTCGAATTGTTCACCGGCCATAGGAGCCAGCGCAACCTGTATCTGTACGCCAAATTGGGGTACCGGGAATTCAAGCGGGTGCAGGTGAGTGAACATCTATGGCTGGTCTATATGGAAAAGAGGAATTTTGTATGAGAAGAGCTGAAAAAGAGATCATAGACCGGCAGGAGCAGGAGGCGGTCATCCGGGAGGCCCAGGTGTGCCACGTGGCCCTGGCGGATGGGGATCAACCGTACGTGGTGGCCATGAATTTCGGCTACGCGGACGGCTGCATCTACCTGCATAGCGCCACTGCCGGGCGGAAGCTGGACATCCTGCGGCGCAACAACCGGGTCTGCTGCGCCTTTGACGTCGGCCACGATCTGGTGCGGGCCGACAGCGCCTGCTCCTGGGGGATGCGCTTCCGGAGCGTCATCGCCTTTGGCAGGGCCACGTTGTTGGAGGGGCAGGAGGAAAAGGAGGCCGGCCTGCGGGTCATCATGGGTCAGTACGGCGAAGGGGAGTTCAATTTCCCAGCGGAGGCAACCGCCAAAACCGCGGTGATCAGGGTCGGGATCGAGGAGATGACCGGGAAAAAGACTGGGTAAGGCCAGCGCCGGGCTGGGGGCAAGGACCGCCTGGAGCTTTCGTTGCTGTCAGCGGGGAGTTCCGTCAAAAGGCGGCCGGCCATCGTTCTGTTCCTGCGTATTGTAGGTGGCCAAACCCATGGCGATGCCGTTCAACAGGCGCCAGTACCAGCTCTGGGATGCTTGCTTATCCGGCTTTGCCGCCTCCACAGGCCCCTGGAGCGGAGCAGCGCTGTTATCCGCCAAAGAGGCCTTTGTGGCCACCTCCGCAAGCGGCGTCTTCACCGCCAGCAGCTTATCGATCTCCTGGGCTTGGCACATCATTGGGACCAACAGGAAGATCAATGCAATAACAACGGCACAAGAAACGGATTTTCCTTTCATTTCATTCCCTCCTTCCTGGTGTGCGCCCGCATGTACAAAGCTTAACCCAATCCAAGGCAAATCGGAACCCCAAATTTATGTTTGATGCATTCGCAATTTAGATTTGTCATGCCCGAATGTATCCATCGGGCATCCATGATTTCAGTTGGTTACAGACTGGATTCCCGATCAGAATCGCTTCGGGAATGACAGACATTGGGGCTTGCGGAAGATTCGACCTATTTTAAACGAATCTTTTGATTCACGATGTTAAAACGTCGCGTCGTTGCGTCGTCGCGTGAGTAAAGCCTTTCAAACTAATCTTGCCCTCACGAAAACCCCTATCGCCTTTATCGCTTGCTTGGCCTCGGGCAGTTTTGGGGCATGGAGATGGAACACGTGCCACATCCTGGCCCATTGCTCCAGGGTGACATCGACCCCGGCGGCCTTGGCCTGTTCCGCCAGGCGAGTGGCGTCGCTAAACAGCATGTCGTCGGTGCCGGCCTGGATCAGCAGCGACGGCAGCCCGCGCAGATCGGCGTACAGGGGGGAAAGCAGCGGCAGGCGGGGATCGTTGCCGCCGATGTAGTGGCTCCCCAGGGAGAGTGCCCGGAGCGTGACCCGCGGCTCAGCCTTGGCACGGTCCTTCAGGGAATCTGCGGTTCTTGCCAGGTCTGCCCAGGGGGTGATGCAGACTGCGGCGGCCGGGAGCGGATCGCCGGCATCCCGCAGGGAGAGGAGGGTTGCCAGGGCCAGGCCGCCGCCAGCCGAGTCGCCGGCAATCACGATATCGCTTGCTCTGAAGCGGTTGTACAGTAGCCAGCGGTAGGCCGCCACCGCATCATCGACCGCGGCCGGGAACGGGTGCTCCGGGGCCAGGCGGTAATTCAGCAGCAGGCCGCGCATGCCGCAGGCCCTGGCAATGTGCGCTGTCAGCGCCCGGTGGGTGTTGCACGATCCCATGACATAGGCGCCGCCGTGCAGATACATCAAAACCTTCTCTTTTGGCGCTTCGCGCGGATGGATCCATTCACCTTCGACGCCCCCGGCCGTTACCGGCTGGACCAGGAATTCTCCGGGCATTTGCGTCCCTTTGGCAGCCTCTTCCTGCTCGGCCCGCAATTCCTCCAGGGTGCGCGTATCGGTCTCCGCCGGTTTGTTGTAGTTCAGATAGGTGCGCAGGATGTAACTTTGCAGGCTGGCCATCAATTCCTCCTGATATTGAAAAACTTCAAGTCGTTCAGCTTACGGCAAGATCATTGAAATGCTTTGGTCTTAAAGTTTTAGTTCAGTACTGCTGAATTAGATACAAAAAACGTCTTTCACCAACTCCGCCGTAGCGCCAGGTGCACCCGCTTGGCGGCATAGAGGGCTCCGAAGGGGCCTTCCGTGGCACCATAGGGCAGCTCGCCACCCAGCGTCACCTTCCAGAGGTCGGTCAGGTTGTAGCCTGCTTCAGCCTTCAGGAGGCCGTCGCCCCGCTTGAGCCCTGCGCTCCAGACCAGTTTCCATTCCCCCCATTCCTCGGTCCGGTTCCAGGCCACGATCAGGGCCGGGAGTATGGACCGGTCAAAGAGGAGCGTCGGGTCCACGGGCGGTTCCAGCGCATTGCCGGCCAGGGTGATGAGCAGGGTGCCGTCGCCGAAGCCCTTCTCCGCGCTCAGGGCGCCGATCAGGGCATTGCCCAGGTCCCGGTCCCGGGAGAAGAGCGCGGCCCCTTCGCCCCGCAGGATCCAGGAACCGACGATCCGGGAGACCTCGATGCCGGCCGCCTCTTCCCTGGCGTAACGGCGCTCCACGGGGATAACCGGGCCGGAAGGGGTTGGCGTTGCCAGGTCGAAACGAAAATCCAGGAGCGGGGCGGGGCGTACCCCGAACCGTGCCCAAGCCCCCACGTCCCAATCCCCAAAGGTGGCCAGGAGGCGCAGGGCGCCAAAACCCTCGGTCGGCGGGGCGGTATCGATCTCGTTGAAAACGGTCCCAGCGGGCAGCCCTTCCGCTTCGAGTGGGGCATTCCGGCTGCCGAGCACGGGAAGGCGCCAGGGCGTGGTTATGGGGCAGGCCACTGCTTCGTAGCGCAGCGCTCCATCCTGCCCGCTCAGGCGCAGAGCCCACAGTGGAAGTTTTTCGTCGCTGAACGGGTCGGACAGGTCACGGGGGAGGAAGGCGTCGGCCGGGGAATAGCCGTCGGTCTTGCCCCAACCGAGCTGGAAGCGCCCCAGTTGCAGGTCCAGGGAAGGGGTGAGGGGGAGGCGTACCCAGAAATCCCGTACCGAAATGGGCGAGCGCCTGATCCTGCGGTCACCAGGGTCAAAGGCGAGGGCGCCCCGTTCGCCGGAGGTGATTTCTTCTCCGCGTACCGAGGCGGTGAGTTGGGCCTCGCCGACCTTTTTCTCCCATTTGGCAAAGACCGTGCCCCAGCCCAGCACCCACGGGTCACGACTGCTGGCACGTTCGGAGTAGGCAAATCCCTTGACCTCCGCATACCCGGAAAAATCCTGGGCAAGAACCGGGGTGGGTAGGAGCTGAAGCAGGATAATAATGCCAGCTAGTTGCAATAAGCGCCCAAATATGCCCCCCCAAGAGATTTTGGGATGTAGAGACGCGCCGCTGGCGCGTCTGAGACGTCCCGGCGGGACGTCTCTACATGGAGGGAACCTGTGTTGGAGCAATCGGATCAATCGCCACCCTCGCGGTTCAGGTTCTGCAGGGTAAAGCGGTTGGCAGCCTGGGGCCGGTCAAAGGCGACTTCCTTCAGGAGCACCGTTGTCCTGCTCCCCTTTTTGAGGTCGTGCATCTCCCACTTCCTGGCCACCCAGTGACCATCCACGTTCTGGAGGTCCGAGAGGAAAAACAGCTTGCCCGGTTGCCTGTCCCCCTTGAGGTAGAGATCCTCGCGCAGCAGGTAGAGGATGTCCTTGCGCAGGTAGAGGACCTTCTTCTCGTAAACCGATTTGCCGGCACTTTCCAGCGGGGTGGCAACAATCACGTAGCATGGTTGCCCGTCAATCGTCTTCTCTCCCTGCAAGGCCACCTTGTACTTCTCGTGGTCGAATTCCTCCATATCCTCGTAGTTGAAGTCGGTGCCGACAAAGGAGGCATCCCGGTCCTGGGTAGCGATCCTTCGCTCCCGCTTCATGGAAGGGAGGTAGAGCCACTGGTCCGGGTTCTTTCCCGGCTTTGCCAGCGACAGGAAGCCCACCCCCTTCACCTCCGGCGGGTCGGTAAAGCGGATCAGGTTCCTGGCGTCACCGGCATAGCCTTCCCGAAAGCTCTTCCACCCTTTTCTGCGAACCTTGCCATCCTTGTTCACCACGGTGAGTTCCCCGGCGTACTGCTGGGTTTTGGTGCGGTGGCGGTTCTCCGATTCCCTGAGGAGGGCCCGGGCATCGGCGCCCCAGGCAAGGCCGGTACAGATGATGGTACTGAATGTCGCCACAATTACAGATAGCAACACTTTTCTTGAAAACATGCCCCTTTGCATATCACCTCCGTAGGGGCACCCCCATGTGGGTGCCCTGGTTTTTATAATCTGGCGCCTCGGTTTGACCGGGCGGCCACACTCCGGTTTTACCGGGCGGCCACACGGGGCCGCCCCTACAATGGACGTCTATTCATACTCGATGGCCTCGGTGATCTTCATCCTGCCTGCCTGGCGGGCGGGAATCCAGGCGGCGAATGCCGATACCAGCGGCAGGGCGATCAGGAGCTGGCCCAGGATTTCCCAGGGGTAATGGTGGGGCATGCGCCAGCCGGTGAAAAACTCCGCAATGGCCCCCTCCATGAAGGCGGCAAATAGGTTGCCGGCCGGGATCGCCAGGATCAGCCCGGTCAAGGCCAGTGCCAGGGCCTCCAGCACGATACTCCTGCCGATCTGGGAGCGCAAGGCCCCCAGCGCCTTCAGTATCCCGATCTCCCTGGTCCGTTCCGCCACCGAGATCAGGAGTGACGTAACTATGCCCAGGAAGGCGACCAGCAGGGCCAGGAAGACCGTGACCCGCGTCAGGGCGTAAAAGGCATCGATGGCCTTGTTGATCTCGGCGGTGAACTCCTTGCGGGTGGAGACCAGGGCCGGGTATTTCCCGGCCAGTTGCGCCCGGATGGCGTTGCGTACCTGGCCGGCATCGGCGCCATGGGTTATGGAGACATCGAATATGTCAATCCGGTCATCCTTCCAGAGACGGAGGAACAGGGTGCGATCTATGAGCACCATGCCCTGGTCCGAACTGTAGTCCCGCAGCACGGCTGCAATCGGTATCCGTACCACGCCGCTGGGGGTAACCAGTTCCACCTGCTGGCCTACTCCCAAATTGTATTTGCGGGAAAAATTCTCCGACACGGTGCACATCCCTTCCCGGGTTACACCGCGGCGCATCGCTTCTGGGTTGCCCTGGAGGTATTCGAATTTAGTCCGGTCCATGGTCGGGCCGACCTCTATGGAGCCGACCAGGATCGGTTGCCCCCGGAACAGGGGGTGAACGCCGCGATAGCTCTCCACGGTCCGCACCCCGGGCACCTTCAGCAACTCATCCCGCAGCGCGCCGGGAAAGAGGAAGTCGGGGCGGGAAAAGTTGGCCGAGGCGCGGACAAAAAGGTCGCAGGTGAGCGCATCGTCCATCCAGCGGGTCATGGTCGCCTTGGTGGAGCCCATGTAGCCGCCGAAACCGAGGACAAAGGTGAGCGAAAAGGCCATGGCCATGACCGTGCCGGAGGTCCGGCGGGGCGAGCCCAGGAGGGCGTCCGAGGAAAGGCGCCCCGACACTGGCGCAAAGCGTGCGGCCAACGGGATGAAGAGCTGCAACAGCATCCGGGAGAGCGGTCCCACCAGGAGCACGAGCCCTGTGCCGCCGAGGAGGAGCACGGAAAGGATCAGCTGGTTGCCTCCCAGCGGCGGATACATGGCCAACAGGATCGCGCAGCCAAGGGCGACGCACCCGGCCGCGATGCGGGGCGCGACCCTGGTTGGGAGCCGGGCCTGGAAGGCCCCTTTTGCCAGTGCCTCGGTGGGCGGGATGCGGGAGGCGGTCAGGGCCGGTCCCCAGGCCCCTACCAGCGAGGCCAGGATGCCGAGAGCCATGGACTCCAGGGCAATCCCGGGCGGTAGGTGCACGGTGCCGGAGCTGGTGACGCCGTAAACCGTCTCCGTTGTCTGCCCCATCATGCGGAGGAATCCCTGGGAGAGCATCGTCCCGGTCAGGCAGCCCACAATGCCGCCCGCGATTCCGATCAGCAGCCCCTCGGCCAGGAAGAGGAACTGCACCTGGCGGGGGGTGGCGCCCAGGGCGCGGAGCGTGCCGATGTCGCGCCGCCGGCGGTTCACGGCCACGTTGAAGGCGTTGAAGATCAGGAAGGTGCCGATGGACAGGGCAAAGCCGCTGGAGATGTTGAAGCCGGAGACGAAGTTGGCGACTATCCGCTCCATCTGCTCTCCCCGGCGGCTCGGCGTCTCCACGCGGTAGGCCGGTCCCAGGGCCTGCTCCAGGGTTGCGATCCCCTGGGCAATGCTGGTTCCCTGGTCAAGGCGGACGTCCAGCCGGTCGAAACGCCGACCCCGGCCGAACAGCTCCTGGGCCGCATAGACGTCCACCACCATCAGGTTGCCGCCAAAGGCCTCGCTGAACCCCTTGGGGGAGAGCAATCCCCTGGCCGTCACCCGCTTTACCCCCTTGGGGGCGCGCACGGCGATGGCCTCGCCGATCTTCAGCCCGGCCCGGTCCGCGAACTCCCGGGTAAAGAGGGCCGAGTCGGGCTGGGCCAGGAAAAGGAGCGGATCGTCCAGGTCGGCATCCTGCCCGTCGAAGCCGTAATCACGCATCTCCCGGTCCCCCAGCAGATCGATGCCGATCACCAGGAGGCTGCCCAGTTCGCCTTTTTCGGGAACGACAATCTGCTCGATAACCGGGGAAGTGGCCCGGATGCCGGGAAGCTCCCGAATTCTTTCCTGCACCTCCTCGGGCACGCCTCCCACCATGGTGATCTGGAGCTGGGCCTTGCCGGCGATACGGTCAACCGTGGAGCGGATCCCCTGGACAAGGGTCCCCTGGGCGCTCCGGATCGCGCTGAAGGTGGCCACGCCAACGACCACTCCCAGCAGCGTGAGCAGGGTCTTGGCCATGTGGCGCCTGACATAGGAGAGTGAGAGGGTCCGGAGCAGGAACTTCATTTGCCACCCCCGGCCTGGACGCTGTCTCCTTCCACCTTGCCGTCCCTGAGCTTGATCAGCCGGTCGCAGGCCGAGGCGGCATGGTGGTCGTGGGTGACCATGACAATGGTGGTTCCCCGCTCCCGGTGGATGGTGCGGAGCAGGTTCAGGATCTCCTCTCCCCGGGCCGTGTCCAGATTGCCGGTAGGCTCGTCGGCCAGGAGCAGCGGCGCGCCGGTGACCAGGGCCCGGGCAATGGCCACCCGTTGCCGCTCACCGCCGGAAAGTTCGTCCGGCAGGTGGCCCGACCGTGCCTCCAGTCCGACTTCTTTAAGCACCTGGGCAACCTTGCGGTTGATCTCCCCGGCCGGAACCCCTGCCAGGTGCAGGGGCAGGGCCACGTTCTGGCTTACCTTCAGGGTCGGCATCAGGTGGTAGGCCTGGAAGATATAGGAGACCTTGGAACGGCGGAACAGCGAGCGCCCCTTTTCGCTCTCCCTGGCCAGGTCCTCCCCTGCCACCATCACCTGGCCGGAAGTGGGGACGTCGAGCCCTCCCATCAGGTTGAGCAGCGTGGATTTGCCGGAGCCGGAAGGCCCCATGATGGCAACCATCTCCCCGGCCCCGATGGTCAGATTGATCCCGGCCAGGGCCGTTACCTGGGACTTGCCGTCATAGGTCTTGATTACGTCGTGGAGCTTGAGCATGGTGCATGGTCTCCTTTGCGGTACGAATTTATCGTAGGGGCGAAGCAAACGTTTTATCCGCTTCGGCCGATTGTTACGGAGTTCAAAAGCAGGCGAAGCGGATGAACCTTGCTTCGCCCCTACATGTCGCCCGCTTTACGCCAGGCATACTCCTGCAGAAAAATCTTCCGGAATTCGCAGCGACCCTTCAACCTGTAACAGAAGGCCCGGCCCCCGAAGGTGAACCGGTTGGACCAGAGGGACATGGCCACGCATCGGGTATATTTTTTGCGCACGCCTTCCGCGAAATTATCTACGCCCCGGCGGAAAAAATCCCTGTCTCCGAAATCGAATATGCCTTCCTGTAACCAGGGTTCCATGAACCACTCAAACCCCTCCCGGATGGTTTTCAGATGATGGGCGCTCATCTCCCTGGGATCGTCGAAGAGGCAGGTCTTGGCAATGGCGCGGTTCATGCGCGGCTGGTCCCGGTCCAGTCCCGCCTCTATGGACTCCCATGACAAAAGCCAGTCCTCATCGTTCAGGACCCGGGTACAACCGAAGTCGATCATTCCCAAACTCCCGTCATCCATGAAGATGAAGTTGCCGGGGTGGGGGTCGGCCGGCAGCCAGCGCAGCCGGTAAAAGACCCGGAAGGTGGCCACTGTCAGCAGGTGGGTGAAATGGTCCCGTTGGGCCTGGCTCGGATTGCGGGCCAGGAATTCATTGAGATGGCAGCCTTGTAGGTACTCGGTGGTCAGCACCCGTTTGGTGGAATATTTTTCGTAGACCAGCGGCACCACCACCCGGTCCCCGGCCTTGAAGATGCTGCGGGCCTCCTTGCCGAAACGGGCCTCCTGTTCGTAGTCGGTCTCCATGAGCAGCATCTGTTCCAGGTCCGCCAGATTGTCGAGCGTATTCTGCCAGTCCCTGGTCAGGCACAGCGGCTGGAGCAGGAGGCGGAGATTGCGCAGGTCGGCCTTGATGGTCCGGGCAATGCCGGGGTACTGGATCTTGACCGCCACCTCTTCGCCGCTGTGCAGCCTGGCCCGGTGCACCTGCCCCAGGGAGGCGGCGGCAAAGGCCTGGCAATCGAAGCTGGCGAACAACTCCTCGGGCTCGCGGCCGAATTCGTCCAGAAAGACCTCGCGCACCAGGGCATAATGCATGGGAGGCGCCTCGAAGTGCAGGGCGGCGAGCACGTCGGCAAACTCCTCCGGCACCACCTCCGGCAGGTTGGCCAGCAGCTGGCCAAGTTTCATTATCGCACCGCGCAGATAGCCCATGGTGCCGAACATTTTCAGGGCCGCGGCCAGGTGGGCTTCGCTCTTGAGTCGCTGCTTCTCGCCGGCATCGCTGAAACGGCTGCGCAGCCAATAGGCGAAATAACCGGCGGTAACCTTGGCCTGGAGCGAACCCAGGGTCCATATTCTTAAAAAGGAGTTCACCGGGACCTTTTTCTGTGCAATCCGGGTGAGCAGTTCGGCCAGCCGTTTCCCGGTCGGATCTGTTCTGCGATTTTTGGGCAGAATATTGAGCAGCTCTTTTTCGATGATCTTGTCAGCCTGCATGAGCTTCTCCCGTATTTGCACCGGTGCCGGAAATCACCTGCACGAACATGCGGATTGAATAGTCGATCAGGGCCTGCGTTGCTTCCTGGTTGGGCGACTCGTCATTGGCCCAGAAGGCGAGGATTCCCAGGTAGAGGGACCAGTAGATGGTCATGGCCACATATTCGGGGGCTTGCGTAAAACCATGGCGGACGATGATCTCCTGCACAACGGCCAGGTGTTTCTGGTGGGCGACCTCACCCTGGGGGCAGATGTTTTTGCGGGGAAACGGGCTCAGGGAACGCTCCAGGACCGGGCCGAGAAATGGCCGTAAAGGGCGCAGCCGCCGCAGGCCCGAGGCCACGAACAGAAAGATTTCCTCGGTCAGGCCCTCTTTGCCGCTGCGCCGCCGCCGGAAATCCGACTGCCCCTGGTCCAGGGCCTCGGTAACCATGGTCATTGCCAGGGTCTCCTTGCTGGGGAAGTAGTTGAACATGGTGCCGGCCGCCAAGCCGGCCGCCAGGGCGATATCCCGGGTGGTGGCCGCATCGAACCCCTTGCCGGTGAAGATCTCGGCGGCCTTTTCCAGGATACGGGCCCGGTTTTCCTGTTTTGCCTGTTCGCTGATGCGCATTGATGCTCTCTTTCAAATGGTGAACGAGGCAATATTAGTTTTTTCACACTGTAAAAGCAATAAAAAAATGAGCACGCTCATAATAAAAGCGAGATTTCGCAACACCTGATACTTCTTGTAATTTCTGCCAGGCGGATATACATTATGCGCATAAAATATGCGTATAAGGAACATGCCATGCAAATTAATCTGTTTGATGCACGGGCACCCAAAAAATCCGCCAATCTGAGTATCAACAGTGACCTTCTCCTCCAGGCCAAGGAATATCGCATCAACCTTTCACAGGCACTGGAACAGCGTCTTGCGGAATTGTTGCGGGATGAAAAGCAAAGGATCTGGAAGGAGGAGAACAGAGAGGCAGTGGAAGAATATAATCGGCGCATTGAAGCTCAAGGAGTCTTCAGTGATGGCCAGAGGATGTTCTGATGGCCCAGTTCGATGTTTATGCGAATCCGAATCCGGAAACAAAACAGCGGATTCCTTATCTGCTCGACGTTCAGGCCGACCTTTTGGGCAATCTGGCAACCCGCGTGGTTGTTCCCCTCATTTCCGCTGCTGACGTGGTCAAGGCAGCAAAACATCTCAACCCGCAATTCTCCGTAAAACGCACCAAGGTGATAATGTCAACTGCCGAACTGGCCGGGGTAACGCTCAACAGCCTGGGCACCAGGATCTGCTCGCTCAAGGAGCATCGCAGCGAAATCATTGCCGCCCTTGATTTTCTGATCACCGGTTTTTGATTGTTTCCGCACCATCTCACAAGCAGCGAGAGCTCCGCAAAGCAGTTTCCGACCATGATTGGAGTGAAGGCATGAAGTACTGGTGCTGTCTGCATAAAATTATCTTCATCGCACTGGCGTTCCTGCTGCTGCAATCCTGCCACTCCGTGGAAAAGTTGCCGCCGCTGGCATCCGACGCGGTCATCCTGGCCTTTGGCGACAGCATCACCTACGGCACCGGTGCCGCCACGGGTGAAAGCTACCCGGCCGTGCTGGAGCGCCTGGCCGGGCGGCGGGTGGTCAATGCCGGGGTGCCGGGAGAGGTGACTGCCGAGGGCCTGGCCAGGCTGCCCGGGGTGCTGGAGCAGGAAAGGCCGGCCCTGATGATCCTCTGCCTGGGCGGCAATGATCTGCTGCGTCACCTCGACCGGCAACAGGCAGCCGACAACCTGCGGGCCATGGTCAGGCTGGCCCAGGAACGAGGGGTTGCGGTGGTGCTGGTCGCGGTGCCGGACATCAATCTCACCCTGTCGCCGCCTGCGTTCTATGGGGAGATTGCCCGGGAATTCAAGATTCCCTGCGAGGAAAAGGCGCTTTCCCGCATCCTGGGCAAACATTCCCTCAAGTCGGACCATATCCACCCCAATGGGGCCGGTTACGCACAACTGGCCCAGGCCTTGGCCGATCTCATGCAACGGAGCGGCGCATTGCCGTAAACATACGCTGTGGCTGGAAAACATAAGGATTGCCCTGAATCGGGCGCGTTGGAAAGGCAGGCGCTTTAGCAGCCTGTTTTAAATAACCGCGGGATGCAGCACTGTTTCATCCAGAATTTCGCGCACCTTGCTTAGCAGCGCGTTTGGAAGGACCGGTTTGGGGAGGAAATGCAGATCGGCTTCCAATTCCTCCTTGTCGTGGATAATATCGGCAATATTGCCGCTCAAGAAGAGGTGTTTCACTCCGGGGCGCATGGCCTTGAGTTCCTTTAAAACCTGACTGCCGTTTTTCTTGGGCATGACCACATCAAGGACCACCATCCGTATCCTGTCGGCATTCAGTTTGAAAGCTTCCACGGCATCATTGCCGTCAACGGCGCAAAGAACCTTGTAACCGGCGCCTTCGAGGATATCTTTGAACACCTCGCGGGCGGCGGTGTTGTCTTCCGCCAGGAGGATGGTCTCTGTTCCTCCTTGATCAAAGGGGATGCAGGCCAGGATCTCGCTTTTGGATTTGTCGGAAGGATTGTTCACAAGGGGGAGATGGGCCCTGACGGTTGTCCCTTGCCCCATGCTGCTCTGTACCTCGATAAAGCCATTGTGCTGGGTGACGATGCCGTACACGATGGAGAGGCCCAGTCCGGTCCCTTTTCCCGTCTCCTTGGTCGTGAAGAATGGTTCGAATATCTTCTCGCTGGTCTTCTGATCCATACCCAGGCCGTTGTCGCTTACACTGATCACGGCGTATCGGCCTGAAATTGCCGGGGGCTGCCTTGCCGGTTCCAGTTCCGGCTGGCGGGTAAACGTGGCAATGGAGATGGTTCCGCCTTCGGGCATGGCATCCCTGGCGTTTGTTACCAGATTCATGACCACCTGCTGTATCTGCCCCACATCCACCAGGACGCTGATCGGCTCATCTTGCAGTTCGATGTTGAGCTCTATGTCATCTCCGATCAACCGCGAGAGCATATCGCCAATGGATGAGATGGCCTCGTTCAGGTTTATTGGCGTCAGGTTCATGACCTGCTTGCGGCTGAATGTCAACAGGTCCCTGGTCAGCCTGCTCGCCTTTTCCGATGCGACCAGGATTTGGGACACATAGCGATGGGCTACTTGGTCCTCCCTGGATTTGTTCTGAAGCAGGTGGCCATAGCCGATGATTGCGGTGAGGATGTTGTTGAAGTCATGGGCGATGCCACCGGCAAGCTGGCCGATGGCTTCCATCTTCTGGGCCTGTATGAGTTGCAGTTCCAGGGAGGCCTTTTGCTCTTCCGCGAGCTTGAAGCTGGTTATGTCGCGGATCGACTCGATGGCGCCGATTCTATTGCCATTGCGGTCAAAGAGCGGAGAAGCTGTTATCCACAGGTGTATTCCCCTATCGTCCCGGAAATTGTGGATGTATTTTTCGGCAAGCAGCATATCCCCCTTTTTTTCGATCAGGTGATAGTGCTCTGAAATTCCGTCGTTGAAATCGTCGATGAAGTCCACGAGCGCCCATCGCCGGACGCCATAAAAGGGTATGCTGTACTCGTGATCCCCCTTTCCCGTCATGGCCTCCTTGGCAAAGCCGGTCATTTCCTCCAGCGCCTTGTTCCAGGCGATAATCCGCTTTTCGCTGTCGATGATGAAGGTTGCATCGGGGAGGAATTCGATGATGTCCTGCAGTTGCTGGTAAGCGGTTTTGAGCTCCTCATCGGTTTTTTGCAATTCGGCAATGGTTGACAGCATCGTTTCCGATTCGCGGTTGATCAACATACCCAACTTGGCAATCAGTTCGTTGGGCGAATCCACCGATGCGCGCGCCTTGAAATCGCCGGACGCCAGCCGGTTGAGGGTGTCGTAGTGCTCGCAGAGGCCGATGGCCATCTCGTGGCTGTCGTCGATCATCTCCTGCATGCTTGCGGCAAGATGGTTCAGCATCTCCGCCAGCCGGTTCACAACAGTGATGTTGCTGTTCGATGCTATCCTGATGGCGGGATCGCCTTTGCATAGATGGTCAACCATCCTGCTGATATCGGAAAAATCATGGGCAAAGGTTTCCTGTTCCCGCCCGATCACCTGCTCTTGTTCACGGATTGTCCGGAAACACCCCTTGAGCGCCGTATGCAGAAGGGCAGGGTCGCTAACTCCACCCAGCATTTGGCAAGTGCCGCACTCTTCCAGGTTAACCGGCTGGAGATGGGGACAGGCGATTTCAGCCAGGAATCGGCACGGATCTCCCTGCCCTGATCCCGGCGTAGTTTTTATGTTGTCGGTACTGTGCATGGATAAAACTCCAGGGGTTCAGCATGGCTGCTGCATCATAAACCAAGCCCAATCAGAACCTGATCCGGATGGTCTTGCGGTAACCGCCCTCATCGCAAACGGAAAGAAGGGTTTTCTTGAGTCGGGAGCACCAGACGCGGACATCTTTTTCAAAGGTGGGACAGTCGCCGATAACTTCCAGAATATCCCCGGGCTCCATGTCCGGGGATATGACTGCTATCTTTAGGACCGGTTGCGGACATTTGAAGCCGGTTGCATCAAGACGGACCTGCTTCATTGCAGTCCTCCTTGTCTGTCTATCCTGTTTTAACTGGGTTGTGGAGAACGGCCCAAAAAATTAAAGTATTCACATTATTACCCATAATCGATACGTTAGGCAACTTAAAAAGGTCAATCCGCCCCCGGCGGGGCCACTGTCACTGCTTTTTTTTCGGGCAGGGGCAACAATAGATCAGGCGAAGCTTTTCCGAGTATTTGCCCGAATACTTCTCCTGGAGGTCCCGATTGCAGAGCTCCCTGATGACGAAGCGGCTGCAGACAAAGTTGATGAGTAAGCCGACCAGGAGGCCGCCGGTCAGGCTTGCCCAATTCATGACCTGTCCCGGCCAGAAGTAGTTGATGAACGAATAGAGGATCACGGCCCACATCACCCCGGAGACAAACAGGTAGGCGATGGCCAGAGCCGGGCTGAGAATGTCCTCCTGTACTTCCCCTTCGATGATGTAACCGCACATCCGGATATAATAGTTCCCCACCAGGTTGTAGATGGAGCCGATGGTGATCGGGATGAAGGCGATCAGGCTGACCACGAAGTTCTTCATGGTCTCGGCCGCCTCCCCCCCGGCCAGGGAAAAGTCCAGGTTGGACCCCAGGTAGCCGAGGACCGCGCAGACCGCCAGCTGGATGGTCCAGTAGAGCTTGATCTCTTCGGTCAGCTTGGTGATATTCCCGGCAGGTGCATCGCTTTCACGATTGCCGGTTGCCTGTGCCGGCTCCGGTTCGACGTTCACCTCCAGGAGCCGCAGCGCGCTCCGGAGCGCCCGTTGCAGCACCGGTCCGGAATACAGCGTCTGTTGCGCCACGATGTCGGTGGCGTTGGCGGCCCCTTTGATGGCAATATATTCCAGCCCCGGCCCGCCGAACAGCCCGCACAGGTAATAGAACGGCCCGATCTCCATCTCCACGGCGTCGGCCTTGTCCCAATAGGCCGCCAGGTCCGCCTTCAGCCCCAGATCTTCTTCCTGGAGGCGCCGTACCCGGGCACCCGGATCGACGGCAAATCCATAGTATAGATCGGTCGAGATGGCGCTCCTTCTGTCCAGGCCCAGCCGGGCCAGCTTGTCGGCGCCAAAGCGGCAGGGTAGCGGCAGGGCGCTCTCCTGGAGCCGGATTGCCGAGCCACCCAGATAGGCCTTTTCCATCAGAAAGACATCCCCAGGCTCGATCCCCCGCCCCGGTATGGCGCCACAAGTGCCGATCAGGACCAGCTCTTTGGGGGTGAACCCTTCAAAAAGCTCGAACAGGAGCGGTTCGAGGCAGCCGGTGCCGATGCCGGTCCAGATCAGGGTGAACTCAGCGAATTTCCAGAAGCGGAAACAGCGGTATTCGTGGTACGCCGTTTCCTGCCGCGGGAATTCCGTGCGCAGCGCTTGGAGCAACTCTGCCGTATCTTCGCCGCAGCAGATGACCATCTTTTCGCTCAAGAGCGAATTTTCGACGTTGGTGTTCGGTCTGTCGGGTCGCATACGCTGGACTCCTTGTCGTTTTTGTCCCATGATCTCCGAAATGAGGACGCAGCACATAAGGTCATTTTAATCAAATCATCCCGGCTGACAAGCAGATAATCGACTAAGCGGTCGGAGACATGGAAAAGCCTGAAGGCAGAGGACGAGCACGCGGCTGGTTTCAACGACGCGCCTGGTCGTTTAGATCGCAGCCAGGTTCACCTTGATTATGGGGGATGGCAGCGTATAATGGGGCGGCATGTTGGTTTTTGGCCAAGGGGTGGATGCATTCGAGATTTAGTATTTTTGGGATAAATGTGCCGTTTGGGTGGATCAGAAGGAGGAGATATATGCTAAGAATGGAACCGACCCCTAAAGGAGCAGGAGTGACTCTTTATGGCGACTTCTGGGACCTTGATGCTCTTTATGATACGATCCATGCCCTCTCGGGTGATGATGCGCCGTTTACACCTCACGTCCAGGAAACAGTTCTAGCGCTCGCATATGAAGTGCGGCATTGTTATCAGGGAGATAGAGAGGTTAGAGAATTTGAAGATCTTAAAGGGAAAACTGTCACCTACTACGGCGTGAAGCTGATTTGGCCACTTTTGCTCTGGCAGGTTTCAATATTAAGGTGGTCTGCTGCTTTTATGGCAACGACAAAATCAATTCAAGCAAACCTGTACATGATTGAACACTGCATAGAAGAATCATTACTTGAACTTGATCAACAAACCGGAGAGAAATGCATAAGATGGATGCGCAGGTTGGATGGCGTATCAACCAAATTCCTCCCTTCATATATTGATGAAGTCTCACACCGTTACCTCTTTTCAGGGCCTCAAGGAAAATCGAGATTTAAGAAACTTCCCTGGCATTTAAATTCTCTCTCAGAAATATCAAACGATTACCGCGAATACGAAGAGCACCTAACATCAGTGGCAAAAGAACAAAATTGTTCACCTCAGGGACTTCATTCCGTTACAGATTGGCCGGAGATAAAATGGTAGCGGTGGAGGTGTTATGAAAACAGGATATAGCTTGATTTTGGGAGAGCATGTAGACGCGAGCGGCTTGTCGCATCGGGACTGCGAGCCATATCAGATTGTATGCCCTGCTTGCAAAGAGCCAGTATTTAAGGTGGAGCGGAAAGCCGACCAAGCTCAAATTGACTATCTATCTCACTACACTTCAGAAAAAGCCTATAATTCAGAGTGCGAACTCAGGGTTAGTTCCATGGACAAGGAAGTCTTGCAAAAAAGCGACAAAATATCCAGAAATCAGAAGCTTGAATATTTTCTTGGAGTTTTAAGAGAATTGATCGGTCGAAACCCGATGTACCGAGGCGGAACCGCGAAGAGCCAAGCCGTACTGAATAAGTCTAAAGCCGTCTGTTTTTTGAGAAACACACATTATGAACATGCGTGCGAAAATCGATACACGGTCGAGATGTTTAATGAGTTTGTAGACGAATATATTGAAGATATCACACAAATGGGTGGGATAATCGACACATCATTTGCGATCAGTGTCCAAAAGCGTATTGCCTTTGATATCTGGCAACATCTTCTTACAAAAAAAGGCCGTGCGAATTACGATTTTCTTTTTAACCATGCATATTTGGTAGTAATGACACGCTGTCAAAGAGCCATAGATTTACATAAGGCTGTCCCGGAAATGAAACGTCTTCTTGATTTTCTTTCCAGTATTATTGAAACGAGCAAACAAAAAGGATTTAATATTTTATCTGAAATGGGGCATACGCCGGTTGGACCACCATTTGCCATTGAAGACAGTAACTATTTCAATAAGGCAGCGTCTGATATCTCGCACGAAATGATAGGTTGCCTGTTGGAGCTTCAATACTTTGATGTTCTCAAAAAGAAACTGATTAAAACCGGTCTCTGAGTATTCCTGACACGAGACAAACCTTCAAGTGTCCGACCCACAAACCAACGGCGAGAACATCGAAGATCCAACCAACGGCAGCACCGGTCAGCGGGAAAAAGCCCCCGCCGAGCCGGTGTGCCTTTCCACGTTGGATGAACAAAGGGCGATAAAGAATGAAACTTCAATTTAATGACTCCGAGGATCGGAATCTCAAAGAGCGACGAAATCGACGCTATCTTTTCTATTACAACATCATATTTTGTCTCATTTACGGAGTGCTGGTCGTCAGCATTGACGCTGAGGCCAAATCGTCTGTTGCTGCGACTATTTTTATGCTTGTGGTCTGCTTCATTGGAGCACTGATTTTCAGAGACTTGCTGATGACAATACCCACTTGGATTTTCCTCCGACCGATTTACCCTGAAATCCATCTCACCGATGACACTTTTATTTTCCTGGGCGGGAGCGAAGTGCTCAACTACTCTCCAATGACTCGACTTACGGCGTTTTCTACTTCGTATTACAGGCTCATGCCGAATCTATCATTGCCACGTCACACTAACTTTGAAATAAAAATAGTTTATCATTCAAAAGCAAGGGCACGACTTAATTGGAGGCACGAAAGAGAATTGCAGATAAAAGCAGGTAGTACGGTCGTGACCACGCTCGGCTGGCTCACTATAGATGAGCAGCAGAAAGTTATAGATACAATCAAGGAATGGAAAAGCCAAACAAACCGTTCGACCAGAGAAGCGCAGAGTATACCTACAATTGGACCCACACCAGTGTCAAGTTTGACATTTGAACATTTGTCGGGATAATTGCATATGCCCCGAAAACCTCGAATACACTTTCCCGGTGCCCTTTACCACGTCATCCTGCGAGGGAATGCCGGTCAACCCATTTTCCTGAACGACAGAGGAAGAGAGCATTTCTACGATCTCATCGGGCAGGGAGTCGAACGGTTCGCTTATCGTATTCATGCATTTTGCCTTATGACCAATCATGTTCATTTACTTGTTCAGGTTGGCGAAGTTCCTCTGTCCCGTATCATTCATAACCTGACGTTGCGCTATACCGCATGGCTGAACCGCCGCCATAACAGAATCGGACATCTTTTTCATGGGCGTTACAAGGCGTTGCTCGTCGATGCCGACAAATACCTGCTGGAGCTTGTACGCTACATCCACTTGAACCCTGTTCGGGCAGCAATGACAAAATTGCCAGATGAATACCGGTGGAGTGGACACCGTGCATTGGCAGGGAGAGAGTCTCTACTCTGGTTGACAACGGATTGGGTTTTATCTTGTTTTGGCAGTAAGGTCAGTTCCGCTCGTAAAAGGTACATGGCTTTCGTGAGCGATGCGGTAACGTCGGAGACGCGCAAGGAATATGGACAGGGAACACATGAGGGGCGAATACTTGGCGATGATGATTTTGCAGAAGATGTAATCCGGCTTGCCGAGGGCAAGACCTGTGATGCCGTTTCGCTAGATGATGTTCTCTCGGCAGTCTGCCGACACCACGGCATTAGCATGGCCGAAATAGCGGCACCGGGAAAAGCTCGCGGACCGAGCGAGGCCAGAGCGGCGGCAGCCCTATTGGTACGTGAGATACCATACCTATCCCTGACGGCACTGGCAACCAGAGTGGGACGAGAAGTGTCAGCATTAAGCCGCGCAGCCCGATTGCATGCGGTCAAGACAAAGAACGACACTTCGTTTTCCACATTAGTGTCCGAGCTAACGGGAAATCAAGGCGAAATGTTCAAATGTCAAAATTGACACTGGAAAGACTCTAAAATTGACACTGGAAAGACTCTCCTAAAAAGCTGGGCGGGCGGGTCATGGGGGCACCCCGTTGGACGACTTCTTGGAGATCAAATGCGACAGTCTAAGAACCGCAACACGTGGCGCGAAACGCTGGTCTACAAGCATACAAGGGCGAACCGAGAGACGATTCGCCGCGCTTATCGACAATGGCGCAGTCAAGAAGGCCTGCCCATTCGCTGCGACAATCCTGAATGCAAGTTTCACAAGGAAGAATTGACTTGGAACGGGAAGGGTCTTCCGTTGATTCTCGATCATGAAAATGGCAACAACCTAGACAATCGGCCCGAGAATCTGCGTTATCTCTGCCCCAACTGCGACTCCCAATTACATACGCGCGGGGGTGGGAACATTGGAAGGGTCAGGGCCAACTGGGAGAATGGCTTTCTAATTGTAGAGAAGGACGGCCGCCAATCTCAAACGCACATCTCCTCCGGCGGAGCAGTTATTGGGGGTTCAGCGGAGGTCTCTTTCCATCGCGCCGAGGAAAGTGAGATATTGGAGGGTCAGCCCTGGACACGAGACAAAAGTAAAGACTGAGTATCCAACCAGGAAGCAGCAGCGGCCAAAAACCGCCGCTGTTCTCCCACCCCGATTGGACTACAAAATGGAATTGACAAGAAAATTACTTATTTTTTTAGGAGTTCTAGGAGTTGGATTTGTGGCTATTACCTTGAAAATGTTGGTATTGGGTGATCGGTCGAATTCGCTGAAGAAAAGGAATGCTGTCAACAGCACTCTTTGCATAAATCAGAAGCAACCAGATTTCGCCTGCTTCTGTCCGGGTAAAGTATAGAACCTTGACACCACCGCTGGTTGAAACGAAGCTGCCCCAAAGGGCAGTTATGCTCCGACCTCATTCATAGGTTGTATGGTAATTGTCAACCCCATACCATGAAGTACGTTAAAAAGACTGGTGAGTTCCGGATTGCCCCGTTTGGAAAGCATCTGGTAAAGACTCTCTCGTTTTACATGTGATCTTTCTGCGATTGCCGTCATGCCGCCATTAGCCTGTGCCACTTCCCGCAAGGCTAGCAGCATCGCTGATTTGTCACCCTCTTCCAAAACTGCATTAAGGTATGAAGCGGCATTTTCGGGGGATTTCAGCCATTCATGAAGATCGGATTCGTAGTCGGTCATATGTTTCATTTTCGTTGCTCCCGATGGTTTTTCCAAAAACGTTGGGCGCTTTCAATATCGCGCTGTTGAGTCCGTTTGTCCCCGCCGCACAAAAGGAGAACAACCGTTCCGTTGTCAATCGCATAATAGACTCGATAGCCAGGGCCATGATCTATTTTCAGTTCCACAACACCTTCGCCAACGTTACGGACTGAACCGAAGTTTCCAGCCCTTACCCGAGTCAAGCGTGCACGGATACGTACTGCCGCGATTTGGTCGCGTAAATCATTTAGCCATTCCCGAAATGGTTTGTTCCCGTTTTCGTCGGTGTAGTACGCTATTCTGAATGGCTCTGTTTGCATTACAAACAATGTAAGTTATATCTTACAGCATGTCAAATAGTAAAAACAGGTGCGGTTTCCAACCATCGGCAAGAGCGAGCCGAAAACCCGCCCTGAAGGATGCGCTGAATATTTCATTCCCTTCAGCGAGTGCAGCCTTGGCTAAATTCGAGGAAATGGGGGTTCTTGTCCAACGGCAACCACATGGCCGGAACAGGTGTTTTTACGCCAAGGAAGTTATACAACTTCTCGATCGGTCGCCTGGTTAACTATTGCTTCCAGGCGACACCTGTGCTAACCCAGGAAAGAACAGACGGGAACAGAAGTTGGTTAGCTGTCAATGTCCCCCTATGTCCCCCCAAGACTCAATTCCGAGCTTACCCATTTAAACCAGGAGAATACATGCCGAAAAAAAGTGTAACAGCAACAGATGCGAACAGAACAGCGATAACGAATCTAAGACTTGACGAGGAAGATTTTCGCAAACTTCCTTTTAATGACAAGCGCGCCTATCTTGACGCCGTACTCCCCAAGGAGCGGATAGCCCTGATTCTGGGGGACCGGGACAACAAGAAGCTGGCCCGGGCCATGCAGCCCCATGAGTTGTACTGGCTGTTCAAGGAGAATGGCGGCACTGAGGCCATGGAGCTGCTGGGACTGGCAAATCCGGAGCAATGCGTTTTTATCCTGGACATGGAACTGTGGCGAGGCTGGTCGTTCCTGGAAGATAAGGCGGTCGAATATCTCGGGTACATCATGAAGGGTAGTCTGGAGCATTTCCTGGAACTGCTTCCACGTCTGGATTTCAATCTTCTCTCCCTGTTTCTGGGTCGGGAGCTGATTGTGGCGGGTGGAATCGGCGACCTGAATACCGATGAAGAACGCCAGACTGATTGGGATCACACCTTTGACGATGTGTTCCTGATCAAATTCAGGAATCCCCATCACGCCAATATAATCGGTTCCTTTCTGGAGAAGATCTGCCGTTTTGACAATCCTCTGTACACGGCGCTCATGGAAAGCGTGAGCGGCGAAATCGACATCGAATCTGAGGAGGAGTGCTATCACCTGAAGTCGGGCCGCCTTGCCGATCTGGGTTTTCCTCCCTTTGACGAGGCGCTTGAGATCTACTCCCGTATTGACCCGGCCACATTTACCCCCGGCCGCAACAAGGTGGTCCTGCCAGCGGTCGAAGCGACCACGCTCCCCGGGATGTCTTTGACCGGGAAGACGTTTCTGGAGCGGGTCATCCTCAGGATGGATTCGGAACTGTTTCGCATGGAGCTGAATTACCTGATCAATACGGCACTGGTGGCCGATGAGGCCCATCTGGCCGACATGGAAGAGATGCGGTCGGTGGTGGACTGGGTGTACGGCTACCTGAACATCGCCCTGGAATACCTGTGCAAAGGGGATGAAGCAAAGGGCGCGGAGATCCTGACCGGCGAATACCTGAAAAGATTGTTCCAGTTGGGGTTTAGCGTGGTCATCGGCCTGAAACTCAGGGGCGACAAGCTGAACGATGCGGATTATGCCACCGATAAAGCCCTTTCAGGTCTGAAAAGCCCCAGGCCCCGCTTTTATCGCGGACTTGACCCCGACGGTATCGATGGCTACCGGGAATTTCAGGAGCTTAAAGATGTGGCCGCAATGTCGGATTTCCTGAAGATGCTGGAGGGTTAAACACGGCGCGGGCTCGTCTTGAACAATCAAAACGCGATTCCCGCCAGTCAACACCATTTGGAGACTGATATGATTGACCTGACATACTGGATGGTATTCTTTGGCACGGCATTGGCGTTAAATCTTTCGCCTGGCCCGGATCTGATCTATGTGATTTCCAAAACCATCGCCCAGGGCACAAAAGTCGGTTTGGCATCGGCCGCAGGGCTTTGGACAGGCGCATTCGTTCATGTCCTCTCGGTGGCCTTCGGTCTTTCTGCCATCCTGATGGCTTCCGCCAAGGCCTTTACCGTGGTGAAATATCTGGGTGCCGCCTATCTCGTTTATCTGGGGATACAGGCGCTGCGGTCACGGGGAACGAGTTTTGATCTCCCCTCGAACAAGGACGCCAATGTAACCCCCGGCCAGGCCTTTCGCCAAGGTATCATGGTTGATGTGCTTAATCCGAAGGTGGCGATTTTCTTCATGGCGTTTCTGCCCCAGTTCGTTCGTCCCGATCACGGCAATCCTTCCCTGCAATTGGTCTGGCTTGGCGCGCTGGTTATCCTGGTGGCAATTCCCGTCGAATCTTTCGCTGTCGTGGCAGCCTCGCGAACCACGGGCTTTATCAGGCGGCATCCCAGGACTTCTGTCTGGCTCGATCGGGTGCTTGGCTCTGTCCTTGTATCGCTCGGTGCCCGTTTGGCGCTTTTCGAGCAGCGTCAATGAGGGTGGTTGACAGCCATGTTTGGCGTATGCCTTGACATGGGGTGGTAGTTCCATAAGCAAAAAAGGAGGGAAGAGATGAAGATTGTCTGTCTGTTGGGAAGTCCGCGCAGCAAAGGGAACAGCGCAACCATTGCCCGCAGGGTTCTTGAAACTGTTGAGGGCGCAGAATCCCGCATATTCGAGCTGAACCGGCTGAGCTATCGAGGGTGCCAGGGGTGCTATGCCTGCAAGACCACCCTTGACCACTGTGTCCTTGACGATGACCTGAGCGAGGTGCTGCAGGCGGTCAAGGAGGCCGATGCCGTTATCTACGCCTCGCCGGTCTATTACGGCGACATCTCCGCCCAGCTCAAGGGATTCGTGGACCGCACCTTCTCCTACCTGGTCCCTGACTACATCACCAATCCCCAGCCATCCAGGCTGTTGCCGGGGAAAAAACTCCTGTTCATCCTCACCCAGGGCCATCAGGACCCGGGGGTGTTTGCCGATATCTTCACCCGCTACGACTTTTTCCTCAGATGGGGCGGGATTGCCGATACCCGCCTGATCCGGGCCTGCGGAGTCGGCGGGGGAGGGGCCGTAAATGTTTCCGAGGAGGTTCTGCAGGAGGCCGCGGAGACGGCCCGGACGTTCCTGTCGGCGTAATGCCAATTTCAAATCCTGCACTGTCTTCGTTGGCTCATCTTTTGTTTTTGTATTTACATTCAGGATCAAAACATCGGCCAACAAAATTTAAAAATGAGAAAGATGTTTATTTTATTGGTTAGATGAGGTACAAAAAAACATCGGCCAAAACATCGGCCAATATTCTATTTATTTTGTGTGTAATTAACTGTAATAATGCGTTTGCACGTAGATTTTTATCCTGTGTTGTTGTTAAATAAACCGGCCAAAATATCGGCACCGATAACGATCGCGCAATTAATATAAGCCATAGATTTAAGGTCGGCCGGAATGCTGATCTCTGTCTGAGGAATCAACATGGAAGATGGTTTTTTTACAAGGGTTTCGGAAATGGAACCACTGATGCCTGCTGATTCTGCTGGGGAGCTCGATGATTTGGCCATTGAGGTGATTCGTAAATCAGCCGGCATCAGTGCCGCTGTTCATCCGGTCACCCGCAGGGGGATAGTGGAACTGGTAAGGAAAATGAACAGTTACTATTCCAATCTTATAGAGGGGCACAACACTCATCCGGTAGATATTGATCGCGCTATGAGAGAAGACTTTTCCCGGGATCCTGCGAAAAGAGCAAGGCAATTGGAAAGTAAAGCGCATGTAGAAGTGCAGAAGCGCATCGAGGCCCGCATTGAGGATACTCCTGGAGCAGTTATTACCAGCATGGATTTTTTGTGTTGGATACACGAGGAGTTTTATGAGCGGATGCCCGATGAGTATCTGGTCGTACAGCGTACAGACGGAAAAATCGAGAGGGTGGTCCCCGGCAAAACCAGGGAAACAGAGGTTGAGGTTGGCAGGCATTTGCCGCCTAGATCAGAATACCTGGGCACTTTTATGAAAAGATTCGAAGAAGCCTACGACCCTCGAGAAATGAGAGGTCTGAGACAAATTGTCGCTGCTGCGGCCTCTCATCACCGTCTTGCATGGATTCATCCTTTTCTGGATGGCAATGGGCGGGTTACACGACTTATGACTCATGCCTATCTGAAAAAGGCAAAAATAGATGGCCACGGGTTGTGGACCGTTTCCCGAGGTTTCGCAAGAAACCGGGAAGAGTATCTTGCCGCCTTGGCAGGGGCAGACCAACCCCGTAGAGGAGATCTGGATGGCCGGGGAAATTTGACCCAGGCGGGACTGCTGGACTTTTGCAAATTTTTCCTTAAAACCGCTATTGACCAGATTGACTTTATGGCAGGCCTTTTGGATTTGGATGGCATGCAGAAAAGAATACAAACGGTTGTCGATCGCCAGGTTTCTTTTGGTGAGTTGAAACCTGAAGCGGGTCATTTGCTGAGAGATGTGTTTTTACGCGGGGAAATATCTCGTGGAGAAATCCAGCATATCATCGGAATGCCCGAACGGTCAGCGCGAAGGGTCACCAGTAGATTATTGGAAAAAGGCCTTCTGGTTTCCGATTCGGAAAAGGGACCTGTAATGCTCGGTTTTCCTGCATCGATGGTGGGGTATTATTTTCCACGCCTTTATCCTGAGGGAGTCGAGGCCAGCCTTGATTAGACGGTAATCGTCTTAAAGCACCCGGATTCCACGGGTGCTTTTTTTTGCGCGCTGTGGTAAGGTTCTCCCAGTTTATTATCAATATCCGAAAGCCTTGCTCACCGCGCCCCAGCAGATCGAACCAGCCCATGCAAACCCATTTTACAAACGACTGCAGCGCCCTGATGCGGCACGAGATCGCCGCTGCCTCCGGCAACGAGGTCTTTTTCATCGGCCGCACCAACGTGGAGGGAGTCATCTGCGAGGTAGAGGTCATTGCCCGCGGCACGAAACAGGCTGTGCCGGCCATCCTCAGCCGGGCCTCCTGCGGCGAGGCGGTCATCCATAACCATCCTTCCGGCGATCTGACCCCTTCCGATGCCGACATGGATATCGCCTCCATTGCCGGCAACCAGGGGATCGGCTTCCTGATCGTGGACAACGGCTGCACCCGTTGCTACCAGGTGGTCTCCATATTTACGGAGAAAAAGGGTGAGCTGCTCTCCCTGGACGAGATTGGTGCCATCTTTGGCGCCGGCGGCATGCTGGCTGCCAACCTGAAGGGGTACGAGCAGCGGGACGAACAGCTGCGCATGGCCCTGACCGTGGCCGAGGCCTTCAACAATAACCGGGTGACCCTGGTGGAGGCCGGCACCGGCACCGGCAAGTCCCTGGCCTACCTGGTTCCGGCCATCCTCTGGGCGGTGCGCAACAACGAACGGGTGGTGGTCTCCACCAATACCATCAACCTCCAGGAACAGCTGATCCGCAAGGATCTCCCCTTCCTGGCCCGCAACGCCCAGGTGGAGTTCAAGGCGGCCCTGGTCAAGGGACGCGGCAACTACGTCTGTCTGCGCAAGCTGGAGAGCGTTGAGACCGAGCCGTCCCTGTTCCCGGACGAAGCAGCAGAGGAGTTGACCGCCATCATCGAATGGAGTCACGCCACCCAGGACGGCTGCCGCAGCGACCTTTCCTTTGCGCCCCACGCCAACACCTGGGAGGAAATCTGCTGCGAGGCGGACCAGTGCAGCCGCTCCCGCTGCAAGCACTTCAACCGCTGCTTCTTCTACCGGGCCCGGCGCGATGCCTCGGCCGCCAGGGTGCTGGTGGTCAACCACGCCCTGCTGCTGTCGGACATCGTGCTGCGCAAGGAGACAGGCTACGACGCCACAGCCATCCTGCCACCTTTTACCCGGCTGATCTTCGACGAAGGGCACCACCTGGAGGACGTGGCCACCAGCCACCTCTCCCTGGTCCTCTCCCGGGGTGCCATCCTCAAGCAACTGCATCGCCTGGTGCCGCAAAAGGCCAACCGGGCCGGCCTGCTGACGATCATCTCCAACCGCCTGGGCCGCGATCTGCCCGAGAGCATGGAGGCGCTGTACACTGAACTCTCGGCCCTGCTGGAAAGCCATCTGCTCCCCAAGGCCCATGATCTGGCCGGCCTGACCGCAGGCACCATGGACTGGCTGGCCCTGGCCATGGCCGGCACCGGGGATGCCGGCCGGGAAAGCAAGCTGCGCATCACGCCGCCCGTAGAACAGGGCGCTCTCTGGAAGGAGTGCCGGCAACGCTTCCATGCCCTGGCCGATGCCCTCAATGAATTTACCTCGGCCCTGCGGAACCTGCTGCGCCGCTGCGAAGACGTGCCGGACAAGCTGCGGGAGCGCATGGCCGATCAACTGGTGGATAGCGCCGGCATCGAGCGCCGCCTCCAGACCATGGCCGACGTGCTGCTGTTTTTCATCGCCGATGCCGAAGGATATTGCCGCTGGATGGAGTCGAAAAAAGGGGCGCGCGGTGTCCAGGCCCGCCTGTGCGCCGCGCCGCTGGATGTCTCGGCCCAGGTCAAGGAGACCATCCTGGACCGGATCAAGACCATAATCGTCACCTCGGCCACCCTCACGGTGGGGGGGGATTTCGGTTATCTCAAGAAACGCACCGGCTTCAGTCTGCTGGGTCCGGAGCGCGTGAACGAGCTGCGCCTGGCGTCCCCCTTTGATTACGCAACCCAGGTCTTTGCCGCCGTTCCGGCCGACATGCCGGAACCGACCGCCCCGGACTACCGCCAAGCCCTGGAGGAACGCATCCTGCGGGCCGTGGCCATTGCCAGGGGGGGCGCCTTCATCCTGTTTACCTCCTACGACCTGCTGAACCGCGTCTACCAGGCCCTGTCGCCGGACCTGGCCCGGCTGGGGCTGGTGGCCCTGCGCCAGGGCGAGACCGGGCGCCATGCCCTGCTGGCCCGTTTCCGCAAAGAGCAGAACGCGGTGCTGTTCGGCACCGATTCCTTCTGGGAAGGGGTGGATGTCAAGGGTGACGCCCTGCGGCTGGTGATCATCGCCCGGCTCCCGTTCCAGGTCCCCACCGAGCCGGTGCAGCAGGCCAGGGCCGAACAGATCCAGGCCTCGGGCGGCGACCCGTTCCGCGAGTTCTCCGTGCCCCAGGCCGTGATCAAATTCCGCCAGGGTTTCGGGCGCCTGATCCGGAGCCGCGATGACCGGGGCGCCGTCCTGATCCTGGACCGCCGGGTGACCACCAAGAACTACGGCAGGATCTTCCTCCGTTCTCTGCCGGACACGGAACTGGTGACCGGCGATTCCGGCGAGGTCTTTGCCCGCATGGAACGGTTTTTCCATGAACGTCCCTGACGCCCTGGCGGGCATCTGGTATAATTTCGCTTTGCATCGGCAGCGACCAGCGGTTATAACCAAACAAGACAGCGACTGTTCCCTTGACAAGGCGCCATTCACAATGACGAGCCACCCTGACAACACGGTAATTCTACCCCGGATGGAAGCCTGACATGCGGCCCTGGCGGCGCATATTCCATCCGGTCATGGCGCTGATCACCATCCAGCTGGTCTGGATCACCGTGGTCGTCTTCTGGATCTACTGGTTCATCGGCAAGCACCGCGAATTCCGCGAACTGGCCCGTAAATACCGGCCCGAGCTGCTGGGCGAGGGATTCAACTGGCCGGTCATGGCTGAGGGGCTGGTGATGCTGGTGCTCATCCTGGCCGGCGTATATGTCATCTTCGTCTACTGGAACCGCCAATCCCGGCTCTATACCCAGCAGCGCAGCTTCATCTCCCAGGTAACCCACGAACTCAAGTCGCCCCTGGCCTCCATCCAGCTCCACCTGGAGACCATCCGCCTGCGCAGCCTGCCCAAGGAAAAGCTGGATACCTTTGTCGATACCATGCTGGCCGATACTGAGCGGCTGCATTACCTGATCAACAACCTGCTCATGGCCGCGCGCCTGGAACAGCGCCGCAAGCCGGCCGAGCGGCGCCTGACCGATCTTTCGGCCCTGCTGGAGGAACGGGTGGAGCGGGAGCGGGACAAGTTGCCCCAAGGGGGAAACATCTCCCTGGAGTCGGAGCCGGGAATCAAGGTGGTGGTGGATCCCGAAGAGATGGGGATGGTGCTGCGCAACCTCTTCGAGAATGCCATACTGTATTCGCCGGGAAGCCCGGACATCAGCGTGCGCCTCATGAGGTCAAAGGGGATTGCGTGCCTTTCGATCCAGGATAATGGGCGCGGGCTGGAAAAAAAGGAGTTGAAGAGGGTCTTCGACATGTTCTACCGTGTCCGGTCGGCAGGGGAAAACGTGCGGGGAACCGGTCTGGGGCTCTACATCGTTTATTCCATCATGCGGGACAATGGAGGAGCGGTTATCGTGGAGAGCGAGGGGCTCGGCAAAGGGTGCACATTTACCATCACCCTGCCAACAGCGTAACATGGAAACACATGGGTTCATTACCCCACTCCCCGGTTACGGAGTTATATGAACACTGACAAACCACATATCATGCTGGTCGAGGACGAGATTCACCTGGCGCGCGGCATCTGTTTCAACCTGGAGCAGGAAGGGTGCCGTGTCAGCCATTTCGAATCGGGGGAAAAGGCGCTGACCGCCCTGGAAGTCGAGCATTTCGACCTGATCATACTGGATGTCATGTTGCCCGGCATGGACGGCTTTCAGGTCTGTCGGGCCGTGCGCGGGCTGGACCCCAGGGTGCCGGTGCTCATGCTCACGGCCCGCTCCGAGGATGCGGACCGGGTGGCGGGCCTGGAGAACGGCGCCGATGACTACCTCACCAAGCCCTTCAACCTGGTGGAATTCCTGCTGCGCGTCAAGGGGATGCTGCGCCGGTCCTCCTGGTACCGGCCCGACCCGGTGGAGGAAGCTTACCGCTTCGGCGACAACGAGGTCTTCCTCCTCTCCTACCGCGCCAAGACCGCCCAGGGGGAGATCGACCTGACCGAGATGGAGGTGCGGGTGCTGGCGCTCTTCTTCCAGAAAGAGGGCGAGATCATCCCGCGGGGCGAGCTGCTCCACTCGGTCTGGGGCTACAGTTCCGACACCGAGACCCGCACCCTGGACAACTTCATTGTCCGCCTGCGCAAGTATTTCGAGCCCGACCCGGCCCGGCCGGCCCACTTCCAGACGGTGCGCGGGGTGGGCTACCGCTTCAGTCGCAAGGGCTAGCCGCCCGGCACAACATCACACCGCAGTCAGAGCTTCATCATCAAGACTTGAAGGACCCCTTCAATGGAACAATTTCACCTCCCGCTGTTCCTCGTAAATACCCTGCTGGTGCTGGTGGATGCCTCGCTGGGCTACCATTTCGTGCCGCGCCTGCTGGCCGGGCTGGGCGACCCCGAGGTTTTCGAAACCGGGGTCCGCACTACCCGCGCCCTGCTGCCGGCAATCGTGGCGCTTTACATGTTCTTCAACTGCCTGGGATACTTCCAGGCCGAGACAGCATACCTGCTGCTGGTAAGCGGCGTGATCCTGGCCGATCTGGCGCTGCAAGTTTTTTTGCGCCGCAAGATGAGCCGCGATGAGACCCGTGACGAAGATGGCGGGGAATAGAGGGTAAAGGAATCAAGGTGTTATTGACTTAATGGTAATTGACAACTTCATGTGGCTATACTAGTATTTTATTATGAGCTACAAAAAGGAGCACAAATATGACTACATTGTCGTTACGTCTTCCTGAAGACCTCCTGGATGAAGTTGATGCCTCAGCCGAGCAGTTGCACATCCCCAGGGCAGCCTATGTACGCAAGGCATTGGAGCAGATGAACGCAACGGTTGCGGCCCAGCGTCGCCGGACCCGGCTAATGGAAGTCAGCCTGAAGGTGCGGGAGGAAAGCATGCGGGTGAATGCCGAATTCGACGCAATCGAGGATGCGCCTGACCCTGATAAACAGGATAAGTGCGTTAACGAAGTCATTTCCTGCGCAAAGAGCAGAAAATGACTTCTAACTTACTAATGCGTAACCACGGCGAGATCTGGCTGGCCAACCTCAATCCCGGGCGTGGCACAGAACCGGGCAAAATCAGGCCGGTGCTGATCCTGCAAAATCAGGCACTGTTGGACGCCGACCACCCTTCTACCCTCGTTATCCCCCTCACTACCAACCTGATCAGTGATGCCGAACCGCTCCGCCTGCGCGTCGTTGCGCAGGGGCGCCTGGACAAGGATTCCGACCTGCTCGTGGACCAACTTCGCGCTATCGACAACAAGCGGTTGATCGAAGGACCGCTGTTGCGTCTTGATGATGAGGTGATGGGAAGGGTTTATCAGGCGGTTGGCGAGGTTTTGGGGATGGAGTTGGCAGGGGGCTTTTTGTTTACACGATAGTATCATTATGCTAGACAATCAATGAAGCGTTCCCGCATGAGCGGTTTTTATTTCAAGCGTGATGAGTACGATTACTCGAAAAGGGCTCATCATATGCCGACCAAGAGAATCATAAACATACTCAGAGAGAACAACATTGACTGCCTGCCCAACGAGCGGTTCACCCTTGATGTCGAGATGTTTTATGACAAGGGTGAGGAGCTTCCCTTCCCCAAGCAGGTTCTTTTTGAACAGCCTGTTTTGAGTGGCGGCAAGAAGGCGATCCCCGATACCGGCGCGTCCCTGTTTCGTTTTTTTCTCGACGGCTCCGCAAGGTCGTATCGTGTTATTGACGCCAGCATCAGGGGCCATTATTTGCCGCTATGCGCGGGACAAATCGGCGTCGCTGTGCTGGAGAGAACTGACGAAGGACGATTTGTGCCGGTTCGGAATCTGACTCGTATTATTAACATTCTGTCAGTCCCTAATCTCTGGACAACTGAAGACGCGAGAGATATTGAAGGCAAGATAAACAAGGAACTCCCACAAAACCAGCATTTTAAGGTTGTTCGTTATGATTTTGAATCCAAAGAGGATAAAGACCCTGGTGATCTTGGCAGGGCTATGATTATTCATGAAATGCAGTTATTGGAGTTGTATACGATCAGGGATATGATCCGACAAAATCTGATACGTGACAGACAGATGTTAGCGAAAGACGGTGGTCTTCAATACCGAGACAATAAGGTTAAGGCTCTAGATTTGAATTATGATGACATCGTGCAATTGCGAAATGTTATCGGTATTGCCAAGAGTTTCAAACCCAGCCTCACGCTGGGCAGTGGGCGAAAACGACAAGACTTGGGTAATCTTACAAAAGAATTGGAATGGAAAGAACGTACAACCGTTATAAGCCCAAACAAAGGAGATTCAACAACTCACGGTTGGTGGTATTTGAGGTTACGACCAAGAGAGAAAATGTATAGTCCTTTGCAAGGGATTGCCAAAATTGAAGTATTCGCAACTGGACAGGAAAAAGAAGATGGGATACTTGATGCTCGTGCCGATACCATCTCATCTTATGTGCTAGCTGAACGCAATGTAACCCCGTACAAGGCTGATGCAAGATGGGCAACACATATCTATCCAATTTACTTAACAGAAACCTATCTTAAATCTCTATTCTTGAGCCATAATCGTTTTAAGTCATTAATTTTTTGATGCGGGGGGAGCATGTCAAAAGTTGAATGTATTGGAAAAGTAACGGCGACCGAAAACAAGCCGACAACTTGTACAACCGTGAACTTCTGGATGCGTCATGATGTAATTATCCGCCCTTTTGACATAGTCCGTATAGAACACATTTCCGCAAGCGGGAAGAAATGCAGTTACTCATATGCCATTGTCAAGGAATTGAGCTTCATTACCGATAGTGCGGGCCATCTTGCCAATTATGTGTCTTCTGATTTTGGCGACATTGATACTTCGCCCCTTAATGAACGTCTTGGAACCACAATTGCCGAAGCTGAGATTCTCGGGAATAGTGAAAACATTGAAATGCCAATACGAGATGGGGCAAGGGTTGAATGGGCTAATGCCGATGAAATCCGCCATGCATTAGGTGTAGACAATCTGAAGCAACCAATTGCTGCCGGTTATATGGAAACTTCTAGAGGTGATGAAATTCGAGTTGATTTTGAGGCCCGTTATCTAGTCGGGCCTGAAGCCGGCCATTTGAACATTTCAGGAATTTCGGGACTTGCCAGCAAAACATCATACTCCATGTTTTTGTTGAACGCGCTTCAACAGCGAATGGGAGATGAAGTCAGTATTGTTCTGTTTAACGTCAAAGGGCCTGATCTTTTGGCTGTTGATGAGCCGAATGAGTCATTAACCAAATCGCAAAACACGGAATGGCGTAAATGCGGACTTGAACCGCTTCCTCTAAAAAATGTCACGTATTTTTACCCATACTCCAAACAGCATAAGGACATTTTCACATCATCATATGCTCCGAGAGAAATCCTGGAAAAGCAGATCAAAGATAAACGGGCGTTCAATTACTATTACGATGTCGAAACCTTCAAAGGTGGAGAGGAGGGCAATGAAACGGATGTCGGTCGAGAAAAGCTATCATTGCTTTTTTCTGATATCGACGACCCTCAATCGACTATGGAAAGCTGTATACATGCTCTTGGCGATATAGAGGCCGAAACGTGGGAAAAGCTACGAGAAGAAATTGAGAACAAAACTGAAAAAGGACAAAACGGGAAAAAAGATATTTCTGTTCAGTCATGGCGAAAATTCAACCGCCTTATTCGAACCAGAACTGAACACGATATTTTTTCAGAAGAACGCCCAGAAAAAGACAGACGCCAAAAACTGCTGATTGAAGCCATTAAAGAATTACGTCCAGGAAAAGTTCTAGTTATTGATATTGCTCCGCTGTCTGACTATCTCCAGTGTTTGGTTTTCGGCGACGTTATCAGGACCGTATTTGACGCCAAACTTAACCTTTACAGTGATGTAGAACGTGATCAACTTGGAAAGGTGGTCATATTCGCCGACGAATTAAATAAATACGCACCGTCATCATCAGGTTCACGAGACCGCACTCTAACAAGATGGCTTCTGGAAATTACGGAACGCGGGCGCTCGCTTGGCACAATCCTGTTTGGTGCGGAACAATTCAGGAGTGATATTCACGCCAGGGTGCTCGGCAATTGTGCAACAAATATCTACGGCAGGACAAATCCGGTTGAACTTGCAAAGGCGGCGGATTATAAGCACCTATTTTCTCAATCAAATAAAGCTACAATTACTCGTATGAACCAAGGAGAGATGTTGCTGCAACATTCTGTATTCCGGACGGCCCTTATAAAAGCTCGCTTCCCATTTCCGGCGTACAAACAATTAACAAAATGACGGATATTCAGATGACCGATAATAACACGCAACCTCGAGTAGGAGCTGGAGTTCTTGAGACACTCACAACGGGCATGTATCGTAACCCATTCGATACCCTGCGTGAATATGTTCAGAATGCGTTTGACTCTATTCGAACAGCAGAACGACAGAAAATTTTGGTTCAGGGAGCAGGACGGATCGAAGTTCACATTGACACCTCAAGGCGAGTATTGACCATAAGAGATAATGGTGTTGGAATTCCTTCCAATGATGTTTATGCTCGTCTTGTCAACATTGGGATGTCGATAAAGAACTTGGAAACAGATGCCGGATTTCGTGGCATAGGCCGGCTGGCTGGCATCGCATATTGCGAACATCTTTTTTTCACCACTCAAGCAGCGGGAGAACAAAGCATATCCACTGTGAAATTTGATGCTTGTCAACTTAACAAGGCCACGTCTCCCTCAAGGCGACAAGTTGAGGAGCTATCTGATGTTATCAGGCGGCATGTTTCTATCGAAAATCAAACGTCCCGAAACAATTCCCATTTCTTCGAAGTACGCTTGGAAGGCATTAACCAAGCGGGAGAGTTATTCTTAACTCAGCGTCAGGTCCATGACTATCTATCACAAGTTGCACCTTTAAGTCTTGATACTCATTCCTTTCTTATGGCCGGAAAATTTTACGACTGGGTCAAAGCACGCAACCTTGAGATACCAACAGTCAGCATCCTTATAAAGTATGGCAATATGAGTTACGAGCTGTTTAAGCCCTACAAAGGCCTTACCTACGCGACCAAGCAAGGGCCTTATAAAATCAATGTCAGCGATCTACGTTTTTTCCCAGAAGATGCTGGACCAGATTCCCCCTTCTGGATATGGTATGCAAAGACAAATTGTCCTGGAGCCTTTGCAGAAGAAACAATTGGAGGGTTTCGTCTTCGTAAATCAAATATAAGTATCGGGTTGTCAGAGCGCATGACTGATATATTCAGACTTACTTCTGAAAGTTATGCCAGGTTCAACAAGTACTTTATGGGTGAAGTTCACATACAATCTTCACATGTTATCCCAAATGCCCACCGAGATGATTTTGAGGATACTCCCGAATGGATTGACATCCGTAATCAGCTTACTGAATTTGTAAGGGAGCGTAGTAAAGAAGCCTACGAACTTTCAGCGGGCCGGAATGCAGACATTGAAAAGCTTGTTTCTTCTGCGGATTCGCATCTCGTAGCAGCAAGAAAAAAGGAGTCGGTCGGCTTAGCATCAAAGGCAGAACAAGCAAAGCTTATCGAGGAACATGAAAAACAGATAAAAAAGCTCGAAGCGGCTCAAAAGGCAGAGCGCAACGAAGATGATCAAAAACGGCTCCAGACAAAGCTTAATGAACTAAAAAAATCCAGGAATGCAATAGAAACTCTGCCCTTTACCACAAATAAACTAAATACTTCTTTAGACAACAAACAGCGCAAAGTAATTTCAGAAATACTCTGTATTCTTTATGAAATCCTTGATCAATCCTCTTTTGCAAAAGCACAAAAGGCAATTCATTTAAAATTTGGAATGCGAGAGAAGGAGCCACGCAAATGAGCAATATCCTTCTCGTAGAACCAGATTATGGTTCTAAATTTCCACCATTAGGTTTAATGAAGCTATCAAGCTGGCATAAACAATGTGGTGATCAAGTTAATTTTGTTCGTGGTTGTGACCGCGAAAAGAAGAATTTTCATTGGCATCGTATTTATATCTCCTCTCTCTTTACTTGGGAGCTTCCGCGCACTGTAAAGACCATCAAATACTATCAACAGTCCGTCTTGTCATCAAAAGACATTTTTGTAGGTGGAATCGGAGCCACATTGTTGCCAGACTACATTAGGGAACAAGTGGACTGCACTATTATTGAAGGACAAATTGAGCAACCTGGAATACTTGGGCCGAATTCACCGCCGATTGCCGAAATGGTTCCAGATTATGATTTGATTCAATCAGTAGACTACTCATACACACCAGAAAACGCCTATTTTTTGCGGATAACAAAAGGATGCGTGAGGTCATGTAAATTCTGTGCTGTTCCGCAATTAGAGAAGGAATTTGGATATTTGTCTGACATTAAGGACCAAGTTAAACGTACGAATAATGAATTTGGCGAAAAACAGCATATGGTCATTATGGACAATAACGTCCTAGCCCTTAAAGACATTGAAGATCGTATCAAAGATATCCGTTCCTTGGGATTTGAGCGAGGTGCCAAACGGAATGGGCGTATGATGACGGTTGATTTCAACCAGGGAATTGATGCCAGATTGATTGCAAAGAAGCCAATACTGGCAAAACTACTTGGTACTTTACCGCTCAAGCCAATTCGGCTGGCATTTGACTTTGTAAGCAAGAGTATGGAAAGAGACTACCGAACATCAATTAAGCTGCTTGTTGACCAAGGATTCGGTTCCTTTACAAATTATATGCTCTACAACTTCAAAGACACTCCCACGGATTTTTATTATCGCCTACGTATCAATGCCGAATTAAACAACCAACTTGGAATAAGAGTTTCTGGATTTCCCATGCGCTATATTCCGCCAACAGAAACCCAACGTGGTTATGTCTCCCCGAACTGGAACTGGCGGTATCTACGAGGAATTCAATGCGTGCTCCAGGCCACCCACGGATTGGTGAGCCCACGTACAGAGTTTATGCATGCCGCTTTTGGTGAATCTCAAGAAGAGTTTGAGGAAATTTTGTCTATGCCAGACCGTTACATTTTGTTCCGTGAACATTTCAAGCATAACGGTGCAAGCGATGGTTGGCGAAAACAGTTCAGGATGCTTTCCAGGTCAGAACGGGGAGATTTTCTGACATTACTTGGCACATTGCATGCTGACCGCAAGCGCAAGGATGCAATTAAAGGTATTAAGAAATTCCGTGATCTACTGGAACACTATTATCCTGGTGGAAATTCGCCTCCCGCAATAACAGGTGCACCCTGATACTTGTTAACCACTTGAGTTTAAGTATTATTACCGAAAGTTTATCGGCAAACATGATCCACATGATTTCCTTCTTTGCGATATAATATTTGCAGGCGAGGCTAGGTTATACACTCAGAGTGAACAGCCATGGATAAAGAAAAAGTTGATAAAATAATACAATATGCTCTCGCGGTGGCTGCCGGAGAGGATGACTTCCGATGCCGGGAGTTGGGGCCTATACACCTGCTGAAATATGTGTATATCGCCGATCTTGCCTATGCCGAGCGTAACGGCGGTCAAACCTATACGGGTACAAACTGGCAGTTCTACAAGTTTGGTCCTTGGGCGCAGGAGGTAAATAGCCGTATTGAGCCTGCCTGCCTCTTTATTGATGCGGAGAAAAGGACTTTCCCTTACAAAAACGGAGATGCTGAAGGTGAAGGTGTCCGATGGAAATTATCGAACACAGAAGTTCGCGACAAACTGGAAAACGACTTGAGCATTACTGTCACCAGTGCGGTAAAGCGTGCAGTACATGAATTCGGCGCTGATACCCCCCGTCTCCTCAATTATGTCTACCTTACCAAACCCATGTTGAACGCTGCCCCCAAAGAACGGCTTGATTTTTCAACTGTGACGCCACACATGCAACCTGATAAAAAAGCGGAAAAGGAACCAATGACTATAAAAGCACAAAAACGTAGAACGGCAGAACTGAACGAAGCCCGGACTCGCATCCAGGAAAAATTGGCTCAAAAAAAGATTGCAGCCTGTGCACGGCATTATATCCGCCAACCCCGGTATGATGAGGTTTATTTTGCAGGCCAGGAATGGCTCGACAGCCTTGCAGGTCCCCAAATCCCGATGGTAGTGGGAGAGGTAACGTTTTCTCCAGACATCTGGAAATCCAGTTCGAGGTTTGACCCTGAAATTCCCTGAAGAGTGCATCCAAAATCTGATCAACCCTGATGGGTGGTGGGTCAAGGACACCTCGAAAGAGGTTTCCCGCGGCCGCCTGATTCAAGCGTATGTCCCTCATGTCGGGCCGATACCGAACAGGCTTTCACCCATCGGCAGAACCGAGGCAGAGGTTCATACCAGTGCAAAATTCGAGATCGTACCCTTTCGCTACGGCGAACCCAAAAAACATCTTTCGCTCCCCGTTGCAGCACTTCCAGCCTTTCCAAACGAAGAATGGCTTGTCTACAGAGTCAAAAGACGCCCGCTCCTTGTGATTGCCAATAACAGCCTTGAGGTCGAAAAACAACTGGTTTTAGGCAAGCCGAAATGGCAGACAGCCCCAACTCTGCTGGTTGCACCGTATTATGGGAGGGATGAAGGGACAGGAACAAGGTCAGGATTTAGCGATGCCTTTGTGGAACGTGTCCGTCAGTGTGAGTACCCGCAATTCTTCTGGGACATGCTCCCCCTGATTGGAGCAGACGAGTCTATCATGCGCCTTGACCATATCCAGCCGGTCGGCAATCACCATGACACTTACGGCCTGACTGATTACCGACTGAGTGATGATGCCCTAATGCTTCTTGATGAATGGGTGAATTGGTATATTTTTGAGTGCCTGGATGAGAACAGCATACTTGCATATGCAATGAAGACACTTCAAAGACAGGATTAACGTGTTGGGAGATTGAAAAACAAAAAGGCAATGCAGCGCCGAAGCACCACAAAGCCTCCATTTGTAATTCTAAAGAATATCGAAAATGTGTCAACAGCATTTGTTGCATTAGTTTTGTTGAAAATTAACCTGCCCTCTTTTAACCATTTTCGGAAAACATGAAATTTTACTTTCAGGCCTCAAAGTAACATATGGATAGCCATAATGTACTTTTCAGGTTCTAAGTAAAAATATGACTCTGGAATATTCGGGAAGGCTTGAATGAAACATCTCATCCTCGGTACTGCCGGACATATCGACCATGGCAAGACCTCCCTGGTCAAGGCCCTGACCGGCATCGACACCGACCGGCTCAAGGAGGAGAAGGCGCGCGGCATCACCATCGAGCTGGGCTTTGCCCACCTGGAGCTGCCGGACGGCATCAGGCTGGGGATCGTGGATGTGCCGGGCCATGAACGCTTCGTGCGCACCATGGTGGCCGGCGTCGGCGGCATGGACTTGGTCATGCTGGTGATCGCGGCCGACGAAGGGATCATGCCCCAGACCCGCGAGCATCTCGACATCCTGCGGCTGTTGGGGGTGAAGTGCGGCCTGGTGGCCCTGACCAAGAGCGACCTGGTGGATCCGGAGTGGCTGGAGCTGGTGACCGAGGAGGTACGCGAGTTCACTGTCGGCAGTTTCCTGGAGGGTGCGCCGGTCTGTGCGCTATCCTCCCGCACCGGCCAGGGGTTGGACGGACTGAAGCGGGAGCTGGCCCGGCTGGCAGGGGTTGTCGCGGAGAAGAGACGCGAAGGGCAGTTCCGCCTGCCGGTGGACCGGGTCTTCACCATGGCCGGTTTCGGTACCGTGGTGACCGGCACCCTGCTCTCGGGCGAGATCAACACCGGGGACGAGCTGGAACTGCTCCCCACCGGCCGGGAAGGGCGCGTGCGCGGCATCCAGGCCCATGGGGCCAAGGTGGAGAAGGGGCTGGCCGGCCAGCGCCTGGCCGTGAACCTGCAGGGGATCGACCTGGACCAGGTACGGCGCGGCGACGTGGTGGTGCCCCGGGGCGCCTTCCTGGCCACCCGTACCGTGGATGCCCGCCTCGACTACCTGGCCTCGGCACCCCGCGAACTGAAGCATCGCGCCACGTTGCGGCTGCACTCGGCCACCTACGAGGTACCGGCCCAGGTAATCCTCATGGACCGCGACACCCTGCAACCGGGGGAGAGCGCCTACGTACAGCTGCGGCTGCGGGAACCGGCCCTGCTCCTGTCCGGCGACAGCTATCTCCTGCGGGTTTCCTCCCCGGCTTGCACGGTCGGGGGCGGCGTGGTGCTGGACCCCTTCCCGCCCCGCCGCCGCAGGCGCAGCGCCGAGGCAGTCCGCCTGCTGGAGTCCCTGGACACCGCAGACCACCAGGCCACCATCTCCCTGATCATCGGCCAGGGGCTGCTCTCCGGGATCAGTTTCGACGATATCCTGCTCCGCTCCGGCATCCCCCGCAAGGTCGCGGAATCCACCCTGGCCGGCCTGCTTGCCTCTGGCGAGGTGCTGCAGATGACCCGGGAACCGCGTATCTTTCTGGCACGGGAGGCATTCGAAAGCCTGAAGAAGGGGATGCTTGACGAGTTGGCCGCCTACCTGGCCGCCAACCCGCTTAAGGAGGGGATGGGCAAGGAAGAGCTGAAGACCCGCCTGCCCAGGCGAAGCGACCAGCGCTTCTTCACCCCGCTCCTTGTAGCTCTGGAGCGGGATGGCGCGGTCGTGCCGGACCGGGAGATCGTCAAGCCGGCTGTCCGGCCGGAGCAGCAGGGAAGGGCCAGCGACGGATTGGGAGAAAAGATCAACGGATTCCTGCTGGAAAGGGGGATCGAGCCCCCCACGGTCAAGGAGATCATGGAGCGTTTCCGTTGCGACGAGAAGGCGGTGCGCGACAACTTGGCGCTCCTGACCAGGAACAACAGCGTGGTCCGCATCTCCAGCGACCTGTTTTACGCGGCCCCGGCCCTGAACGGCCTCAGGGAAAAGCTGCTGGCCCGGCTGAAGGAAAAGGGCGAGATCACCCCACCCGAATACCGGGACCTGACCGGACTGTCGCGCAAATTCCTGATCCCGCTCCTGGAGCACTTCGACAGCGAGAAGCTCACCATCCGGGTGGGGGACAAGCGGGTGCTGCGGAAAAGGTAGAGTGTCTTCGTTTGTTATTTTGCGCCACTATCTTCCGGTGTGGGGGGCATTCCAGTGTGTGACTGCCAATGTTTGTTGCAACTAAAGAGTCTATCAATCTCTATGCATTGAAGCTACCCAAGAGATCGTCGAAAGAACTCTGACAAGCAACCCGATCCCCATCGGGCTTGCGGAGAGCCACAGATATTCCCCAATATCTTGTGGCTTTGTCTTTTTAAGATACAATATTCATGTCATAACATTTATTGCTTGTCAATAGCCATAATTAGTGCAATATATGTTATGTAAATCAAACATTAAATGTAATGACAATGCTATCAACGTGGGAAATATCTGGAGGTATCCCATGAACTTGCGAGAATTGAGAGAGCTGTCCGGAATGAACCAGGAGGCGCTTGGAGAACTATCCGGCGTTACCCGACAGACCATTGCCGCCTGGGAACGGGGTGAACGTGAGCCTTCCATGCAGCAGGTTGTCAAATTATGCCGGATTCTGAACGTACCGCTTGACGTCATGCTCGGCCTGGCCGGAGAGTCCGAGCCGGTGCTGCTGTTCCGCGCCGATGCGGCGGACACCCTGTCGCCGGCACTGAAGCAATTGTTGACGCGAAAGGCATTCAACTACGGCGAGATCGAGCGGCTGGCCGGAACGTTGCCCAATTTGCCCGGTTCTCGCCCCATGACAACTTTTGATCCTTATATCGTGGAGCAGGTAGCGCACGAGGTGCGTGATTGGCTGGGAGTTGAGGACGCCCCCTTGGGTGATGTGTTGTCGCTGCTGGAAGGCAAGGGTCTGAAAATTTTCCTGCACAAGCTGCCCAATTCCGTATCCGGCTTTTCGGCCTACACCGATGAGATCGGCGGGGCGATATTCGTCAACGCCGATCATCGGACGGAGCGGCAGTATTTCACCGCGCTGCATGAGCTTTCCCATCTCATCTTTCACCGCAAGGAGTACCAGGCTCCCACATCACCGACGGCAAAGACCGGCAAGTCAGACCCGCGCGAACAGGCGGCAAATTACCTGGCAGGTGCGGTACTTCTGCCGCGCACCTGCGTTGAGTCTGAACTGCACCCCTACCGCAACCGCTGGCTGCCGTTTTCCCTGTTGGGCGACATCAAGCGACGCTACTCGGTCAGCATGCGGACTATCCTGGTCCGGGCCGGGCAACTCGGCATTATTTCCACCCGGCAGTCGTTTCAACAGATCGCCAAGATCAATGCGAAATACGGTAAGGAAGACGAACCAGTGGATCTGAACCGCCCCGATTCTCTCCGGCGCCTGAACCGGTTGGTCTACCAAGCGCTGATCGAAGAGAAAATCACCACTTCAAAGGCGGCGGAAGTACTCGGCGAGCCGGTGTATTCGGTCAAGGAAGAACTAGGCAGGTGGCTGTCGGAGGAGATCGCGTGATCCTTCTGGCCGACACCAGCATCCTGATCGATCTGGAATATGTGGGTGCCATCGGCGTATTGCCCCGCCTGGCTCCGTGTGAGGTGCTGGATGTGGTGCTGGTGGAATGCGAGAACAAAAAACAGCCAAGAATCATACAAAATATCGAGGATGCTGGGATAACCGTTATCCAAACCAGCCGGGACTTGGCTGTTAAGGCGAATAGCCTGCGACGTGGCGGGGTCAGCACAAACGACATGATGACGGTCTGCTATGCCCGGGAACATGGTCGGGTGGTTATGGCTGGTGATCGGCCAATGCGGGAGCGCTGCGCCGAAGAGGGCATCGAATTCCGGGGAAGTATCTGGATCGTGGAAGAAGCCCATCGTCTGCGATTGGTTGAAGCAGCGGAACTTATTCGTTGGCTGACAGTTTGGCCCACTGTCGGAAGGAGACTTCCGACAGATGAGCTTGAAAAATTGCGTCAAAGACTCAGGATTTGATTACTGATCTCCTTTTACCTCCACCGCCACATCGTACAACGTACTCCCACGCCCCCCGTCGGTCAGGCGCTGGGACGTCAGGCAGTTGACCCCGCGTTGGCCGGGGATGAACTCGCTCCACCAGACCCCTTCCGTGACCGCCGTGCCGGCCGGCACCCTGTCCGTGATCTTCAGGACAAACTCCACCTCACCCAGTTGGTTGTAAGCCACCACCTGCTGACTGTCGGCCAGGCCCCGCACCTCGGCGTCGGCCGGGTTCATCAGCAGTGTCTGCACCTTCTGGTGGGTCCGCAGGTTGTCCTGCTCGTAGAAGCTGGAGTTGAGGGCATAGGGGGTGACGGCCGGCTGCAGCCGGAGCGGGAAACCATCCCCCTCGGCATGGGTGGGGAGCGGGCGCGGCAGCGGTTCCGGCTCGCGCTGGTTCAGGATTTCGATCTTTCCCGAGGGGGTCAGCCAGGTGGTTTTGGGATCGCTGGTGGGGGTGAGGAAGACCGGTTCCCCCTGCAGCAACCGTTGATTGGTGTCAGGGTCGCGCCAGGGGGTGTCCAACGCGATGAGTTGTTCGATCAGGTCATCGGCGGACTGGGTGAAAAAGGGCTCGTTCCACCCCATGCCTTGGGCCAGGAGCGAGAACACTTGCCAGTTGGATTTGGCTTCCCCGACCGCCGGGATGGCGGCTGCGCAGCGCTGGCTCTGGTAGCTGCCGTAGCAGCGGTAGAGGTCGGCATGTTCCAGGGAACTGGTGGCCGGCAGCACGATGTCGGCGTAACGGGCCGTATCGGTCAGGAAGCGCTCGTGCACCACGGTGAACAGGTCGTCCCGCAGCAGACCCTGGATGATGGCGTTCTGGTCCGGGGCCACGCTGGCCGGGTTGGAGTGGTAGACGTACAGGGACATGACCGGCGGATCGTTCAGTTCGTTCAGGGCCGCGCCCAGTTGGTTCATGCTGACCAGGCGGGTGGGCTGGCGGATGAAGTCCTCCCTGGTGACCTTGTGGAGCGGAAAGGCCGCGCCGGTGGAGGTGCCGGGGAAGACCCCGCCGCCACGGCGTTGCCAGGCTCCGGTCACGGCCGGCAGGCAGGCGATGGTGCGCACGGTCATGGCACCGTTGGCGTAGCGGGTCAGGCCGCTCCCCAGACGGATGTAGGGGGCGCGGGCCGTGGCGAATTCACGGGCCAGGCGCTCTATGGCTGCCTCGGGAAGGCCGCAGGCATGGGACATCCGTGCCGGCGTGCACTCGGCCAGGACCTGTCCGCTGAATTCCTCGAAGCCGAGCACGTTGGCGGCGATAAAGGCCTTGTCGGCCAGTCCGTCACGCACGATGACGTGCAGCATCCCCAGTGCCAGGGCGCCGTCGCCGCCGGGGCGGACGACAAAAGCCTCGTCAGCAGCCTCCATGGTGGGGGTGCGGTAGGTGTCGATGGCCCAGAGCCGGGCGCCGTTTTTACGGGCGGCCTGGGCGTCACGCAGGCAATGGATGCTGGTGGCGGCGGCATTGATCCCCCAGAGGATGATCAGATCGCTCTCCCCCATCTCGGCCGGGTCCATGGCCGGGGTTTCGCCCATGATCTGCTTCCAGCCTGCGTCCTTGGCCGGCGAGCAGATGGTCCGCTCCAGCCGCGAGGCGCCCAGGTAGTGGAAAAAGGGGTGGCCGCTGTTCCTCTGCACCAATCCCATGGTGCCGGCATAGGAGTAGGGGAGGATGCATTCCCCACCGTGGCTGGTGATCAGTTCCCGCCAGCGGCCGCAGATGCGCCAGATGGCCTCATCCCAGGATATGGGACGGAATTGGCCCGCACCCTTGGCGCCGGTCCGCAGGAGTGGTTGGGTCAGCCGGCGGGGCGAGTGGACGGTTTGTTCGTAATGGTTCATCTTGGGGCAGAGCAGGCCGCGGGTCACGGGGTGGTCGGGATCGCCGCTGACGCGGACGGCGCGGCTGTTCTTGACCTCCACCAGCAGGCCGCAGGCATCGGGGCAATCGTAGGGGCATACGGAACGGACTATTTTGTGGGGCATGGCTTCTCTCTTGAAAGGTGGTTGATGTTAAGCGATAATGCATAACTATACCTGATTCCAAAAAACATTTGCAGATGAAAACAATTAATGATAACCAGATTGTAACCGATCAATTGGGAGATATTTATGACAGAACAGCCTGAAATCCTGCATTACGCAATATCCGTGGTCGGTAAGGACCGGCCGGGTATCGTGGCCGGCGTTGCTTCCGTGCTCTTCCGGCTGGGCTGCAACATCGCCGATTCCAGCTGCACCATGTTGGCCGGCGAGTTTGCCATGATCCTGATCGTCTCGCATCACAGGCCCTTCAGCAAGAGCCGCCTGCACGAAGAATTGAAACCTGCCTGCGAGCAGCTCGGCATGTCCCTGGCCGTGCGTTCCCTGCACAGCGATGAAGTCAAACGCCAGGAGTCGGCCGACGAGATCTGCATGGTCTCGGTCTACGGCGCCGACCAACCGGGCATCGTCTACCGCGTGACCAGCGAGCTGGCGGAGCAGGGAGTCAACATCACCGATCTTAACACCAAGCTGATCGGCACGGATGAGGAACCGGTGTATGTGATGATGCTGGAGGCTGCCCTGCCGGAGGGCCTGACACCGGAAGCCCTGGAAGCCATGCTGGGCGACCTGAAAAAGGAGTTGAACGTGGAGATTGGCGTCAGGGTAATCACGCCGGTCTCCTTTTAAGCCATGCCGACTCAAAACATCCTCCGCTATCCACACCCGCTGCTTAAGAAAGTCTGCCACAAGGTTGAGACAATCGACCGGGCGATCCTTGCCCTGATCGAGGACCTGCTCGACACCATGCACGCCGGTCCGGGCTCGGTCGGTGTGGCCGCGCCCCAGATCGGCGTTACCCTGAGGGTCTGCGTGGTTGACGTGTCTGGCAGCCGTCATGGCAAGGACAACAACCATGGCCAGCTCTGCATGATCAATCCCGAGATCGTGGCCCGTAGCGGCAACGCCATCATGCGTGAAGGGTGCATGAGCGTGCCGGACTACACTGGTGATGTGGAACGGGCAACCGGGATCACGGTACGCTTCAGCGAGCCGGACGGCAGCGAGCGGACCATAGAGGCCACAGGCTTCGAGGCGGTGGCGATCCAGCACGAGATGGATCACCTGGATGGGATCTTGTTCCTGGACCGGGTCGTTTCCCTGAAGACCGGCCTGTTCAGGCGGAAAAATTATCGGTAGAGGCATCCCTGTGGGCAACCGTCAGGGGCTGTCTTGCCATGCGAGGAAAACTATGTCCGATTTACTGTCAAAAAAGGAACAGAGGGAACTGCTCAAGATCGCCCGTGAAACCATTGTCACAGTAATCAACACCGGCAAGATTCCACCGCTCAAGACGGATTCTCCGGGGCTCAATACCGAGAGCGGCTGTTTCGTGACCATCAAGCAACAGGGACACTTGCGGGGCTGCATCGGCAACTTTGTTTCCGACCAGCCGCTTTATCAACTGGTGCAGGAAATGGCGGTTGCCGCCGCCACCCGTGATCCCCGATTCTACCCCATGAAGGCCCCTGACCTGGCCGACTTCGACCTGGAAATTTCGGTGCTCTCGCCGCTGGAGAAGATCGATTCCGTTGACCGGATCCAGGTCGGCCGTCATGGCATCTATCTGGTCAAGGACAGCTTCCGCGGCGTGCTGCTGCCCCAGGTGGCCACCGAATACGGCTGGGACCGGGATACGTTTCTGAAGCACACCTGCCTCAAGGCCGGCCTGCAGGAGAATGCCTGGCAAAAGGAGTGCGACATCTACATCTTCAGCGCCCAGGTGTTCGGCGAAAAGTAATCCTGATCAAAACAACCCTTTATCCATGGCATCATTGATTGCCTCGCGTTTAGAGGAAATTTGAATCTTAAATCCCGAGTAATCTTGAGAATATCCCGATGCTGAAAAGGCTTTGATCAGTGGCTTTCCGGTATTTTCCTTATGCCTCCCTGTCCTCCCTGCTGATAAAGTGGTACACTTTCCGCTATGAGTCAGACCATCACCATATCGCCAGTGACCCGCATCGAAGGTCATGCCGGGATTACCATCCATTTGGATGACTCAGGCCGGGTGGCTGTGGCCCGCCTGCATGTCCAGGAGTTCCGCGGCTTCGAATCCTTCTGCCTGGGGCGCCCTTTCTGGGAGATGCCCGCCATTACGGCCCGCATCTGCGGTATTTGCCCGGTAAGCCACGCACTGGCATCAGCAAAGGCCGGCGACCGCCTCCTCGGCATTGATGTCCCGCCGGCGGCCCGGAAACTGCGCTCCCTTCTCTCCCTGGCCCAGTTGATCCTCAGCCATTCCCTCAGTTTTTTCCACCTGTCGGCCCCGGATATCGTGCTCGGCCTGGATGCCGACCCTGCCGGGCGCAACATTGCCGGGCTGTCCCGCAACTTCCCGGAACTGATCCGCAAGGGGATTCGTCTGCGCCAGATCGGTCAGGAGATTGTCAACCGCGTTGCCGGTGGCCAACTCCACCCCGAGCGTATCGTGCCGGGCGGGATGGGCGAACCGCTCTTGCCTGAGCAGCGGGACGAGGTTGCAAACCTGCTGCCGGAGGCGTTGCAACTGGTGCGCTATGCCCTGGCCCTGTGGCAAGAGCACCGTTTCCGGTTCCTGGAGGAGATGGGCGATGTCGGTGAGTTCTCGAGCCTGTTTCTGGGGCTGGTCGGGGATGATGGCTATCTGGACCACGCCAGCGGCCGGCTGCGCTTTGTGGCGGCCCAAGGCGGCATCGTGGCGGAGTTGGCGCCCGAATCCTATGCCGATGCCATTACCGAGATAGTCTCCAGCGAGAGCTACATGAAGGCCACCACCTGCCCGTTCAGCGAGGATGGCCTGTACCGGGTCGGGCCCCTGGCACGCCTCAATGTTGCCCATTTTAGCGATGCGCCCCTGGCAAACCGCGAGCGGGAAGCGCTGCTCAAAGGGCGCCGGACAACCACCAGCAGTCTGGATTACCATCATGCCAGACTCATCGAGATGCTGTACGCGATCGAAAAGATCGGACACATACTATCCGATCCGGCCATCTGCGACTCCCATGTCCTGGACCGGGCCGAGGTCAACCACCAGGAGGGGGTCGGTGTCATCGAAGCGCCGCGCGGCACCCTGATCCACCATTACCATGTGGACCAACACGGCCTGCTGACCGGTGTCCGCCTGATCGTGGCCACTGCCCACAACAGCCTGGCCATGGAGCGCACCATCACCGCCATTGCCCAGCGGCACATTGTTGCCGGCAGATTTACCGAGGGGATGCTCAACCGGGTCGAACACGGCATCCGGCTCTACGACCCCTGTCTTTCCTGTGCCACCCATACCTTTGGCAGGCTGGGCATGACCGTTAGCTTGCAGGCGCCCGACGGCAAGGTGCTGGACAGGGCGTCGCTGTAGGTCTACTATTACCCCATGATATCAGCTGAATCCCCCTTCAAACTCACAACCGACTATATCCCCCGGGGCGACCAGCCCCAGGCCATCGCGGAACTGGTGGAAGGCATCGAACGGGGCGACCGGCATCAGGTGCTCCTGGGCGTGACCGGTTCGGGCAAGACCTTTACCATGGCCAACGTCATTGCCCGGACCGGCCGGCCGGCCCTGGTGCTGGCGCCCAACAAGACCCTGGCCGCCCAACTCTATGGCGAACTTAAAGATCTCTTTCCCGACAATGCGGTGGAGTACTTCGTCTCCTATTACGACTACTACCAGCCAGAGGCCTATCTACCCACCACCGACACCTTTATCGAGAAAGACTCCTCCGTCAACGACGAGATCGACAAGATGCGCCACTCGGCCACGCGCAGCCTGCTGACCAGGCGCGACGTGATCATTGTGGCCTCGGTTTCCTGCATCTACGGTATCGGCTCGCCCGAGGCCTATGCCAGCCTGCACATCTTCTTCCACCAGGGCGAAGATTACGGCCGGGACACCCTGTTGAAAAAACTGGTCGAGATCCAGTACGAACGCAACGACATGGATTTTCATCGCGGCACCTTCCGGGTGCGGGGCGACGTGGTGGAGGTCTTCCCGGCCTATGACAGCGACAAGGCCCTGCGGATCGAATTCTTTGGCGACGAGGTGGAGGCGATCAGCGAGATCGACCCGCTGCGTGGGGTGGTACTGCAGCGCCTGTCCAAGTGCGCCATCTACCCGGCTTCCCATTACGTCTCGACCCGGGAGACCCTGGAGCGGGCCGTGGCGCAGATCCGGCTCGACGTGGAGGAGCGTATCCGCCATTTCCGCGCCAACAACATGCTGCTGGAGGCGCAGCGCATCGAGCAGCGCACCTTCTACGATATCGAGATGATGGAGGAGATGGGGTTTTGCCAGGGGATCGAAAACTACTCCCGTTACTTTGACGGCCGCCAGCCTGGGGAGCCGCCCTACACCCTGATCGACTACTTCCCCGAGGATTTCGTGCTGTTCGTGGACGAATCCCATATCACCATCCCCCAGGTGGGGGGCATGTACCGGGGCGACCGCTCCCGCAAGGACACCCTGGTCACCTACGGTTTCCGCCTGCCAGCCGCCCTGGACAACAGGCCCCTGAATTTCCAGGAGTTCGAGAAAAGGATCAAGCAGGCGGTCTATGTCTCGGCAACTCCGGCAGACTTCGAGATGGAGCGGAGCGGCGGCGTGTTCGTGGAACAGGTCATTCGCCCCACCGGGCTGGTGGATCCGTTGATAGAGGTGCGGCCGGCAACGGCGGGGAGACGTAAAATATCTTCAGACAAGTCGGACCTGTTGGACAAGTCCGACACCCAACCGGTCGTTGGCCAAGTGGACGACCTGCTCCATGAGGTCCGGGAGACCGTTGCCCGGGGCGAGCGGGTGCTGGTGACCACCCTCACCAAGCGCATGGCCGAGGAATTGACCAACTATTACCGGGACCTGGGCGTTCGGGTCCGATACCTCCATTCCGACATCGTGACCATCGAGCGGATGCAGATCCTGCGCGACTTGCGGCTGGGGGAATTCGATGTCCTGGTGGGGATCAACCTGCTGCGGGAAGGGCTTGACCTGCCGGAGGTCTCCCTGGTGGCTATCCTGGACGCCGACAAGGAGGGGTTCCTGCGATCGGCCCGGTCCCTGATCCAGACCTGCGGCCGGGCGGCCCGCAACATCAACGGCCGGGTGCTGATGTATGCCGATGTGGTAACGCGTTCGATGCAGGCCTGCATCGACGAGACCCAGAGACGGCGGCTCAAGCAGCTGGCCTGGAACGAAGCGCACAACATCACCCCGGAGACGGTCAGGAAAGAGATACGCACCATCCTGGAATCCATCGAGGAAAAGGATTACTACACCCCGCCAGGGGTTGTGGCCGAGACATCGGAGGATTACGGCATTGCGCCCAAGGACATCCCCAAGTTGATCAAGAAACTGCACAAGGAGATGCTGGCCGCGGCCAAGAATCTGGATTTCGAGAAAGCCGCCGTATTGCGGGACAGGATCAAGCGGTTGGAGGAGATGGAGTTGGCCCTGAGATAATGGCAATGTCCTGCTTGGTAATAAATAGGGCCGGTCTGGTCCCTGGTAATGTCCGTCTTTGCCTGATATGTGCCGTCTGCATAACCACCTTCTGTATTGGGGGGTGCGGGCTGTTTTATCATTCCGGGCCGGTTGGTTTGTCCATGGCGTCTCTTACGGAAGCCAGAGTATTTGACCGCAGAGGAAACGGGTTTGGTTTGCCAATGGTCAAGCTGTCGGCCGGTTCGGGGCGCCTGGCGGCCGAAGTGGCCAGCACCCCCTTGCAGGCAGCCACCGGTTTGATGTACCGTGCCCGCTTGGCTCCCGACGGGGCCATGCTTTTCGTAAACCCCGCGTCGCAGCGCGTTGCCTTCCATATGAAGGATACGCGCATGCCGCTCTCTTGCGCTTTTATCGACAGTAACGGGGCTGTGCTGGAGATTTACGCCATGCTGCCGGGAGACGAGACGCCGGTGGCCTCGGCAAGCGATGATGTCCGGTTTGTGCTGGAGGTCAACCGGGGGTGGCTGGAAAGGCACGGCGTGGCAGTCGGGTCAAGGATCATGGTGACAGAGTAATCTTCAGCAGGCAATTCCGGCGGAGCGATAAAAAAGGGGCAACGCGATCGCGCTGCCCCTTAAATTCATACTGCCCGTTTCCGGCCTGAATTTACTTGTGGCACTCTTTGCAGGAAGTCGGGCCTTTTTTCATGTCGGCGTGGCAACCTTTGCAATTCTTGTGGGCCCAATCCTTGCCAAAGCCTTCGATCTTGCCAGGGCCTTTCTCATGACACTTGGAACAATCCTTCAGCAATTCCTGATGGGCTTTGTGATTGAATTTGACACCCCTCTTCATCTCAATCACATCAGCGCCAAAGGCGGTTCCGGCAAACACCGTGAGGGCAAGCATGGCTACAATGGTTTTCTTCATCTGTTCATCTCCTTTTAAAAAGTTGAGCTGGAACTCTGGCGAGACAGTTTCATGTCTCGTGCCAACTCCTAATGAGTGACGCAATCATATATTATTACAACGTTCTTGTATAGCCGTCGTGAAATTATTGTGTTTTAATGACTCATTTGGGGTGGGAATATAACCTTTTGAGATAAGGCCCGGCACATACTAAAAACCTTGCCATGTAATACCGATCATGTAAAATTCCTGTTCGCACCGAATTCACACTATGGAGGCAACATAATCATGGAACTTCACAAAAACAGACGAGGCTTCACCTTGATCGAGATCATGGTGGTAATTGTCATTCTGGCGCTCCTGGCGGCGCTGGTGGGGCCAAAACTCATAGGGCGCACCGATGACGCAAAGATCGGGACCACCAAGACCCAGATCAAGCAACTGGAAACGGCAATCAAGCTTTATAAATTGGATAACGGCTCCTACCCTTCAACGGAACAGGGATTGAACGCCCTGGTGTCGAAGCCGACCGTGGGCGTTATCCCGAAGAACTACAAAGATGGCGGTTACCTGGAAAGCAAGCAGGTGCCCAAGGATGGTTGGGGCAACGACTTTATCTACGTTTCTCCTGGCGAGCATGGCGATTATGACCTGTATTCCTATGGTGCCGATGGTGCCAAGGGGGGCGAGGGCAAGAATGCCGATATCGCCAGCTGGGATTTGAGATGAGGTATTATTCAGTTGAAATTTTTCATTTCTGCGCTATAGTAACTCCTCTAACTCATTATTTTTACTATGAATAAACGTTTTTAGTGCGTGTAAATACTAAAGCGTAATAACTAATCAGGAGGCTGTAAATGGCGCAGAAGTTTGTGTATTTCTTTGGAAACGGCCAGGCGGAAGGCCGGGCAGACATGAAGAACCTGCTGGGTGGAAAGGGAGCCAATCTGGCCGAGATGACCAGTATCGGGCTGCCGGTTCCCCCCGGTTTCACTATCTCCACAGATGTGTGCACCGAGTTTTATAAAAACGATCGCCAGTATCCAGCGTCCCTGGCTGCCGAGGTGTCCGCCAATCTGCAGCGGATCGAAGAGCTCATGGGGAGGAAATTCGGCGACCCCGCCAACCCCCTGCTGGTCTCTGTCCGCTCCGGCGCTCGCGCTTCCATGCCAGGCATGATGGACACCGTCCTGAACCTGGGCCTCAACGACACCACGGTGCAAGGCATCATCGCCCAGAGCGGCGACGAGCGTTTTGCCTATGACGCCTACCGCCGTTTTGTCCAGATGTATTCCGACGTGGTCATGGGCATGAGGAAAGAGAGCCTTGACCATCTGCTGGATATGAAGAAAGAGGAGAGAGGTGTCCATCTGGATACCGATTTGACCGCCGCTGACTGGAAAGACCTGGTTGCCGCTTTCAAGGCCAAGGTCAAGGAGGAACTGGGCCAGGTTTTTCCGGAAGATCCGAAGGAGCAGCTGTGGGGAGCCATTGGCGCCGTGTTCGGCTCGTGGATGAACCAGCGGGCCATTACCTATCGCAAACTCAACAATATCCCTGCCGATTGGGGCACCGCAGTCAATGTCCAGTCCATGGTATACGGCAACATGGGCAATGATTGCGCCACCGGCGTGGCCTTTACCCGCGACCCCTCCACCGGCGAGAATTATTTCTTCGGCGAGTTTTTGGTCAACGCACAGGGCGAGGACGTGGTGGCCGGCATCCGTACCCCCCAGCCGATCAACCGCGTCAAGGACAAGGACGGCAAGCTCCCTTCCATGGAGGAGGTGCTGCCTGAATGTTACAAGCAGCTGGCCCAGATCCGCGATATCCTGGAAAAACATTACAAGGATATGCAGGACATCGAGTTCACCATTGAAATGGGCAAGCTCTACATGTTGCAGACCCGTACCGGCAAGCGCACCGCTCCGGCGGCCATCAAGATTGCCGTTGATATGGTCAGGGAAGGCCTGATCGATGAAAAGACCGCTGTCAAACGGGTGGTCCCCAGCCAGCTCGACCAGTTGCTGCATCCTTCGCTCGATCCAAAGGCCGAGAAAAAGGTCATTGCCAAGGGACTGCCGGCTTCGCCGGGCGCCGTCTCGGGCGAGGTGGTCTTCAGTGCCGATGAGGCCGAGGCCGAGGCCAAGTTCGGCAAGAAGGTTATCCTGGTCCGTATTGAAACCTCTCCCGAGGATATTCACGGCATGCACGCCGCCCAGGGCATCCTGACCGCGCGGGGCGGCATGACCTCCCACGCGGCGGTAGTTGCCCGTGGCATGGGCAAATGCTGCGTTGCCGGTTGCGGTGACATCAAGGTGGATTACAACGCAGAAAGCTTTGTCGCCAGAGGTGGAGTGGTGGTCAAAAAGGGAGACATCATCACCCTGGACGGTTCCTGCGGCGAGGTTATGCAGGGCGCCGTGCCGACAGTTGCGCCAGCCCTTACCGGCGATTTTGCCCAGCTGATGATCTGGGTGGACAAGTTCAGGACCATGAAGGTCCGCACCAACGCCGATACCCCCCACGATTCCAAGGTGGCCCGCGAATTCGGCGCCGAAGGGATCGGCCTCTGCCGCACCGAGCACATGTTCTTCGATGCCGAGCGTATCGCGGCCGTGCGTGAGATGATCCTCTCCGAGGAACTGGAAGGGCGCGAAAAGGCCCTGGCCAAGATCCTTCCCATGCAGAAGGGAGACTTCCTCGGAATCTTCCGCGAGATGAAAGGGCTGCCTGTCACCATCCGCCTGCTGGACCCGCCGTTGCACGAGTTCCTGCCCCAGGACGAAGGCGATATCGAGAATCTCTCCAAGACCATGAAGGTTCCGGTCAATGCCCTCAAACACAAGGTGGAGTTCCTGCACGAATTCAACCCAATGCTCGGTCACCGTGGTTGCCGGCTCGGGATTACCTTCCCAGAGATCTACGACATGCAGGTCCGCGCCATCATGGAGGCGGCCTGTGAACTGGTCAAGAACGAAGGTTTCAGCATCGTGCCGGAAATCATGATCCCGCTGATCGCCACTGTCAAGGAACTGCAGATCCTCCGGCAGAATGCCGTTGCCATCTGCGAGGAGGTCATCGCCCAGTACGGCGTCAAGGTGGAATACCTGATCGGCACCATGATCGAGTTGCCCCGCGCAGCCCTGACAGCGGACGAGATCGCGGTCGAGGCGGATTTCTTCTCCTTTGGCACCAATGACCTGACCCAGACCACCTTTGGCTTGTCGCGCGACGATGCCGGCAAGTTCCTTCCGTTCTATGTGGATAACGGCGTCCTGCCCGAAGATCCCTTTGTTTCGCTGGATCAGAACGGCGTCGGCCAACTGGTGAAGATGGGGTGCGAAAAGGGTCGGGCCACCCGTCCGAACATCAAGCTGGGCATCTGCGGCGAGCATGGCGGCGATCCCGAATCGGTCATTTTCTGCCACAAGATAGGACTTGACTACGTTTCCTGTTCACCCTTCCGGGTGCCTATCGCCCGCCTGGCGGCAGCCCACGCGGCCTTGGCATAAGTTACTCCTCAATTCACCTGGCTTCAGGTTTACGCAAAAAGGGATGGGTCAAAACGACCCATCCCTTTTTATTTGTCTTTTGACGATGCTATTGTCGAGGAATCCTCAGGCCAGTTTGAAACGGTTCACCATCCTTTGAAGCTCACTGGCTGATCCGGCAAGGGCCGCTGCCGCCTGCTCCGTCTGGTGGGCGCCGCTGGCGGCATCGTGGATCACATCCGAAATACGGCGCATGCTCTCCGTGATCCCCATGCTGGTGGCTGACTGCTCTTCCGCTGCCGTGGCGACCTGGGACACATATTCGATCAGCGGCGCTATCTGTTCCTTGATGGTATTGATGGCCTGGCTGGAGAGTTGAACATCCTTTGTTCCGTTACGCACACTATTGGCGCTTTGTTCCATGGAAGTCACCACATTGCCCACATTCCCCTGCAGCGAAGCGATGATCGACTGGACTTCCCGGGTCGCGGAGGTTGTCCTCTCGGCTAGCCGGCGGACCTCGTCGGCAACAACCGCAAAACCGCGCCCCTGGTCACCTGCCCTGGCAGCTTCGATGGCGGCATTGAGCGCAAGGAGGTTGGTTTGATCGGCAATATCTCCGATGGCGACCACAATATCCCCGATACGTTCGGAATCGGCCCCCAATGCCTTTACCGCCCCCATAGTGCTGATCACCATCCGTTCGATTTCACTCATGATGACGGTCATGCCGGAAATGGTCGCTTCGCCGCTATTGGTGGCGCTATTGGTTTCGGTGGCTTTTTCGGACATGTCCTGGCAGTTTTGCGAGATGGTCGCGCTGACCGATGCCATTTCGTCAACCGCAATGGAGATTGCCGCCGATTGGCTGGAGGCGTTCTCAGTGCCGTCCGCTATCTGTGACGATGTTGTGTTCAACTGGTCCGATGCGGCAATCAGTTGGTCCGATGTTGCCTGGATACCGGCCAGTATGGTTCGCATGGACTCCTGAAGCTCTCTCATGGCGCTGAACATTTTGCTCATTTCATTTTTGCGCAACACAGCGATATTCTGGCTGAGGTCGCCGCTGGCCATGGTCTGCAGATAGGAAATGGCCCTCTGGACCGGCCTGTTGATGGACCAGATATTGATAAAACCGAAGAGGGCGCCGAGAATGATGAAGAGCGCAATGGAGCCGTATTTGATTTGCGGGGAGGATGACTGGGCGGCAAAGGCGGCAGCAATGATACAGCAGCTATAGCAGAAGCAGAGTACTGCCAAACGGAATTTTATAGAAAAATTGAGGTAATAGTTCCAGATTGTTAGCATGTTTTTGGCCTTGTGAATGATAGATAAGTAACAGGGGCGGCGGAAGCCACCCCTTCATTAAAATCATAGACAAGGAACAAACTAAAAGCAACCATTCCTTCTTCAGTAAAACATTATTTCTATTTTAGTTAAACAGAAATAATACATGTATTATTGGCATGTTAAGATATGATCACGTACCCTGTCCAGCCGGAGCACTGTCTCCTGGATTCCCAGGGTAGCAATGATCTCGCCGATTCCGGGCGCCTGGGTACCGCCGGAAAGAGCGATCCGGACCGGCTGACCTACCTGGGGCATCTTCCAGCCCTTTTCGGCGCAGAGCTCCTTGAAGAGAGCATCGATCTCGGGTGCGGTTTGGGTCGTTGACTTGCCCAACGTTAGTGCGACCGCCTCGTACACGGCCAACAGGTGTTCCTTGGTAAACTTGGACAAGGCTGCCGCGTCGTAGGATTCCGGTGTGCGATAGTAAAACAGGGAGCCATCGGCCATCTCGATCATGGTGCGGGCCCGCTCCTGCAGAGTCTTGACCACTGTTGCCAGATCCGGGTTGCCTGAGTGCGGGTTGATGCCGCGCTCCACCAGGAAAGGGGTCAACAACTCGGCCAGCCGGGCAGGGTCACCGGTTTTTATGTAGTGAGCATTCAGCCACAGCAATTTATCGGTGTTGAAGACGCTGGCCGAACGTCCCACGTTGCCGATGTCGAATTTTTGGATCATTTCCTCGCGGCTGAAGATTTCATCATCGCCGTGGCTCCATCCCAGCCTGACCAGGTAATTGACCAGGGCCTCGGGCAGGAAACCCATGTCGCGGTAGGCAATGACGCTGGTGGCGCCGTGGCGTTTGGAAAGACGGGTCTTGTCCGCCCCCAGGATCATGGGGACGTGGGCAAATTGGGGCACCGGGAAGCCGAGCGCCTCGTAGAGCTGTATCTGGCGCGGGGTGTTATTGACGTGGTCGTCGCCGCGGATGACGGTGGTGATGCGCATGATGGCATCGTCGATCACCACGCAGAAATTGTAGGTGGGGGTGCCGTCGGTGCGCTGGATGATCAGGTCGTCCAGTTCTTCGTTGGGGAAGGTGATGGTCCCCTTGATCAGGTCGTCAAAGGAAGTGCTTCCCTCCTGGGGGGCGCGGAAGCGGACCACATAGGGCTGCCCCGCCGGCTGGTCGGCCCGGCAGCGGCAGGTGCCGTCGTACTTCGGCTTGCGCCCTTCCTTCATGGCCAATTCCCGTTTAGCCTCCAGCTCTTCGGCCGAACAGTAGCATTTGTAGGCCTTGCCCTGGTCCTGCAGTTTTTGAATGTATTCCTTGTAAAGCGGGAAATTGTCGGATTGATAGAACGGACCTTCGTCCCAGTCCAGCCCCAGCCACTGCATCCCTTGCAGGATGGCATCCACCGACTCCTGGGTTGAACGTTCCACATCGGTGTCCTCGATACGCAGAATAAAGGTACCGCCTTGTTTTCTGGCCAGGAGCCAGTTGAACAGGGCGGTGCGGGCACCCCCCACATGGAGGTAGCCGGTGGGGCTGGGAGCGAAACGGACGCGGATGTCGGACATTACGAAATCTCCTTGCTGTGGTACCGCGATGGGTACGATTATCTGAGTGGCTGGTAACTATACCACTGGCGGTTGCTCCGAAAAAGCACTTTCTGGCGCGGCATTTTCTTTAGACTTCGACAATGGTTTGTTTTGCCGTGTTAAAATATAACATCAAGCAGGTTCCGGAGATGTTTATGCACACCATCGACTCACTGATCAGGGAGAGTTGCAACAGGCACGGCGACAAGCCCGCCTTGCGGCAGAAGATAGATGGCGTCTGGCAGGAGACGACCTACAACGAGTTGTGGTTGCTGTCGGACCGCATCGCGGCCGGATTGGCCAGGACCGGTTTCGATAATGGCGATCACGCAGCGCTGCTGGCACCATCGTCGCCCCAATGGGTCGCCGCTTATCTGGGCATCCTCAAGGCCGGTGGAGTGGCAATCCCCATAGATAAGGAGCTGAAGGGGGCCGAGTTACGGCATGTCCTGATCGACAGCGATGCCAAGCTTGTTTTCAGCGCGCACCCATGCCTGGAGCTGTTGCTTGAGGTCGCCAAGGACATCCCGGCACTGTCGCAGATAGTCCAGTTCACCGCCCCGACAGGCGGCGACAGCGATTCACGGTTGTCACAGCTGTTGGATGCCCTGCTGGAGGAGTGGCGGGACTTGGTAAACATCCTCGATGTTTCACCCGGACAGACCCAACGGATCGAATTGCTGGCGCGCCGGATTTATCGGATGATCTCCGCCCGGTCCGAAGCCGACGGGAAAAGACAGGGGCTGAATGATCCATTTGGACCTACTGATACGGTACGCAATCGCTTGATACGCGAAGGACGATTGCTGGAGCTGGATGCGCTCTGCCACGATGCACCCCCACCCGGGAACCAGAGAAATCCCGGGGATACGGCAGTTGTCCTCTACACTTCCGGCACCACAGGCCGCTCCAAGGGAGCCATGTTGAGTCATGCCAACATAGTTGCCAACATCCAGGGTGCCATCAATCATTTTAAGCTGGACGATACCATCCATACCCTGTCCTTTCTTCCCATCAATCACGTATTCGAACAGGTCTGCGGAGTTCTGCTGCCGTTAGCTTTGGGTGGTACGGTCTCGTTCTGCGATTCATTGAAAAAGCTGGGAGAAAACCTGGCCGAGGTCAAGCCGACATTTTTGTTGGGCGTGCCGGCGGTTTATCGCATGCTGCTTGACCGCATCATGAAAAACATCGGCTCCAAAAGGCTGTCTCATCTGTTTTTCTCGTTCCCGCTGACCCGCTTGCTGGTAACCGCGAAAGTCCGCCAAGCCTTCGGTGCCGGCACGGTCTTCATCAGCGGTGGAGCCGCCCTCGACCCAACCATTGCCGAGGGATTGACCAAGTTGGGACTGACCATCTACCAGGGATATGGCATTACGGAGACATCTCCCATCATCAGTGCCGAACAACCGGGCCAGAAGCGGCTCGGCACCGTTGGATTGCCACTGCATGGCGTTGAGATGCGCATCGCTTCTCCCGATGGGGAGCAAGTGGGGGAAATCCTGGTCAAGGGGCATAATGTCATGCAGGGGTATTATAAGAACCCGCAGGCAACCATGGAGGCCATAGTGGATGGCTGGTACCGTACCGGTGATCTGGGGAGGATTGATGGCGATGGATTTTTGACGATCTGCGGGCGAGTCAAAAATTTGATCGTAACCCCCAACGGCAAGAATGTCTATCCAGAGGAGGTGGAGAACGAGCTTCTCAAGAGCCCGTTCATTGCCGAAGTCATGGTCTACGGTCATCACATCGGGCCTGCAATGGAAGAGGTCCACGCAATGGTCTATCCCAACCAGGAGGCATTGGACGACTACTGTCGGGCCAAGGGGGCCTGCCCGGTGAGCGAAGCCGATGTTGAGGCGCTGCTGCGCAGGGAAATCCAATCGGCATGCAGTGTGCTGGCCGACTATAAGCGTGTGCGCCGTTTCACCATACGCGAGGACGAGTTCCCCAAAACAACTACCCGCAAGATCAAGCGCTTTGCCGTCGAAGCGAGAGTGCCGACGGTCATGTGAGCAGCCCTAGCTTCCAAGTCCAAGTTTTGCCTGATCTACCCGACACCCTTGCCAAGTACCCCGTTTTGTCAATTCATTGACAACAGCATACCACATTTGGTTGTTCTTCAGCCCCCATTGGGGGGCAACACGGATGGCCAGGGGTGCCGAGCCGTACAGGCGCTGGACCGTGACCCGGGACGGCAGCAGTTCCAGGAAGTCGGCTGCCGTTGCCACGTACTGGGCAAGCGTCAATGGTATGAACTCTCCGGCCCGGTACATTTCCGCCAGCCGTGTCCCTTCCACGGCATGCAGCTGGTGCAGTTTGACCGAGTTAATAGGCAACCCTGCGATCAATTCGGCTGTTTTCAGAAACTCTCCGGCTGTTTCGCCTGGAAAGCCATGGATTAGATGGGCGCAGATGTCAAAATTATGGCCATGGGCCCGCCCAACGGCAGACACGAAGTCCTCCAGGGTATGGCCACGATTGATTTGGGACAGGATGACATCGTCCATGGACTGCAAGCCCAACTCAAGGCAGACGTAATGCTTGCGGGCGATTCCTGCCAGCAGTTCCACTGCTTCGTCGGAGAGCGCATCGGGGCGGGTGCCCACCGAGATGCCGAGCACATCCGGATGATTGAGGGCACGCTGGTAGAGGTCTGCCAGCAGGTCCACCGAGCCGTAGGTGTTGGTGTATTTCTGGAAATAGATTATGAACTTTTCCGACCCCAGCCGTTTTCTATGATAGGCCATGCCGGCGGACATCTGCTCTTCCAACGGGATGACCGGCTGGGTGTCCTTGGGGGAAAAGGAGACGTTATTGCAATAGATGCAGCCGCCGATCCCTTTGCTGCCGTCGCGGTTGGGACAGGTAAAGCCGGCGTCAACATTGACTTTGCTAACGCGGCAGCCGAACCGTTGCCGCAGGTAGTGACCATAGGAGTGGATGCGCAGTTCCGGATGGATGTTCATGTCAGTGCTTGGCGGCATGCTGTTCAATGGTCTTCAGGAGGTTTGTGGTCTCTGTTTTTGGGTCGTTTGCTGCAATGATGGCGGAAATCATGGCGATGCCGTCGGCTCCGGCAGCCATGACATCGGGAATGTTTTCCAGCTTGATTCCACCCAGGGCAAAAAGCGGTATTTTCAGCTTACCAGCTGCCTCGGCCAGTTTTTCCAGGCCGACCGGAGTCCCATAGGCTGCTTTGGAAGGTGTAAAGAAGACCGGGCCGAAAGTGACGAAATCGGCGCCATCTGCGGCCGCTTGCAGTGCCTCTGCCGCGCCATGGGCCGAGTAGCCGATCAGCCTCGTCCCCAGAAGGTGACGAACCTCTCTGACCGGCAGGCTGCTGGCGCCGATATGCACGCCATCGGCGTCCACTGCCAGGGCAATATCAGCGTGATCGTTGATCAACAAGCGGGCGCCGAATTCCCGGGTAATGCCGCGCAATTCCTTTGCCAGCACAAACAGGTCGCGCCCGGGTAGATCCTTCTCGCGCAACTGCACCGCCTTTATGCCGCCTTCCAGCGCGGCGCGCACAACCGACGTCAGGGTCCGGCCTGCGGCCTGTCTGCGATCCGTGATCAGATATAAGGGAAAATCAATAGGTGACATGTGCTGTGTTTTTGCAGGGGCGCATTCATTGCGCCCCCGGTGGAGAACCCTTCTAGGCCAGCAGCCCCTCGATCGGGCTGGAGGCGTTGGCATAGAGTTTTCGAGGAATGCGACCGGCCTTGTAAGAAAGCCGCCCTGCGATGATTGCCAGTTTCATGGCCTCTGCCATGGCAATGGGGTCTTGGGCGCCGGCAATGGCGGTATTCATCAGCACGCCGTCACAGCCGAGTTCCATGGCGATGGCCGCGTCAGAGGCGGAGCCGACACCGGCATCCACAATGACCGGCACCTTTACTGTTTCCATGATGATGCGGATGTTGTAGGGATTGCGGATACCAAGTCCGCTGCCGATTGGCGCGCCCAGCGGCATGACCGCCGCGCAGCCGATATCCTCCAGTTTCCGGCACATGATCACGTCGTCGCTGGTGTATGGGAGCACGGTAAAGCCATCTTTGACCAGTATTTTTGCCGCTTTGAGCAATTCCTCGTTGTCCGGGAAAAGGGTCTTCTCGTCCCCCAGCACCTCTAGCTTGACAAAGTCCGACAGACCGGCCTCGCGCGCCAGGCGGCAGGTGCGTACGGCATCATCGGCGGTATAGCAACCTGCTGTGTTAGGGAGCAGGGTATACCTTTTGGGGTCAATGTAATCCAGCAGCGATTCCTTGGTGCGGTCGGAGATGTTGACCCTCCGTACCGCTACGGTTATGATTTCAGCGCCGGAGACCTCCAGTGCCTGTGCCATTTGTTGGAAGCTGGCATACTTGCCGGTTCCAACCATAAGGCGGGAAGAAAATTCACGACCTGCGATGATCAGTTTATCGTTTTCAAGTGCCATGATGGGTCCGCTCCTTTTTTGTTATCCACCGCCCACAAAGTGGACGATTTCGATCTTGTCACCGTCAGCAAGGGTGTGAGAATCATAGGCAGCTTTCGGCACGATGTCGCGATTTACCTCCACCGCAACACGCTCGCGGCCTATATGCAATTGTTCCAGCAGTTGCACGACCGTGCAGTTTTCTTTGATATTGGTCTGTTCGCCGTTCAGCATAACCAGCATATTTGCCTCCAGAAACGGAAAAAGCCGCGGAAGCGGCTTGAAATGGTCAGTCGATTTCGCTTCCCTACGCCGGCATTACCCGGATCAGGTACTAAGGGTCGCAGCCGCTATGGCTGCTCTCAGTCGAAACTCCCCCAGCGTTTTAAACAACTTAGATTATTGATATCGCTCTGTCAATCGATTTTATCGCCCGGAATGCCCCCAAATAGCACATATAACTGTTTCTATCTAAAATATTCCGGATAAAAATTTAATTAGGCATGGGTCTTCAAACTCCTTACGGTTTGGTACTTTTTGTGGTACAGTTCTCGCATGTTTTTGTGCTGATTCAGTGAAAGTTTATGCGCGTGGAGGTGCCGGTGGCCGACAAGAGGGATATCAAAAGGCACAAGAAGCGTCTGGCCGTGCGCTTTGGTATCGATGAGGCAACAAGGGTTGCATTTACCGAAGATATTTCTCTCACAGGGATGTTTATCAAGACCGCCAATGTCTGCCCCCCGAATACTAAGATTAAAATTGAGTTCAGTATAATGAGTGATATGCACGTGGTTTTGGAGGCGCGCGTCATGTGGGCCAAAAAGGTGCCGCAAAACCTATTTCACTTGGTAAAGAAGAGCGGCATGGGAGTGAGGATTCTCCATTTTAGCACCGGCGAGGACCACTTCCGGCAATACTGCGAGAGCATAACCGCCGACAGATGACAACTCTGTCTGAGAGGGGCTGGACTTATGTGCAAGAAAATCTTTATTGGTGCCACTGGTCAGCACTGTGGCAAGACCACGATCAGTCTGTCGCTCATGTATCTGGCGCTGAAAAAATATCCGCGAGTCGGTTTCATGAAGCCGATCGGCCCCAAATGTATCGAGTTCAACGGATTGACCGTGGACAAGGATGCCGCCATGGTTGCCAGTGTTTTTGGCGTTGAACAGGATGTGGAGCTCATGTCTCCCATGACCCTGACGGCAGGTACTACGCGGCGCTTCCTGGATGGCGAATTGGACCTGGCCGCTCCGCGCGAGGCAATCCTGTCCGCCTGCAAGAAATTGGAACAAAAATACGATTTCCTGATCATCGAGGGGGCAGGCCACGGCGGCGTCGGCTCGGTTGTTGGCGCCAATAATGCAATGGTCGCCAGGATGCTGAATGCCCCGGCACTGATGGTCACAGGCGGCGGTATCGGCAATGTCATAGATTCGGTTGAACTCAACCTGGCGCTTTACGAACGTGAAAATGCCGAGGTGCGGATTATCATGGCCAACAAGCTGATACCAAAGAAACGCGGCAGTTCTTTGAGTTATCTGGCAAAGGCTTTCAAGAACACCAACATTCTGGTCACAAGTGCTTTCGAGTATTCCCCGACCCTGGCAGATCCGACTCTCCAGCATGTTGCGGAATTTGTGGGTCAGCCGCTACACGGTGACTCCGGCGATCGCAGTCGAATCTGCCATACGATACAGCTTGGGGCGGCTTCATCTCAGAGGGTCATCGACAGCCTGGAGGATTCAACGCTCCTGATAGTGACAAGTTCCCGTGACGAGCTCCTGGTTACCGCATCGTCGTTGCATCACATACCCGAGTTCAGGAAGCGCCTGGCCGGCATGGTTATTGCTGGACATGTACCGGTTTCCGATATTACCCAGCGGATCATCGACGATAGCAACATACCTTACATCCGCATAGTGGAAACTTCGTCGGAGGTGTTCTACTGCCTGAAGGAGCACGTTTCCAAGATAGGCCCGGACGACAAGGAAAAGATCGAACTGATACAAACCATGGCGGAACAATTCATAGATTTTGAAGCAATCGACGCCATTCTCTGAAGCCTGAACAAGTTAGGGAAGCCGGACACGCTGTTCAGAGTGGCAAAATGTTCTTGACCTTACGTTTTTTTTGATATTTATAGACACATATTCATCTTTCTATGGTGCCCCATGATTTTTCTCACGCGCATGGACAAACAGCAGATGTACCTCAATCCCGACCATATCGTCAGCGTGGAGGAAACTCCCGACACGGTTATCACCCTTTTCAACGGTTATCATTTCATCGTTCGGGAACGGGCTGAAGTCATCATAGCCAGGATTGTCGCTTATCGTGCCAGGATAATCCGACGGGCAGGCGTTCCATTGCCCAAAAAATACCTTTCCAGGCCAAAGCGAAGCTTGTTCAGCAGCGTTGTCCACAATTCCGGCGATATATGCCCCCATGAACGTGACAAACAACCCCTCTCACCATTTCATGGCCAGGACCTCTAATATATGGATTTAGCAACCGTCATCGGTATTATCATGGGTTTTGGCGCCATTTTTGGCGGCGCCGTGCTTGAAGGTCTGCATATCAAGGCACTCATCCAGCCAACCGCCGCAATGATCGTGCTCGGAGGCACCTTTGGCGCCACCTTTATCAGTTTTCCCCTGCCGGCGGTCATCAAGGCTTTCAAGGATTTTAAAATCGCGATACTACCGCCCAATATCGATCACGAGGCGGTTGTGAAGGATATAATCAACTACGCCACCAAGGCCCGTCGCAATGGGCTCATCTCCCTGGAGCAGGAAGCCCAGTCAGCCAAGGATCCCTTTATCAAGAAAGGCATATCGCTGGTGGTTGACGGCATCGATCCCCAGAAGTTGCGAGAAACCCTGGAAGCCGACATCATGGCCTACGAAGACCACACCAAACATTCGGTGGAGTTCTACGAATGCGCCGGCGGCTATGCCCCTACGATCGGCATTATCGGCGCCGTTCTGGGCCTGATCCACGTCATGAGCAACCTGTCCGACACATCGAAGCTGGGTGCCGGTATTGCCGTGGCCTTTGTTGCGACCATCTACGGCCTGATGACCGCCAATATCATCTGTTTGCCGGTTGGCAGTAAATTGAAGATTCGCATGAAGGAGGAAGTCCTCCGGCGGGTCATGATCCTGGAGGGTTTGATCGCCATCCAGAACGGCGAGAATCCGCATTTTATCGAGCAGAAGCTCAAGGCCTTTGTTGGTGGCCACTAACCTGTCATGGCGCTGAAAAGAGAACCTGAAAAACATGCCAATCACGAGCGCTGGCTCGTATCCTACGCCGACTTCATCACCTTGTTGTTTGCTGTGTTTACAACTCTATATGCCATGTCTCAGACCGATAAGAAAAAGGTCGAAGAGGTCATGCAGTCTCTTCAGCAGTCGTTCGGCATGGTTTCTGCCGGAGCCCCGTCGCCAAAGATAAACGTCATCCCCTCGAAGCAGATGAGTATTATACCGATGATCAAGCCGGAAATCTCCATCTCCCAGGGAAGCAGGCGCGGTCAGGCAAAAACACGTGCAGAAGAAAAGGATTTCCGTCAGATCAAGTCATCCATCGAGGCTTATCTGACTAAGCAGGGCGCCCAGAACAAGGTGTCGCTGACTATTACCCGCCGCGGATTGATCGTCAGCTTGAAGGAAGCCGGTTTCTTCGATTCCGGCCAGGCCCAGATCAAGCCGGAGGCCTACGACCTGATCAATACCATTGCCGAGGCAATGACCCAGTACAACAACCCGCTTCGCCTTGAAGGGCATACAGACAACATACCGATCAGTAACGCACAATTTCCGTCCAACTGGGAACTTTCCACAGCCCGCGCAGTTAACGGCCTCAAATATCTGATTAAACACTTCGATGTTGACCCCAACAGGATATCGGCTACCGGCTATGCGGAATTTCGTCCGGTTGCCGATAACGCCACTCCTGAAGGCCGTGCCAAAAACCGCCGCGTCGATTTGGTGATGCTCTCCGGTGACGGTGAGCGCGGCGAGCCCTGATTCTCTCCACTTAGCAGCAAAGGACATATTGTGTCGCAATGGTGTGCTACCTTTTTCAAAAAGGAAAAGGAGTCACGTCATGGAGCCGATTGTATTGTTGGGACTGATTGTTGTTGCTTACGGTGGTTATGTGTTCGTGCTGGATTTGTGGGCGGATTTGTCAGCCCTGATGCCCCGCGCCGCTTGCCGGGCCAGCGTCAATTTCAGGCAGAAGGGACGCGGTTTGCAGCCGCAGGTCAAGAAGATGGCGGGGATGAACGTTTGAGATGGCTTTGATCAGGCTGCTTTTGATATGGGGAATCTCTCTTTCCAGTTCACCCAGCAGGTCCTTCATCCGTTTGCGCTGAAAATCGGCCGTGCCGCAAACCGGACAGCAACAGCATACCACCGGCAGGGCAGCCGCCTTGGAGAATGTGATTATATCGTCTTCGGCCACATAAACTAACGGCCGGATCACGGTTGTTTGGTTGTCGTCGGCCAGCATGCAAGCCGACATGGCTTTGAGTGAACCCACAAAGAACTGGTTCAGCAGCAGAGTCTCGATAAAATCGTCGCGATGATGACCCAGAGCCAGCTTGTTGCACCCAAGGCGGCGAGCAATGTCGTAGAGTGCGCCCCGTTTGAACCTGGCGCAGATGGAACAGTATGAGGAGCCGGGCCTGCGTTTTTCGCTGATGAGTTCGTAGTGGCCGGTTTTTTCGATGTGGCAGCGGATACCCTGGGAAACAACAAATTCTTCGATTATATCGGCCCGGAAACCGGGATAGCCGGAATCGACTGTTATTGCCGTGATCTCGAAGGAGATGGGCGCCCGTCGCCGCAACTCCTCCAGCAGCAGCAGCAGCGTATTGGAGTCCTTGCCTCCCGATACCGCCACTGCAATCCGGTCCCCATCCTCAATCAGGCCGAAATCCCCGATCGCTTTGCCCACCGAGTGCCGTAGTTTCCTGAAGAGCTGATTGCCCTTGAGTTCATCAAGCAATGATTTCATGGCTCTGCTGCATTTGGGGTCACCCGGCACGGTAAAGGAGGTCCCGCACCATCGGCGCAAAGGTTTCGTGTTCCAACAGGAAGGCGTCATGCCCGTACGCCGACTTGATCAGGTGGTATTCTACAGGTTTGCCAAGCTCTTTAAGGCAAGTGACCATCTCTTCGGTCTGATATGGGGGATAGAGCCAGTCAGAGGAAAAGGAAAAAAACTGGAGCGGTGCGGTGACCCTGCTGAACGCCTCGGTTGTGGATTCATAGCCCCAGGCGACATCGTACAGGTCAAGGGATTTGGCCAGATAGAGAAAAGAATTTGCGTCAAAGCGTTCCACAAAATTGTAGCCATTGTAGTTCAGGTAGCGCTCCACCTCGAACTGTCCGAAAAAGTCGAACAAGCCGTCCTTGGCCGAGAATCGTCGCCCGAACTTGGCATTCATGGATTCATCCGATAGGAAAGTAATGTGGCCAATGCCTCGGGCCAGGGCCAAGCCGTCCTTTGGGTTGTGTTTGTATTCTCCTTTGCGCCAGGTGGGGTCGTTGAAGATGGCCCAGCGGGCCACAGCGTTCAGGGCTATGGCCTGAGGCGAAGGTCGCGGCGTGCAGGCCAGCACGATGGCGGAGGCAATGCTGTCTGGATACTGGGTTGCCCATTCCAGGGCTTGCATCCCACCCATGCTGCCTCCCATGACGCACAACAAACGGCTGATCCCGAGGGCATCAATAAGCAGTTTCTGGGCCCGTACCATGTCTCTGACCGTCACCACCGGGAAGGTGAGGTTATAGCGCTTGCCGGTCTTGGGATTGATTGACGCGGGACCTGTGGAGCCGTAGCAGGAGCCGATCACGTTGGAACAGATCACGAAGTAGCGGTCGGTATCCAGAAGCCTGCCAGGGCCGACGATTGCGTCCCACCAGCCTGGCTTGGTGTCTTCCTCGTTACGTTTGCCGGCCAAATGGGCGTCGCCGGTCCAGGCGTGCTCCACCATGATGGCGTTGGACGCAGTCGCATTAAGGCTGCCATAGGTCTCGAAGACAAGGGTGATGGGGGCCAGGATGCGGCCGCTATCCAGCTTGATACCATTGTCAAAGGTTATGGACTGTTCAGTGACGATCCCTACGGACATCAAAAAGCCCCTTCACATAAAAGATGAGAAGGGGCTGAGACTAACTTGTTCGCAGCGCACCTCTCATCTTTGCCTTTCGGCAGGAATTAGCACCTGACGCCATATCGGCCGGTTGCTGTGGTTTCACAGGGCCTTTCCCTCCACCACTCTCGATAAGCAGGTTTATGTTGTTGAGAATACAGAAAGAAGACGCAGATTGTCAATCAAATATGTTGTTGTTATATGTGGTGGTTTGCGGGCAAATTATGTGGAAAAAGAAGTGGGCATCTGGTATAAACAACACCGTTTGTATCCAGGTGTATCAGGACTGTAAGGAGGTTGTGAATGAAACTGCTGCTGTTGCTTCCCCTGCTGCTGCTAAGCTTTGGATGCGCCCAGAATCACTTTAACGTCCCTGTTGAAAACTTTGCCGACAAGGTCAAGGTCCTGGGTGTTGCCCCCATCATCATCGATGTGGACTCAGATATCAAGTATCCCCAGAAGGATCAACTCGTTTCGTTGGTTGCCGACATGAACCGCAAATACGAGCCGCAACTCATCCGCAAACTCAAGGAAACCGCCAATTTCTACACTGTGGCACTGCTGGGCGGCGATCCGCAGGCCATCTTCGGAAATCTGTTCTTCCGCCGCGAGACGCGTGACGACGCCACTATCCAGTACAACAAATATTTCTGGAAAAATGATGAATTGCGCGACTATATCCAAAAGAACAATCTGGATGCGGTGATGCTCATCGTGGTCAGCGGCCTGAACAAAAATGAAAGGATTTTTTCCAGCAACCTGTTGTCGTCGGTGACCGGGGACTACAACTACCTGATAATGTCGGCCCAGATATTGGATGCAAGCGGTACCGTCCTTTGGGAATACCCCAATTTCCGGGGCCGCATCCTGACTTATTATCCGATGATCAACCTTGAGTATCCCGATTTCAGCGAGGCTGAAGCCAATCTTACCAACGAGGCCAAAATCAAGTTCAAGACTATCGACGGCATCAAGCTTACACTTGACCAGAAACGCAAGGATCTGCTGTTGCGCGAAACACAGGAGTCTCAGGTCTACGGCAAACAGTTCGACGAGATGCTTGCGCTCATCAAATATGACTCTGATAGTGAGAAAAAGGAAAAGAGCGAATCCCCGGCCAATGGCGAGGCAAAGCCGGTAGAAAAGTCCCTTACCCCTGCCCAGGAGACGCAGAAGGTCCCTGATACGGTTCAGCAGCCAGCGCCACCCGCCGCAGATTCGCCCAAGGTCGAGGCGCCGAATGTCACAAAGGTTCCCCTGCCCGATACGCCAAAGGAACCGGCCCCCTCTGCCGCCCCCCCTACCGATCAGGTTGTCCCTGCCACGGGAAGCACCTTGTAATACCCAATCACTCCAAATCAGTACACCGAAGGGTCCTCTCAAAAAGAGAGGACCCTTCGCGTTTGGCAATGGTTGCCGGATAGTTCCCTGTTGTTGTCTCCGGCTTGATCGGTAAATTGTGTTATTGTTTTAGATAACGCATAGATTTTTGGAACAGGGCGGGAGGGGATATGGCAATAGTTGCTGCATTGTTGGGCGTCATCCTGATAGCGGTAGTGCTCTGGGAGGGGTTCGAAACCATCGTGCTACCGCGCAGGGTTACTCGCAAGATCCGCCTGACACGATTCTTCTACCGTCTATCCTGGCGCCCGTGGTTGGCACTGGGACGTGCAGTTACCTCGGGCAGGCGTCTGGAAACGCTGCTCAGTTTCTTTGGCCCACTATCGTTACTTTTTCTGCTCAGCCTGTGGGCCCTTGGGCTGATCACCGGTTTTGCCCTGCTCTACTGGTCCTGTGGCCCCCACTCCTTCAAGCTCGAATCCGATTTTACTACTGATCTCTATCTTAGCGGAACGACCTTCTTTACCCTTGGTTTGGGGGATGTTGTCCCTCAAACATCGCTGGCCAGGGGGCTAACTGTGCTTGAATCCGGCATGGGCCTCGGTTTCCTGGCGCTGATCATTGGTTATTTGCCTGCCCTGAACCAGTCCTTTTCAAGGCGCGAGGTAAGCATTTCCCTGCTCGATGCCCGGGCCGGATCGCCACCCACTGCTGCCGAAATGCTGCGCCGTCACAGCAGCGATCACGGATTGGCAGCCTTGCAGCAGCTGTTGCACGAATGGGAGCGCTGGTCGGCAGAACTGCTTGAAAGTCACCTCTCGTTCCCGGTTCTGGCCTATTTCCGCTCGCAACACGACAATCAATCGTGGCTGGCGGCATTAACCGCCATTCTCGACACCTGCGCCCTGGTCATGGTCGGGTTGGAGGGTGCCTGCGAGCGTCAGGCCGAATTGACCTTTGCCATGGCGCGCCATGCCGTGAACGATCTGTCGCTGGTGTTTCTGTCCGAACCAAGAGAGCCGCGCCATAACCGTCTCCCAGCAGACACCCTGGTGGAATTGCGCACCATGCTGGCGGCAGAGGGGCTCAAGCTCCGTAAAGGGGAGGAGGCCGACGAACATTTGCGCCAGCTGCGCCATATGTACGAGCCCTATATTTTCGCACTGAGCCGCCATCTGAATATGGCCCTGCCGCCCTGGATTCCGGCGGCCGGCCGCAAAGACAACTGGCAGGCCAGTGCCTGGGAGCGCGCGCCTGCCAGGACTAGGAAAAACGACGATGCCGACTCAATGGAAAGCGGTAGAGGGGAGCATTTCTGATGTTTGTGGCAGTTGATGGCAGGATTTAAGTGTTGGGGGGGCGCCGCCCATGCGGTGTTCCCCGCATCCGTGATTTAAGGGCTAAACCCATTCCAGGCCTGTTGCAGTTCAGCCGAGATCTCATTGCCCCTGCCGGTGTACCTGGGTGAGAAGTGAAAAGGTATCACCCTGGCCACCGCGGCGCGACGGGCCAGTTTCCCGGCCTGGCTGGCGGTTAGATGGTGGCGCGTTGCGGCGCGGTCCGAATCGTCATCGAGGAATGTGGCTTCAATGAAGAGGTAGTCGGCTTCCCTGGCAAGGTCGACGATCCGTTCGGCATTTTTCGGTGTGAATGCCGCATCGGTAACATAGCAAACTTTCTGCCCTGTTTCGATCTTGACGATTTGTTCCCGCAATTCCCGCAGTGTCAATACCACTGCCCCACGGGTCCCGGCGGCCTGGATCGGCGTATCGTCAGGTTTCTCCTGCTGGATGGCTTGTTTCAATCCATTGAGCCATGGACCCACCACCAGTCCCGCCTCCTCCAACCGGTTTTTCAGGATGTTGACGTGCAGTTTCTCCTCCAATGAAAATGCCAGGCTCGGGATCTTGTGATCAAGCTGGGCCGCCCTGACGAGCAGGCCTTCTTCAAGGTGGATGATGCCATCCGTGAAGCGTCGCACCGTGACGTTTTCGGGCTTGAAACCCCGCAGGCAATGGAATTCGCTCGACAGGCCGCTGCCGTCGGGATGGATCTCGGTGGCGACAACGGTGAAGTCGGTATCGTAGCTGTAGACCAGGTTCCAGGTATAGGAGGCCAGGCGATGCCAGACCTGATCGACAAAACCGGCCGGGCCAAAGAGATGGATTTGTTTCTGCCGGCCAAGGCAGAGGCGTACCAGGTGGTCGAACCCGATGAAATGGTCGATGTGGGTGTGCGAGACAAAGATGTGGCTGATACGGAGGATCTTGCGCGTGGGCAGGTCAGAGAGGGTTCCCAGGTCGAACAGCATGGCGCGCCGGTCAAAGAGGAAATCAACATAGACGCAAGGGTCTGCAAAGGGTGAATTAACAAGTACGGGATGGAACACCGGGGTCATGCGCGCCTCCGTTCATAACGAAGTATAACGCAGCCGTTGCTGTTGCCAAGTGGCAAGCCCAACAGGCCATCCGGAAGCTTGTATAATCGGTTTGAGGGGAATAATTACATGTCCACTGAAAGCCCGGCATTGCGAGGCCTGTCAGTCTCTCAGCCCCTGGTCAGGGAATAGGTGCTACGGCGGGATGATGGTCCATGTGTCCCTTGCCACCGGCCGTTTTTACGGCTCTGAGCAGCGCTTTGACCTCCTCGGGCATGGCGCCGCCATCTCTCATCGCAGCCTTCATCTGGCCGGCCAGATAGGAATGGTTGATCAAAAGGTCAAGTACGGCCAGCATGAATTCCTGTTTCCAGGGAGAAAGCCGGTGCAGGTTCTGGAATTTGTGCATGAAGAACTTCTGGGACGCCTTGCCCAGTTCTTGCCCCAACTCCTCCATGGTCATATTGACGGGCTTGATGACCGGTTCCACCAGGTTGTATTTGCGGTAATCCTTGGTGGCCACATACTGCTCAAGCTGGGGATAAAGTTCGGCATAGGGCCAGGGGGCTATGGCCAGGAAGAAGGCCATGTCCGGGTTGTAATGTTTGGCCAGCTCCACGGTGCGGGCGATTGACTCGGGGGTATCTTCGGGCATGCCCAGCACGAAAGAGGTCTCGGAAACGATATCGGCATTGTTGATCAGGTCGATGGCCTGCTTTGACTGGGCCACCTGGGTATCCTTCTTGAACAGGTCCAGGGTCTCCTGGGAGCCGGCCTCGACGCCGACATAGATATGATCGACCCCTGCCCGCCGGTATTTGTCCATGATGTCCGCATCGCGCAGGATGTCGTCCACCCTGGTCTCCAGCAGCAGCTTGACCGGCACCCGGCGCTCGATCATCAGGTCCAGGATGCGTACCCAGCGTTCGCGGTCATAGGTCGGGATCTCATCGGAGAGCATGGCCACTTCCACGCCATATCTGGAGCTCAAAAGTTCCAGTTCGGCGATCACATTCTCTGGGGACCGCGCCCGCCAGGAACGGGACCAGAAGAGCTGCTGGGAACAAAAGGAACATTGCTGTTTGCAGCCCCGTGACGACGAGATGATTGCCAGACGGGCGTCATGCTTGGCCCGGTACTTGTAAATGGGCCACTCCACCAGATCCCAGGCCATGGGCAGGTTGTCCAGGTCGTGGATGTAGGGGGCGGCAGCCGTGACCTCGACGCCTCCGTCCCGCCAGAAGGCGATGCCTTTGACCTTTTGGGGGTCGTCACCGGCATTCAGGCAGTCGAACAGCTCAACCAGCGTGACCTCTCCCTCGCCACGCACGATATAATCGACACTATCATGATCATGGGCCAGGATCTCGTCGTAGCAGAAGGTGGCATGGACGTTGCCCAGGACGGTCAGCATGGAGGGATTGATTTCCTTGGCCAGGCGGCAGAGCTTGATTGCGTCCACAATGGAGGCGGTGTAGGCGGTCGTGGCGATGGCGTCCGGCCGGAACGCCTCGATGCGCTTCTGGATCTCCGGCCACTTGTGCCAGAGCGACATGGCATCGTAGTAATCCACTTCGTAGCCCGCGGCGCGCAATGACCCGGCAATGTAGACAAAGCCGATGTTCAGCCAAGTCCCGGCCGATTCTACGACGCCCGAGTGATAGGGGGGCGTGATGAGGGCTACTCGTTTTATCTTCATTCTTACTCCCAATATGCTGAGAACAGGTCTATCACAAAAACATCCGGATCAAGATAACTGCAATCAGGAATAAGCAATCCGGCAAGCGGCATGGTCGCCGCACTTGAACCATCCAATACTACGTTTCTTTTTAATAAGCATATCACATATGCCGGCAGAGTAGCTATTTGAAGTACTCCGAGTGTATGGAACTGCTTAGTGTCGCCATTCCGAACAGCGACAATAATGCGATAAAGAAACAGGCTATAAAGAACCACGCCGCGCGCGTGCCATTCCATTGGAAAAAACGTCGCAGGTGCAGATATGCCCCAAACATCAGACAGGTAATGAGTGACCATGTTTCGGTCGGGTCCCATCCCCAAAACCTTCCCCAGGCCTGATAGGCCCAGATAGAGCCCGCCAGCATGCCGATGGTCCAGAATATGAAGCCAAAACCGGCAAAACGGTAGCTGTAGATGTCTAGCGTCTCAATGGCTGGTAACCGTTGCAGCCAGCCGCTGTCATTTCTTTTCTTGAGCAGATAGAAGATCGAGAACGCAAAGGCGATCACCAATGTGGCAAGGGATATCTTGTAGAGACCGATATGGATGACCAGCCAGATGCTCCTGAAGGTTGCGGGCAGGGTACGGATTCCGGGGTTGTAGAACATGGACAGCGCCAGCAGCAGGAAAGCCGATGGAAAGGCAATCAGGCTCGATGCGCTGACGCGAGGGTAAAGCCGTAAAAAGACGAAATAGCAGGCCATGATCATCCAGGCGTCGGACGAGAGTACCTCGGTGGGAGCCATGTAGGGACCGTGGCCCACCTCGGCCCACCAGATGGCGATGACAACCGTATGCAGCGCCAGCCCAAGACCGGCCGCCCAATAACCGATGCGTTCCGCCCGGTCTTTCCTGAAGAGTACTCCGATTGCATTGGCGATAGTCGCAAGGACATACACGATGACAACTGTCCAGTTAGCGGCCACATACAGTTGCAGGGACTGTTTCATCAGGTTGACTCCTTTTTTGGCCGGCTGTTTAAAATCTACTGCGGAGGCCGTCTGCGGCGTTGCGCGGTACTTCCAACCTCGGCTAACTATATGCGTTATGCCTCGGCTGCTCCGTTCCGTGCGCCTTGCATCCGCCTTCCTCAGGACGTTTGTCAGCAGCCTGTTAGTGCGGTTGCCAGCTCATACCGCTCTTCCACAAAAAATGCACTGAAAGAGGGCGCCTTCCAATATACCCGGTAGCAATCATCCGAATGTCTGATGGCGATCAACTCCCGGGGCGGACTCAGGTAGTGAATCAGACCGCCCAGCATGATGACGGCAAACCCGGCAAATACCAAGGGCATGCCGCTTACATCAACGAAGATCAGCTTGGACCATTTTTCTACATTCAGCAAACGAACCTGGTAAGGACCCAGCACACTGGTGCTGTTACGGACCAGATTCACTCGCGCCATCTCCCGCTCGCCATCCAGCAGCCGTAGGGTGAGCAACGGATTGTTGCTGGTCATTGACTTGTGATCGGCATCGGGAACGTACTTGGCCGACAGTATGTAGGGCGACCAGTTCAAATCGAAATCGCCATATCCGGCCTTTGTCAAGCCGGCAGGCTGTTGGATCGGAATTTTCTCTAAGTGTTGCGTACCGTTTGCGTCGACAAATTCGAGGGTGAAGGCATCTCCATACTGGGCGGCATGATAAACACGCATGCCTTGGTATTTTGTAATGGTGTTGATGGTTGAGGTTATGCGGTCGATCTTATTGGCAGGCTTGATGATGGAAATATCCGATGAAACCAGGCTGGGCTGGTTTTTCCCATCAAACTGGACAGTAACCTTGTCGAGCCGGACAGAGCCGGGCATTTCCAGCGGGTTGGCGATTAATCCCTGCTCCGAGTGCGTCCATGAAAGCATGTTGCCCGATGTCTCTCCCTCTACCAGCACAAGCGAACCCTGCCTGCCGGTCAGTGCCACGTACAAAGACGCACTGACCGCCAGGACCATGCCGATGTGCAGCAAGCCATTGCCATAGTACCCCCAGGGACTTTTGACAAATTTCAGATGTCCCTCACTTTTAACTGCAATCGGCTGGTATCTGTGCAACTTGGCAATACCGCCCACCTGTTGCCGGGACACATTCGAAGCGATTTCGTCGGCGGAAACAATTCCAGTCCCATGCAGTCGCTTTCCAGCAACGGCAAACTGGTCCCAGGCGGATACGCCCAATGATATTGCGGCTCCCAGGATGGCAATGGCAAACCAGGGCTGGGCATATACCCTTTGAAGATGGGCAAAGTCAATGAGCCAGAGTATGCCGCCATGCCCTTGACGCCAGGCATTCAATTGCGCTGGAGCAGTATCCATTTCCTGGGGAATTATTGTCGAAAGCAGCATCATGCCCGCCACAAAGAGGATGAAACCCAGAGAGACGCGCCGTGCCGTAATATGTTTCTTTATTCCTGACATGGATTGCTGGAGCAGATCCCCTTGCATGCGGAGGTGTGAAAACCCGGCCCTGTTACGATCGTAATTTTATTATACCCGATTTATTGCCGGGCTGAGCAGATTGAAAAAAGGCCGGGCATTATGCCCGGCCCCATTCGGATGAAGCGGACCGCTATCCCATTACCATGTCTTGGTGCCGCCGCCACTGCAACCGCTGCCAAGGGTTGTGTGATTGCAGCTGATCGAAGGAGAGGTGCCTTTTGCGCCACCTGTCAGGGTAATGCCGGTGGCAAAACCCGGACCCACGACATTGGGGTTGGTGCCACGGTTGCCCGGTCCATGATTTATTCCAGATCCGGTCCCGCCGGCCGTGCCGAGGCCGGTATGGCATCTTGTGCAGGCTGCGTTGGTGTGTGCCGAATCGCTGGAAGAATGCCGCCCTGCCTTGTCTGGGAATGCCGAGCCATTGGGGCGCCCCTGGGTGAGGGCCGTGGTGGCGGTAAGGCTGCCATGGCAACTGCCGCAGGCGCCATAGACGGCGGCAGTTCCTGTGGCGGTTCCCGGCGCGGCCTTTTTGTGGCAGCCACGGCAATCCGGCGGGTTACCCAGGACAGCCGCCGGATAAACGCTGGTGGCGGTGCCGATGGCGTGGCAACCGGTACAGGCCGAACCGGTGCCGGCAGCCTGGTGGTTGTAGTACGGCACGGCGTGTCCACTACTGGGCGTTTCCAGGATGCCATTGATGTGCAGGGCCTTGTTGACGAAGATGTTGGCGTAAGTCGTGCCGGCCGTATTGATATTTGAGTGGCAGTTACAGGAATTGCCGATGGCAACAGTCCCGTTGCCGAAATTTGCAGGTACTGCCGTTGTCAGAGTCGGGTGACCGGAAGCCGGTTGCGGCGGGAAGCCATGACAGGTGCCGCAGGCGGCAGCGGAAATGGTTGCCGGCAGATAAGAGGTATTGGTCCAGGTCGGTGCGCGATTAGTCCCGGTGGTATCGCCACCAGGCATGCTTGCTCCGTGGCAATAGACATTGGCGCATGTACCGCTTGCTGCGGCGTAGGTTGGTGCCAATGCGCCGTTCTTGGTTGCCAGAGTGCTCCAGGCGAAGTTGGTGGTCCCGTTCATGTGGGTTGGGGCGGTGAGTGTCACCGTGCCGTGGCAATCGGAGCAGACAAGTGCATTGGCAATTCCGTCCGTAGCCGCCAGATGCACGGTATGGGCGCCTACCTTGGCATTGGTATTCGAGGTTACCTGGGGAATGGCGGTCGAGTAGAACGGTTTTGCCGCGGTTACATCGGTCGCCAGATTGCCCGAGTGGCACTTGGCGCATTGCACTGACGAATATGGGAATCCGCTCACAGGTGCGGTGCTGGTGGCGCCCCATGTGGGAGTCCCCTGACCGTGGCAATTGGTGGCGGAGCAGGTCTTTGTTGCCAAGGTCCAAAGCGGGCTTGCACCCTGGCCTGTAAAGGCGACTTTTACGCTGGCGGCGGCTGCCGCAACGCGGTTGCTGGAACCATGCGTGGCGGTGCCGGTCCCCGCGCCGGTGTGACAAGTGGCGCAGGAGATGCCGGTGATAGCGGCGTGTAGGGCATGGGAACCGGCGATATTCGGGAATGTGGTGCCGTTGGGCAGGCCATTGGTTGCGCTGGCACCATGGCAGTCCCAGCAGGATGAAGTGCCGGATGGAGCCCTCAGGCCGTTAATATGGCAACCCGTGCAGTTCGGTGCGGTTCCGGCAGCCACCGGATAGGTGCCGCCGGCGGTATTGGCATGGCAGCCGGTACAACTTGCCCATGGCGTGGTGCCGGCGGCACTCATATGCAGAGAGCCGCTGAATGGGAAGTTGTGGCCGCTGGCCGGAGTCTCTAAAACACCGTTGATATGCAGCGCCGGATTGACAAACATGTTGGCGTAGCTGTTCCCGGCGGTGTTGATGTTCGAGTGGCAGCTGCAGGTGGTCCCGATGGTTGCCGAGGCAGGGAAGCCAGCCGGAATGGTAACGGCGGGATGTCCCGCTGCGGTTGGTGGCGGGAAGCCGTGACAGGTCCCGCAAGCTGCCGAGCTGATTGTTGCCGGCAGATAGTTGGGGTCCTTCCAGACCGGTGACTTGTTGCTGCCGGTGGTGTCGCCGCCCGGCATGGAATTGCCGTGGCAGTAGGTGGCGGTGCACTGGCCGGTCCCGCTATTATAGGCAGGTACCAGTGCCCCGGACTTGGTGGCCAGAATGCTCCAGGCAAAAGTCGTGGAGCCATTCATGTGTGTGGCGCTGTTAAGCGTCACGGTGCCGTGGCAGTCCGTGCAGGCGGTACTGGCGGAAATCCCCAGCGCTTGCGAAGTCATATGGTTGGTGTGCGCTCCAACCTTGGCATCGGTGTTAAGTGTCACTTTGGTCGGGAAGGATGTGCTGTAAAACGGCGCTGTCTGAGTTATGGCGCCGGCAGCATTGCTTGCGTGGCACTTGGCGCATTGATCGGTTGTGGACCAGAGAGTCCCACCCCAGGTTACAGTGCCGGAACCGTGACAGGTACTGGCGGAACAGGTGCCATAACCGTTTGCCGCGGGATTGGAGGCGCCGCTGCCCTGTGAATAGGTAATTCCGGTTGCACCCAGGTCGATCAGGCCGTTGACATGAGTTGTCGTGGTGATTGTGGTTTTGGTGTAACCAAGATGGCATTTTGAACAATCATAGTTGGCGCCGGTTGAAATGGTGTGGACCTTGTGGCTGCCGGTGCCTGTTGCATCGGTGGCCTCGTCAACATGGCAACCGGAGCAGCCAAGGGCGGCGGAACCCCAGACAACGGTCTTGTACGTCACTCCGGCGCTGGTGCCATTGGTGGCATTCTGTGCACTGCTGTGGCAGTAGAGATTGTTGCAGCTGCCGAAGGTCTGGGCGCCGCTCTTGCTGGGCAGGTAGTTGGTGCCGGCGCCGGAGTAGGTGGCGCCGGTTTCAAGGTTGTTTTGTGGGTTGCGCAGATAACCTTGGACCCGCAAGGGCCGCCCGGCACTGCTGGCATGGCTGAAGGTCGTGTAGCCGGGATGGCATTTCTGGCAGTTGGTTGTACCGGGGAAGTAGGCATCATGGCGGGCATGGCTGCCGGCAGTGCCGGTGGCAGCGCCGGACGGCGGCGCGCCATGGCAGGCGTTGCAGTCGGCGGGTGCGGCATATGGGGCCGAGCCCCAGGCCGGGGTTTTCTTCTCGAAGTGGCAGCTGACGTTGGAACAGGTGGCATTGGTCAGATTGGGGACCGAGGTCTGGTTGAAGAAGACCCCCTTATCGTATTTGGCCCGCAGGGCGGCGGACGAGTACCCTTTCAGGCTGTTGGCCATCCCGATGATATTGTTTTGATGGCCGAAATCGGTCGGGGCAACCGGAGTGTGGCATATGCTGCAGTCCCCGGCAACGGGCGTGGCCGGCAGGTGGTTGCGGTGGTTGCCGATGAAGGCGCTGGATTGGGAGCTGAAATGGGGATTGGCCTTGCGGGCGCCATCCCGCGGCGGCATGCCGTGGCAGTAGGTGCTGCAGGAATTGAGAATTTCGGCCTTGACAGTCCCGGCTGCACAGAAAGTCATGATCGCCAGTACCGTGATTCCGGTTGTCAAGTGCGAGTATAGTCCTCTGCTCGCTCGGTATCTTCCCATGGTTTGCCCCTTATCTAGGTCTGCTTTATCGCAAGTTGTGACAGGCTGGCGCCTGATCATTTCCTGCCCCCTCCCGGAACAGAAGGGGGCAGGCCGGTTGATTTAATTAATGGCTCGGATCCCATTTGGGTGTTGCTCCGAAGTGGCAACTGAGGTTCGAGCAGGTACCGGTCTGATGTGCCCCCGCATCCAGGCGGTTTGATGTGTATTTATCCTGTTTGGCTGCCTCCATCCGGTAGCGTTGGTTGACATTGACCTTGATGTTCCGGCTCGGGTTAAAGGCGATCGGGCTCATCTGGTGATCGGCCGGGTTATGGCACTTGACGCAGTTGGCAAAGCCATCGCTCGGTTTGGCCAGGTTGCTGACGTGGTTCAGGATGGCATGGGCTCCGCCGCCGCCGGCATAATTCTCTGTCCTGGCACTGGACCAGTTGTTATGAGTACCGACAAATCCGACGCTGACCGGCGGATAGCCGTGGCAGGAATCGCAGGCGCCGCTGGAGATCACCTCCACGGTGCCGTTGATGTGCAGGGTCTTGTCCACAAAGATATTGGCGTAACTGTTGCCGGCCGGGTTGATGTTCGCATGGCAGCTGCAAGTGGTTCCTATCGATGCGGTTGCCGGGAAACCTGCCGGGATGGTCACGCTGGGATGGCCGGTGGCCGCCGCCGGTGGGAAGCCGTGGCAGGAGCCGCAGGCTGCGGCACTGATGGTCGCCGGCAGGAATGACGCGTTCCAGACCGGGGTCCGGTTGGTGCCGCTGGTATCGCCGCCCGGCATCTTGGCGCCGTGGCAGTAGACGTTGCTGCATGCGCCGGTAGTAGCATTGTAGGTCGGTGTCAAGCCGCCGGTCTGGGCCAGGGTGCTCCAGGCAAAGGTTGTGACGCCGGTGATGTGGTTGGCCGACGTCATGGTGACCGTGCCGTGGCAGTCGCTGCAATTCAGGGCGGTAGCCATGCTGTCGATCATGGCGATATGGGAGGTATGGGCACCGACCTTGGGATCGGTTGTTGCCGTTACCTTGGTCGGGGAAGCGGTGGAGTAGAACGGATTACTGGCGGTGACCGCTCCAGCGGCGCTGCTGGCATGGCAGGTGCTGCAGTCGTCGGTGCCGACCTTGTAAAGGGTCCCGCCCCAGACAAGGCCGCTGGCAGTGCCGTGGCAAGCGCTGGCTGAGCAGGTGCCCCAGGCGCCGCCCGCAGGCATCGGCGAGGCCTTGGAATAGGTGGTGGCAGCGCCGGTGGCAAAGGCCAGTTCTACCTGCTGGTTGACGTGGGTCGGCACATTGACGCTGGTGGCGCTGTAACCGGGATGGCAGGTGGAACATGCCAGTTTGGGGCCGGTCGTATTGGCGGTGCTGGCATGGGCATAATGGCCGCCGTTTGGCGCGGTGCTGGTTACGGTGGACATATCGGCATGGCAACTGCCGCAGTTCAGGGCTCCCGACCCCCAGGTGGGAGAGGCATAGGCCCTGGCCGTGTTGTTGGGGCCGCTGTTGCTATGGCAGTAGAGATTGTTGCAGCTGCCGAAGGTCTGAGCGCCGCTCTTGCTGGGCAGGTAGTTGGTGCCGGTGCCGGAGTAGGTGGCGCCGGTTTCAAGGTTATTTTGCGGGTTACGCAGATATCCCTGGACCCGCAAGGGCCGCCCGGCACTGCTGGCATGGCTGAAGACAGTATAACCGGGATGGCATTTCTGGCAGTTGGCTGTGCCGGGGAAGTAGGCATCGTGGCGGGCATGGCTGCCGGCAGTGCCGGTGGCAGCGCCGGACGGCGGCGCGCCATGGCAGGCATTGCAGTCGGCGGGTGTGGCATATGGGGCCGAGCCCCACGCCGGCGTCTTCTTCTCGAAGTGGCAACTGACGTTGGAACAGGTGGCATTGGTCAGATTGGGGATCGAGGTCTGGTTAAAGAATACCCCCTTATCGTATTTGGCCCGCAGGGCGGCGGACGAGTACCCTTTCAGGCTGTTGGCCATCCCGATGATATTGTTTTGATGGCCGAAATCGGTCGGGGCAACCGGAGTGTGGCATATGCTGCAGTCCCCGGCAACGGGCGTGGCCGGCAGGTGGTTGCGGTGGTTGCCGATGAAGGCGCTGGATTGGGAGTTGAAATGGGGATTGGCCTTGCGGGCGCCATCCCGCGGCGGCATGCCGTGGCAGTAGGTGCTGCAGGAATTGAGGAAGCTGGCCTGGACCGTGTTGGCACCAAAAGCAATGGTAGCGAGTAGACCGGCCAACATCGTAATCGCTATCGTCAACCTATGATTTTCCCGCTGCGCAAAATGATTTTCCATGTTCTTTTTCTCTCATAAAGAGGATCGACCGCTATCATAATTGAGGTTGTTCTTACTCACTAACGTACTGCTCACCCTGTTGATTAGTGATTTGGATCCCACTTGGGCGTTGCGCCCATGTGGCAGCTGATGTTGGAGCAGGTGCCGGTCTGATGCGCGGCACCATCCAGGCGATTCGAAGTATATCCGGCCAGCTTGGCGGCCGCGAATCTGAAGTCCTGGTTTACGTTAACCCTGATGTTCCGGCTCGGGCTGAACGAGATCGGGCTCATCTGGTGGTCTGCCGGGTTATGGCACTTGTTGCAGTTGGCAAAGCCTTCACCAGGATTGGCCAACTTGCTTACATGATTGAGGATGATGTGGGCACCGCCGCCGCCGGGATAATCTTCGGTCCTGGCGCTGGACCAGTTATTGTGGGTGCCGATGAAACCGGCCGGTGCCGGCGGATAGCCGTGGCAGGAATCACAGGTGCCGCCGCCGCTGACTTCCAATGTGCCGTTGATATGCAGGCTCTTGTCCACGAAGATCGTGGCATAGCTGTTGCCGGCCGGGTTGATGTTGGCGTGGCAGCTGCAGGTGGTCCCGATTGAGGCGCTGGTCGGGAAGCCGGCCGGGATTGCAACGGCCGGATGGCCCGTCGCCGCTGCCGGCGGGAAGCCGTGGCAGGTGCCGCAGGCTGCGGCCGAAATGGTCGGCGTCAGGAACGGCACATTCCAGGTGGGTGCCCGGTTGGTGCCCGAGGTGTCGCCGCCCGGCATGGCGGCGCCGTGGCAATAAACATTGCTGCACACGCCGGTGGCCGGGTTATATGCCGGCGCCAGACCGCCCTTCTGTGCCAATACGCTCCAGACAAAATTCGTGGTGCCGTTCATGTGTGTTCCCGAAGTCAGGGTGACGGCTCCGTGGCAGTCGGCGCAATTCATTGCGGTGGCCAGGCTGTCGGTCATGGCGATGTGGGAGGTATGGGCACCTACTTTGGCATCGGTAACCGTGGTGACCTTGACCGGATACGAGGTGTCGTAGAATGGGGTCGTAGCGGTCACGCCCCCACTGGCGGTGCTGCTGTGGCACATGCCGCACTGGTCGGTCGTGGACCAGAGGGTCCCGCCCCAGGTGGGTGTGGCGGAACCATGGCACTTGACGGAACAGGTGCCGTAGGCGGAACTCGGGGCCAGGTTGGTGGTGGTGCCGGTAGCGGCATATGATGCGGCGCTTGGCGTCTTGTATTGTCCGCCCACGGCGGTGAGGTCCCAATTTACACTGCCGTTGACATGGCTGTTGTCCGGGTGTGGCCCGTGGCATTGATCGCAGCTCATGGCAAGGGGGCCAGCGGCTCCGGCATGGATGGCATGGCTGCCGGTGGTGGGCGGGGCCGCCGCGGTTGCGCCGTGGCAAGTGCCGCAAGCGGCCTGGCTGGCGCCGCCGGTCCAGGAGGGATTGGTCAAGGTGCCGCCGGTCAGGGTGTTGCCGTGGCAGTAAATACTGCAGGTGCTGTTGAAATTGGCGGCCGTGGTGATAGTGGTGCCGTTTGCTCCGCTCCACGAGTATCCGGTCAGGCTGTTGGTGCCGCTGAAGGTGCCGTTGGCAACGCTGTTGACAAAGCCGATAACGTTGCTTGCGTTGACGGCGAAACCGATGTCGATGGTCTGGCTGGGCATGGGTTTGCCTTCATAGCCGTTGTGGCAGGCGTTGCAGCCGATGCCCCGGGTTGACACATGGGCGGCATGGGCGCCGGCACTGGCAGGCGCGGAACCGAGGGCGTTGGTGGCCGGTGCTGCCAAGCCGTTACTGCCACCGATGGCGGTGGTGGTGGGCGGATAGCCGTGGCAGGCGGTGCAGGCACCGGAGAAGGAACCGGCGCTGCTGTTATGATAATGGCAGGTGTTGCAGACATTGGGATCGGTGCTGCCGTGCTGGGCAGGATAGTTGCCGCCTGGAGGCGGGACGTCGTGGCATCCCTGGCAGACGCCGGTCCCTTGCGGGTTCACATATTCGCGCTGGCTGCCGGTGTAGCGGAAGAATACCTGGCTGGGCTGCCCGGCCTTGGTCACATAACGCCGGATCAGGTCGATGTTGGTGCCCTTGGTGTTGTTGGGGTCGTTGGGGTCGTAATCGACGTGGGCAGCGTGGCAGTCGAGGCACTGAATGTCCTGCCCCTTGATGTTGTGACTTTTCTTGCCGGCATGGCAGTTTGTGCAGATGTTCAGTTTATCCGGCTGTCCGGCGGCTACCTTGGCCCCGCGCGGGTCGGTATGCAGCAGGTTGCCGTCGCCGCTGCTCAGGTTGGCGAAATTGGCCTGGCCATCGACGGTGGAACTGCGGGAATCGGTGTAATGCACCCCATGGCAGGTGGAGCAGAGTACTGTCCGGTTTGTGGCGGTCAATTGGGCATTGAGGTCCGAGGTCGGATTGGCGGGGTTGGCGTTTACCGGGGGCGAGTTGAATGAGCCGGGTTTGGTGGTTGCCGAGGCATCATAGTTGATATTGACCGGATGGCTCCCCTGCAGATGGGACTGCACGTTGCGGGAACGGTGGCAATCAAGGCAGAGCTGGTCCTGATCGTTTTGAATGCGTTGGAACTTGCCGTAGGTATTGTAGTGGGGGCTATGGCAACGGACGCAGGCCAGGGCATTGCCGCTTCTTCCCCGCAAGCCGGCAGTGGTCATGGGCGCCTGGATCGGCGCCTGGGCACCGGCAGCGGGCACCGTGTCCGGTCCATCCCAGCGGTGGGACGTCTGCTGCAATTTGCTGATCCCGGCCGTTGAATGGGTTTTGAAAGGATCGGCGGCATCTGCCACGGTAAACGGGTTGATGCCGGCGGCAGGGTCGCCCGGCCGGTGGCAGTTCAGACAGATATTGTTGTATCCGGTGCTGCCCAGGGCGATGTGCGCAATATGACAGGTGGCGCAGGTGAAGCCCGAGGCAGCGTCGTGGGGTGCATCAGCCGCGTGGGCGCTGAAGGAAGCGATGAGGGCATATAGCACGTAGGCCAGGGTCACTGCTATCGATCTCTTCATGAAAGGCTCCTGAACAACCAAGGCGGCTGATCCGATTTGGACGGTTCAACTAACTGAACATGTTTATTGGGGTTAGACCGTTGCCTGGCAGAGCCGGGTAACGGAGAAATTTATCTGTATTTGAGGCATCGGAACGCGGTGCCGGGTGTTGTCAGAACTTGCTGAAATATAAGGTTTAATTAAGCGCTATAAGCTGGCATGAGGTAGTGTGACATAAGTCTAACATCACAATTTTTTTTGGCAAATCTGCCCAGTTTTTTCAGCGAAACCGGCAATCGCCCAACCTGCTCCAGGCAAAACGTATTACCTGATTACGGCGCTAAAGTTGATCGTCACCGTCGGCAGCGCAGCTCCATTATTAATCACATCAATCACCCCGGTCGGTGAAACGCCGGTGTTGGGGGTGATGGTGAAGTCGGTCGGCACGGGAGAGCTTCCGGAAGCGATATCGCAGTTGACAAGCGCAAAAGCCTCGTTGGGCGCAATGCCATAGGAACTTATCAGTTGTATTCTAACCTTCCCTGGCGTGCCTGGGGTATAGGTTGTCAAAAAGCTCGTGCCGCTGGAGGCATTGGCCGCTGTGCCCTGGGGAACAACCACTCCCGTATCCGGTATGGGCGGGTTTTGAGTGGCCTTTACCGTAACTCCGGGGGGCAGGTTCAGCGTAACATCAATGCCGCCGATGGCGTCACCGCTGGGCACGGTTCCGGTTGTGGATAGCGTCACCACCGCCGCAGTGGGTACTTGCGGCTGCGGCGTGCCGCTGGATGCGCCACCTCCGCCGCAACCGGCCAGCAGTATTACCGCGCTGGTCATCATATAAATAAAGGATTTGATCTTCATGGCGAATTCCTCGTTTGCTGCGTTAGTACAGGTTGACCAAACCTACCGAGGCCCGCAGGATCACCAACGCATCCCGGATATCGATAACGCCGTCCGGCACCGGAACGCCGTTGACCAGTGGGGCCACATCGCCGTGCAGCAATTCAGCGGTGGTAGGCGTAACCAATCCCGAGGCCATGCGTAACGCTTGCAATGCATCGCTGATTCCAAGCTGTCCATTGCCATCCAGATCGCCGTTGCGGGTGCTGACACCGGCTGCGGAAAGGGCATAGACGTTCAGGCTGGCGGAGTCATAAGTAACGCCGCTGAGATCCAGGGTGGATGTTCCGTTGGCAATGGTCACGTTGCCGACCGGGCCGTTTTTATCCTTGGCCACCAGTACGCCGCCTGTAGCCGTTATCTTGAGCGGTGCGGACGAAACCACGGTCAGCACCGGCACGATCGGATCGTAGATCACGGTGCGGGTGGTGCTGGCGTTGCCAGAAGCATCGGTGGCAACTATATTTACGGTATAACTGCCGGGGGTAGTAAATGCAGGCAGCGTCAGGCCGAAAGTTGTGCCGTTGACGGTAACCGGTACATTGGTGCCATTTACCGTGGCAGTGACCGTGGCCCCGGCGGTAACCGTGCCGCTTATTGCCAATGATGACTTGGCGGTGGCCATGTCCTGCGGAGGATCGGTCACGGCAATCGATGGCAACCCCTGGACATAGGCGATGGTTTCGGCTGTGGCTGCGGATTTTTTGCTTACGGGATCGGTTACGACTATTTCAAAGTAGTTCGGGCCAGGATTCAAGGTCACAGCGGCAGTCCAGGTGGTACCGTTCAGCGTGGCCTGGGCGCTTGCCGTTTTTGCCACGGCTGTATTGCTCATGGCTACCGGCAAGTTGTTCACTGTTACCGAGCTGCCTGCCGGCGCTGTCCCGGTAAGGGTAAAGCTGGGCGCGTTCGATGCCGAGCCATTGGGCGTGGTCACAGTGAACAGAGGGGCCTGAGGATCATATGTTATGTTGCTGACTGCCGGGGCGCTGGAATTGCCGGCGGCATCGGTAGCGGTCACGCTGACGGTATTGGCGCCGATGTTGAGGACAGCGGCCATGCTGAAGGTCCCATTGGTGACCGGGATGGTTTGGCTGGTGCCGTTGATGGTGACGGTCACGCTGGTTGCGCCGGTATCGGTGACTGTGCCCGAGATGGTCTGCACCGGCGTGCTGGAGGTGCTGTTGTTCTGGAGCATGTAGGCGGTCAGTACAGGCGCGATGTTGTCCATCGTGATGTTGACCGTGGCGGTGCTGTTATTCATGCCGGCCTTGCTGGCTATAATCTGGAAACTGTTTGCACCCTGGCTCAGGGGGACCGTGACGCTCCAACTGTTGCCGGTAACGGTGGCGGACAGGCTGTTGGCAGTCACGGCGCCGCCGACGTCAACGGTTCCTGTCAGGGTAATGCTGCTGGCTGTCGTAAGTGTGGGGAACGGAGTTATCGTGAGGGACACCTGATTGACAGCCGGAGCCTGGGCATTGACGCTTACCGTTTGGGTCGTTGTGCCGCTGGAATCGGTGGCTGAAATAGTAATGACGTTGATGCCTGAGGTCAGTGGGACAGTACTGGTCCAACTGGTTCCGGTGACGGTTGCCACAATGCCGTTGACCGTTACGGTCGCGCCACTGGCCGTGGTGCCGTCAATAATGATCGTATTAAGGTTGGTGACCGTTGGCACGGCATTAACGACAAGTGCCGGGCCGGAAGCCGGTTGACCGGCACTGGTGCTGTCAATGGCGAATAAAGCGACAGTCCCCGTGCCATTGGCAACCAGCAAGCGGTTGTTGAGCGGATCGAACGGGTCGTACAGGACATCGGCGGGCACGACAAGTTTGCCGCTCGTAGTGCCATAACCGCCTATATTGCGGAGAAAGGTAGATGTGGCGGCATCGATGGCCTGAACAATACTCTGGTAGGAATCGACAACATAGATCCGGCTAAGGGATTGCCCATTTGCGGAGTATTCGAAGGCAACGCCTTCCGGGGAACTGAACAGCAGTGGACCGGCTCCAAAGGTGCCAAGGGTGCTCTGGTAGACTCCGGAAGTGGAAAAGAACTCGATCCGGCCATTGAGCGTATCCGCCACGGCCAGTTGGTTGGAGATCTTTTCATAGCTGATGCCGGTTGGCTGCGTAAACTGGCCGGCCGCGCGACCGGCCGAGCCGAAGCTGTTCACAGGCAGGCCGCTGGCGGCAACACCGGTGGTGACCGGGGCATATGCGGCGTTAAATACCTGGACACAGTTGTTGACACTGTCTGTCACATACACGAAGCCGTTGCCGGCCACGGCAATGCCGTTGGCCTTGCCAAAGGTGCCGAACTTGGAGAGCAGGGCGCCGCTGTTTTTATCAAATGCAGCTACATAAGTACCTTGACTGGCAAGCAAGTCCCCGTTTTGAGCGATGGCTATACCCAGCACGTCATTGGCAGTCGCTATAGTCTGCAGCAATTTGCCGGCGTTGCTGTATTTGTGGATGCCTCCTCCGCGCGGGTCGGAAACATATATGTTGCCTGACAGGTCGGTTGCGAGCCTTACCGGGGTGCTGACACCTTCCGTAATGGGGGCAAGGGTGCTGACTACCGGTGCAGTAGCGCTCTCTGCTTTGCCTGCAAACAAATATATACCAGACAATAGGATTGCCATCATGCCTAAGGTACGAATCGTATGGTTTGTCAGTGTCATGTTTTCAATGTCTCCATATGGAAGGCGGCTGGTTGCCTTTACTTAGAGATTGGGCACAAAAAAAACCGGGTCGCTGAATATCGGAGGATATTTCGGCGACCCGGCTGTCTCGGTGAGACCCTGTAGGCTTTCCGTCCCACCCTTGCGGGTGGTTTAGTATTGTCGTGTATCTATTTTGTACTTAATTGCTTTTTAAAATAACTTTATTTGTTCAAATTTGTCAACCGTTTATGTAGTAATTTGTTTTCATAAATTATAACCAATTTGGTTTATTGCGGCGACTTGCGAATTTCCTTTATTATCTCGTAGTTGCAACAGGTGGACAAGAGAATCATGGTCTTTAATGGCAGCTGAAACAGGCCGATTTAAACGTAGCCTGAACATTTATGACCCCGTTTGCATGCAACGACTGGTTGGTGATCGTGTCGCCGATCCCGTTGTTGGGGCTGCTGGCATCCGGGTGGCAGAACTGGCACTCGTTCGCGCCGGGAATCGACGTGGCGTGCTGCCCGCTATGCCATAGGTTCGAACCGCTGGAGCCATTGACCGGTGGATTGCCATGGCAGGCGGCGCAACCGGCACCGGTGGAGAACCAGTTGGGTGTAGCCGCGGCAGGGTTGCTGTTGATATTGACAGTATTAAGCACCGGCTGCCCTGTCCCGTCGGGGAAATAATAGCTGAAGGTCATACCGGTCGGCATGCTGTGGCAAGCAATATTCGAGCAGGTTGCGTTGGCTTCATTGAAGACAGGGGCGGGCATGCCGGTACCGATGGCGGGGCTGTTCGGGTTGTCGAACCAGACGAGACCCAGGCCGTTGGCCCAGTCTACCCTGTGGCAGGCCTCGCAGTCATAGGCTGCATGCTGGTCGTGGGCGCCGCCGTTGAGAGACGCCATTGACACCGCGGCTGCGGCGACCTTTTGGGAAGGTGCCGTCATGTAGAATTTATCGACCGATCCATCGTGGGGCACCCACTGGCGGCCGTCATAGATGTAATCGCTGCCATCGTTCGTATTGTGATAGATCATTCCGAAAACTGCCTTGGCAGGGGGAGTGGGCGCCTGAAGTTTGCCGCTCAGCGGGAGTCCGTCCTTATTCACGGCGATGTCGTTGGCTGTAGCGCTGACAGGTGTTTGGGATTGGTTGCCGCAACCGGAACTTATCAACATGGCGACAGCTCCGGTCAAGGCAAGGAATTTGCGTGATTTTGAATACCAGGTATTGTAGTGCATGGCTGAGTCCTCGATTACTGTCCGTTTGATTCGAAAGTATGCCAGGCGTTTATGAGGTATTGGCAGCAAGCCTAATTTATCTAAAGCTTATTCTTGTTAACCTTACAGACGCATTACGTTGACATTACATTTTGGTAAGATGGATTTTATGCGGTGATGAAAACTGCAGGATGGGAATTGTACGAATTGTGCTCATTCGGGGCTCTCTGAGCACATGGCATAGCCGGTTGAAATTTGGTATAGTTGCATCAGTCGCATGGAATGAAATTCTGCGAACAAAACCAAAAGGAGAACATCATGGCCGCAAAAGAACAGATCGACACTTTTCTGGCATCGCCGGCCTTTGGGGTCGTGGGGGCATCAACCAACCGCCACAAGTTTGGTAACAAGGTTCTGCGCTGCTACCAGCAGCACGGGCGCCGGGTGGTCCCGGTCAACCCCAATGAGAAAGAGATCGAAGGAGTAGCCTGCGTTGTCGGCATCGGTGACCTGCCTCAGGATGTGGAGAGCATCTCCATGATCACGCCGCCCCAGGTGACGGAACAGCTTGTGCCGCTGGCAATCGAAAAAGGGATCAAAAACATCTGGATGCAGCCGGGTGCGGAAAGCGCGGAGGCCATAGCGCTCTGCCGTCAGCGCGATATCAACGTAATAGCCGATGGCAGCTGCATTCTGGTCGTCCTGGGCTACCACGATCATTAGCATTAATTGAGCCGCCGAGGTTGCCATCCGCGTCCCCCCTCTTAAGTTAAGAGGGGGACAGGGGGAGTTATGTGCCGGTGCTTAATAGTTATTTTTGAACAACCTGAGTTGTTCAAAACCTGACAGCCCTTATCTCTTGGGCCGTGTTGCGCTGATGCCGGTGATATATACGACCAATTCGCCGTTCGGCCGATTGATGATGACCTCGTCATCCAGTTTTTTGTGCAGCAGGGCCTGGCCCACCGGTGAATCGATGCTGATCCGGCCGGCAGTCACGTCGATCTCGTCGGGCCCGACCAATTGGTAACAGCGCTCCGAACCGTCTTCGTCTTCATAAGTAACCCAGCAGCCGAATGAAATCACATTGAGGTTCGTGGGCGGGCCGGCCACTTTGAGGACCTTGAGCCTGCTGCCCAGGTGTTTCAGTTTACGGTCGATCTCCCTCAGCCGTTTCTTGCCGTAGATATATTCGGCATTTTCGGAGCGGTCGCCCTCTGCGGCCGCGTCCGACACACCCTGGACGACCTTGGGGCGTTCCACGCGCCACAGTTGGTGGTATTCGGTTTCCAGCTTTTTCAATCCTTCGGCGGTAATAAGGTCGGTCATTTATATTCCCTGTCATTACAATGAGTTTCTTGGGTCTTTCTGTTGGTGTGATTAAGGTCGAGGCATCATGGCAGCCGATCAAGGGCATCCTTGACCTTGGCAATGAGATGGAGCAGGCGGGGGCCCAGATCCTCTTCGAGCAAGCGGCGATTCAGTTGAAAGGCGGCGCCGGCGCAACTGAAGACCAGGATCTTCGAACCATCCAATGGGATGAGCGGGGCGGCTATGGCATGGACATCGGGTATCCAGTCCCCCAGCGAAAAGCAGAATCCGCGGGTGGCGTAATCTACCCTGGCCTGATCGATTCCGGCCTTGATGAGCGGCCAATCAGCTTCGTTGCTGTCTTGCACCTGTTGGAGAATGGCCGTGTATTCATTCTCCGGCAGCGCACAGAGCAGCGCCCTTCCCACGGAGGTGGTGGCAAGGGGGATCTGGGAGCCGACGTCCAGGGCCAGTGTGACGGTCGCACTGCTGCGGAAGGCCTCGATATAGAGCATGTTGAGCCGGTCCTGGACGCTCAACGACACCGAAGCCTGGGCATGTTCCGCCAGTTCCTGCATCATTGGGCGAGCTATCCTGCGCACATCCATGTTGACCAGATAGGAATAGCCAAGGGTAAGGGCTGCGGAGTCGAGGCGATATTTGCCGTGTTTCTCGGAATAGCTGAGAAAACCAAGATTGGTAAGGGTATGGGTAAGGCGGGTGATGGTCGGTTTAGGCAAGCCGGTGCGCTGGGCGATATCCTGGTTGCCAAGGAATCTTTCTTCCGGTTTGAAGCAGCGCAGTACCTCCAACCCCCGTTCCAGTGCTCGGACCGAGTGGGCTCCGTCATCAGTATTTTTTCCGGTTTTCACTTTCCACATCCTGTTTTCTCTATGAATCGATTTCTGCTTTTGCGGTTGCGACAAAGGATTACACAATCAGAGGCCAGAAGTCAAACCTCTCAATTATTCCAATCAATTCAGGGCAAACCGGCCGGTTACGGACTGTTGACTTTGGCACTGAAAAGGGTATGCTCGCTGCAAACCCATGGCCCGAGGAGCGCATGAAGAGAATACTTGACCACTTGAGAAGGATGTTTATTACCGGTCTGTTCGTGGTGATCCCTTTCGGCATCACCATTTTTATCCTGAAATTCCTGTTCAATTTTGCCGATGGCATCCTGGGCAGCTACCTGGACAGCCTGTTCACCCTGATCAGCCACCGGGAGTCCCACATCCCCGGCCTCGGCATGATCACCGGGGCCGTAGTGATCTACCTGGCCGGAATCCTGGCCACCAACGTGCTGGGGACCAGGCTGTTGCAATGGGGCGACGAGATGTTGTCGCGCATTCCGCTGGTAAAGTCCATCTATCTCTCCAGCAAGCAGTTGACCAAGGTATTCCGGGAGGGAAAGACCTCGTACCGCCGGGCGGTTTTTGTGGAGTGGCCCCGTCCGGGAGTGCGGGCAATCGGTTTTGTAACCGCCGAGGTGGAGCGTGACGGTCAGCGGCTGGTAGTGGTCTATGTGCCGACCATGCCGAATCCCACCTCGGGCTTTGCCCTGTTTTTCCGTGAAGATGAAGTGTACGAGAGCGGCATGACCGTGGAGGAGGCTGTCAAGTTCGTGGTTTCCGGCGGCATGGTGGCATCATGAGGGCTTTCGACTTAATTTAATCGAGGAATTGCCATGGAAACAAAAGAAACCCTGCAACGCCAGTGCAAGGCCGCCCTGGCCGCGTTCAGCGCCCATGTCTCGGGGCGCGGCGCTTATCGCATCATCAGGGACCCGGAAGGAGCTGTCAGCATCTGGGACATCATCGGCACGAATACGAAACCTTTCGAGGTCACGTTTGCCGACTGCGGCCGTATGAGCCGCAACATAGAGGCAATGTCCCCTGAATTCCATAGGGGGTTGCTGGAATGCCTGAGCAAGGAGCTGGGTGGCAGGAAGTGGTAAGAATCCTATTCCGGCTGACGGTTCAGTTTGCCAGGGACTTCCCCAGGTAATATTCGTAGTTCCCCTCGTAGACCCGCATCTCACCATGATCGATCTCAAAAACCCGGTCCACCAGCAGGCGCAGGAAGTGGCGGTCATGGCTGACCAGCACCACGGTGCCGCCGAAATCCCGCAGGGCATCCAGCAGGATTTCCCGTGAGCGGATGTCCAGGTGGTTGGTCGGTTCGTCCAGCACCAGCAGGTTGACCGGCTGCGCCAGGAGCGTGGCCAGCAGGACCCGGCTCTTCTCGCCACCGGAGAGATTCTCGATACGTTTGTCCACCGCATCCCCCTGAAAGAGGAAGGCCCCCAACAGGTTGCGGATCACGCCGATATTGGCCATGGGCATCACATCCTGCACCGTCTCGAACACGGTCTTGCGGGGCTCCAGCAGTTCCATGGCATGCTGGCTGAAATAACCCATCTTCACGTTTGCCCCGATGGTGACGCTGCCGCTGGTGGGCTGGGTCTGGCCCGCCAGGACCTTGAGGAAGGTCGATTTGCCGGCACCGTTGACCCCAACCACGGCGATCTTGTTCTGCCGGCGGATCATGCCTGACACGCCGCTGAAGATGGAATTATCCACCCCGTCCGGTGTCTGCCAGACCTTGCCGAGGTTGTCCATGGCCACCACGTCGTCGCCGCTGCGGGGCGGCTCGCTGAATTCAAAGCGCACGCTGCGCTCCTCGGGCGGGATCTCGATGCGCTCGATCTTCTCCAGCTTTTTCACCCGCGACTGCACCTGGGCCGCATGGGAGGCGCGGGCCGCGAAGCGGGCAATGAAATCCTCCTCCTTGGCCAGCATGTCCTGCTGGCGCTTGTGGCTGGCCAGGAGCTGCTCCCGGCGGATGTCCCGCTCCCGCTCGTAGAAGTCGTAGTTGCCGCCATAGGTGGTGACCGTCTTGTTGGCCACCTCGACGATGCGGGTCACGATGCGGTTCATGAAGTCCCGGTCGTGGCTGGTCATGAGCAGGGCCCCGTCGAACTCGCCGGCCAGCCACTCTTCCAGCCAGATGATCGATTCCACGTCCAGGTGGTTGGTGGGTTCGTCCAGCAGCAGTACATCCGGTTTCAGGGTCAGGATCTTGGCCAGGCCGATGCGCATCTTCCAGCCGCCGCTGAACGATTCCACCGGGTGGTTGAAGCGGTCCGGGCCAATGCCCAGGCCGGTCAGCACGGTCTGGGCCCGGGTATCCAGATCATAGCCGCCCCGATGCTCGAACTCCTCCTGGGCAACGCCGTAGCGCTCCAGCAGGGCCGCCATGGCGTCGTCGTCCATTGGCTCGCACATGGCCGCTTCCATGGCCTTCAGCTCCCCGGCCAGGCGCACCGTCTCGGCCGAGCCGGCCATTACCTCTTCCAGGGCCGAGCGCCCGGACATATCCCCCACATCCTGGGAAAAATAACCGATGGTAGTCTTCTTGGCGCAGCTGATTTCGCCGCCATCCACGTCTTCCTCGCCCATGATGATGCGGAAGATGGAGGTCTTGCCGGCCCCGTTGGGCCCGACCAGGCCATTGCGGCTGCCGGGCAGGATCTGGAAGCTGGCGTCGCGGAAAAGCAGTTGCGAACCATGCTGTTTGGTAATGTTGGACAGGTGTATCACTGCAATGCTCCAAGGTTAAATTCAAAAGCTGAACCTGATACCACGCTTGCGGCCCTGTGGCAAACAGTTTTTCTCACATCATATCAAGTTGCTGCAAACATTACGTTGATCGGTTTTGCCCCTGTCTCCCTGAAAACGTCGTTCGGGGTAATGATCATTCCTTGTCCTTTGACAATAGTAACCAGGCGGATATATAGTATGTTTCATTTATAATAACTCATGCATGCCGCTAATTCGATACCGCTAGTGATGACAAGTGGAAGTAGCCCGAGCATGTTGGCCGGAATCCGGTCAACTAATCGGATGGAGCATTATTTAGTGCTGTAAATGTTTATTTATCATATGGTTGTGTAGAGTTTGTTTTATGGTCCATTAGATGTTCAGGCAATGAAGGGGTGGATGACCGGATTCCGGTCAAATACGAGTTAGGCAGAGGAAAAAATATTGGACATCACATTCTCTTGCATGAAGGTAAAAATAGTACGAGCAAGCGTAGCGTTTACCTTGGTTGCCGCGCTTGGAGCTATATTCTGTGGAATAATCTACGCAAACGAAGTTCCTCAGCTAGGGAGTAGATACAAAATCGTCCGGCCCGTATTTTTGAACGGTGTCTATAACAGCCTCAACAATAGGCAAGTCAGCAAGGAAACGGCGCGGGCATATTTAGAATCAATACAAACTTACAAGAAGGCCGAGGTAGCGTTTCAATGCGAAGTGCCGGCAGGCACAATCATGACCATTATTGGCTCAGCCCCAAAAGTCTGGCATCTCCCCTTTTTTGCTAATCGATTTTTTGTCCGATTAGATCCCGATTTGTCACGTGGGCTTGACATTGTTCTCGAACTTGATCGCGGGATTGAGGGGCGCTTAGATGGGCTAAATTCTGAAATTTTTACCCAAATAAAGAAATAATGCGAAGCCTAACACCACTCGGCGGCACACAGACGCTGACGCGCTGGTGCGCCTCGGCCCCGTTACTAAACAGGAGGCAAAATGGTAACGCCAGCAGTCGACCCCTTTTACATGGACTGGAAGTTTTGGTCTGTAGTGATGTCATCCATCGCAATTTTGTTATCTCAATTGCCTCCGATTCGTCTGTGGCTGAAACCACGGAGGGTTGATGTTGAAGTAAACAGTCGTATTCAAATTACTCATAAAGTTGGCAATCCAAATGTAGGACTACACCTCAGTCTCATTAACAGTGGTGGGAGAGAATTGAGAGTCTGTGGACTCAAATTGCATATTTACCGTGATAGTAAGCCAATTGTCACTTTGCCGGCTCAGAACTATTTTGATAAACCGACGGACACGACATCCGTCCTGCTTGTTCCATTGCAGTTGAAGCCCGATGAGTACTGGTCACATAGTGTTAATTTTCTTAATTTTTTCGACCGTTCTACTGAAAAGAAGTACCGAGCAAGTGAAACTGCTTTAGGAAACGATATTCAAGAAAAATTAAAAGCCAGAGCAATAGAAGATAAAAATCCTGTCAAAGCTGATCCAATGTTCACCGAGCCATTTATACTGTTGTTTCAGCAGCTATTCATATGGGAGCCCGGCGAATATGTAGTTGAGCTGACCGTTGATACTGTACCTGTGTCCGCTACTTATTCCAAAAAATATCGCTTTACCCTTTACGAGTCAGACACAGCCGAATTGCGAAAGCAAGTGGAAGACTATCCTTATGGTGCTGGCATTCACTATCACGTGGATGATCATGCTGGCGTATTTGTTCCACTCACCGAACACATTGGCTAACCAGGCCGCACGACCTGACCGAAAAAGCCGTCAGGTCAGCGCCCACACCGTTAGCAGCATATGCAAAAAAATACTCACTTGTCGCGGAGGCGAATAATTATGACAGAAGCAAATCAAACAGACAAAACACTCAACCTTTATCCTATTGACTATCCTTTCGAAACGCTATCTGCTCGAATTCGTTCTAACCCTCCCAAACTGAAATTGGATCCAGATTTTCAAAGAAAATACAAATGGGACAAGGAGGGCTGGGAAAGAGCTTCTCGGTTCATTGAATCCTGTCTGATGCGAATACCCTTACCAGCTTGTTATTTTGCAGAGGCGGCAGATGGTACTCATCTTGTTATAGATGGAGTCCAACGATTGACAACGATTGAAAAGTTTTTCAACGATGAGTTCGCATTGGAAGGCATGACTGCGTACAAAGAGTTAGAAGGAAAAAAATTTTCTCAGTTGGGTAACTATTGTGCTGAGTTAGAAGCTACAACTATTCGATGCATAATACTTAGAAAAGAAAATCCTCCAAATTTGGTGCAGGAAATATTTTCACGCCTAAATCAAGGAGCTGTGAAACTTTCTGATCAAGAAATTAGAAATGCAATTTATCCTGGACCGCTAAACAACTTGCTACACACACTGTCAAAAATTGAGGAAATTGAAAAATTTGGAAATACATTAAAAGACTCCAGAGAAGGAGAAGAAATAGTTCTTAGATTCTTTGCACTTCAAGACGATTTAGAAGGATATGAAGGTCGTTTGACGAAATTTCTTGATTCATACATGCGCAACAACTCACAACTATCTGACGAAGAAGTAAAAAAATTAAAAAATAAATTCAACAAAACTCTGAAAATGTGTTGCGATATTTTTGAGAATACAGTTTTTACGGACACTACAAAAAACCGTCCAAAACAGAGTATCGTCTATTATGACTTGCTGATGCATAGTTTTGCCAATCTGTCTCAGAATATGGTGAATGGAAAAGAATCGAGAATTAGGGATGCGTTTAAATCATTGTGTAAAAATGCTGCATTTCAAAGAACACTATCGGGTGGTATCCAAAATAAAGCATCAATCCTTAAACGACGTGAATTGTGGCAAAAAAAATTGAACAAGATTGTTGAGGGTTAAGATGAATCACAGCGCCCTTATTTCTTCATGTAAAAACAAATTGTCAGAATTGTTGTCTATGGTCTCTGCAACTGAACAGGCTGTATTGAATGAAGATGAAGGTAACAGACTGGTACTGGACAATATTAATTTTTTTACCAAGTCGTTCCTTTTAACGCTCTGTGCTAATTTGGAGACCTGCATTAAGGAAGTAATTCATTCTATTGGGTCAGATATTGATGCCAAACTTACCACTGCAAATATTCCATTAAATATAGTTGAATGGAAATACAATACAAAGAACAAGAAAACTCAAAACAGTAATATACAAGAGCCTTTTAAAATTTGCATGTCGAGAAAAGACGTTGACGACCTCGTGTCAGGAAATGTTTATAGAACAAAAGATGCTTTTTTAATTGTTGGAGTGGACCTAGCTTCTGATTTACCAGCGTGGGAGACTTGGAAAGAATTAATTCAATCAATAGTAACTCGACGTAACAACATTGTGCATCACAATGATGATGCTTCAGATTTATCTTTTGGTGATATTAAAACATATATTCGTAACATTGATGCGTATCTCAGTTTTATTGATGCCGCCTGCATCCGGTAAGGGTTCATATGTCACATCTGAAGAAAAGAGATGTCCCAACCACGTCCTTGGACACCGACCGCCCGAAGAAGCCGGGCGGGCGGGTCAAGGCCGGCCCCGTTATGTGAGGATCAAAAAGAACCATGAATGAAGCCAGTAGCTGCATCTTGGAGATTATCAGACCTTCGATGTATTTCGCGAAGTACCGTTCATACCCGATTTTCGTGGATGGCGAAAAAGTAGGGTCAGTGAAAGATGGTGCTGCGCTAGAAGTCCCACTTCAGTCAGGTAGTCACAACGTGTGGAGTAAGATTGACTGGAAGAAAAGCAATACGGCAGAAATCAGAATAGAGGCAGGAAAAACAACAAGAATAAAAGTCGGATATAAAAAGAAGAAAGGCATGAAACTTCTTCTCCCGGTTGCGTTGGGCCTGGTGGCAATCGTAGCCGGAGCGACTTTGGGAATTGTTCTTCTTACCGTTTTTGGCTTCGTCGGAATACTGATGGCAAGAGTAGGCGACCTTTTTCTCGAAGAAGAAACCAGCACATAACAACACCGTTAGACACCGCCCGCCCGAAAAGCCGGACTGGCGGGTCAACGGCGGCCTCGTTGTGTATGGACAAAGGATGAATAGAACATGGCGTTAGATCATTATGTTTCGCAGGTCCATCTAAGAAATTTTTACTCTCCAGACCTCGGGAAGCGAATGTATGCAATTAGAAAATCTGATCTGAAAGAATTCACGCCAAAATCTGATGATGTATGTCGAATCGAAAATGGTAGTACAAACGAGTATCTTGAAGATGAACGTGCTGTTGAGGAGTTTCTGAAAGGAGTAGAGCCGAATTACAACAGTGCATTAGAGAAATTAAGAACAAACTGCCTTGACGCTGAATGCATCTATGCCATCGCTGGTTTTGTCGCATATATCGCCACTTGTTCGCCGACCGCAATGCGAATTAAATCAAGCCCACTCAAAGGAGTGGTTGAAGAGACATCCCGAATCCTCGATGCTAAAGGGGGATTCCCACCACCGCCTCCTGAACTAGGCGGTAGAGGCCTAACCGACCTTCTCGAAGAAGGCATGATACAAGTAAAGATAGATCCCAAATATCCCCAAGCAATAGGAATCGCTTCGATCCTTTCCCATACCAGTATTTTTGGCAATTTTAAGTGGGAAGTATTGATCAACTCGCAAGAAAAAAATCCCTTTTTTACGAGCGACTATCCGATCGCAATTGAGCAAACCACCGATCTCCGGATTCACAACAAAATCATGCCCCTTGCACCTGATATCGCAATACGAATATGTCCAAACCTCGACTTCGACAAAAAGAACGTCGACTTCACTTTCTCTGATTTTAGCCACAAGGTTCGGAAGCCCAGCCGTGACGAAATTATGAAAATTAATCGCCTTATTGTACGTTGTGCCGAGGACACCGTATTTTTTCGCGATAACTACCCTTGGGTGCTGAATTTCGTTAAGAGAAATGCGAAATACCGGATAAACCCAGTAACCAGAAAAATACCTCACGGAAAGGGGACTGTCATTTGGTGTATACAAGAGATCAGCGACGCATCGAGTGATTAAGGCACACACAACATGCGAATATAGCGGTTTTCACCGCTGATCCGCAAAGCCGTTGGTCAACGACAAAATGATAGGAAAACAGCACTAGGAGGACGATTTATGGGGGGAGCCAAGGAGGCATGGCTTGAGGCCCAAGGAAGAGGTTTTACCACTGGCGCAGAGAAATATGTTTGCAGCAACTGTTTTAGTGACTACGCAATTCAAGAGTTCATAGAACAGGTTGCTGAAAGCCTCAAGTGTGATTATTGCGGGAGTGAGTCTGAAGGTGAAGAACCTATTGCTGCACCATTAGATACGGTAGTGGAGTTGATTGTAGAAGGCATTAAGACTGAGTGGGGACAACCTGGAGATGAAGGCGTAGGCTGGGCATCAAGTGAAGGAGGCTGGATAGGTGCCAAAGTAGTTGATACTTGGGATTTACTCAGTGAAGAGCTTGAAATCGGATTTTACAGCCACGAACTTTTTAAAGATGTTTTTGACGCATTTACTGATGATGAGTGGTGTGAGAAAGACCCCTACAGCGAACAGCTTGGAGACCAATGGTTCTTTGATTGGCAACACTTTTCAAAACAGGTCAAGCACCACACCCGTTATGTTTTTTTCAAGATGCCGAAACGGGATGAAGGGAAGGAATGGTATCATCCCGCAGATAATCCTTATGACATTCTTTATGAAATTGGAAGTAATGTTGATAGGTTGAATCTAGTTATTAGCCTCCCTGTTAGTACTGATTTTGTCAGGGTTCGGGTCTCTGAAAACAACGTTGGATACTCGACGGTTGCAGAACTCGGGCCGCCACCTGTAAACAAATGCGTATCTTCTAACCGCATGAGTCCTGCGGGAATACCCATGTTCTACGGTGCTTTTAATGAAGCCACAGCATTGGCCGAAACGACCAAAGAAACGGATCACTACGCCACAGTTGGCACGTTCAAAACAATGAGAGAGATTAAAGTGCTTGATCTTACCAAGCTCCCATTTGTCCCAAGCATTTTCGATCGGAAGAAGCGGGATGACCGACAACCAATTTTCTTCATGAGAGACTTTCTGAGGGATTTCACCAAGCCAGTAGACAAAAATGGAAGTGAACACATTGAGTATGTCCCAACCCAAGTAGTGACCGAATACTTTAGGCATATCTATCGTCACAACGACAAGAAAAAACTTGATGGGATAATCTATCCATCTTCTGTGTCAAAGGGTGGCAAGGCATGTGTACTTTTCTGTAATGCAGAAAATTGTACCCAGGATGATCAAGCAATGAAGGACGAAATCTTATTGTCTCTTTGTACAAAGAGCATTAAGACCATCAAGCTAACCGCTTAAGCCCAACCACGGCCTCAGACGCGGACGGCTAACGCCGCCGGTCAATGCCGGACCCCGTTCCTGACATAACTCTTTATTGTAGCAATAATCGGAGGTTGTCATGTCCCATGAATTTGAAAGCTTTACAGCGCCATTTACCAGTAGTGGCCGATCGTCGATAGTGCCTTCGCCCCCTTGGCATTACGCCGGCTGGTTGATGAATGTGTCAATGCGTTGCGATACAGTAAATAGCGCGGCAGTGGTGCAGCCGGCAATTGGCTGCCTGACGGGAAATGGCTGCATCCACTTTGCGGATTGGCAAGCTACAACCAATGGAAGCGAATTGCTGGATCCTGTCTATGCACAGTATCGGGAGACTATTGTCATTGTCGAAATTGAACGCCCGGACGGCACACTGTAGAATTTTTGCCCATTTATCTGGGTCGATCAGGACATTTCACTTATTCGCGGATTGCTCCAGGGGTGGCCCAAAAAACTTGGCTCGACCTACCTTACCCGTTCGCTGCCGATCGATCATGTGGCAGCTGCACCACTCAAGGCCGGTAGCCAGATGGGTGCGACATTGGCTGTCAAGGACAGGCGGCTGATAGAGGCAACCTTTAAACTTACGGGGGACGTGGGCCGCCCTTATGGATTTCTTGCAAACAAGACAATTGGGACAATAGGCTGGCCCGACTTGACCCAGCCCGCTCTAAAGCCCGAGTTGAGTTGGGTGCTGCCCGATATACAGGGTAAGGTCTCCTCTGATTGGCACGATGCGGCTGCAACTATCCATGTGCTGCCACATCCCGTTGAAGAGCTGTCGTTGCTTGGCGAATTGAAGGCGGAGGGGGCAAGCGTAGGATGGGTGGGTATTACCGTGATGGGTGCGCAGCCAGTGCCCGCATAAGTTCAACAGGCTGTTGAAAATCTATTGCGGAGGTTGTCTGCGGCGTTGCGCGGTACTCGCTCGTTCTCAAGATCTGGCCCGCCGCTGGCCACCGTTTGAACGTAAATGGCATTTCCTGACGCCGCTAGTTTTTTTGCAGAGCTGAATAACATGTTATTATCAAGAACAACGGCAATAGTGGTCAACCCCTGACACAAGCCCAAAGAGTCCAACGATGTGTGAGAATGCGTCGGGAGGGGGGAAAATAATGGCTGAGATAAAAACATTCATTTCAGGTGAATTAACGATTAAAAAGATCATTGGCGAGGTGACTGCCGATGAATTGATGAATGCCCTGCGGCAATTTTATACGGGCCACATAACAAAGTACGTGGTTTGGGATTTTACGAATGGGTCAACCGGGAAGTTGATGCCAGTCAACGTAAAACATATTGCTGAGCTGGTCCTTCAGCATGCCCATGCCAGGATTGGTGGGAAAGCCGCAATAGTTGCGCCGAACGACTTGAACTACGGCATGGGCAGAATGTTCAATACCTATGCGGAGCTGGGAAACATTCCGTTTGAAACGCAGATATTCCGTACGTTATCGGATGCCGGCATATGGATGGGAGTGGATGTCCTGTCTGCAATTAACAGTGTGACCGAACTGCCGGATGCGCCGGAGCGGCCATAAAGCGGTCTTCCCGGTGGTTAGCCTTGACTATGATAGTAATGAGAAAATGAATCAGTACACTTTGAGGCATGTCAAATGAGTTCTGCTTCTGAACAACTGAATCAATTCGGATGGGATGAATGGTTTGAGGCAAAGGCCCGTGAAAAGGTCTTGTCTGGGCACCGCCTTGCGCGTGTTGTTGCCGTGGATCGCGATCAACTTCTCGTCATGGACGGGGCCGGTGAATTCCGCGCCAAGCTGGCCGGCCGTTTTCTCTATCTGACCGAGGAAGCAATCGACTTTCCTTGTGTCGGGGACTGGGTATGCATTCAATCCGCCAGTTCCGACATGTTCGGCATAATTCATGACGTTATTCCGAGAAAGTCGTTTCTTCGTCGCAAGGCTGCCGGGGATGCCATTGAATATCAGATGATTGCTGCCAATATGGACGTAGCCTTAATAGTCCAGTCCTGTCATTTCGACTTCAATGTCAACAGACTTGAGCGTTACCTGGTAATGGTCAGGGAAGGGCATGTACATCCGGTTGTTTTGCTTACCAAAACCGACCTGGTCAGTCCTGACGCTCTGCAGCAACAAATAGAAAAAATCAGAAATGCCGGAATAGATACGGAGGTGATCGCGCTTAGTAACGTCACCGGCGAAGGTGTGGACGATGTGCGCGAAATCCTGCAATCGGGGAAAACATACTGTTTTTTAGGTTCATCAGGGGTTGGCAAGAGCACCTTGATCAACCAGTTGATCGGCCGTCACATACTTGAGACCAAAGTGGTAAGCGGCACGGGCGAGGGACGGCATACGACGGTGCGCCGCGAACTCATCATGTTGAATAACGGTGCCATGCTGATAGATAACCCGGGAATGCGCGAGTTCGGCATTTTGGGAGCTGGGGAAGGAATGGGCGACAGCTTTGCCGATATCTATGAGTTAGCCTCGAAATGCAAATACAGCGATTGTTCCCATTCCAACGAACCGGGTTGTGCGGTTTTGAGGGCAATGGAGGAAGGGAATCTCCATCGGGTACATTATCAAAACTTTATCAAACTCAGGAATGAGTCGGAGTTTCATGATCTGTCGTATCTTGAAAAGCGGAATAAGGATAAGGCATTTGGCCGCTACATTAAGTCCGTCAAGAAAGATCTGGGAATGACGCGTAAATAATTGGCCAAGTTTCAGATCAAGGTTATTTCAAATATCTGGAAGTTTTTTGAACAGAAATCACAGGATACCGATTTAATATGTTCAATTATAATGATCAATTAGTTCTGTCAATATCGACTCGAGTTGTTGCATTGTTTTGGTCAATAGTTCTTGTTATAAGAATTAGAAGTTGGAAAATAGGTCTATTGTCTGTGATGATTTTGCTGATGTCATTTCAACAAAGCATGAGATTGTTTGCCATAAAAAGTGAAGTGCCAGGTTTTATTGTCAGTATACTGGTGCTGCTAGTAGTAATTTTCGTAGGGAAGTTAATCTTAAATCAGAAGTCGGATCAAGTGAAATTGAAAGCAATAAACGAAAGTCTTGAACAAAAGGTTCTTATCCGCACATCTGAACTTGAAAAAACAAATTCTGAACTTAGTGACTCAATTGCACAGATCAAAAAACTAAGTGGCATGATTCCGATATGTAGCTATTGCAAGCAAATCCGAAATGATAAAGAAAGTTGGCAACAATTAGAAACTTATATTTCAGAAAATTCAGAGGCAGTGTTTAGCCATGGAATTTGTCCAGAATGCTTTAAAAGAGAAATGGATAACCTGAAATCTAACAGCACCCCAATTAGAATGCTGGCTGGGTCAGATTTGAATTCGATAAAATCATAAAAGCCAACAGCCAGACTACCGAATATCCAACCGTAATGTTAGACAAGCGGGTCAACTTCAAGCCAGCCAGCCTTGGCATCAACGCTTCAAGAAAAGTTCTTCCGCCTGGGGCAGATCCTCTTCCGCCACCAGGATCTGGGCCGGTCCGATCCCCGGCACAGATTCCCGCCGGGTGAAATACTCGATGCCGGACATTTTAAGAATCTGCTCCACGTTATGTTGATCTGCCCTGTTTTTAGGGTCGTAAAAGCTTACCATGGCGCTTTCCCCTCTAGTTTTCTTTTATTATACGACAGATTGCCGTCCGGGTGCCAGCTTCGGGAATTGTGCGTCGGGCTTGAAATAGCGGGGTATTCCCATACACTTTAGCCAGGAAGTTCCCATCCCATGAGAACAAGCGAGGCAATCATGAATGTGTACCGTATCGCAGCAGGACTGGTGCTCGGAATACTGGCCGCGTGCACCATTGCCTGCGCCGCAAAGGAACAGAGGCCGGCCACGGGGCCGATCCGGGTCTACTCGGTGGAAAAGGGGGGATACATCATGACGGAACGGGTAGTGAAGAGTGAGGACGAGTGGCGGAAGCTGCTCACGCCGGAGCAGTTCAAGGTTACGCGCCAGAAGGGCACGGAGCGGGCCTATTCCAACGAATACTGGGACAACCACCAAAAGGGGATCTACCAGTGCATCTGCTGCGGCCTGGACCTGTACAGTTCCGACGCCAAGTACGATTCCAAGACCGGCTGGCCCAGCTTCAGCGCGCCCATTGCCCCGGAGAATATCCGTACCGCGGAAGACCGCTCCTTCTTCTCGGTCAGGACCGAGGTCCTGTGCGCCCGCTGCAATGCCCATCTGGGCCATGTCTTCAATGACGGTCCGCCACCAACCGGTCTGCGCTACTGCATGAATTCGGCGGCGTTGAAGTTTGTCAAGGCAAAGTGATCTTCCCGAGGGGATTTGCCCGTTACGCTAAATTGATTTTTCTGCAAGTGATTTGACAATTATTCCCGGAACACGCTATTGTCTGCAGCCACAAGATGCCGCAATACAATGGAGCAGGGAGGGATCGAAGATATGCGGGTGTCGTTTGCCGAGATGCTTAAAAGGTCACCGGTGATCCTGGGCGAGGGGGCGGTCATCGAGCGCCTGCGCCGCGCTGCGGGTATCGAGCTGGACGAACATGTGGTGAATTCGGCCCTGATCTACAGCAAGGAAGGGCGTACCGCCCTGGAAGGGATCTGTGGCCAGTACCTGGAGATCGGGCGCAGTCACGGCCTGCCGTTGTTGCTCTCCACCCCCACCTGGCGTGCCGGTCAAGAACGCATAGTCGCGGCCGGGCTGGCCGGCAGGGACCTGAACGGCGACAATTTCCGTTTTCTGGACCAACTGCGCGCCGGTTATGGCGAATACGCCAGCCAGGTGGCGATCTGCGGGCTGATGAGTTGCAAAGGGGATGCCTACAAGCCTGAAGAGGCCCTTGCCACGGCAGAGGCCCGGGCTTTTCACGCCTGGCAGGCCAATGCCCTGGCAGCCGCCGGGGTCGATTTTCTGCTGGCTTCCACCCTGCCGGCATTAAGCGAGGCGCTGGGGCTGGCCCAGGCCCAGGCCGCCACCGGGCTGGATTACATGGTCAGTTTCGTGGCCCGCCCCGAAGGAACCCTGCTGGACGGCACGCCGCTCAAGGATGCCATTGCCGCCATCGATGCCCAGGCGTCGCCCCGGCCCCTGGCCTACCTGATTAACTGCACCCATGCCTCGATCTTCCGCAGGGCGCTGCTCCATGGGGACAACTCCTCGCCGTACGTCAGGGAACGGGTGGTCGGCCTGCTGGCCAATACCGCCTCCCTCAGCCCGGAAGAGCTGAACGAAAGCGTTGAACTGGTTGAGGAGGCGCCGGAGGTCTTTGGCAGCATGGTGGCCGGGCTGCACCGAGAGCTGGGGATGAAGGTGCTGGGCGGTTGCTGCGGCACCGATGACCGGCATATTAACTGCCTGGCTGAGATGCTGGCGCAACGGTAAGCCGGACAAGCTGGACAGAGAATCATTTTTCACGCAACGACGCGACGACGCAACGTTTAAAATCCCTAAAGCAAAGTTTAAGATTTTCGTTGCGTCGTCGCGTGAGTAATGTCTTTCAGAAGTTATTCCGAAGCAAATATAAAAGGATCGCACGTGGCACTTCTTTCGTTACGCAACATCTCCCTGGCCTTTGGCGGCCCCCCCATCTTCGATGATATCAGCCTGCAGATCGAGCAGGGGGACCGTCTCTGCCTGCTGGGCCGCAACGGCACCGGCAAATCGACCCTGCTCAAACTGATCAACGGCGAGCTGCTGCCGGAAGGGGGCGAGATCGTCCGGCAACATGCATTGCGGGTCGCCCTGGTTTCCCAGGAGGTGCCCCAGGAGCTGGCCGGGACTGTCTTTGACGTGGTGGCGTCGGGCATGGGCAATGTTGCCGCCCTGCTGGCCGAATACCATCACGTGGCCCATCAGTTGGCCCTGGAAGGGGGCGATGAACTACTGGCACGGCTGGAGGAGTTGCAGCACGAGCTGGAGGAGAATGGCGGCTGGAGCATGCACCAGGAGGTGGAGCGGGTGCTGAAGCGTTTGAGCCTGGAGGCTGACGTCGATTTCGCGTCCCTTTCGGGCGGCACAAAACGGCGCGTCCTGCTGGCCAAGGCCCTTGTGGCCGCCCCGGATATCCTCATGCTGGACGAGCCGACCAACCACCTGGACATCGACACCATCATCTGGCTGGAGGACTTCCTGCTCAAGAACGTCAAGACCGTGATTTTCGTGACCCATGACCGGGCCTTTGCCCGGCGGCTCTCCAACCGCATCGCCGAGCTGGACCGGGGCAGGATCTATGCCTTTGACTGCGGCTACGACCAGTTCGTGGAACGCCGCGAGGCGCTCCTGGAAGCGGAGATCACCCGCCAGGCCCTGTTCGACAAAAAACTGGCCCAGGAAGAGGCCTGGATTCGCCAGGGGATCAAGGCCCGCCGCACCAGGAACGAAGGGAGGGTGCGGGCCCTGAAGCAGTTGCGCGAGGAACGGCGGCAGCGTCGGGAACGGATCGGCACGGCCAAGATCCGTTTGCAGGAAGGGGAGCGCTCCGGCGCCCTGGTGGCGGAGGCCGAATCGGTGACCTTTGCCTATGACGGCCGGCCGATCATCAAAAATCTCACCACCACCATTATGCGGGGCGACCGGATCGGGATCATCGGTCCCAACGGTTCGGGCAAGACCACCCTCCTGCGCCTGCTGCTGGGAGAACTGGAGCCGCAAGGTGGGGAAGTCAAGCTGGGCAGCCGCCAGGAGGTACTGTATTTCGACCAGATGCGGGAGCAGTTGGATCTGGGCAAGAGCGTGCAGGAAAACGTGGGCGAGGGGAATGACACACTGATGATCAACGGCAAGCCGCGCCACGTCATCGGTTATCTGCAGGACTTCCTCTTTTCGCCGGAGCGGGCCCGCACGCCGGTCGGCATCCTCTCCGGCGGCGAGCGCAACCGGCTGCTACTGGCCAAGCTCTTTGCCAAGCCGTCCAACATCCTGGTGATGGACGAGCCGACCAACGACCTGGATGCCGAGACCCTGGACCTGCTGGAGGATCTGCTGCTGGAGTATTCGGGCACGCTGCTCCTGGTGAGCCATGACCGGGAATTTCTCAACAATGTGGTGACCAGCACCCTGGTTGTGGGAACTGATGGCCGGGTGAGGGAGTTTGTGGGGGGCTACGACGACTGGCTGCGCCAGGCGGCAGGGGAGGCGCCGGCTGCAAAGGTGCCGGCAAAGCCTGCCCAGGAAAAGGCGCGTCCCCAAAAAGAGCGGCCCCAAAAGCTGAGCTTCAAGGAGGAACGGGAACTGGAGGCCCTGCCGGACAGGATAGCCGGCCTGGAAGTGGAGCAGGAGCGGCTGCACCAGACCCTGGCCGATCCGGAGTTCTACAAGTCTGCCGGCAGCGAGGTGGCGGCAGTCAACGCCCGTCTGGAGGCGCTGGAGTCGGAACTGGCAGAGGCCTACCGCCGCTGGGAGGAGTTGGAGGCGCTGCGATAGGGGCATGGGCTGGCACCCGGTTGCACGGCAAGAATTCCTGGGTGTTGGCATATTGCTGCTTGGGGCGATTTTACTTATCAGCATGTCGGTGATAATCTTGTAATGCATTAATATTCCTTGCAGCAATACCAACGTCTTGGGCCAAGGGGATGCTTATGCCGAATGCCGGGCTGAAAACGGTTCTGAAAAAATATGGCATAACGCTTATGGGTTTCTGGACCCTGCTCATCTGTTTACTGACGGCCGTAAACCTGTATTATCACCATTTGGACACCATCAAGGATGCGGAAAACGAGGCCAGGGATTATCTTCGCCTCAACCTGTTCTACCGCGCCTGGGGGGCAAAAATGGGCGGAGTCTATGTCCCGGTGGACAAAGTGCCTCCGAACCGATATCTGGATGTTCCGAACCGCGACATAACAACCTGCGATGGACATCAGCTCACCTTGGTTAATCCGGCGTACATGACCAGAATGGTGTCCGATTTCATCATCTCTGCTTCACCCGATCCCATAATCAACAAGATCACCAGCCTCAAGCCGCTCAATCCGATCAACGCCCCTGACGAGTGGGAGCGGCAAAGTCTCGAAGCATTCGGCCGGAAGGAGTGCAAGGAGCGCTTCGAGGTGATCAATATCGCCGGCAAGCCCTTTTTGCGCCTGATCTCGCAGTTTGTGACAGAGGAGCCATGCCTGAAATGCCACGCCCATCAGGGTTATCGCAATGGAGATATCCGCGGTGGCATCACAATTTCGGTGCCGCTCACCAAGCGCTTTCAACTGGAAAATGAGGGTAAAAAGAGGGTTGTTGGCGGCTACCTGCTCCTTTGGGTGCTCGGTAACTCCGGCATAGCTGTCGCCTCACGCCGGCGCTCACTTTATGATGAGAAATTGAAAACCAACGAACGGAAGTTCCGCACGGTCTGCGATTGGACCCAGGATTGGGAGTACTGGATTGGGGCGAACGGAGAAATGCAGTATGTTTCGCCCTCCTGCGCAGACATAACCGGTTACGCCCCGGAAGAATTCATGGCTGATCCGGATTTGGCCCGAAAGATCGTACATCCGGATCACCAATCAGCATTTGCCGAACACCACCGGTTACATCTGACGTCACTGAGGGAGCTTCCAGGCTTCATCGAATTCCGAATACTCACCCGCAGCGGTGATGTCCGCTGGCTGCAGCATCTCTGCCGTCCCGTATTCGACGAATCCGTATTCCTGGGGCGCCGCGTTTCCAACCGGGATATAACCCAAAGGAAAGCGGCCGAAGAAAAAATCAGCCGCCTGTCAGCTATCGTCGAATCTTCTGACGATGCGATCATCTCCAAAACATTGGATGGCATTGTTACCAGTTGGAACCAGGGAGCGGAGAAACTGTTCGGCTACACCGAGCAGGAGATGGTGGGGAAACCGTTGCTTACCATCTTCCCGCCCGAGCGTCAGAACGAGGAGCAGGATATCCTTGACGCCATCGCAAGGGGCGAGAGTGTCGAACACTACGAGACGATCCGGATCTGCAAGGATGGGAGAGAGCTCGATGTTTCGGTGACGATTTCTCCCATCAGGGATCAAAATGGCGCGATTATCGGTGTGTCGAAGATTGCCCGCGACATAACCGGCCGCAAGAGAGCCGCCGAGGAGCACTTGCAGCTTGAGCGCCAGATGATGCAGACCCAGAAGCTGGAAAGCCTGGGGGTGCTGGCCGGCGGCATCGCCCATGATTTCAATAACATCCTCATGACTATTATCGGCAATACCGACCTGGCCCTGATCCGCATCAACAAAGAGTCTCCGGCCACGGAGAACCTCCGCCGTGTACAGGAAGCAGCCACCCGGGCCGCCGACCTTGCCAGGCAGATGCTCGCCTATTCGGGCAAGGGCAAGTTCATCATCGAAAACATCGACATCAACCTCCTGGTCGAAGAGATGACGCACATGCTGGAGGTCTCGATCTCCAAGAAGGCAGTGCTCAGGTTCAACCTGCACCGGCCATTGCCGTCAGTGGCAGCCGATGCCACCCAACTCCGCCAGATCATCATGAATCTGGTCATCAACGCCTCCGATGCAATCGGGGAACGGAGCGGCACCATTGCCATCACCACCGGTTGCATGAACTGCGACGGCCAGTATATCAAGCAAGCCCAACTCGATCAGCAGATTCCCGAGGGGTTTTATGTCTATCTGGAAGTATCCGATACAGGCTGCGGCATGGGCCGGGAAACCATTACCAAGATTTTCGATCCGTTCTTTACGACCAAATTCACCGGGAGGGGGTTGGGGATGGCCGCCGTACAAGGCATCATCCGTGGCCACAGCGGAGCGATCAAGGTCTACAGCGAACTGGGCAAGGGAACGACCTTCAAGGTATTCCTGCCTACGAGCGGTACGCCCGGCGAGCAGGAAAGCGGCAATGCCGATGCGGGCAGCCCGTGGCGGGGAAGCGGCACGGTGCTTCTGATAGATGATGAAAAGACGGTTCTGGAGATCGGCAGCGAACTGCTGAAGGAATTGGGTTTCGACGTTATCACAGCCGAGGATGGCCGGTTGGGAATTGACCATTTCATTGCCAACCAGGAAAAGGTGACCTGCGTGATCCTTGACCTGACCATGCCCCATCTGGACGGAGTTCAGACGTTCCGGGAACTGGTAAAACTGAAACCGGACATCAAGGTGGTAATGTCCAGCGGCTACAATGAGCAGGAGGTGACCCCGAAATTCAGCGGCAAGGGGTTGGCGGGCTTCATTCAGAAGCCGTACAAGCTTTCGACGCTCAAAGACACTCTCAGCCGGATCCTGGAGGGCGATAAATAAATTCCGAGTCCATAAAGCCTACAAAAAAGCCCGCAGATGCGGGCTTTTGAGGCAATGGCTATGTTCGCTGGAATCAGCGCTGCACGTCCAGCAGTTCCACGTCGAAGAGCAGCGTGGCATTGGGCGGGATGACCCCGCCGGCGCCGGCAGCGCCGTAGCCCAGCTTGGCCGGGATGATCAGCTTGCGTTTGCCTCCCACTTTCATGGACATGACCCCTTCGTCCCAACCGGGGATGACCTGCCCCACGCCGATCACGAAGACAAACGGCTCGTTGCGGTCCACGGAGCTGTCGAACTTCCTGCCGTTCTCCAGGGTTCCCGTGTAATGCACCTTAACCTGTTTGCCCTTTACCGGCGAGGCTCCTTTGCCTACCACCAGGTCGATGTATTTGAGGCCCGAGGCGGTGGTAACGGTCTTGCCGTTGTTGCCAGTGTTCCCTTTAGGCTCATGCTTGGCGGCTAAGGCCGGTACCGCAAGCATCATTGCCAGCGTGCCGATCATCAGAATTCTCATCATGCTTTTCATCCGTACAACCTCCCGAGTTTGTTTCATTGATTGTCTGTTTGTGCTTTATTTCTTCGGCCCTTCTTCGTTGATCAGTTTTATGATCTCATCGGTTATGTCCATGGGGACAACACCCTCGGATTGATAGATTATCTCCCGTTTGACAACTACCAGCGACAGATTGGTCTTCTTCGCATAGACGCTTGCCGCCTTCTGGATCTTTTCGTAAAGGTCGTTGCTCAGCTCAATCTGCAATTCCTGTAGTTCATTCTCGGCTTTCTGGCCGAATTTCTGGAATTCTTCAACCTTTTTCTTGAATTCCTTGGATGCCGCCTCCCGTTGTTGGGGCGAAAGGCTGGGTAGTTTGGCCTCAATTTCCGACTGGTGCTTGCCCAGTTGCTTTCGTTTTGCCTCGATCTGGGCCTGAAGCTTCTTTTTCTTGTTGGTAATTTTGGTTTGCCCGGCCTTGCCGGGTTTGGAATCGGTGCTGATCCGGCCAGGGTCTATGTAGCCAATCAATACGGCCGGTTGCTGTTTGGCAACTCCTTGTGCATTGGCTGCGGGCGGAATGTTCAGTTGCAATTTGGGTTGTTCCGTCGGCAACTGCGGTGCTGCTGTGGTTGCCGGCGGCGTTGCTTGTTGCGGTGGGGCCGGTTTCTGGGCTGTTGCCGCTTGCGGTGCGGGCTGGAGCTGGACGGAGGGTTTCTGTTCGGCACCGGCAACCGGTTCCGCAGCCATTGCCATGGTTGGTAGAAAACAGACGAGCAAGGTGATCATGGTTTTTCTGCAAGCGAATTTCATGTGTGGACCTCGTTGGCAAGTCTGGCCTGCCTGGATAGATGTGTTGAACAGGGAGAAGATAAACGGTTTCAAGGCCGGAGACAACTCTGTTTTTAATTATGCCGCGGAATGGCCTGTTGGCAACACTCTTGTTTGATAACATCAAAACAACTGGCGGAAAAATAAAACAACTTGACATTTGCAAACGGATTTCTTTAAGATTAAAAAAATAAACAAAGGCCATGAAGAGGAATAGTAGTCGTGTAACACCTTTCAGAGACCTGACGGTTGGTGCGAGTCAGGAGGTGGAGCCGGTGAACTCGCCTTGGAGCCGCATCCGCGAATCAAGTAGTTGATGCCGTTCTCCCGCGTTAAGGGTGAATCGAGGTCCGGTGGCAAAATCGCCGGATGAAAAGGGTGGTACCGCGAATGCTTCATGCCTTCGCCCCTGTTGGGGCGGAGGCATTTTTATTTTGTGCGCCGGCTGTGGCGCATGGCAACGATCACGAAAGGAGTGCAAGACATGGCAAAGGCAAAGCAGAAGGACGATCAGCAACTCATCAGGATATTCGACACAACGCTGCGGGATGGCGAGCAGGCCCCCGGCAACAGCATGAACATCGAGGAAAAGCTCAGGATCGCCAAGCAACTGCAGAAGATGAACGTGGATGTTATCGAGGCTGGTTTCCCCATTGCGTCCGATGGTGACTTCGAGGCTGTCAAACTGGTGGCACAGACGATCAAGGGACCGCAAATTGCGGGGCTGTGCCGTTCCAGCGAAAAAGATATCGATCGGGCCTGGGATGCATTGAAATATGCCGGTGAAAAGGGCCGCATCCATACGTTTATTGCTACTTCGGATATCCATATGAAATACAAGCTGCAGATGGAACCGGCCAAGGTGCTGGCCGCGGCGGTCAAGGCGGTCAAGCGGGCAGCTTCCTATACGCCCAATGTGGAGTTCTCCTGTGAGGATGCCGTGCGGACCAGGTTGCCTTTCCTGGCCGAGGTGGTGGAGGCGGTAATTGCCGCCGGCGCCACCACCGTCAACATCCCGGACACGGTCGGTTACACCATACCCTTCGAGTACTTCGACATCATCAAATACCTGAAGGACAATGTTCCCAACATCGATCAGGCGATCATTTCGGTGCATTGCCACAATGACCTCGGGCTTTCCGTTGCCAACTCCATCTCGGCCGTCATGGCCGGGGCGCGCCAGGTGGAATGCACCATCAACGGCATTGGCGAACGGGCCGGCAACTGCTCACTGGAAGAGTTTGTCATGACCTTGCGCACCAGGCACGACATCCTCCCTTTCACCACTGCCGTCGATACTACGCAACTCACCCCTGCCAGCAGGCTGTTGTCCAATATCACCGGCATCATGGTACAGCCCAACAAGGCGATTGTGGGCGCCAACGCCTTTGCCCACGAGGCAGGCATCCATCAGCACGGGGTCTTGATGGAAAAATCCACCTATGAAATCATGACCCCCGAGTCGGTGGGGCTTTCCGCCAACGCCCTGGTCCTGGGTAAGCATTCGGGCCGGCATGCCTTCAAGAAGCGCCTGGCGGAATTGGGGCACGAGTTGGACGATGAGAAGCTGGATCGTGCCTTTGAGCGGTTCAAGACCTTGGCCGACCTGAAAAAAGAGGTCTTCGACGAGGACTTGGACGCTATCGTGATCGACGAGACCCGCGAAGACGTCAAGTACAAGCTGGGCCACATCACCGTAACCTGCGGTTCCTTTGCCGTGGCCACCGCCACTGTGCAGTTGGAGATCAATGGCACGCCGGTGCGCACCGCCGAGTTGGGCGACGGTCCGGTTGATGCCACCTTGAAAGCCATCAAAAAACTGACCAAGACCAAGGCCAAACTGATGCAGTACAATGTCGGCTCCATTACCGGAGGAACCGATGCCTTGGGCGAGGTTACCGTTCGCGTGGCCGAGGGAAGCCACACGGTGGTTGGCAAGGGCTCATCCACCGATATTATCGAGGCCTCGGCCAAGGCCTATATCCACGCACTTAACCGATTGAATTACAAACAAACCCGCATGCCTGAATCGCTTTAAGTCCGTTGCCACGGACAACAAACAGCACTGATCGGATCATTAGATGTAAATAGACCGGGCTTGACGGCCCGGTTTATTTACACGACTGAACACGATCAAAACGATAATAATTATCCGCTGCTTGAAATACAAAAATACTCTGTTATAGTTTTGCACAATCCGGATTCGGATCATATTTGTGCCAACTTTAATTTTTTAACTCTTTTACGCAGCGCTGCTGTATCTATCTGATCACATAAATAAATTCAATTGGACCCGACCTGTAACCGAGCGTAATTTCCACAGGATTATTCATTTACAACTCCTAAGCACAGGAGCGTGCCCATGAAAAATTTTCCCTTCTGCCGGCTCTCACTAGCAACCATGCTGTCATTGTCCTGCCCGGCCTTGGCAGCTGAGGTCTCGGTTGACTCCACCACCGTGGTCCGCATCGAACAGCGCGCGGTAAGCGGCTCCCCCAAGCAGGATATTGCGCCCGCCACCCAGTTTCTGGGCCTGGATGCCGACAAGCTGGCTGACGGCAACCTGTCCCTGCATTTCTACGGATGGGGCCGCTATGACCTGGCCGATAAGAGCTACAACGGTGATCGGGGCGACGGCAGCCTGACCTACGGCTACCTGCAATACCGCTTCAGGCAGGCCAACGGCGAGGTGCGGCTGGGCCGCTTCTTTGTCCACGAGGGGATTGCCAACGAGCAGGTTGACGGCCTCAGTGCCCGGACCGAACTGCCGCTGGGCTTCGGCTTGTCCGCCTTTGGCGGGGCCACCGTGCACACCAGGCACCTTTACGGAGAAAACAGTGACGGCAAAGGGGACTCCCTGGTCGGCGGGCGGGCCAACTACCGCTACAAGGGGATGCTGGAACTGGGGGTTTCGGGTGTCTACGAAGGCAATGCCCCCACACTGACCAGCAAACTGGACGACGGGATTACCCCCCGTTATACCAACGGCAACCACCGCCTGATCGGCGGCGACATCTGGCTCAGCCCGTTCAGGATGGTGGAAGTGGCCGGACACAGCAGCTACAACCCCGAAACCAAGACCGCCGCCGAGCACAGCTATCTAATCAACATAAAGCCGCTCAAAAAGCTGGTACTTACCGGAGAGTTCAACGAACAGCGCGACCAAAGCTACTTCTATGCCTGGAGCATGTTCTCGGGCGCGGCCCTGAACCCCTCCGACAAATCCCGCTCCGTCGGTGGCAATGTCTCCTACGGGGTCAACAAGGCCCTCGAAGTGACTGGCGACTACAAGCACTACACCCGCGAACTGGGCAATGCCGACCGCTACGGCGCCGGCGTCCGCCTGAGCTTCCTGGGCAACGCGCTGCGCAGCGGTGCCACCTACCACTACCTGCGCGCATCTGACGGCTTTGCCATATCCGGCACCCCCTCGGCCTCCTACCACGAACTGCGGGCCTATGTCATGCAGGACACCAAGAGTTTTTTCTACGCCGTGGACGTGATCGACTACATCTTCAGGAAAAAGGTCTTCAACGAGTCCAGCGCCTGGGAAGCGGTTGCATCGCTGGGGTATCACATCACCCCGGCCCTGGCGCTTTCAGGGGATATGAGCTACGGCAGGAATCCCGAGTTCACCGAGGATCTCAGGGGGCTGGTCCGACTGACCTACAACATGACCTTTGACCTCAAAGGGGGGAAAAAATGAAATCAAGACACCCGATGCTTCCGGTGCTGGTCATAGCCATGCTGCTTGCCCTGGCAGCCTGCGCCCAGATGAAGACCCTCCCCAGCCTTCCTGACTGGCATCCCGAGACCCTGAGCGTGGGGCAGCAGATGGATTGCTCCGAGTGCCACGAAGACCAGCAGCAAGGCACCATGAAGGCGTTCAACGCCTTCAGCCATTCCCCCGCCTTTGTCAAGAACCACCGTTTCTACGCCGCCTCCGACGACCGGCTCTGCACCGTTTGCCATAAGAGCTCTTTCTGCAATGACTGCCATACCAACCGGGTCGAGATGAAGCCGTCTTACAAGTACGGCTACCGCCCGGACCGGGAGATGCCCCACCGGGGCAATTTCATGACCCTGCACAAGATCGAGGGCAAGCTTGATCCGGCGGCATGTTACCGCTGCCATGGAAGGGCCAATAACGAACGATGCGTGGCATGCCACAGATAGGGAGGTCAAATCTATGAAATGCCTGCTCAGGTTCACATTGTTGTCACTTGTTGCCCTGTCGCTTTTTGCCTGCTCCAAAAGCAATGACCGGGTATCCAGTATCGATCCAAGCACCGGCAAGCATCCGGCCGATTGGGCCGTCGCCAGCACCGGCGGATTGCATCCGGCCGCATATCTAAACAGTCCCAGCGCTTGTTATCAATGTCACGGCAAGGATCTGAAGGGGGGCATCAGCAAGGTGAGCTGCTTCAGCACCTCACGCAACGGCATATCATGCCACCCCGGCGGCCCGTCTGGTCATCCCGCCGGCTGGGCCGCAGCCGATGCTCATGGAGCAGCGGCCAAGGCCGCTTTTGCAGGCCAGAACGGCATGCCCCATTGCCAGCTTTGCCACGGCACTGATTTCGCGGGCGGCATTGCCAACAAGTCATGCCTGAATACGGCCGGTTGCCACGGTGCTGGCATCATGTCTCCCCATTCTCCCAAGCCGTGGTTATCCAGGATCGGCGGGCGTACCCACTCGTCAGCCGATGTCTCAAATGCCGCTGCCTGTGCCGTCTGCCATGCCAATGGCGCCAATTCGTCCCGGCAACCATCGACAGCCGCGCCGGCAGGGACTGCGCCCGGCTGCTTCAACAACACGCTCTGCCACGGTGTGGAAGGCCATCAAAGCGGCTGGAATGTGCCAACTGCTCATGGTGTTGCCGCCAAGGCTGCTGCCGGTGGGATAACCATCAACGGTGTCTATAGCCCATTTAGTTCGTTCGCCGATTGCACCAACTGCCACGGCACCAGGTATGACGGGGGGGCTGCCCAGCAGACCTGCATCAATACCGCCGGCTGCCATGGCGCCAATGTGGCCGCGCCCCATCCGGCCCGGCCGTGGCTATCGACAACGGGCGGTGTAACACATACCTCGACCGATACCAGCAATGCCGCCCAATGCGCTACCTGCCATACCGCTGGCGCCAATTCCACCCGGGTTCCCCGTGCCGGCGATCCGATCGGCTCCACCGGTTGTTTCAACAACACGCTCTGCCACGGTGCCGAAGGGCACCCTGTCGGCTGGAACGCGGCGGCCCAGCATGGCGCGGCAGCCAAGCAGGCACCGTCTTCCACGACCGGTTTCGCCTCGTGCCAACCGTGCCACGGCTCTTCATTCAATAACGGTTCCGCCGCATCCTGCACTAATACCCTGGGATGCCACGGCCTTACCGTTGCGGCACCCCATCCGGCCAAACCCTGGACTTCCAAGACAGCCGGCGCTTCGACCCACACCACAACCGATCCGGGCAATGCCGCTACCTGTGCCATCTGCCATACCGGCGGCGCCAATTCGACCGTTGTGCCGCCCACCCCGGCCACAGGCACGGCCGGCTGCTACAACAACACCCTTTGCCACTTCCACCAGATTCCGTTTGCTCCTCCTGGAGTGGACCCCTCGGTACATGGTGGGCTGGCCAAGCAGGATCTGACCGTGTGCCAAGCCTGCCACGGCGTCAAGGGGACCACAGCATTTGACGGCCTGACACTGGCGGACGGCACCAAGACCATTGCCTGTTCCAGCTGCCACACCTTTGCCAAGGCGCACCCCACCGCCTGGCAGGGAACCACGACCAATCCGGGTGAGACTGTGATCTACTCGCACCGCACGGCAGGCAATATCGCCAATGCCTGCACCCTGTGCCATGATGTCACCCAGGGACGCACCGCGCCGTTGACAGGCGCCCCGAGCTGTTTCAGCGCAACCTTCACCAACAGTCTGAATCAAACAGGGACCTGTCACGCCAGCGGTCCGGGCGCCGCTCCACACGCGGTGCCGTATCCCAATCATAACGCAACGGCCCGCAGCAACTTCACTTACTGCCTGGGTTGCCACCAGGTCGCCGCTAATGCCGCGGGCTCGAAACCGCCAGGGTGCCAGAATTGTCACCTGACCAGCCCCGTAACCACGCCAACCGGCTGCACTTCCTGCCATGCCAAGCCGCCGGCAGGAACCACGTATCCCAACCTGGCCGGGGTCCATGGCTCCCATGCCGTTCTGAACGTGACGGAGAACGCAACCCTGACAGCGGTTTGCGACCAGTGCCACAACGGCTTGGGGCTCGGCACCCTTGACCACCTCAACCGGGCTCGGGCCCGTGCCGCATCCGTCCAGGCCGGCCCGGTGGTCTTTGGTTCGTTGGCCAAGACCGGCGGCCTGACTCCGACTTACACCGACGCAACCCAGACCTGCGCCAATACCTACTGCCACGGCAATACCTTGGATAAACCGGCGTCGGCCATCCTGTCGCCATCCTGGACCACACCGTTCCTGACCGGAAATGCCGCCACCGATTGCACCAGATGCCATGGGTATCCGCCCCAGACCACCGCCCATCAGCTTACCACTGGGCCAACAAGCTGCATAAACTGCCACACACACGTCAACAGTACTGGTACCGGATTCACTGACCCGACCAAGCATATCAACGGCGTCATCGATGTCACCGGAGCAACCCATGCCGTGCCCTACTTTACCCATAACACCGTGGCAGCTACAACCTGCCTGGCAGCGAACGGCGGCTGCCACAACACCGGCACGGGCGGCACGGCAGCGGCAAACCAGTATCCGTTGGCCAAGAATGCCAGCACCGGCGCCCCGGATTGCATGTCCTGCCATACCCTGGCCGATCCGCTTTCCACCGGCAACGGCCTGGGCACCTGCAAGTCTTGCCACGGCACCGGCGGCACAGGAACCCTGGCCGCGCCCACCGGCACCAGCTGGCCTAATCTCAAGGGGGTGAGCGTAAATGGAACTCCCACTCATCCCACTCATCATAGTTCAGCTTGCGGCGATTGTCATCCCGGTGTTGACGGGACCGGCAGGACCACCACGAACGCGGCCGGATCAGGGGCGGGTGTGAATCATGGCCCCAACAAGACCATGCTGTCCGGCACCACCCAGACCAATGTCACCAAGACAGTGACCGGTATTGTTCCGGCAGCACCGCGTGGCACCACCTCCTCCTGTACCCACAGCAGTCTGCCCAACAATTCGTGCCATGAAGGACCGGGGCTCCAGGTATGGTATGCCAAATAGCCTGCTGCTCCGGGTATGGCGATAAATAGAACGGGGCCGGACAGATTGCTGTCCGGCCCCGTCGTTTGTACGCCATGTCTTCTCACGATTACCCGATCTTCACCGTCTTGTAGAGGAAGTTCTTGAACTTGAACAGCCGACGCTGCTCCTCGGCCTTGTCGCCGCCCCCCACCGCCTTCAGATAGCGCGCTACCGCCGGGATGGTGCGTCCGGTTATGCTGCGGGCCTTCTCGATCACCAACCGCACGGTTTCCCGCGAGATGTCGTTGCGCGTAAAAGGCTCGTAGACATCGGTCCAGAAGTTGCCGCCGGCCATGATTTTTTCAACAATATCCGCTGCAACCCGCTGGTCCAGGTCGTGGGCTGTCGGCGGCTGATGATTGCTGGCGATGCTGCCCATGCCGGCAATGGCCATGGTAATCGTGTCGGCGCCGATGATGTTGGAACGGCGGAAGAAGAGCGCCCTGAGCAGTATGCTGCGCAGCTCGCGGATGTTGCCCTTGTAGTTGTGCCGCATGAGGATGTCCTTTGCACCCTTGGCCAGCTCCGGCGGCTTGTCGGCTGGCTCGTCACCGCTCCGGTAGGTGCGGTAGAGTTTGCCCAGGAAATGCACCGACAGGTCGGGGATATCCTCGCGCCGCTCATTGAGGGAGGGCAGGCGGATCGACAGCTCTGCCAGCCGGTGATACAGATCTTCGCGGAAACGGCCGGCGGCGATCTCCTCCTGCAGATTCTTGTTGGTGGCGGCTACCAGCAGCACGCGGCTGTAGCGCTCGGTGTTTTCTCCCAGCCGCACAAAACCGCCATTGTCAAGGAACCGCAGGAGTTGCACTTGGGTTTTCGGATCGGCATCGCCGATCTCGTCCAGAAAGACGATACCACCGACGGTTTCCTCCAGGATCCCTCGCCGGTCGGTATAGGCGCCGGTAAAGGCGCCTTTTTTGTGCCCGAACAGTTCCGAATAGGTCAAGTCGCCGGAGTAGGCGGCGATGTTGGTCTTTTTGACCGGAAGTTCGCCGGTGGGGTTGATCTGCTGGCGATAAAACTCGTTAAGCTTGTTGTAAAAGTTGTTGAAAAAGAATTCCTTGCCAGAGCCGGTCTGGCCGGTGACCAGGATGGACGGGAGCCCGATGGTGGCTTCCTGGGGTATGTTGTGGCTCCAGAAGACGATGCGGTTGAAGAGCGGCTGGGAGACGGTGTTGATGAACTCAACCACGGCCTGGGAAGCAGGACTGTTGCCGATGATGTTCCCCAAACGGTAGGAGGAAACATGGGGGTCTTTGTAGGCCACATCGGTGGTCAGGCGGTTGACCTCCCGTTGCAGGCGCTCGATGCGCTGCAGGTCGGAGATGTGCCGGGCGGTCAGGCTGTCGATGATCTGCAGTATGCGTTTGTGCTCCTGGCGGAAGTAGTCGTAGTGCAGCGAATTGAGGCAGATGACGGCGATAACCTCGTCATCGCAGATGACAGGCACTGCGATCTCGCTTTTCAGCAGTTCGCTCATTGAGCGGTGGAATCCCCCGGCCACCTGCTCCTCTTCGACCCTGGCGATGATTTTGGGCTGCTTGGTATGGGCCACATAGCCGGTCAGGCTGCGTTCACTCTGGGGGAGTTCCTTGCCGCCGATCAGGAAGGGGGGGATGTATCTCTTGAGCCACTCCTTGTTCTTGGCGCCGATGATGTTGCCTTGCTCGTCCTCCACCACCAGCCACTTGACCCCGTCCCGTTCACTGACAACGGCGATGCTGCCGGTATCGGCTCCGATCAGCTCCGTAGCCTTGGACAATACCTTGGTCAGGAACGGCTGGAGGCTTTCGGTCCGTTCGTTCAACAGTTCGGTGATCTCGGACAGGACCCGGATTTCCAGGTGCTCGCCGCCCACTTCGCTGATTACCCGCTCAACCATTTCGGCGTGGGTTTGCAACAGCCCCATCTCAAAATCGGTGAAGCGGTAAAGCTCATGGGAAAAATAGTTCAGCAGGCAGATGATACGACGGCTGTCCGGCGCATAGCGGGGTACGACATAAAGCGAGCGCATTGCCATTGATTCGGTCAGGGCGCGTTTTTGCAGGTTGTGTTGGGTCAGGTCGGCGATAAAGAGCGGCTTGAGCAGCCGTTCGTCGGTAATCACCGCTTCGTCGTTCACATATCTGGAGATGAGCGATTTGTCTTTTTGCAGGTCAATGGCGCCCTGTTGCTCGTAAAGAGCCTGGAGTCCGGCGTTTTCCGAATAGCTGGCCAGGATGGCCAGGGAGCCGTTGCCGGCATCGCCGTTCATGGAAGGTACCAGGACAGAGGCCAGCGACAGTTTTTCTATCAACTTTACCGCAGACCTGACCATCATGCCGGCCACTTCGCGGGCCTTTGATTCCTCAAGCCGTCTGGACAATTGTACCTGTTGGTGATAGATGCGGGCCTGGTCCAGGCGGCCGGCCACATGTCCGGCATATTCCGCAAGCTGCGACTTGGCCTGGGCCGCCAGCACCATGCCAGCCTGGTCAAAGTCGATGCAGAGCACTCCGATCGATTTGCCCTGGCTGACCACCGGCATGACGTAACCGGAGCTGAAGCCGTGCTGGTGAGCGAATTCGGCATCGGCCGATCCCTGCGCCTCGTTTTCAATCTTGAAGTCGGCGGCGTACTGGCTGGCAAAGACGCTGGAAACAATGGCCTCGGTCGAAACAATCGGAAACCCTGTCTCATGCATGCTGTCGGCCTGGGGACCGGTGGCATGAACGCAGGAGAGTGCCCCGCGGGTCAGGTCCTCCAGGTAGATCCGCACCCGTTCGCTGCCGGAGAGTTGCATTGCCCCCTCGGCCAGCGCATAGAGCAGCTCGCCCTGGTTTTCCTTGCCAAAGTTGGCGACCTTGGTCCGCAGTAGCGCCAAGCTTGTATCGATAGACATATCACACTCCTGAGTAGCTGGGTTACACTGGAACAGTGTAGTGCCCCGATGGCGGCGAGTCAAGCCGGGATACGGGAAGAGGAGGTGGTTGCGGCGGGGGCTTGGCGGAATGGCATGCTGCTACAAGGCTCCAGCTCGTTTCCATCCGGAAACATCGGATGTGAAACTATAGATTTCCGATTCGGAATGGGGGGGAAAAGCACCCTTTCCGGACGGAAACTAGCTCAGTCCCTTGCGAATCTGGTAGAGGTCTTCCATGTCCAGGCCGTTTTTCTCGTAGTACTCGCGTTCCAGTTCCTCCACGTAGAAACGGTCCAGCCCGGAGTTTTCCAGAAAGTCCTCCCGTAGCCCCACGTTGCGTTCGGAGATGATGTTGGGGAGCAGCGAGTGCAGGTACATGGCCTCTTTCTTGATGGTAAAGATCGTCTCGTTGAAGAGGTGATCCGGAATATCTTCCCTGATGCGTTTCTTGGTTTTCAACTCTTCGGTGACCTCGCGCCGCAGTGCGTCCTGATCCGCCTTGGTGCTGAATTTGGAGTAGAAGTTGCGGATGCGGTCGCGCACATGTTCCAGCAGGATCAGCGAAATGCGTTCTTCGTGGTCGATCTCCATGAGTTGCCGGAGAAGCTCTTCAATGGTCATGCCGCTTTGTTCGACCCCGGCCAATCCGTCCATGAGCGTCTTGACCTTGCGCCGGCCGAACCGTCCCAGGTAGGTATTGGTAAACAGGTCGCGAATGAAGAGTTCGTGGAAACACCCTTCCCGGAGGTTGTCAAAGGCGGCCTTGTGTTCGAGCAGGCCCCGCAGCATCTCTTCGCTGATGCGCACGTTTTCCATGAAAGCCAGCTGGCTGACCATGTTGGAGACGCTGTCGAAACGGTCCAGGTAGGTGATCACATAGGAAAAGCCGTCCAGAAGCGAAGGGTCTGCACCGTCCCTGATCTTCTCGTCACACTCCTTGCTGGCGTCCAGCATCAGTTGGTCAAAGGTATGGTCGCGGTTTTCCATGGCGTTCTTTTTGGCCACGATGAGTTTGAGCATGTCGTCCCGGTCGATATGGCTCTCGATCTGTTTTTCCCGCAGGAAGATCCCTTCCAGCACCTCCCGGGTGGAGGAAAGGTAGTCCTGCTCCTCCAGGTTGATCAGATTGCGCCCCTTCTTGAGCATTTCGTCCAGGGTGTAGAACAGCGCGCCAGGGATCTTGTTGCGTACCGAAAGGGTTTTCAGGCGGGTCAGGCGGGCATTGTCGAGATGGTTGATCTCGTTCTTGGAATTGCAGGCCAAAAGGATGTTGCGGTATTCGTCAACGATCCGCTTGTTGGCGGGATGGCGATACATGACGTCGATGCGGATGCGCTCCTGCTGATAACGGTCGATCTGATAGGTGGCGGCGAGGTTGACCAGGCGTGAGAAATCCTCGTCCGAGATCTTTTTGTTGCGGAAGTAAAGTTTGCGGAACAGGTTGCGGTATTCGCGATGGTGGCGGTTGATGAGCTTGATTACGAATAATTGGGCGGTGTCGTCGGCCAGAAGCGGGAAGATCTCGGAGATAAGCAGGTCGTCCCGCTCCTCGCCGACCGCCTCCGAGCGCTTGATTACCTTGCCGATACGCTTGACCAACTCTTCCTGCTGATTCTTCAACTTCCGGGACAGCAGGTTGGAGTGGACAAAGAAGAAGTAATTGCAGACCGCATTGCCTTCAAAGAAGATATTATCATATGGTTCCGTACCGCTGGTGCTGTCGCTGAAGCGGATCGAATTGCTGTTGTCGTCGGAGTGGGCTCCGTACATGACCAGCCGGTTGATGATCTCCGACTTGGCCAGATCCGAGGGGGGTTGCTCCACACCGAACATGTATTCGCAGAAGTAGCCGCCGTTGCCCTGGTAGCTGATCCCTTCCGGATTAATGATGAATTCGTTGCCGGGCGAAAAGATACGCAGCAGATCCTCATCCTGGACGATATTGAAAAAATATCGCTGATAGGCATCGGTGCCCGCCACCATGACGAAGTACTCGATCTGGTCGCCAGTCTGTCCATGCAGCCTGATGTCCTTGTGCATAGCCTTCTCCCGCGGATCTTGGAGGAGCGGCAAGGTGGCCGCCCACGATTCTGACTCGTTGTTTTTTATAGCAGAAACAAGGCGAAGTGGGTAAAGGTTTTTCCAGCCTTCAAGCAGACAACGCAAGCAGTCATTGATCGGATCGTCTGGCAATATTCTTCGCAATCCCACCTGGCAAAGCGTAAAACATTAATGGTTTCGAGGTGGTTGTGGGACAACCTGTTCCGTGTATTGGCTAAAATCCATTTCTTCCGTTTAATGTGCTTTACACTCATAAATTTGTGGAAGATAATGTATATTCAAACATGGTTATATTGAAATGCCAATCAGGGGACAGCCGGATGTTCAGTCGATATTTGGTTAAAAGGCGGCTTGCCATCGCCATGGGGATATTGGTCGCCACGGTCCCACTGATATGCTTGGTGCTTTTTGTAAAATTCAGTTTGATAAACGATCTTGAAAGGGCTTCGATCCAGCAGCGGGAGACGTTTGCCGTTGCCGCAGCCCAGATACTAGAAGACCGCTTGAAAGGCGAGATCGCCTTTGGCAATGCCTTTGCCTCCCGCCGCTCCTTTCGGAATGCCATTACTACAAACAACATGCCCGAGTTGGAATATCATCTCAGAGACCTGATGGCGCAATCCGATTTACTGGAAAGGGCCTACATCGCCTCTGCGAACGGTACCATGCTGGCGGCCTATCCGCCCGATAATGCGATCATCGGCAAGGATTTTTCACATCGGGACTGGTACAAGGAAACCACCCGCAGGGGACAGCCGTATGTATCGGAATTTTTTCTCAGGGCGGTAATGCCCCAGCGTTATATCTTCACCATCACCGTGCAGATCAAGTCGAATAGGGGGAACAACGCCGGGATCCTGGTCCTGGAACCCAAAAGCGACTACATAAGAAAAGCGCTGGAGGTTGTAAAGACAGGTGGCAGCGGCTTGATCTATGTCGTGGACAAACGGGGGTTTCTTGTCTTCCATCAGCAATGGGCCGTTGACAAACTCCTGGATTATTCCTCCATCCCTGCTGTTGCCAAAGTCATTCATGGCTACTCAGGTGCGGAGACAAGTTTCAACCCCATTATGGGTAAAGAGGCGGTCGCGGCATACCATCCCATTGCGCAAAGCGGCTGGGGGGTGGTTACCGAACAACCCTTGCAGGAAGTTCTCGCCCCAATCAACCATGTTGTAACCGGACTTTACATTTTTGTCGGTGCCATGCTGCTTCTTGCCGGTTACAACGGTTACAAGTGGGCCAGATTGTTGAGCGATTCGCAAAAGACCGCTGAAAAACTCCTGGAGCGCTCCGAGCAACTGGAAGATGCCAATGGCCGTTTGCAGGAACAGTCCCTGAAGCTCGGTACCCAGGCCGAAGAGCTGGAAATGCAGTCCGAAGAGTTGCAGGCGCAAAACGAGGAGCTTCTGGCGCAGGGTGAAGAGCTGGAGATGCAGGCAGAGCAGTTGCAGGGCAGGAACGAAGAGCTGGAAAGCATGAGGAGCATGCTTGCCAGGTACAATGAACAACTGGAAAAGAAGGTTAAGGAACGGACATCTGCCCTTTTAGAGGAGATCAATCATCACAGGAAAACTGAATGGGAGTTGAGGGAAAGCGAGGAGCGCTATCGTTCTCTCATTGATAACATCCACCTGGGAATTGTCCTGATCAGCGAAGATTATCGGATATTGATGGCAAATTCCGCCCAGGGGAAAATATTCGACAAATCTGGGGAGGATATGACTGATAAACTCTGTTTCCAGGAGTTTGAGCAGAGATCCTCCATCTGCCCGCATTGTCCCGGGCAATTGGCATTGCAAACGGGAAAGCCTGCAGCCATGGAACTGGAACTGGTGCGTGACTCGGGAAATAGGTTCGTTGTTCGGATACAAGCGTTTCCGATTATCGGCCAGGATGGCAAAGCCACAAAATTCATCGAAATTGTACAGGATATCACGGAGCAGAGGCAGGCTGCGGAAGAAAAGAAGCTGCTGGAGCAACAACTCCAGCAATCCCAGAAAATGGAAGCAATCGGGGCCATGGCCGGAGGCATAGCGCACGATTTCAACAACATCCTCACCGTGATCATGGGATATGGCCGGATGATGACGATCAGCTCAAGTCTGGATGAGCAGCAAAGGGACAATGTGGAGCAGATCATCGCATCTGCGGAGAAAGCAGCCCAGTTGACCAGCGGCCTCCTGGCCTTCAGCCGCAAGCAGGTCATGGATCCCAAGCCCGCCAACCTCGTCGAAATCGTGCAGCATGTCCAGAAGTTTCTTGGCAGAATTATTGGCGAGGATATCCAGCTGAAGTTGGTTACGAATCAGTCCGTTCTCAGGGTCAATGTCGATAACAGCCAAATCGAGCAGGTGCTGATCAACCTGGTCACCAACGCCCGCGACGCCATGAAAAAGGGAGGGCTTTTGACCATAGAGACAGGTCTCCGGGTGATTGATGGGTCAATCGCCAGGACACGGGATCTGGGCGAGCCCGGGCCCTACGCGGTCATTGCGGTGTCCGACAACGGCATCGGCATGGATGAAGACACCTGCAAAAGGATATTCGAACCGTTCTTTACCACCAAGGAAATGGGGAAGGGGACCGGCCTAGGAATGTCCATCGTGTATGGGATCGTCAAGCAGCACAACGGCTTTATCAATGTCTACAGCGAGCCCGGCAAAGGGACCACCTTCCGGATCTATCTGCCTATTATCGACATCGGGGAGGAACCCGAAGAGACACTTGCGGCCCCGGCAGTACCGAAAGGGGGCACCGAGACCATCCTGGTGGCCGAGGACGAGAGCGATGTGCGGAACCTTGTGGAGGCCGTGCTGACTAAATTCGGCTACCAGGTGATCCTGGCCGTGGATGGGCAGGATGCCATCGACAAATTCGAGACCAACAGGGATAAGATCAAGCTTGTCCTCATGGATGTGGTCATGCCGAGAAAGAGCGGCAAGGAGGCCACCGATGCGATCCGCGGTTTGCAGGCCGATGCCAGGGTGCTATATTCCAGCGGCTATACCAAGGATTTCATTCAAAGCCGGGGAGAGCTGGATAACGAATCCGACCTTATCCTGAAGCCGGTACATCCCATGGAGTTGCTGCGGAAGGTAAGGGAAATGCTTGACAAGTAATTCTCTGTTCAGCAGTTGATAGACTGACTTGCAAAGGCCCCATCCGGCAACGGAGGGGCCTTTTTACAGCTCGAACTCCATGCCGTCATAGGCGAACTCAAACCTATCCGGCAGTTTCGAGTTTTCGGCGTACAACACCTCGTGGGTCAAGTGGGTCAGGATGGTGCGGCGGGGATTCAATTGTTGCGCCGTTGCGATGGCTGTCTCGATATTGAAATGGAAGGGGTGCGGGGTCCAGCGCAGCCCGTCCATTATCAGCAGATCCAGCCCTGCAAGGAGAGGAAGGGAGGCCTCCGGGATGTTGCTGCAATCGGTCAGGTAGGCGAAGTTGCCGATCCGGTAGCCAAGGGAGGTTGACTTTCCGTGTTCCAGCGGGATCGGAATGATCGTCAGGCCGAACAGCTCGAAAGGGGCGGTGATTTCGGTCGGATTCAGGAGCGGGCTATAGCCGGACCCTTTGTATTCCTTGAAGATGTAGCTGAATCCCTTGAACAGGATATCGAAGGTGGCGCTGGAGGCAAAACAGGGGATTATCTCTTTATGAAGGAAGTGGAAGCCGCGCAGGTCATCAATGCCGTTGACATGGTCGGCGTGGGCATGGGTGAACAGCACGGCATCGATTCTGTCAATATTGTGGCGGAGCGCCTGGCGGCGCAGGTCGGTGGAGGTATCGACCAGGATGTTCCTGTTTTCGTGGCGGATGAGGAGCGAGGAGCGGGTGCGCTTGTTTCTTTTGTCATCCGATGAGCAGACCCGGCAGTTGCACCCCACCATGGGCACGCCCGTGGATGTCCCGCTCCCCAGAATTATTACTTTCATGCTGCATCCCTTGATATGTTTTCCTTGTGTAATAGCAGAATTGCCGGATGCAGACAAGGCGGATTTCGGGGATGGGTCATCCCGTGGTCATATCGACCAGCAGCGCCACATTCAGGGCAATGACGATCAGGCTGACGATCCACAGCACCGCAGCACCGAAACGGGTGTTGGCATAACCGCCCATCACCTCCCGGGAGGAGGTCAGCAGGATCAGCGGAATGATGGTGAAAGGGAGTTGCAGGGAGAGGGCGATCTGGCTCCAGAGGATGCCGGTGAAAGGGTTGGCCAGCATCATGATCACGGCCAGGGCGCCGCAAAGCGTGATGATCAGGCCGTTGCGTGAATGGGGATCGGCCATGTCAAACGGTTCCTGATAAATTCCGGCAAAGACGCTGCCGCCGGCCATTGCCGCGGTGACGGATGACGAGAGCCCGGCAAAAAGCAACCCCAGTGCAAAAATGGTGGCCGATATCCGACCGAAGATCGGTTCCAGGGTGAGGGTGACCTGGGGCAGGTCGCTCACGACAATCCCGTTTTTCCAAAACACCGCCGCCGCCATGACGATCATGGCGCTGTTGATGGCCCAGCCGGTGCCCATGCCGACCAGCGTGTCCATGAACTCGTACTTAAGCTGTTTGCGGATGACATCTTCCCCATGGGCGTTCCACTGGCGGCTTTGGATGACCTCGGAATGGAGGAAGATGTTGTGGGGCATGACGACCGCACCGAGCACGCCCATGATGACCGGCAGCGCCCCGGCTGGGAAGGCGGGCATCACCCAGCCTTTGACGGTTTGCCCCCAGGAAACGTTTGCCAGCCAGAGTTCGAAAACAAAGGCCAGGCCGATCAAGGAGACAAACCCCATGATCCACTTTTCCAGGCGTTGGTAGTTTTTCGAGAACAGCATCCAGGCCGAGAACGCCGCTGATATGATGGCTCCGATCACCAGGGGTAATCTGGTCAGCATGTTGAGGCCGATGGCCGCGCCGAGCAGTTCGGCCAAGGCCGTTGAGACACAGGCGGCCATGGCGCTTCCCAACATGAGGATGCGCAACCAGGGCCGGAAGAATTTGGAAGCTGCTTCGGACAGGCACAGTCCGGTGACGATCCCCAGATGGGCGGCATTGTGCTGGACAACAACCAGGATGATGGTGGAGAGGGTCACCACCCAGAGCAGCTTGTAGCCGAACTGGGAGCCTGCCGCCACGTTGGTTACCCAGTTGCCGGGGTCGATAAAGCCGACCGTGACGAAGAAACCGGGGCCGATGTAGCGGAAGAGTTCCAGCGACGCCAGCCTGGAGGCCTGCCGGCCGATGTGGGAGAGCCATTTCATGGTTGCAATCCCTGGATTATGACCGGATCAATCGTTGATATACTGCAGGGCATATTTAACGTAATTCCCGGCCGATTTCTTCAGCCAGGCCACTTCGTCCGGTGTCAGGTCGCGTTTGTACTTGGCGGGCGCCCCCACCCAGAGGGTATAGGGCGGAACTACGGTCCCCTCGGTTACCAGGGCCCTGGCGCCGACCAGTGCGCCTTCGCCGATTACTGCCTTGTCCATCACCATGGCCTGCATGCCGATGAAGCAACCGTTGTTCAAGGTGCAGCCGTGCAGGGTAACGCTATGGCCTATGGTGACGTCATCGCCGATGATCAGGGGCGCGCCCGGGTCGTCGGCGTTCTTTTTGTGGGTGACGTGCAGCATGGTCAGATCCTGCACATTGCTTCTCTTGCCGATGCGGATGAAGTTCACGTCGCCGCGGGCCACGCAGTTGTACCAGATGCTGGACTGTTCACCGATTTCGACTTCGCCGATGATCACGGCGGTCTCCGCTATGAAGGCGGTGGGGTCAATCTTGGGCTGGATGCCCTGAAATGGTCTGATCATGATCTGTCGTTCTCCTGGAGCGGTTGAGTTTGAAGGGGAGTATAAGCATTTGGCCGATGTTTGGCAATCCGGCATTCGAGAATGTCCGTAAATGCGGCTCTCAGGCGCTTTTTGCCGTTTATTTGCTTGTTGACGGGGTGCATATTTGTTATGTTCTACAACTATATTTTTATATCGATAAGGGGATAAGGCACGATGAAATTCACCAAAATGCAGGGCGCCGGCAATGACTATGTGTATGTGAACTGCTTCGAAGAAACGGTTGCAGACCCGCAGCAGGTTGCCATAAAGGTGTCCAATCGCAATTTCGGCATCGGTTCGGACGGATTGATCCTGATCATGCCCTCCGACAAGGCCGATGTGCGGATGCGGATGTTCAACTCCGACGGTTCCGAATCCGAGATGTGCGGCAATGGCATTCGCTGCGTGGCAAAATATGCCTACGATCATGGTATTGTTGCCAAGGATGAGATCACGGCCGAAACCGGCGCCGGCATCCTGACCCTGAAACTGCATCCCGGAAAAGATGGTAAGATAGAAAAGGTGCGTGTCAATATGGGGCCACCGCGGCTCACCAGGGGTGAGATCCCCATGACCGGGGATGGGGAAGCCCGGGTGGTAGCCGAATCCCTTGCCATCCTGGACCGCACCTTCCGGATCACCTGCGCCTCCATGGGAAACCCGCACTGCGTGATCTTTGTGGAGGATGTCGCAAACTTCCCGGTGGCAACCTATGGTCCGCTGATAGAAAACCACGAGCTGTTTCCCCGCCGGACAAACGTGGAGTTTGTCCAGATCATATCGCGTACCGAGATAAGCCAGCGCACCTGGGAACGGGGCGCAGGTGAAACACTGGCTTGCGGCACTGGCTCAAGCGCGGTTACCGCGGCCTGCGTGCTGAACGGCCTGACCGAGCGCAAGCTCCTCAATCACCTGTTGGGCGGCGATCTGGAGATGGAGTGGGCCGATGACGGCAATATCTATATGACCGGTCCGGCAGTAGAGGTTTTTTCCGGAGAAATAGATCTGTAATGTCCTCCCATACTCAAGGAGGGCGGTGAGACTCCATGCAACGTGCCATTAATATCATAAATATCCTGCTGGGGATCGCCATTATAGCGATACTGGCAGCCATGACAGCCGACAGCCTTTCTCTACGCCTCAGTAAATCGTTAATGCCGAAAGGCGGCAAAGAAGCCACCGGCATTGCCCCGGCCATTCAGAGAACCGAGGATCTGATGTATTATGCCCCAATCCTGGCGGACGGACTGTTCGGTAAGGCCACGCAGGGGCAACTTTCACCCATCGTGAACAACCAGGGCACGGCCCAGGCGGCTCCGGCTACAGCGCCATCCGATCTTCTCCTGCTTGGTACTGCGGTCGGCTCTTTCCGTGAAACCTTTGCCCTGGTGCGGAGCAACTCCAAACAGGAAGAGCGTGTCTTCAGGCTGGGCGACATGGTTTTCGACGCCGGGCGCCTGGCGCAGGTCACCCACGAACAGGCCTTTATCGTGGTGAACGGGAAAAAAGTGGAACTGCTGACCCCAATGTCACCGCCGCCAAGTGCCTCGCCGAACCAGCCGGAGCGCCCGGATCAGCGTGCCGGGGTGGCAATTACCAACGTCGGTGCCGGTAATTATGTGATCGACCAGCGTGCGCTTAATTCGGCCCTGGATAACCCGGCCCAGGTCATGACAGACGCCCGCCTGCTGCCGAGCCAGAAGGACGGTAAGATCGAGGGCTTTCGCGCCACCGAGGTGAAACCAAGCGGCATTTTTGCCATGATCGGTATCAAAAACGGCGATGTGCTGTTGCGGCTGAACGATTTCCCCATGGACTCGCCGGACAAGGCGCTGCAGTCGCTTATTGCCCTCAAGGGGCAGAATCAGCTCAAGCTGGATCTGGTCCGGAATGGACAACCCATGACTTTCAATTACGATATACGGTAGTAATTCCCCTCTTTGTAAAATGGGGAGTTTAATAATCTATGGAATCACAAACGTGACAACCTGGAGGCGTTGCTTGAAACGATACCTGATAAGTACTCTTTGCATCCTGCTGCTGGCTGGCAGCTTATTCACCTCTCCGGCTCTGGCCGCCGGCAAGGGGGTGATGCTGAACTTCAACGATGTGGATATTTCCACCATGGTGAAGTTCATCAGCGACCTGACAGGGAAAAACTTCATTCTGGATGATCGCGTCAAGGGCAAGGTTTCGGTCTACTCTCCATCCAAACTGTCAAACGACGAAGCCTACAATGTCTTTGTCTCCGTTCTGGAGTTGAAAGGCTTCACGGTTATTCAGAGCGGCAAGGTGTTGAAGGTCATCCCGACCGCCACCGCAAAGCAGTCCGGTATCAAGTTGCTCAAGGAAGGTGAGACGGCGCCGGTCAACGAAAATTACATCGCCCAGGTGATCAAGCTGGAAAACATCTCGTCCCAGGAGGCGCTCCCCTTCCTGCAACCGCTGGTTTCCAGGGATGGCGGCATCTCCGCATTTGGTCCCGGCAACCTGCTCCTGGTAGTGGATTCGGCCATCAATCTCCGCAAGTTGCAGGATATCCTGCGGGTGATCGATACCGAGAAGATAAGGGAAGGGATCGAGATCATATTTTTGAAAAATGCGGCCGCCGAGAGTACCGCCACGACCATCCGTCAATGGCTTGGCAGCGGCGAGAGCAAGCCCGGTCAACCGGCAACTGCTGCAGGCGGTGGCGGCACCGGCAGCGTGCTGGCCGACCAGCGCCTGAATGCACTGATCGTCTTTGGCAATGAGAGTACCAAGCAGGCTGTCAGGGAATTGGTGGCCAAGCTGGATGTGGCGCCACCCGAGGCAAGCAGCAAGGTCAATGTCTACTATCTGGAGAACGGCGACGCCACCGAGATGGCCAAGGTGCTGGAAGGTGTGGTCAAGGGTATGACCGCTGCGGCCACTGCCGGTGCCCAGGGCACGCCTGCGGCACAGACTTCGCCCTTTGACAGCGGCAAGATCACCATTACTCCGGACAAGACCACCAATTCCCTGGTGATAATGGCTTCTCCCAACGACTATGCCAACCTGGTGCAGGTGATCAAGAAGCTGGACCGCCGCAATAAACAGGTCTTCGTGCAGGTGCTGATTGCCGAGGTATCCCTGGATAAATCGCGGGCCATCGGCATGCAGACCGGAGTACTGGGGGGCTATGTCGCCAATAACTTTGCCGTGGGGGGCTTGTACGACCCATTCGGAACCTTCAGCAACTTGCTCTCCAACACGGCGGTCTCGTCGCTGATATCCAACAACTCCAATTTCAGCCTGGACCAGCCGGCCAACATCGCCGCCGTCCTGCAGGCCCTGGATTCGAACGACCTGCTGAACGTGCTCTCGACCCCCAACATCCTGACCTCTGACAACAAGGAAGCAGAGATCTTTGTCGGTGAAAACGTCCCCTTCCAGGGCTCGTCCACCCTCAGCACCACCGGCACGACCACATCGGTCGAGCGCAAGGATACCGGCATCACCCTGAAGATCAAACCCCAGATCAGCGAGGGCGAGTATATCCGCATGGATATCAGCCAGGAAATATCGGCGGTGAAGAACAGCAAGGGCCAGGCCATTGACCTGGTCACTACCAAGCGCTCGGCCAAGACCAGCATTACGGTTAAGGATAATGAGACGGTCGTGATCGGCGGCCTGATCCAAGACAAGGAAGAGGAAGTTGTCAACAAGGTGCCTTTTCTCGGTGATATTCCCGGCCTGGGCTGGCTCTTCAAGACCAAGTCCAAGGTGCGCAACAAGACCAACCTGATGATCCTGCTCACACCGCGTATTGTCAAGGATGCTGCTGACCTGAACCAGGTGTCCGGCGATCAGCGGGTAAAATTCGGCGAGTCCGCCAAAAAGGTCCAGCCTGTGGATGTGCAGAAGGAGATCACTGGGAAATGAGCACCAGCCTGCCTCAAGAAGAACTGGAAGCCATTGCCCAGCGGCTTGGGATCGCCTGCCAGGCCGAGATCAGCAGCGACGAGATTGATCCAGGTCTGCTCTCCAGGGTGCCGCTGACCTTTGCCAGGGCCCATAGCGTGCTCCCCTTGCGGGAACAGGACGGCAGTATCAGGATCGCCGTTGCCGGGCCGGCCGGCCTGTTGGCGCTGGACGAATTGCGGCTCCTGTTCGGCAAGCCGCTGGAGGCGGTGCTGATTCCCGCGGGGATCATGGGCGACGCCATCAACCACATCTATGCGAGTGTTTCCGGTACTGCCAGCGAGGTGCTCCAGGAATTGGCCGGCGAGGACCTTTCCACCGTGGCCACCGAGTTCAACGATCCGCAGGACCTGTTGGACCTTGGAGACGAGGCCCCGGTGATCAGGCTGCTCAACTCGATCCTTTCCGAGGCGGTCAAGGAACGGGTCAGCGACATCCACATCGAGCCCTACGAGCGGGATCTGCTGGTGCGGTTCCGCATCGACGGCATCCTCTATGAAAAGCTTTCGCCACCCAAGATCATCCAGGACGCCCTGGTATCACGGGTCAAGATCATGGCCGGTCTCAACATCGCCGAAAAGCGCCTGCCCCAGGACGGCCGCATCCGGGTCATAGTTGCCGGCCGCGATGTGGACATCCGCGTCTCCACCATTCCGACCTTTTATGGCGAGCGGGCAGTGTTGCGTCTCCTGGACAAGAAGAAAGGGGTCCTCTCCCTGGCGGATATCGGTCTTGGACAGGAGGGCGTGCGTCTGATGGAGCGCCTGCTGAACCGCACCAGCGGCATTATCCTGGTCACCGGTCCCACCGGCAGCGGTAAATCCACCACCCTTTATGCGGCCCTCAACCGCGTCAATTCCAGCGAAAAAAATATCATTACCATCGAAGACCCCATCGAGTACCAGATCAAGGGGATTGGCCAGATCCAGGTCAACCCCAGGATCGAGCTGACCTTTGCCAGCGGTCTGCGCTCGATTCTGCGCCAGGACCCTGACATCATCATGGTCGGCGAGATCCGTGACGCAGAGACGGCCGAGATCGCCATCCAGGCCAGCTTGACCGGTCACCTGGTGCTATCGACCCTGCACACCAACGATGCGGCCACTGCCGTGACGCGCCTGGTGGACATGGGGATCGAGCCGTTCATGATCGCTTCCTCCCTCTCGGCGGTCATGGCCCAGCGACTGGTGCGGGTGATTTGCCCCCATTGCCGCGAGGAGTACCGGCCAGTTGACCAGTACGCCGGCATTGCCCTGCCGGAGAAGCTCTATCGGGGACGCGGCTGCGACAAGTGTTTCGGTCTGGGCACGATGGGGCGTACCGCCATCTACGAAATAATGCCCGTTGACCAGGAGCTCTGCTCGATGATCATCCGCCGCTGCCATGCCGGCGAGATCAAGGAATATGCCGTCTCCCGCGGCATGAAGACCCTGCGGGACGACGGCCTGGCCAGGGCGGCGGCCGGCATTACCACTATCGAAGAAGTCCTGCGCGTAACCCAGGAAGACGATTATGCCGACGTTCCGCTATAAGGCCTATAATTCCGGCGGGTCGGCGGTTTCGGGAGCAATCGACGCGGACACCGAACGCCAGGCCATGGCGCAACTCAAGGCCAAAGGGCTGTTGCCGCGCGAGCTGCTTGAAGAAGGCGCGCCGGGAACGGCAGCTAAACCGTTTTCATTCCAACGAGGGGTCTCGGCCGCCGACCTGTCGCTGTTCACCCGTCGACTGGCCACGCTGGTGGCGTCGGCGGTGCCGCTGTTCGAGGCAATTGTTTCGCTGCACGAACAGGAGGAAAACGGGTTTCTCAGGCAGGTGTTGGCAAGGGTCCGAGACCGCATCGCAGAAGGGGCCTCGCTTTCGCGCGCATTGGCATCGGAGCCGAAGATCTTTGGCGAAAGCTATGTCAGCATGGTGTCGGCGGGAGAGGCCGGCGGAGCCCTGGATGCCGTTCTGGAGCGCCTGGCCGACTTTCTGGAAGAGCAGGACGAGGTGCGCGGCCGGGTGACGTCGGCCATGGCTTACCCTATCCTGATGATGTTGGTGGGGAGCGGGGTAATGTTGTTCCTACTGACAGTGGTAATCCCCAAGATCGTAGTGATCTTCGAGGACAGCAAGGCCTCCCTGCCCCTGATCACCGTCATCCTGATCAAATTCAGCCATTTTCTGCGGGGGTGGTGGTGGATTCCGGCCGGTTTGGCCGTTGCATCCGTTCCCCTGTATCGCAACGCCATGAAACGCGATTCGATGCGCATGAAACGGGACGAACTGTTGCTGAAAATCCCCCTGGCCGGCGGGATGCTGCAACGGCTTATCCTATCCCGTTTTGCCAGGGTTCTGGGCCTCCTGCTCTCCAGCGGGGTGCCGATCATCCGCGCCCTGGACATAACCTCCGAGGTGGTGGTCAACCGTGTCTACCGCTCGTTCCTGCACGAGGTCATGGAAGAGGTGGCCCAAGGCGGTAGCCTGTCCGGGAGCCTGAAAAAAAGCGCTCTCTTTCCGCCCCTGCTGGTGCACCTGGCAAGCGTGGGCGAAAAAGGGGGCACACTCGAAACAATGCTGATCAAGGCCGGAGTTGCCTACGAACGGGAATTCAGCACCCGTCTCACACGCTTGATGGGTTTGCTTGAGCCGTTGTTGGTACTGGGGATGGGTGTGGCAGTCGGCATCGTGGTCATGGCTGTTTTGCTGCCGATCTTCGAGTTGAACCAGCTGGTCAAGTGATTTGGCAAGAATTTTGTTGTATTCAGCCTGACCCGCCTGCTGCCCAACGTCAGGATAATCGCAATGGTCGCTTGTTTCCGTGAGGAGGGCCGGCTATGGATTTTTTGAAACCTCTGCACAAGTTCACCGTAATACCATCCCTGACCGAAGAACTGGCCGGACTACAGCGCATAGCCTACAATCTCTGGTGGAGTTGGGAGCCGGACGCCATCAACCTGTTCCGGCGCCTGGATGCCGACCTGTGGCAATCCACCCGCCACAACCCGGTGGAGATGCTGGGCATCCTCCAGCAGACGACCCTGGAGGCGCTCAAGGGCGATGAAGGTTATATGGCCCACCTGCAGATGGTGGACGAGAAGCTGACCGAATACCTTCAGGAAAAAACCTGGTTCCAGAAGAAAAGCAGTGCCAAGTCGCACCTGAAGGTGGCCTACTTTTCCATGGAATTCGGCCTGCATGAGTCACTACCCATATATTCCGGGGGGCTTGGCATCCTGGCCGGCGACCATCTCAAATCTGCCAGCGACCTGGGACTGCCTTTGGTCGGGGTCGGTCTGCTTTACCGGCAGGGCTATTTCCGCCAATACCTCAATAACGAGGGGTGGCAGCAGGAGATCTATCCGGAGAACGATTTCTACAACTTGCCGCTGATCATGGAACGTGATGAAAAGGGCAATCCGCTCTCTTTTGTGCTCGAATTCGGCAGCCGCAGGTTCAGCGTGCATATCTGGCGGGTGCAGGTGGGTCGGGTGCCGCTTTACCTGCTGGACACGAACCTGGAGGAAAACCAGTCCGAGGACCGCTTGATCACGGCCCAGCTGTACGGCGGTGACCAGGAAATGCGCATCATGCAGGAGATCCTGCTGGGGATCGGGGGCATCCGCGCACTGCGACTGCTGGGGGTCATCCCCAATGTCTGCCACATGAACGAGGGCCATGCCGCTTTCCTGGCACTGGAGCGCATCCGCCTGCTGATGGAGAAGCGCGGGGTCAATTTCAACGAGGCCCGCGAGATAGTCAGCGCCGGCAATGTCTTTACCACCCACACCCCTGTCGAAGCCGGCATAGACCACTTCCCGCCGGAACTTCTGGATAAATATTTTACCCGTTACTACAAGGCGCTCGGACTGAACCGCGAAGAGTTCCTGGGCCTGGGGCGGCAGAACCCGCGCAATAACCAGGAGTCGTTCTGCATGGCGGTCCTGGCGCTCAAGCTCGCCAGCCACTGCAATGGTGTGAGCCAGCTGCACGGAGAAGTGTCCCGCAAGATGTGGAAGAATCTCTGGCCCGAATTGCCTGAAGAACAGCTGCCGCTTGGTTCCATTACCAATGGGGTCCATACCCGCACCTGGATGTCAAACCACATGGCGAGCCTTCTGGTGCGGTACCTGGGCACCCGCTGGCTGGAGGACCCCACGGACCATAATGTCTGGCGCCGCATTGCACGCATTCCCGATGCGGAGCTGTGGCGCACCCAGTTGAGCGGCCGCGAGCGGCTGGTGGATTTTGCCCGCAAGCGGCTCAAGGTGCAGCTCAAGCAGGTGGGGGCCACCACCAAGGAGATCGCCATTGCCGAGGAAGTTCTCGACCCGGAGGTCCTGACCATCGGTTTTGCCCGCCGTTTCGCCACCTACAAGCGGGGCACCCTGCTGCTGCAGGATCTTGACCGGCTCTCCCGCATCCTCAATAACCCCGAGATGCCGGTTCAGATCATCTTTGCCGGCAAGGCCCACCCCCAAGACAAGGAAGGCAAGGAGTTGATCCGCCAGATTTTGCAGATTTCGCACCAGGAGCGTTTCCGGCATCGCATTGTTTTTATCCAGGATTACGACATGGAGGTGGCCCGGCACCTGGTACAAGGGGTAGATGTATGGCTCAACACCCCGCGCCGGCCCATGGAGGCGAGCGGTACGAGCGGCATGAAGGTTTCTTTCAACGGCGGCCTCAACATGAGCGTGCTGGATGGCTGGTGGTGTGAAGGATATCAGGGCAATAACGGCTGGGCCATCGGCAAGGGCGAGGTCTACGAGGACATCGACTACCAGAACCAGATTGAAGGGCGAGCAACCTATGATCTCCTGGAAAAGGAAATCGTGCCGTTGTTCTACGAGCGTGGCAGCGATGTCATCCCCAGGGCCTGGGTCGCCACCATGAAGGCATCCATGCAGAGCCTCTGTCCCGTATTCTCCACCGACCGCATGGTTCAGGAATACACCAGCCGCTCTTATCTGGTCTCCTATCAGAAGTGGCGCCAATTGGTGGCGGACGATCTGGCAATGGCCCTTGACCTGGCCAGTTGGAAAGGGCGGATCTTCAAATCCTGGCCCCAGGTCCGGATTGAGCTGGCCGAGACCACCGGCAACGATGCGGTCACGGTGGGGAGCAACATCACGATATCGGCCCGTGTGGCTTTGGGCGATATCCCCGTTGACGAAGTGGCGGTGGAGGGCTACTTTGGCGTTCTGGATTCTACCGGCACCATTCAAGGCGGAGAAATAATCCCCCTTGTTTATGCCGATGACCTGGGGAATGGTGCGCACCTGTTCAATGGGCAGATCGAATGCCGTTTCTGCGGCAGGCATGGGTTCATGCTGCGCATCATGCCGAGGCACAAGGTGCTGGGTAATGTGTATGAACCGGGATACCTGGTCTGGGGTTAGCGCCTTGCCCCGCGCATGTCGTAAAACCGCAAACCTGCCAGGCTGTTAGTCTGGCAGGTTTTGAATATTTGGAGCTGATTAAGGATACAAGGTTTTTTCATGGCAATTCCCGGTGACATTCAGCAGCAGGTATACGATCTCCTTTCGCGCGCCTCAAACCTTTCCTTTGTAAGCGCGGAGCAGGAGGGCGGCACCCGTATCAGCCTGACTCCCGGCCAGCGTGTAACGGCCGAGGTGCTGGCGACGCTCCCCAACAACCAGACTCAGGTCAGGATCGGCACGGAGCGATTCAACCTGGAACTGCCCATGCCGGTGCGGACCGGCCAAAACCTGGAGCTGACCTTTGTTTCCGGGGAGCCCCGCTCCACCTTTGCCATCGCCCGCCAGGGGGGCATGACGCCTCCGGTCAGCCTGTCGGATGCCTCGCGTTTGCTGGGCCTTCTTGTGGGGGGCGAACATATCGCAGATCCCGGGCTGCGCTCATCCCTCCAAAGCATTGGCGACCTGTTGCGCCGCTCCTCGGGCGATACCGGCGTGTTGGCCAATCTGATGGACGAGGCGATTACCTATGGGGCCGGCAACCCACGGGAAGGCGGCAAGGCCGCACCGCTCGCGCCGGACGATTCCATGCAACAGCCGCGGGACAAGCAAGGGGCTGCCCTTCTGCAAGGAGGTCGCGCCACGGTTCCGGAACAGTCCCGTTTAGCCGCTTTTGAGGCCAATGCTGCCCGAATCCTCGAAAATATCGCCCGCACCTCCAAGTTTACTCTGGCAGAGGCAGTCAACCAACCGGTGGCGCCTCTGCCACTCCTTCCCGGTGAAGAGGTGGATGCAACCGTACTTGGCACCTTGCCGGGCGGGCGGGTGTTCGTGCAGGTAGCGGGCGCGTCCCTGGAACTGTTGCTCCCACGTGCTGCCCAGGCTGGCGATATCCTGAGACTGACCTACATCTCTTCCCAACCCAAACCGCTCTTTGCCATGTCCCGCGCCATGCCCGATACGAGCTCGGGTGCGCTCAGCGAGGCAGGGCGCTGGCTGAGCGTCCTGGAACACAGCGAAGGTGGGATGTCCGAGCAGCAGGCATATGTGCTGGAAAGGCTGAATACCGTGTTGAAGAGCCTGCCTGCCGACTCCCCGGCATTTACCGCGATCCAGGACGAGGCGATCACCTACCAGACAGTCATGCAGGGGCGGCGGACAACGGAACAGGCGTCCTCCCAGGCGGGAGCGGCCACAATTGCACCGCAACAGGCCATGCTTCAGCAGGGTAACGGCATCGTTTTCAGCGATGACATGGCCAAGTTGCTCCAGGCGCTGATCAAGGGCAACCGGTTGGCACTGCTGGAGGCCCTCAATCAGCAGGCCATGCCCATGGGACTCTTGCCTGGGCAACAGATGAAGGGAGAGGTAATGGCGCTGTTGGGCGGAGGGCGCTTTATTGCCCAGGTTGCCGGACAGGCCTTTGAATTCAGCATGCCGAAAGGCACGAAGCCCGGAGATCTGGTCAACCTTTTCTTTATCACCGACGAACCACATCCCACGTTTCTAATGGCCCGGTTCGGCCGGCCGGGGGATTCCCGTGTCAGCGACACCGGCCGCTGGCTGAGCAGCTTTCTCGGTGCAGCGGCAGAACAGGCATCGGCCCGGGAGACGATGGGCATTCTGCGCACTCTGCTGGCGGAACCGCCGGCCGACGCGGCGCAACTCGGGAAAATGCTCCAGCAGGAGCTACGTGGCAGCGGCCTGTTTTATGAATCGCACCTGGCGAGCTGGTTTGGCGGCGAATATTCCCTGGAGGATATCCTGCGGGAGCCCCAAGGGCGCCTGTCCGATGCCAGTCAGCCGGGGGGCATGTTGAAGGCCGATGCCCAAACAGTGGCCGAGCATCTGCCTGCCATTATGAAAAGCGGGTCCATGGAGCAATTGGAGGCGCTCTTCAAAAAGGCCGGTTCGGCAAGCGCCCACGAGGGGATTGCGGATGCCCGCACCCTGCCGATGGTCAGGGAACAACTTGATGCATTGCAGTCGGGGCAGATCGTCATTCGCGGTGAACTGTTACCTGGCCAGAACCTGGAGTGGCGGGTCAGTGAACGTGAAGCGCGGCGAAACGACCAAGGCGAACAGGAGCGCAGCTGGAATACGGGCTTGAGGCTGGATTTGCCCAGATTGGGAGCGATCAACGCCAAATTGCGGCTGGATGGCACCAGGGTCAGCATAGATATCAGCTCGTCAGAACAAGGTACGGTTGAAGAGCTGGACAGCGGCCGTCCCGCGCTCGTCGAACAGCTGCAGGCCGCCGGACTGTCCCCCGGAGAGATCGGAATACGCCATGAAGCTCCGTAAGGATGACGAGCGCAAGGCAGCGGCCCTCTCCTACAAACAGGGGTACTATGCGCCGGTGGTGGTGGCCAGAGGCCGCGGAGTTACGGCCGAGGCGATCATCGCCTGCGCCCGCGAAGCCGGGGTGTACGTCCATGAATCGCCTGACCTGGTGAATCTGCTGATGCAGGTGGACACCGATCAGTACATCCCGCCCGAACTGTATCGCGCCGTGGCCGAACTGCTGGTTTGGCTGTACCGGATGGAGGAGCAGGGCAAATAATCAATATTGGAGGAAAGATGCAGATCAAATTCGGAACCGACGGCTGGCGGGGGGTTATTGCCCGTGAATTTACCTTTGACAATCTCTCCTTGGTGGCACAGGCCACCATGGATTATCTCAACCGCGACGGCCTGGGTGATAAGGGCTTAGTGATCGGTTACGACCGCCGGTTCCTGTCCCGTGATTTTGCCCGCCGGGTGGCTGAAATCGCTGCTGGTAACGGCATCCGCGTGCGCCTGACCGATGGTTATGCCCCTACTCCGGCGGTTTCCTGGGCCGTTCGCGAAGCCGGCGCTGGCGCCGGGGTGATGATCACCGCCAGCCACAATCCTCCGGAATACAATGGGTTCAAGCTCAAGGAAGCCTTTGGCGGGTCGGCGCGCCCAGCGACAACAAAGATTCTGGAAGAGATCGTAGCCTTTAATATCGCAAATGTCCGCCGCGTGGTCGATTGTCCGTTTGATGAGGCAGCCGGCAAGGGGTTGATCGAGCTGTTCGACCCATGCGAAGGTTATTTCCGCCAGATCGGACGTTATGTGGATCTGGATCTGATTGCCAAGGCAGGCATCCCGGCTGTGGTGGATCCCATGTATGGCGCCGGCAGCGGTTTCATTCCCCGGTTGCTCAAAGGGGTCGCCGAGATTCACAATGACGAGAATCCGTCTTTCGGGGGGCAGGCCCCGGAGCCGATCGGCGAACATCTGGCAGAGTTGTCCGCACTTATCAAGAGCGGCAAGTATCGGGTGGGCCTTGCCTTGGATGGCGATGCCGACCGCATTGGGGCGGTTGACGAGAACGGCGACTTTTTCTCCTCCCATTCGATCTTCACCGTTATCCTGCGGCATCTGATCGAACACAAGCGACTTCGCGGCGGGGTTGTCAAAACTGTTTCCACGACGCGCATGGTTGATCTGCTGGCTGATAAGTATGGTCTGCCGCTTTTTGAAACCCCCATAGGTTTCAAGCATATATGTGAACTGATGTTGGCCGAGGACATCCTGATGGGTGGCGAAGAGTCTGGAGGCCTGGGGGTTAAAGGGCATATCCCCGAGCGGGACGGCATCCTGCTGGGGTTGCTGCTGCTGGAGGCGATCGCGGTACGTGGCAAGGGGCTGCGGCAGTTACTTGATGAAACCATGGAAGAGATCGGGCACTTCCATTATCGTCGCATTGACCGGCGGATCGGGGATATTGAAAAAGAACGGCTGATTGCAACCCTGCGTTCTCAGCCTCCCAGCGAGATCGACGGCCGGCAGGTGGTTTCCACCAATTTCAGCGATGGCTTCAAGTTCATCTTTGAAAATGGTGATTGGTTGTTGATCCGACCTTCGGGTACTGAACCGTTGTTGCGGCTTTATAGCGAAGCCGGTACGCTGCAACAGGTGGAACGCTTGTTGCAAGCAGCCAGGGTAATTGCAGGAGTGTAGACGTAACGGGTCAGGAGAATTGACGGCTGGACTTTCCGGATGGCGATAAAATGTGGTGATTTTTGCTTTAATTATGTTATTAATTGTCATCTCACACAATTACTTAATTCAGTCCTTGCGGACATATGAAAAAGGAGGATTTTATTATGGCGAATATTCTGATTGTTGATGATTCATCCACCATGAGGAAAATCATTTCCCGCTCACTCAGGCAGGCCGGTTTACCGGTTGATGAGATTTTTGAGGCCGGGGACGGCATAGAAGGGTTAAACGTCATCGCGTCCGGAAAGAGTATTAATCTGATCCTGTCCGATATCAACATGCCCAATATGGATGGGCTTGAATTTATCAAGCAAGTCAGGGCCAACGGCAACAGCGTACCCGTCGTCATGATCACTACCGAGGGGGGCGAGGAAATAATCAAGGAAGCCATGTCCAATGGTGCCAGTGACAGCATTAAAAAGCCGTTTACGCCGGATCAGCTCCAGGAGAAGCTGGGGGGGCTCTTATGAGCCTGAATGCCGAGATCGCTGCTTCGGCGTCAATGAATGAGGAGCAGTTGGCAAAGTATGTAATAGACGCCACACGAGAAGTCTTCTCAACAATGGTTATGATGGATCCGGCGGACGATTATCCGATCAAGGAGCCGCTTAATCGGTTCAGATGCAGCATAACCGGCATGGTCGGCTTTGCCGGCACCTATTCCGGGGTCGTCTCCATTCACTGCCCGGTTGCCTTGGCCCTCAAGATTACCTCCAGCATGCTGGGCATGGAATGCGAAGAGGTCAACGAGGATCTTAATGACGCCATCGGCGAGATAGCCAACATGTTAGGCGGCAATGTCAAACAGGTGCTCTCCAAGGGGGGCCTGGATGTCAAGCTTTCGATCCCCACCGTTATCTCCGGTGAGGATTACACCATCAACTCGCTTTCCGACAGTGACTGTGTCGTCATTCCATTCAACATCGATGATGACAGGTTTATCGTTGGCCTGACCCTTAAAAAGGAAGACTAGCGACGCCATCGCATTTGTTTTTAGAAGCGTTTGCGGCACCTAACTGATTCGGAACAAAACCGGAAGACTTTCCCTGATGGATGGATATACCACGTTACATGAGATGCTGGGGGCTGCCCTAAAGCAGGCCGGAGAAGAGAGCGGCATGCTTTTGGGGCAGGAGCTTTCCATTGCCCTCGCTGATTCTCTCTCTACCACTAAAAAGGCCTATTTCGGTGACCTTGATGATGCCTGCTTCGTTATCGGGGTCGAGTCACGGGAAGCTTATGTAGGTCAGTTCTACTTGGTGTTCTCGCTTCGTGACGCCATCGTGATGAGCAGCATCCTGCTGGGTATACCGCCGGCACGAATCCAGGAAAAGAAGCGTTTGTCCATCATTGAGAATGATGATATCGATGCCTTTTCCGAGATTGCCAACATGATCAACGGGTCGTTCAACACCGTTTTTCAGGGTACCCTTACCAATAAAGTCCACCTCAAGCTGCTTGCCCCCAAAAAATTCATACCCGAAATAGACCAGTTAACCGAAGACGAGCCGCTACCTGAAGGCGACTTCCTCATGTTCCGCTCCAAACTGGATATGCCCGGCCAGGAACTGAACCATCTGGATGTTCTCATTCCGGTAGCCTTGGGCAACCAGTTTGACCCGCCAGCCGAAGCGCCGGAGGAGGCATCGGCAGAGGCTGAGGCGGAACCGTCTGTTACCGGAGATGGGGGCACAGCCGATGTTGCCAAAGATGAGGAGGGCCGCGAAAAGGGTGCTCCCGAGGGTGAACAGGAGGCGGCCGGCGCTGATAGCATCGTGGTGTTGGAGGACGATGACAACGAGCGCAAACTGATGGTCGAGGCCGTTGAGTTTACGGGCCTTGAAGTTGTTGAGGGAACGCTTAATGCGGATATCAAGGAGCTTTTTGCCAAGCGGAACGTGCTGTTGGTCATGATCGGCTCACTGGATGCCGATGACCGTGAATTAGCGGTTTGCATAAAGGTCAACGCCATTCGCCAGGACTCGCCACCACCCATCATCATGAGCGCTCAACGCTGGACTCGCACGGCTGTGTTGAAGGCATTGAAATACGGCGCCAGAGACATTGTCATCAAGCCGTGCGGAGACGATGAACTGGCATCCAAAGTGCGCAGATTCTGCAAGTTGCAAGCACAGTGACTTGTTGCTTTCCAATTAAATGGTGTTTTGCATGTGCCATGTGACAACTATGTTCAAAGCGCTTATGAGGCTGCTTATGGCAAAGACCCTGCCGGCTTTTCTGCTGGCAGGGTCTTTATTGGTATTGGCTGCGCCATCTGCCGCACGCGCCACCATCTCCAACCGGGTCTACCAAGTGGACATCCGTCCCAAGCACGATTATACCCACATTACAGTTAAAACGCAGAGCCAACCAAACTACACACTGACATCCCTGCCAGGTAACAGGTTGCGTCTTATCCTGCAGGATACCGATGGTCCATTATTCAAGAAATTCAGGCGGTACTCCGACACCAATATCGGCGGTCTGGTGTTTTCCCGCCGTGGCGAAAGTCTTTTGGTTACATTCAAGGTCGCACCCGGTGTAGGGTGGCGAGAACTCAGTTTTGCCGGTACGAATGCGATTACCCTTGATGTGGGCAAGACATTCAACCCAGGGCCACCACACCTTTTGGTCGCCGGCAGGGAAAAGATCTGGAATGGCGCGGAAAAGCTCGTTCGAGATTTTGACCCGCCACTCAAGACCGAGATACCGTTTCAGCCAACTGATCGGATGATCCTCAAGAACATACTCAGCGAGGGTGACCAGCAGGCCTTTATGGCTGCCGAAGCTGCCTTGTACAAGGGGCGGTTGTCCGAAGCGGAGGAGATATTCACCCAGTTTGCCACACGGCAGACGCCGGCCAGATCGCTGGCCCTTTACCGGCTTGGAGAGACCTTCTACAAGCTGCAGAAGTATCCCCAGGCTCTGGCAGCATTTCGGGATGCAGAGAGGCTGTGGGGCGCTTATCTTAATTTCAATCCCGGCATCACTTTCTACTACGGGGATAGCATTGCCCGCAGCGGAGATTTTGCGGCAGGTCGCACCCTGTTGGTGCATTTGATCGCACAGTTGGCTGATAAGAACTACGCGCCCTCACTGTTGGTTCGTTTGGGAGACATCCTTTACCGCCAGGGGCATGATCAGGAAGCTGTTGCCATTTATCGGACGGTAGCGGAAAACTTCAAAGATAACAAAGCCGGCCAGATGGCTCAACTCAGGTTGGCCGACCGTTCTTTCCTGAGTGTTACCCCCTGGAACTACGGCGGGTTGTGCAAGGTTTACCTTGATATATATGAGCAGGCGGATGACTTCACGATACGTGAAGAAGCCTTTTTCAAGGATGTCTTGCTGGAGTCAATAAACGGTGGGGCGCCAGAGGCGCTACGGCAAGTTGTACTGTTTCAGAAAAAGTTTCCGCGCGGCGTTTATGCTACGGTCTGCCGCAGTATGCGGGAGGTGCTGGCAGCTCAGGTTTACCGGGAAACTGATTGGGATAAGGATTCCGATGGCTTGATCCGCTTTGTTGAAGAGCAGCTGGATTATCTGTCAGGCTGTCTCGAACAGGCCGATTTCCTGCCCAAAGTGGTCAAGGCTTATGATGAATCAAGGCGTCCTATTGAATTGATCAAATTGTTCAGTACGCTATTGGAACGCCAATGGGCGTCATCAAGCGCGCCTTTTTTGTATGAAGAGATTGCTGATAAATCCGACCTGCTGGGTGATACCGCTTTTGCAGAGAAATACTTAAATATCTTTTTGCGCAAATATCCCTCCCATCCGCACGCAAGGCTTGTGATGGAGCGTTTGGGGGGAATTTATTTCTCTGAGAGTAAGTACCAGGAAGTCAAGGACACGCTTCTGTGGTTGCTCAACAAAAAAGAGCGCGCACAGAAGCCGGAAAGTTATTACTATCTTGGCCGCTCTCTTTGGGAGCTGAAAGGATATGCCCAGGCAGCCAAAGCAATGGATCTTTTTCTAGCTGCGGTTGCCAGCTCTGCTGGTGCTGGAGCGGACTTGCTGCCTGACACCTATTATGTTGCCGCTTCGGCACGGGAATCATCAGGAGACCGCAAGGGAGCCCTGATGCTTCTTGATGCGGGCATCAAGAAGCTTGTGAACAGGGGAAACGAGGAGCTCATATACAAGGCTGGTGAAATAAACCTCCTTGATGGCAAAAAACAGCTTGCCCGCGGATACTTTGAGCGGATCGTTAAAAATGGCAAGGATGCCGAGTGGCGCAAGATGGCGCAACAAGCCCTTGATGCCATGTGAATGTTGGCATGTCGGGGAATATGCCATCCACCTTATTATGAATACCGTGTCAATCAAATGACCGAGTCAAAACGCTGACATTGCTTCGTGGCGTGATCGAAGGCTGTAAGGTTGCTGGCATGAGTAAATTTTTTGTATTGTTCTTTGGTTTCCAGCTTGAAAAATGTATTTGCAGGGCAAGTGCCCGGATTGAATCGGTAAACCTACGAAGACGCCCTGGTGCAGCACTTGCCAACTACTGGATATTATACCAATCAACCGTCTGACCACATGGCGGTGAAAAAGGTATATATCTTGCATAATGCTGCGAATATGTAGTGACGTACAGGAGATCAGCTATGCCATTGGAAGGTCTATTTAACACAACGATAAATGTTCTTGGAAAAAGTATCGATCTGCGCGCCAGGAATCAAAACCTGATCGCCTCCAACATTGCCAATGCCGAAACCCCCAACTACATTCCTAAATCACTTGCTTTCGAGGATGAACTGCAGGGAGCGCTTAAAAGTGGCCAAAAAGGAACGCCTGCCATCACAAATCCTCGTCACATTCCTCTGAAAGGCGTGGGCAGCAGTCTCGAATCAGTGACCGGGCGGGTAATCGAAACGCCTGCCAGTACTCCGGGCAAAGATGGTAACGCGGTTGAGCTTGAAGGCGAGATGAGCAAGTTGGCGGAAAACCAGATCATGTACAACGCCTCGGTCCAACTTCTCTCCAGGCAATTTACAGAATTGCGAAGTGCATTGAAAGAGGGCAAATAAATGGATTTCTTTACTTCGATGAATGTGAGCGCCTCGGCCTTGTCGGCTGAACGTACGCGGATGAATCTGATTTCCAGCAATCTGGCCAATGCCAGTACCACACGGACTCCTGAAGGAGGCCCGTACAAGCGCAAGGATGCCGTCTTTGCCGCTACACCGCTGCAGAGCCCATTTACCAGAGCGTTGGACAGGGCTTCCAGCCAAGGGATAAATCAAGTGCAGGTGATGCAGATTGTTGAAGACCAGAATGCGCCGCGGATGCAGTATGATCCGGGTAATCCGGATGCGAATCCGCAAGGGTACGTGGCCATGCCCAATGTGAACGTGATGGAGGAAATGGCTGATATGCTCAGCGCTACACGCAGTTATGAAGCCAATGTTACGGCGGTGCAGTCGGCCAAGAGCATGGCACTCAAGACGCTTGAAATAAGCAAATAGGCATTTTTAATAAATACCGGGATGATTTTGACAAATTAGAGGTGGTTTTCGAGCTTTACTGGCAGGAAATGACTTCATCAACGCACTTGTCCTGTTTAACAGGATTAAGGGGGAAAAGTGGAACTGAATAGTATAGAAAGCGGCCTTGGCATCAACAAGGCTTTCTCTGAAAAAACGGATGCGAAGGCGTCATCACCGGCGGAAGGGGCAGGTAAGTTCTTCAGCGAGCTTATATCCAAGGTGAACGATATGCAGACGCAGTCGGAAAACTCCATCCAGGCACTTGCCAGCGGGGAGAACAAAAACCTCCATGAAGTCATGATCTCCATGGAAAAGGCCAGCATCTCTTTCCAATTCATGTCATCGGTCCGCAACAAAGCTCTTGAGGCCTACCAGGAAGTGATGCGAATGCAGGTTTAAAGCCTGTGGCAGTGTAAAGTCCGCACTGTTTTTTGTTCAAACCTTGCTGAAAGGATGGATTCGACCAAGCAATGCCAGATGGATTAAAAAGACTCATAGAACCTTTCATGGCGTTGTCGCCGGGCAAACGCATGATGATTGCCGGCGTGGCTTTACTGTCGGTGGCAGCATTTGCCATGCTTATATTTGTGGCCAACCGCACAGATTACCGCCCGCTGTTTACCAATCTCACTGTCGAGGATGCCGGGGAGATAGTAAAAAAGCTGAAAGATGCCAAGACCCCGTATCAGATTACCTCTGATGGCAAAGGGATTCTGGTTCCGGCCGACAAGGTCTACGAACTGCGCCTTTCGCTTGCGTCCGATGGACTTCCGCAGGGCGGGGGAGTTGGCTTCGAAATCTTTGACCGCAAGAGTTTCGGCATGACGGAGTTTGTGCAGAAGCTCAATTACCAGAGAGCCCTCCAAGGCGAGCTTTCCCGCACCATTTCCCAACTCAACGGAGTAGAACAGGCTCGTATCCATCTGGTTATCCCGGAAAAGTCACTTTTCAAGGAGAATGAAAAGCCAGCCACCGCCTCGGTCGTGCTGAAGATGAAATCCAATCGTTCCTTGCGTGACAGTGAAGTACAGGGAGTTGTTCACCTGGTGGCTTCAGCTATCGAAGGAATGGACCCTGACCATGTCACGGTACTGGATAGCCGCGGCAAGATTCTCAGTGCCGGCAACGGTTCTTCGGACCCCACCTCCAAAATGACCTCAGCCATGCAGGAAACTCAACGCAGTTACGAGAAAAATCTGGAGGAACGTATCCAGTCGCTGTTGGATCGCATTGTCGGGGCAGGTAAATCCGTGGCGCGGGTGTCTGCGACTTTTGATTTCAAGCAGGTGGAGCGGGTTGAAGAGAAGTTCGACCCTGAGACCATCGCGGTAAGGAGCGAGCAGCGCACGGAAGAGAAGGGGGCGTCCACCACGATGAATGCGGGTGTGCCCGGAGTTCAGACCAATCTGGGACGTAATACACCCGCCGCCGGCAACACCGCTGGTGGTTCCAAAAATGACGAAACCCTAAACTACGAAGTCAGTCGCTCCACCGCCAAAATCATTGAGCCGGTCGGTGCTCTCAGCAAGGTGTCGGTGGCGGTGCTGGTGGACGGCAAGTATGAGCCGCTCGCCGCAGCAAAGGAAGGGCAGGCAGTTAAAGCCAAATATACTCCCAGATCGCCTGACGAGATGCAGAAAATAGAGTCGCTGGTCAAGAGTACGGTCGGTTTCAACACTGAGCGTGGCGACCAGTTGACGGTCCAGAACATTCCTTTCCAGGATACCGACGGGGTCGGAACCGTCGAAACGCCTGCCTGGTGGAGCAGTCCTTTTGCACTCTCTCTGTTCAAGAATCTGCTGATCGGCATGGGGTTCCTGGCGCTTATTTTCTTCATCATTCGTCCATTGTTGAATTCCCTCAAGATCATTCGTCCTCCGGTATTGGAGTCGTTTGAGCCAATCCACGAAGGGGCCGATAAGCTGAGCGCCGCTGAGCGGGCTCAGATTTCGATGCAGATGGCGGAACAGCAAAACCTGATCGAACAGGCCAAGAAAGACCCCTACCAGGTTGCACAGATTCTCCAGAACTGGTTGGGGGAAGATTCCAAGTAATCCAATACATTAAATTTATGCACAGCAGACAGGGAAATCATGACAGGCTCCGATAAGGCCGCCATTCTGCTTCTCTACCTGGGTAACGATGTTACCAGCAAGGTATTCGAGCATTTGGACGACGATGAAATAAAAAAAATCAGTAAGAGCATGGCCAAGCTTGGCCATGTGCCACGAAGCACCATCACCGAGGTGGTAGAGGATTTTACCACGGTGATCAATCCCGAATCCGGCATCTTTTCACAGGGAGATGAATTCGTCCGGAAAATTCTTGAAAAGGCGCTAGGACCTGTCAAGGCAGAGATGCTGATGGAAGAGTTGCAGGCCTCTAGTTATGGCGATCTGGTCGATATCCTTGCAAACATGGATGCCAAGAGTGTTGCCAATTTTCTCTCCCAGGAACATCCCCAGACCATCGCGGTAATCCTGGCAAAGCTCAAATCTAAACAGACCAGCGAGATCATAAGTTTGCTTCCGCCTGAACTGCAGGCCGAGGTCGTCTTGCGCATTGCCGATGTGGAACAGGTCTCTCCCGAAATACTGCAGGAAATCGACGAGGTGATGAAGCGCGAGATCAAGTCCATGGGAGGCGTGGCTCGTTACAAGGTAGGCGGGGTTGAAAAGGTTGTTGACATGTTCAACCATTTCGACCGGAGCAAAGAGAAACAGATCCTTGACAAGCTGGATGTCCTCAGCCCGCCGTTGGCAGAGATCATCCGCAAGCATCTTTTCACTTTTGAAGATGTGTTCAGGCTCGATGACCGCAGTATCCAGTCCATCATGCGCGAGGTCAGCAACGATACCCTGACGCTGGCGATGAAAACTTCTCCTGATGACGTCAAGGACAAGATATTCAAAAACATTTCCAGCCGTGCCGCCGAGATGATCAAGGAAGACCTTGAAGTGATGGGTCCGGTGCGGCTCTCGGATGTCGAGAAGGCCCAGTCGGAGATTATCAAGATCGTCCGCAAGATGGAGGAGGAGGGTAAGATCGTATTGGCCGGCCGTGGAGGGGACGATGTCCTCGTCTAGGATCATCAAGTCAATCCACCTGGAGACGCATGGTCTGAAGGATTTCAGTTTCCGTCCGATCGGCCAGGGTGGAAGTGCCGCGCAAAACGGCACTGCGGAAGGTTTCGTCCCCATGGATATTTTTGACACCTCGGAGATTGGAGGTAGAAATCGTACCCTGCCTAAGGAGCAGGTTGCGGATCAACAGCCTCCCGGTATCGAACTGACCGAGGAGGATCTTGATCAGAGGCTTCGAGAATCTTTTCAGAGCGGTCTACAGGAAGGGAAAAATCTGGCCGAGCGCGGCTTGCTGAATGTCTTCAGATCGCTGCGGAGTGCTGCGGAAGATTTGCATGCTTTGCGGGAAAAGGTCATGCGGGAATCAGAGGACGAGCTGGTAAATCTGATCATGATGGTTGCGCGCAAAGTCATCCTGCGCGAAGTGTCGCAAGACCGACGCATTTTATCCGACGTTGTGGAGGCGGCCATCGCAACTGTTTCCGATCGCGACGAAATAACCATCCGCCTCAACCCGGATGATTACGCTCTGGTCACCACAGGTCGTGAAGAGTATTTGCGCAAAGAACTTGTCACCGACAAGATGCAGCTCAAGGCGGACTCCGCAGTTTTGCCGGGTAGTTGCCTGGTAGATACGGAAATGGGGACAATCAATGCAGGTATCGAGTCGCAATTGGACGAGATTTACCGGCGACTGCTGGAAGAACGCAGTTTGTCCTAAGTGGCCGGCGCCTGGCGCCAAGGAACCACATCATGCCTAACTCGTATATAAATATGGAAAAATATCGTGCCGCGATTGAATCTGCCAAACCAATCAGGCTGCACGGCAAGGTAACCCAGGTGGTGGGCTTGGTTATTGAGGGTTATTGCCCGGACAGCTCGGTTGGCACAATCTGCGAGATCCGGCCCCAGGAGGGCGCCCCGATCCCGGCAGAGGTGGTTGGTTTCCGGAACAACAAAACACTACTCATGCCTTTGGGAGAACTGAGAGGTGTTGGGCTGGACAGCCTGATAACCGTCAGGCGTGATAAAGCCTCCATGGGGGTCGGCCCGCTTCTGTTAGGCCGCGTTATTGATGGCCTTGGCAAGCCCATCGATGACAAAGGGCCGTTGCGGGTAGAGGAGGAATACCCCATCTACGCTGCTCCGGTCAATCCTATGACACGTACTCCCATTCGTAAACCGCTTGATCTCGGGATAAGGAGTATCAACGGGTTATTGACCTGCGGCCAGGGCCAGCGCGTCGGTATAATGGCGGGGTCCGGTGTCGGAAAATCGACTCTACTTGGGATGATTGCCCGATACACCGAAGCGGATGTCAACGTAATCGCGTTAATAGGAGAACGGGGCCGCGAACTGCGTGAGTTCATAGAAAAGGATCTTCAGGAACAGGGGCTGAAAAAATCGGTGGTGGTTGTTGCCACTTCGGATCAGCCGCCGTTGGTGAGGATGCGCGGCGCGTACATTGCCACCACCATTGCGGAGTATTTTCAAAAACAGGGCAAAAAGGTGCTGTTGATGATGGACTCCGCCACCCGTTTTGCCATGGCCATGCGCGAAGTCGGGCTTGCCATTGGCGAGCCGCCTACCACCAAAGGTTATACGCCCTCGGTCTTTGCGGCCTTGCCCAAGCTGTTGGAGCGTACCGGTAACTTTACAGAGGGGAGCATTACCGGACTTTATACGGTTCTGGTGGAAGGGGACGATTTTAACGAGCCGATTTCCGATTCCATGCGCAGCATCTTGGACGGACATATTATCCTGTCGCGGAGCTTGGCAGCCCGAAACATCTATCCTCCTATCGACGTTATGGCCAGCGCCAGCAGGGTCATGAGCGATGTGGCATCAAAGGAACACCAGGAACTGGCGGGCAAATTCAAGGAGACGCTGGCAACCTACCGCCAGTCAGAGGATTTGATTAATATCGGGGCATATAAAGCAGGAAGCAATCCCGGTATAGATTATGCTTTATCCAAGATCAAAGGAATGGATCTTTTTCTCAAACAAGCTGTCCAGGATCCGGTTTCCATGCAAGATGCCCTGCAGGGCTTGAAACAGATTTTTCAGAGTTGACGCGAACGGCCGGTACAAGGAGGTGATCGTACATGGCGAGTAAGCGGTTCGAACTGGAACAGGTACTGAAATACCGCACAGAGGTTGAACGGGTTCGCAAGCAGGAGTTCGTGGTTGCCAAACAGAATCTGGAGCATGCCACAGACCGGCTGGATCAGGAAAAAGCCCAGGTAGATGGCCTTTCCAAGGAATTCTGTGATCGGCACAAGGAACTATGCAATATAGAAGATGTGCGGATATACGCCGATTTTTTTACGCGTAAGCGTGAAGAAATCAAAGAGCAGAAAGAGCGGATAGTCCAACTCGGGCATATCGTGAACGACCGGCGCGAAACACTGTTGGATGCTTCAAAAGACAAAAAAGTACTTGAGTCTCTTAAGGAAAAGAAGGCTCAGGAATTCAGAATTGAAATGGATAAGAAGGAACAATTGTTTATGGATGAGATAGCCGTACAGAAAAAAGGGAAACCATCCCAATGAAGCGGCTCGTGGTCTGCTGTTTTGCTGTTGCGGCCCTTGCCGGCCTCTCTCCGGACAGAGTCCTTACGAAAATTTTGCATGTAACTGCCGGAATCGTTAAGTCGTCGCAGGCTTTTGCCGAAGCAACCAATGGATCAGTGGATATCCAGCCTGGCCAGCAATCGTTGAATGCTTCCCGGGCAGCCCGTGAGGAAAAGGCTATCCAGGATGCCCGCCGTCAGCAGTTGGCTGCAAAAGAGGCGGCAATTGCAGCCAAGGAATTAGAGCTGAAGAAATTGAGCGATAAGCTCGATGCGCAGATGAAATTGCTGGATGATTCCAAAAAACGTCTGGATGAGTCACTCAAGGCCCAAAAAAAGGTGCAGGACGATAAACAAAAGAAGATGATCGGCCTTTTTAAAAAAATGCGCCCTGAACAGGCTGGCCAATTGATGGACAAACTAGATGAAGAGAAAGTGATTTCAATGCTCAATCAACTGGACACCAAGACGGTGATAAAACTGATTCCGTACTTGAAACAGCCCAGGGTGTTGAAGTGGATCAATGAGAATCTAAACGGTGTCTAAGACTTTTATGGACAGTATTACTGTCCATGTCCATAAAAAATCAAAAAAGAAAGGAGGTGAAATCAAATGGATGCAGGACAGATGAATATGACTATGCAGAATCCGGCCGGCTTGGCAGTGCCGGTCAACACATCGGTTCCGGTTGCGGCAACAATGCCGACAGTGGAACAAGCAGGTAGCAATTTTGCCGATGTCCTCAGTGTGCTCTCAACGATGAATCCAGAACAACAACCAACTGGTGCGGCAAAACAGGAAGTTAAGGTTGTGCCGGAAAAGCGCGGGAAGTCCGACTCCTTGAATCAGACGGATGACCCTACTGCCCTCGCGACATCATTACAGGTCTCATTAGGTGCTGGCAGCATGCTAATTCCCATGGCCGCTGTAGACAACCCGAACGAACCGGTAAAGTCAGCGGGAGAAGTACAATCGGTTGTGCTGGTGTCACAGAATGTGGCTTCAGGTATCTGCGAAACACAGAGCAAAGGCGGATTGTTGCAAAACATGGGAAGCGCGGCGGATCAGCTTGGAGGTCCTGGCACTGAGGGGACACCTGCTACAACTGGTATGACAATCCCGCTGCAAGCGAGATCAACAGGTTTAAAAACTGAAATAGTTGTGCAGAATGAGTTTGGCAGGCAGGACGCTGCGGTGAACAAGGCCACAGAGCAAATCCAGGCTCAGGTTGATGGCAAAGTGGTAACCAAGGGTGCGTCTGAAACAGTAAGACCGGCACTTGAGGTGTATTTCCAGGCCTCTCCCCGTCCGGTTGACAGCACAAAGACGGCTGAGGTTCAGCCACAACCAACAGAAACCCTGTCGCAGGTTGGGCAGAAAGTAACGGCAGATGGCTCGCCATCTGCAATATCAGCGGTTGAAACAGCAAACAGTGCTTCTGTTACGGAGCCCCAACCGACAGCAGTTCCGGAACCATCAGTAACCAGGGGTGCATCAGAAGCGGTAAGGCCGGCGCTGGAGGCGTATTTCCAGACCTCCCCCCGTCCGGTTGGCAGCACAAAGACGGCTGAGGTTTCGGCACAATCAACAGAAACCCTGCCGCAGGTTGTGCAGAAAGTATCGGCAGATGGCTTGCCATCGACGGTATCAGCGGTTGAAACAGCAAACAGCGCTTCTGTTACGGAGCGTACGGCGGTATTGACCATGGCGCCTGTCGCGATTTCCGTTGTTCGGCAGGATTTGGCGGCTTCCCCCACCGTTATGCAGGATGCGGCGGTGAACAAAACCACGGAGACTGACCGGCCACAGATCGATATGTCCAGACCGGCAGCAATGCCGGAACCGTCAGTAACCAAGGGTGCATCAGAAGTGGTAAGGCCGGCGCTGGAGGCGTATTTCCAGGCCTCTCCCCGTCCGGTTGACAGCACAAAGACGGCTGAGGTTCAGCCACAACCAACAGAAACCCTGCCGCAGGTTGGGCAGAAAGTAACGGCAGATGGCTCGCCATCGACGGTATCAGCAGTCGGGACGGCAAATAGCGCTTCTGTAACTGAGCGTACAGCGGTTTCCGCAGTGCAGCAGAATTTGACGGCCTCCCCCATCGACACGCAGAATGCGGCGGTGAACAAAACCACGGAGCCGGCCCAAGCCCAAGGCAGCACGGTGCGACAAGCATTGATGGGCGCGACGGCACTCGGTGCACATGCGGTAGAGTCTGGACGTCAGGGCGATACTGGCTCAGCGGATGAGCGCAACCAGAGACAGACGACATCAGTGGTTGCTGGTAAACCAGGAATCACTGGAAATGTTATGGCAGGAGCGGTCAAGGAGGTTGCGTCGGCTGCTTCGGGGGAAAAATTGGCGGGAGACGGAAATAACCAGCCCGACCAAAAGCTGGGCGGGAATGCCAACTTGGCAATACCGCAGCAAGCTAAAGCAGAAAATGCTGCAACCACCGTTAATACACCGGCGCCGGCTACCAGCGATGTAAGGCCGAATTTGTCCGAACATGTTGCCAGACAGGTAACGGAACACCTTGCGGGCCACGAAATCAAAAAAGGCAGCGATCAGATCGTGATCAGACTTACCCCGGAGAATCTGGGAGAATTGAAATTGAACCTGAGAATGGATGGTCAACGCTTGAACGTGGAAATTGTAACCGAAAACCGTGCAGTAAAAGACATGATCTTGCAACACTCTGATTCTCTTAGAGAATCACTTGCCAGACAAAATATCAGTATGGAATCGTTTGATGTAACAACTGGTGGCAATGGTGGCAGTGCAACAGGACGTGGCCAGGACGATTGGCGCGAACTGGCCAGGCAGCGTCAGGACAATGCCTGGATGCCGGCTGGCGGATACCGCATGCCAACCAGCGTTTCCACATCAGATCTTCCGTCATATCTGGCAAAAGCGGCATATTCGATGGTCGATCTCCATTTTTGAAAGCGAGGTGATTTGCGTGGTAAATTCAGTAGGAACAACTACAGCAACAACCGATACGACTGCGGCCGACGCGGCAATGAAAAAGTCCACCGGTCTGAATAAGGACGACTTTCTCAAGCTGTTCATAGCACAGTTGCAAAACCAGGATCCGCTATCGCCGCAAGACCCGACCCAGTTTCTCGGCCAACTTGCCCAACTTACCCAGGTGGAACAGGCCTATAATACCAACACCACTTTGCAGAGCCTGTTGGACGCGCAAAACAACTCCACAACAATGACCTCGGTGTCATTCATCGGGAAAGACATCAAGGCAAACGGCAATCTGGCACCCTTTGATGGGACAAACCCAGCGGCCCTGCAATTCAATTTTTCGGTGCCGACATCTTCTGGTACTGTTGCCATCTCCGATGCATCCGGTCAAGTTGTCAGGACCGCAACATTGGGGGCACAGGCGGCCGGTGATACCACCTTTTCCTGGGATGGCCGCGACAACAACGGCACACTGCTCCCTGCCGGGGCGTATAGCTTCAGCGTAACCGGAACATCGGCCAGTGGTTCTGCCGTAGCGGCAACAACCTACACAGCCGGTCGTGTGGATGGGGTTTCGCTTGTCAATGGCACACCATCACTGACTATTGGTGCCGCAACGGTTTCAATGGCGGATGTTATCAACGTAAAGGGGGTGTAATGCAGCAATGATCGACCAGATTTTGTTTCCAAATCCAGTCCAACCAGGCAAAACAGAACGGTCGCAACCGCAGAAACCGGCAACTGGCCAAGTTACGGACTCACCCTTTGCCAAGGTGCTGGACGCCAAACTCCCCTCTCAAGGGTTGAAATTTTCACAACATGCCCAGGACAGGCTCTCTGCCCGTAACATCAGCCTTTCTCCAGCCGATCTTGTCAAGCTTGAAGGTGCGGTTGACAATGTTGCAAAGAAAGGCGGCAAGGAATCACTGGTCATGATGGGCGACGCCGCGTTGGTGGTAAGTATCAAGAACCGCACTGTGGTGACCGCCATGGACAAGACACAGATGCAGGGCAATGTTTTCACCAATATTGATTCAGCAGTAATTTTATAATCCTGATTACAGGGCTGGTCCTCCGAGAGGAAGCCCTCGAAACGCCGACCGATTGACGCGTTTCACCAAAACTAACTTTCTCGAACACAAGGAGAACACTATGAGTATTACATCCGCAATGTTTACAGGCGTGAGCGGTCTTTTGGCCAATGCAGAAGGTATCAGCGTAATCGGCAACAACCTGTCCAACGTCAATACCATTGGCTTCAAGGATTCCCGCATGCTCTTTTCCGACATGCTTTCCACTTCGATCGGCAACAATTCCCAGATCGGCCACGGCGTGCAGATCCAGAAAGTTGACAATCTCTTTGCATCAGGCTCATTTGAAAGCACAACCAACTCCACGGATGTGGCTATTCAGGGTGATGGGTTTTTCGTGCTGACCAGTCCTTCCAACACCGCGGTTCCGGTGGCGGCAACCGACGCCTATTATACACGTGCCGGTTCTTTTAGACTCGACAGCACCGGATTGGGCCTCGTCAATCCGGACGGTTATAAGGTGCTTGATACCGCAGGCAATCCGATAGTTTTTGCGGCTACGGATGGTGGAACGCAAAACTTCCAAAAGGTAGTGGGCATAGATTCAACGGGCTCCATCTCCCTTCTGTATACCGATCCGGCAACTGGCGCTTCCTCGACGCTCTACTACGCCGGTGCAGGGGCGACCCCTGTCGTGGCCGATACTACAGGCGCGACTTATGTCAAGATTGCCGAGGCGAACGTGCCCAATCCCCAAGGGATGCTCAAGCAGGGAGGGACGTTGTACAAGCTGACCGCAGAGTCAGGAACCCCGGTCGCACCGGCAACCGGCCTTTACAAAAGCGCCGACGGTACCAGCGAAAAAATGCTCTCAAACAATCTGGAACTGAGCAATGTCGATATGGCAACCGAATTTGTGAACATGATCACCACCCAGCGGGCCTATTCCGCCAACTCCAAGACCATTACCACTGCCGACGAGATGACGCAGGAAGTGCTTAACCTGAAGCGCTGATAAATTGAAAAGTTAGCAAAAACGCAACAAAACCCCCTCTCCCACTGGGAGAGGGGGCGTATATTATGGTTGTGAACGTGTAATCAGAAATTCATCATGCTGCAATTCCGCAACCTTACTGGCCATCTCTACTTCGATGCCATCTAAGACGCTTGAAGTGAGAAGGTCTTAAGGTTTTCGTATACTTAATATCCTCGTTCCGTTGTCATACAGTACCTGCCCAGGGTATCAGGAGAGTCCATATGTCCTCACGAAAAGCTTATAAATGGTTTGCGCGAACAATGCTGGTGTTCTCAGCCCTTCTATTCTGGTTGACCGGTGCTGTGATTGCCTCCGCGGCCACAGGCGATCCGCTTGCCGTATGGCAATGGAAGAATCCGCTTCCCCAGGGAAACCAGATCAATGGGCTTGCCTATGGCAACAACCTGTTCGTGGCCGTGGGTGATACCGGCACCATCCTGACTTCTGCCGACGGCGCCTCCTGGACCACTGTTCCCATTACAAACATCAAGACAGCGGCTGGTGTCCAGGTTGTCCCCACAGACACCAAAACCGGTGCCTATTGGCTGAACCTGAAAGAGGTCACCTATGGCAACGGCCTGTTCGTGGCCGTGGGCGATGCCGGGGCTACCCTGAGCACGATTCTCACCTCCACCGACGGCAGCAACTGGACGCTGCAAGCGGATATCAAGGATGCAACCGGCAAGAGCCTGGTCAAGAATCTAAAGTCGGTTGTCTGCGGTACCGGGCCTACCGGGCCGAGCAACCCGAATATCTTTTATGGCGTTGGTGTGGGAGGCACGGTGCTCTCCTCGACCAACGGGACCACCTGGCGCAGCCTGGCGGTCAGCCCCACAACCCAAGACCTGATGGCGATTACGTATGCCAACAACACCTTCGTTGGTGTCGGCAACGGCGGTACCATCATCACTCTCCTCAACAACGGCAACTGGCGCACCATCACATCAGGGACGGCAACCCTGAACGCAGTGGCTGCGGCCGCTGATCTTTTTATTGCAGCCGGCAATAACGGCATAATCAAGACATCTCCTGACGGCATCACCTGGACAGACCGGGTTTCGGGAGTGGCGGACAACCTGAATGCCGTATCACACGACGGGGCAGCTACGTTTGTCGTTGCGGGCAGTAATGGTGTCGTTCTGCGCTCCACAGACGGAATCACTTGGACCACGCCCGCTTCCGGCAGTGCTGTCTCGTTGCAGGCCAGTGTCCACGGGGTCGATTTGGGCGGTAATGAAGTTTTCCTTGCTGCCGGAGACAACGGCACGATACTCCTCTCTGCCGACGGTACGGTCTGGAGCGCCGCCTCTTCCAGCCAAACCGCCAACATTACCGGTTTTGCCAAAGGCTTGGCGGGTTATGTGGCAACAACGGATTCCGGCCGCATCTTTACGTCTCCTACGGCTGCGGTCTGGACAGAGGTATTGCCGGCGCCGGCAACGGTAAAACTGAACGGGGTTGCCTACAATGAAGGGAAAGGTTTTGCCGCTGTTGGTGATGGCGGCACCTACATGCAGTCCTACAACGGAACGCTCTGGTCAGTTCCGGAAACGATATCCGGCAATACGACTCTGAATGCCGTGACCTGGGATAGCCTGGGCTCCCGGTTTGTGGCGGTGGGCGATGGCGGCAGCGTGTTTACGTCCGCGGATGGGTTGGTCTGGGTGCAGGATTCGACCCAAACAGCCACCACCAACAATCTTTTGGCGCTAACCTTGGGAGACAACGCCCTGATTGCCGTCGGCAAGGGGGGGAGCATCATATATTCCACCTATGATGCCACGGCCGGCAGCTGGAGTGCCTGGAAGAGCGCGGCCTCCGGCAGCACCAAGGACCTATTGGGGGTGACGATGAGCCATGATGCCGGCGGCAACGTGATCTATGTCGCCGTCGGGGCCGTCGGGACCATCGTGACCACCGCACCCGCGACCCCGGTCGACCTGAGCAAATGGAGTGCCGCCAAGACGATCCCGGCGAATTACAAGACTGCCAACTTTGCGGCAGTCACTGCCGATACCGGCAATTTCGGGACGTTTGCGGTTGTCGGGGACTTGGGAACCATTCTTACTTCGAACGACGGATCAACCTGGGTGGAGCGGTATCCGCGGGCTACTGCCAACCTGAATGCCATCACCTATATCGACCGGCAATACCTGGCCGGGGGCGACAACGGGACTCTGCTGGCTTCAGACCTACTTGACGTCAGCCTGCACGTAACGCCGTCATCCTACAACTTCGGCTTTGTGCCGGCCTCCCAGACATCCACCCCGGTAACCTTCACCATTTCCAACAATGGTTTCAACAGTGTGGCGCTGCAATCCGTAACCCTTGCGGATGGGGTCGGGAGCCATTTCGAGCTGACAGAGCCTAGCTGCGGTACGCCGGCCACAATTGCCTCCGGCGGGACCTGCACGTTTACAGCGAATCTCAGCCACCTGGCAGCAACGGCGACCGACACGATCATCGTCACCCCTGCCACTCCCGTCGTTGCACCGATTTCTGTGCCCGTGACCGCCTACGGCGGGATTTATGTCTTTCCCAGCGTCAGCCCGGGAGGGACCATCTCCTCGGCCGACGGCATAACCCCCACGACGATCAACGGCGCCAGCGCCTTTCCGGTACAGATCGTCACGACCCCCTCCTTCCTGATTACCCCCGACTCCGGTTACCACATCCAGGAAGTCTGGGTCAACGGCGCCTCGATCGGTAAAGTTGCAAAATATACGTTTGATCCGATCAGCGGTTTGGGGCAGCCTTACACCATCAAGGCCCAATTCTCCAACACTCCCTATACCGTCTCAGTGGCCACCACTCCTGCCGGCGGCGGGGTGGTGGCCCCCGGTACAACGACGGTCAACTACGGTGTCACCCAATCATTCTCCATTACACCCAACATCGGGTGGGATGTGGATACCATTAAAGTTGACGGCCTTGGGGTGGCTGCTACCAATCTCTACTCTTTCCTGGCCGTTGCCGCGAACCACACTTTGGACGTGGCGTTCAAGAAATTGCAGAACACCGTGACTACGACGGTCAACACCAATGGTGTTACCGTTGCAACTGGGGGCAGTATTACTGCGGGATCGATTACCCCGGCAGGAGCCTGCTCCTCGATTACTGCTGCCGCCGTGACCACATATACCTGTAACTATGATGCCGGCGTCCCCTTTACCATCATACCGAAAAACGGCTATCGGCTGCTTGATGTGATTGTGGATGGCAGTTCACTGGGAGCGGTCAACAGCTACACCCTGTCGCCGATCAGGGAACAGCATACGATTATGGCGAAGTTCACCAACCAGTGGGCAATCACGGTCAGCAACGACGGCAACGGCAAGGTTTCGCCCACCCCGACCTATAATGCCGCCACCGGCACCTACCAAGTCCCGGTGACCGAAGGTGGCTCCCAGACCTTCACCTTTACTCCAAATACCGGTTACGTGGTACGGGATGTGAAGTTTGATGGAGAGAGCATCGGTAATGTAGCCAGCTATACCGCTACCAATGTCACTACCAATCACACCTTGGATGTGACCTTCTGGCCCAAGACCTTCAGTATCACGCAAAGCCAGACCGCGAACGGGACAGTGACCGATGACACAGGGGGCACGGCCATGGTAACCGCCAATTACGGCGACACCAAGATCTTTAAAATCCAGGCTACTGCCGGCTTCGAGATCCTTGACGTACTGGTCGACGGCGTATCGGTGGGACCGGTGGCCACCTACGTCTTTACCAACGTGACGGCGGATCACAATATCAGCGCCGTGTTCCGTGCCGAACCGGTCATCATGAACCTGAGCATCGCCGGCGGTGCCCAGATCGGCTCCCTTGACTTCAGCTTTACGCTGCCAGTGGGGGCTTTGGCCCAGAAAAATCCGAAGACCACAGCGCCATTAAATGAGATTGATCCTGCGACCATTTCGGTTGTCGGAGTGGCAGTCGCATCCGGCGCCACTACGATCAATGACGCCTCGTTCGATCCCACTACCCGGGTGGTGCGCATTGCCCTTGCCAATGCCAGTGGTTTTTCCGCAAACGGTGCGTTCTTGAAGTTACGGGTGTTTACGCCCACTGCAATAACCACGGTGGCCCCGTTCACTATCAACCAGGCGACCACCCCGGGTGGCTCAGCCGTAGCCGGGGTGACGCTCAGCGATACATACACCCAATTGCCTCACACGACTGCTTTGCCGGCAGGGGGCCTGTACAACACGGCCCAGTCGGTGATCTTGAGCACGACGGCAGGAGCGACCATCTATTATACGCTCGACAACAAGACGCCGACTACCTCTTCGGCAAAATACACCAGCGCCAAGGCCATCAGTGCCAATACCACCCTCAAATACATTGGTGTAGACGCCTCCGGCAACCAGGAGAGCGTGCGTCAGGAAAATTATGTCTTTGACAAGATTGCGCCCACGGCAGTGCTGTTCCAGACCCCGGCCCTGACAACCAACAGTGCTTCAGCCTCGGTAATAGTAGGTGGAACGGATATCGTCAGCTACAAATACCAGCTCGATGGGGTTCCCACGGATATAACCACGGCAACGGAAACTCCAATTGCCACGCCCATAGCCTTGACCGCGCTTCTTGACGGCGGTCATATCCTGAATGTGATCGGCAAAGACAGTGCCGGTAACTGGCAGGATGGCAAAAAGCCGACCGGTTGGTCCTGGACGGTCAAGACCACCATGCCGGCCACTACGGCAGCGCCGGCCGGGGGGGTCTATCACGCCGACCAGGCCGTAACCCTGACCTGTACCGATGCAACCGCCAAGATCTACTACACCCTGGATGGCACGGACCCCGGCATCAATTCGCTGCTCTACGCGGCGCCGATACCTATCGTCAAGGATACGACCATCAAATTCAAAGCCATAGATGATGCCGGGAACAACGAGCCGATCCGGACCGCAGCCTATACCCTGCTCAAACTGACCATCACCCCCCTGCTGACGCCGACAACCATTACGCCGACCAGCGTTTCCGGAACGGTCAGCTCCAATCCCCCGCCGCCGGCCGTAAACAGCACCCAGGTAACGGTGACGATTACCGATAAAAACGGTTCTGCCATCGCCACCAACCTCCCTGCTGTTATCGACACGTCGGCCGGCACCAACATGAACAAGTGGAGTTGCGATCTGTCCAGCGTCACGCTCCAGGATGGTATGAACACCGTAGTCGCTACTGCAACTTACGGAGCCAATACCTATTCCCAGGCGGCAACCGCCAAGTTTGGGGTGTGCAATAAGGGTGGCGACCTTTCCGGCAACTGGTCTCTGGGGATCGAGGATGTTATGTCGGTGCTGCGCATTGCAATCGGTTTGGTGCCTTCCAGCGCTGCGGCTGTCACCTGTGCCGATGTATATCCGCTCGACGTATCTGGCAACCCCGTCGGCGATGGGGGAATCGATGTGCGTGATGCCCTGCTGTTGCTCAGGAAGGTTGTGACCGGAGCTTGGCAATGATGGCTGGCCTCAAGACAACCCGCCTGTTGTGTGTCGTATCTGTATCTGTCTTGCTGATGCCGTGGTACGCCGCTGTCTGCACCGCCGCTACGGTCAGCCTGCCCCAAAGCGGCCAGACTACCTGTTATGATGGTGCCGGCAATTCTATTCCCTGCAGTGCTACCGGCCAGGATGGTGAGCTCAAACCGGGGGCAGCATGGCCGTCACTCCGTTTTGCCGGTAACGGTGACAGTACGGTCACTGATGCCCTGACCGGACTGACCTGGACCCAGGATGCCAATGGGCCGGGGCCGGCTGCTTGCGGAGGCGGGCAGCAGCTGTCCTGGGGCAGTGCGCTGACATATATCAGATGCTTGAACAACAACAGCTACTTGGGTAAAAGCGACTGGCGCCTCCCCAACATTTTCGAACTGAATTCCCTTGTCAACTCCGGGAAGAACTCCATGTCGACTTGGCTCAACACTGCCGGCGCCGATGCCCCGGGTTTCAGTAATGTGCAGAACGGGTTATACCTTAGTTCCACCAGCGGCCCACAACTTTTCGGGACGCGCACGGCATACGGCGTCAACATGGCGGCCGGGATCGAAACCCATTCATACAGCTTTGCCGGGTTTGTCTGGCCGGTCCGGGGTGGGGGGGGCAGTGGTATTGCCCAGCCTCCACAGACAGGCCAGCAGTATTGTTATGATCCCGTTACCAGTGTGGAGACATCGTGCACCGGCACCGGTCAGGACGGCGAACTCAGGTCCGGGGTGGCACTTCCGGTGCCGCGTTTTACCGCTGATACCGCCACCATCACCGACAACCTGACCGGGTTACAGTGGCTGAAAGACGGCGCCAACCAGAGCTATGGGACCTGCGGCAAGGACGCCATGGACTGGCAGGACTCCCTTGCCTTGGTGAGCTGCCTCAACCAGCAGAAGTTCCTGGGACATGCCGACTGGAGAATGCCGGCAATCACGGAGCTGTTGTCGCTGTTCAATCCCGGAACCGATGACGTTGCCGGCTGGCTCACCGCCGCTGGATTCAGCTTGAATGTGAACGGTGTGGGGTACTGGAGCTCCACGACTGCCCTCGCAGCTTCCCCCATCAATGCCAAAACAGTCAATTATTCCCTGCTGGGGGTCTTTTCCCAACCCGAGGAGGCCAAGTCGGAACTGAATTTTCTCCTGCCGGTGCGGACCGCCGAAAGCAGTGGCCAGATACCTGGTATCCCGAACCAGTTTAGTTTCACTGCCATCATCAATGTTCCTCTGGCCACCACCATTGTCTCCGAGCCCATTACCATCGGCGGCCTGACCGGAACCTCATCGGTGACGGTCAGCAATGGTGAGTTCACCCTGGACAGCGGCGCAACATGGTTCAAGGCAACCGATACCGGCAAGACCGTCAGCAACGGCCAGCAGGTTGCCGTACGTCACAATTCGGCGGCTGCGTATAATTCACAGACCACGACCACCCTTACGGTGGGTGGCGTATCTGGCACCTTTACCAGTACCACCGTGTCCAAGGCCAGGAGCATGGGAGATGTGTTGGGGGATGGAAGCGTTGCCGTAACGGACGCCCTGCTCACCCTTAAGAGCGTGGTCGGCATCCAGCCGTTGACGCCGGAACAACGGTTGTGGGCGGATATGAACCATGATGGGCAGATTAATATTGCCGATGCCATCCTGATACTGGCTAAGGCGGTTAACCTGTAATTTCCTGTTGGGGAGATATATGAAAAATAGTGTCAAAGGGCTGGGCTTGATCTGCTTGCTGTTCGTGTGCCTTTTGGCAACCGGATGCGGCGGTGGCGGCGGGAGCAGTAGCGGGTCTTCGCCGCCGAACCCGCAACCGCCGGCTGCAACAAAGGCGGTTGTCAGCTATTCGGTCATAAATTCCGGCGGCAGCCCGCTGGCCGGTATTCAGTTCAGCGCGTATTTGCCGTCCGGGACCACGGTAACCACAACAGCCGGGACAAATCAGATTGCCACAACAAATCTTGTTGCGGGATCAGCCCTGTCTGGGTTACAAGTACAAGTCTTTGGCAGTTACTCTGCCCCTTTGCACAAGGTGAAGCTTGGTATTCTACCTACTAATGCGGCTTCATTGATCAGTGGTTTCTCTGGTGGTGAATTGCTGAAGTTGACCTGTAATCTTACGGACACGTCGCTGTCGCAGTCGGATTTTACCGGAGCCAATGGTGGCCATCCGGTGCCGCAGTCCGAAATTTTCGGCTATGCATATGATACTGTCAACAAAACAACAGTGGATTTGAATAGCTTTCTGACGCCGTCGTTAGCGGTGACTCTGAACTAATAGTTCGGTGGAAGAATCAAAATTTATGCGTTTACTAGTGGAGGAAACCTATGGCCAAGGACGAACAGGCACCTGCTGAAACCGAAGGCGGGGGCGGTAACAAAAAAAAGTTCATCATAATCGGGGCTGCCGTGGCAGTGGCTGTGATACTGGGTTTGGTGGTCTTCATGGTGATGGGCAAGGGTGACAAGAAGGGTGCCAAAAAAGAGGGTGGAGAGGCTCAAACCGAGACTAAAGCTGAGGGTGGAGCCAAGGAAGGCGCAAAGGAGGGCAGTAAGGAAGGCGCTAGCAATATCTATCCTTTGGAGCCCTTCATAGTCAATATTTATGATGGCCAGGAGTTACGCTATCTGAAGGTCAAGGTTGAGATGGAAATGGCCACCCCAGCTCTCAAGAGCGAAGTGGATGCCCGTTTGGCGCCGATCAGGGATGCAGTCCTGGTATTGTTGAGCACGAAGACCTTGCAGGATATTCAGGATGTTCAAGGCAAAAACCAACTGAAAGACGAGATATTGACCGCTGTGAACAAACAGATCACAACCGGCAAGGTAACCAAGATTTACTTCACCGATTTCGTGGTTCAATAAGAGCATATTCAGGGCTATATGGAAAAGATCCTTACAAAAGCCGAGATAGAGGCCCTCCTGAATGCCGTTTTTGACGGTCGGATAGAGCCTGAGAAAGAACTGGCAAAAGCCGATGGGAGTGCTGTTGCCTACGATCTTTTCAATTCCGAGGCCCACAAGGGATTCGTTCCCAACCTGGATATCATTTACGACAGCTTCATCCGTTATAACCGCGCAAATCTTTCCAATCGCCTGCGCAAGGTGGTTGATATCAAAAAAATAGGTGCCCGCTCCTATAAATTTGATGATTTTCTCCAGACATTGCCTTCGCCTGTCTGCATGGCAATCTTCAAAATAGAGCCGCTAAAAGGGGCGGCCTTGATCTCCTTTGACAGCACTTTGGTGCTCGCCCTGGTTGACAGCCTGCTCGGCGGCACTGGTTCATCGAAAATTTCTTCGGTCAACCGGATGTTTACCTCCATTGAGTTGCGTCTGATGGAGAAGATTGTCAAAGACATCCTCTTGGATCTGGAAAAGGCATGGGCGCCGCTTTATGCTACCAAGATGAATCTGTTGCGCATGGAGATGAATCCACGTCTGGTCAATATCGTTCCACCCGAGTACCAGATCGTTACCATGTCCCTCAAAATTCAGATTGAGGATGTGTCCGGCAATATGGTCTTCGCGGTTCCTTTCATGACCATTGATCCGATACGTGACAAGCTCAAGACAGGGATGCAGTTCGACCTGATGGCGATTGATCCCCAGTGGTCCATCCGCTTGTCATCGGGAATCCACGAAGCGCCAGTTAATATTTCGGTCGAGATGGGTAATGCCTCCATTACCCTGCGGGAACTCCTGGAACTGGCGCCTAACGATACCATAATGCTCGATAAGCCATGCTCGAGCGAGCTCGTAATCAAGATGGAAGGTGTCCCGAAATATCTGGGTGTTCCGGGAATCCGTCACGGCAACAAGGCTGTGCAGATCAACAAGATAATCGGCAGAGGGGGCGACAGTGACTGAAAAGATTGAAGCGACCGAAATGGATCATGACAGGAAGAACCTTGATTTTATACTTGATATCCCCTTGCAGGTGACTGTGGAGTTGGGGAGGACAAAGTTGCTTGTTAAAGATATACTGCAGTTGAATCAGGGGGCTGTCGTTGAGTTGACCAAACTGGCCGGGGAGCCTTTGGATATCTTTGTAAACTCGAAGCTGGTGGCACGCGGAGAAGCGGTTGTGGTTAATGAGAAATTCGGCGTGCGCCTGGTGGATATTGTCAGCCCCAATGAAAGGGTGGAGAAGATTCTGTGAAGGGTGCTGCAGCGACCCTGATTCTTTGCCTGCCCACCCTTGCCCGCGCCGAAAGTACTACCAGCCAGGATTTCAGTTTCTTTTCCAGTTTCCTTCAGATGATTGCCGCCTTGGCCGTAGTGATCGGGTTAATACTGCTGACCAGGCATTTTTCCGGCAAACTCATGGGCACGTCTCCTGCGGCCGGTTTTGCTGCCAAACACATTCGAGTGGTGGAAACACGATACCTGGCGCCCAAAAAGGCCCTTGTTCTGGTCGAGGTGGGGGGGGAGTACCTTTTGCTGGCCAGCACTGAAGAGGGTATCCGCTTTATCAAACAGGTGAACATGATTGAGGAGATCGAGGTGATTGAAGATACGGGCAGAATTCGCGCCGGTTTGACCGGCATGTTTCGCAGGAATGCGGGAAGGTAAAGAGGCAGACATGCAGACCGCGGCTCGTTACAGGTGGTGGGTGGTTTTCGGTATTCTCGGGTTGCTGATGCTGGGTGCGGCTGCTGCCTGGGCCGAGACCATGCCATTGCCGTCACTCAATATAGGAGTGGGGACTTCTTCCAAGCCTGGAGACGTGGCGGTTACCATTCAGATATTCATACTGCTGACCATCCTTTCGCTTGCGCCCGGCCTGCTGATCATGACGACATCCTTTACCCGCATCGTGGTGGTTCTCTCGTTTCTGCGCACCGCCATGGGCACCCAGCAGGCACCCTCCAACCAGATCATTCTGGCACTGGCCATGTTCCTGACGTTTTTCATTATGAATCCGGTCTGGCAACAGATCAATCACGATGCGTACCAGCCATGGAAGGCCCAAAAAATATCCCAGGACCAAGCCATGGACCTGGCTGTCAAGCCGGTGCGAAAGTTCATGCTCTCACAGACCCGGGAAAAGGATCTGGCGCTGTTCGTGAGCCTTTCCAAGCTTCCAAGGCCGAAGAATGCCGATGAGATACCAACGTTGACCATTATCCCGGCTTTCATGATCTCGGAACTGCGTACCGCATTTCAAATCGGTTTTCTGATCTATATCCCTTTTATCGTGGTTGACATGGTTGTTGCATCGGTACTGATGTCCATGGGTATGATGATGTTGCCACCGGTCATGATTTCCCTGCCCTTTAAAATCCTGTTGTTTGTGTTGGTGGACGGTTGGGAGTTGGTGATTGAATCACTGGTGAAAAGTTTCGGCTAGAAGCCTGGGCATGCTTTGTGCTGCGTCCCATGTTCCACATGTAAATAACCAGCCCTGATACGCGTTTGACGCAGCATGCTGCACGTTGAACGGAGGAAAAATGACTCCCGAATTGGTTGTACAACTCGCACGGCGCAGTTTTGAGGCCACATTGCTCCTGGCAGCCCCTCTGTTGATATTCAGCCTGGTTGTGGGACTCCTGATCAGTGTATTTCAGGCGGTTACGTCCATTAACGAGGCCACCCTTGCATTTGCCCCCAAGATTGTTGCCGTAATGGTCGCCATGATCATATTCTTTCCATGGATGATGAGCTATATGAGCGACTTTACTCGTGAGATATATTCTTTTATTGCCTTGATGAGACGTTGATCGTGCTTCGCGCCAGCCGCACAGGACTTTAGCAGATGTTTCCCCTGGTCCCTTTTCCCTCTCCTCGGGAGGTGATCATCTTTGCCCTTGTCCTGAGCAGAGTAGCGGGTTTGTTCGCGGCCATGCCTGTTTTCGGAGGCCGCCGCTTACCGATACAGGTCAAGGCGCTTGCCGTATTGATGATCACCCTGGTCTGCTTTTCCGCGTTAACGGTCATACCGCCCGTAATGCCGACCGATGCCTTCACGCTTGGGTTGCTGCTTTTGAGCGAAATGGCAGTGGGATTGGTACTGTCTTTCATTACCCTGATTATCTTTGCCGCCGTAGAATTCAGCGGCCAGATCATCGGCATGCAGATGGGCTTCACCATCTCCCAGATCATTGACCCCACCTTGGGCAGCCAGGCCCAGATCATGTCGGTACTGCAAACCCTGTTTGCCACCCTGCTGTTCCTCTCATTGAATGTGCATCACATGTTTATCAGGACAATAGTGGAGAGCTTCACTATCATTCCTATCGGAGGCTGGCACCTTAACGGCGAAATCATCACATTCCTTGTCAGGCGTACCATGGATGTCTTTGTCATTGGTGTGCGTCTTGCCGCGCCAGTCATGGTTACCCTGCTGCTGACCAGCGTGGCGCTGGGCATCATGGCCCGCGCCTTTCCGCAGATGAACATCTTCATGATCAGCTTTCCGCTCAATATCGGCATAGGTTTTTTAGTCTTGGGAATGACGCTGCTGATGTTTTTCCATGTCCTTGAAATCTCATTCGGACAGCTTAAGGAACAGATTGAAGTCCTATTCAGGCTGATGGCAAAGGGGGGATGATCTCTGGGCGAAGACGTCGATAAACATTCCAAAACCGAACAGCCAACCTCGAAAAAACTCGGAGAAGCCCGTAAAAAGGGTCCACCTCCCCAGAGCCAGGTCCTCTCATCATCCTTAACCCTGCTGACAGCGATCGTTTGCCTTTATATCTTCGGCAATTTTATGGTGGATACCCTCAAGAAAAATGTGGTGTTCATATTTACCATCATCGGTAATTTCGAGCTCACCCAGGCAAATGTGTACAGCCTGTCGCTCAAGCTCTTTGCCATGATTGTGATGCTTTTGGCTCCGCTGGTCGTCAGCATTATCCTGGTGGCTGTCCTATCCAAGCTGGTTCAGGACAATGGGCAATTGGATTTCAATACTGAGCGGCTGTCTGTGAACATCGGGAAACTAAACCCGATTTCAGGCTTTAGCAAACTCTTCAACAAGGATGCCTTGATGGAGATGCTCAAGTCGCTGCTCAAGATTTTGATAGTGGGATATATTGCCTACCGGATCATGAAGGACGAAACCGAGAATATCGCCTTTATGGCAGCGGCCGACATCGAGACCATAATCTCCTATATCGGGCATATCGCTTTCAAGATTGTCACCCACACCTGCGGTGTGCTGATAATCCTTGGCATACTGGATATGATGTACGTCAAGTGGCGCTATATCGAAAACCTCAAGATGACCAAGCAGGAAGTCAAGGACGAGGCCAAAGATGCGGAGGGCAACCCGGAGATCAAGGGCAAGATCAAAAGGATGCAGTACCAGATGGCGCGCAGGCGCATGGTCAAGATCATCCCGACTGCCGATGTGATCATCACCAATCCGACCCATTACGCAGTGGCGCTCAAATATGACCGGGAGCGCATGATTGCCCCGGTCGTGATTGCCAAAGGTGCCGACATAATGGCCCAGGCGATAAAAAACATCGCCAAGGAACACCAGATCACCCTGGTTGAGAACCGCTTCCTGGCCAGGGAACTTTATGACCAGGTGCAAGAGAACGAGGCCATCCCGGAATCCCTCTATGCAGCTGTGGCCGAGGTATTGGCCTATGTTTATCGCCTCAAGGGCAAAATATGATCATGCCTGCTGCAACCGGACTTGCACCGGTCTCTTCTCCTGATTGTTTTAGCAAACGAAACCACCAGTATTGTCAATAATTCGACAGGGTTCAAGAGTTTGACTTTGCCGCTTCACCGATGATGTCACTTTCTTGGGTAAAACCCAGTGAAATCGGCTTTCATGTAATCTATGTGGTACGCTCTTGGCACACAAAAGCTGAAGCCGGAGGCGGCATGATAAATGCATAAAAATGGCAGATTTTAAGTTCTTTATATAGGAAATCAACGGCAATATAATGGCTAACGGTACGGTTGAAGCGATAGAATTAAGCGGGTTTCGCAAAAACTCCGATATATACGTGGCAGTGGCGTTGATCGGGGTGCTGGCGCTGATGATCATCCCGCTCCCCGCATTTTTTCTGGACATTTGTCTGGCCGCCAATATCACCATTGCGCTCTGCATCCTTCTGGTCTGTCTCTACACAATTCATCCACTTGATTTTTCAGTTTTTCCTTCTGTTCTGCTGGTTACCACCCTCTATCGCTTGGCGCTCAACATTGCCTCCACCCGCTTGATCCTGCTGCACGGCAGTGAAGGGGTTGAGGCGGCCGGCGCAGTTATCAAGGCCTTCGGCCAGTTCGTGGTCGGTGGAAACTATGTTGTTGGCGCGGTCATATTCCTGATCCTGGTTATTATCAATTTCGTCGTCATCACCAAGGGTGCCGGCAGGGTAGCCGAGGTTACGGCGCGTTTCACCCTGGATGCCATGCCTGGCAAGCAGATGGCCATTGATGCCGATCTGTCTGCCGGCATGATCACAGAAAAGGAAGCCAGGGCGCGGCGTCTCCGGATCTCTCGGGAGGCAGACTTTTACGGCTCAATGGATGGTGCCAGCAAATTTGTCCGCGGTGATGCGATTGCCGGTATCCTGATCGTGCTGGTCAATATCTTCGGCGGCCTGATCATAGGGATTTTACAACAGGGCATGCCCATTCAGGCGGCCTTAACTAACTATACGCTGCTCACTATCGGTGAGGGTTTGGTAGCGCAAATCCCGGCTCTTATCATCTCCACGGCTGCCGGTATAATCGTTACCCGCTCTGCAGATGAGAACAACTTCGGGCATGAGATCACCGGCCAGTTCATGAACTACCCCAAGGCCTTCTACGTCGCTTCCGGGGTGCTTTTTCTGTTCGCCCTGATCCCAGGCCTGCCCCACTTTGCCTTTTTGTTGCTTGCGGGAGTTACATTTCTCCTGGCGAAAATGGCCCGTGAGAAGACGCAGGTGGTCGAGGACCAGGCTGCTTTGCCCGAAGCTGCTTCAGGTGAGGAGTCCCTTGACAGCGCCTCAGCCATCCGGCCGCTGGATGTTCTGGAATTGGAGGTTGGTTACGGATTGGTTCCAATGGTGGACGCCTCCCAGGATGGCGAACTACTGGAGCGCATCCGCTCAATTCGCCGACAATATGCCCAGAAGCTGGGTTTTGTGGTGCCGCCGATCCATATCCATGACAATCTGCAACTCAAGCCTTACGAATACAACCTGCTTGTACGGGGGGCTCGCGTGGGGGGCAGCGAGCTGACCGGCCAGTATCTGGCAATGGATTCCGGCACGGTCACGGCCGGTGTTGCCGGGGTCAGTGTTAAAGAACCTGTCTTTGGGTTGCCGGCAGTCTGGATCGGTTCAGACAAACGGGATGAAGCTCAAATCAACGGTTATACCGTGGTGGACAGCACTACCGTTGTTGCGACCCACATCAGTGAAATTATCAAGCGCCACGCCCACGAACTGGTTGGGCGGCAAGAAGTTCAGCAACTCCTTGACAACGTGGCTGTTACGGCTCCCAAGGTTGTGGAGGAGTTGATCCCCAATCTGCTCAATCTGGGCACGGTCCTGAGGGTCGTCAAGAATCTTCTCAAAGAAGGTGTTTCCATTCGCGACATGCGCACCATTCTGGAAACTCTGGCCGACTACGCCGGTTTATCCAAAGATCCCGATGTACTGACCGAATTCGTCCGACAAGGCTTGGGGCGCTTCATAGTGGATCAGCATAAATCCGATGACGACAATCTCAGTTTGATAACCCTTGATCGAACAGTCGAGGATATTATTGCCGAAGCGATCCAACCTTCCGATCAGGGCAGTTATCTGGCAATCGAGCCGAATGTTGCCCAGCAGATAATCACATCAGTACGCACCATGGCTGATCGTTGCAGCATGAGCGGGGTCCAGCCGGTACTCCTGGCTTCACCCTCCATCAGGAGGCATGTCAGGAAGCTTATCGAGCGCTTTATCCCGCACATGGCGGTTCTGTCGCATAACGAAATTCCGCAAAACGTAAAAATACAATCACTAGGGGTGGTGAGCATCAATGTTGGTTAAGACCTTTCAGGCAGTAAGCATGTCCGAGGCTTTGCGCATGGTCAAGGCCGAACTTGGGCCTGATGCCATGATCCTATCGACGAAAAAGGATAAAACCGGCGGTTTTCTCGGTTTCTTCTCCAAGCCGGTTTACAGGGTAACTGCCGCCATTGATCCTGCACAGAAACAGTCATCGCCGCCGACTCCGCCGGCTGCTCCCCATCGGGTGAGGCCGGAACGGGAACGGACCGCAAAAGAGGATTTGGAGAATTCCATGCTTGCTCCTCTGGCCCGGGAACTCAAGGAGTTGCGCGAAAAGGTCGAGTCACTTTCCAGGCGTGAAGAGGAATCGCGCAAGGAAGACAGGCTGGAGGACGGGCCGAAACCGGCAGAGCAACAGGAAGCCGGTTTGAATCTTAAAAATATTCCCAGGGGCGATTTGGAGGAGATCAAAAAGCTCCTGCTTAACACACTTGCCAAGAGTCAGGAGGGAACGGTCAAAACAGTGCGGTGGCCGAATGCATCAGATTCTCCGGCCACTGAGGGGCAATCAGGCGCAGAGCTCCTGCCGGAAGACTCTCCACTGTCGCTGGAACTGGTAAATAGCGGAGTCTCCGCCGATTTGATCAGGAAAATCCTGGATACGCTCAATACTCTACCGCTGGAAGGCGGCAACCAGACCCTGAAGAATCGCCTGAGCGAAACCTTTGGCCGGCTGATCAAGTTTGCCGGCACCCTCAAGATGCGCAAAAATTCTCCGCGCATTATCGCCCTGGTCGGCCCGACCGGTGTCGGCAAGACCACCACCACGGCCAAGCTGGCGGCAATGTACGCTCTGAACCGGGGCAACAAGGTAGCCCTGATCACTATGGACATATTCAGGGTTGGTGCGGTGGAGCAGCTCAAAACCTATTCGCGCATTATGGGCATCCCCCTGGAGGTCGCCTCTACGCCCAAGGAGTTGGAAAAAGCGGTTGAAAAACATTCCACCTGTGACCTGATATTCATAGACACTGCAGGTCGCAGCCATAAGGACAAAGAAAAGCTGGACGAGATGAAGAACTTCCTCGACAACAAGATTCCCATCGAGGTTTACTTGTGTCTTTCGGCAACTACCAAGGATCGTGAATTGGAGGAGATCCTTAACCGGTTTAAAATCTTTCAGGTCAGCAAAGTGGTATTTACCAAGATCGATGAAAGTGAGAGTTTTGGCAACATGGTTAACCTGCTTATGAAAGATAATCTGCAAATAGCCTATTTCACCACGGGACAGCGCGTGCCTGAGGATATAGAGGTGGCTACCTCCGCCAAACTTGCCGACATGATTCTGAGGGAGGCGTCCGAATGAGTACTGTTAAAGGAACCGGTGACCAGGCCGATACCTTGCGCCAGATGGCCCGTGAAGCAAAGAAAAGCCAGCCGGCCGACCCTTTGCGCCCTAATATGAACCCGGATCATACCGGGATCAGGGTCCTCTCGGTAACAAGCGGCAAGGGGGGGGTCGGCAAGAGCAACGTGGTTTCAAATCTGGCTATTGCCATGTCAACACTGGGGAAAAAGGTTCTTGTCATAGATGCCGATCTGGGGTTGGGCAATCTGGATGTACTGTTGGGGCTTTCACCGGTATACAATCTCAATCATGTGCTGAATGGTGAGAAAGGTATTGCAGATATACTTATAGATGGCCCGGCAGGCATCAAGATCATCCCAGCCGGGTCCGGAATTCAGGAATTTACCAGTCTGGGCCAGCATGAAAAACTCAAACTGCTGGACGAACTGGATATGCTGGAAGAGCAGTTCGACATAATGATCATTGATACCGAGGCGGGCATATCGGAGAATGTAACCTATTTTACGGTGGCAGCCCAAGAGATTATCGTAGTGGTCACACCAGAGCCGACCTCCATAACCGACGTCTACGCTCTGATCAAGCTATTGGCTACGCGCTACTCGGAACACCACTTCAAGGTGCTGGTGAATATGGCCAAGGACAGCGAGGATGCCTTGGAGGTTTTTCGAAAACTGGCCAATGTGGCCGGCCGTTTCCTGGACATATCCTTGGATTATCTGGGCTGCGTAGTCAAGGATGAAAAGGTGGTTGAGGCGGTCAAACGTCAGAAAGCGGTTTCGGAATTGTTTCCGGATTCAGAGGCTGCCGCCTGTTTTACCACCCTGGCCAAGCGGGTCATAGAGAACACCAGGCAGAGTCGTCTGAAGGGGAATATCCAGTTCTTTTTCCGCAGATTCCTGGATAATCCGTCCGGCGACTGAAGTGAGTGAGCCGTGAAGGATAATCGTGCAATTGTGGGGGACAATCCAGCCAACCGGGATGCTTTGATCATCGAACATCTGCCGCTGGTCAAATATCTGGTAGGGCGAATAGTTCCCCAATTGCCACCCCATGTCGATGCGCAGGACCTGATGAGCGCCGCGGTGGTTGGCCTGATTAATGCAGCCGATCGTTTTGACCCCAGCCGGGGTGTGCTCTTTAAAACGTTTGCCGAACAGCATGTCCGTGGTACGATCCTGGATGAATTGCGCTCGTATGACGTCCTTAGCCGCTCAATGCGCGATAAATACAAGCGTCTGGAGCGTGAGGTTACCAAGCTTGAGCATCGCCTGGGGCGCAACCCAACCAGCGAGGAGGTTGCAGGCGCCCTCAAAATAGGCCTGAACGAATACTACGAACTGCTCGAAGACGTTCATACTTACACCTTCATCAGCATCGACGACAGTTGGGAAGACAACGAAGGCAACCCTCTCTGTCTGGCTGATGTTTTGTGTGAGAACGACTCCTGCAACCCTCAGCAGCAAGTTATCATGATGCAGTTGACCGAGGCTTTGGGTCATGCCATCGATTCCCTGCCAGAGAAGGAGCGTCTGGCGGTGACGCTTTACTACAGTGAAGATTTGAACCTGAAAGAGATTGGGGTCGCGTTGGAATTGACCGAATCCCGGATATCGCAGCTGATCAGCCAGGCCATGGTCAGGTTGCGCGGCAAGCTGAAGCTGCATAAGATTTAGTTCAATATTTTGACAGAAGCGCTTCGGGTAATTCGTACCGGCACTTGACTAAAGTCTGGATTTTCGCGGCACGCATTGAAGGGGTTACAACAAAGAGGAGGCAAACAGTGAACAGCGGTATGTACTCAGCCCTGTCGGGCAACCTTTCTGCTATGAGACGGATGGACATCATCAGCAACAATCTTGCCAATGCCAATACGCCTGGCTTCAAGAAGGATAAGATGCAATTCGAGGGTTTGCTGGCCGGGAATCAGAATCCTCCTGCGGTTCCGCAAGGCTCAACCGCCGACCCGATCCTTCAGAAGGAGAACGTGTATATAGATTATGCCCAGGGACCGATGAGCCAGACAGGTAACCCCTTTGACGTCTCCATTGATGGAGACGGCTTTTTTGAGGTCAGCACTCCCGAGGGTCCGGCCTATACCCGGCAAGGCAACTTTCGCATGAGCGCCGATGGGACTCTGGTCACGGCGGACGGTTTTCCGGTGATGGGGCAGGGAGGGCCGATCCAGATTCAGGGCAGCAAGGTTGAGATCGATGCCACTGGGGCGGTGACTGTTGATGGGACCCCGGCCGGCATCATCAAGCTGGTTGATTTCCCCAAGCCCTACAACCTGACCAGGACCTCCTCGGCATCGTTTGTCCCGGCTAATCCGCAGGTTATTCCGCAGGCAGCCAAAGGAGAGGTCCGCCAGGGCCAGCTTGAAGGCTCCAATGTCGAAGCGATTTCAGAGATGGTGCAGATGATAGAAAACAGCCGATATTTTGACGCCTGCCAACGGGTCGTCAGAGGGTTCGACGATATTGCAGCCAAGGCGACAAATGATTTGGGACGGGTGTAAGCGACAATCAAACGGGTCCGAGAAGGAGTTGAAAGATGATACGAGCATTATGGACAGCAGCATCGGGGATGCAGTCGCAGCAGAAAAATCTTGATGTGGTGGCAAACAACTTGGCCAACGTCAACACGGCCGGGTTCAAGAAGAGCCGGGCCGACTTCCAGGACTTGATGTATCAGAACCTGAAGACCACCGGGGCACCTTCCACCAACGCCACACAGATCCCTACCGGCATCCAGATCGGCCTCGGTTCCAAACTGGCCGCGGTAACCAAGATTTTTACTTCCGGCGATTTTACCCAGACCGGCAATGAGCTTGACATGGCAATAGAAGGGGACGGCTTCTTCCAGGTGCAGTTGCCTGACGGCACTACCGGCTATAGCCGCTCCGGCGCCTTTAAAAAGGACAGCACGGGCCGTGTGGTAACATCCGACGGCTATCCGCTGTTGCCCGAGATGACCATTCCGAGCAATGCCACCAAGGTCACGGTTGGCAATGACGGCACGGTTTCGGCAATGACGGCCGGCCAGACCGCGCCGACCACAGTGGGCAACATTCAGCTGGCTTCATTTTCCAACCCATCGGGACTTTCGGCCCAAGGCAAAAATCTGTATCTTCCCACGGATGCCTCGGGAGCCGCAACCACGGCCAAGCCTGGTGAGTCCGGTTTGGGCACGATCTCCCAAGGGTTCCTGGAAATGAGCAATGTGAGTGTCATGGAAGAGATGGTCAATATGATCGTGGGGCAACGGGCCTACGAAATCAATTCCAAAGCTGTGCAGGCAGCGGATGAAATGCTGCAGACAGCTAATAACCTGAAGAGATAGCGACTGATGAATAGATTGTATCTGATGTTGATAGGCAGGCGGATGTTTCAACGCATTTTTGTGCTGACGCTATTGTGTATCGCACTGGTGGCTGGCCCGGAGTTGTGTCTGTCCGCGCAAGCGGGTACCCAGGTGCGTGACGCCGAAATCCGCCAGGCGGTGGAGGCCTTTGTCCAGCAGAGAACAGCAGGCCTGGGTTGGGATATCCATATCGACAAGTTTTATATCAGTGGGAATCCCACGCTGCCTGATGGGCCGCTGGCATTTGAAGTTATGGCGCCCCAGCAATGGGAAGGATGGGGCAATATCAGTCTCGCCGTGCTTGTGCGCAAAGGGGATCGTGTCGTCCGCAACATCCCGGTACGGGTAGAGGTGGAAGCGCTTGCCGACATGGTTGTTACGCTCAGGCAGCTTGACAGTGGTGCCACCATAACGGAAGCGGATGTCGCTTTACAAAAGAGGGATATCGCCGAGGTCAGGGGCAGGTTTGCCTGCAAAGTGGATGAAATCGTTGGCAAGCGGACCAAGACGACAATCAAGGCCAACATGGCGTTGCGGACAGATCAAGTCGAAAAGGTGCCGCTCATTAAGTCCGGTCAGATGGTAACCATAGTAGCGGAGAATGAAAGCCTGAAGGTTACCGTGACAGGAAGGGCCAGGAGTTCCGGTGCAGAGGGGGACATAATCATGGTGCAGAACCTCAACTCCCTTAAGGAGATACCTGCCAGGGTAGTCGATGCCAACACTGTTCAGGTCAGTTTCTAAGGCGAGGATAGAAGAAGGAATCATTATGAAACGCTGCATTTACATGTTTTCGCTGTTGTTGATGGTCGGTTGCACTACCCAGAAAACCGAGGTTAGAACCACCGGCTTTGACGAGCAAATGCAGAAAGCGCCGCCAGACTACACCGGCGGCTCTATCTGGCAAGCCTCGTCGGCAGGAGTTACCGAGGATTTCAAGGCTCGTCGCAAGGGCGACATCATTACCATCGTCGTCTCTGAAACCGCCAGCGCTTCGAAGCAGGCCAATACCGATACGTCACGCAGTACCGGCATCAATGCCGGTATCCCCAATTTCATGGGGCTGGAGAATGTGGGGATCTTCAAGAACAACCTCGGAGATCTGAGCAAGCTATTAAATGCAAACGTCGACTCCAAGTACTCGGGTGCCGGCTCCACATCCAGGCAGGAAGACCTCAAGGCGACCATATCGGCAAAGGTCATCGATGTGTTGCCCAACGGCAATCTGCTGATAGAGGGACGTCGCAACATCAAGGTTAACAACGAGGACCAGGAGATGGTCCTGGAAGGGGTTGTCCGCCCACGAGATATCGGTACCGACAACACGGTAAACTCCATTTTTGTGGCTGATGCCAAAATCTCCTATTCGGGCCGGGGGATCATCTCGGATCGCCAGAGCCCTGGCTGGCTGATGAATATTATCGACAAGGTCTGGCCATTCTGATCATGGCGCTTTCAACCGAGGTGAATAACGTATGTATCTAACCAGACTAATTACATTGTCCGCTCTATTGATGCTGCTGGCGACCAGTGCCCATGCCATTCGCATCAAGGACATAGCCTCTTTTGAGGGGGCACGGGACAACCAACTGCTGGGCTATGGCCTAGTGGTCGGATTGAACGGCACCGGCGACAGCGATCAGACCCGTTTCCCGATTCAGTCGGTGGTCAACATGCTGGAGCGGATGGGGATTACCATCAACCGCTCCGACATCACGCTCAAGAACGTGGCTGCAGTAATGGTGACCGCAACTTTGCCGCCATTTGCCAAGCAGGGCAACCACTTGGATGTAACGGTTTCGTCACTGGGGGACTCGAAAAGCATAGCCGGCGGGACATTGATCATGACGCCTCTCAAGGGTGCCGACAATCAGGTCTATGCTGTGGCGCAGGGGTCGGTACTTACCAATTCCTTTGCTTTTGGCGGGCAGGCGGCCACTGCCCAAAAGAATCATCCCACTGCGGGACGGGTTCCCAATGGCGGTTTGGTGGAGCGCGAGTTGCCCAATATGCTGGCAGGCAAGTCCGTACTCCGGCTCAACCTAATGCAGGCGGATTTCACCACTGCCACCCGCATCGAAGCAGCCATCAACGAAAAGTTCAAATCAACGGTCGCCACAACTACCGATCCGGGCACCGTAATTTTGAAAATCCCGGAATCCTATGCCAATCATACCGTCGAGTTCGCAGCTGCCCTGGAAACACTTGAAGTGCGGCCCGATGTCCAGGCCAAGGTTGTGTTGAATGAACGTACAGGCACGATCGTGATGGGCGAGAATGTCCGCATTTCCACCGTTGCGGTATCCCACGGCAACCTCTCGCTGGTGATCAAGGAGACGCCGCGGGTTTCCCAGCCGGCTCCCTTCAGCAAGACCGGTGATACCGTGGTTGTTCCGAGGACCGATATGAAGGTGGTGGAGGAATCGCGCCGGTTGATGATGGTGCCGGAAGGGGCCAGTATCGGTGATGTAATCCGGGCGCTTAACCTGCTGGGAGTTACGCCCCGCGACCTGATTGGTATCTTGCAGGCAATCAAGGCGGCTGGGGCTTTGCAGGCCGAACTCACAATTATTTAGCCTCCGGGCTCAAGAAATACGATATTTAGGCGATAAGAAAAAGACACTATGGACATTGAAATCCCTCAAAATATACCAACGGCCGGAGATGGCGCCGCAGAGAAGGCCCGTCAGTTACAGCGGCAGGGAAACACGGCAGGACTCAGCGAGAAACAGCGAATCCAGGCCAAGAAGGTTTCGCAGGATTTTGAAGGGCTCTTTGTTGGCATGATGATAAAATCCATGCGTTCTACGGTCAATGAGGACAAGTTGACCGGCGGCGGCCATGGCGAAGAGGCTTTTCAATCGATTCTGGACCAGGAATATGCCAATGCTGCCGTAAAGCGCGGCGGATTGGGTTTGGCGAAGCTGATCGAGAAAGAGATCATCAGGCAGGAGAGTAACCGTATAGCGCCAAAAAAGGTCGATCTGCACGAATAGGGTTGTCGGGATATGAATATGGATAAGACAAAGCTGAAAAAAGCACTTTCATTGCAACTACAGATGTTCGAGGAGCTTTCGGCCGTTTTCAAGCAGGAGTTGCGCGCAATGTCGGAGATAAACCTCGATGCCATGGCCGAGATCAACCTCCGGAAAGAGGATATTGCCACGCGCATCGTAGCCCACAGCGAGGCGGTCAGGCAGGCAATCAGCGAGGCGGCCTCCAGCGAAGGGCTTTCCAGCGAAGCCACCCTTGGTGAATTGGCGGCCTGTCTGGCGCAGAAGGGCAACGAAGAGTTACTTGTTCAGCACAAGGCCTTGAACATTGCGGCCGAGCGAATTCAGCAGGCAGCGGCCGCAAACCGCGAGATTGCCGAGCGGTTCGCGGCAACGGTAACCAATTCTCTCGATCTCGTAACAAGGTTGATCAACCAATCAAATGTATATGGAGCCTCTGGCGGCTATCTGCAACGCCAGACAGGGGCGGTCATGCTTAACACGGAGGCTTGACATGGGACTTTCCGCAGTGATGGAGATGGGCAAGAGCGGCCTTAATGTTTACCGTGTCGCCACAGAGGTGACCGGCGAAAATATCGCCAATGTAAATACACCAGGGTATTCACGCCAGAGGGTTATTCTGGAAACCGCGCCGCCGGCAACGTCCAACGGCTTTCCGCTGGGTTCTGGCGTCACTATTTCCACTGTTGAACGTTACTACGACGGTTTGCTTCAGCAGCAGTTGGTCAATGCCAACACCACCACCGGCTACGACAGCACCAAGTCCCAGGTGCTGCAGCAGATTGAACCGACATTCAACGAGATTACCCAGGACGGACTTGGCACCTCCATCAGCAATTTCTTCAGCGCCTGGCAGGATCTTAGCTCCAACCCGTCCGGTTCGGCGGAACGCCAGGGGGTGCTGTCGCAAGCCCAGATCATGGCAGACAACTTCCAATCCGTCAGCACGACTCTCAATAATACGATCACGACCCAGGATCAGGCGTTAAAGCCCTTGACCGACGACATCAACAGTACCATCAACAACATAGCCCAACTGAACGGCCAGATCCAGCAGACCGAACTGGTGAGCGGAAATGCCAACGAACTGCGGGATCAGCGCGATCTTCTGATCCAGCAGCTTGCGGAGAATATGGGGATCAAGTACACCGAAAACTCTAATGGCACTACAGACGTCTATGTACAGAATGGCGCCACCAAAAATTACCTGGTGCAGGGAACTCAAACGGGAAGCCTGGCCACTGGCGGCACAACCCCGGCAACCACCGTGACCATCACCGATGTGGCCGGAGCGACCGTTGCGGTTGACCCGCTGGCAGCCACCCCGCTTTACACCGAGCCAGATGGCGGCGCGCTGTGGGCAACCATGCAGATGCGTGACATAACCATTCCGTCCTACCTTAGCAAGGTCGATGAGCTTGCGAATCAGGTTGCCACCCAGGTCAATACCCTGCATCAAGCCGGTTTCGATCTCAACGGCGACCCCGGCGGCGCCTTTTTCTCTGGCGCTACGGCCGGCACGATTGCCGTCAATATCACGAATTCGGATAATATTGCCGCAGCAGGCAGCGCCGCTACCGCTCCCGGCGGCAATGACAATGCCCTGGCCATAGCCAACCTGCAGAATACAACCATTGCCTTCACCTCCGGTACCACCACCATCAGCAACTATTACGATGCACTGGTATCCAAGGTGGGCCTGGATGTCAAATCGGCCAAGACAGTCCAGTCCCAGGACGAGGCCTTTACCAAGCAGTTGAGTACCCTGAGGGATTCCAATTCAGGTGTGTCCCTGGACGAGGAGCTGACCAATCTGGTGATGTATCAGCGATCCTACCAGGCGTCGGCCAAGTTGATTACCGCAGCCAGCGAGATGATGGATACCGTTATCGGCATGATACGTTAGTAAGTTAGAAGTTGTTTTCAGGCAGAAATCAACTTCGTTAACGCACTTATCCTGTTTATCAGGGTTAGGAGGCAACAATGCGCATTACCCCCAATTCCACCGCCTACAACGCGCTCTACAATATCCAGCAGAGCCGTGCAAAACTGGACAGCCTGCAGGAACAGGTCGCCTCCGGCTATAATTATAACCGACCCAGCGATGACCCGGTGATGACCAACCTGTTGCTTACCACAAACGACAGCCTGCGGGCCAATGAACAGTACCAGACCAACATTACCAAGGCCAGTACCTGGCTGAACATGACCAATACGGCGTTGCAGGGGATGAGCGATACCGTAGCCCAAGCCAAAAAGCTAATGGCCACCATAGGCAGCGGCAGCAGTGATTCGTCGGTCTTGCAGAGCGCGGTGTCCCAACTGACGGCCCTGCGGCAGCAGTTGGCCGACATGGGCAACACCCAGTTGCAGGGTCAGTACATCTTTGCCGGCGCAAAGAGTTCCACCCAGCCCTTTGACAGGTCTATTCAAAGCTCTCCCTACTCGGGGACATATTATAACGGCGACAGTACGGTCAACAAAGTCCAGATCGATACCAGTGCCACGGAAAACCTCAACCTGACCGGCGATCAGGTGCTTACCGGGCCGGACGTCAATATCCTGCAGGAGATGGACAAGCTCATAACCGCGGTGGGGGCCAATGATGTCGCCGGCATCCAGCAGGGCGCCAAGAACCTGGAAAAGGGCGCCACCCAGATAGAGAACGCCCAGAGCACCATATATGCGCGGGTTTCCCGTCTGGACAGCGCCTCCTCAATGCTGACCACCTCCAAGAACACCCTGGAGACCATCATCGGCGACAACCAGAATGCCGATTATACCAAGCTGGCCGTCCAATTGAGCCTGCAGCAGACCGCTTTCGAGGCCTCGTTGTCGGCAACCGCCAAGATCTCCCAAATGTCGCTTTTGGATTATCTTTGATATACAAATTCGATTGGCAATTAATGGGCGGAGCCATATGGCCCCGCCTTTTTTTATGTCCTCGAGTCCGGCTGAAAATGCGTTGACCTTCCTTTGGCATAATCTTATAAAGAATCCATGCTGTTTTCCTTTCCCACTACCACATCAAGCCGCAGCAGGCCGGTATCCATCCGCCGCGACGTATTCCGTCTTTCCATGCCTGTGCTGCTTTCCTCCCTCTTTCAACGCCTGGTCTCAATCGTGGACATTTTTCTAACCGGCGGCCTTGGTGCGGCGGCCATAGCCGCTACAGGGCTCGGCCAGTTGCTGATGTTCGTCACAATGACCATCTTCTGGGGGCTCTCTACGGGGACAACAGTGGTAATCGCGCACCTGTGGGGCGCGGGAAAACGTGAGGATGCCGCGCGTTCGGCCTTTGCCGCCTGCCTGGCTTGCATGGCGATGACAGCGGTCTGCACGCTCATCGGATCGGTCTGGGGAGGGGACATTGTCAGGCTGATGGGGGCTGCCGCCGATGTACAGAGTTTTGCATCCGAATACACGCGCCTGGTATTCCTTTGGTTGATCTGGACCACCGGCCTGAACGTGCTTTCGGCCATAATGCACGGTGCCGGTGATACACGCACACCCATGGAGGCCATCATCCTGGTGAATATCCTGCATGTGCTGCTGGCCTGGCCGCTGATCTACGGCAAATTCGGTCTGCCCCATCTGGGGGTTAAAGGGGCGGCCATAGCTATCAACAGTTCGGAGTTCGTCGGCTTCAGTTATCTGCTGATCCAGGCGCTGCGCAAGAAATATATCAGGTTCGGCCGACCGGACGGTCTCCTCTTCGGCCGGATCTGGCGGGTCGGCTGGCCAGTGGCCCTGGAGCGGATAGCACAACAGAGCGGCCAGTTGTTCTACTCCAGTTTCATCATCGGTTACGGTACCAGTGCCTATGCCGCACACCAGATCGGGCTATCAATCGAATCGCTCTCCTTCATGCCGGGCGCCGGCATGGGAATCGCGGCGGCCACCCTGATGGGGCAGGCGCTTGGCGCCGGCAAGATCCGGCGGGCGCGCATAAGCCACAACGAGGCTCTGCGGCTGGCAGTGGCTGTGATGACAATCATGGCTCTGATATTCTTTTTCGCCCCCCATCTCCTGATCGGATTATTTACCCACGATCCCGATGTGATCGAAAAGGGAAGCGTATTTTTGAAGCTGGTAGCGTTTGCCCAGATTCCGCTGGCTATCTCGTTTGTTTATGCCGGCAGTCTGCGGGGGACCGGTGACACCTTCTATGTCTTCATCATAACTCTGGTTGCCATGTGGGGAATCAGGGTTGCCCTGTCCTGGCTGGCGGCCGGGTGGCTGCATTTCTCCCTGTATGTGGTCTGGGGGGTGTTTTTGATTGATTGGTACTTCCGCGGTGTCGCTTTTGCCTGGCGTTACCACAAGCGTGACCTGCATGGCGCTGTTCTGTAACATTGACGGAAATACATCGCCAGCGGAAGATCCGGGTTCCATTTATATACCCTTGAATGGCCACTGCTGGCTGTCCTACGAAGGCTTGCGGGCTTGTTTGGATACAAGGAATGTGGTTTATTGACAATCACCTGATGCAGGGTACCCTTTTCACACGGGGACACATACTTGTGGCTCAATCGCGTCCTTCGGTAATGTTGTCCATACGAGTTTCGAAAAGGAGGTATGGCGGCTATGGTGACAGTCTCGAACAGGACCAAGGTAAAAGGGGATCGCACACCAAGAAGTATGGATGTATATCATGAGAAGGAAGGAATCAAGGGCTCTTCCTACTGCGAGTGCGGGGCCGTATTCCGAGGCAAGCGCTGGCAGAACGCCAGTGGGGACCAGCAACCGGAGGGACGCAAGTTGGTATGCCCGGCCTGCCGCCGCATCGCCGACCGTACCCCGGCCGGCATCCTGACCCTGCAGGGCGATTTCTTCACAAAACACGAGGCAGAGATCAACAACATCGTCCGCAACACCGAACAGACCTACTATCAAAAAAACCCGCTCGCCAAAGTCATGGAAACCCGTAAGGAAGACAATGGCGTCACAATCACCACCACCGACGGAAAACTTGCCCAAAAGATCGGCCGCGAGGTATTCAAATCCTACCGGGGCGATCTCAATTTCATGTGGAGCCAGTCCGAGGATCTTGTCCGCGTAGCTTGGTCCCGCTAGACCCTCCCGATTTCACGGAGCGAGGCCGATACGAGCATCCTCTGCTGGTCAGGGGTGGCCATCCCGATTCCATGCGCTCTTGTCGGCCTCGACCCGGCGATAGGCAACCGCTCCGTGCGTTCCTGATGGAGGTTGCCCCGGCAAAGTCAGCTGGCTACCCACGGCCCGTCTCCATGGCGCCATTGCCTGGCATGCCGTGGGTTTTCCATTTACCTCGCCGCTGTTTGCCTTCATAATGCTGCGCACCAAGCTGTTCAGCCTTGTCCAGGGCGGCATTAACCGGCGCGGCACATTCTACCTGCTCAAAGAGCTGAACAAGAATAAAGTGTGATTCCGATTCCATATCAAGGTCCATCTTCGTTGGCTCATTTTCGGCTGCTCAACGCGCGATAATGTACGCCTCACAGCCTTATTCCTCGCCGCCTTGATATCATCACTTGATCCGGAATCGGAATAACTACCTGTAATGGGGGGGGATATGAATAAAATCTGTGTCTTTTGCGGCTCCAGACCGGGTCTGCTGCCGGAGTATGTCGAAGCTGCAGCGGAATTGGGCCGTATCCTGGCAGCCATGGAGATGGGCTTGGTCTACGGCGGAGGCGGCATCGGTCTGATGAGGATTATTGCGGAGTCGGTGTTGGATGCCGGAGGCCATGTTACAGGCATAATCCCCCGGGCCTTGGCGGAAAAGGAGATTGCCTTAACCAGGTTGGATGATCTCAGGATAGTGTCATCGATGCATGAGCGCAAGGCCCTCATGGCCGAACTCTCGGATGGCTTCATCGCCTTGCCGGGGGGCATCGGCACCATCGAGGAATTCGTCGAGGTCCTTACTTGGGCACAATTGGGCATCCACCACAAACCGTGCGGCCTGTTGAATATCTCCGGCTATTACGATCAGTTGCTGGCCTTTTTCGATCACATGGCAGACCATGGTTTTATCAGCCGGGAAAGCCTTGAAATGGTGCTGGTTGACGACGATCCCGAACGCCTGCTCATGCGGATGAACCTGTTCCGCTCACCAGAATTTGACAAGGTAGCGTGGGCGCTCGGCATGGGCAATGTTTAGCACAAACCCGCACCTGCAAACATCACCGTAGATACGCAGCAAAAACCTTTTACAAACGGGCATGAATAACAATAGCAGCTTCATTTCACACATTTGGTCTCACGCTTAATGGTCGATTTATTAAGCTTTCGCCATAGACTAACTCCCCAAAATGTTGCATTATGCAGTTTCATGATTTCCACCCAATCATCAAGGGAACAGCCGTGCCCGCCACCCGTACCGCTCTGATATATTCGCCCCTGTTCGGCGCCTTCAGCTATGGTGATGACCATCCCTTCAAGCTCCAGCGCTATCGGCTCGTGCGCGAACTGATGGAGGCTTACGGCCTGCTCAAGCTGCCGAACATGGAGATTCGCGACTGTCGTCCCGTGGACGACGACTTGGTGCTGACCTTTCACGATGCCGCCTATGTGGCCAGGCTGAAGGAGTTCAGCGCCTCTGACGAGCCGCGGGCGGATTTCCTGTTTGGGCTGGGTGATGCCGATTGCCCGGTGTTCAAGGGACTCTATGACTGCGCCGCCCTGGGTGCCGGTGCCACCTGCGAGGCGGCCCGGCTGGTGGTGGAGGAGGGGTTCGACATCGCTTTCAACCTGGCTGGTGGGTGGCACCATGCCCACCGGGGCAAGGCTTCGGGTTTTTCCTATCTCAACGATGCGGTGCTGGCCATCAACTGGTTGGTGGCCCAAGGCAAGCGGGTGGTCTATCTCGACATCGATGCCCACCACGGCGACGGCGTGCAGGAAGGCTTTTACGACAGCAATCAGGTGCTGACCATTTCGCTTCATGAGAGCGGCATCTATTTTTTCCCGGGCACCGGTTTCGAGGACGAGATCGGGGAGGGGAAAGGCAGAGGATACTCGGTCAATGTGCCCCTGATCGCCCATACGGACGATGCCCTGTACATGAAGGCCTTTGACGAGGTCGCCTATCCGCTGATCGCCGCCTATGATCCTGATGTCATCGTCACCCAGTTGGGGGCAGACTCCTTTCGTACCGACCCGCTCACCCGCCTGGAGATAACCACCCACAGCTACAGCTACATCATGCGCAAGCTCAAGGCCCTGAAGATCCCCTGGGTGGCGCTGGGGGGCGGCGGTTACGACCAGATGAACACGGCCCGTGCCTGGACCATTGCCTGGGCCGTGATGAACGGCGTCGAACTCAACCCGCGTCTGCCGGCGTCGTTTGTTAAAAAGATCGAACCGTTGGGCTATCCCAACCGGGTGCTGCTGGATGCCATGCACTGGGCCGAGGATCATGACCGGAACCTCGCCCTGAGCGCGGTGGAAAAGAGCATCGCCCGGCTCAGAAAGACCATTTTCCCGGTCATAATAGGCCCATATGGCAAAACTTCCGGGAAATAGCCAGCTGACGGACCTTGCCGGCCGGCCCCTGCGCTCGCTCTCGGCCATCAACCGGCTGGACCGGGCCGAAAAAGAGGCGATCTACACTAGCCTGTTGCCGGCGCGTCTCGGCGAACTGTTGGGAATAATGCCGGGCTCCCTGTGCAATGCCAACGGCCAGTGCCTGGTCAGCGTCATCGCCCCGGCCGGGTTGTCGCTTCTGCGACTGGAGGTCCGCGCCAGGCCCGATGACAGCGATACGGTATTCTTTCTGGAGTTGTCGGATACCCATTACAACCAGATGGAATTATGCTTCTGCATCATCTGCGATCCTGGCGCGCCCCGCTTCGACGTGGATATCGACGAGCATGGCAAGATCAACTGGTTCGCCTCCCATGGCCGCAATGTGCCGGAGGAGGTGCGCTCCATGGAGGCCGGTTTGTTTCCCAATCAGACCCGGCGGGGACTGAGGCTCTTCAGCGATTTTTTCCCTATGCTGGAGCGTTTCACCGATGCCCTGGGCATGGAGATGATCGTGGCCGAGACCCTGACCTACGACAATGCCATCCGTTACGAAAAGTATGGTTTCGATTATCTGCGGGGCAAACGGTTGATGCTGGAGATCGACCGCGAGTTCCAACCTGGCGGCCGTTATTTCTCGCGCCTGGATGGCTCCTCGCCCTTCCGCATGCCGGGCATGGAGCGGACCGTGCGAGGCAGGAGTTGGGCCATTCATGACGGCATCCTGGACGAGCCGTGGGATGAGGTCCAGATATACAAAATGATCGGCGTGCATGCCGGCATCAATACCTTTCCCAGGAGGGAACAAGAAAACTGATGGAAAAAACCGCAATCGTTCAATTGACGCCGCTTGATGGTATCCGTTATTTCACGCCGCAACCGGGGTATGTCCTCACCGGCCGTGATGGCCGCGTAAATATACCTTGGGACGGCAAGCCGCCTCTCCCCCTGCTCGAAGAGGATTTCAACAAGCTTGCGGATGGTGGCGCGCCGGATTACGATATGGTGGGGCGTGGCATCTACCAGGCACTGCGCATCAATCCGGAGTTCGTGGGCGCAGCCGAGTATGCCGAAGTGCTGAAGGATGCCTATCCACATGTCGTTTCCGAGCTGGGTGGGCAGATCATCATGCTCGATGCCAAGGAGGTGGATACCCCTTACCTGGACCGGAAGATAAACCTCCTTAAGATCATGATGCTTTTCGAGCCTGACAATGCCGGGCTCTGTCTTGAGGTCGCCAGGACTTTTGTGGAAAAAGGTTCCAGGCTGGCTACCCTGAATCAGGCCGTGAGCAGTTGGTATGGTGCGGAGCAATACCTGCAACAGTCACTGGGCCTGGACCCTTCGAACCACATTGCCGCCTACGAATTCGGCGAGGCGCTTTACATATTGGGGCGCTACGAGCAGGCCGTTGAAGAGTGGGTCAAGGTGCTGGACCACCTGGACCAAGGCGGCAAGGCAAAGGTCGAGGCGCGCATTGCCGCCATCCTGGCGGGCAAGCTTCCGCTGGTGCCGCCCATTGACTATCTGTGCGCACTGTCTGTTGCGGTGGAGGAACATCACGTCGGCCACAATGACGAGGCAGCCGCCATTATCGAGGATATCCTGGCAGATCCGGTCTTTTCTGCCCAATTCCCGGTAAACGAGATAAACTATTTTCTGGGTACCTGCTATCAGGAAATGGGCATGGTTGAGGAGGCCTCAGCGGCTTTTAAGAAGAGTTGATCCTGACATCGGGAATACGGTTTTTCACTCTGTCTGCTGCGGGGTATCGTCGGTGAGCCCCCATGTCGGCTTGCCGCTTCAGGCAACTAAATCGAATAGATAATGGGATGGAAAAGGGTGCCGGGTGACGTTATGTTTGGATTCAGTTTTGCTGATTGGTTGTTTATCGGATTTATCCTGATCGTTATTTTTGTTTGCGTTGCCATCAGCGATATGCGCCACAAAAAGGGAAAGGACGCATGATCACTGCGGAATTCCACGGCTTGATCGGTTATTTCACCTTTGCCGCGAGCAATTCTCCGGCTATACTGCGTTGTGCCGGCGCATTTGGGCGGGGGGGAATTGACGGCAAAGAGCAGGCCGGCAATGCCATGCGCCCGACATCAAAAAGATTTAAGCTGCCTTTATACCGCTTCATAGCATCATTCAGGGACTTGGAATATGGATTGCGAACCGGGCGAGGTGGCTGCTTTGGGAACTAACGGCATGGATACTGCAACATCTATAGACGGGCAAATTAAAATTGATTCAGTCAAGGGCGTTTCGGTATATATAGAGAAGCTCAATAAATCTTTTGGAAGCCATCACGTCCTCAAGGACATCGATCTGGAGATACGGAGCGGCGAGACCTTTTCCATTATCGGTCCGTCAGGTACCGGTAAAAGTATCCTGCTGCGGCATATCATAAGGCTGGAGACACCTGACAGCGGCCAGATTTACATTAATGGCGAGCCGATATTTGTCGATGGCAACCCTTTGCCGCAGCCGTTTCGCAGCAGTATGGTCTTCCAGTCGTCGGCACTGTTCAATTCATTGACCGTAGGCGAGAATGTGGGGCTCTGGCTGCGTGAACATCGCATCTGCCCTGAAAACCGGATTCGCGGGATCATCACGGAAAAACTGGCCATCGTCGGACTGGAAGGTAAGGAAGGCTTGCGCACGTCGGAGCTGTCGGGTGGCATGAAAAAGCGTGTTGCAATTGCCCGCTCCCTGGCCATGGACCCGGACTTGGTGCTATATGATGAACCGACTGCCGAACTTGATCCCATAACCACCGATGAACTGGCGGAAACCATTGTCTCACTCAGGAAAAAGACCGGCAACACCACGATCATCGTCACTCATGACTTGAACTTCGCCCTCTACCTGTCGGACCGCATTGCCATGATGTACGATGGAGAAATTATCGAGACAGGAACACCGGAAGAGATCAGGGGCAGCAGCAATCCGATAGTGCAGCGATTTATCCGTACCACCACCAAAGGGATTCAAGGGGTTTAGCAGGTCAAAAGTTGTCCTGATCATCAGGGTTTTGTGTGTTTGAGAATTGCCATGCAGCAATACGAGGAGTGTCAATGCGTATTTTCACTTCCCTGCCACTTGTCCTGCTACTGTTTGTTGCCGGGTGTTCCAGCCTGAAGCAGTCCCATCCGCTGTTGCCGGTGGCCGAGTACGAAAAAATGATTGTCGGCCGCCTGGATGCAGATTATGTGGGGACCGACAATTGCGTGTCCAAATGTCACAAGCATGACAAGACAACGGAATTTTTCAGACGAAGCGTTCACGGCGAACAGATCAAGGTCGAAACCGGTCTGCCGCTGGTGAACTGTGAATCATGCCACGGTCCGGGCAGCCTGGCCATCGCAAAGATTGAAGAGAACAAGGAGCTTTATGGTGAAAAGGGGGATAAATGCGATACCTCCATGCTGCTTGACTTGAAACACCTACCTCCCCAGGCCCAATCCCTGATCTGTTTGAAATGTCATTCTGCCGCCTCTTCCCCATCGCTGGCCTACTGGCATACCAGCGTCCATGCCCTGAACGACCTGAGTTGCTCCACCTGCCACAAACTGCATGAAGGACCCCAGCAGAAAGTCAGCGACGCAAAGATGGCCGAACTCTGTTATGGCTGCCATCCCGATGTAAAGGCCCAATTCAGCCTGTTCTCGCACCACCCCATTCAAGAGAAGCGGATGAGTTGTTTTGATTGCCATGAACCCCACGGCTCGGCGCAACAGAAACTGCTCAAGGGCGTAACGCAGCGGGACACGTGCATCCGTTGTCACATGGAAATGAGCGGTCCGTTCATTTACGAGCATGGCGATGTCATGGAGAGTTGCCTGAACTGCCATTCGCCCCACGGTTCCGTGAACCGCAGGATGCTCAATTCCGCCATGCCGTTTCTTTGCCTCCAGTGCCATACCCCAGGGCACCGGAGCGTTCTCAATCCCCTTACCAAGCCGCTCTATGCCAACCGCTGCACCGATTGCCACTCTGCCATCCACGGTTCCGATACCCCCGACAATCGTGGATACGGTACGTTAAGGAAATAGGCCATGGCGCAACACGAAATGAAACCGGGAACTTCGATACGGCGGCGAATGTTGGTGGCGCTGCTTCTGCTGGTTCTGCTGCCGACAGCTTCCGCATTCTGCGAAGAGGATAATCCTGAAGATTTCGAGCCGGAAATAGAGGTTCCGGATACCACCGTAGTGGATATCAAGCCGTACTCTTTTGCCGAGGTGCAATCCGGCTACCTTTTTGTCACTCCCGATGGTCCCACGGCCGCGGCCTCCACCTATGGGCGCCTGAAGTCCGGAGTTACCGGCGGCTTCTCGGCAGCCAGACTGGACAAAGACCTCAAGCTCTTGATGAACGGCACGTACCTGAATGAAGACGACTACCTCAGTGAGTTGTACCTGGACTATGCCGGCCTGGTACGTTTGCATGTCGAGAGCGGGGCACTGTGGCATAATCTTCTCTCCGACCCGCTCCCTCCCGGTACGGCCACCTATTCTTCCCGAGACTTGAGTCCTGGCGCCAACCTGGGCCTGCGCACCCTGATAACCAACACGGAAACCCGCATCAAACTCGGCAACAACCCCTTTCACCTGAATCTCGGCTATTGGCAACTTGCCCGCAGCGGTTATGAACAACTGCACTTTTCCGATCATTACAACGGCGGGTCAAACGCGACCAACACGGTCTATTCCCAGGCCAGCAGGGTAGACCGCATTACCCGTGAAGGCAAAGTCGGGTTTGATGGGCACTTGGGATGGTTCGACCTGACCTACGACTTCCTTGTCAGGGACTTTGCCAACAACGCCGCCGACAACCGCTTCCCCTTTGCCAACAGCGGCAATGGCGCGCTCATTACCGGAGCGCAGCAGGCCCATGACACAATACCCAACAGCCGCCTTACTTCCCATACGGTCAAGATCTATTCCGACATGAGTGGCGGGCTGGTGGGGACAGCGGCCTACACCCTGACCCAGCGGGAGAATAATGGCGGCCATGGCGACGCCGTGCCGTCCAGCACCCCTTCCGACACTATCCACAGCGCGGCCGGCGACATAAGCTACACGCCATTCAAAGAGCTCTCCCTGGCGATCAAGTACCGGCACCTGGAGGTCAATCGGGATACACCAACGTCGGTGTATTACCCTTACTCCCAGATACCGGCGACCGGCACCATCCCTGGTGTCTACACCGCGGATCAGGGGACCCTGCTGGTTCGCCAGGCAACGGATACGGCCAGGGATATCCTGGTGTTTTCCTCCATCTTCCGTCCCAGCCCCAAGGTGATCTACCGCCTGGAATATCGTGCCGAACTGGAGTCCCGCGACAATATCCACGATCAGCAATCTCCAGGGTCGCCTGATGCACTTCACTCCGACAGCCGGCAGACCCACACCGGCAAGGCATCATTTTACTGGAAACCCATTAAAAATCTGAAGCTGGATGCCTTCTACAGCTACGCTGCCTGTGATAATCCGGCTTACGGCGCATCTTTTTCCGGGCAACACATCGGCAAACTGCTGTTGACGTTCACGGATGGCGGCAAATGGGGGCTTACCGGCAGCTACCTGGCAAAGTATGAAACAGCCGACAGCACAGCCATGACAGTGGCACCGGCGCCGGTTGCCAGTTGGAACGTGCCTCGCGAGAGTCGATCCAACTCCGCCAATGCCTCTGCCTGGTTCAGCCCGCTGGAAAGATTGACCATCAGTGCCAGTTACTCGTTTCTGGAGACGGTTACAGACCAGTCGCTCCTGTTCTCCTCCCTCATTTCCGACCCTTCGCCAATCTCCGCAACCAACTACTATTCCGCGGCCCATGTCTACGGTATCGATATGGCATACGCCGTGTCCGAGCCACTGGACGTTTCCCTTGCCTTTCAGCAGGTGCGTTCCAAGTCCAGATTTAATGTTGCGTCACAAACGTTCAACCTGGCTGGAGTGACCGGCACATTCAATACCAACGATATCAGCGGCCTGAATGTACTCGACTCTACCGAAACCGGCGTATCGGCGCGTGCCGACTGGCGCATCACCCAGATGCTCGCCTGTGCCCTGGATTACAGCTTCAGACTTTACGATTCCGGCAACCCCGCATATGACGGGTCTGTCCACACGACCATGTTGTCGCTCAAGGCCAAGTGGTGAAGGATTTAATGAACCTTGGGAAACTTTCCATAACGGCATTGCTGGTTTTTATCTCCGTACTCGGTCCGGTGCACGGTCATGCGGCCAACAAGGTCATCGCCGCCATGATGAGCAGCGACCAGCCGCGATACCGGGAGGCGCACAAGTCTCTCATCAAGGCGCTGGCGGCCCATGGCTATACATCGGCCAACACGGAAATCATCCTGCAGTCACCCAATCCCGATCCCCTGTCCTGGTCCAACACAGTGCGCAAATTCAATGCATACCGCCCGGACCTGATCGTGGCTTACGGTGCCTCGGCCTCGCAAGTGGCCATGAAGGAGGCGAAGGGCATACCGGTCGTGTCGGTCGATGTTTATACTTCGGAACAGCCGACACGCGGCACGTGCGGGGTCAGTTCCCGTGTGCCAATGATTACCATGCTGAAAATTCTCCAGGAAATCCGCCCTTTCCGCAGGGTCGGTGTAATCTACAACTCGCGTGAAATTGGTTCTCAAAGGCAACTTGAAGACCTGAAAAAGTCCGCTGCCCAATTGGGCATGCAAGTGGTGGCTGCCAATGCGACTTCGGCTGCTGCCGTGGATGCTGCGTTGACGGCCCTGCTTGATAAAATAGACGTGATTGTCGCTACGGAATGCGGCATTGTATACCGGCAATTCGAGCGAATTGTTACCCACGCCAAAGCCCATAATATCCCCGTAGTCTCCACTATCCCCGACGCATCGGAAAAAGGCGCCCTTGTTTCCCTGGAAATCAGTCCCCAGGAACAGGGACAACTTGCCGCCGGCATTGCGCTCCGTATCCTCGAAGGAGCGCGGACCGAACAACTTTCCCTTCTCACTCCGCGCCGGGTGGACTTGATTATCAATATGCATATTGCCCGCGACATGGGCATCACCATACCGTTCCCGGTGTTGGGCAACGCGACCCGCATAGTGAAGTAATTCCAGGCAGCATTCAGGCGCCATGTTCGCTGACTTCCCAGCCAGTGCCTGACTCAATACCTGTCTTGCCTCCCCATGGCATCCCGTCTCTGATTTCGAATGTTTACAGGTGTTCCGGCGCATCTCGAAAGGGCGCTGGAATTTTTTGTTTTAAGGCAACATGGAAATCAGTTATAGTATCCCGCTATGGGCAGAATATTGTTAATAGACGATGATCGGGCCTTCACCGACTTCCTTTCCGGATATATTCAGGAATCCTATCCTCTCCTGGAGGTGGAAATCTGCAATAATCCGGTTACCGCCCTGCAGCGCATAAAGGCCGGTGGTTACGACTTGATGTTGATCGACCTGGAAATGCCTACCATGGATGGGCTAAAGGTGTTGGGGTTTGCCACCCAGAGCGGCATGGACAAGAACCGGATCATCATCCTGTCCGGCCGTGATGCGGATCTGCTGCACGAGCTTTGCCCAATGGGTACCTGTCTGGCGGTCCTCAACAAGTTCGAGGTTCGTCAAAAGGTGGTGCTGGATATGATTTTCAGTTCCCTCCACAAGAAGGCCGGCGGCTCATAACCGCCATGGCCGATCTCCTTAAAACCAGTTTAGTTCTGATTGTTATCGTTATTCTCCTGCGCCGCAAGGTTTCGATGGCGGCTGTCATGCCCATCGGCGCCGTCCTGCTGGGCATCATTTATCTCACCCCGCCCATGGCCTTCCTAAAGGCCACCATCAGTGCGGTTTTCGCCCCCAAATCCCTGGAAATGACCCTGACCCTGGTACTTACCATGGTGATGGAGCATATTCTGCGCACCACCGGCATGCTGCGCCGCATGGTTTCCTCCTTGTCGGCGGCCCTGCCCGACCGGCGCGTAGTCATGGCAGCCATGCCCGCCATGATCGGTTTGCTCCCCTCACCGGGCGGTGCTGTCTTCTCCGCACCCATGGTCAACGAGGCTGCCGGAGGCTTTTCCATCCTGGCGGAACAGAAGGCCATGATCAACTACTGGTACCGTCACATATGGGAGTATGTTTCACCCCTCTACCCAGGCATTATTTTGGCTGCAGGGATAACCGGGCTTTCAACCCAGGCACTGTTCATCGCCAACCTTCCCTTTGCCCTCTCGGTAGTTGCCTGGGGCGCCTTGTTCTGTTTTCGCGGCATAGGGCGACAACAGACTCCGCCTGCACCAACCGGGAGATGGAGGGAATTTGCGATCTTCCTGGCCATGGTTTCGCCCATACTGCTGGCGCTGCTGCTGGTCGTCCTGTTCAGGGTGAATCCCGCCTTGTCCCTTGGTGGCGCAGTCATGGCACTTTACCTGGTTCACCGCTACACGCCGGGCATGATCATGACCAACCTGCGTGAAAGTGTCTCTGGCAAGGCGCTGTTCCTGGTTATCGGCATCATGATCTTTCAGGAGGTGTTGCGGGTGACCGGGGCCCTGGACGGCATCTCCGCCTTCTTTGCCACGTCAGGATTGCCGATTGCCCTCATACTGGTGCTCATCCCTTTCATTGCGGGCGTTATGACCGGTCTTACCGTAGGCTATGTCGGTATCACATTTCCTTTGCTGCTGCCGCTGATGGGAGATGGGACCCCTTCACCGGGGCTCGTGGCACTGGCCTTTGGCGCCGGCTTCGGTGGCGTGATGCTTTCTCCGGTGCATCTCTGTTACGTTCTTACCTGTGAGTATTTCGAGGCCGATATCGCCAAGGTGTATCACCGCCTGTTCGTGCCATCTGCCCTGGTCCTTGGGTCTGCCGTTATCCCGCTCTATGTTTATTGAGAAAAGCAAATCTTTCTTGCAAAACAGGCGGTGCGATATAGAATAAAAACCTGTGCATCTGTTTATGGCATGAGAAAATACATTAAATTTTCTGAAGGAGGGTGACATGTGGAGAAGGTTTGCTTATCTGACAATGGCCGGCTTGATTTCGTTCGCATTGAGTGGTTGCCTGGTGGCTGAGAGCAAGTATGTCAAGAAGGTTGAGGAGGCCGACAACCTGACAAAGGAATTGACGGATCTTACACAGAAATACGAGAAGCTGACGGCTGACAACGCGGCGCTGCAAGCCGAGTATGCCAAGCTTTCCGGGGTAGCGACCAGCCTCACCAAGGACAAGATGGAGCTGGAGCAGGTCCTCAAGGCCAAATCAGACACCCTGTCCAGGAATATTAGCGATCTGCGACAGAAGGTTTCAGATCTTGAAGCCGAGAACGCAAAGCTCAAAGAAGACATTGTGACGATTCAAAAGGTCAAGGAAGAAAAGGTCAAGGAGGTGAGCGGCACTTACGAGCAACTGCTTGAAAACATGAAGAGCGAGATTGCCCAGGGACAGGTGACCATATCGGAATTGAAGGGTAAGCTGACCGTCAATATGGAAGCAGCTATTCTGTTCGATTCCGGCAAGGCAGATGTCAAACCTGACGGCATTGCCATACTCCATAAGATGATCGATACTCTCAAGGCGGTCAAGGACAAGGCCATCCGCATCGAGGGGCATACCGACAATGTGCAGATCACCGGCGCCCTTACGAAGCAGTTTGCCACCAACTGGGAACTTTCTGCGGCGAGAGCCATCAACGTCACCAAATACCTGCAACAGCAAGGGATAGATCCGGCTATCCTCTCCGCGGCAGCATTCAGCGAATACAAGCCGGTGGCCGACAACAGCACGAAAGAGGGGCGGGCCAAGAACCGCCGTATCGAAATTACCCTGGTGGCAAAGGACTGATGAAAAAAAAGAAGCAGGAAAGCAAGCCGCCTAAGAGCAAAGAATTCCATGCCACCCCTTTCAGTGCCCTGAAAGGGGTGGCAGTTTCTTCGCCGTTGCCGCGGGAGCCTGAAAAATCCACTCCTCTCCAGCCAAGGTCAGCCATTGATGAGGACGATGCCGATTTGTTCTTGCAGGCCATGGGCGGCGTGAAGAAATTGGATAACACGAGCCAGGCAACATCCACGGCAGGGACAAGGAAAACAGCGCGTCCCACCTCCACACCCAGCCGCCGCGAGGTGGCCGACCAGGCCGAAAACGAGGCCTTTGCCCAGGCCATCAAGCAGCTTAGGCTGGATGTGACCTTTACCGAAAAATTCCCAGACGAGGAACTCAAACCGCTGGGCGCCAACCGCTTGCGGCAATTGAAAAAAGGCATTATCCGTGTGGATCGCCAGCTCGATTTGCATGGGCTGACCCGTGAGGAGGCGCTGGTTGCACTGCCCCGCTTTCTGCACAATGCCCGCTATCATGGGGAAAAGGCGGTGCTCGTCATCACCGGCAAGGGAATCAACTCGCCTGAGGAACCGGTTCTGCAGCAGGCAATTGCCGCCTGGCTGCGCGATGCCGGAAAAGAGTACGTGGTTGAGTTTGCCCCGGCTCCTCGGGAGATGGGCGGCAGCGGCGCCTTTGTGGTGTTTCTCAGGTCGTCCGCCACATAGGGGCGGTCCCGCAATACACATAAAAAACCCGGAGTGATCCGGGTTTTTTTGTGGAGGAACAGAGAGGGGGTGTGCTCTTTGCCGGGCTGAAATTCTATTGTACGGCCTCGGCCGAGATCAGCTCTGCCGTTACTTTGCCGAGGGGTAGGGAGGTTTCCGCTTTTACGGGGACTTTGTTCTCGTCATTTGTGAGCCAGATCAGCATGTCGCCTGCTTTTCTGAAAGTCCCGCCGTTTTTTCGGATCGGGTGGATAACCAGGGAATCGATCTTTCGCAGGTTGGGCAGTCGAATCGTCTCTTGTCGCAACACCTGGACAAGGACCGGAGCATAGGTATCGCCATCGTAGATATCCAGTGTCTCTGTCTTGCCGATCCGCAGCGCCCTGTTTCTGAGTAAATAGAATCCCGACAAGACATCCAGCACTTCAGAGTTGGGGACCGTTTCCCGCGAGTAGCGTTTTCTGAGACGGTCGAACCAGAATACACTCTTGTCCCGAAGGAAGATGGTGAATCCGACATCACTTCTGAAATCGCCTTCCTGCTGCCTGATGTTGGTGATGACAAAGTTTCCGGCAATATGGCGAGTTTCCATAAGGTCATTCACCGGGTAGATGCTTGCCAGGGCGGCATTTGATTTGACCTCCAGCGTGATGTGCACCTCGCCTTTAATGTTTCTCGCCCCCAGCTCTGCGCTCCCCACCGGCATGCCCAGGATGCTGATCAGGTAGGAGAGGTTCTCTGTTTTGGCGGTCAGGAACTCGCTGGTTGCCCTTAGTGGCGGGAGAATTTCAGGAGTGGATGCGAGTTTACGCGTTGCGGAGGGGAGTTGGTCCTCTGTCTGGTCGCTGTCCCGATTAGATGAGTCAGGCTTGTCTTCTGTTATCGGAACGTCCTGAACTTGGGCCGACTCGGCTTGGAGCTGTTTTGGATCGGCAGGAGGGGGGCTGCCATCTTCATTGGCACGTGGAGTGGTTACCGCTTTTTTCGGCTCCTTTACCATTTTGACGCTGTTTGCGTGTTTGTTGTCCATGGGGGCGGTGGCTGATGTGGCTGCAATAGCCGGTTTTGCCAGATCCACCATGACAGTTTGCAGTTGGTTGACCGGCCTGGCAAAAATATAGGTCCCGCACATTCTCAGCGTAAACAGGAAGAGTAAATGGGCCAGCAGGGATAAAGCCAGGCAGGTTAGCAGAACACGGATTTTATCGATATGTATGTTCATCTTGATTTATGTGTCTGAACATTATAACCCAAAGAGAGCTAAAAGGCCCCGGATTTCTCCGGGGCCTTTGTTTTACATCTGCTGTTGCTACACAGGAACTAACAACTCGAACTAGGGACGAGTTGCCGTGTAGGTACCGGTGGTCCCGGCGGGAGCACCAAACCATACGGCTGCGTTAGGATAGGTATTTGCATCAATCGCTATGCTGCCGGTAAGCGCGCCGTTTGTGAGGAAGTCGATGGAGTCAAACAGCAGCCGCTTGACGTAATAACGGTTGTGAGCAAAGCCGCCCGGCTCGTCGGCAGGGAGGAAGGAGTTCTGGGCGGCACCGAAATAATCAATCGGTACGAGGGTAGTGTTAGCATAATTGGTTGTTATATCAACGCCGATATGATTTGTTATCGTGTTCGCCGCCAAAGCGGTAGCAATGGCGCCGGCTTCCTCGTACCCAGCCTTCTGTTCATCAAGAATGGCCTTGGTTATCGGATAGGTGGTATGGCACACATTGCAGAGTGCCTGGCTGCGGATAGCCGTGCCATCGTCCGTCAGCACGTTGTAGGTATGGCTGCTGCCAGACATGTGACAGGCGGCACAGGGGCCATTGGAGCCGGTGCCAGCGGCATCTGCGGTGCCAATCTTGTCATGTTCGAAGAACGACTTATTGGTGTAGTCTGCACCAGTAAATTCATAGCCCATGTGGGTACGGGAGCTGAACAGCGTTGCAGCGGCAGGAGCATGATGATATTTGGAACCCCAGCGAGTGCCCCGCGAGGCTTTCATGCTGTCAACGTTACCACGCCCGGAGTGGCAGACGACGCAGACGTTGGATTTGCTGACGTCAGGGAACTGAATCGCCGCGCTGTTGTAGGTGTACTCGGATGTCGTAATCGCACCCGGGTTGCGTAGTTTGCCGGTGCCGGCATCCTGGTGGCAGCCCCAGCAGTAGAGCAGTTCGTTTTGTCGCTTGGAACCGCCCTTTATGTTCCAGTCCATCAGGTGCGAGAAGTTGTTGTTGGCCGCATTGTAGGTGGTCGGCGAGTCGAGGTAGTTGGACAGACCAGTGGCGGTATGGCACTTCTGGCAGGAACCACGGTCGTCGGTACCATCGGTTTTTTGGGTCGAATCCCAGTTGTAGTGGCTCCAGGAGTTGGTGTTGGTATCGACATAAGCCTGGGTAACTGCGTCCATCTCGGCTGCGGTGCGGAGGTTGCCGGCGGCGGCAGTATATTTGGCAGTCAACAGACCGCCTGCGTGCCCTGCCTGGGCCCAGTCGGTGTGAATAGTCGCATTGGCTGCGGTAGGGGCTGCAGAACCGGTGTTTGTCTTGGCTTCGTGGCCGTGGCAGTCGAAGCAGGGGCCTTTGTAGAACGGATCGGTCGTATTGGTCATGCGAATAACGTAACCCGTGATCCAGGTGTTGCTGCTGTCGGCGGCCGAGGTCATGTTGGCGAACGGCAGGGTCAGAAGCGACTTCATCCCCTTCTCCTTGTGGGTGGAGAGGATGTTTCTGTTCCAGCGGGTGTTATGCTCGTATTTCAGCGTTCCGGAGGCCGCTGTGTTCGAACCGATCACCCGGGTCTGGTTGTAGTTGTACAGGTTGTGGCAGCTTGTACAGAGGTTGAACTGATCGGTCTTGCCGCTCTTGCTCGGGTTCCAGAGTACCAGGTTGCCGTTGTTGTCGCGGCCCTTGATGGTACGAAATCCGCCGCCGTGCTGGTGGCAGGTTTCGCATTTGAATGCGGTGTAGCCGTTGCCCCAAACCGGTGGTCCGTATGAGGCATTGTCCAGCACGCCGGGGTAGGTGGTGGTGCCGATTGTACCAGAGGCTATTTCGCCGGTGAAGCCGGACTGGTTGGAGAGGACGGCTCCCTCATGGGTGTGGCAGCGGACGCAGAGCCCACTGGTATGCGACGGGGTCCCTTCGACATGGTTGGAGGTTGCGAAGGCAGTGTTGGAGTTGGTCGACGGAGCTACCGTTGCCACGCCAGCGACCGTGAATGTCTGGGTGCCGTCATGACACGCAGCGCAGCGATTTGCGTCCGGGCTGGGGTACGGGATCGGGCCGACGCCGTTATGCTGGGCGCCGCCGCCGTGGCAGCTCTCGCAGCCGAGGCCGACCTGGTCATGGGGTGAATTCTGCTGGTACTGGGTCACGATACTCTCATTGGTCAGTGGGTCAGTTACTGCACTGTGGCACTGCACACAGACGGTGTCGCCCACGGTTGCCACATTATTAAGGGATGCCGAGCCTTCCTTACTGGACGAGCCGCAGCCATTCAACAATGCGGCACAGGACAACACGCCCAACAGCATCATGCTTAACTTCTTGATCTGCATAGTTCTCCTCCTCTTATTGAGTAATTACTTCTTAAAACGATCCGGGTAAATGGCACTGCAAACATACCTTGCTGTTGCTTCTGTCTTTGTAGTTGCCCGCCTTGAAGCCTCTCGGATGTGGGTTTACCCCACCGCCAGCAGCTGATTTCGTACTGTGGCAGTTCTTGCAGACAGATCCATCTTCATGGCAGGTCTGGCAGGCCTGCAGGTTCCGGCGCGCCTCGCGGCCGTGCTCGGAACCCCATTGGGGGGTCGTGGCTCCCGCGCCGAGCGTCCGGTGGGATACAAAGCCCATGGATTTCAGCCCGGTCTGGGGAAGCTTGCTGTGGCATGCCGTGCAGTACTTCTGATCGTGGCACCGGTAGCATTGCTGCTGGTTGTCCTGGGCCTTGATTGGGTGGATCTGGAGCCAGCCGCTGCGGTGGCTTTTCGGTTTGTAATCGCGGCCCGCATTGCTCTGGGAGAGGTCGTCGCCCGTGCCGCCCCCCTGGTGACAGTCGAGGCACCAGGCCTGTGGATGGCACTGGCTGCAGTTGTTGCCGGCCCTGCTTGCCAGGACCCGGTGCCCGCGCACAAAGTCGGCGTCGTGGTTGGGGGCGACGCCTTCGCTCTTGTGGCAGTCATTACATTCGCTGATTGCCATATTGGCGTATTCTGCGTGGGACATCTTGTCGGCGTACGACCGCTGCTGCAGACAGACCAGGCCGAAACCGAGAAGTGCTAGGATTAATACAATTCGCTTCACGTATGCCCCTCCTTTCTAAAAGTCGTAGTTGAAGACGACCCGGCCCTGCCAGTCGCTTTTGTACATGGCATTGACGTTGTCTTCGACCCGGACGGACGCGGACATGTTCCTGGCAAGTTTGTACTTGCCGCCAAACCAGTATTTGCGCGCAGTTGCATCCCCGGTGCTCCGGTCGAACGCATACACGTCGTACTGGAGGCCGGCCGCCACTTCCAGCGGCTTGATCGGGGTGTAGGTGACTTCGGCGCTGCCGCCGTTCAGGTTGCCGCCATAACCGTTGTTGTGATCATAGTTCAGGTCCAATCGGACGCTTTCGATCGGGCGGATACGGCAGCCGACCTCGACGACGTCCGAGGCGTCGTTGCCTTCGCCGTAGAATTGCCGGGTATAGCCGGCATTGACTGACAGCTTGTCGTTGATGGTGTAGTCGGCCCGGACCAGGGCTTCCTGATAGCGATCGACGGCAAAGATCGAATAAATCGATGTGGAGTCGAAGGTCGGGTAGCTCTGGTACCATTCCGCCGTCAGGACGAGACTCGCCATGGGGAAGTATTTGGCGCCCACCAGCAGTTCGGTGAAGGTTTCACTCGGCAGGTCGAACCGGGTGTCCAGGTATCCCTTGAACGAATTCCAGTATTGCTTGCCGGAGAAGCCGATCTGGTCGCGGGCGACACCGTCCTGATCCAGCTTCATGAAATAGCTTAGCTCGGCATCAGTGTACTTGTACCCGTTCAGATAGGCCGCGGCGCCCCAGGCGAAATCATGGGAACGGGTCCCCTCGCCGTACAGGTCGAAAAAGACGTTGCGGCCGCCCATGA